>Ga0209353_10000003_pt1 | contig 208399 bp, 218 predicted proteins | sample LauGreSpBDMM15SD_2_FD_187561 | JGI IMG/M metagenome (GOLD analysis project Ga0209353, IMG submission 187561) | Freshwater lake microbial communities from Lake Michigan, USA - Sp13.BD.MM15.SD (SPAdes) (version 2) | ecosystem: Environmental > Aquatic > Freshwater > Lake | place: Lake Michigan... | reverse complement strand
GATCAAGAGCAACGAATGCTCCTGCTGTTGGGCGACTTGTGCCGTAAATGTTTGGAACTGTTAAAATTCCAGTCAATCCATTTAGTGTGCAATTACGTAACCCTGTTCCATTACGAACACGGAACATATCTGTTGTTTGTGAACCGCGTACTGCGTTCACATATAATTCAGACGCTCTCAATGTTTGATAATTGCCAGTGTATTGTAAATCATACACCATTGCATCAATGTATGCTCGTGTATCTCTCAAACAGTTTTCAAGCAAGTAATAATAATTCATGGTCAACGCACCGTTGCCACTAGTCAGTGTTATTGCAACAGCGTTGATTTGAGTTGCAGACACAGTGATAGTTGTTGTACTTGGCACTGTTAACACATAGTATGCTGTGTTGAGTGCAAGTCCGCCAATCATGCCGCCTGCTGTTACTGTCATTGTTCCTGAACCGCCTGAAACGGAAATTGCACTGCCGTTGTAAGAAGCACTCAGTGTAATTTGATTTGATCCAGCATTAACGTTGATAATATAATATGTTGAAGTATTAGATACTCCGCCAAATGTTGTTCCTGTCAATGATACTGGCATGCCTGTTACCATTCCGCTTGTACCACCAGCTGTCACAGTCAATACGCCGCCTGATGTTATAGTTGTTGCTGAAGTGACTTTTGTTGTTACTGCGGTAAATTGCACAGGATCGCCAATTGTTAAATTATGATTGGCACTGAATGTAATAGTGTTACCAGTGCTGGATGTTGCTGTTACTGCTCCGCCGTAACTGGCATCAATAAATGCACTGGCTTCATATGCTAAGAATTTTCTATTGGCACGTAGAATTTCGGCGCCTTGTTGTATTTCCTGTACATTGTTGTATGTTATGGTTCCATGTACTTCGGGCGTGTCGCCAATGCCGTTGTTTAAAATAGCCAAATACGTTGTCATGTTGGCATTCATGCTGGCCAATGCTGTGGCATCTGTGCTCAATGTGATTCGTAATTGAGTTTGCAAGTATTGGAAAGCTGAAATTGTCGCAGATTTTTGTGAAGCAATTACCAATGCTGATTGTGATCGATAATAACTCATTGCGGCTTTGACTGTTTTGAAATTACTGCCAACCATGAAATCGTAACCAACTGCGTCAATCAAGTAACCAACGTCACGTGCGCATGTGGCTGAGTTATAAGACAGTGTTGGGAAGTTGGTTGTGATATAACTAATTACTGATGCTTGTAGTGTTGCTTTGGCCGCAGACAATGCAGTGTAAGAAGTTGTAAGATTGCTTGCTACCCATGTGGTAGTTGCATTATTTGTTTTCTCTGCAACAATACTTAAACCTGTGCCATTGGTAAATGTTGTTATAGCCGCGCCGCCCCATGTTGCGGCTAATGTAAATGTTGTTGCCAATGGAATTGACGCAACATAATAGATTGTTCCAGCTACTAGTCCGTTGGCAGTTGATTGAGGAATAACTTCATCACCTACTGCCAACCCGTGTGTGCCGCTGGTAAATGTAGTAGTACCTGCAATTGTTGTAATTGTAATTTTTGGTGCGCCAGTAGTTAGGCCAGTGTCTATGTAATTATAAACAATAGTAACTAGTGCGGCCGCCGCTGTACCTTCAGTTCCTGTACCATATGCTGATGCTGTTACACGACTTACAGTTCCTTGCAACGGAGTATAAGCACCATTCTGCGCAATTGCTGAAACTAATGTTCCTAACAGTGTGTATGCGTCTAATGTAGCAACTTTTTCATATGCGCCAATTTGTAAACTACCATTTAAACGTGAGTAGTATGCAATACCAGCTTGCTTGCTAGCATAGTTGCCGCCGTATGTTAAATCATAACGAATAGCATCAACAATATATCCAACGTCACGTGTGCATGTTGCCTGAACAATACTTGTCCAAACACTGCTGTAGTTTGTACTTAAGAATGATGAAATTTCAGCTTGGATAAATGCTTTGTTTCTCCAAATAACCTTTGCCGCGGCCGCGCGGTCTGCACTTATACCAGTGTAATCTGGCCATGTGAAGAAACGTGGCACTGAGCCGCCATTGATGTATGCTATTGCATCATCAATCAAGGTATTAATTTGAATTACCGAGCCTGCGCCTGCAATCATTCCAACTTTGTATGCAACGAATCCAATTGATCCAACTTCTGCGGCCAACTGACTGTTGATAACCACTTGTGCGGAACTGATTGCTCTAAAATATGAACGTGCCGCAATAATACTATTGAAATTAGATCCAAGAGCCGCGTCATATGCCAGTGCATCAACAATAAGTCCAGCATCACGATAGCATGTTGCAGTGTTATAGAACATTGACTGATAAAATCTAGCAACCCAACTTACTGTGTCAGCTTGAATTTCTGTTTTTCTTGCAACAACAGCATTGTAAGATGCTTGTAATGCCGCGCTTGCTAGTCCAACTGCTCCACTAGTTACTGGAGTAATTTGATCAAAGCCAGTAATTGTGGTTGAGCTTACAGTTTGGCTTACGTTTACCAGATAAGTTCCTGTAGCACCTGGTGCATAGAAACTGTAAGTGCCACTGGCTTGTGATATTAGGAATGCCGGAGCTCCCCAGTAATTAACTAGTGTGATTGTTGTGCCGCTAACATATGATGAAATTACATAAGAACCAGCTGGGACGCCTGTACCAACAACCAGTTGACCTGCCGCAACGTTTGTGGCTGTGCCAACTACAAAAGTTTGACTTGTTGGTGCACCACCACTTGAATATGTGGCAGATGCCACTGTGCTGACACCGCCATTTTGTGCAGTGATGTAAGTGCCTATACCAACACCAGCACCAGTTACCAGTGCTCCAGGAACAACAACACCAGAGCCAACTGCTGTCACAGTCAGTGTTCCACCAGCAGTTGTTGAAATAGAACCAGTTGTGCTAAATGTTCCTGTATCCGGTGCAGTATTATTAATCCAGTAAATTGTATCACCAATACGCTGTGCCGCAAAAGTAGCCGCACTTGCTGAACCAGCTGTGCCGCTTACAACTTGCGAAGTGGCATTGCCGGCACTAACAGCCACAGATGTTTTAAGCACAATTTGTTGTACCACTTGTTGTAAACGTTGATAAGCCGCAACAGTAGCTACTTTTTCTACTGCCGCAATAGTTAGTGCGTAGTTAGAATAATATGTACTGCCAGCGATTTGACTTTGTGTATTACCACCATATGTCATATCGTACTGTAGTGCATCTAACATATATCCAACATCACGTTGACATAATGCTTGACCGCCTCCACCTAGTGCTGTCCAAACTGCGTTGTAGTTTGTATTTAAGAACGCTGAAATTTCATCTTTAATAAATTGATAATTTTGTACAATTTGTGTTTTGCCGTCGCCATAGCCTGCCAAATAACTTGTGTTATATCCGGTAGGATTTGTAAAGCTGTATGCTAAAATTTGTGCAGTACCATTTAATAGTGTGTCACGCATTGCATCAGTATTGGCCACAACACTGGCCACTGCAATTGCACTGCCTGTATTGCCGGCGGTAATACTAGTGTCTTGGCTAGATGCGATGCCTGCTACTGTTTGTGGGCCGGCTGTAGACCCACTAAATGATACACTGTTTAGTGTACATGCTGTTACTGTTTTAGAACCGTTAAATCCGCTTGGAGTAACTCCGCTAATTGTAATTTTTTGTCCTGGCACAAATGGAACTGTTGTTTGTAGCGCAAATGTAACGGTGCTAGTACCAGCTGAACTGCTTGCACCAGTGGTAGCAAGCACTTGTTTGTTTCCAGCTGAACCAGTAATCGGAGTGTTAGCTACCAAACTACTTACCAGTGCTTTGACTCTTCCTAGTGCCGCAACAGATTTTGGTTTGTCATTAACTAGATTAGCTATTGCTGGCTGTGGTTGAATCACAGTACTGCGTAATTCGTCGCCAACAATTGCAGTATATGATGGAATTATAATCGGTAATACTTCGTTGAATGTACCAGTTTTAACACTGACGCTGGTTTGTGGCTGTTGTGGCACAGGAATATTTGTTGATACGCCAGCAGTTATGGCACTGGTAACGATAGCGACTAAATTTTGTGCTGTGGCAGTGGAACCAGATTCCGCAACCAGTGTGGTGTCAAAAATCTGTGTTGCTGGTGTGGCCACACTGTTTAATGACTGATAGTTGACTGTTGGTGCTGTATTGGCTAGCACATTGCCAATCAAAGTAGACATGTATGTATCAGCGCCAACAAATACTGCGGCTTGTGATTGTGCGCCAGCATTGATATATCCAGATCCGCTGGTATTTAAATATGCCTTGGCATTTATTACAGATTTAGAAGTGCCGCCATGGCTTAAATCAAATACTACACCTTCAAATATGTATCCAGCATCACGTTCAATTTCTGAAAAAAGGCTTGTGTAATACTTGGCAGTGGCTGTGCCTGTGCCTGCCGCTGTTGATGCGTTGCCGCCAAAACTGGTAGCTACTGTGAAACTTGCATTGGTTGTGATGCTTTGAATATAATACACAGTTGTGGATACAAAAGATGCTCCACCGATAGTCAAACTTCCAGTTTGTGCTGTAAACGTAATTGGCATTCCAACACGCAATCCAGAAGTACTGGCTGTTGTAAATTCGCCAGTTGCTGTGCCTGTTACACTTACTTGATATATGTAACTTACATAATTAGAAACTTCTTTAAGAATAAATTGTTTGTTCTTTGCCAACAAATCTCTTGCATTTGTATTCAAATAGCCATCTTCAATCTGTTTTGCCGCAAATCGAACAGTCTTCCATGGCTTGTCTAATGTTAATCCTTGGCCTGCACCGATTGAGTCTGTTCCGCTAGGTGCAACATACACAATATTATTTAAAATACCATAGTAGCTCCATGCTGGTAATCCGTTGGTAACACGTAGAATTTGTCCGTCAGTGCCGATAGGCAGACGTTGTGCTCCGGTTGAACCGTAATAGTATGTGTCGCCTTGGGTGGTTAACACAGCACTGTTGGTACCCGCTGATAATAAATTCCAGTATGTTCCTGTGGTGTCGTTGTCTGGACGATTGCCGGTAGCACCAATGTGTGCGCTTACGCAAATGTAACTGTTTGCTCCAAAATACACAGCATCGCCCAACACGTATGCTGTGCCAGTGGTCCAAGTAACAGCATTACCAGTTGTTGAAATACCTGCGGCTTGGATTACGCCGCCGCTGACTGTATTGACAGTGATAAAAATATCGTTAGCTGGGCTAATACCGCCAACACTAGTACCTAAAATCTTTAATGTGTCTGTACTTGCATAGCCAGTGCCGCCTGCATTGACTGTGACTGCATATTCAGAATTGTTACGTGTCACGTTGAATGTTGCACTGACCCCAGAACTTAGTACATTGGATGCAGACACTGCGGTGTATGTTCCAGCTGTTGAGTTGTAACGAATACCTGGATTTAATCTTGACCAATATGTTGCAAACGGTGGAGTTGGATTAGTAGTTGCTACCACCGACTGTCCTGAAGTTGTAGATAATGTCACTGCGGTTGCTGAGCCTGGTGTTGCACTGACTTTAAATTGATTCAATGTAGCAGTGAGTGTTATTGGGCCGGCCACAAGTTGACTAGCACTGACAACCCATGATAATGCGCTACCTGAAACAATATAAGTTCCAGCAGTTACGCCTGCGCCAGTAATATACATGCCAACAGCTACAGTGCCTGCACCAACTGAACCAATGGCCAATACTGTTCCTGCGCCGCCGCTTCCATTACTAATACTTGCACTGTTTAGTGTTGCTGTTGTTGTAGCAACGGTGGCTCCAATAACATAATACGTACTGGTGTTTGATAACCCGCCCACAGTTGTGGCAACAGTGATAGGTAAACTATCAATTAATCCTGTTACTGAATCAACGTTAACAAAATTTGTTGAAACAACAGTGCTGTTAATTGTTGGAGTTCTTGTGGTGTTATCAGCAATGGCAACATAAGTATATCCGCCTAGACGAACCACACTACCTACATAATAGTTGCCAGAACTTGACCAGTCACCCTGGAAACTAAATCCTGTAGTATACACATCCCAGAACGCAGAACTAGTTGCGCTTGGCGTTTGTGTGGTTGCATGGTTTTGTTTACAAATATAAGCATAGCCGCCGTAGGTAACAATGTCACCAATTTGGTATGTTGATCCGCCGGACCAACTGCTTTCAAATTGAAAACCGTTAACAAAAATTCCCCATTTAGTATTATCAAAGCCGGCTGAGCTGGTGTGCTGTGTGGTACAAATCCATAAATCAGCACCGTACTTGACAACATCATTTAATTTGTAACGATAAGAACTGCCACTCCAGGCGCCTAGGTAAACAATGCCAGAGTTAAACGAATCCCATTTGGCAGTGTCGTTTTCTAAACCCAATGCAGATGTGTTTGCACTAACGTGAGCAGTGTTACACACGTAGGTAATACCACCGTATGTTACCAAGTCTCTTACTTTGTAACGTGTGTTAATTGTCCAAGATCCACCCCAGAAAAAGTTAGATGCAAATGCATCCCACTTAGATTGGTCAGCTTCCAATGCTGTTTGTATTGTGCCTACAATTGTACCACCTGTGGTGTATGTTGCACTGGTAGCATTGGTGTAACTTACACTTGTTGTTGTACATGCTGTTACAGTTGCACCAGCTTGATTGTAACCGCTAGCTGTGGTTGTAATTCCCGCTACTGTAACAGTAGAGCCAATTAAAAATGGAGCAACTGCTTGGGTAGTAAATGTTATTGTTACAGTGGCTCCTGTACCGGTAGCTCCTGTAACTGTGAGCGGTGCGCTTGTTGCAATACTTGTGTGAGCAGTGTTGGCTTGATACACAATTCCGCCGTATTGGACCTGATCGCCAATGTTATAATAGGTATTGTTTGTCCAATTGCCTAACCATTTAGAACCGTCAGATACCACGTTCCATTTTGTTGGGTTGAAATTTAAATCTGTTCCAAATAATCCTGCTGATGTGTGACTGATCACACAAATATAAGTTTTACCGCCCACGGTAACAACGTCATCAACTGCATAAGCAGTCCCAGTTGCCCAAGCGCCTTGGTATACAAATTTAATTCTACCTAGTTTGAATTCTGCCATTTTATTGTTCCTCTGATAGTATTTATCTTAACGCAATTTTTGTTCTTTAACAAATTATTTTCTTCTTCTAATGAAAAAGTCTAATGCCGCTATATTTCCGTCTATCGGGTTAGCACCACTAACAGCAGGAAAATACACTTTATTCTTCATCACAACTACTGAACCAGCAACACCGTTTGGAATTGTAGATCCTATTTTAGCTGGACCGCCTATCAACACAGTCCCTGCTGTCAATTGCCCAGTAAATGTGTTGGAACCGCCTTGACTCAATCTGCCAGTTAGGTAAGATTTAATAGCTTTTTGTGTTGGTATAATGGTGTCACTGTTTGCTACAAAAGTACTATCAGTACTGAACTGAGTAACAATAACACTTGATCCGCCCACCGCTATTCCGCCCAAACTCAACGTATTCAATCCTGTTAATCCAAATTGAGTTGCGCTTAACGTAACAATACCTGTAGATTGTTGTACCCCAAACAAGTTACCAACTTTAAAGTTTCCGTCTTGGTCAGTTGAAGTAAAGAACACACGACCAAAGTTTGTTTCTGCAACTTGATTTTGTTGTTGTAATGCTGTTTCTGTTGGCTCTCCAGGATAATTTGATTGGGTTTGAGTGCCGTAACCAATATTTAAGAAGTCATGTCCCGTCAAACGAGCTTGACTGTATTTTTGTCTAATACTGACTGTTGTGCCGTTTGCTGGACTAAATGCTGTGGTCATTGCTGGAGATATTTGAACATTTGCTTCGATATTTGGAACAACTGTTCCAAATGCAACTGTGGCACTTGTTATTTTATAGTTTTGACTCACTCCAGTAATTTGTAAATTATCACCAGGTTGTGGCAAACGTGTTAAGTTATTTAAAATAATGCTTAATCCAGTTTGAAAGGCATCAGAATATCCATTTCCAGATATTGTAACAACTGTTGAATTAGTGTTGTATCCTGATCCTCTGTTAACAAATGTAGGGCTTGATAATGCACCATTAGCAACTCGAGAAGATACCGAAGCCAATGTTGTTACATTTGGATCTATGAATGATACGCCGGCTACTCCCAGTGAGTATCCTGATCCTGGTTCAAATTCGTTAATAGCTGTAATGACCCCGGATACCACATTTGCTCTGCCTTTTGTTTTTGTACCAGCAACTATTACGCTTCCGGCAGAAGCGCCGTGAAACGCTAAAAATTTTCCAGCGGCATTTGATGCTGTAAATCCAAATCCCAGTGTGCTGTAGTTGCTTGAACTTACTGATTTAACTTTCCAACTGGCACCGTCTTCACTTACATACGCAATATTATTTCCAGTAGTTACTGCTAAAAATACACCCTGACCATACTTAACAAAGTTGGCCGCAATAGTTAAGTTTGATCCGTACCAAACAGAACCGTTTACACTGTAAGCAGTAACAGCCAACGTACTGGAAACTGCTACAAACAATCCGTTGCCGTAGGTAATACTGGACCATGTGGTCGAAGCTGGCAAGGTGCTGGCTGTCCAAGAGATACCGTCTGTGCTGAATGCGGCAGTGGTTCCTAATCCCACTGCTACAAATCGACCAGTTCCGTATGTCATTGATGTGTAAGTTCCAGCTGGAATTACTCCAGCTGACCATGTTGCACCAAAGTTGGTTGAGTATGCTGTGGCAGTGCTGTCAGAAGTAATCATAACAAATATGCCGTTGCCGTAACTGATGTTATTCCAGTTTGCCACAGTTCCCACTGATGTGGTTCTCCATCCTTGGCCGTTAGACACAGATCGAATAACATTACCGCTAGCCGATGCTATACCAATCCAATATCCGTTACCATATGCTATGCCACTCCAGGTTGCTGATGATGGTAGTGGAATACTGACCCATGATGATCCGTCACTAGATCCTGTTGCGGTAGATCCTCCGTTGGGGAAAGCAATCCAGTATCCGTCACCGTATGCCATTGAGCTCCATGCATTGGCTCCTGCTGATATAGGTGCGGCCATTGCAGTTTGTGTGAATGTTGGTTCTTGATATACTGTTCTAGGTTCGATAAAATATACGCTTGATGAATCTAGTGTATTACTGGTCGGAGTTCCAGGATTCACATGATCCCAACCAACCGCGGCCAAATTCATAGACCCTGTTTTGGTCAACAATGTGACTGAACTAACTCCAACATTACCAAGTGATGATGAAACGGTTATTTTTTTAGTTAGCGAGTCAATAGTGTTAACATAGTAAGTCGTGCCTAATACCACGTTACCAAATAATTGTGTTGAAAACGTAGCGTTAATTGTGGAGTATCCGTAGGTTAATAGTGTTTTATTAGACGTACTAGTACCAGTCATAGTTCCGCTAGCGGCTGCCAACGGAAATGCCACTGGACATGTTTTAGCATAACAAATACCAGTTCCGGCTGTTAAGTTCACAGCTGATTGTCCTGGCAAGTTACTGACTGAGAATGAAACTCCGTCTCCGCTAATGGCTGACACATAATATATCTGTTCTGCAACCAAGTTACCAAATGTCAGTCCAACAAATCTGATTGGATTGTTTGAAATAAATCCAGTAGTGGATGAACAAGTAATTAAGTTGTTTCCTGTGCCAGAAGTTGCACTAACTGTAACTGTATTTAAAGTGGTCGAAATACTAAATTCTGTAGGGCTGTTGATTTTACTAATATAATATTTCGTACCTTCAACAACACCGCCAAACAGTGTTCCTGCACCAGCTGTGAATAAAATTGGATTCAACACTGACAACACAGACGTGCTGGTAACCGTGTATGTATTACTAGTTACCGAGTTGGATGCTGTGGGAGAAACTGTTACTAACGAACCTGAAATTGTAAAATTACTGCCGTCAACTACATCGTTGATATAGTAAGTATTTCCAACGGTTAGTCCGCCCACACTAGTTCCAGTAAACTGAATAGGATAATTAACAACCATGTTTTGAGTAACTGCTTGTAAGTAATTTGTATACGACGGATAATTCAATGTCATATTTCCAGTAGCAGTTGACAGCGGCCAATCGACTCCAAACAGTGAGTCTGAAATTTTAATAGTTGTGCCATTGACAATTTCGTTTATATAGTATGTGAATCCAGCTAACACATTACTAAACACACTGAGTCCGCCGCTGAAAGTTATAGGCATATTTGCACGTAATTGTGCAGTACTGGTAACAGTTAATGTATTTGTAGTTCCACCTATTGCCGCAGTCACACTCACACTGCTAATTCCAATTGTGGCTACTGATGTGTTGTAATAGGTAGGAATAAACTGAACAGGCTGTCCAGAGTATACGGTACTGGTATCAAATGCTGATCCCAATAACATTGTGTTATCTGCTGAGCTGGACGAAATTATTTGCAATGTATCAAACGATTCTTTCAATATATATGCAATCTTAGTACCTGAATCGTATGATGAAACATAACCATACTGGCCCGCGCCAGTTCCGCTATTAATAAACAGACGCATGCCAATATAATTTTGAGCTGTGTTTACATCTGATTGGGCCAACTGTACATATTGTGTGGTACCGCTTTGGGTGTTGTTGCTGGCTGTCAAATATCCAGCGCCGCCTGTGATGCCAGCACTGTCAGTAGTGATTCGTGTTTCAAACACGGCGCTGGATCGAATTTCATCTCCCACTGCGATTACCCCAGTACCAGATCCAACAATGTTGTAATTAGCGTATGCTGTGTATCTAGTTGCACCGTCATTTTGTAAGTAAAAGGATGGATATCCAGATACTGATGAATTTTCTAACTGTGCGCCATAGAAAAGATTATACTGGCCGGTAATACTTGCAGGACCAACTGGAATAATCGATGCGTATATGGCATTGTTTAATCCCGTAGAGTCATACGATGCAAACCATAATCTATACCAACCGTCGGGCAATGACAGTGCTCCATACTGTGTAGGTGATGGCATTATACTATCGTTGAACGGAGTTATTGCGCTCGAGTCAAAGTTAAAAATTATTCCGTTGGATATACTGGTATCTCCAGTCCAGCTTGCGCCCAGAGCCACCGTAGAGGCAGTGCCTCGTTTGACATAAACACTAGTTGTGTAACTTTTTGCACTACCCAGTGGCACAGTTCCGCTAGATGTAACTGTTAAAATTGCAGTGCCCGATAATGAAAACACAGTCAATGTACAATCGTTAACAATGTTTACACCGCCAAGTAAACCTCCAGAGATGATAATTTGATCTCCAACAATATAACCAGATCCGCCAAAATTTGTTGTTACAACATAAGCAGTTCCTGTGACTCTCACATCAAATGTTGCACTAGAGCCTGAGCCGCCAATGCCTGACAATGCAGAATATAATGCACCTGCGGGCGAAACACCAAACCCTTGAGTAATGGATGCATTTGTACCCGATGCTGTAAATGCCCATGCTTCTACATTTCCTGTTGGTGCTACTGTATTTTTTGATAGCACAACATTGTTGTTTGTCCAGTTTGTTTCAAAATTATTACTGGAAATAAGCAGGTTAGTAGTTGTTGTATTGTAGGCCGCGCCTGCATTTGAAAAAGATGTACGAATTAGCTGGGCAGATGAACCAAAGCTACTTTGAACTGTGGCTTGAACTTGGCTTGACTGATTGAACACAATTCCAGTAATAGGAATCTCCGTATTGTCGTATCCTTCCGCAATAACACCATAGCTACCATACGAAGTGTTGCCGTTGGTAGCACGAAGTCTGCCACCGTCTTCTGCAAAATAACCTGCATAGCCAAAGTAAGAGAATACTGAAACTGCTTCACAAACTGAACTGGGCCCAGTCACCCAAATGCCGATTCCGTTACTAATAACCTGGGTATAATCGTTACATACTATAGATTTATTTCCACCATTGTGTAGTGTTCCGTCAATTTTTAAACCAACACATCCTTCGCCAAAGGTGGTTACGTTTTGTACATACGGGCTACGTCTAAAAATCCAAGCAGTGGTGTCTGTTGGTCCGGTACCTGGGTCTAAACTGGTATATGATGGACCTGTTGGACGTTGTGTAAGGTATCCGTTGAGCGGTCCTATAATTCCCAGTAAGCCATTCAAAGTCATATTTCTTAAGCCACTGCCATTACGCAGACGGAACATGTCTTTTAAACAATCACCAGCATACATTGTAACAGATCCATTAGTAACCAGTGTCAATGTAACTGGTGTAGAACTTCCCGGAACAGTACTAACGCTGAATTGTGTTGGGGTAATACTGCTACCAATAACGTAGTATGTTGTGCCTGCGATTAGACCAGCAAACGTTGTTACCAGTTGTATTGGCATTGAGCCTGCTAACTTAGAAGTATCTGAAGTTATTAATGTGTTAAATGTGTTTGATGCCGCGGTAATTTTTTGGACGATCCGTACTGCTGGTTGCACCACTGTGCCGCGCAATTCGTCTCCACACACTGCAACATTCTCTCCAATAATAATAGGAAGACTTTCGTCGTATGTTCCAGTCTTAACAAACACAGTGGCAGTTACTCCAGAATTAGGAGTCGGTAATGCTGTTGTGCTTTGAGTTGTCAATGCTGTGATAATCAAATTAAACAAACTTGTAATTTCAGTCAGTGCATTAAATTCTGCTCCCAGAGCAGTGGGTTGTGTTACTGGAACACTGGTAATTGTGATACTGGATTGCGTAATTGTTTTGCTAACAGTCCACGAACTAGTTGGGCTAGTTCCAGTACCTGATATTTTATTCACAATGTATGTTCCAGCTGGTATTGAGCCACCGCTAATAACTTGTCCTATTAAAATTCCAGCATTGGTTGGCGAGCTGGTAACTGTTAATGTAGTGCCGCTGATACTTCCGGTAAATGAAGTTGCACCAATCAAAGTTTGATAACTCTGAGCAGGAGCATTACCGCTGATACCACTAGCTATCAATTCCAACAACTTGTTTAGGCCTGCAATAATATAAGGCATTTGTGCGGCGGTAGATGTATTGATAAATGTATTTGCATTTTCTTGTGCAAAATACGCTAGTGCATTTGCCACTGTTTGACTGTTGCCGCCTCGAGATATGTCATAACCCAATGCATCGATTACATACTGTGCATCTCTAAAAGTTTTAGTTGCATCAAACACGGAACTTGGAGTGAATGGTGATATTGATTGTTGTTTTTGATACAACATCCAATAGTACATTTCTGTAACCATCCAATTTTTAGCATTGGCTAAATTTGTTTTGGCATTTGGATTTAGTTTTCCGGCGTTGGCATAGTTGCAAGCAAACGCAATAGTTTTAAAAGGCTTGTCCCAAGTTTCGCCCCAGCCGCTTGTTAGGCTATCAGTTCCTGTAGGAGCAACATAATATATATTATTAATTCCGTGCAAATGTGCCCATGTAGGAGTTGTTAATTGAGTACCAGTGTTTGTAGTAGCTCTCAAAGAATAAGATTCTGTTCCAATAGGAATAGCTGTTGGTTGGCCAACACTGTATGCTTCAATGTCTCCTAAACTTGTTAAGCTGTTGTTTTTATCATGGTTAATAAACAGCGACCAGTACGATCTAGTTGTGTCTAAATCAGGACGCACAGTGTTTAGCGTACTGGTATTTGCATGTGTTTGAATACACATGTATGTGGCATCTTTCCAAACTACCAAATCTCCAATAGTATAACTTGACGGAGTTGTTGCCCATGGGCCTATATAATAATTTCCAGTATTTACTAACGCCCAGCCGGTACTAACTCCAACAAATGTCAGTGTCTGGCCGTTAGCTGGAGTGCTGTCAGGCCCATAGCCAAGTATCACTGTGGATGCATCACTAACAGAAAGCACTGATTGACCTAATGAAAATCCTGCTCCTATCACTATCATTCCAACAACAATACTAGTTGTTGAATTTACTTTCAATGTTGTTCCACTACTGCCTGACGCAGTGTATGTTTTATATAACAAGCTATTACTTGGGTCAACACCTGCGCTAACGTCCGATATGGCAGTATATAGTCTACCGTTTCTTCTAACAGTGTCGCCAACTTTATAAGCAGTTGTAGTAATCCAATCATTTCTAAAATTATAATTTTTGGTAAACAACGTCCAGTTAGTTGCATCAGTGGATGGAACATTGTTAGTATTATTTGTGGTATTATTAATATACTGGTAGCCGCCGTAGTTTACAACATCACCAATTTGATATAGGCCGCTAGAAGTCCACGTGGTAGGATTATACGATTCGCCTGGAAGCCACATGGCCCATCTAGCAGGATTAAATGTAGAGCTAGACGTGTGACCAGCATTGGCCTTCCATAAGTTAGCTCCAAATTTAACAACGTCATTTAATTTATAACGTGTGCCGTTTGACCAGCCAGCTGGCTGATAATCAATACCACTATTAAGAACAGTCCATTTGGTCTGATCTGCTTCAAGTCCCGATGTTGTTTCAGGGTCGGCGCCGGCAGTCAGTGCTCCAGAACTGGTATGATTTGCGTTACACACATACACTATTCCGCCATATTTTACTACATCGTTCACGCCATAAACTGTGTTGATAGTCCAGTTGGTTTTGGAATTGGCCGCGTCCCATCTTGTGAATTGTGAGTATTGTATCCAATTGGCAGATTGTGAAGCAAACGCTGTACTGGTATGCGGAGTCACGCAGGTATAGAGTGTGCCACCAAACGCTACAATGTTGCCTTCGCTGTAAAATCTATTAGTGGCCCAGGTGTTTTTCCATGTTTTGCCGTCAACGATAACTTGCCAGAATGGAGTTGCCGCGCCCAATGCATCTACAAAATTTAAATCGTTATAAAAGTTAGCATTAGCAGTGTGCGCAATCAAACATGCAAATGTCTTACCATTGTACTGTACTACTGAGTCTTTGCCGTAGACGGTGCCGGTGACCCATGCTCCTAACCAAGTATAACGTAATCTGTTTATCTTAAACTCTGCCATTTTTTATTCCTTAACTGTAAACGTATACTTGATTAACACGGGCAACTAGTTCGCCAGCTGTGTTAATGTAATAATACATATTTTTTGTGTCCCATCGATATTGATCATAATACAAATTTGCATATGGGCGACTGTGATCTGCCGCACTACGGCCATCAAAATAATCTACACCGTATTCAAAATCTTCAAAGTTATTTGCATTAGGCCCTGGAATGTTGATAGTGATTGTATCGGTGCTGGTTAACTGGTCTACTTTAGCAAAAAATAAAGTACCGTCTTCTGTTCTTCTGAGTCCGTAAAAGAAACGACTCTGACCTTCGCCAAGTAAATCGTTTAATGATACTGCACCTACATAATTATTGCTCATAATATTATTCCTTAAACAATTTCAACTAAACTAACAATACCATCGCAACTGGATGGAGTATTTGTTATCAATACCAAACTATTTGACGACCCTAGTACCAAGCGTTCGCCGCCATTGATTACCCGTAAACTTTGATTAGGGGGTATAACTACATCCTTAATATAATAACCGGTAGCAGATACAGTTGATGCAAATGTAACAGTATTAGCTGTCAACGTTTGTATTGCCGCATTATTCATTGTGATGGTTTTTGCAACTGCATTGAAACTGCTAACTACTGTGTTGCTTGGTATGCCCGTGCCGCTAAGTGCGGCACCAACAGAAATATTATTAAATGTGTTTACGTTTGTAAGTACAGTTGGAGTAGTAGCTGTACTTTGATTAGCAGTAAATGTGCCGGTTGGTGCTGGATCAGTAATATAAACACTTGCTGTCACAAACCCTGCTGTTAAATTTGCTAGGCTGATGCCCAAAACAGTTACGCGAACGTTGCCTGCCGCGGTATAAACTATTATAGGATCAGTTCCTAATGCTGTACTTAATACGTTTTTAAATGTGGTTGCCATGTCTTATCCTAGTGCTAACGCCCATTGAGCGGCTGTGTCCGTAGCTTGATTAATTGTGATACCTGCTGATACACCTGCAACACCTGCCCACTGACTGCCTGTATAAACTTCAACGGCCAAATTACTTGGATCACTATTAAAACGTATCATACCAGATGTTGGACTACCTGGACGTTGTAATGTTGTTCCTGCTGGAATAACTACGCCGTTGGTTCCGCCGATGTAAACATAACCTGTAACGGTGCCAGTTATGGCTGTTGAGCTAACTGTTTGGGCTGGACTTACATAGTATGTACCTTGTGTGCCAGGTGTGTAAAAATTATATGTTCCAGTTGCTTGAGTAGTGAATGCTTTGGTCAACGTAATTGTTGCTCCAGAAACTGCGCTTACAAAGGTGTTTTCTGGAATACCTGTGCCGCTTACAAATTGATTTTTAGCAATGTTAGTTCCTGAACTCACTACAAATGTATAAGAACTTGATGCACCACCGCTTGAAAATGTTGGACTTGCCACAGCCGCAGTTGTTGCTGTGTTTTGACTGATAACCACAGTATCCGCAGTGACTCCGCTTCCAGTTAGTATCATTCCAGAATTAATTGGACCAGATGCAACTGCTGTAACTGTAAGTATTGCTAGCTGTGCTGTAATCGTTGTGCTTGCTTGAGTAAAATAGTTGTTGATAGACCAAGTACTGCTTGAACCAGCACCAGTTCCAGTTAAGTTGGCAACAATATAAGTGCCTACTGGTATTGTGCCGCCACTTAAACTTTGTCCTACCACTAACCCTGCGCCAGTTGGTGCGCTGGTAACTGTCAGTGTTGATCCAGTAACACTACCTGTAAATGTTACTGCTGTGGCATTTGCTACAGATCCAGTAAAACTAGCAGTTCCAGTTGTTTGATTAAATGTTGTTACTGCGTTAGAAACAGTATTGGTAATGTTGTTAGCATTAACTTTGATATTACCAATGATGATTCCGCCAACACCAGTTGTAGCAAATTGAATATCTGCATTGTTTACAGTGTTGGTAATTGTGTTACTACTAAAAACTAAATTATTTGTTTGAAAGTTAGCAACATTGATTGTGTCAAAATAACTTGAAGTGGAGTAAGTATTATTCCAATAAAAACTTGCACTACCCAAGTTGTATGTAGCAGTTATATCTGGTGTTAAATTACTACTAATTCCAGCAGTGATTGCCACTGTATCGGTTGTGGCATCACCAATTGTGATGTTGCCTTTAATAGTAACTGTGCCATCAACAGTCAAGTTGCCTTGTGTGTACAAGTTTCCAGTAACAGTTAAATTATTATTAATAACCACTGCTCCTGTACCGGTCGTGGTCAAACTGATATTTTGATTGGTGGCAATTGTGCTCAGTGTGTTAGCAGTTAATTGTAACTGTCCAACTTGTAAAATGCCTTGGTATACTACTGGGTTTGAGCCGCCAGCTGTTAAATTAATTTGACTGCTTGAGCTGGTAATACTATTAGAAGTAAAATCAATTAGGCCAAGTGTACTGGTATTGGTTACGTTTAGTGTAGAGCTACGGATTGTTCCGTTAACTTGTAAATCGTGTGAAGGAGTACCGGTATTGATACCAACGCGGCGATTTGATACATCCAAGTACAATAGATTCGTCTCAAATGCCAAGTCTACACCATTACGAAGTAGATTCGACTTTAAGAGCGGACCACTAATTCGACCAAGGGCCATCTGCCTCTCCTTTACCACCGAATTTCACGGATACGGCCACCTTGCATAGCGGGCCTCGCTGTTGAGTATCGTAAAAGTTTGGTCAACCTTTACAGTAATAGTATTTAGCGGTTTGGGATTTTTAACCTAGTATAAGGTCGTAAATTACGGCACTGTCACTCATGTACTGAGCATCCGCAAGTGAAATATTTCCGTTGGAGTTCTGCCAAGCTGTTCCGTTATAAATTTCTAAAAAGCCCAAGTCTGTGTTATAACGAGTGGTGCCCGTGATAGTAGTATTACGTTGGGCTGTGGTTCCCAAAGGAAAAACAGCGGCAGTTGTTCCAGCAAAATTTACATACCCGTCATTAGTTGACAGCAAATAATATGGAGCATTATAAACTCTGTTTGTGTTATTATTTAGATTACTTCCGGTGAACGGTACTAGACCATTAAAAGTTATATTGCCAGTTCCCAACGGACTAATAGTAACATTGTTAGAAATAACTGTGCTATAAATGCTGTTATTAGCCAGTGTAATTCCGTCCAACACAGCACCAGTTGTGTTTACGCTGGTACCATTTAAAGTTGTAGCATAAATGTTATTCCACTTTTTACTACCAGATCCTAAACTATAAGTGTTAGTTGTACTGGAAATTAAATTTGAATTTCCGTCTGCTGTAAATGAAATTGTATCGGTTGTGGCATCGCCTAGATTAATTACACTACCTGCAATATAGTTACCGTCAACTAGTACATTACCAGTCACATAAGTCAAACTGCTGACTCCGTTAACTTGCATGTTGCCGTTAACTTGCACGATGCCTATGTTATCTGGAGTTATGTAAAGACTTTCGTTTATAGTCTTTGTGGCAATCAATCTGTCAGTAATATTGACATTTGCGCTACCAACACCGTTGGTTGCAATTATTGGATTGCTGACTTGGTTAGGAGAAACATACAACGTACCAGTTGCTAATTGTATAGTATTACTGCTGATAGTCCAGTAGGAATCGGTAGTAGTTACGCCGTCAACTATTAAACTAACAGTTTCCAGTGCTTGATCGCCAGCAAGTGTTCCTAAGTAAAGAGCTTCAGGGCTTGTGCCATAGTTGTTGATGCCAATACGATTGTTAGCAACATCTAAGTATAGTAAATCAGTATCAAATTGAACGTCATCGCCTTGGAATTCCAAGTTGGAGGACAGTAATTGTCCGCCAATGCGTCCTAAACTTTGTGCATATTCCGGCGTTAAATTGAGAGCCATCAGCTACCCCTTAACTGTCAAAACCTGAGATAACTGTGATTGGTTTTGTTGCGGCCGCTGGGCCTGTAAAACGAATATAATACCCTGTAGGTAATGTCATAGTGATACCCCTACCTGCCGCAATTGCTCCAGTGGTAGCATTATTGATTGTAATGGTGTTGGTAAAACTGTTCACTGCTGTTACTGTGGTACTGGCCGCAAACACAGTTCCGCTGGCGCTACTTGTAAAAGTCACAGTACCAGTCGGTGTTGAATTTGGTGGTGCGCTGAGTACTACCACGTTGCCTGAAGCACTTACCACTGTTTGACCACTGTTAAATCCAATACCGTCTACAAACATTCCTGCAACTATACTGGTGGTGCTGGCAACAATTAAGTTGTTGCCGCCGCCCCATGCCGCAAATGTAAGTGTACCGCTAGGTGTGCTGTTTGCTACCGCATTGAGAACAAAACTTGTAGTAGCGGAACCACTAACAATAAACTGTCCGCTGTTGAACCCAGTAGTATTAATCAGTTGTTGACCGTCAACAAATGTGCCTGATTTGGTACTGACTACCATAGTTGTGCTAACTACACCACCGCTCACATAAGTTGCAGTTGTACTAGTCGCATTGACTGTTGTTGTAACTGTTGTGGTTGGTGCTGTTGTTGTAACAGCAGACCCAACGATGATATCTGCAACACTGTTTAAAATAATATTAGTAGAGCCAATGTTGGCCAAAGTATTAACAGTGTCACTGACTGTTGGGTTTTGTGCAATTAAATAGTTAGTGTTGAACAATTGAAAAACGTTTTCAACATATACCATTAAGTTTGCGCCAGTCCAAGTGTATCCGCTTTGTGGTATACTAGGAGGTGCTGGGCTAAGTGGGCCATATAACGTGCTGATACCGTCGCCGGCGCCTAAACTTTGTAGGGCAATTGCGCCGCTTTCTTTGAAACGTAAACTGCGCCAGCTGGAACTTTGATATACTTCTACCTGTCCGCTAGTTGTGTTTAACCGCATCATACCAGCAACTGGGCTGACTGCTCTATCAGCATCAGGTCCACTAGGTAACAGCAAGCTACGTGTGGTATTAAATTGCACTTCATCGGCTTTGGTAATAACCAGCCGCTGATCGTGCGGTGCTTTAGGATTAAGGTTTATGTTTCTTAAAAATCGCATTATACGCTCAATGTGCTTACAGTAGATACTAAACTACTAATGTTCATAAATGTTGTTCCAGAACCATATGTACCTGGGTCTGCTGTATAACTCAGTTGAATTGTTGTGGCTGTACTGGCTGTACACACATAAACTCCGTTATACAATGCATTGCCATTACCAACAATACTAAAATAAAAGCCAACGCCGCCGTTGGTTCCTAAACTGGCTGTTGTTGGGATATTAAATGTAACCAAGTACGGGCCCGTGCCGGTTTTTGCGTTGTAACTTGATACAGTTAAACTAACTGCATTAGGACCCACTCCTGTTGCCGCGCTACTAGTAGCTACCAGTGTGTCGTTGTTACTCATAATAATTTTTTCATTATCAAAAGTAAATGTTTCTCCGGCTGGCAGAGGCAATGCGCTGACAATCATGTTGGAAAAATTAGGAGTTCCGCCACCTGGCACTATGAACAAGTTCAAATTGCTTTGGCCAACTGTTGGAGTCGCAGGATTAAATGTGTTTACATTTGACACAATCAAAGTGGTGATAGCAGTATTGCCGCTACTGGTATACAATGTTGTGTTTGCCGCGTTGATTGATGTACAAGTTAATGCCATATTCTGTCCTTAAAATATCATGCTTAAAAGTAATGCTCGATTCTTGGCCACTAACTCGTCGGCATAGTTTGTACTATTTACAAAAAATATTCCTGACTTTCCTGGTCCTGGAGTAATGCTCGAGTATACTTTGGTACCGCCTGTTGTGTAAGTTGGTAACGTTTGGTTGTTGAGTGTTAGTACCGCGGCCACTTGTATATTACCGTTATTTGCGCCCAATACTAAGTCATTAGACAAGTCATAATTTTTAATAGTATTGGTTTTGATCTTTATGTTATCGATGTAAAAACCGTTAGCATTCAATTGGGCTCTTATGACACCGTCTACGGTGAACACCACCTGGCTGGTTTCTGCTACTGGTGTTGGATCTGCTGGGCTGAACGGTGCTGTATAAACACCTTGGGTTGGATTGCCTGTGGCCGCTTGGTTTAAAATCCAACTGAGTCCACTACCAGAAACAATATATGTGCCAGCAGTAACACTGCCGCCGCTTAACAGCATGCCTGGTTGAACTGGATCGCCTGTGGACTGAGTAAAGGTCAGTACTCCTGGAGTGGCTCCAGAAATATTTGCACTGGTAAGAGTGGCAATTCTTGTTGCGCTTACGCTTGAATCAAACACACGAACTGTGGTGTCGCCTGAGTAAATCTGATTGACGTCGGCAACGCCTGGTAAAAATGCTCCAGACGCTACATAATTTGTGACATATTGTTTATTAGGAATATGGTCGTTTTGAGTCACGCGAGCATAATAAGGCACACTTCCCACAGTAGCAACGCCTCGAGCAATACTTAAAACGTTGGTTGTGTTGTTCAAGTCAAAGTTGATGTCAAAGCCAGCTTGAGTGCCAACTGCGGCCAGTTGCACACTGGTCAATACCCCGTCTGCGGTACGTGCCACAAATGAACCTGGAGCACTTGTTCCTAAAGCAGGATCATAATGCGTAACTGATTCATCGTAAATAAATTGGGCGGCTGATAACACACCGCGATTGATCTGTATGCCAGAACGATAATTATTTGCCGCGCTGATGCCTGAATTGACATCGCTAGGATCATAATTCAATTCAAAAATTACATCTTTAACATAACTGTTTGTTGACTCAACATAAGTGGTTGTGCCAATAACATCCAAGTTTCCTTTAATAGTCACGCTACCGTAACTGGCAGGATTTGCAGATTGTCCTGTGGTATCTAATACAATATTTTTGGGCGTGACACCGGAACCTACAACAACTTTGTAGTCTCCGTTATTTATTTTGACTATTCTTGACATTAGTTATCCTAAACAGGGAGCTTGCGCTCCCTTGTTAGTTATTACGCACTTGGGATTTGGCAAACTGTTGCTGTTGCTGATCCAAAAGTCCAAGGAACTGACGAACCGCTAGTAAAAACTGTGCCAGTACCAACTATTAATGTGGCTCTATTTTTAGTCAACTTAGTAACATAATATGTACCAGCGGAAGCATCAACAGCAACAATGGCCATCTCACCTGCCGCTGTTGGAGCACTTGCTTTTAGTGCGCAGATTGCTGTACCGTCTTGAGTCTGAATTTGATAACGACGACTTGACACTTGTTTGATAATGTCGTTACCAGTTGTACGGTTTGTTGTACCAGCTGTGATGCCTTGACACACAATGGCATCGCCAACTGTTGCTGTCAATGTTGCTATTGGAGTAGCACTACCAGAGCCACCTGCAACGGTACCAGCAAATGTAATTGTAGGAGCAGCGGTGTAACCTGAGCCTGCTGTGACTACTGTTACTGTGTAGGTTGTTGTGCCAGTTACCACAACATTTAGTGTTGGTTTTACGCCGCCTTGGATTTGCGGTGCAGTGATGCTTGCGCCTGGAATTGCGTAAGTACCGTTGACTAATGATGCTAACGTGCCAGCTGGAGCTGTTGCACTTGCAACACCCTCGCCGCCGACACCAGCAGTATTGGTATTACCAAAGAATTTTTTATGTAAAGGACGTCCCATTTTATTTTCTCCTTAAGAAATAACAGCGTTCTAGGCTGTACGCGGTTGGATATCCGCATAAAATCCACCCTGTGTGGATCATTACTATGTATTTAGCTGAAAACGAAAAAGGACTTCCGAAGAAGTCCTTAGTCTTATAACGCTAATGTCTCTTTCAGATTAACTGAATTTAACGTTAGCTGAAGTGATACCAACACGACCCAAGTAGTCCGCGGCATTACCTAGAGAAGAAGCAGTGTTGCTTAATTCTACGTAACCGTAACGTGTCATGAATGATACAACTGGTTCAAATGTTGATGGATCCAATACAACACCACTGCTCATCAATGGAATGTATGGGCAATAGAATGCAGGAGCATCAGACTCTGAAGAACCTTTGTAACCAACAAGAATACTTGTTGAATCGTTTGCGTATGAGTTAACATAAATCTTCATAGCATTGTTCAATGTACCAACAAACTTGGTGTTTGTAGGTGCTTCGAATGTACCTTCTGTTGTACGAGCAAATGCGCTTGTAGTAGCAGATTGTAGAATTGTCAATGCAAATGGACTTACAACGGCGTAGTTACCAGCACCACGACGTGTACGCTGAGCGATCAAGTTAGCAACACGGTTGATCTGAACTGCCAATGCGGCATGCTCGTCACCAACAAATGTAGCTGTACCAGATACAGCGGCTTGGTTATATGTCTCAGTATCTGCACCAGCAAGTGTTAACAAGCTAGCCAATACTTCTTGGTCGATTTCAGCAGTAATTTCTTGTGCTAAAGCGGCCATGATTTCTGCTTCAACGTCAATACCCTGTTGGGCCTGTGCGTCTTGAGCGGCTTCAAACGTCCAGCGAGCTGATAACTTACGTGTCTTAGCTTCAACTGTTTGTTTCAAGATCTGGATGCTCATTCTGTTACCAGCACGACCTTCTAAAGTAGCTGTACTAGCGGCTTTAGCTGTTGAACTTTCGTTTCCAGAATATGCTTCTGCAATCTTGAATGGGCTCAATGCCTCTTCACCTGCTGTCACTCCACTGTTTGTTGATGTGTCTGCATAGCGAACACGCAACGTGTGAATTTGTCCAACTGGACCAGTCATTGGTTGTACGCCGACTAGTTCATTAGCAATGACTGTAGGCATAACGCGGCGAATCACTGGAAGGATTACGCGATTTAGTGTGGCAACGTTACCGGCAGAGGTAGCACCAGCTGTTGGGGATTCCATCAAATACTTACGAGTATTTTCTAGTGTAACCGCCATGACTGATTTTTTAGTGCCGTGTAGGCCTTCTAAAAGTGCTTCCTTAGTTTCTGCCCAACGTCCGTTTAGTAGTTCTGACATTTAAATTCTCCTTAAATTTTTAGTCCAGCAAGTCTACGAATATCAATAATGTTATTGTTTTCTAGCTCACTGCTACGATTGGTGTTGGAAACTTTGTTTCCTGTGATTTCTTTTGCCTCAGTTAGTGCCTGTTTTTGTTTTTGTGGAGCTTTACCTGCTATAACAGCTGGTAAGTACTTGTCAAAACTATCAACTAGTTTTGCTGTTTTCACGCTCTCCATTAATTCACTCATAATTACTTTCTGTTCACCGTTAAGTGGACTTAGCAATTCTGCCATGATGTGTTGACGTTCGATGCTTTCGCCCAAACGCTTTGATTCTGCTTTTTTGCTTTCTATTACTTTTTGTGCCATGATAACATGAGCTTGCGCTTCTGTTAGTTCTGCCGTTTTCAAGTCTATGACTTTGAGCAATTTTGCAGTTTCTGATTTCTCGTTCAAGTAACTGGTCTGATATTCTGCGGCAAACGCCTCAAACATCTTGCGACCAAAGTCAGTGCGGCGAGCTGATTCAATGTCTTCTTTCAAGCTAGTAAGTTCAGTAGTTAAACCTTCTGTTACTAGTGTGTCGACCATCTGTGCGGCTCGTTGTACAAACTGTTCTTTAACTTTTGCAAGTTGTTGACGTCCTTCACGGACTAAACGTACCTTGGTCTCTGCAAGGTCTTGCTTGTCTTTGTAAAATTCTGCGATTTCTTGGGCCAATGCTTCTACTACGAAAGTTTCTAATAGTCCAAACTTACTAGCCATTACTTTCTGATCTTCATGTAGCTCTAAAACTTCAGAAGCCAACTGGCGAGTAACGAATTCCTTCATTGTCGCTGTGTCTGCTTTCATTTTTTGAGCATATTTAACTTTCATTTCTGCAAGTTGATTACGATCTTCAGTAAACTCGACAATTTCCTGTGCTAATTGTTCGCTGATCATTGTGTCCACAGCTTCAATCATAACTTGTTTGTCATGTTCGTATTTTTGGGAAAATTCTTCGCGTAACTGTTGAGTTAATACTTCGCGAGTCTCGATTAAACGAGCTTCGAAAGCAGACTCAAGAGAAGCTTGGATCTCTTCAGAAATCACGTTGTTTTCAAATAAACTTTTAAGTGCTTCCAACATGTGATTCTCCTTTTATTGGAGTTTGCCAATTATTGCTAATAGGCTCTCTTTGAGATATTTCTGTGCTTTAGGATCACCTTTCACCTCTTGCGCTATGCGTAAGGCACTTAATCCCCCTCGATTATTCATCAAGTGTTCATAAATTGGTGTGGGGTATGCTCCAGGAGCACTAGGTTGAGCCACCATATCTACTGTGATGATCTCAAAATCTGATACTTCACCGGACCCGTCGCCTTTGACGTTGCCGGACCCCCTACTGGAGACACCTAATTTTACTCCGCTTTCCAGCATTGTACGAATTAGTTGCCCCATAGGAGTTGGCAAAATTTTAAGTTTGCCATAACCATTTGGGCCGTCCATCCACATATTTGTTATCATGTGACTTACGCGGTCCAAATTTATTTTTAGATCATCTGGATGATCCACTTCCCCGAGAACTGAATAGCCGTTTTGAATCTGATCATTAAGGGTTTTGACAGCCTTGCCAATCTCGTTAACAGGGTAAACACGCTGGTTAGCGTTTTTTATACCGCCCTGGATGCAAATCCCTGACATGTATAAATTTTTCCCGTCTTTGTCATCAGACTCAACGACCATTTTTGCTTCGTTGAAACTGAGATTCTCTCGGAGGTATAGTGACATATTTTTAAATAGTCTCTTTTTATTTCTTAGCTTGACGTAAAATACTTTGCTTGTTTGTAGCAGTTTCTTTTGCACCAGCTTTTTCAGCGCCGTGTCCTGGCTGTTTAGTAGTAAATGCATTGCCTGCTTTACCGCCTGGAACATTGATGTTGCCTTTGGCATCTGGATTAGGAGCTACTTTAGTGCCCATTACTCCGTTGCCTTGTACTGTTGATTTTGCGCCAATATCAGCACTAACTTCTCTGTGGCCTTGTGCAATATTAGCAGTTGTACCGCCCATATTGTTTTTGCCAGCTACAACTGATTTAGTTTGTACGCCGTTGTCGCCGCCTTTTGCAAACGTGTTGTATGTAGATCCGCCAACTTTCTCAACGTATTCGCGGATTAGTTGTTCGTCGTCTTCCATAAAACTGTTTTCGTCAGTGTGGATATAGTGGTGTACTTCAGTACCGCCTTCTTCATCTTCACCTGCTGTTTCTTTTTCAATAGTGTCATCCATGCCCATGTCATCCATGCCCATGTCGTCACCACCAAACTCGTCGCCAGCCATGTCATCACTGCCCATGTCATCACTGCCCATGTCGCCGCCTTCTTCGCCGGCCATTAGCTGTTCAAATTCTGCTTTCAGATCTTCCAAAGCATCTTCTAAATCTTGTACGCGATCTTCAACGTCACCTTCTGGTTCGTCATCTTCATCGCTGTCTGCATCGACGTCGCCCATCATGTCATCAGTTGCATCATCTGCACTGAAGTCATCTTCGTCGTCTTCTTTTTTGTCTTCTTCATCCATTCCCATATCGGTTGGTGGAGTTGAAGAATCTGAACTTTGTTGTCCAAAGTCATTTTCTAGTAGTTCTTCGTAGATTTCGCGTGATTTTGCGACTACGATGTTGTGGAATATTTCTTGTGCTGTTGATTTATCTTCATTAATCAAAGCCTCGAGCATTTGCTCGAATTGTGTACGATCAGTCATGTTTGTCTCCTGTGAATATGAATACAAGGCTGTATGATATTTACACGTATCAGCAAAATACTTGCTGATATAGTATAAAAACAGCTCGTTTTATGTACTAACCCGTTTATGCCGGTGCTGGCATTGGTGGTTTAGCATACATCTTGTTGATGAAAGCTAGTTCATGCTCTTGTTCTAGTATATGTGCTTCGCTACCTTTGCGAAGTTCGTTGATCTGTGATAGTGTCAATCTTGTTTTACGTGTGTCGGATTTCTTCATAGCTGATTGATCGCGCAATGGATTGTAGCGCATGTCATTGACATTGCGTCCAGCATCCGACATGTTAAAAAGTTCACGTAGTATCATGTTAATATTTATGCTGTAGGAGTCATTCCCGGAGCCTGCATCTCTGCCCCCGGAGTTGGAGGAGGTACTAATGGATTCTCCATACCTTCTGGAGCGGACAAATCACCAACGGTAGTCATATCTCCTGCAATTCCGCCTGCACTCAAGCCAGCACCACGCAGTTCGCCAGCACTGTCAGTGTCAGTGGCACTGCCTTCGCCTTGTTCTTCTGCCCACAAGCGTTCGTTTTCTGCAATCTCGTCGTCTGTCAAACCTAAGAAACGCTTCAAAGCAAAGCGATGACTCATGTAAGGCACTGCTTGTATTGTGTTGAATGTGTTGATACGTTCAGTATCCAGTGCGGCCTGACGGCTACTTGCAAAGTTTAACGGTTCGTTGAAACGCAAATCAAACAGTGTAGCATCAATGTTCACACCACGTGTGTGCATGTAGCGTTTGAATTCAATATCAAACGAAGTTGATATCAATGCTTGCAAACGTTCACAGTATTTGTTAAAGCGTAGTTCTTGAATGTATGCGGTGCCCACACGACCATCATTGTAACTGCTGTTGCTGTCGTCTGCACCAGTAGGCAAATAGCTACTTGGTATGCGTAAACCACGGAACAACTTGTTGGTAAAGTACTTTAAGTCATCAATCTCACCCAAGTTGGTACCACCTGGTAGTGTTGTGACATCCGAACCACGGCCATCAGCTGATTTAGGAAAGAAATAGTCTTCATTAATGCTTAGGGGATTGTATGCTGAATCGATAACGTTCTGACCGCCACCATTTTGGCTAGGAATTCTACGTTGATGGATCTGGTCTTTGACTCTTTCCACAAACGCCATGGCCAAGTGACTGGGCATGTTGCCTACATCTATGTGAAAGATGCGTCTTTCTGGAGCACGTTGTATACGATAGATAAGAATAGCATCTTCCAGCAGTTCTTTTTGCTTGTAAACCTTAAAGATGTTTTCTAACAAGCTGTTGCCAAACGGATAGTTGTTGTCTAGGCCTTCACTTAGGCTCAAGTGTATAACATGTTCAGCGTTGACTGCCACTTCGTTTTCTTGTTTGTCCCAACGACCGCTAGTTGATGGATATGCACCTGTCATGCCACGGGCGCCAAGCCCACCTGTCCCCACACTTGCGCTTGATCCGCCGCGATTGACATCTTTTACATTGGGTGCAATCTGTGTGGCAACTAAATTTTGAAAGTTAGGATTGATATCACGGATAACATATTGCTCTGGCTTTTTGCCTTCGCTTTCATTGGCAATGATCTTAACTACTTTGCTGGGATCAACATAAAACCACTTTTGTGTTTCTGGATCACGAATAAAAAAGCTGTCGCCAAATTTGAATGTGTTGCGTAGTATGCGGAAAATACGCACATCAAACTGTTGTAACTTGACCCATTGATTCAAATATTCCGTTAGAATTTTTGTTTCAGCATTGGTGGCTTTGCTACGCCATTCAATTTTGAATGCCGCACCGTGTCCATCTTTGTTTTTTTGTGTGCAAAATTCTGCTAAAATATCCAATGCCGCATTGACTTCTGGATCAGCATCCATGGTTTCGTACTGCTGATAACGATCTATACGATTTGGACTACCACTGTAAACATCCGGCAAATAGCTGGAATAGTTTGTTTTGGCTGGACCCATGCCAGCACTAGTGTTATTTGGACCCACCGGGCTACGGCTTTGTGATCCAACAGGTACTGGTGTGAAAAACTTTTTCCAACTCATATTATATGTATTCCTTAAACAATATTAATGCCAGCGGCTTTAATGTTTGTGGCTGTATCTTTAGTGTTTCTAGCAACTTCTCTCATGGTTGATGCCGTTACTTGCATCACTGTACTTATCTCGCGCAAAGCCGACACTAGTTCAGATTGATCTGTGGTACTGTTGATTGCTTGCTCAACTTGAGCGTTGACTGCTTCCTTGACACTGCTGATTTGAACTGGAATATTTCTCAATAATGAATTCATTGTGGGACTGTTGACACCTGAATTGCTGACCATTCCTATGTTGTCCATCATAAACTGCCCTAGATCGCCTTCATTCACAATAGCTTCTCTTTGCCCAGCTTCAGCCCACATAGACAATTGTGGGCCGCCTTGGAACCAACTGCCATTGCCAGATTTACTAGGATTAGTTCCGTCTGCCATTCTAGTAATTTTACCAAACATTTCTTCAAGTCTTGTGAGAGTTAATTTCCACTCAGCTAATATTTTTTTCTGACTGTTTCCGGCTTCCACATTGAGGTCTTTAATTGCTTGTATTGCAACAGTTGTTAAAGCTGTTACTGGCGCTTGTTTCATATTGGATTCTGCTGTAGTGCCAGTTCTTCTACTTGCATCCAACGTGTCCTGGGCCGCACCTGCTATTGTAGGATTGCTCAGTAATTCTCTATTTGCAGTAACCGCCGCTCTGTTGAGATTACTACCAAACAATGTGATATTTCTTTGCATCTCCATAGTTAACTCTGTGGTCAGAGCCGCTGGATCTCTATCTCCGCGTCTGTATCCGCCTTCAACAAGGTTGCCCTTTGCATCAACTTCGTCTTTAAGTCTTTTTCCTTCTTGTTGCAGTTCTATATCTTCTTTGATCATTGCTACAATTTCGTTATCGCGCATGTTTGCACGAGAAGGATCAGCATTTCTATATGCCGCTATGCTTGTTTCTCTATTAAACTGTTTGTCATATGCTTCTTGAGCCATTCTTGTTTGAAGACCAACACCATAACTGTGCTGTTGTGACATTCTAATCAGGCCATCACCCATTTGCCCTTGAAGAGCTTTTGAAGCTGTCACTGCTTGATCTCTAACTTCTTTGCTACTGCTGTTGGCCATTCTACCAATTTCTACAACTTGAGCCAACACTTCAGCTCCGTATGTTTGTTGAATGTCGTTGGCCATCTGTTGAGTTATTGCGCCATTTCTTGCTACCGACATTACCAATGCTCTTTGCATTTCTTGCCCGTATCCAGCTGAAGAAGCATTGATGGCTCCCAGTGTTGCTTCACCTCCGGGATTTTTTTGACGGAATTGCAATATGGCCGCACGAGTCTGCGCTTCTTCTTGAATGGCTTTTACATTTTTCAGTTGTTCTTGTCTGCTCATGCCAGTGAGTTTTGCTTGTTCATCCATCTCCTTTGAAAGAGCAACAGTTGATGCTAAGAAATCGTTCATACGGTCCTGCTGACTTTGTCCTTGAAGACGCTGGACACCTTGTGCTTGAATGGTCACTGCCAAGGCTTCATTCAAATCTTTAGGAAGCATGCCTAGTTTTTGAAATGCTTGACTGTTCGTGCTGTTTTGTATTTCAAAAGACAATTGGCCAAATGCTTCAGCACCTGTACTGAGATTGCCAGTCAACAATGCAAATGCAGGTTTGGTGGTGTCTAACATTCCAGCCCAATCCTTTACACTCATGCCAGTTGATGAGAATGCCTGACGGAATGCCATGGCATCACCGCCCATTTGAAATCCTAAGCTACTGACCTGTTGCCAATCTCTAACTGAATCTGCAACAAAACCACCCAATGATTTGAAGATTGCTCCAATCTCTTTGGGTAAAACTTTGCTCATGGTATTTCCAACCATTTCCACTGCATCATTAACATCTGCTGTTTGCTCAATAGCTTTGCCAGCAAAGTTTTTCATCTCTCCCAGTATGCCTGTCAAACCATTCTTCATCTGGTCGACCAAATATGCTACCGAGTCTGCCTTGGCGGCACTTCTAGATGAATTGTCGGTTTGATAGCTACTACCACCTACTGCTTTGGCAATTGCTTGGGCAAACTCGTCTACTGTCATATCAACAACTTTTGAAGCGGCCATTATTTTTTCCTTGAAATACACGCATATAAATACGTTATAGTATATTTATCTGGAGATAATAATGGCCAATAACCCATTGAAAAAGTATTTTAGACAACCCAAAGTCTATGTTAAACTGCCTAGCAAGGGTATTTTTAATCAACCGGGCACACTGAACGGAGACCCTGATAACGTATCAGTTTATGGCATGACTGGCATGGACGAAATTCTAGTCAAAACTCCTGATGCACTATTGAACGGAGAAAGCACCACAAAGGTCATTGAAAGCTGTTGCCCCACAATCAAGGATGCTTGGGATTTGTGTTTGTTGGATTTGGATTTGTTATTAGTGGCCATACGAATTGCCACTGAAGGCAACACCATGGCAGTTAGTCACACCTGTAGTGCTTGCAAAGAAATAAATGATTATGATATTGACCTAGGCACTTTTGTACAGCATTTTAGCACTTGCGAATACAACAGCAAAGTGCCTTTGGAAGACATAACAATTACACTACACCCATTAAACTACAAGCAATGGACTGAATTTCAAACCAAAAACTTTCAAATCCAACGTCAACTGGCGCAGGCTATGGCCATGGATGCTATCGAGCATGAAGAAGAACAAAAGAAATTGCTGGCTGGATTGTTTGAAAAAGTCACAGTGATACAAAATGATCTGCTGATGCAACAAGTGGAAAGTGTTGAGTCGCCAGAGGGTGTTACCAACCAACGACAGTTTATTCAAGAGTGGCTCAACAACTGTGACAAGAGTGTGTTTGATGCTATCAAGATAAAAGTTGAAGAAAATAGAAAACGTTGGGAACTGCCAGCGGTCAAAGTGGTTTGCGAGTCTTGCAAAGCTGACAATTCCCTGTTTGTGAACATGGATCAATCCAGTTTTTTCGCCAACGCCTAATTAGACTTTCCAACGAAGAAATTGAAGAATATCTAGTTAGGCTAGAAAAAGATGTCAAGCGACTCAAGACCACATTGTTTCGTATATGCTGGTACATGCGTGGCGGTGTTGGCATAGACGATTTGTTGTTTACACTTAGCAAAGAAGATCTAACACTGATGGGCACCATCATTGAAGAAAACATTGAGATCACACAGAAAAGTGGAATGCCGTTGGTTTAAAGTTGACCTGGCATTTTACCTGTCATGCCTCTTGATCGTGTCTGCTTTTCAAAATCAGCATAGTCTTTAGCGTCCTGCGCAGGATCGGACCATTTTATGCCATTGGTACTTGCGGCTGATGCCACGTCCACTGCGGCAGTAATATTAGGTGTGACCGTTTTATTGATATTGATACCGGTCCACTCTTCAATCCACTTAACTAACCAATCCCAACTACCAGTAACTATTGCACCTGGCACATTGAAAAATGCAGGACCAATATATTCTTTTATCATTTTGGTTCCATACGGGCTTGATAGAAATACCTGTGCGGCCGCAACTATACCTTCTTCAATCAATTTACCGGCAATGCCAGGTTTTTTAGTAATGACAGTGCCAGCCGCTCCGCCAAATGTGCGTAAAAATGTTCCCAGTAATGAAGCAGATCCAAATGCAAATCGTATCAGAGCTTGTGTGGCATACTGAGCGACCCATATGCCAAATATTTCATCTCTTGCCTTGCTGATCCATATTGCTTTTTGCTCTTCTGTGTAGCTGGCAAACTCAGGATAGCCTTGTTTGAATTGTGCAAGGGGCTGTCCAGCAATTTGTTCCAAAGCATATACTTTGGCACCAGCTTCTATAGTAGGCAACCATATATTAGTGGTTTTAAAAAATCGCATGGCACTGTTGCCAGCAGTCCATTTCTTTTCTAGTGCCGCCCGATGTGCATCAGCTTGGTCAGGGTTTGCTGTTATCCAAGCCAGTGCCACTGCTTCAGCAGTAACAGGAGTTGCGGCTTCAGTTATTATGTCTAAAATCTTCATGATATGTTATTTATAGTATTGAAAGATGTACTGCGTACATCTGCTCTTCGCTTTCGCTCGAGCTTTTTCTGTTTCTTACTGTGTAGTAATCAAGTGCGAAGCACTGTAAATATTATCTAGATTGTGTAGTCACACTTAGCCCTGACGGGCTAAAAATGAACATTATCTGAGTTGAGCAGTTCACTTAACGTTACAGCATTACAGTGGCGGTTGTCCGGTACCACGAGCTGAGTCTTAATTACAACGGCAGGTCTATGAGCATACGTTAACATGCCAATAGCCGCGGGTATTTCTCCCTCTTTTAGCCTTTCTAAATATTTTCTCTTTAAAATCAAACTGGTTATAGGCATATCCAATCCGCGTCTGTTACGATAGTGATTTTAAACCCTTCCGCCAAGGTAAGGAATTCCATTCACTGCGATCCGTGATCCAGCTGTAAGGGCACAATATGGTCGCCTGTGCGGGCTTATTTGGCAGTTAAACAGCCTGAATTATTGGCCTTTGAGTATGTGTGAACCATGCACACGGACAGATATCTGGCCGTTATAATAGTCTTTTGATTCTAGAACTTTGCGGGTGAATTGTTCTCTGGCCTCGAAGTAAGAGCATTGCGCCTTGGATGTGCAGTAGTATAGGATTTCTCGAGTGAAGTTTTCTTTGCCTAATTTCAATACGTCCACATTTAATTCTAGATTTGAACCGTAATAATCACGCCAATCCGAATCAATTTTTGACCGTATTTTCTTTTTTTTCTTAGTTCCGTTCTTGAGCTTGACCACCCGGTAGGATGTTTTGGCGAACTTGGCTAATTTTTTGCCTATATACATGCGTCCAGAGATTGTGTTGGTTATGAGATATACGAAACCCACACATTCTTCGGGCAGGATTTCTATTAAAGTATTTTCATAAGTCCAAGACATACACTAGTTAGTGTCTGCGTCTCCGGTCCCCTGCTTCTTTTGAGCCTTTGTAGCGTCCACTGCGTGACGCCAGTCTTGTATTAGTTTTCGCCTTTCACGTGACAGGATACGAATCTGGGCTAACCAGTATCGTGTTTGTTCCCCAGCACGGCGTGTGCCTCGATTGATCCAACGCTGATTTGCTTTGAAGTACTCATTAAACGCCCGCATGATCTGCGAGTGTAGTTCTTCATCCTGTGGAATCATTTGTTAGGTTGTTCCTTGGTCAGCACCGGATCTTCTTGTGACGGATACTGTATGGGAGGGTTTAGATTCCAACTGTCCGATGTAAAAATACGTATGGGTTTCCAGAATCTATGTATGATATTGTTGATAACAACAGCACCAGCTACCACAATTACAAAACCCAACATTATTAAAATACTGGCGCTTAACCAGACAGCGGCTTGATCCATATTCATTATTCTGTTACCTCTAAATCATTTGCGTAGCTGGTAAAGCCATTTTCTTTAATGACTTTAAGCACGTTGTTTACCCGCCCAATCAATTCATCCTTGTGACTGATCAAGAAGATGTTCTTTTTGCGTTCACGGCTCATCTTTTTAAGCACTGCCAACGCACCTTCAACACCCGACGCATCCAGGCCGTTGTCGATTAATTCGTCCACAAACAACAGGTTGATCTGCTGATATAGACTTTCCCACACGTCACGGAAACTCCAACTCAAACCCAATATAAGTCTGTTACGCTCTCCTCGACTTAGATTGTCAAAATCCAAGTCTTGCCCCAGCTGTGTTATCTCAACGGTCAAGTCATTTTGGAATACCACTGTGTGCGGCAATCCCATCTTGTCAAGATAATACGTTAAGCGATTGTTGAGATAAGCTAGGTTTTGATCTATGATCTTTTTGCGTATAAACGAATCTTTGCTGGTCAATAGTTTTAACAAAAACTCCTGATGGTCTTTTAGTGTGTTGAGAGTGTTGACTGTGTCCCATGAGATTTCCTGCATGGCCGTGTGACGCAGTTCGTCAATTTGCTCCTGATAAGGATCCGCTTCGCCTGCTTTCACAGTCAATTGTGTTTCAAGAGTTTTCAAATTGTTCTGATGTTTCAGTGCGGCCTCTACAGTATCATAATAGGTATTGGGACGCCCAGCAACTTCGCCAATAGCGGCGATCTCTTTCATGATTTTAGCAAGGTCCGCGGCCACTTTGTTGTTGTATCGGTTGGCTTCCGCCAAGTGCTGTTGAGCAGTGGCGCTCATTTCTTCATGTTTGTGATCATGCAGTTCTTGTTCACAAGCGTGGCATTTTTTGTCCTTCAACTTAGCAAGCTCGTCAGCGTATTTTTTTACGCTTCGCTCCGCTTGCGCTGTTGCGCTGTCTAGCGTTGCCCGCTCCTTAGCGAGACTTTTCAGCTTGGCAGTCTTTTCTTCAAAAAGTTTTAGCTCGCTGTGCTCGGCAAGCTCAGCTTCAATGTCCACACTTTCAAGTTCAATAATAGCCCGTGCAGTTTTTTCGATATCTGCTTCGTGTTGAGTATTCCAAGCATTTTGTCTTGTGATTAAACTGTCAACACTAAGCTGAATTTTCTCATTGGACTTTTTAGCGGCCTCTATATCTGCGCTTTCTTGTAGCACTTGATCTTTGGTTGTTCTAATTAGTTCTTTGAGTGTTTCTGCTTTTTCACTAAGAATTGTAATGCCCAATAACTGCTCAATAATAGCACGTTGGTCATTGGCCCGCATACTTAAGAACGGCTCTGTATAAGTGTTAAGCGCAACGATATGCTTGAACATGTCATGACTCATGCCCAGCAAGTCATCTAAGTCTTTCTGTGTTTCACGCATGTCGCCCTGTGCGTCATCTGTTTCTTCTGCGTGTTGTTCGTGATCATCCACAAAGAAACGCATGAGTGTAGGTTTGCGCCCACGCTCGATGCGATAGTTGATGTCATTCTTTTCAAAGCTCAATGTGACCAACATATTTTTGTTGTTGATCTTGTTGATAAGATTGTCTTTTTTAATGTTGGTAAGAGCATTACCAAACAGGGCAAAACTCAGTGCATTCACAATGGTTGTTTTTCCAGTACCATTACGGCTACCACTGTCATCACCACCTTGATCCAAGTTCTCACCCAGCACAAGTGTTAGGTTGGCTTTGTCAAAAGCAACTCCTTGAGTTTGATTGCCCACACTCATGAAGTTTTTAACAGTTAATTCTTTAATCTTTATCATAGGCTATTATAAATTTCCAGCAAGGTATTCTTATTATATGTGTCTGAGTCAATGTTTACAATCTGATTGGAGACAATCTGGTCTACGGATTCAAACGACTGGATATCTATATTGGTATTCATTTCAACTTCTTTGCGTTCTGTAATCAAAGTAAGTTCACGAATAGCATAATCTGTAATAAACTTTTCTTTAATAAAACTAGCTTCTTCGTAGCTGATATCAATATCCAGTGCAACACGTAAATGTTGTTTGGGTTTGATAATGGTATCAGCTTCATCAATCAAACGACTCAGTGTAACTGTACGAAACGTAGGTTGATTAGGCCAGCTGTGATATTGAGGTTCGCCGTCCCACTCCAGTATCATCATGCCTCTGTCATCATCCCATGTGTCTGCATAGTTGTGCGGGAAAGCATTGCCAATGTAAATCATGTTCTTTTGTTGCTGACGTTTGTGGAAATGTCCGCTAAATCCCAGCTCATAACCTTTAAAACTATCCAGTGCAATCTCACCGTGATCCGGCATCTGTACCATTGCGTTCATAAAGAAGCTGGGCAATTCAAAGTGACCAAAGATATACTTGCCGCCTTTCTTGCCTATGCTTCGCCATTCGTCCCCAACGAGCCAAGGACATAAAGTAACGTCACCAATAGTAACGGGCTCATGTACCACAGTGATGCCAGGAATATACTTTCCGAATTCAACGCTGTGGATGTCCCGCTTGTCTTTGTAATAAAGATCATGGTTGCCAGGAAAGAAATAAAACTTATCGAAAGCCTGTCCCAGTTTTTCAAGGGCTCTAAGGCTATAGTCCATAGTAGTAATATTAAGACTGTTGCGATTGTGATGCCAATCTCCCATAAAGATGCCAACATCACACCCTTCCTCTTTTGCTTTGGCAATATACCAATCCACAAAATCTTCGCAGTCTTGGTTATGTACACTGCTGTTGGATTTTAATCCAAAGTGAATGTCTGTGAAACAGGCAACTTTTTTAAACAGTTGGTGTGTCATTGGTTGATTCATTAGTTGTGTCCTCTGCATGACGTTTAAGTGCGGCCGCATGTTCTCCAGCGCCGGTACGTGAGTATGATGGATTCATACCATTCATTTCTAGTATATCATCGCGGATGTTTTGGTTGCGTTTTTCAATGTTGATAACACGAACAAAGCTGTTGGTCACAGCCGCAGTAAAATAAGCAAACGGATTGTCACTCTTGCTTTCATCAAACTGCAAGCCCACTTGTGTTAGCTGTAAAATAGCTTGTCCCCGCATTTCGTCATTGTAAGTATAGCCACGAACGTTGCCACGGGTAGCATATCGTTCACACAGTTTAATCATCATGCGGGCCAGTGTAGGTGTAATTTGTCCAGCATCTTTATCAAAGTGGCCCTTGTCCAATGTGCCCTTCCAGTGGCTTTTACCCACACAAACTAGTTCGTCTGTATCATTGAACTTCCAATGTTGGAACGGTGGAAAGTTCACCTTGTCTCTGTGGTCAGCTAGACTTTTGGGATTTTTCTTACGTGTGCTGTTCAGAGGAATATGGTCAAAAGTCATAACCCTGAATACCAAATCCAGCTTTTGAATTTTTTTATAGTCTACTTCGCAGTCTGCTTGTTTGACTTTTTCACCTAGTTTTTTGCGCCTTTGATACTCAGCATCTCCAATACGTTTGGCTTGATTGCGTTTGGCCTCGGCAACTGTGCGTATGTTTACCTTGTCTGTGCTGGGTATAATTAAGTCATATTGATGAAACTTTGGATCGGTAAAACTACAATAACTGCTTTTAGATCTATGTATTTCCAAAAGCATATCTTTGTTGTTCAAGTAATTGATTTTTGCTGTCATTAAAGAGTCCTCGTAAAGTAAATTATAAACTACGCACAGATTAAAGTCAAATAAATAGAGTATCAGGAGAACCAAATATTATGGGTCTATTCAATTCAGTACAAGGCGTCAACCAAACTATAGGCGCGGCAACCAGCGTGTTTGGTGCAATATCAGCCGCCAATAACGCAGTAAACACCATTGCCTCGACTGCGGGTAGCTTTGCCGATTTGGGTGCTGTTGACAATCTCAGAGCAATTGGATTACCAACCGCAGGCGAAGCAGTGGGTGACATCATGAGTGCAATAGCAACGTTTGGTGGAGGCGATGCACCAGGTAATGACTGGCGTGTTCGACTGAGTTTACCCAAGTGGCCTTCCTTTAGAAAAAGTCCTGTACTTAAACCATTGACTGAAGCAGGTGGATGTATTTTTCCTTATACTCCTGCAATCACAATAACACAATCCACCAACTATAACGGTGTATCTCCGGTACATAATAACTATGCGTTCAACGCATATAAAAATAGTGATCCTGGCTCAATTAGTATTGTGGCTCCGATGTATTGCGAAGACAGTGCCCAGGCATTGTATTGGATTGCCATGTTGCATTATTTAAGAGCTACATCAAAAATGTTCAGCGGAAATGATCCGAAAGCGGGAAATCCTCCACCTATTGTAAATTTAAATGCATACGGTAATTTTGTTTTTAAAAATGTTCCAGTAGTCATCACTGGGTTCACAGTTGCACTAGAAAAAGACTGTGATTATATTGGTTGCAATGTGGTCGGTAGTGCTGCCAGTGCTATCGCAGGTGTGGCCGATACGCTGGGCAGTCTAAGTGATAGTTTTGGATTAGATGCAGTTAGTGACTTATCAGGAACTATAGGCCAAGTGGCAGGACTGCTAGGAGCTTTTGGAGTAGGCGGATCAACCAGCGGTGGAGTAACTCATGTGCCAACAAAAAGTACTTTTACAGTCACATTGAAACCGTCTTACAGCAGAACAACAGTACGCAAGTTTAGTTTAGACCAATTTGTAACCGGAGGATATATGTCCGGCTCAACAGGATTTGTATAATATGGCCGCAACATACAATGACCGTAGCCCATGGGCTACTACTCCAATCACAAGAGACTATTTGGATATCTTTACAATACGGTCTGTTAGTATTGCATCGGATGATTTTTTGTACACAATACAACCGCAATACAATTTGAGACCTGATTTGCTGGCGTTTGACTTGTATGGTGATTCAGGATTATGGTGGGTATTCACACAACGCAATATGGATGTGATACAGGATCCAATATTTGATTTTGTTGCAGGCAAACAAATTTATATTCCAAAAAACAGTAGCCTATCAGAGATTTTAGGAATTTAATATGGCCAATGGCGATATAGAAAACACGTCCCGTGCGGCTACTCCAACACAAGTGCCAGCCGCTCCAGCACCTGCGGTAGTTCCAGGAGTATTGGCACTGGGTGGCGGCATATCCAAACTACTTGGCAGTTCTTCAAGCAGTCAGTTTAAACTGCCGCTGGCAAATCCGTTAAGCAAATATGCAAGCTATACACAAATTTTTACCATAGCCGCGTTGAGCTCGGACGATTTAAACAGTCCAAATACTACATATTTGGCCAGTGGAAAACTTCCAATAATTTTAAAAACTGCCGGAGGAAATCCCAATAATCGTATCAAGACATTCTACGGTAGATTTGATTTTTTTATTGACAGTGTAGAAATTGAAAGTACCTATGGATTTGAGCTGGGTACTGGCAATACAAATGCAACTAGTATAAACATGGTGATAAGCGAACCGTTTAGTATTGGAATGTTTCCAGTGGCATTGAATACTGCATGTAAAAAGTACAAATATTCTACCTACAGTGCGGCCACGTTTTTGCTAAAAATAGAATTTAAAGGAGTAGATCAAAATGGTAATATGACGTCTGCTCCTAACACTACCAAGATGATACCATTTATCATCAACGACTTGACCATGCAAGTAACCAACGCCGGCGCAGTTTATAATATAAAAGCAACTCCTGCTGGACAAGTACCGTTGTTTTCAAACAATAATACAATTACTACTGATATGGCAATTGCTGGCAGTACAGTGCAAGAAATATTACAAACCGGTCCGTACAGTTTGCAATCTGCAATCAACGCTGGTTATAGAGAAATAGCAAAAAAAAATGATTTAGCAATTCCAGCACAAGAAATATTAATTATATTTCCAAAATCTTCTGCTAACGAAACGCTAACAGCTTCTCCCAAAGGCGAGGACGAAAGAGAACGTGCTAAGCCAGCGGCTGAGAAAGCCGCGGTTGATGATGCAACTACCAATGCAAAGTTAAATGTATCTCGAAGCTCAATCAATAGCACACTGATAGAATCGTCAGTTAATGAAATAGGCGCATCATCTCTGGGATTTGGACCAGAACGCTGGGCACAGAGTACACTGCAACAAGACAGCATAATCATTGATTCAGCGACTGGAAAAATTGATCCTGCTAAAATTTCTAAAAATCCCAAAGTCAGTAACTACAGTTTTAAACAAACCACAACTGTGGTAAATGCCATCAATCAAGTCATAATGTCCAGCGACTATGCTCTTAAATGTATTTCAGACAAGCCAAAAGACGGTACCAAAATGAAAAAATGGTGGCGCATTGAAACTGCATTGTATCACATTGATTCTCCGCAACTGGATGCAAAAACTAAAAAGAAACCTGAACTACTGGTGTTTAAAGTGGTGCCGTACCTTGTACATGAAACATCGGTACCCGTTGCTGGCATGGCAAGTACTTCATTTAAATCAATGTTGGCCCAGTGTGTAAAAGTGTATAATTACATATACACCGGAAAAAATCAAGATATTTTAAAATTAGATATTAAGTTTAATAATTCTTTCAACGTTTCAAACCCAGTTGACAACGGCAATAGCACAACCAATAGCAAAACAGCTGAACAAAATGATCTAGCTAAAGGGAAAATAACAGTGCCTGCGCCTAGACCAGGCGGAGCTTCTAAAGAACCTGGCCTTGGTTTAAACTATACAGAAATTTGGAATTCTGTAAAAACTGCCTTTAACTATCGCGGCGGATCAGGCGGAGATGATACAACAGCCCAACAGCAAGTCAAGTGGGTACACGAAGCGTTGACCTTTGGCGCTGACTTGCAAGAACTTGAAATGGACATAGTAGGCGATCCGTACTATATGACCAGTAACGGCATGGGAAATTTCAATAGCCCTCCTGTGGTTGGGCAAATGAATATCAACGCTGACGGTAGTATCAATTATCAAAGCGGTGAAGTTGACATTGCAATTAATTTTAGAACTCCAACAGATATCAATCCTAGCACAGGATTGCTGACTATGGCAACCAAAGCTGTTGGTGAATTCAGCGGCTTGTTTAGATTGGGCTCAGTAACACATAGATTTAGAGACGGCGAATTTACCCAGACCATAAAAGGTACCCGCAGACAAATGGTTAGAAACGAAGCTGGCGAAGCGGTTTATCAGTTCGTAGCCAAAGACAAGAAACCTACAACCTAAGGTAATAACTAATGTCGCAACACGATAAAATTGTACAACGCCGTAAAGAATCAACTCCACTTGAATCAAACTCATCAGGTCCGTTCTTGGCAAGAGTGGTAAGCAATGTGGATGCAGACTATTTGGGATCAGTATGGGTTGAACTGTTACATGAAGGCTCTGGCAACGAACCAGTTGTATGGAACGCCACCAATGCAAAATTCACAACTCCTTACTGGAGCAACACTGATAAAAAACACAACGGTAATTCAAACTCATTTGCAGACACTCAAAAATCCAACGGCATGTGGACTCCAGCACCGGATGTGGGTGTGCAAGGCCTTGTTATACTTGTTGAAGGCAACATTAAAAATGCATACTGGATAGCTTCTATTCCTGATAGATATAAAAACTTTTCAGTTCCTGGAATTCCCGCTACTACTGCCAACTGGTTGCGTCCTGCTGAGCGCCTTCCAGTAGGAGAATTAAATGCAAATAACACACAACCAGGAAAGCCCGCAACAGATGCTGTCAAACCAGTTCATACCCTTGCAGATATTTTTGAAATACAGGGATTGTTAAAAGACGACACTCGAGGAATTACCTCCAGCGGCGCAAGAAGAGAAACTCCTAGTCGCGTGTTTGGTATCAGTACTGCTGGCCCACTAGACGAGAAAAGCTCCAAGAAAAATATAGGAACTCCTGACGAGCAAACAATGGCCTATGTCAACAGACTGGGCGGCAGTCAATTTGTTATGGATGACGGAGACAACAAGTATTCACGCAAGACACCTGCAAAGGACGGGCCCCCGGATTATACAAAAGTGGGTGGCACTAATATTCCTCACAACGAACTGGTAAGAATCCGTACACGTACAGGACATCAAATACTTTTACACAACAGTGAAGATTTAATTTATATTGGCAATGCCAGCGGCACAACATGGATTGAATTGACTAGCAATGGCAAAATAGATATATTTGCTGAAGACAGCATCAGTATTCATACTAAAAATGATTTGAATATACGTGCTGATCGAGATCTTAATTTAGAAGCCGGTCGTAATATTAATCTTAAAGCATTGGAAAAAATACACCTTGAAAGTGTCAAAGACTTTGAAGTTATTTCTAATGCAAATACAAAAATTACCACAACAGGAAACTCTTATATTTCCACAACTGGAGAGTATATAGAACAGGCTAAGAAAATTCATATGAACGGCCCAGATGCACTAAAAGCAAAATCATTAGTAACATATTCTAATCTTACAGAAACAAATGGTACCACTTTGGAATCTATTTTGTTAAGAGTTCCTACACACGAACCCTGGCCGTTGCATGAGAATTTAAATCCTGCTGACTTTGTTCCTACAAAAACAGATATTACCACAAGTACTGCGGCCACTGCGCCGGACAAGTGGACATTGTATACGTCACCCGACGATACATTTAAACAAAACAAAGGATAACATATGGCATCGACTTTATACGATAGGATCACAGTACCCGCAGTGCCAACGGTGGTAGACCCAATTCCACAGGCATACAAGGGATTTAGCACAGTCAATACTAGCTCTGAGGGATTTGTGCTGTATGATTTAGAATTGATCAAACAGGATCTTTTAAATCACTTTCACACCCGCAGAGGCGAACGACTGATGAATCCGCAATTTGGAACCATAATTTGGGACATGTTGTTTGAGCCAATGACTGAAGAACTTAAAGAAAGCATAGTAAACAACGTTAACGAAATTATAAATTATGATCCTAGATTGGTTGCACAAAATGTCATAGTCACAACATATGAGAGTGGAATTCAAATTGAGTGTATCTTAAAATACCTGCCCTACAACATCCAACAGAGTATGCAATTACGATTTGACCAGTCGGCAGGACTGCTTTCGTCTTAATATACGTACATATTAGAATTCAATAAATATTGATAATAGGATAGATTATGAGTGCAACTGATAGACAAAATAGGTTATTGATCGCTAAAGACTGGAGAAAAGTATACCAGTCTTTTCGTAATGCCGATTTCCAAAGTTACGATTTTGAAAATATTCGTAGGAGCATGATTGACTATCTGCGCCAGAACTTTCCAGAAGATTTTAACGATTACATTGAATCAAGTGAATATCTTGCCTTAATTGACCTTATTGCCTATTTGGGCCAAAGTATAGCTTTCCGTGTTGACTTAAATGCTCGTGAAAACTTCTTAGAGCTAGCAGATCGCCGAGACAGTGTGCTACGTCTTGCACGTATGTTGAGCTATAATGCCAAACGTAATCAAGCATCAAACGGACTACTAAAAGTAGTGGCAGTGCAATCCACACAAAACATATTGGATTCAAATGGCCGTAATATTGCTAATCAAATCATCAGCTGGAATGACAGCTCCAATGCCAACTGGTACGATCAATTTATTGCAGTTATGAATGCCGCGTTCCCAGCATCCCAGCAATTTGGAAATCCAAGCGACAGCGCAACAGTTTATAACACGCCAACTGAACAATACAAATTCAACGGAGCAAACTCCGCAGTTCCTATCTACGGCTTTAGCAAGACAGTCAACGGCTCCAAGATGGATTTTGAAGTTACCAGTACCACGTTTGCTGGCCAAGGATACATTTACGAAGAATCTCCCAAGATTGCCAATCGTATGGCATGTGTCTATAAAAATGATGGCCAAGGCGCGGCCAGTATTAATACTGGATTTTTCTTTAATTTTGTGCAAGGCACATTAAATCAAGGCAACTTTACAATTAATCAACCGAGTACTAATGAAATTGTTGAATTAGATTCTCCCGATATCAATGATACTGATTTATGGTTATACAAGATAGACCAATCTGGTATCGAATCGGAATTGTGGACTCCTGTTCCTAATTTAGTAGGTAATAATATTATCTATAACAGTTTAAATAAATCAATTAAAAATATCTATAAAGTTATCACAAGAGCCGGCGACCGTGTGGCATTGTCGTTTAGTGACGGAATTTTTGGAACACTTCCGTTAGGCACATTTAATGTGTACTATCGTATCAGCAACGGACTATCGTATACTATTAACCCTCAAGATATCCGCGGGGTTACAATGACCATACCTTATTTTTCAAACACCGGTCAACAAGAACAACTCACACTCACATTGTCATTACAAACAAGTGTAGACAACAGCGCACCCACTGAAAGTAACGACAATGTAAAAGCCAATGCGCCCGCAACTTATTACACACAAAACAGAATGATCACAGGCGAGGATTATAATATCAGTCCTCTTGCAGTAAGTCAAGAAATTATAAAAATTAAAGCTGTTAACAGAAGTTCAAGTGGTGTTAGTAGATATCTTGATTTAATTGACCCTACAGGCAAATATAGCAAAACTAATTTGTTTGCAGACGACGGTATCCTTTATCAGGACACCTATTCAACAGATACTACGTTTACCTACGCCAGCAAAACAGACGCACAGGCAGTAGTTTATAACATTGTGTTTGACCTGTTAAAAGATGCAAATTTAAGAAATTTCTATTATTCAAAGTTCACAAAAATCAGTACCACTTTACTGGATATTGCATGGTATAATACTGTTGATAATACTAATTTTTCAAGCGGCTACTTTGGATCAACCACAGACGGCAAGCCGTATTTGGTTTCCAGTTTTACGACCACTGCCTTAAAGTATGCAGGTGTTGGGTCACTGATAAAATTTGAAGCTCCGCTGTCTGCAAGCGGTGCGGCACAAGTGTTTGACAGATCTAATAATAATGCGTTAATACCTAAAACAATTCCTGTCAAAGCAAACACCAGTAGTTATATATGGGCCGAGATTGTTTCTTTAATTGGCGACGGCACTTCGGCCGGAACAGGAATTTTAATATCAGGCGAAGGCCCAGTATCATTAAATGACATAATACCAAGTAAAGCAATTGCCACTCGTGTTATTCCGGTATGGCGAACAGTGATAGACAAGTCAGTTATCACAACAATGATTGATCTTATCACAAGTAACCTTCCATTCGGCCTGCGTTTTGATATAAACACTCAGTCATGGCAAATTATTTTCCAGTCAAATTTAAATTCAACAGATGATTTCAGTCTGAATAAAACAGGCGACACTAGCAACTTGTTATTGGATTCCAGCTGGTTATTATTATTTGTCACAGATACTGTAACATATACCATAACAACAAGAAAATTACGTTATATATTTGAAAGTAACCTCCAAATAAGATTTTATTTTGATAGTACAGAGCGTGTTTACGACAATGTTTCTGGAAAATTATTAACTGATTCGATTAATATTTTAAGTATCAATACCCAGCCGGGCTTGTCCGAACCGTTTACATTTGATCAAAATTTAAAAGTAGTGAGTCAGTATATTGGTTTAGATGGATACATCGATACTAAAAAACTTGTGGTTACATTTAGCGATAAGAACAATACAGGTGTGGTAACGGATCCTGAAACTTTTGACAATGTTGCAATACCAGCGGCCAGCGCACTGCTATCTTCTTACTTTGTTGTATTAGAAAAATACCAAGTTGAAACGGGCCAAGAGGATTATAGATATGTTGCCAACTCTAATAGTATAGTGGTTATTTTGCCAACCCAACCTAAAACATTTTCGCAATATGTTGACGGGCAATATTTTTATTTTATAGATATTGATACAGTGGCAAAATTAACTAGTGCTACTTCTGAATTAACGCCAAGTTTAGATTATAGAGTATTTTTAGGTAGAGATAAATTAAAATTTCAATATACACATAACGCCAGCGACACACACAGAATAGATCCAGGAGTTAGTAATATTATGGATGTATTTGTGTTGACAAATAGTTATGATACCTTATTTAGACAATGGTTGACTGGTGTAATAACAGCTAAACCTTTGCCACCAAGCAGTGACGAATTGAATAATTTAATTGCGCCCAAATTGAATCTAATTAAATCTATATCTGACGAAATAATTTATCATCCTGTGAAATACAAAGTGCTGTTTGGCGCAACTGCTGAAAAGAATTTGCAAGCACAATTCAAAGTGATCGTTAATTCATCAATGGTGATATCCGATAATGATGTCAAGACACAGATACTAGCCGCCATCAATAACTTTTTTGCACTGGGTAACTGGGAATTCGGAGATACATTTTATTTTACAGAAATGGCCGCGTATGTCACAAATCAACTTAGCCCCAACATAGTCAATTTTGTTATAGTACCATCGGGTAGCACATTGTCGTTTGGGGGTTTATTTGAAATCACAGCAGGCCCTGACGAAATCTTTATAAGCGGTGCAACTATCGATAATATTGACATAGTTCCGTCCATCACATCTTCTCTCATCAATAGTTTAGGTAATATTACATTAAAATCAAATGCGGTAGCAATACAAGCATTAACAAGCTCAGCTTACGGATCGACAAATGTCTGATAACACAAATCCAACAGGTTCTAACAATTTTTCTACAGTAGATTTACTGCCTAAATATTATCGTACAGACGATAATAGAAAATTCATACAGGCAACAATAGATCAGCTAACACAAAAAGGCACAGCCAAAAAAGTAAACGGTTACATCGGCCGTAAAAATGCCAAGTCGGCCAGCGCCAAAGACATTTATATCAATGCTCCAACAACTGTAAGACAAAACTATCAGTTAGAGCCAGCAGTGGTAGTAAATGATTCTACTGGTAATGTGGACTTCTTTAAAGATTATCAGGATTTTATTAATCAATTAAAAGTGTTTGGCGGCAACGTTGACAATCACGAGCGATTAAACCGCCAAGAATTTTACAGCTGGGATCCACACATTGACTGGGATAAATTTATTAATTTCCAACAATATTATTGGTTGCCATATGGTCCAGATGTTGTTAATATTGTTGGCCAGCAGTTAAATGTTTCAAGCACCTTTAAAGTAGAACTTAGCACAAGTGCGACTCAACAAAAAGAGTATTTGTTTACGCCAAACGGTTTGGATAGAAATCCAGTAGTAACCTTATATAGAGGGCAAACTTACTATTTTGAAATTAATAGTCCCGGAGAACCGTTCAGTATCAAAACAGCTAGAACATTGGGCCCGTTAGATAGATATACAGATGAAGGTTATGTAAGCAATTTTGGAGTTACAAGCGGTACAGTTAAATTTATAGTTCCTATTTCTGGCCCCGATACTTTATACTACGTAAGTGAACGTGATTCTAACTTAGGTTCTATTTTTAAGTTTTTAGATATTACAGAAAACACCTACATTGATCTTGAAAAAGATTTGATAGGTAAAAAAACTTACACACTATCAAACGGCACTTCACTAAGCAACGGTATGAAAGTATCATTTGGCGGCAATGTAACGCCAGCAACTTACGCTACCGGTGAGTATTATGTTGAAGGCGTTGGCACGGCAATTAGTTTAATTCCAACTACTATATTTGAAGTTATTAGTACATACACAGAAGATCGAGCTGTGGCATTTGATTCAACATTATTTGACCAATATCCATTTGCGGCCGCAAGTTCCTATGCTGGCAAATTAGATTATGTCACTATCAACAAAGCAAGCAAAGATAGAAATCCGTGGTCACGATACAATCGATGGTTCCACAAAGATACAATCAACGACAGCGCGGCATTTAATAATAAACTTGCGGATTTCGACCAAACTAGCCGTGCAACAAGACCTATTATTGAATTTAACCCAGATTTAAAACTTTTTAACTTTGGCGTACTGTCGACCAACGATGTTGATCTAGTAGACTCTTACACTACAGATGTGTTCAGTACGATTGAAGGTACTGCCGGATACAATATCGATGGAGTTGACTTGGCAGAAGGTATGCGTATTGTGTTTCTTGCTGATGCGGATATACTAGTAAAAAATAATGTTTATAAAGTTACGTTTGTTAATATTGAAAATTCAGGAATAGGCGTGCCGCAGATACGGTTATTGCTTGACGAAAAACCTGTTAAAAATTCAAATATTTTAATAAGGCAAGGCCAAACATATCAAGGCAAAGCATTTTGGTACAATGAAACCACGTGGGCATTGGGGCAACAAAAAACAACAGTGAATCAATCACCGTTGTTTGACATGTTTGACGAAAATAAACAAAGTTTTTCTTCGTACTCGGGTTCACGATTTGTTGGTAACAAAATATTTTCCTACAAATTAGGAACAACTACAGCTGACAGTGTTCTTGGATTCAGTCTAAGTTATCAAAACATTAACAATGTAGGCGATATTCTATTTTCGTTTGACTTAGTATCGGACACTTTCGATTATAAAGAAAACGAAGTATTAGTTACTAAGTCTGTTAACACTGGATTTTTATCTAAGATAGAATTTAATAATGATACCACGTATGTCAATGGTTGGCAAACCAGCAAGGTAACACGGTATCAGCCCGGCATTAGGATTTACAAGGATTCTAACCTAACAAATAATTTTCCATTAGACATCTATGATAATAAAACAAATTTAATTGATTTAGAAATTAGAATATTTGTCAACGGAACTCGAGTCGATTCCGTTAAATGGACTCTGGTCGATGCGGTTAATTACAAACAAATTAAATTTGCTACAGATTTATTAGCTACTGACGTTTTAACAATTAAAGCATTTTCAGCTCAGCCAATTAATGCTAACGGGTTTTATGAGATTCCTATTAATCTACAAAACAATCCTTTAAACATTGATATGAAATATTTCACATTGGGTGAAGTAGCTGACCACTTAAATTCAATTGTTGACAATATACAAGAAAATTTTGTAGGAGTAGTGTCAGGATCAAATAATCTTAGAAATTTAGGCAATGTTACTGCTTACGGTACAAAATTTATACAACACAGTGGCCCTGCAAGTTTAGCCCTGTACCATATCACAAGCGAACAAAACAATATTGTACGTGCCTTAGAAAAATCAAGGGATGACTACGGCAAATTCAAACACAGTTTTTTACTTGCGGCACAACAATTGGGAACTGATACAAATGTAGTTGCTCAAGTGGATTTAATACTTAAAAAATTATCTGCAAATAAAACAAAAAAATCGTCTTACTATTTCAGTGACATGGTACCGTTTACAGGTAAAAAAATTACAGAGTATACAGTTGTAGATAATCGAATTAGAACATACCCATTAACGACTGTTTATAGCAATACAGAACTAAGCAACAAAGCAGTTTCTATATATCTTAATGGTGTTCAGCCCCCAGTTGGTGTACAATTATTATATGGCATCGATTATATTTTTACAACTGATGGTTATGTATCTATTAACAACACTGTTGGATTAGTAGACGGAGATAAACTTACAGTATTTGAATATGACAGTACCGATGGATGTTTCATTCCACCAACCCCAACCAAGTTAGGATTGTGGCCAAAGTTCAAGCCAAAAATCTATGTTGATTATAGTTTATTAACTCCCCGCACTATGATTCAAGGTCACGACGGAAGTCAAACATTATCATACGGTGATTATCGCGATAATATTATTTTAGAATTAGAAAAACGAATTTATAATAATTTACAAATTCAGTACGACTCGGACATATTTGATATCTACGATATAATTCCAGGATACTATAGAAATTCTGATTATTCTCTAGATGAAATCAATCGAGTACTAGCTCTGGGATTTTATAAATGGGCAAACTTAGTTGGCCGCGACTTTTCTAAACAAGTAGGGTTTGATAAAAACAGCACGTTTACTTATAATTACAGAGGACATTCTGCACCAGACGGTAGAGAACTACCTGGATACTGGCGCGGCATTTTTAGATGGGTGTATGATACAGACAAACCAAATATATGTCCTTGGGAAATGCTGGGAATAAGCGAAGAACCTAGTTGGTGGCAAGAAGTATATGGCCCAGCACCTTACACCAGCAATAATACTATCATGTGGAAAGATCTGGAAGAAGGTGCAGTCAAAGCACCTGGTATGCCAGCTGAATATCGAAAACAATTTGCAAGGCCCGATCTATTAAATCATCTACCAGTTGATGAATCCGGCAATCTAGTCAGCCCAGTTAGTGCAAGATTAGCCACAGGTGTGTTCAATACAGATAATCAAGGTAGTCATATATTTGGAGATGTTGCGCCCGTTGAGTCAGCATGGCGTCGCAGTAGTTATTATCCGTTTAGTATTTTAATTGCATCAATGATTTTAAAACCAGCGCATACCCTTGCTACCTGTTTAGACAAGTCACGAACTGTTAGAAATTTATGCGGACAGTTAGTTTACAAAGACACCGGATTACATGTTAAACCCCGTGATATTTTATTACCAAGCATTTATTCTAGTAGTTCTAGAGTGTACACATCGGGTATTATAAACTACTTGATTGAATATCTAGTAAACAATAATGTTAGTTATTACGATGAATATCAATATAATTTAGATAATCTGGATATCAAATTATCTTACAGAGTTAGCGGATTTACAAGTAAAAACAATTTTAATTTAATCTTAGATAGCAAAAATCCAGCATCCACTGGAAATGTGTTTGTCCCTCCAGAAAATTACAAAATATTTTACAATAGTTCTAGCCCAATTGCCAAGTTATCCTACAGCGGAATTATCATTACTAAATTATCTGAAGGATATGAAATCAAAGGGTACAGTCTTTCAGAAGCATTTTTTAAATATTTTGCTCCTCGACAAGAACTTGGTCCACGTATCAATGTTGGCGGCATAAGTGCTTCATTTGTAAATTGGACTGCTGGCAAGACCTACTCTGTGGGCCAAACTGTATTTTACAACGGAAAATATTATAGAACGTTATATGCTGTAACACCTGATGTATTTGATTCAACCGCATTTGCGGCGCTACCCGAGCTTCCAGTCACCGGAGGTGTAACATCAGTATTTAGAAATACGTGGGATTCTTCTAGTATCAACGTATTACCTTACGGCACTGTATTAACAAGTGTACAGCAGGTCGTTGATTTTATTTTAGGATACGGCGAATATTTAAAAGCTCAAGGATTTATATTTGAAGATTTTAATAATAATCTTGAAAATGTTTCAAACTGGAGCACCACTGCTAAAGAATTTATGTTCTGGACTACACAAAAATGGAGTACCGGGCAAGATACATGGCAACAATGGATTCCTAATCAAGCAGTTGGTTACGGAATTATTGTAAAATATCAAGATATTTACTACCGAGCTTTACAAAATATTCCAGCCCAGCCCATGTTCCAGGAAACAAATTACGTCAAATTAGATGGATTAAACACAGTGGGTAGCGCAGTGATAAGTCTAAGTCCTGCGGCCAACAGTTTATCATTTAGTTCAGTGTTGTCCGTTGCTGAGGATATTAATAATCCTTTTAACGAATACGAAATCTATAAGGTAGACGGCAGTAGCTTGACACCGGCAGATTTAAATTCAAACAGACAAGGAAATATTGTTACATTTAGTCCAGACGATAACGGAACAATTTACAATGCTAGTTTTTATCTAGTACAGAAAGAACAAGTCTTAATTTTAGACAATACGACAGTGTTTAATGACGTTATATACAATCCAGAAAGCGGATATAGACAAGAACGTATTAAAGTTGCTGGCTTTATTAGTAGTGAATGGTTCGGCGGCTTTGAAGTGCCAGGATTTGTTTTTGATAGAGCCGATATCAAGCAATGGAGTTCTTGGGCGGATTATGCACTGGGCGACATTGTGTCTTATCAGGGATACTATTATAGTGCCGTTCGTTTCTTGCCGGGCACCAATGAGTTCGAATCCAATAACTGGATGCAAATTAAAAAACCACAACCGTCGTTGTTGCCAAACTGGAGCTATAAAGCCGGACAGTTTGAAGATTTTTATAATCTAGATCAAGCTAATTTTGATACAGGCCAACAGAAGATTGCACAACATTTGGTTGGATATCAAAAACGTCAATATTTAAGTAATATTATTCAAGATAACATTAGTGAATTTCAATTTTATCAAGGTATGATAAAAGAAAAAGGAACACAGAATAGTCTTAATAAATTGTTTGATGTACTAAGTGCTGAAAATAAAGAAAGTTTAACATTTTATGAAGAATGGGGCATTCGTGTTGGTCAGTACGGCGCAAGCCAGGCATATGAAGCAGTTGAATTTTTGATTGAACAACCGGATCTTACTAAAAATCCGCAAGGGTTTTATCTAACAATACAGCCTGAAGCTTCATCAAATTACAATGTTAATATTTCAGCCAACGATGTTTATGTTAAGCCTCGTGGGTACAATGCTGAACCGTGGCCAGTTAATAATGCACAAAAGTTGTTTTTAAGAACTCCGGGCTATGTTCAGCCAACCGATCAAGTATTTCAAATAAACACACTTGACACATTGCTTACTACCGATGTAACACCGTTTAACACTGGTATGTATATTTGGGTAACGTTTGAAAAAACAAGTTGGAATATTTATAGATTTTCTTCGTCGGATATCAGCCCTTCAGATGCAACTTATAATAGTTCAAATAAAACAATAACAATTTTTTCAAACAATCAACTTGATTCTAGCTTGTTAGGCCAATATGTTGCATTAAAACAAATTGCGTTTGCTGGATTTTATAAAGTTGTTGATGTTAACTTGCAAGATTTCACTATCGAAGCACCGCTATACAAGCCGGGGCCAGAGTGGCCAACTGCCGAAACAATTTCGGCTAATCTAGAAATATTTAGATTATACTCAGTAAGAGCACCGTCGATTGATAACGCCAACGATATTATTAAGGCATTTACTTCTCCAGGTGACAAGATTTGGATCGACAAAGACTCTACAAATAAATGGGCAGAATTAGAACTAACTTCTGTCTATAGCAACACTGAAATTAGAAAACCATATCCTACTTCAGATATGGCCCATGGTCGAATTGTTGTTACAAATTTAGAAGGCACAGTGGCCGCAGTTTCTACGCAAGTGGGTGAAGTTATTGTTTACAGCAAGCAGGGTGCTCGCTGGATCTTTAAACAAATTATTAAGCGTCCGTTCATGGCACAAAATGTTTTTGGTCAAAATCCAAATGCACTTGATACATTTGCTAACAGTATGGCAATGAGTCCCGACGGAGAATTTTTAGCTATCGGTAGTCCTCGAGTAGGACTCCTTGCCACTAAACAACTACCTAACGGCAATGTAGTCTGCGACCAATCGGCATTAAATTCTTCTAATTTACTTCAAGGCGCAGTGAGTTTATATCAAAAAACAACGTATGATGAATATCTACTATTGTTTACAATTGCAAGCGGCGATAACACTGCTAATCAACAATTTGGTTCTAGTTTAGCGTTTGGCAATGGAAAACTATTCATAGGATCAATAGGACCAACGGGTTCTGGATCACAGGCAACTATATACGAATTAAGATATGTTGCAGTTGAGGGAGTGGCAACAGTAGCTTCCAATCTTAACGCAGACGGCGATGATGTCAATGCAATTGCTACAGTAGTCTATGACGGCGGTCTTTCATCAACAACTGCTTCTACAAACGATCTAGTGTTCGATGGCGGCACTGCATTGCCTATCGAAAATACCAGCGATCGTTGGTTGCTAACTAAACCTGGTATCAGCATTGCCAATGGAACTTCTTACGGTTTCGGATCAGACATCAGTGTTACAAACGATAATTCTATCCTTGTAATTGCCGCGCCATTAGCTGGCAATGTTTATATCTATTCCTTAGATTCGAATAAAAATTACAATTTAATACAAACTGTTGCTGGCCCAAGTCAGGTAGTATCTAATCCAACAACCACTGACGGGGTATTTTCGTTTAACGGTAATACATTATCTGGTGGCGCTGGATTTAGAACCACCACTGATAAATTTCTTAGAACAACAATATCGTCAGTGACTACCACAGGTGGAAGCGGCGCAGGTTTAGTAGTTGATGTAATTGTTAATAGCCAGGGCGTACTTCAAACTGTAACAGTGAGAGATCCTGGACAAAACTACAAAATAAATGATGTTATTACTGTTGTCAATCCTTTGGGTACGGGCGGAGTTTTAGCATTAACTTGGGCTACCTCTGTATTCAATTCTGGTGTTCAATATAAAATAGGAGATACTGTTGTATACGGTGGAAATTATTATGTAGCAATACTAAGCACAATTAATAATTCTGTAACTAACGCAACATATTGGTCACCACTAACGTTTGCAAGCAGTACTACTGGCATTGACATTGTTACTACCACAAGTCGGTCAGGTTCTAATTTAAAAGTCAAATTAGCACATACCACAACACCGGGGGCACTGCCGGGATCTATCATTATTCCAGTTACGAATGTTACTAATTTTGAATTAGGCCAACTAATATTTTCCTCTACAGTTCCAACAGCATTTGCTTCAAACACATATATCACTCAAGTAAATTCTGTAACTTATTCAGGAGTTATTCAAAATAATGTTTTAACTGTTAGTAAAATTACCAACGGATTAAATCCAGTAGTTGCAGAAATTATTGGATCTATAACTGACACAACTCTTACAATAGAGCAGTTAGCAGGCGCAAATATTATTCCAGGTATGCAACTAAGCGGCACTGGAATTAGCGGAGATTATGTTATTGTGAGCGGTAGCGGCACTATCTGGACTATCTCAAATGCTGTTACTATTTCAACACGTGAAATCAAAGCCACCTTATATGAAACTATCAAGCCCGGAATGCAACTTGGTAATCCTGCACTTGATACTGCTTCTTCATTCACGGCCATAGTTACAACAAAAGGAACAGCAAACTTAACTGGTGCAACAACTACCTTACTTGGCGGCATTGCTTCGATGTTTAATGCTACAATCACTGGAATAACATTAACATTTGATGCAATCACGGCCGGAGATCCTGTAACTCCAGGAATGGTATTAACTGGCGCAGGCGTCACAGCTGGCACAAAAATATTATATGGATCTGGAAATAGCTGGATAGTCAATACCAGCCAAACAGTTGCTAGCCCAATAACTATTACTGGTACATTGGTATCTGCTAGTATCAGTGGATTTATATTAACGTTCACCGCTTTTTCTGGAGCAACGCTAACTCCTGGCACGGTGTTAACAGGCGGCACTGTAATAGCAGGAACAACAATTGTTGGCGGATCTGGAACATCGTGGACTGTTAGTCTTAGTCAGACTTCCACTTGCACCACTGCTACAGTACCTAACGGAACTATTTCTGGAAATACTCTAACATTCACAGCGTCTACAGGATCACCGGTAGAAATCGGTATGGTGCTATTAGGCGGCACAGTATTAGATGGAACTGTTATCACTGGCGGCTCTGGCACAACTTGGTATGTCAATATCAGTCAGTCAACAACGTGTACACAAGCAACGTCCCAGGCATTTTTATTAAATGCAGAAATTAAAGATACGACTCTTACATTTACTGACAATACAGGAATTGGTTTATTTGCTGGAATGGTACTAAGTGGCAGCGGCGTGGTGTCTGGAACTTACGTGGTGTCTGGCTCGGAAACCGAGTGGGTAGTAAGCGCAATCCAAACAGTAGTGCCAACAACCATAACAGGAACTACAGTAGTACTAACAGCAAATACGCCGTCGTCTGGTTTAATATTACTAGGACAGCGATTGTCAGGAAACGGCGTGACCTCCGGTACCGCTATTATTGCATCTGGTTCAGGAACAGGAAAAGAAGGAACATATTATGTTTCTCCAGCGCAAACAGTAAATTCATTTGCGGCAACTTCTCAATATATCATTACTAATCCGGTGATTATAGATGGTATTACAATTACCGGTGCGGCAATTTCTGGCACTGCATTAACATTTAGCGGGCAATCCGGCGGCAACGTTCGAGTTGGAATGTTAGTAACTGGAAGTAATGTGTTAACTGGAACAAAAATTGTTTCAGGATCAGGCGGATCTTGGCAAGTAAGTGTAACTCAAGCAGTTGTGTCTACTACATTATTGTTAACAGGTACTGGCCGGGGAGGCATTGGTACTTACATAATTGACCAAGAACTAACAGTTGGATTGACACCAACGGTTGCAACCGGCTTGACTATCAATATTCCGCTAGCGGCAACCCTTACCGGCAGTGCTGAAGTCACAAGTTTAAAAATTAGTAATCAAGGTTTTGGGTATGCAATCGGAGATACTGTAACATTTAATAGAGGTGGCGGCCAAATAACCATGTCAATCAGCACTGTCACTGCCAACGGATCTATAGCAGTTGCCACTATTGGTGATGGAAGTGTTACAAAAGATTCTACACAATTTGGCCAAAGTGTTGCAATTTCGAAAAACGGAGATTACGTTGCAATAGGGTCTCCTTTACAATCGGATCTACAGGAAAACGAAGGCCGAGTGTATATTTTAAGTAATAACTCTGCGGTTGGAAATACTTACAGAGAATACCAACAAATTCTAAATCCCCGCCAGCAGTCAGGCGATCTGTTTGGATTCAATATCAAGTTTGCAAACGATTATAAAACTTTGTTAATTTATAGTCCAGGCGCCGACTCGTTTGACTTAACAACATTTGATACAACAGAAACTATATTTGATTCCGGATCGCTGGTGTTTAAAGAAATATCGCAAAATTCTGGAAGAATTGACGTGTACGATCGATATTCTAAAAACTGGATCTCTGGAGAGTCTCTGTATACCGGCGGGTCAAATGCTGACGGTTTTGGCCAAAGTTTTGCGGCATCGGATAATACAATTTTAGTCGGCGCACCCCACGAAACAGAAATTTCAGAAAACATAAGCGGAAACCCTATAATAGAAATTAATTCAGGTAAAGTTTATTCATATGAAAAATTTGCTGGTTCGTTTAGTTGGACACCTGTACATAAACAAACAGATTTAATTGATATTAAAAAGATTAAACAAGCATTTTTATATAATAAAGTATCAAATAAATTAATTAGATATTTAGATATAATTGATCCAAGCCTTGGCAAGATTGCTGGCTCTGCTGAGCAAGAGATAAGCTATAAGACATTTTATGATCCAGCAATTTATACTGTTGGATCAAGCTCAGTTAATGTTGATATTGGTAATTCTTGGCAAAACAAACAAGCAGGCAAACTGTGGTGGGACCTGCGCACCGCTAAATTTATTGATAACCATTCTGAAAATTTAATTTACAGAAACAGCACATTAAACATGCTGGCCAGCGGAGCGAGCATTGACATTTACGAGTGGGTAGAAACACAATTAACTCCTACAGAATGGAAAATTCAAGCAGACACTGACGCAGGGCTAGTTAATAATATCAGCGGAACACCGTTGTATACTGATTCTTACAGTGTTAAACAATATTTTAACGCATTTAATAATGCATTTGAAAATACATATTATTTCTGGGTAAAAAATAAGAAGCTTATTCCTAATGTTGCTGATAGAAACATTTCAGCAAATGCTGTTTCGGAATTAATTTCTAACCCTCGTGGCCAAGGATACCCTTTCATCGCACTAACTGGTAAAAATTCTTTTAGTTTAATAAATTGTCAAAATTTATTAAATGGTGACAATGTTATTCTAGGAATAGAATATTGGATAATTGAGCAGTCGGATCAAAATATCCATGCCCAATGGAAATTAATCGATAATAGCACAAGTACTAAACTGCCAGCAGTGATAGAAGAAAAATGGTTTGACAGTTTGTGCGGCAAAGATCAAGCAGATCGACCTGTACCAGATTTAAATTTACCAGCTAAATTACGATACGGTATTGAAAGCCGCCCGCGCCAGGGAATGTTTGTTAATAATTTTGAAGCGTTAAAACAGTTTGTTGAACGTGTTAATTTAGTTTTAATTAACGAACAAATAGTTGGACAACGAAACATTTCTAAGTTAGAAAGCTATGATGCTGAACCTCAATTGTTTACAGGAGTATTTGACACCATTGTGGATACTGATGCAGAATTACGAATAGTATCAGTATCCACTGCTAAATCAGCAGTTATTTCTCCGGTAATTGTTAACGGTAGTATTGTTGATGTTGTGATACAATCAGGCGGCTCTGGATATAAAAGTTCTCCAACTATAACTATCAAAGGGTCAGGTGTTGGAGCTAAATTAAAAGCAATAATTGATGTTGCTGGAGTAATTACCGGCGCTGAAATTATTTCAAAAGGAAAAGGATATACTAATTCCGCAACCTTACAAATACGACCATTTTCTGTGTTGGTTAGATCGGACTCTGTGGCCAACGGCAACTGGAGCATTTATTCTTATGTTACAAATACTATAACAGGAATACAATCCTGGGTTCGTGTCAAAACTCAATCATATGATGTTCGCAATTACTGGAATAAAATAGATTGGTATGCTACTGGATTTAATCAATTTAGTATTATTGATTTTGCAGTAGATGTGTTTGCTGAATTAGGAACAGTTGATCCAGAAATTGGCCAAACGGTTAAAGTCAGAATTTCCGGTTCGACTGGATGGCAACTATTGTTGTGTTATTCTAAATCTACAAGTGTTGACTGGACACAACGATTCCAAGTTATTGGAATTGAAAACGGAACACTGCAATTAAGTTCTAAACTTTATAGTTTTGTTAATAACAACATTGGCTATGACAGTTCAATTTATGACAATACCGGGTACGATTATACTGCAAGTAAAGAATTGAGAATACTGTTAAATTCTCTTAAAGATGATATTTTAATTGATACATTAAAATCAGAATATCTAAATTTATTTTTTGCTGGTATACGATATGCTCACACAGAACAAACTTATATTGACTGGGCATTTAAGACAAGTTTTGTTAAAGCTCAACACAATGTTGGCAAATTAAAACAAACAATAACTTATAAAAATGATAATTTAGAAAACTTCCAAGACTACATTGCTGAAGTTGTTCCATATAGAACAACTGTGAGAGAATTTGTAAGTAATTATACATCAATAGATAATAGTTCTTCTGTGATTACCGACTTTGATCTTCCAGCAATATTTGGATCTGGTAACAACAGCGTGATTAAAACGTTTGTTAAAGACGGAAAAATTACAGGCGACAGATCAGAAATACAAACATATCCTTGGAAACATTGGTTATCAAATGTTGGATTTCAAATAACTTCTATCACAATAATTGATAACGGATCAGGATACGTTACTGCTCCTATTGTTAGAATTATCAGCAATAGCGGTAGTGGAGCAGTTGCTCAGGCGTTTATTGCCAACGGCAAAGTTAATAGAATATTATTGGTGTCATCGGGCACTGGATATCTTTCAGCCCCTACTATTATTATTGATGGCGGATCATCTGCCAGCGGCAGTACTGCTAAGGCAATTGCTGTTATTGGCAAAAGTAATGTTAGATCGAGTTTTATCAAAATGAAATTTGATAGAACTACTAATACCTATTATACAATTCAGTTAAACGAAACGCATTCATTCTCGGGCACCGGCAACAAAACTAAGTTTTCACTAGTGTGGGCTCCTGATGTAAAAATTGGCCAAAGTACTGTCAAAGTTGATAATGCTCTTGTACTCAGAGACAACTACACATTAACAACAGTTAAATCAACTGCAAAGGGATATACAACGTATAGTGGATTTATAACTTTAAAAACAGCACCAGCATTGGGTTCAACACTTACAGTTGAATATTTAAAAGATATCGATTTATTAAATGCTAGCGATAGGATACAATATTATTATAACCCAACAACTGGACAATTAGGCAAGTCGTTAGATCAGCTAATGACTGGTGTTGATTATGGTGGCGTAATTGTCACCGGTCTTGATTACAGTGTATCTCAAGGTTGGGGTAGTATTGGGTTTATGCAAGATTTATGGGACTCATACGAAAATACATATAGCGATTATGCAGTAACGATTAGCAACGAAACAGTAATAAGTCGTAGTTTTACACTTCCGTATATGCCCGAAGTGTTTACGAATATCAACGTTTATTATTCTAAAATATTTAATACGTCATTTACATCAGATGGCTCACAATTAATATATACACTTCCTTCCGCATATACATTTGTTGATGCTATTCAAATTTATTTAAATAAAATAGTTGCTGGATTAACTGTAAATGTAACGGCTACATCAACTGAACAGATCTCAGTGACTCAACTTTTGACAGGTTTTAATTATCTCAAAACTGCATCAACAACAAATTTAAGTCTTGGTAAAGCCATTAAAATCATATCAGGAAGTTTTGGTGGATTCATTACAAATCTAACATATTATGTTGTAGCTATTATAGATTCAACCACATTCAAAGTTGGCGCAAGTGTTGGCGGATCAGAATTCACTGTTGCAGGCGGAACAGGTAATATGGTTATACAATATGCAACCAGTAGCAATTATCTTACTGCTCCAACAGCATCGTTATTTTCAGGATTGGCCTTTCAATTTAACGGTGCTGTCTTTGGCGGCCTTGCTACCGGAGTTACTTATTACGTAAAAGACATCGTATCTCCAACATTGTTTACAGTGAGTGCAACTATTGGCGGATCAGTATTCCCAGTAAGTTCTGCTCAGGGCACAATGCCGTTGAGTCAAGTAGCGGCCGCACCTGCCGCTACTGTGAACTTAAACAATATAACTGGGTTAAAAGTAGGGGATTTAGCAAATTGCAGTATTCCAGGAGCGATTGCTGACGGAACATCAATAAAACAAATTCTAACTGCTACCAATCAAGTAATATTGACTAATATTTTATACGGAGATATTTTAGCAGGAATACAAATTAATTTTGTTAGATCATTGGCTGCGCCAATTGATTTTAGATATTTGACAAGCGTGTCTCTACAATTATCTGAACCGCCATCTGCCGGCGCGATAATTAATGTTACTACTAGTTTTGATCCAGTTAGGATTGATGATGAAAATTTTGCTAAACAATGGGTTATTACTGGCACAGAAGCTGGCACCAATATCGTAACTACAATAACTCCAATCACATTCAATATTGGAGATACCATTGGATTTACTGGAACATTATTCGGTAATATACAACCTGCTACCACATATTATATTAAAGAAATACCAACGAATAGAACTTTTAAAATATCCGCAACGTTGGCAGGCCCGGAATATATATTAGTATCCGCATCGGGCTCGATGATAGGTCGGAGTACGGGAAATCCAAATGCAGTAATGTCCACTTACATAGCAGATGGAACTGCACCGATTATCACAATACCGAGTACCTATACACTAATAGCTGGAGACGTTATTATATTCCGTAAAAGTTCTAGCGACGGAGCAGTTCCTATCAGCGCAAGTGATTTTGACACTGCTCTTGATGGAGGAACTTTGGAGTATAATTCTGCTACCGGATTGAATCCTGATGATATTATTGTTGACGGAGATGGATTTGTAACAACTAATACTAGTGGAGCCCCAGAAGAAGTAGTTCCTGGACAAGTTGTAGACAGTGTTGCAATTAAAGTATTCGATAGACCAAGCGATGGTTCGGCCACTGTAAAGGTATTAAATTACGTTGCAGACGGAGTTAATAAGAAATTTAGTTTGGAGCAATTTCCAAATAGTCAGGATGCAGTTTATATCAAGTTAAATTCCACAGTGTTAGCTACGGGCATAGATTACTATCTTGATTATCCTAACAAACAAGTGGTTTTGAGAAATGTACCTACTAACGGCAGTATAGTTACTTTACACAGTTTTGGATTCAACGGAACTAATATTTTAGATGCTGATTATTTTGTTGCAGACGGTAAAACTAAAGAATTTATCACCAAAGCACCATACGTCAACACAGATTTCAATTATCTTGTTTACCTTGACGGTGTAGCAATCAATCCAACTTTGTTCAAGACTGATAACACATATGACAGTCCAAATAGAATTGGTTTTAGATTCAGTATTGCCCCGACTAAATTTCAAACTTTAAATTATCTAATAGTGTTGGGCAATCAGCAAACATATGCAGTATTTAAAAACGAAAAATTAGCAACCAACGGCAGTTCAACATACACACTGTCAAACACTATTGGATCAAGTGTTCCGTTAGAAACTAGCGTGTTAGTTCGTGCTAATCAGCAAATTTTACAAGGTCCCAGAACAACATATTTTACAATCTCTACAAATCAATATACCTATACACTAGATATATTGTCAGTACAACCGTATAGTGTTAATACAGCTGATCTCACAGTTTATGCTGATGGAATTTTATTAGAATTGAATACAGATTACATTGTAGATACTTCAGCGGTAAGTATTTCAATTAATAAAAAAGTGTACAGTAAATACAAAGGTAAACGATTGATTATAAATGTCAAATCAGATCAAGATTATTATATTGTTGGTAACACAATTACATTTAGTCAAGCATACGGGTTATCTGATTATGTTGAAGTTGTATCGGCATATAAACACGATATTTTACAAATACAACGTACAAGAACAAAAGCAACTAATAATTTACAGTTTAGTTCAGTCAATGCTGATTACTATAGATATGTTGGAGTCTTGGGCGGCAGAATAGAATTACCATCAACTATTTTAACAGAACCTCAATTATGGGTTACAAAAAATAAATTATTATTAATTAACGGAGTTGATTATCGAGTAAATCCAGATCTGACTAGTATTACATTGGGTACCCCTCCGGCAATCAATGATGAATTTGAAGCAATTATTTTTGCTGGCGAATCAGTTAAGGCTGGTATAAGCTATATGCAATTTAAAGATATGCTAAACAGAACAGTTTATAAGCGTTTAAATCTTTATAAACAAAATGAACTAATACAGGATCTTTACTATTACGATAAAGAAATTTTTGTAAAAGATGCTGGTAATTTTGATAAACCTAATCCTGCAATCAACAAACCTGGTGTTGTTGAAATTAACGGCGAGCGGATCGAATATTTCACAGTTAAAAATAATACTACACTTGGCCAATTAAGACGCGGCACACTAGGTACAGGCGTTCCTACGGTTCACGGAACAGGTTCTAAGGTACAAGACATTGGCCCAAGCGAAACTATTCCATATGTTGATACATTTAAAACAGAACAAATTACAATTGATAATTACACAACAAAATTAATTATTCCGTTGAGTTTTGTTCCGGGTAAAACAACTTCATCTTGGTCTGCTACTCCTGCAAGCCTTAAATTATTTGATAATGCAGTAATACAAAAATTTGTTAGCAAAACCGGCACAGGCCCGTATCTGGTGACCTTTGCTGTTCCACAACAAAGTTATACTCCTGCTCTCAACAAGTTGTTGCTAGTCGCTAACAACAGTAATACAAAGTACAATGGGTACCATACCGTATCGTCGTCAAATATATCCAACAGTATTACAATAGTTCCACAATCGGTGAATCCATTTGTACCAGTTGGCAGTACTATTGATGTTACATTTGCAATTTCTACGCAAACAACAGCACCTGTCACAGGAATATATTATGTTATATCTGGATCGAACCCAATAGAATATAACGGCGCTTGGCTATGTTCTGCTAGCACATCAACAAGTATTACATTATCTATACCTAATAATTATGGAGTATTTAAAGTACTACCGAGTCTAATCAAGTCAACACACACAATTACAGTATCATATGACACTGATCCTGGTGTTTATAGTACAAAACTAATAACTACATTATCAGCATCGACTTATGGAGAAGCAGACGAAATAGAAGTGTTTGTTGGCGGCTATGATACTTCTACTGTATGGGAACCCAGCACCATTTTTGATGTGGATCAAATTTTAACAGTTAACAGCTATACCTATAGAGTTATCACCAAACACAGAAGTGGTGCAACATTTAATAGTGCGGTATCTACGATAGACATTGAAAATAAAGTTATTTCAACAAAGGTACCTGCAACAAGTGTGCGCACATTCTTTGTTGGTAATACTCGTTTGAAGAAAAGTCCGTACTCCGTTTATAACGTGGAAAAAGCACCTGCAAGTCCCGAAGGTGATATCAGTTTTATTGCAGATTTTGCAGTTGATGGTATTAATAGAGAACTAATATTAACTAATAAACTTACTACTGGTACGGTAGTAACAATTATACGAAAATTTGGACAATCGTGGACACTGAATAATGAATCATTGCAAACTAGTCAAACCAAGATTGCTAAATTTATCACAGCAGTTCCAGGAGTATGGGTAACAAGTAATCGTATTGCAAGTACACAAGCTGTTTTAACAGCCGCAACAACAACATTTGATAACGTTACTAAATCGTTTGACAATGATGACACAACATTCGATCAAGGAAATTAAAAAATGGCACAACAGATTCTTAACATTGGATCAACAGTTAACGATGGTACTGGCGATACATTACGTACTGGCGCACAGAAGATAAATGCAAACTTTGCAGAATTATATCTAACAACGCTTCCAGCACAAACAGGGAACAGCGGAAAGTTTTTAACTACGGACGGCACTGGAACTGCGTGGTCAACTATTGCAGATACAATCACAGCGGCCGCTAATCAGCTAACAGGAACAACTTTAGCTCCAAGTGTAGTTACCAGTAGTTTAACCACAGTTGGAGTACTAACAAACTTAACAGTTACAAATACTATAACAGGTAGTATAACTGGTAATGCGGCAACAGTTACTAACGGTATATATACAAGCACAACATATCAAAATCCAGGATTTCTGGGAAGTTTAGCAGGATCAAAAATTACGGGTGATATTGCGGGTAATGCTGGAACAGTTACTAACGGTGTTTATACAAATCAGATTTACAATAATCCAATCTTTATCTCAGCACTGAGTCCAGATAAAGTTTTACCATCGCCGGTGGGACAAAGCGGCAAGTTTTTAACAACTAACGGTGCGTCTGGAGGCTATTCTTGGAGTGCTGTTTCTAATCTACCAGGTGGTGCGGCAAATAAAATTCTTTACCAGTCAGGTATTGGAATTACAGATTTTATCACAGCACCTACTTCCATAAACACATTCTTAAAATGGAATGGAACAGTATTTGAATGGACTGCAACTGGCGCAGGGCAAGGCACTGTTACTCAAGTACAGGGTACTGGAACAGTTAGTGGCATCACATTGACCGGAACAGTTACAAGTAACGGTAATTTAACGTTAGGCGGCGCACTAACATTGGCCAGTGGTGATATCACTGGCGCATTGGGATTTAATCCAGTTCAGCTGGGATCGTTTAGCGTAACAACAGCGGCCGCAAGTGGCGGCGGAAGTTTAGCATTTAATTCTACATCAGGCGTATTTACATTTACGCCACCAGCACCTCCAGTAGGTACCGTAAGTACATTGAGTGTTACGTCAGCAAATGGCTTTTCAGGCACGGTTGCCACAGCCACAAGCACCCCTGCCATTACTATTGGAACAAGTATTACTGGATTGTTAAAAGGTAACGGCACCGCCATATCAGCCGCAGTTGCTGGCACTGACTATTTTCAACCATTTGGAAGTCAAGCGGCCAACACAATATATGCGGCTCCTAATGCGGCTTCGGGCGTACCTTCATTCAGAGCATTGGTATCAACTGATATCCCAGTTCTAAATCAAAATACAACCGGATCTGCCGCACGATTAACTGTAGCAAGAAACATTAACGGCCAACCATTTGACGGTCAAGCGGATATCAGTGTCACAGTTCCAGCTTCAACCGGTATTACTGGACTTGCTGGCAGTATGTCAAGTTTCTTAACCACTGCTACAAGTGCAAGTCTGGCAAATACTATAACTGATGAAACCGGATCAGGAGCATTGGTATTTGGTACTTCTCCTAGTTTAACTAGTCCGGATATTGCAACAAGCATCACTACTACTACTACAGGAACATTTGCTTTAATCAATACTGGTGCTACTACAGTAAACTTTGCTGGTGCGGCCTCATCAATAACAGTTGGAAATGCCACCAGTGCAACATTGACATTAAATCCAGGAACTATTGCTACCGGTCAAACTAGTGGAACATTGGCATTGTTCAACACTAGTCTAACTGGAACATTAAACTTTGCGGCGCTGGCAACAACTGTTGCTGAATTTGGCGCGGCCACAACATACAGTCTAGGAAATACAGCAACAGACGCACAAACTGTAAACATGTTTACAGCAAGCACTGGAGCAAGTACATATAATTTTGCTACAGGTGCTACTGTAAGTGGCACTACTAAAGCAATTAACATTGGCACAGGCGCCGCCGCAACTTCCTTCACAAATATTACAATTGGATCAGGTAATGGCGGCACATTGACATTAAGCAGTCCAACATTAACAGTATCTGGTAATTTAACATCGGCGGGCAGTGTTCGAGTAAACGGCTCTGGGTCATCAATAGGATATTCAACAGGAGCAGGCGGAACTGTTACACAAGGTACAAGCAGAACAACTGGTGTTAGTCTAAACAAGGCAACAGGTCAAATTGTCTTGTTTAATACAACTACAACAGCAGGCCAACTATCAACGTTCACTGTTACAAACAATACAGTAGTTGGCACAGATACAGTGGTAGTAAATCAAAGCGCCGGCTCGGGAATCTATATAACTTCTGTTACAAACGTTACTACAAATTCGTTTAACATAACAGTTTTTACCCCGTCCGCAGTGAGTTCTACTGAAGCGCCAGTACTTAATTTTGCAGTAATTAAAGCGGTAGCGGCTTAATAAAAATAGCATATTATGGTATAAGATAAATATTGAACAAAGAGAGATTACTATGCAAGGTAAAGATTTAACCGGAATTCACATAGAAGGCCATATTAAGATTTTCAACCCAGAATCGGGCGAAATCTTCATCAATAAACGCAACGCAATTCACTATGAAAATATGAGTATTGCGCTAGCCCAAACCCTGGCCAATAGTTCAAAAGGCGGAACTGTGTATCAAATGGCATTTGGCAACGGAGGTACCGCAGTTGATCCAACTGGTATCATCACATACCTGACCCCAAATAGCTCAGGAAGCAACGCTAGTTTATACAATCAAACTTTTGCTAAGGTAGTTGACGGACAAAGTAGTAACAATACTGATCCAACAAGAAACTATCTTGAAACACGCCACGTAACTGGAACAAATTATACAGATTTATTTGTAACTTGTTTACTTGATTACGGCGAGCCCGCGGCACAACTAGCATTTGACAATGCCAACAACACTAATGATAGTTTTGTATTTGACGAGCTAGGACTAGTAAGTTATAACCCAAATGGTACTGGTTTGCTACTAACCCATGTTATTTTTAATCCTGTGCAAAAAAGTTTAAATCGTTTGATTCAGATAGATTATACGGTTCGTATTCAAAGCCTAACCGGTTTGACAGGAGCTTAATAAATGGCATTATATCAAGTTACATTTACTGAAACAAATAATCCGTTAAAACCTCCAATCACAGTTGAAGATTTAACAATTAATACCCAAACGTCCGTGACGTTTATTGGCAAAAACTATTCAGGGTACGGGCCTTTAATTGCAAAAAACTTTTTACACTTGTTAGAAAATTTTTCTGGCCCATCAAAACCGCTCAATGCAATCCAAGGTCAATTATGGTTTGATAACAGTACAGGTGTAAGTCAACTCAAAGTAAACATTGACGGTACTCAATCCGGCTGGACAAGTGCAGGGGGTGTAAAAAAGTCTCCCAGCGCACCAACAGTGGCAACCAGTATTCAAGGCGATTTATGGGTTGACACTGTTAATCAACAATTGAGTTTGTATACAGGCAGTAACTGGTTGTTAGTGGGACCAACATTTAGTCAAGGTTCACAAACCGGGCCCAAATTAGAAACAATTGTAGATACGTTAAATATTTCTCATACTGTGCAAAGCATCTATGTAGAAAATAAACGTGTAATGATTATTAGTCCTACCGCTTTTACTCCGAAGTCTACTCAATCTGGATTTACTCAAATTAATAAAGGTATAAATCTTTATTCCGAGGCATCTGGCGAGCTGTACCGATTACATGGTATTGCTACTCAGTCTGATACAATATCAGATCCAACAAACTCAAAGATTCCATTAACTTCTAGCAGTTTTTTAAGAACGGATGATCCTAGAGGTAGTACAACTAACTATAGTTTAAATGTACGTAATGCAGGCGGTTTAACTGTTGGATCAGACACGGGTGCATTGACGATATTTACAGAGTCTGCAACCAATGCGGCAACAATTTATGCTAAAAGCGGAAACAGCATCGATTTTAAATTAAATGTCAACGGTTCAGCAAGCACAATACTACATTTAGATCCTAACTCTTTTGTAGGTGTTAACAAAACTAACCCAACATCTGCATTGGATGTTAATGGCTCAATTTCTGCAGATCAGCTCAGTTTAATCAGCACCAATGCAAGTAGTCTAACGCTGGCCGGAGGCATTGCTATTAGTGGTCCTGCATCATTAAAAACTTTAGATGTTAATGGAGAATTAACTGTAAATGGTGATATTCATCCTTTACAGAATGGAGTTTATAATATTGGCGCCGAGCCTACAACAGGCGGATCCAGATTTGCCAGCATCTATGCAACTAACTTTTACGGCAATTTTAATGGTACATTTGCTGGCGGATTCCAAGGAAGTGTTAGCGGATCCGCCACCAAATTAGCTAGTCCAACTAAATTTGTATTGCAAGGCGATGTTATTAATTCAAGTAATGACCTTACAGATTTTGACGGACAGAATCAAACAATCACATTTAACACAATATTAACAACCAGTGCTATTGCAAGTCAAGAACAAGTAACATCTACTCTGGTAACTGACGAGCTTTTACTTCGACGTGATGGCTCAGCAGGTTTGAAAAAAGTAACAGTTCAAACGTTAACTGCGGGTTTTGCAACCGTGCCAGTTGGTTCAATAATTCCGTTTGCTGGCGTTACTTCTAAAATACCAAACGGTTACTTGCTGTGCGATGGAGCGGAAGTGAGTCAATCTGTGTACAGCGGATTGTTTGAAATAATAGAATATAGTTATAAACCGTCCAACTCGTTAGACGGTTTTGGAACATTTGCATTGCCAGATTTGCGAGGAAGATTTGCATTGGGTCGTGATAATATGTTTAATAATATACAAGTGAGTACTCCAGCGGGCATTTCTATATACACAGTTACTAGCCCAGCAGGACGAGTGACAAATGCGTTTGCACAATCAATCGGCGGTGTATCGGGCGCCGAAACAGTTTCCATAACTACTACTAACCTTCCTGAACATAGACATTCGAACAGGGGCTTGGCAAATAATCAATATTTTGGAGTAAGAAATGTTCCAGGCGAGCCTGATGATGGCGACGCATTCCCTGGCCCAGGTGGTCAAGCGGCCGGCCAAGCACAATATTTGTCGAACAGTGGCGGAGTTATATCTGACACAACTCCCCACCAACAAGAATTGCTTAATATTATGAATCCTTATTTGGCTGTTAATTATATCATATTCACTGGAGTAACAGCATAATGAGTTATACTATATTAAAAAGCAATGGCGAAACATTGACCCAGGTAATTGACGGCCAAGTCGATCAAACCACAACAGATTTAACATTGATTGGAAAAAATGCGGCAAGTTACGGAACATTTTTTAATGAAAATCTTGTATTTTTACTAGAAAATTTTGCAAACACCGATGCTCCAAATAATCCTATTATTGGGCAGTTATGGTATGACACTAGTACAGGCCGTTTGAAAGTTTATGACGGAAATTTGTTTAGAGTATCAGGCGGGGCAATTGTGTCAAATGCTATCCCATCACAACTTGCGACCGGAGACATGTGGATTGATAGTAAAAATCAACAATTGTATTTTAATGACGGTGTTGCAAACATACTGGCAGGCCCGATATATACACAAAGTCAAGGATTATCTGGATTTCAAACCGGTTCTATTATTGATATCTATAGTGTGGCCCACACAGTTTTGTTTTTATATTTGAAAAAAACCTTAATTGGAATCTTCAGTCTAGATGAATTTACTCCAAATTCTCCTGTAGCTGGATTTTCTGGAATAATCGGTGTAGGTTTTAATGCCAGTAGTCTTCCAGGTATTACATTTAATGTGCAATCTAAGTCAGCAACAATTTTAATTGCGGCAGACGGCACTAGTAAAACAGCCGAAAACTTTTTAAATACAGGTATTGCAGGTGTTGGTGCGGCTGACTACAAACAAATAACTACCAGCCAATTAGTAATTGCAAACTCTAAACCGTTGACGTTGGGACTTGCACAGAACAGCACAATTGAAGTGGATACTGGAACATTTAGCTTAAATGCTAAAACTATTGGACAAAATTTTGTAATTGCAGTCAATCCCAACGGTGCAAATACCCCTGCGGTGTTTGTGAAGAGTGCTTCACAACAAGTAGGTATATTCACAACAAATCCACTTGCAACTTTGGACGTTAACGGAAATGCAATTGTTAGAGGAAATTTAACTTTATCCGGAACTTCTTTGATTATTAATACTTCATTAGTTCCAGCAAGCGCAACAGCAGATGGCCTTCCTGGGCAAATAGCTTGGGGGTCAAGTTTTGTTTATATCTGCGTGGGAGTAAACACATGGAAAAGAGCGGCACTTAGCAGTTGGTAACACTAGCTTATAACGATAAATATTAGGAACGAGGAATAACTGATGTCATACACCATTAATCGATACAACGGAACACAAATAACTGTGGTTGCCGACGGAACAATAGATAGCACATTATCAATTAAAATGATTGGTAAAAATTATGCTGGCTATGGCGAATTACAAAATGAAAATTTTGTATTTTTATTAGAAAACTTTAGCGGCGCAAACAGCCCCAATAACCCGCTTTCGGGACAAATTTGGTTTGATAGTGCCAATAGTAAATTAAAATTCTTTGACGGTAGCAAATATCGTGTAGCAAGTGGTGCCGAATCAAGTGCTACTGCACCAGTAGGGTTAACTCCTGGCGAATTTTGGTATGATACTGCAAACAAACAAATTTATGTTTGGAATGGAACAACATTTACACTAGTTGGACCCCAAAGTGTTGCAGGCGCCGGCACTACTCAGATGCAAAGTATCAGCGTATTAGATGATGTTGGAGCAAGCCACTCAGTTATCCAAGCAGTAACTAACGGCCAGGTAATGTATATTGTTAGTGCAGACGAGTTTATACTTAGCACTAGTTTAAATCCAATTACTGGTTTTACAAAAATTGGTAAGGGTATCACACTAGTTAACAGTACTATCGGTAGTGTGCTTGGAAGAACCAGCACCACCGACCAAAGATTTTGGGGAACAGCAAGCGACTCGGATAAATTAGGCGGCATTGCGTCCAGCGAATATTTAAGAGCCAACACAACAAGTTTTGCAACTCCTATTAATTTTAGTAACGCTGGATATACAGTTGGAGCTCTTAGAGATTTGGAAGTTAAGATTACTGGAAGCACTCCAACTATTGCAAACGTATTAAGTAATACAATTACTTTTTTAACAACAGTAGCAGGCGTTACCAGAAATCCATTATCTTTAGTAGGCACAGATTTGATCCCAGGAGACACTAATATTTCAAGTATTGGATCTCCAACCAAAATTTATAACACAATTTATGCGGCATCATTTAGCGGCATTGCAAGTCAGGCCAATCAGATTTTAGAAACAGTTAGCGGTTTATATCGTTCAGGTAATACTGGTGCGGCCGCAAGTACTGTAGCAGTTCGAGATGCCAGCGCAGACATTTATGCCAACGTGTTTCAAGGTATTGCTAGCTCAGCAGACTACGCTGACTTGGCCGAAAAATATCTAGCAGATGCAGAGTATCTTGTTGGAACAGTTGTGACAATTGGCGGCGAAAAAGAAGTAACTGCATGTACAGTTGGCGACAGAGCAATTGGTATTGTTAGTGCAAATCCGGCTTACATGATGAACAGCGGTTTAGAAGGCGGCACTTATATTGCATTGAAAGGTCGTGTGCCGTGCAAAGTAGTTGGACAAGTTAAAAAAGGCCAACGTTTAGTAGCTGGAACCAACGGCGCGGCACAGGTAGCTTACAACAGCAGTTCAGATGTGTTTGCAATTGCACTGGGTACCAGTAACGAGCCCGGCGAAAAAACTATTGAAGTTTTAGTACTATAAAGGAATTATTATGCCTGGTGTAGGTCAAAAAATATTAGCTTCGGACTTTAATGCTGTTCAGACTTTTGCTCAAAATGTATTGGGAGTTGGTTCCGGACAATACGGATTTGGTCAACTAGTTGCTAGTACGCAAGTAAGGGTAGGAGATCCATTTCTATTACAGGATTGGATTAATTTACGTACTGATTTATTAAAAATTGGCGCCCATCAAACCGGCTCTGCGACCGAAGGTTCACTGTTAACTATTCCTGGTAATTTGGATCCACGCAGTGTCAATAGTTTTATTAGTATATCAGGCTCGGGCCCTTACTTGGTAACGTTTGGATTTACAGCCACACCCGGCAATATTATACCTTCCGTTGGCGCACCTTATAAAATTCAAGGATCTGCAAACGCAAATTACAATGGTGTTTATTTGTCAACTGCAAGTACTCCCAGCACAATTACATTAAGTTATAACAATAACCCCGGAACTTACAGCACAGTGAAACCTGTAAAAATTAGTAGTGTGTTAACAGATGCGGTAAGAGCTCAGTATCTATCCTATGCGCAAAATGCATACCTTAATGCGTATAATCCAACGGTTACTATTACAGGAACAACCAACGCCACTACTACTATGAGCAGTGCAAATGCTTCAATTCTGATGCTGGGTGCTACTATTATTGGATCTGGAATTTCAGCAACTACTACAGTCACAGCAGTTTTGCCTGGCACAAGTCTTACATTGAGCAATGCGGCCGGTACTAGCATATCAGGCGGCACGTTTACACTTACACTATTATCTGGAGTTAAAGTAGTAGCTGGTAACCAACTGAGTACAGAGCCCATTACTTCTGTTACAAGAACAACAGCATGGAACGGAAATATACAGGCCACAGCAACTATCACTTTTCCATCACGTGATGGCGCTAGAGCATTCTTCAATAGTGGCAGTGCTTTTGAATTCTCTCCGTCACTAACTGGTTCTTTTGGATCAGGATCAGTTTTAAAAGATCAAACATGGCAAGTTATGTTTAGCCAAATCAACAAGATTGCTTTTAGAGCCAATGACTGTATTCAAACTCCTACAGATTATTCTCCAACTCCTAGTACTCATTACCCAATTGGGTATTTTGGGTTGACCACATCTGATAGATTAGTTTTTAGTAAACAAGCACCGAGCGGCGCATATTCCGCCAACGTATTAAATGTGTTTGCCCGTCTGGATGCCACAGGCACAATTTTAACAATCATTATCAGATTCCAAGATGATGCCAGTGCGGCTCCTCCTTACGGAATTGATGAAAACGTTGACGGTATATTAACTATTGATATTTCAGCGACCCGTGCAAGTGGTGCAAATGTATCTGTAATTACTCCGCCGGTCAACGTAACATCAATAGCATAATTTATTTTTGCAAGTTGTCTACAAAGACTATATAAAAGAAAGAGGTAAACGTGGCAACATTAGGTCCAGGATTAGGTAATGTTATATCTGCAAACACACTTGGGGATTATAACACAATTCAAGCCGCAGTAGCAAAAGTACTGGGGGCTCCAACCGACTCAACACCACGATTTGGATATAATCAATCAGTTTCCAGTAGTCAAGTTTCTGTTGGTAATAAAGTAACACTAAGTCATTGGCTAAACCTACGAACAGATGCCATCAAAGCTCGCGGCCATCAATCAGGTTCAGGTTCTGAATCCAATAACATTTCTGTCCCAACCAGTGCTGTTTTAATTAGAGAAGCATTACGTTTGGAATATTTCGATTATGCAGTCACATTAAACACTTATCGTGATACTCTTGGTACCGGCCAATTCACAATTGACACTGCAAACACATCACATCGACTGGATGATTGGAATGGAAATCTTGTTAACACTATCACTATGAACTTTGGTGATGTTCCAACCATCAGAGCATTTTTCAACGCAGGCGGCATAGTAAAATTTAATGTGGGCATGACAGGTACTTTTAATAGCTTTAGTACAGTAAAAGACAACACATGGGTAACTATGTTTAGTCAGATGGGTACTATTTCAATGGATCGTACTAGTACATATCTCGATGCTGGCAGTACTGGAACTCCTTCAACTGGTATCGGTTATTTTAATTTAACCAACACTGATCAAACTATTTTTATCAAAGCCGCGCCCGCAGGTGCTTATGCGGGAAACGAATTTAGAATACTTGCAAAAATATCAGGCGGCACGGTAATTTTTACAATTCAGTATAATGACATTAGCCTTGGCTCCGGCGGCCCTAACTTTCCGGGCACAAGTGCAGGCACACCAGGCGGTATAAACGATGAATACATCGACGGCCAAATAACTCAAACAGTGGTAATCCACAGACCCAGCGGCAGTTATGTTAGTATAGCTTCACCGACCACTTCACTAACTGGCGATTTTCAAAATGCCAGCGGAGCAGTATATGGTTTAGTGGCCAGCAACTATGTGGTGAACGAAGGTAGCAGTGTAGTGGTCACACTCAACACTAGAAACGTTCCAAACGGTACATTTGTAACTTATCAATGCACTGGTAATATCAATTACACAGTTAATGGCATTACAAATTCAAGATTCAGCGCAGGCTCCACAGACAGCTATTTCACAATTAATAACAACACTGCTCAAATTGCATTCACAGTGGCCAACAATTTGTTCACTGACGGCGACACCAGTTTTAACGTTGTTCTTTATAATGGATTAGCAAGCACGACAATTTTCATCAACGACACTTCAAAAACTCCAACAGGCACACAGTTGTTCACCGCAGTTGGTAATCAACAATGGACCGCACCAGCAGGTGTTAGAACAGTCAGTGTGATTATTTTGGGTGGCGGCGGCGGTGGCGGTAATCATGCAGGCGGTGGTGGTGGCGCTGGACAGTATAGGCTACTAACTACCAATGTCTTACCTGGCCAGGCTTATGGTATAACTGTGGGTGGCGGCGGCTCCAACGGCGGCGGCGCAGGCGGGCTTTCAAGTTTTGGCGGTAACAACTCAGGCGGCGGCAGTGCCGGCGGCAACGGCTCAACCAGTGGCACCGGCACAAGTGGAACTCATAATGGTGGTGCTGGCGGAACTTCTGGCAACGGCTTCGGTGGCGGAGCCAGCTTTAATAACTCTGGCAATCAGTTTTTAAATGCAGGTGGTGGTGGTGGTGGCGCTGGTGGAGCTGGTAGTGCTGGCTCAAATACTGCTGGCACAGGCTATGATGGCGGCACTGGCGGTATAGGAGTTGCTTATTCATTCTATCCTAGCGTAACTGGTCTCATAACATATTATGCGGCAGGTGGAGGTGGAGGTGGAGCCGCAGGTGTAGGCGGTTTCGGAACTTACAGTGCTGGCAATGGCGGCTCTGCCGCTGTTGGTACAGGCGCAGCCGCAAATACTGGCTCGGGTGGCGGAGGTGGCGGAGCCAGTATAAGTGGCGGCACTATATTCACACGTACACAAACTTCTCAAGCTGGCGGCCTTGGCGGCTCTGGACTTGTCTGGGTTGGCTGGCCCTAAAATCTCAATCAGAATCTATTGACATGATAACTACTAGAGTGTATACTACACACTCAGTGGAGTCATTATGGACGAACGAATAGAAAAAGCATTTGAAGTGGCCAATTATATGGCTACACTTTCAAATCAAAGACGAGTCATTCTTGAAGAATACAATCAAAAATTAGTATACTATATTAACGGCGCAACCTTTCGTGTTGATTATAATTTAATTAACTTTGCCAAAAATTTAGTAGACATGGAGCATACTGAAAATATTGCATTTGTGGATGCAAATAATCAGCCAGTGATCATTGCTGATGTACAAGATTTTCTTGACAATTTGATATCTGTATATTTTGAAGCGGTGAACGAATATCAAACTAAATTTGCTGAAATTAAGAAAAAACGCAATGTAAAAGATCTTGTTGAACTATGACAACTGGTTGCTTGATTTTTGCTCAAAACACAGTTGGTGTAGACTATGTCAAACTGGCATTGTTTGCGGCTAGACGTGTCAAAGAACATTTGAATATTCCAGTAAGCCTTGCTACTGACAGTCAAGCCTGGCTAGAGTTTTATCCTGAACACACTGAAGTGTTTGATAAAATAATTCCTATCCAAGGAAATACAACTCAGCAAAAAAAGTTTTATGATGGATCTCTGGCCTACAAACTGGCCGAATGGAAAAATTTAACCCGTAATCAAGCATACGATATTACTCCGTATGATCGTACACTGGTAATCGACAGCGACTATATCATCAACAGTAACACACTGGAAAAAGCATTAAAAAATGATTATAGTTTTCAGATATTTCGTAAAAGTTTTGATTTAGCTGGATGGCGAGATGACAGTAGTTTTATGCGTATTAATCAATACAGTGTTCCTTTCTATTGGGGAACTGTGTTTATATTTGAAAAAACAGCCAGCACACGCAGTTTGTTTGATCTTATAGAATACATAAAACTCAACTGGGAATATTTTAGAATTATCTATAAAATTGATAGTCCAACATTTCGTAACGATTTTGCTTTTAGTATTGCCATACACGTTATGAACGGCAGTACAGAAGGAGATTTTGCGCACGAGCTTCCTGGACTAATGACCTATGTGTTGGATAGAGATATCATGGTTGATATGAAAGAAAACAAGATGAAATTTCTTGTTGAAAAAGCACACTACCCTGGTGAATACACATTGGTAAGTACCAATGCAACAGATGTACATGTTATGAATAAACAAAGTTTAACACGATATATAGACGGAGATCATGATGTCTAAAGGGTTTGTAGTTTTAGCAAAAAACACAGACGATACAGATTACGTCAAACAAGCCTATGTGCTGGCGCTGAGTATACATGCAACTCAAACAGAAACAGCCATTAGCATTATTACTAATGATAATGTTCCGGAAGAATACCAAGAAGTGTTTGATCAAATCATTCCAATACCGTGGGAAGATCAAATTTCGTCAAGGTACGTAGCAGAACATCGTTGGAAAATATACCACGTAACTCCTTACGATGAAACAATTGTGCTAGATACAGATATGATATTTTTGCAAGACATCAATGATTGGTGGTGGTACTGTCAAGATCACGAGTTATTATTTTGTACATCTGCACTTGATTATAAAGGCGATGCTATTGAAAATAGCATATACAGAAAAACTTTTACAGCAAACGATTTGCCAAGTCCTTATTTTGCATTGCATTATTTTAAAAAATCACAACGTGCAGAATATTTTTACAAAACACTAGAATTTGTGGTTAACAACTGGGCATGGTGCTATGGCAAATTGGCCAGCGAGCATTATCAAAATTGGTTAAGTATGGATCTATCAGCGGCCATTGCTGTGGAGTTGTGCGGTTATCACAGTTCTGTAGACGTGTGTAGTCCATTAAAATTTGTACATATGAAAGCAGGAGTACAAGGGTGGCACCCGGTACCGTCAAGTTGGCGAAACACAATTCCATATTCTTATACTAAAGCTGGAAACTTAACAGTTGGCAATATACGCCAGCATCATTTGTTTCATTATGTGGAAAATGATTTTCTGGATATTGATATAATTAAAAAATTAAAGAAGCTATCAAATGGATGAAGAAGAATTTTTAACAGCTGAACAACTTCAAGCACTATTAGATGTAAAATATGTGTTTACTTATTTTGTGTATTTTGAAAAAGATACAGGGAACATTTTGGCACTGTCTAATGAAAAGTTAGATTATGAAAATTTTGTAGAAGTAGAGTTTGCAGAAATTGAAAAGTTTTTTAATGGCACTGAAAATTTTATTAATTTTAAAATAGCATTTGACAATGACGGATCGATTAAATTTGTAAATAAAAATCAAGGCGATTTAATTTTTAAAACTAATATAATTGAAAACATAAGATTAAGCGATAGAGAAACTATACTTACAGTTGAATGGTCCAAAGATGGTTGGAAATTTATAATGAATGAACTATTTCTTCAGCATCCACGGGCAAAAAGTTTAAATGCAAAACTTCATTTTTTCATAACAAATGACAGTAACATAAATTTATTAATACGTCAATTGGAAGTTCAACTGCGTAATTTAATAGGCAATGGCCACGTATTGGTACCATTTATAAATGACAAAGAAAAAGATATTGAAAACATATCAATGTTCACTTTACCGTTTTTTGAAAGTTACGGGATGAGAATTAAAAATGATTAAAGTAATAGATCAAGACATCGTCTTCCTCAGCTATGATGAACCAAATGCTGAAAAAAATTACGCAGACTTGCTGACAAAAGCACCGTGGGCAAAACGTGTGCATGGAGTTAAAGGTTCAGATGCCGCACATAAAGCCTGCGCCAAACTAAGCGAAACAGAATACTTTATTACTGTGGATGCTGACAACATTGTTGATCCAAAATTCCTCGAAGTTGAAGTGGATATAGACGCATTGGGATTAACAGCAGATCATGTGTTTAGTTGGTGTGGGCGTGTTCATGTTAACGGCTTAGAGTACGGCAATGGTGGCTTAAAAATGTGGACACGTAAATTTGTAAACGAGATGAAAACACATGAAAATTCAGATCCTGATGATGTAAAAGGATTAGTTGAATTTTGTTTCAACGACCTGTATTATCAATTCAACGAAAATTATAGCGAGAGCTTTACTAATGCAACTCCTTTCCAAGCATGGAGAGCAGGATTCCGTGAAGGCGTAAAGATGAGCTTAGACCAGGGCGCAAAAGTAAAAGATCTACGTGGTATATGGTGGCAAAATTATCAGCGTTTATTAATATGGTGCAACATAGGTGCTGATGTAAAGAACGGTGTATGGTCGATATACGGCGCTAGAGAAGGCGCATATCTTACCAATTGCACAGATTGGGATTATGCCAGTGTACGTGACTTTGATTGGCTTACCAATGAATGGGAAACCAAATATAGCAAGATTACTGATAAAATGTTGCCCTACGAAATAATGGGATTAGGTGAAACACTCAAACATGAATGCAAACTAGAAGTAGGCGAAATGGATTCTACCGCTAGTGAATTTTTCAAACGTGTGTATGTTAATACTCCTAGAATCATAAAGAACCGTCAATAATGTACGATATTGTGTTTATCAGCTATAACGAGCTTAATGCAGAAGAAAACTACAATAGACTGTCATCTAGGTTTTCGTCACCTATTTTGAAGAGAATAACCGGGGTTGCAGGCATACACAATGCACATATTGCGGCCGCAAAAAAGGCCATGACAAAAATGTTTTGGGTAGTGGATGGAGATGCTGAAGTACTAGATACCTTTAATTTTAGCTATCAAGTACCCAACACTGAATTGGATTATGTACACGTTTGGCGCAGTCAAAACCCAGTTAACGGACTGGTGTATGGCAACGGTGGAGTTAAATTATTACCACGAAAATTAACAATGAATATGGATAGTAGCCGCATAGATATGACAACCAGTATCAGCACATTGTTCAAACCCATGCCTGAAATAGCCAACATCACAGCATTTAACACAGATCCATTCAGCACATGGCGCAGTGCCTTTAGAGAATGCGTCAAATTATCCAGTAGTAGCATTGAGCGCCAGAATGATATTGAAACACAGCAACGACTAGATACTTGGTGTATGCTCAACGAAGGTGTGCCGTATGGGTTTTATGCCTATTCAGGCGCACTCGCCGGCCGAGCTTACGGAGAAAATAATGCCTCCAATAAGGAGGCATTAAGTAAGATAAATGACTTTACTTGGCTAGAAGTTCTGTGGCTAGCGGAAAAATCTCAGCTATCACTTTAGCGCAAGCAATGGCAACTTCCTGGTGCTCTTTCTGTGTGCCATTAGCACTACGCAATTCAATAAAGTGAATCCAGCTACGCAGTGTTCCATTCATATATAAACGACTTTCTGTAAGGCCTTCTGGCAACACAGCACGAGCTTGTTCTTTTGCTATGCCATTAGCGATAGCCCATTCGTATTCACGTTTGGCCGCATAGATGACTCGTTGTTGAGCTCTGTACCATTCGTTTTGTAACAGTTGATCATCGACGTCGACACTGTTTTGTCTGTTCTTTGGATCTTGCAACCGTGCTTCTCTACATACAAACGACAGGTCTTTAGTAGGGTCAGCATATCGCTGACTGAACTCTTGGAAACTGAAACTTCTATGTCGGAGTATTTGTCTTGCAATATCTCTGGTTGTGGTGATTTCAATACAGGCTGAGACCATTTCAAGTGGGCTCCAGTGTTGGTGTTTGACCAAGTATCGGATGAGTTTTTCTGATGTGTCTGTGTTGAGCTGATTAGAGGGATTGCTGACACGGGCACAATACGCAATGAGTTCCTGTGCGTCTTGTAGACCCATGCCTGCAAATTCTTCGGTTGGCTGACTGTAACTAAGTAATCGAACATTCATGTATTATAACTTCTTCTTCTTAAAAAATTGTTCTGTGCCTTTTTCAATATCTTTTTTAACTCTAGGTGTATCCAGTTTAAAATCAACATTCTCAATATTTTCTTCGTAGTTCTTTACTAGTTCTTGAAGTTGTTTTTCAAAGACACTCCATCCGTCCTTTCGGGCTTCAGCTGATATTTTTACTTCCCAAGTTTTGCCATCTTTGAAATTAATCAATACTGCATGTAAATATTTTATTGGTAGTACATTTAATTGCACTTCAGAAAATATTTCAGGCCAGTGTGCTACGACATCGCTGGGAAGTTTTTTCCCAGGTCGTGTCACTTAGCTTTCTTAGTAGGCACAAGTTCTTCTGCTTTGCGGCGCATTTCAGCGGCTTGTTTTGCCAGCTTATCTGCTTCACTGCGGAATCGTTTTGCTTGAGCTTCTGGAGTCATATCAGTAGGATCGGATGGCATTTCATTTACACTGCCAACTTCTTGTACTTCAACTTTTCCAGTATTTTTTGGCTTTTGCGGTTCTGCAATAGTCGATTTAATCGACAAAGCATCAACTGCAACACCTTGCTGTTCTGCAATAATTTGATTTAATTCACTCAACGGAATACGCACTGTATTATTGGGAATCATATCAACTTGATCAGTTGATACCTTAACTAACATACCTTGTGTATGCATTGCGGCCAGCATAATACTTCCGTCCGGGAAATTGCTACGAGCCATAACTTCGCCAAATTCATTAGCATTTTGACCACCGGTGCTTTCAACTAAATTGATTAAAGCATCGTGATAAGAATCAGGCAAATTTTCTGTTGGAGCAATCAAGCAATTATATGCATCGCCTGGCAGTGTACGAAATACCACAATACACTTTTTACTATTAGTCCTAATTCTACCTACGTGTTTGATTTCTGACATAATTTTATCCTTGTGCTGTTCCAGCCTGAGCAACTTTTTGGGCTTCTGCCTGTTTAGCTACTTGGTCTAGAAAAGCTGTTAATTTATTATAGGTTTGACCAACCATTTGCATTTCGGCTGGTTTAAAAGCACCTCGTGTACTAGCCACGTCAATAATAGCTTTCATTGCACTCAAATCCTGAATGTTTAAATCAGTACCTGGATCTTTGCCCTCAGTTTGCGGTTGTTCTGTTTGCGGTTGTTCTGTTTGCAGTTGTTCTACTTTATCAGTCATAATATCTCCTTATTGAAAAAGCACAATATAATTTATCTGTTTAGAATTCAGGTATAGGCAATCTTGAAAAAACTAAGTTCTTTCTCGACCTCAAATCCTATCTTAGTAATATAAACAATTGTGTTGGTATGATCTAGTACTAGATCCTGTCCTATATAGTATCGCCCGTTAAGATTTTGACGTATCCAACTATCTACTTCTTTAGTGAGATTGGGAGCAAACTTATCTAATGTGGTATAGTTAAAATGCGGGCAAGCAAACTCAACCCTGCGTAAGCCAAAATAATTTAACGGGTTGGGTTTGCCAGCTTTTAATGTCATTCTTTAAATTCGTAGTAGGCGTGTTCGCCCCAAGGAGGGACAATTTTGTCATTACCATGAATAATGAATACTGTATCGCAATAGTTCTCATCTCCCCATGATCCATATGGATATCCATCTGTAAACATGATGAACTTTTTAGGCTGAATATCATTTTCTTTCATGTATTCCCAATTAGCCATAAACTCAGTACCGCCACCACCCATAGGTTCGTACTCGTCAAACTCGTCTACGTTGTAACTATTGTAGTCTGCTTCGTTGTAAACACAAGTATCAAAACACCATACTTTAATACTAAAATCTTGATATTCTTGCATAATACCTTTGATCTCTGTCAAGAAGTCTTTGGCTTGTTCATCGCCAATAGAACCACTCATATCAATGCCTACACAAATATCGATTGTTTCTTTGAAGTTAGTACCTGGAAGAATCGCACCCATGTGCCAACCTTTTCGGTTAGGACGCATAAAACTAAAGTCATCCTTAATAACACTTTGTATTTGCTGACGGATAATTTCACGCCAGTTCATCTTAGGCTCTGTGAGTTCCTTAATCATGCGTTGGATACTTGCAGGAGTATTTCCTGCACCCGCGGCCTGCGCGGCCCCCATGGTTGCTTCACGCATCTCGTCACGAATCTTTTTCAATTCATCTTTGCTGTAGCTGGGGCGATTACCATTGGGGTCTTTTTCGCCCCAGTCGATGTGGTCGTCTAACAACTGGCCAAGTGCATCGAGTTCTTCCTCGTCCATTTCGTCAAAGATTTTGTCATAGATTTCTTCTGCACCCATACCGTAGTACTTTGGGTCATGGAAGATTTTAATACCTTCAATTTCGTGATCACCAATACGGTCACGAACAACTTGTCCGTTCACACAATAGTCAGCCGCAATGTTAAAAATACGGTGGTTACGACCTTCGTTACGTCCCATATGATCAAATACGTTGTGCAAGATTTCGTGTGCAATAACAAATTCGATTTGTTTAATTGAAAGAGGTTCAAAAAACTTACGATTAAAATAGATAGCTCGACCATCGGTAGCCGCTGTATGACACCATTCTTCTGCTTCTTTAATTTGCAAACGAGTTGCCATATTGCCAAAGAATGGATGGCGAAGTAGTAGACCCACACGGGCTACAATAATTTTGTCGATAATTGGATCTATGTGTGACATGAATGCTCCTTTACTGTATGTATATATTATAACACCTCCCGAAGGAGGTGTCAAATGGTACTAAACCGTATTATTTACGACTTTCCTTGTCAGTGGCCTGTGCAATGTACTTGCCGTACTTGGCATGGAAGGCATCAAAACATTTAATTTCGTCCGGATCCAACGGCAGTTTGTAAGTGCTTAATGCGATCTTTGTGCCCATAATAACCAATTCAGTTTCAAAGTTATTCATCATAAATTCAAAAAAGTTATTAGTTTGGTCGTTCCAGTTTTTTGCATTCTTTTCGTTTGCATCTTTCAATTCGTAGCACAGGGACACAGTTAAAGAATACATGGCTGAAATTTCTTTTGAGTCCATCTTCTTAACCTTACCACTCAAAATATCGCTAGGGTTAGGCATTTTGCTAGAGTGTTTACGGTGTGCCATAAACTTAAGAGCAAGACCTTCACCAACTGAACCTGATACCAAATCAGTCAATGTGTCATTATCGCAGTCATCGTCGTGCAACAACTCACTTACAAATGACCAGCTACGTGGAGTAGCAAACGAGCGCGAGCTAGCTTTGGGATCAAAGTCGTACAAGTCTTTCTTGCTGAAAGTCAGAAAGCCCACAACATCAGTGTGGATTTTATTATCCACTGCCCAGTCAAAGTAGTCGTCCCAGTCCACTGTCATTTCCAAGTGAACAAAACGATTTGCCAACGGAGCAGGCATACGGAAAGTGACACCTTTGTCAGTTTCACGATTACCAGCCGCTACCATAACAACATTGTCTGGCAAGCTGTAAGTACCAACACGGCGATTCAAAATCAGCTGATAGGCCGCGGCCTGTACACTAGGAGCCGCACTGTTCATCTCGTCCATGAACAGGATAATTGTTTTATGTTTCTTAGAAAGTTCTGCATCAGGCAATTCTGACGGAGGTGCCCAAACCATTTTGCTAGTGTTTGAGTCAAAGTAAGGAATACCTTTGATGTCAGTAGGTTCCCAAAGGCTCAAACGAACGTCGATCACATGAGCATCAAGCTCGGTACCAAGTTGTTTGATAATGTCGGATTTACCAATTCCGGGAGGACCCCACAGGAAAATTGGACGTTTGTTTTTGAACGCTTTGCGCAGGGATTTTTTTGCGCCTTTTGGTCCAACTGTTCGGCTGTTAATTTCTGCCATTTTGCATTTCCTTTAAGTTACGGGTTTAAATTGCTAGGTAATCTTTTACGCTATGTAAGTATTATAGCACCGTTCCAAGGTCACGTCAAGCAGAATCTTCTGTACTTTGCCTATTTTTCATGGCTTTCATTAGCCCAAATTTACGGATGTCGTCCGAAAACATATACAGCTCAAAACTTTTACGTTCGGAAAACACAGTAATACTTTGATTTGTGAGGAAATATGGACAGTCAATATATCTGTCCAAAAAGATTATGGTCTGCGGACTTAGCTCAATCAATTCGGTAAACGGAACTTCATAGCAAGCCAGATCCAATTCTTTTACCAAAAAATCCATTCCATCTTCAGTAAGTCTAAGGCCGCCGCCAATTTTGGTTCTGTTGTTTACAAACCACTTACGTTGAAACAATTGGACATTGGCCTCATCGCTACTCTTGTCCCATTGTTTTAAAAATATTTTGGTATATGTATTGTTTGATATCATTTAACTAAGGTACCGGTTGTGAGTTTATATACCTCAAAATCCGTAGTACCAAAAGTTAAATTTAGTTTTTTTGCTAGATTATGTGCATGACCGGGATTTGAGAAACTTGTCTTTTTGTACTTAGGTCCAGGATAGCTTGTGACACTACTAAAAGATTTGAGATTGAACGGCTCAGCTTTATAGAACACAGCCCAAATGGCTTCCGACTCTAAAACTTGTTCAGCTTTATAGGTTTTTTTACTGATATACTCTAATAATACTTTTGGTTTTGGTCGACTCATAATATACGTCTCGATATGTACGTATATATTTATCTATTTTTCCTCGCCAAACACTCCACCGTCTAGTTGTATGCTAACTACTTCGTTAGCACTGGATTGTTTTAAACTATGAAATAAACTTTCGTAATCTTGCGATAACTTGGTCAATACTTCAGTAAGGGCTATATTAAGTAATCTGGCCTGTTGAATTGTCATCTTTAGTTCTTTTTGTTGAGTCAATTCGGCAGATTTTAACAATTGAGTAAATTGTAATAGTGCGGCAGTATTAATTGGATTTTGCATTTGCCAACACTGCCTTCATTTCAAACTCACTCATAAACGGACCTTTATTTGGATAACGTTCAATTGTAATTAGTTTAGGACAAAAACTACGTACCCAACCTTTTTCAAATTTGATTGTGTAGTAACCTGCACAATACAAACTTTTACTGGCATTTGATTTAGTAAACAACGGTAGCTTACGTTTTACATCATACATACTGTTATAAGGTTTACACATAGCTGGAAATCCGTGCACCTCATGTGTTTCAGGTTCTGCAGAAGTTACTTTAACTTTGGTATTCTTTAAAAAGAACTCTTTACCAAATTGTTTTTGTAAGTCTTCTTTTTTGTTAAACATCACTTCACCGTTGGTGCTGGATAACACAAAACGATTGTTTTCTTTTTTGTGTAGTGTGGCAATTTTGTTGCCGTCTTTTTCCACGATCCAAAATTTGCCATCTACAATGGGCTTTGCGTGTATCTCTGTCATAGTTGTTCCTCGAATAAGTTTTGTGCGGCTTTGGTAGTTGGATATTTTGCTTGAAACGGTTCAGCATACGTTTGTATGTTGTCTGCAATTTTTTTCATGTCCCATGCATTGCAGAATTTAAGCATACGAATACCCACTTGATCTACACTCTTAGATATTGCGTTTGTTTCAATTGTTTCACGAATACATTGTTTAATGTCTTCGGGTTGTGCTGTTAAATCGCACAAGTGTACGTTACGCAAATAATCCTCTAACACACGATGTTCTCGACCATCGTGGTCGACCCAACGTTGCAACATGAGATTGTTCCAAGAGAACCCTTTGCTCTTACGGTCTTCAAATGCTTCAGTAAGACCAACTTTGTTTTTAGAACCTTTAGTACGCACACCTGGATATGCCGAAAACACATTATCGCTAGTGTCGCCACGCATACATTTTTCGAACAGCATCCATTCTGGATCTTGTGCGGCCTTAGGCTCGCCTGTCTTTTTGTCTTTAACAGGTTTGCCCTTGGCATCAAATGTGCCTTCATGCGTGATATGCAAATCGCCTACACCGTTATACTGACTTACATTATGTTTAATCAATTGCGCAAAGTCGCCATCTGTACTAATGATAACATGTTTTGCATCCGGATGAGCTTGTGTCCAACCTGCAATCAAATCGTCAGCTTCTAAACGTGGATGCTGTAGTATAGTGCAATTAGTTTTTTCGGTAACAAATTTTTTAAATTCGTCAAATGCTTCCCAGAACAATTTGTCTTCTTCTTGTTCGCGTTCAGTTAATGCATCTCTAGCTTCTTTACGATTGGCTTTGTAAGGCTTGTAAAAATCTTTGCGCCAGCTTCGACCCTCGAGGCAGAACACCACATGGCTACCACCAAAGTCTTGCCATGCTTTTTTAATACTGTTGAGGGTAATGTGGAATGCCATACCCAACTTAATGTCAGCACTGCCTTGAACCACGTGTCTAGCACGAAAGAATGTGTTAGCAGTATCAACTATAATATATGTCATCCAATTTCCGATCTGTTTGCGTCCAGTTTCTGAACATTAATAAAACCTTGACTACGATTCAAATCCAAACCCTCATCACTAAGCATGTTACGTGCTAGTGTTTTAAACCACAAGTCAACAATCAATTCATCAGTATCACCTTCGTAACCGTAACCTGCTTGTCTTAATTGTAGCACAAAATATTCATTCCAGTCAAGCTCAAAAAATCCATTTGCTGGATTATCTTTGTTAACATGCGTTTCTAGTACAGCTACCCACGGTTCTTTTCTTTTGTTAGCACGTTCTTTTGGAGACATTTTAGCATGTTCTTCTGCTTCCTTAGCTTTGCTTGCTTCAGCTAACGCTAAGTCCTTTTCTTCAATTAACTTTGTAATACCAAAAATCTTTTGTATAAACTTTTTCATTAAGTACCCCATTCATTTTTAAATAACGGCACTTGTAATCTGTCGCTATAACGTAAGCCGTTTTTCATAGCCAGTATTGCTACGTTTTTATTATTCATTGCGTATACACTTTCTACACCGCCTACTGGCATCAGATAAACGTGTCCTTTAAATCCTGCTGTACGATATGCCGCAATAGCACACTCAGCATCAGCAAAGTCTTGTTCTGTGGCAATAACAAACTTCAAATATGCTGTGCCAACTTGTTCGTATTCACAAACCACTTCTGGAAGGATAGCTTCTTCCCACACTTCGCCACTACATGGCAGTTTGGCACTTACACTAAATGTAAGTTCTCTACCTACTACACTGTTCCACTTTCTCAAGTATTCTTTAAATTCTGGTGTAAGTTTCTGAGTACCATTTGTTTCAAATGTAATTTCTTTCAATCCGCGCATCTTGGTGTTGTTAATCAAGTCTGGATAAGCACGTTGCCAACCTAACAAGGGCTCACCGCCTGTGATAACTAAGTGTTCGTCTCGCCATTCTCCAAATGGAATAATTTCCGAGATTCTGTCGGCGATTGCTTCTGAAGTGAGCATTGGACTAAGTTCTTTAAAATCAGGATGCCAACTAGCATAACTATCACAGCCCGTAGAAACCAAAGGAAGTTCTTCATATGTTGTAAACGGCGTAATCATTTTGTGTGTGGCCGCAATGTCAGTTGCTTCGTGACTTATTTCACCACGTGGCATACCAAAGCCAGCGCATTTGAAGTTACAACCGAATGTGCGTAGAAACACAGACGGGACGCCCATGTAGCGTCCTTCACCTTGGATACTGTAAAACAGTTCCGCTATTTTAATTTTGCTCATACACAATCCTGTTCATTTGCCATTTTTTTTATTGTAGCACGTTCTTCGTTGTGTTGTCTAGCATTACGAAAAGCTTCGAGATCATCAATGGCACTTTTCAAAGTTTCAGCATAATTAAGTGCTTGTTGTTTGGTTAAGTGTACAGTGGATTCAGTATCAATATAACCTTTGGTTAACAATGTCCAAATGTGATACCAGCGTGTTTTACTCCACCAGTTTGTTTTGCCTGTGGTATAAATGGTTACAACAATGTCACAATCATCTGCTTCCACCCACATGTTGTGATTGTGATTTTCATCACCACAATTACAAGCAATTCGATAGACTCTGCTGTCTCCCCAATCGTTTGTTTTCATTATGCCTTCTGCTGGTACCTGTGTGTTCATCGTAGCGCCTCTAATGTTGAAATTTTAGCAATCTTTTCGCCAAAGTCTTCTTCCTTGCCAATAATATAAATTTGACGGTCAGTTCTGTCAGACTTTGGATCATAGCGACTAAACTCCACAATCTTTCCGCCCACAGCACTGTACACTTTGAATTGAAGTGTGGGCTCGCTGTCAACATTGGCACGACCACTGATAGTGCTGATAGAATTGCCACGACTCATTTTGGTACTTGGGTCCCAATCTTCCTGCGGAACTCGTCCAGAATTTTCCCAATCCTCACGTACCCACTTGACTATTATTCGTTTAAACCAGTTCATAATTTCATTATTCTTTCTATTGCTATGTTTGCTTCTTTAAAATTACCATCTTCAAGGAACCGTTCGACTAGTTGTTCGTATGCTTCATGCTGGCTACGCAAATACGGACGTTGTCGGTATGTTGAGTACGGCTGTGTCCATCTAAATGTGTACAGGTGTTTAGGGTCCATTATACTTCCTCTTCAAACCATTCATTGACCATAGATTCTGCTTCTGATTGTGTGAGAGCAGGCACGAAAATTCTAGCAAGATGTCCTTGTGTGTGCTGTATATTAAATCGAACAACGCCTGCTGGGATTTCTTCCCACTCACGTTGAACCACAAACTCTTGTAAATTTTTTGCACGGTTGATCAATTGATCAGTTAGTTCTTGGGCTGTTGTCATCTTGGGGCAAACTCCTGTTGTAATTTAATATTATCAAAAAACTCTTTCTTAGCACCCGGATCAGTTTTAAACGAACCAGTTAGTACTGTGGTCTGTGTCAGACTACTGTGTGCCATAATACCACGATTTTCACAACATCCGTGTGTGGCTTGAATATATACACCTAAGTTTTCTGCTCCTGTGGCTTTTTGGATTTCACGGGCTATGTCGTTGCAGAGTTCTTCCTGTAGTGTTCCTCGACGAGCACACCATTGTGCGATACGAGTATATTTAGAAAGACCAATGAGTTTATTAGCGGCAATGATACCGATGTAGGCAACCCCAACCACAGGCTGGTGATGATGAGAGCACATGGACCGTAGCTCACTGCGAACCACGAGCATGCCTTCGTAGCGATCTGCAGAGTCATTTGGAAATGCTGTTGCATCTGGTGCTGGAACATAACGACCTTCCATAATTTCGTTGAAGTACATCTTGGCTAGACGCCGAGCTGTACCTTTACTGTTTGGATCATTTTCTCTATCAATTAGTAGAGTATCCAATACTTTTTCAAAAGCTATTGTTGCTTCTTCAATTAGAATGTTTTTATCATCTTCGTGTAGATAATCACTGACGTTATCGCCAGCCCAAAACCTTTTACCATCACGCTTCATTTTAAAGCGAATAGCATCTGCTAGGTTAGTTTCTTCATAGCCTTTGTCGTCTATGTTGTTATACGTTACGGATTCAGTCATTTATTACTCCTATGTGTATAGTATATAGGTTTATTTAGGTTTTTGCAAGTTATTTGTTGCTCGAAGTTGTCTACATGCTTCACGCATCTCTGTAGTGAAATCGGGACTAATTTCACTGACTCCGCAATTGATCCAAACACCTTCTGGTTTTGGTATGGATAAGAATATAACAGGGATAATAAACACTATTGTAATGACTATTACAATGAGTAAACTGCTTAGATAACGTTTGACATTAGACCATTGCATAGAGTCCGGACCTCATCTTTTGTCATGAAAAAATTATAAGTTTGATCAGACTGTACTTCGCCTTTATCGTTCAAACTTTCTTGGATAAAATCTAAACTGTACAATCCTTTTGGAGAAATTACTTCGTGTGTACGAACACGCACACAGAAGCCAGCACTTTCTTTGACAACAAATTCTTTAACATCTAAACTTTCGTGGTACATATAATTCTCCTTAAAATACCATGTCTGCCGCAATTACAAATCGATCCTGACTAGACTGCGGCGGGCAAGGTCTGTGCCAAGTTTTTCCTGGGTAAATCAACCACTTGTACTGTTCGGGTTTGACTGTAAAGCGTTCTGGATCATCCAAACCGTTTATAGCAAACTCAGTTCCACAAGTATTCATATCTGTAATGTCATCTGGAATATGCAAGTAGTATATACCCGACAGTGTTCTTTCGCTACCATATTGGTGTGTATGCCAAAGTTTATCTCTATCTTCAACTGTTTTGTTTGAAGTCATAAAACTCCAAGATTGTATTTGATCGATCTTTACTTCTTCTTTCAAATACATAAAACAACTGAAGATGAAACTCATTTTAAATTTCATCCAATGTTCGCCATATTGTCCAAACACATTTACATTAGTTTGATATCTAGGACTATTGGTAAAGTATTTGCCAGAATCTATAATAGCTCTAATATCAGCCATTGCTGATTTTTGATCTGCGGCTGTGATTAAATTATCAAAATCAAAAGATTCAAATGTTTCCCACTGATTTTGAAATACTATCATAATCTCTCACTTAATAAGATACGACATAAGTCAGCATCTTTTTTATTTTTAAAATCAAAAAACATAGCATCGTGTGATGGTCTGGATTCGTAACGATCTCCAGGCAGTCCAAACACTTCTAATACCATAGCACATGTTTCATTCCACCAGAATCCGTTTTGATTATCCCACAACACCACAATTCGATTAAATGTCTTTTCCACTCAGATCCTGTTTGCCTGTTTCGTATTTTTCTTTGCGATCTGCATATTGTTCTTCGGTCAGCCCATGCCAACCACAACAGTAGCCACTTGGGCTACGACCACAACCGCACTTGCCAAATTCTTTTGGATCTTCTTTTACTCTTACTTGCATGTCCTTATCCTTTTTACCAAATATATTTTCAAAATTGTTAGCAAATTCATCTTGGCTAACGCTAAATGGTCTAGGTTTACTTCCCTTTCCACCGTCACCCATTGCCAACCCCGTTCAACTTTATTTGTAGTCTTTTGAGTTCGTCCTCGAGATACTCTTGATAAAGTATCATAACATTAAGTTTTTTATCGTCAGTGCCTTTTTGTCTAAGCAGATCGATATCTAATATTACTTGTTGAATCTTTTTCTCAAGATGATCTCTCTCTTCTTCCGGGGTCATATTAATCCTTTTTGGATTTCCTGAACAAGCCACTACCAAACGGCGCAGATAGCAAGAAAGCCGCGGTCCAAGTTTCCCATGTGTATTGAATTGCCAATGTTGGAAATAGCGTGTTCAATGACCAAATCATTAAGATTGGTCCGACTGCCACTGCTACTATTAGAATAGCAACACCTAAAATAAATTTTAAAAAAATCTTCATAGCCAAAAATCCTCCCAAGGGTAAACTAGCCAACAATCTTTTTCTGCTTTGTTAACTTCCCATACGGAATAGTCTACATCTTCTTTGCTACTGAGATTGTTAGTAAGTGTAGCAAAGCGAACATTCTGTCCCCACACATGCGACCAGCGAGCATCGTTAGGCAAACAACTGGATTGCCAGTCTTGTTTGATCCAGGCAATAGTCGAACCTTGATCGTTGATATCATCAACAATGAGAATATTTTTACAACATGGATCACCGACTCCCGCCGCATTGTATCCAAAAGCATCTTCAGCCATGCCACAGTTGCTGACAGTATCGCCACCGTCACGTAAACTAATATCTAAACTGGACATTTTAATACCCATATACTGACTTAACAAATTAGCAGGGATCAATCCCCCTCGGCCAATACCTACGATGTAATCCGGTTCCCAGTCACTAGCACGAATCTGTCTAGCTATGTCTAAACAAGCACCTTCTACTTGTTGCCATGTGTAATAAATTTTATTCATCTTCGCCTTTGATTGCTTCAAATGTTCTGTATTTTCCCAATGCCGCAATGTATTCATCATACAGTTTTTTTAACTTTGGATGTTTCTTTTCAAGTATAACATCTCTTTCGGGAATACTCAAGACTTTTTCAATTGTCTTTAACCGTTCTTCCAAGTCTCTACCGTTGATAACCATTCGACCTTTAACTTCTAATTCTGGTGGAGTTTGTTTGACAATCATAACATTGTCATTTGAATTAGCCCAATTTACACCGTTGGTACCTGTAGTTGTATAAATCTGACCACTACTGCCGCCCATACTTACAGTGGGACTAGTATAAATGTGGCTACCGCCATTTAGTGTAATATTACCAGCGCCACCAGCACTGCCAAATATACTAGCATTGCCAGCGCCGCCTGCGCCAGTATTAATTGTAAACACTTGAGAAGTAGTTAACGGCGGAATTGCACCGTAACCAGTTGAAGAGTCAGTGCCGGTATTAGCCGTTGTGTTGTTTGTCGTATAAGTATAACTCATTATGTATCCATTTTTTATTAACGAGGAATCCCCATTCTCGTTTATGTGGCCCTGGTATAAACAACGTCCAGGGCGTAACATCTGATTTTAATTCAATACGGTGATAACTTGTAGCACTACAAAATCTAAAGTGTCCAGGCCCACGCCATTTGCGTACTTCACAGTTGCCGCTAAGTATCCATTCGTAATAACCGCCTGCCAGTATTAATGTAAAATAGGGCCATGGATGATCATGCACATCGCCAGGATCACCTTTGTGAAACTTGTGTAAGAACACGTTGAATGGAAAATTCTTACGTTCTTTCAAAAACAAATAATAGCGTGTTAGTAACGGCTCGTTGCACTGACGATCCATAATGATGCGTTTGCGATCCAAGCGTTCTAACAGTTCAAGTATCATTTTAATCTTTCTAACAATGCATGTGCTGAGAAAAAGTTTTCAGTTAAAAGGTGTGTCTGTTTACGAATCTGTGGAATACGTGTATTGTAATTAGCCATATGTTCGATAATTAATCGACATAAATCTTGTCGATAAACTTCGTACGTTTCAAAACTTTCAGTCCATACGCTAGGATACTTGAATGTATCATAATACATTTCTGTATAACTAAGTCTATCCGGCACCAATGGGATAGCGTCAACTACTGCGCCTTCGTAACAACTAATACCCAGTGTTTCTTGCAAGTTAGCACTGAATACCATTTTAGCTTCACCTAGCAAGTTGTGATATTCATTTTTTGTTAATTGTTGATCCTGACATACTACGAATTCATATTGTGGCAAGTGTGTTGCCAAGTCACGGAAAATTTCAACTTGTTTTTCTGGAGCAATCCGGTGCGGGAATAAAATAAGATCACGCTTTGGCATGCTCTTGTAAAGATCCAACGTATGATCCATATATTCCATTGGCCAACCACTACGTACAATTTTTCCGTTTTCGTAACGTTCTTCCCAGTCCTCGTGATACCAGGGGTTTTCGCTAGGAGCACCGTTGTGTAACAATTCGTCAAAGAATAATTTCACATGGAATTCAGTAGCAAAATAGTTATGATCAAATCCGTGAAAGAAACTTTGTTCTGCACGTCTTACCCATTTCTTAGGCCCGACAATACGTCCTAAGAAATCTTGAGGATCGTATGAACCAGCATGCCAAAGGCCATGTGTGGTTACTGGAATCTGCAACAGCTCACTCATATACTTTAAGTTTATAATGCCCGGATGCCAAGCGTCAGTAAAAATAAAGTGGTCGCCGGGATGAACGGATCCGCTACAAAATAAACGGCCCATTTGCTCAACCTGCCGAGACTTGTATATATTGGTGCCACCAAAATTAAGAAAAGCACCAGGAGTAGTGGCTGTAGGAATATCCTCAGGGCCAGAGATAATTTGAACATTGTGTCCTGCCTTTTTAAGTAAAGCAGGTACATGAGTCTTCCACTGACCCGTGTACCTAGTCTCAACTGATTCCAAGTCAACTAAGAAGATTGTCATTTAGTTGTTAAAACGTGGCTTGTTGAACGTATTTTGTGGACGAGGGTTTTTGCCCAAGTACGGTTTACGTTCGCCAGTCCATGCCTTCTTAGGACGACGGCTGTTTTCAAAAGAGCGCCACACATGGCTTTCTCTATTATACAAGTCTGCTTCGTTGTACGCAAGCAACTCGATTCTACAAAAATCCAACAATGCTTCAAGATCACCGAAGATCTTAACAATGTCAGGGCGGGTTTCGAAATAATTAATTTCTTTGTAGTTTTTAGCCATAAAGCCTTCTTATTAGTATTTGATAAAAGAACCATTTTCTCCGTCTTCGGAGACTTCAATCCAGACCTCACGGCCTGGATACTTATTGGAAATCATGCCATAAAGTTCGTCTGACATCATTTCGCAACTCTTATGATCTAGCGACAAAATATTTTGTGTGCTAGAATACAGTTGTTCAAGCCATCGCTTGAATTGAATGAATTCCACATCTCTGTCATTGTGGGTGACACTAAGCCATACCCTGAAATGAAAAATATGGCGATGAGGATTAGCCAAAAACGATACATCATATTGATCTCCTGTTGCTAGGTTAGGATCTGTGGCCGCGGCCGGGTAACAATGAATACCTTCTTTACGAAAGGTAACCCAGATCATTTTGTTAGGGCGGATGTCTTGTTTAATAATCATGTTGTTTCAAATAGTAAGTTAAAATATGAATCTGCTCTATACATTTTTTTAGAAACTGTATTAGAACAAACACCCCAAGTTTTAATAATTTTATCTCTTAAAAAGGAATATGAATTTGCTTCCGAAGGAATATTAAGCGGGCATTCTCCGCTATTACATGCAGAATATGGATAATCCAACTCTACTTTCTTAACATGCAATTTATAATTCTCAATTATCTTAGATAACTCTAGTAGTATAGCATCTTCTGGCATTTTAAAAAGTTCAGTTTGCCCACTTATTTTATTAATATGTGTACCGGAATACACATAAAAATCACGTTTAAAAGTCTCTTCAAGGAAGTTTATGTGTACTGGATCTCCTAAAAAAACATGATTGAGATAAAACTTTTCAGAACAATTTTTTTGTCGACTGCGTACTGCCGAATACGGAGTCATTGCCTTACCAAGTTTTTTCCAATCAGGATTTCCTGATAGATCATTGTGCAAATACAGTATGAAACTTTTACTCATAATGTTGTATCTTGAGTGTACTGATCCCAATGAGTATACTTGTCTTTACTCATCAAGCTCTGTAAGTGATGTGTCCACACGCCTGGATTTGTAGCACCCCAAGTTCGGTCGTCCAGTTTAAGTGTGGCATTGTAATTGAGTTGATTAATGTAAGGTAATTTGACACTAATCATAGGGACAAAGCGAGGATATTCGTTATATGCGGATTCCAATACACCTTCGATGTGTTCAACACCAAAGTCTAGTGATACCCAGTAGTCTGCTTTTAGACAGCCCATAATAACGTCATCCCACGCTTTATATTCTTCGTGGCTGATTGCCGTTGGATTAAAACTTTGGCTTGTACCAAAGTAGATATGTTTTACATCAGCGTCTTTTGCTTTTGTAAGAATTTCTTCAATAGGTGGTGTACCTACAACAAACAATGTGAACATACCATGACAAATAGTATGCTCGACCTCATAACCTGTAAAGTAAACGACGCCTTGTCGTTGTTCAGTGTTTAGTCCCATTTGATATAACCTCTGCTGTAATCGCTTGGACGATCCCTACCATCCGCAAACGCTTGTTGCCATTCAGTGTTACGATTATAACACCGAGTCCAAAAACTATCAACCTCGAGATAACCGTTTTCAATCATCCATACTGCATCTTTCATACATTGGAAAAAGCCATCAGTACGTGGGCTTGGCCGAACTGTAGTACAGGCTTTCCAAAGTTGTGCCTGTGCTTCTTCTCTGCTTACTGCTTTACCAATACCGTCGATAATAAGAGCATTGTTATTTAGGTTAATATCTATACCTAAAGAATATTTTCCACCCAAGTCAATAACTACGTCATAACTTTCGCTGGTACCAACCAATAGTTTATCACTCCACAGTTCAATATTGCTAGAACCTAGTACGTCAATTTGTTTTATCTTAGTACCAGTACTATAGGTATTCAATCTGTGAAAAGCCACCCAAGCAAGGAAACCACTGCCCAAAATCAATACTTTACCCTGCGACCGTTGTTTGATTTCGTGCCACGCTTGCTCTACCACATTGATACCACATGCTACCGGTTCGATAATATAACGTGGATCAGCTTCTGGTACTACTACAAACTCTTTATCACGAACATTATAATAATCCGCATACGCAGGTTCACCACGTGTGGCAACATAGTCGCCTTCTTTAACACCGGTAACTAATGAACCAACTCGTGTAACTTGTCCTAATCCTTCATGCCCTTGCATACTGAGTGGCAATGGTCCAAAGTCGCCCATCATCATATCAATGTCACTGCGACATACACCAGTCATTACAGCTCTTACTTCAATTTGATCTGAAGCGGGTGCTGGTTTGTCGTACTCTACTTCTTCAAAGTAGCCTTGCCCTGTTGTTTGTAAACAGCGTGTCATAGTTTTTCTATTCTCTCATGGATCCAAGTATCAACGGCATATTGCTGTAACCAGAAATCGGAATTGTCCATATTAGCAACAGCATCCACGATCATATTATGGTATGCCTCTTCCGGGCACCATCCCAATTCAAATCGTTCTATCTTATTATCTGGCATGACAAACACAATGGAACTGTCTTCTTCGTCCTGACTACGCCAATTGGCCGCTAACCGCCATTTGTTACCAAAGTTAATCACGCACATGTCATCAACGTTGTATGTACCAGTGGGATTGACAGTGCCGTACTCAGTGCTTTCGATATCCGTTAATTCCCAACATTGCATGGCAGTTTGCCCAGATACCGTTTCATGTTTCCAATCAGAATTCATAGCCACATACAAACTCAACAAGTGTGGCATTAGGTCTCTACTAACTCCGCCAAACGCCAACTTCTTAGTTGTAAACCAACTACCGGGACTGGGAATACAATTCTTTCTAATCCAACGTATTTTTACAGTCTTAGCTTGGCTGGCTAGAGTTTTTAATTCTTCTATGTTACTACGCCACATATTGTTTTTAACCATTATGAAACGTGTTTGTTTAAATTCAGTTACAAGTTTAGTCCAAGTATCGCTAGTGGCAACTCCTGGTTTTTCAATAAACACAATTTTACTATGTGGAGCAACTCTGGCCGCAATTTCAAAGTGTGTAAAATTAGGAGTACAGATATGAGCAGTATCAAATAAGCCGTGTACTAGTAATGCTTTATCAACAGAATCAAAGTCTGCTTTTTTACTAATATCTTGGTCAACAGTAACAACAGTGTGTCCAAGTTTTGTCAGTACATCTTTGTACAAGTTACCAATACCCATGCCAATTACTAGACTACGCTTGCTCATTTTTCTTTTCCTCGTAGGATTTAAACAAACGGGTTACAGCTTCCATCTGTTCTTGGAATATGTCTGGAGCACCTTCAGCCGCACGTTTCATATCCCAGTCGCTGGGATAATGACGTAAACAACTTCTTGCTTGATCTTTAATTGCTTTTGGAACTCGAGGAGTAGTTAAGATCTGTAATAAAAATCGTTGAGTCTGTACTACTGCTCGATATCGTTCGTCAGGTAATGTCATGATGTAATTGTGCTTCCAAGTCATCTAATTTATCAGTGTCAAAATCTACTTCTTCTTCTAATTGTACACTATCTTCCTCTACTTCGTCAAAGAGAGTGGAAAACATAGTACTAGCGTTAACTGTTTTCTTACCAATGGCACCACGTGTGCCGGGAATAGCCATCCAAAATTTACTATATGCTTCGATAATCCCTTCAGCAATAGCTCTGTCGTCTGTACTAAAGATAGCATCGACAACATCTTTAAAGTATGTACGATTGAATCTTTCATCTACCAGCATACTTGGGCATAGTCCAGCATCATATTGGCGATTAGCTTCTTGTACGCTGTTCAAATGTAACCAAACATTATGACCCATCATAATTGCGTAAGTAAAACTATCCCAGCTGGTCTTTCCTATCTTACCAATTTTGTTAACGTCATTTGGACCGTAGATACAAATGTCTTTAACCTCTACCCCGTCCATCATTGGACTTGTAGTAAAACTGATAAAGTGTTTATCCTGAACAACTACATCTTGGAAGAGTCGTGTATCTTGGCTGTACTTTTTGTCATCAAGAGACGGCAACATTCGGTAGAGCCATTTTTCTCTGTCTTTGATTTCTGTTTGGACATAGATTTGACCGTTTGCTGTGGCAAGGAACGGTGAGGCGCAGTCAAAAGAGATGGTAAAGTTTTCATTATGATATTTCCTTATAGCTCGTTGTATGTCAGTTAATAACAATGCCCACTCTAACTTAGAGGTGCCTAGGAAGTGCATCCAGTCTTGATGACCCTTTTCAAGGAGTCCATCGAACTTCAATGCCACTAATCTTCTTAAAACTAAATCCACATCACACATGTTTTGGCCACCCATGGCCCAACCATTGAACGGACGTTCATATTTTGTTGGATCGGAAAAGTCTTTCATTTGCTGATACCAATCTTCTGCCTGTGCGTGATTCTCGCCCTGTAATACATTTAAAAACTTACAAGCACCTGTACGATGTTTAATAAAGTACTCGTTATTGTATTTGGTTGCACTAACAGCTTGGTCGTAACTGGCAACTCCACTATTCTTAGCACCAACCGGACTGCGACCGACCCATGCTGGAATGTCAAGCACCATGCCATAGTCCATGAGAGCATCCATCCAAGTTAATACTTGTTCACGTTTCTTTTGTGCCGCATCCAGTTTGGCTTGATACACTTTAACATGATCAACTTTAGTATACTTGGGATTGCCATTTTTATCTGTTTTAGGATGACCAGTTGGATGCATTTGTGGCACTAGTTCAATGCCTTTTGCAACTGCTTCGGCCATACGTTGTGCAACTACTGGCCCAGTTGGATCATTCCATTCGCCTTCCCACACACCTTTACCAATCTGAAAACCTCCAGAGTCGCCTAGCACCCAACTGGTGCTACGGTCTCTATTACGAAACATATCTTCACTCGGGTCTGGTTTAGTCAAGTCCAAGTTAGCATGTCCAGCTGAATACAAACAATGGTCAAAGTAAAATGCCGCATTGGGATTCAAATAGTTCATAGCTTCAACGCCCATAGGGCCAAAGCTCGCAGGAATACGAGCAGGATCCACATAGTTGCTGTAACGCTGTTTACCTATGTACGTGCTGTAAAAACCACTTGTTGCTGGCAAGAAGTATGCGTAATCGCTCTGATGTGCTGTTAGGTTCTTATTCAATTTTGCCCCACTTTATTTTTAACCAAATTCTTTCATGAATATAATAGTCTACACTTAAAAGAACATGTAATGCTGTGGCAAATCCTGTAGCACTAGTAATATCTTCTGTGAACAAATATGTCCAGACGATAGTGAACAACCATGCCGTTAACCGGTATGTAAGCATTCTCACCACTGTTCTTTTTTTAGTTTCCATTCTATTTCCGTGATCGTACTTCATGCACGATCTGACCTATCTCATTTTTTGAACGAACTCGTTCTCTATCTAAATACTCTACACGAGTAGAAAGACGAATAACTTGTTCCTTCAAGAACTGTATCTGTCTTTCCAATTCGAGTATTTTTGGATCTACTTGGCTCATTTAGCTTGTGCTGGCAAAATGTAATTGTATTCAGCCAATCCACTGTTTACTGTAATTTGCAATGCACCTGCATCACTGATACGCATTGTGCAGTCGCCGCTCAAGTTCAAAATGCTTTGTACTTGACTAACTGGCCATGCCCAAGTTTGTTTTAGTTTACCAGTAACTCCTGCTTGGAATACAAAATTACCAGAGTGTGTTGTTGCATCACCGAAACTAAAAATCAAGTTGTCATCCTTAGTTGTTACTTGGAATGTTGTTTCTTCAGTGTGCGCGGCCGCTTGATATTTCAACTTTTGAATACTAGCCACAGTGGGTTCGAATTCAATATTCCAACTTGCGCCTTTGAACTTGACAGTTTTCATTTGTTCATTGATAATTTCAGCATTCATAAAACGATAGTCGTTTTTAAAGTCGCCAAATGCATTTTCAAAATGCAGGCCTGTTGGGATATCTTCGCCGTTGCGTTGTTGTGTAACCACTTCAATGCTTGCGCCTTCTTTGTATTCGGGACACTTCAAATGCAAATCCAACTTGTTCAAGTTAGGCATACCAAACGTGCCTTCAAAATTACTGACGGGCGCATTTGTTTTGGCCTGCAAAATAACGCTACGGTCTTCTGCCATGCCTTCGATAACTGTTTCTTGGTCTGTGCTAGAAATTTTAACTAGCGGTAAAAATCCTAGACTATGCGTGTGTGCTACTAAGTCCTGTAAAATATCTTTCATATGAATCTCCTTATGTGTATTATATTTAGGTTTTTGTTTAAAGTCAAGAGTTTTTTCTTACTTTATTGTTGTATTGGATAGATGATTCTACCAATGTTGCTGGCATTCCAATTGTGTTAGACCACTTTAAAAATGCTTCAGTATCTTTGGGAAAACATGCACCTCCCCATCCTCGCTGTCCATCTGGCCCTGGAACCAGTGTATGTCCTGCTCCAATGCGTGTATCCTGACCTACAATATGTCTTACAATATCGTAGTCCATTTTGTTGTTATCACAAATATCAGCTATTTGATTAAAGTAACTGGCCTTGAGAGCAAGAAAACAATTCACAGTATATTTGATCATGCATGCCTCTTCTTCACTGCATTGAAAAATCATTTTGCAATTAGGCAATGTAGTGGTGAATAATTCGTGCCAAAATCCTTCTGGATCTTCTCCGCCCACAATAATGTATTTTTGATTAACAAAATCCGCCTCAGCACTGTTGGCCCGCAAAAATTCTGGACTGTAAACAATGCTGTGATTTTCGTAAACTTCTTTAAAGCCCTGCACGTTAGGAGGAGTCAATGTGCTTTTAATCATAACAGGCATGAAAAATGGAACATGATCTAACACATTGGCAATGTTGTTCGCATCACAAATTCCATTTTCAGTAGTTGGAGTAGATACACAAACAATAATGCCATCTGCATCTATATGGTCAGTGATTCGATTACTGTTATATTTTGGATCGATAATGACCAGTTCGTGTTTGGTTTGCAACGCACTGGCCACTGCCTTTCCAACAAATCCGTATCCTGCAATTATTATTTTCATATTAGAACTCAAATAAACTATTAAAGGTATTCTTTTCTTCAGTGCTACGAACGTCCCATTTCAATACGCCAATTAGGTTATCTAATTTGTTATCGATAATAGTTTGTTCCATTTCAGCGTGATCAAACGGCAAGTCTTTAAACCATTGTGGCAAACGTAATTCATCCACGGGATATGCCACTGATGTAAACCCCATGGGATTTTGTTTTAGTTTGCAAACAATAACTTTTTGACCGTCTGTGATGTTCATGCTGTATTTGTCACCGAACATACGTTTTAATGTATTCCAGTTAATGCTAGCACGAACATGTCCCGGCATGTTAGCTTTACCCGCATTGGCTTCTTTAGCTTGATATTCAGTAACTTTGTTGGCACGTTTGGGACTGCCTTTCTCCCAACCCGGCCTACTTTTAAATCTCAATCTAAATTCACTGATGTGTGCTAATACATCTTTTTCGGTGGTTCCTGTCAAGACCTTTTCAAGTACATCACTTAAAAAGTTCTGAATAAATTCCGGCGTATCACTACGCTTCAGATCCAAGCCCATGGCCTTGATCTTGCCAGGTTTACCATCTACGTCTGCCCGTTTGCCTTCCTTGTCATAGTACAGCACGGCATAACGCTTTTTAGTAATAAACAAACTCTTACTACCAACGATTTCACGACCTGCTTTGATAACTTCACCGCGTGTTTTTGGCACGTGAAACGTATCCAACATAAACTGCGGAAAAGTTGTGTTAACTTCTTCGCTAATATTATCATATAGTTGAATTACATTTTCTTTGGTCCATTCGATGTTGCCAGAATCGATATCTTTCTTTAGTGTAGTGTATGCTGAAAAATAACAACTGTCAGTATCACCATAGATAATTGCTTTACCTCGGTAATCATAATCACCAGCAACAATTTCATTTACTTTGGCCGCCATGTGTTTAACAATTTGCCGACCAGTCAATGTAGTTGACTGTCCAATACGCTTGTCAAAGAATCTACAACCGGGATTCAAAATAGCACCATACAAACTGTTCAAGTTAATCTTCTTAACCAACTGTCGTTTGTCCCAGTACTCTTCTTCAATTTTGTTGCCAGTCTTAATACAGTCTTTGAGTTTGGCCTGCATCTCTTTACGTTCAGCATACCAACGCTTTAACAAGCCAGGAATAACGCCTTCCTTTTCATAAGTAAAGATAGTGCCGTTGGCACTGAGTACCCAGGGCTGGTGACTATCAAAGATCAACTTGTATACTTCAGCCGCACTAATAACATCAGTTTGACCATTCTCCCAATCAATAGTAATGTCAGTACCAATCTCTTGATTCATTACTGCGGTATATTCCAGTGATCCAAATACACCTTCCCACGATGCCGCAAAGCTAGAACCTTTTGCCATCTTGTTATCAATGTACTCTTGAGTCATTGTTTGACGCAATTGTCCAATAATAGTCTCCGGACCCATGTTCAGCGCACGAATAGCACTGGGATAAAGACTGTTGATGTCCAGCGAACCAATCCAGTCATGTATGCCTTCTTTGGGATAAGCAACATACGCACCTGCGGCCGCTGTGTTTTCTTCACGGTCGTCCATCTTAGTACGATTAGGCACTTGCATGTTACGTCTGTGTGCTTCGTTAATAATGGCCTGTTCAGTCACTGCAACAGCACCCATTGTGGTTTGTAACAGCACAGTATTTTCATGTGCCAGTGTGTTGGCAAGGTCAAGGAATTTCAGCTTCTTGTCTAAGCGATCAAGAAGCGCACAGTCTTGTCTGTTGTATTCAATGAACTTTTTAAAATCATGATTGTAAAGTTGATCCAGTGTGCCTTCGTATTGTGTTTTACGTTCGCCCAGCTCGTATTCTGCAATAGCATCCAATCGATAACTGTGACGTTCTTCATATGTGTACTTGCGATACAGTTCAAGACTGTCCAAATGCACACGCCCAACTAAATCATATGTAACTGAATCGCGACCAAACTTTTCATATTCACGACGTTTGGGATATTGATCAAACAAACAAAAACGTCTTGTGTCATCTTTGCTCAGTGCTTTGGTAACACGGTTAACTGTGTACGGAATATCATAACCTTCACTGTTCCAACCAGTTAAAATATCCGCTTCTTTGATCAGGTCTAAAAACACATCCAACATTTCCGCTTCTGTTTTAAACAACATGGTATTTGGAAACTCTTCGACCATTGCTTTGGCTTCTTCCATAGTAAGTGTCTTTGGAGGAACTGCCAAGCACACCATAGTATCCAACCATTGTAAGTGAACAGCGATAGCAGTGATAGGCATGAACGCATCATCTGGTGTGCTGTAGCCACGTTCTGGATCAAAGTCTACTTCGATGTCGAAAAACGCTACGTTTAGTTTGGGAGGGTCTGCATTTAGATAGTTTTCGCTCAGTGTTACAAAGATTGGATTGATATCACTTTCAAATAATTGCTTACCTGAATTGATTGCTTGTTCTTTGCGTAATTCTTTTGTGCTCTTAACTACAACTTTGCTTAGAGCGTCACCGTAAATTGAAAGATACTTTCCACGGGCGTCTTTATAGTAAAATGTGTGGCGTACAGGAATGTCTCTAAATTCCCTTTCACCTTTTTTGTTGCGTTCGACAACTTTAATAACATCGTTATTACGGTCAAACCATGCGTCTACATAGCTCATTTATTCTCCATATGCAATTTACGGCTTGCAAATACCTACTTGCGGTTTATGGCCCGCCGACCTTTCGTACAATATTTATTAGATACGTTTTGTAATATCTAAAATAGCTTCAATTTCTGCCCAATCTTCGTTATGCGCAGTCCAGTCGCCCTTGTGTGCAATTTTGATAGCACGATTGATAACGCTGGGTTTTACATTGAGTTCTTCTGCCACTGCCTTAACTGTTTCTTTCAAGCCTTCTGATAAATCTTCAATTTCGCGAAGCACTGTAGAACCTTCACTAATCAATCTTTCTAGTTTTGCCTTTTCTTCTGCACCGTATGAACGTCCTGACATGTAAGTCTCCTTAACTATAGCCTAATTATATACTAATTATCTGTGTAATGCAACCTTTAGAGGTGGAAATGGCAGAAATTAATCTGCCATTTTTATTAATTAATACTTGGCGTTTAACCAGCCGTCACCAGTGGGTTTACGCTTGGTAGTATCTGCGGCTTTGGCCGCGTCACCGGATCCCATACCAGTTGGTGTGTAGTTGGCTTGTTTGAATAATTCGTCTACCTGAGTTTTTAATTCATTAGTGATATCATCAACTGGATACATGTTAACCAATTCTGTAATTAGTTTTTGTAATTTAGCACCATTGGCTTGAATCTTGCTTGTTTTTTCAGCGGTGGCTTTCTTTTCAGCGGCTTCTTTTTCTTTTGCTTCAGCTTCTCTTTTTAGTCTAGCTTCAGTTTCTTCTGGTTTTTCAACTCGTTGACCATCGCTGTTACCGTTACCTTCAGGACCGTTGGTGGTATCTTGATTTACAAAGTAAGCACCGGCCACAAGCCCGGCCATAACCAACCACCATTTATAATTCCAACCAAATTTAGCAACTGCTCCAATTGCACCTAGTGCGACCACAGTCTTTGGAAATTTTCCAGCCATTCTTGCCATTAAAGGAGTTTTAACTTCAGCGGCCGCTAACTTAGTTAGTAGCTTGTTTTTTGTAACTTGTGTAAACGTACCATTAGCTTCTGCTCTAAACCAATTGCCGGCTTTGTCTTTAACATATTTTACACCTTGTATTTCAGCAGATGCAACTTGTTTACCAGCATTGAATGTTACTGCTCCTGGCCCAGGTGCTGGAGCAGGTGCTGGTGCTGGTGCTGGAGCAGGTGCTGGAGCAGGTGCTGGTGCTGGTGCTGGAGGTGCGGGTTTACCTAACAATTTCCAATCTTTTTCCGCTTGTTTTGTTAATGTTACTACATCTGTCTGTTGGCCAGTGGTTGTATTTTTCCAGACCTTGCCTTCTGTTCCTGGAATCATCTTCCAATTACCGGGATCTACAAATCTAGGCCCAAGTCGAGTACTGGCTGCGGCAATAACAACTTCGTCTGCTTGTTTTCCAATTATTTTTTCCAATGCAAACAATGCCTTACCTTCAGCAGTAGCGATACCAAATCTTGCCCCAAATCGACCTAACGCACCTAAAGGAAGACCAGCTTCATCTAGCTGTGATAATTTGTCACGCAAGTAAGACATGCGTTCTGTATCAGTCATGCTTGAATAGATTATGGATTCATTAGCGACAGGAGCCTGAGAAGTAATACCCAGTATCTTTGCCACATACTCGCCGGCTTGATTAAGATCTCTCGGCATTTTGGTTTTTAATTCTTCTAAGTTCTTAACACCAACTTTGGCAAAGAATTCCTTCATAGCGGCCTGTTGTTCAGCACCACCCTCTGCAACTTCAGCTGGATCAGTTTTTGAACTCATAGTTGCTGATGTTTTGGTAATAGCTGTGCCTTGTTGTGCAACAGCATTTGCATCACCAGGAGTCAATACGCCAGTTGGTTCTGCACCAGCCGCTTTTTGTACTTTTTTAACTGCATCTGCATCAGCAGGTTTTTGTTTGGACATCGCATCGCCAACGTATTTTGCATTGTGCGGAGTACGTATGTATGCATCGCTTCCTGCTTGTACTGCCATTGCCCCGCCAACTTTCAATGCGCCAGCAACTAGTCCGCCACCTCCGGGAATAATAGCAATAGATCCAGCGGCTTGTCCGCCGTAGTACCAAACAGGACTACGTTTCTTTGCGGCTTCGCTGGCTTGCAATTGTTTTAATAATTCATCACCGTATTTTGTACCTTTGTATGTGGATATCATTTTGGCAATAGCATTGTCGCCCCAACCAAATGTCAATCCTGCCAACACACCTCTGCCCAATGCTTCAACATCTTCTGTAATGATGTATTCAACAGGGTTTCCATTGGCATCATAGTAAATGTGTACTGCACTGATAGTGTCGTTTTCAGTTTCAATAAGATATACTTGTTCTTTTAAATATTGTTTTGATTCATTAACTGGGGTAGCTACTGGGTTTAGTATGGCTTTCAATTCAGTTATAGCTGACTGTATAGCTGTGACTAACACAGTTCTATATTTTTTGTATTCTTGATATTTGGTAAGTAACTCTTGTACTTCTTTGTCGTCGGCGTATTTTGCATCCTTAGCAAGTATGTCAATTATTCCGTATAATTTTTTAGCTTGGTCAACGGTGATACTTTCTTTCAAAGGAGTAAATGTATAACCAAAGCCTTCTGTTAATGCCTGAGCAAGTTTGCCCTGTGGAGCAGACTCATCATATCGAACAGCTTTGCTTTTTAATGCTTGAGTAATAATGTCTTCTGCATCATCGATTAGGTCATACTTGGTACGATTTACGTTGCTGGCTTTGAATGCTTCACCCTCGTCCTTGCCCATCAATCCAAAAAATGCACTGGTCTTTGCAATGTCAGGAACTAGTCCGTCTTTTTCCATCTGTTCAACTTCAGCTTTGTACGGACCAAACCAAGCATAATCGCCCTTGGCATCTACCCACTTACCGTTGACTGGATCAAATAATCCTGGATAGTCGTTTCTTATTGCCAATTGCCCAAGCTGTTTTCTACGTACTCCGGCATCTTGTATGTTTGCTATGGCTTCTAGTTCTTTTCTGCGAACTCGCTCCATTAAAGCAATATATGATTCTTTTAATAATTGTAAATCAGCAGTTAACACTTCATCGATCATGGTGGCACTTTCCAACAACACTTGTCGTTGGTCAATAGTATCTAATTTATTTAAAAGTGCTTTCAAATCCATTTTAAATTCCTGTGTTCTTCAAAGTGCTACGTAGCATCCATGCATGTTTGCCATGTGCAGTTTGACGATCTGCAATAAAGTTACTTAGTCCGTGTTCGTGTTCGCGTTCTGCGAGATCGAATGCTACTTTTAAAAAAGCAATAATTTTTTCACTGTCTGCCAACAATTCAGACAGCATGGCTTCTGGTGCTGGTACTGAGTTGCTTTCTTGGATGGCACTGTATTTTAAAAATGCGCTGTTACTGCCAAGTGCATAGGATCCCAAATAGCGAATGTTTTCAGCAAACGGATCTTGTGCGGTATACACTTCTGTGTATATGTTGTTTAATAAATCGTGATATTGGGGAAAGTTTGAACCTTCTATGTTCCAGTGAAATGATGAAGCTTTGACATAATAAACATGCTCGCTGGCAAATGCCACTTTTACTGCTTTGATTAATTCTTCCATTACTTGGCGCCTTCACTTACTGGAGCACCGGTAGCGTGTACTCCAATTTTCTTATCTGGATATTTACGTTCCATGGCATTTGAAACACGATTAGCTTCTTGACGTGAACCAAACACTTTCCATTGTTTGCCGTTAATACTTACAGCATAGTTATTTGTTTCGTGAGCTAGTTCTTGCTCTAGCCCGCGATGATCGTGTTCACGACTAAAACCTGTTTGACTAGAATCATAATCTCGTTGATACGCATCTCTGCGATTACGCATTTCCGCCACACCTTGCTCGCCATTTTCTTCACTTTTCATGTAGTCCCAAACTGTGACTAACATACTTTTAGCAACTGCGATTTTTTCTTGGCACCATTCTGGCAAATTGTCTCCAGCATTGATAATATCATCGATACCGTCAACAGCACGTTCCAGTGTGTTTAAATTGTTATCTGCCATACCAGCTTCGTCATCATATTCTGGATTGAATGATTCTTTGATACGCTTACCGTCTTTGTTGTATTTGCCAGATGCTTTCTTAGCAATGGCAATGGCCGCTTGTTGTGCGCCTTCTTTTGCAAGTACACGTTCAGCAATACGGCGTGCCTGTTCGCTAATAATTTCTTTCTTGGCTGTGTCTTGTTCAGCTATTTGTTGTTCAGCTTCTGTATAGTATTGATACAACATACTGGACATTGCTGTTTTCTTAACTTCTTTAATAGTTCTTGGTTGCGCAACAGCGGGAGTTGAATAATGTTGCATGGCCATTTGTACTGGCAATGCTACCTTATGTGTATTAGCACCTTCTGTCACAACTGACAAAAATTTCTTCATGTCGTTGGAATTTCCTACAGGCTTTGTAGAACCGCTATCAATTGCCTGTAAAATTTTCTTCATGTCCATGGTATTATCCGTTTAGACGTTGTGTTAACGCTTTTAAACGATCTAGCTCTGTAGACTCTTTCAATGGAATTTCTTTGTTGCCTACTTTAATCTTTTCACCTTTCTGGATGCCATCTTTTTTAGCATTGACTACCGCCAGGCCAAATGCACTACCTTCCGTGTCCATCTTATCTTTCTTTTTGCCTTTGCCTTCTAATACATCTTTAGCACGGGCAATGGCTTCTTTGACTTTGCTAGATGCTTTCTTCTTTGCTAAATCATCTTTACCTTTACCGTCTGCCGCAAATGCTGGCACACTCTTGCCACCAACTTTCTTCATTGGCATAGCACCTTCGTCGTACTTGTTGTATTTGGCTTTGATTGGCTCTAGACTTTTGCCTTCCTTACCAGCTTTAGCCAATGCGGCCATACCTTCTTTGCCGTACTTTTCATGACCCTTGGCCGCACGACTCATTGTCTTCTTGGCTTCGTACATGCCACCGCCACATTCTTTCAGACCATGCACTGGACATTTTTTACCCTTAGCAGAATGATTGCACTTTTCATCTTTGGCTTCGTCTACTTTATCACGATTGTCAAATTTCTCGCTGTTTTTCATTCCCCATGTCTTAGCACTCTTAGGACTTTGCTTTTGCGCTGGAGCTTTTTCTTTTTTCTGTGCCGCTGTTTCTGCTTTAGCATGACTTCCGCTACCTTTGCCTGATTTAGCATCGGTATCCATATCATCGCCACCGTCGGAGTATTTGCGCTCGTCTGTATGCTTTACACTCTTACGCTTGCCGTCATCATCAAATGTGGCTGTAGCTGTTCCGTGCTGAGTTTTTGTACTTTTGGTGGTATCCTCGTCCATCTTTTCAGACTTTTCTTTGGCCGCTTTTTTCTTAAGCTCTTTGACTTTTTCTTTGGCTTCTGCAAGTTTGCTGGTTAACACAGCACGTTTGCTTTCGCTTAGATCAGTACTTTCAGCAATCATTCGGCTGTAGTCTTGAAACTGTTTTTCATAGTTCAAGTACTGATATACCGTGGAAATATCTTCTGCGGCACTGATAATTTTGTTCTTGACCCAGCTTTCTAATAGCTGTTCGTCTTGAATTAATTTGAATAGTTTTGCACTTTGTTGCGCTGTTTTATATAGATCTTGTTTGGCCATGTTAGGACTCCGTTAACTTGTAATATTTATCTTTTGATGGCTGAGCCGCCGCCGAAGATGTTGCCCTTCATGTCAAGAGCGTTTGTAGCTGTACCGTCTTTTTTCTTTTTCTGAACAATTTTGGGAGGTTTAGGAGCCTTTGTACCGGACTTTCCTGGACTTCCTGTATAACTCTTTTTACCGAGATTCTTACCAATAGCAAGATGTGGGCTTACCACAGTACCAATATTAGCCGCACTTGTGGCGCCGGCTGTGGCGGTTTCTGATATGATTTCTCTTAATCTCATATGCCGTACTGATTCTTTTTAACACTAGCCACTGGGCTAACAGTACTGGTACTGCGTAATTCTTCGCTGGGTCCTTTTGGTACAATTACTGTGCCTTTCTGACCAAGTGTTTTTTCAGCAGTTTTAACTTTGTCTTCCTCAACACTGTTGGTAATCCAAACAGTTGGACTTGCTCTTGCAGGGCCTTCAGCATCCGCATTTCCGCCACCAGCAATAGCAATACCCAAGCGATACATGTCATAATATGTGTCCATATCATCATATCGTTTAGCATAAGGCCCAGCCAGACGTTCAGATTTACCAAGCGTGTTTGTTTTTTCTGTAATGAATTCAGTTGCTCTCATTGTCGTTTCCCACTGGTTGTTCACCTGTCATATAAGGCAAACTAAACCATAATTTAAACCATTCTGGAGTTCCGGGTTGGATATTGTTTTTACGCATCAGTTCTCCTTTGCTACTGCCAGTTACACTGATATTGCTACCTTGGCCAGCACGATATTCGTGCAGTCTAGCTTCTCCACCTAAACCACCCATGCCCGATAAGATCTTTAATTCCTGTATAGGATCGTTGGGTGCAAGATAGCAATCGTCAGGACTATCTTGATTTAGATCTTGTGAAGTTATTCTATACTGTTTCATTATTTATTGAATCTCTGTTGCCAGATTTCCTCAAGCACGTAACCTATGCTTGCACGACCTTCGTTGGGCACACAGTTGTTCACACGAATGCCGCCTTTGATCTTGGTACCTTCCTTGTGTTTGCCCTTCCAGCATTTTGGGTCCAACCGTTGTTTTACTTCTGCTATATCTTGCTGACTCGGGTCAGTAAACTGCTTTTTCCCTTGGCTATCAGTTTTCCAAAATTTTGGATTTAATGGATTATATTGTTTCAGTGCGTTGTTCTGACTATCCTGTGCTGTGGCTAATTTTCGCTGTTTTTGTGCAACTTGTTCGCCGCCTTTTTGTGTTTTTATCCACTCAAGTGCTTCTGGTTGAGTAGTAGACTCTCTTAAAAATGCGTCAACTTTTTTTGTTGCCTGTGACAGATCTGGCGTGTTCTCGTTGTCAACATAGACAAAGTGCTTAGGTCCAAAATAGGCTGAGTACTTTTCAAGATTTTTTTGAACCTGTGAGTACGTATCTTTAGCTAGAGTGGCATCCACTTGACGACCCACTCCCCATTGTTGCTGTTGCTTGTCTGCTCTTGACTGTTGACGGGCTATGCTAGTGGCTTCACTGACATTTACAAATATCATCATGAATTCATAACCCAGCGGCTGTAGTTTTTCAATTACACCTATCGCTGTATCGGGGTTTCTGCCGGATCCGTCAACAATAATACCTAGCCTGCCATCGATAAAATTTCCTTGTTGAGTTTGACTAAGTTGCCAACTTTTTTCAAGTTGATCCGGCGCCAAGTGTCCAGTTGGTACTTCACCTTTTTTAATAAACATTTCGTTGAAATTATCTAGGTTTACACTACGCAAACCGGTATGTGTTAACAGCGGTCTAGCAATTGTGCTTTTGCCTGCACCCATTGGGCCAAATAATAATATACATTTGAAAATGTGAGGATCATTAACACCTTCGTCTATTTTGCCTTTTACCACACTTTGCTGTCCGTGCTTTTTGAGATCGTTGTCAAACTGTTTATTGGTAGCTTTATTAATGCCTTTGAAACGCTTGTCGCCGCGAGCATAGTCACCTTCTGCATCTGCTTTTTTGGCATCAGCTCCAGCGGCTTTTTTATACTTGCCTAATAATTCAGTAGATAATTCTTTTAAATTGCTTTCTGCTAATTCTTGCGCAGGCCCTTTTGTTTTGTTTTGTTTCATAGCGGCTTTCTCTGCTTTTTGTTGTTCTTTTTCAGCTTTTTGCTTTTCTCTTTCAGCCTTTTGCTTTTCTTTATCCATTTCAGCTTGCATATAAGGCATCATGTAATGTCTTACTAAATTGAAATAAGGATGACCTGCTACTTCTGTATTAACAGATACTCCTGAATATGTTTCAAAGTCTTGTGGATTATTATCTTTGATTGCTTGTCTAACCTTGCTTGCTTCGCTTTTTCTTTCTGCTTCAGACCAAACGATATCGTTAAATTTATAAAATCCATGAGGTCCTTCTAGCCCGTTTTGTTTTTGTAACGCAGGCACAAATATTTTTGCATCATTTGCATCTGTAACGATGTGCAATGTAACAGCACCGTGTTGCTTGTAAACCATTGATGCTAGAGTAAACCAACTTTGTTCCGCCACTAAATGATCCTCTAACTCGGGCATGAACGTTTTCATAGCTTCCATTTTAATGTCAAATGGAAGAGGATCTTTAGGACCTTGTGTACTTTGATTTGTACCCACGTACCATATAGGAAAACCAGCCGCAATGTCCCACGCGGCTTTGTGGCCAAAGTGCGGAGGATTAAATCTTCCAAATATAATGGCCGCTTGATCTTGTTCAGATTCTGTTAAGTGATATGTTTTCAATTTTTCCACCCTGGTGCAACGATTTTCATATTACCGTGTTTGTGACCATCTTGTGCGTAACGAACATACCCTTCGCTATTAGTTGCCCACACATCAGCAGTATGGGTGTTGTTTGCAATTTCGTATATTTCGTGTTTGATATCACGAATAACTTTCATAGCATGGAATACTTCGTCCAAAGCACCAGTCTGTTGTTCCAGTTGATATATCACCTGTTGCTTAGGCAAAGATACACGTGGCTTACCGTTGGCTTGTGCTTCAGCCATCCAATCAAAAAATACTTTTGCATTTATTGAATCAAATGTTCCGCCTGCATTTTTTTGATTTAGGAACGGATAAAAAATACCATTCTTATCTGTATGTGAAACGCTTCCAACAAATGTATCAATTTTATTACTATTCTTTTCTAACCAGCTTTGTGTTTCACCTAGTTCTGCATTTGCACTAGTAAGACTGCTGGATTTTGATTTGTCAATATTAGGAGCAGTATCGTTGTAAATAGGGTTTAACACAATCAATTTAGGTGTGTCGTTAAACTCACTAAAATCATCTTTGGGTTTTTGTTCAGCATCTGGTGCACCAAATGTATCAAATGTGCCATGCGCGGCTATCATAAGGTTTGCACCTGCTATACGTTTACCCAGTTCGCTGTCTTTACTAACATGATATTCAGTTGCACTATGCGGGTTAGGATGCATATTGTATGTACCACTTTTGTCCATCTTGGGTTTAGTAGCAGGCATAAAGATTGCATCAGCATATACAAACCCCACAAAGTCTTTAGGAGTAGCCGCATCAAACGTAGGATACAAATTTGCAAATTCTTCTGCAAAGCGTTGACGTTCGGGAGTTATTTCTTGCCCTTTTGCACCTTCACCGCTTTTGTTAAGAATAAAATTCTTAACAGCTTCGGGACTAGTAAAGTCGTCCATTGTTGTACCAGTGTTACGTCCGCCCTTGCCCCAACCGTTGTGTCCTGCCAATATTAACGGACCGCCAGAAACTTCTCTGCCCCAATAAATTTGAGGATTGCCGTCCCATTTAAATCTTAATTGGTGAGGTTCGGCACTGATTTCGTCAAAATGTTGTAATGCTTCTAGTATACCGCTCACACCGTAGAAGATTACAAAATGTTCTGGGTGGTTAAATGCTCTCCCAAGCATAGGCGGGATTTTAGGCTTTGCATCTTCGCGGATGAATAATTCTCTAAGTAACACTTATTTTCTCTTGTAATGACCGTCTTTGATCTTTTCACACTCATCTTCGTGTATATGCTTACATACTTCGTCTAACAGTTCCTGATCTATATCGTCTGGAAGTTCGCGTATTTGAAATTCGTTACAGTATGAGTTATATGCTTGTTCCACAGCATTTTTAAATAATGCAGGATTGGTCTGCTTACCTGATTCTAGCATATCACTGCAATCCATAATTGCTGGGTAGGTATGGCGGCGATATGCACTATCGTTGTGAGTCATATAGAATAACAAGTCATCCTTAAGATCGAAATCTAATCCGTGTTTGTTACCATTTTTCTCTAATTCTAAATCGATGCTTTCGCAGAGTTCATTTATACGCATATATTGGCCCGTTTATCAAAAAAATACCCTAACTGGTGCAGTTAGAGTATTTATCGTAATACACAAAATGACTTTTATACTTCAGGCTGGTGTATAATACGCTGTACTTTGCTTATAGTACCGCCTAAATGCATCTTAGTCATGAGTAAGTTGTTGTCGCCTGTGACATAGAAGTGCGTACCACCCCAACTTCTGCCACGGTTTAAATCTCGTGTACAGCTCTTAGTCAGCTTGATTTTAGCATTATTTTCAGCCCATTCGACAAAACTGCTGTATTCCTGCTTGGTCGCACCCATGGTAATACGATATTCAAAGTTCATCTTATTCATGATGATAGTATCGCTAGTTAACACACCATTCGCAGACGGCTTACTAATAAACTTAATAGTATCGGTATATTTCTTTTCAAATAACTTAACTGACTTGATATCGTTAGTGTAAATGTTAATAATGGGTTGTTCCACACGCAAATCATAATCTGTAATCTTTTTAAAATCACTGCATAATGATCTCACATATTCTAAATCTTCTGTGGATTTGATTCGACTGGCCCAATAGGAAAAATGTTCAGGGTACTTGACATCAATTTTTGCCAACTCCATAATGGCATTGTCAATATCGCCTCCCCTGAACAAGGTAGCACTGGAACATATCAGTGCAATTTTGTACTGGTATTTTCCTAAAAATAAACTACGGGTCTCTTTATACTTCATTCTGTGTTATAGTAACTGTTTCAGCATCGCTTACTACTAATGGTAGTTTTGGAGTTTTAACTTTAGCAGTAAGCAAGATTTTACCTTCCTCAACACTGATATGTAGCCAGCCGCCGTTTTTAAGTTCTCCAAACAACATCATCTTAGCAAGGTCACGTTTGATTTCCTTATCAATAGTACGTTGCAGTGGACGAGCACCCATCTTGCTGTCAAAGCCTTTTTCAATTAGCCAATCAACTGCTTCGTTATTGATTTTAATACGGATACCCTTTTCTTTGACTTGATCACGCATCTCGTCAATGAACTTGTTAACGATCTTGACCATAACTGGCTTGCCAAGTTTCTTGAATGCAATAATACCGTCTAAACGATTACGGAACTCTGGTGTTAAGAACTTCTTCAAGTCTACATCGCTGTAGTCTTTTTCCTGTGCGCCAAAACCAATGGCATTCTTTTCAGCACTTTGAGCACCAGCGTTTGTTGTCAAAATAAGAATAAGTTGACGACAGTCTGCTTGCTTACCATTTGATCCAGTAATAAAACCATTATCCATTATTTGTAGCAATACTGTGGCTACATCCGGATGTGACTTTTCAATTTCATCAAACAACAATACAGCATTGGGACTTTCTTGAATCTGCGTAATCAACAATCCTGAATTTTCTTCAAAGCCAACATAACCTGGAGGGCTACCAATTAGCTTGCTGATACTGTGTTTTTCCTGATACTCACTCATGTCAAAACGCAACAACTTAGTGCCTAGGTGTTTAGCCAGACTCTTGGCTGTTTCAGTTTTACCTGTGCCAGTCGGGCCCATGAACACAAATGATCCAACAGGTTTGTTTTCTGATTTAAGTCCTGCCTGTGCAACTATAATCTTATCAACAATTTCTTGTAGTGCAGTGTCTTGTCCGTACACTTCTTTTGCAAGATGTCCTTGTAAATTAACAAGTCCTTCGCTTTCTTGTTCAGCCACAACTTCTTCCGGAATTTGAACCATCTTGGCAAGTTCAAAACGTATGCCTTCGGAATTGACCACCCGTTCGCTGTCCGGCATTTTTAAATTAAAACGTGAGCAAGCTACATCAATCAAGTCAATGGCTTTGTCCGGCAATTTTTTGTCTGCTTGATATTTCACACTCAGCTTGATTGCTTCTTGTAAAGCGTCATCTTTAATTTTAACTTTGTGATGCTCTTCGTAATATTTCTTAATACCTTTGAGAATTTGCATTGTGACTTCCACAGTGGGCTCGTCCACAGTGATGCGTTGAAATCTGCGCATCAACGCACGATCCTTTTCAAAGTGCTTGCGATATTCTTCCCATGTAGTTGAAGCAATAACTTTAATAGTGCCTTTGCTCAGTGCTGGCTTCATCATGTTGCTCAAATCGTTAGCACTGTTGCTTGCTGACCCGGCACCACTGATCATGTGCGCTTCGTCAATAAACAAAATTGTCTTGCCTTTTTTAGCTAAACCCTTGAGTACTAATTTAAAACGTTCTTCAAAGTCTCCGCGATATTTACTACCGGCTAACATTGCACTGATATCCAAATTGAACACTTGATATTCTTTTAAGAAGTCTGGAACTGCACCCTTGACAATGTTAAAAGCAAGCCCTTCTGCAATAGCAGTCTTACCCACACCAGGATCGCCCACAAGGATCACGTTGTTTTTACTGCGTCGACCCATGCTCAACGCAATGTTTTCTAATTCGTCCACGCGGCCAATTACTGGATCAATCTTACCTTTCTTGACCAGTTCGTTAAGATTAGTTGTAAAGGCTTTAAGGGCTTTATTGCCTTGTACATCACTTTGATCCATCTCTTCTTCTTCGCCGCCTTCTAAGTTGTTGTTAATATAGTCAGCAAATTTGTCTTTGTCAATTTCTGCTTGTTGAATGTAAAAGTGTGCCCACGAGCGTTTTTCGCTCATCATGGCAAGGAATACGTCTGTACTTTCGATGCGTTGACGTCCGTTGAATAACACTTGTGTAAATGCTTTGTTAAGTACACGTTCAACTACTTGTGTTTTCTTGGGCTTGGCAACTGGGCCAGCCGCAGTAATTTCATCGCATTTATTTTTTAAGTAATGCTCGAGATTCTTTTTAATATATTCCGGATCACTTCCGTATCCTTGAATAGCATTTGAAAATCCTTCTTCACACAGCATAGCAAACAAAAGATGTTCGATTGTTAAATATTCGTGATTAAGATTCTTAGCTGTGTCAATAGCCTTTTCAAATACTGCTTGTAGATTGTCGCTTGGTTCAACCATTTAGTTTCCTTTGTTTTTTCCGTGCCATTTGTAATTTAAGATTGCTTACATATTCAGTAAACGTAACACCATTTAAATGGTCTAATTCATGCTGGAAGCATCTAGCATCCAGGCCTTCAAGTTCTATTATACATGGTTTACCAGCATTGTCAAGATAGCTGGCAGTAATTTTATTGTGTCGTGCAACTTTAAGCCAGAGATTTGGAAAGCTCAAACAACCTTCCGCACCTTCTGCCTTATCGTTATCGCCAAACATGATCCACGGATTAAAACATCCAAATTCACGACCGTCTGTAGTGCGCATAACAAATATTCTGCGTAACAAGCCAATTTGATTGCCTGCTAGACCAATAGCATTATTAGCTCGCATTAGTTCTAACATTTCACGTTCTACCACAGCCGCATTGACATGGTTTTCAAAATCCCAGTTCTCTGCTGGTTGTTTAAGAATTGGATCATCCTCTTTGTGCAATTTCAACATCTAGTTGCCTCAATCTTTCTATTAATACAGGATCTGTAACTGGTTTAGATCTAATTTTAACCACCGCTACAAATCTTCCTTTGGTACGGCGTTGTACATTATTAAATCCTTGGCCGGTACTGGCAAACTCAACGCCAGTATCAACTCCTGGACGAATATCGATATCGATATGTTGGCCGCTGATAGTTCTAACGCTTTTTCTGCAACCAATCAGTGACTCAATAGGAGTAAGTTCAACAACTGTATACAAGTCATCGTTGCGACGTTCAAAATTAGGATCGCTCATCACAATAATAGTTACATTGAGATCTCCGCGCTGTATACCCTGTACACTGTCGTCACCCAACCCGTTGTATCTAATAGTTTCGCCATGGCTTATACCAGCAGGAACATTGATTACTACGGTCTGTGTTCGACCACTGGGCAATTGAAACTGCGCTTCCAACTGTTTGCCAAGATAACTGTCAAGTAATGTAATTTGACATTGTATGTTCAAATCTCTATTTCTTCGAACTTGTTGTCTGTGCATTTGCCCAAATATATCTCCAAACGGACTAGCACCCCCAAATATATCTCCAAAAGGATTATTTCCGGTATGGAAATGAAATTGCTGACCTTGTGGGGCTCGCCGTTGTTGGTCGTACTCAGCCCGTTTCTGTGGGTCGCTTAATGTGTCGTTTGCAACACTAATATTTTTGAACATTGCTTGGTCACCACCTTTGTCGGGATGATGTTTATTGGCCAAGCTTCGGTATGCTCGCTTAATTTCTTCTGGACTAGCACCTTCGCTAATCCCTAGGGTTTGGTAATAATCAGTCATAGTCGTAATAACAGGTCTCGGTTAATAATAGTAATTATACTATCTTAAAGGAGACCTGTCAAGTTTTTGATTACTTCTTCTTGGCAGGTTCTGGAACTTTTTCGCCTTCTACTTTCTTGTGTACTTTGATTTTTTTACAATCTTGAGCTTGCTTTCCAGTCTTTTTATCATTTACTGGCTTGCCTGCTTTGTCCACTTTTGGTGTGCAAACTTCTTTCATTTCGCCGCCGGCGTATGCTGTGCCAACTAATGCCAAACTTGCTACTAATGCTAAAATTAATTTCATATTATACTCCTTTTTTAGCTAACATGGCTTGAATTTTTTCTTGAATAATCTTTGCCCAAAATGGCTGTGGAAAATTCCAACCTACAAATGCTCCTACTGCTACCCATAATAATGTATCTAACATATCTTGCTCCTATTAAATTGCTGGCTGATCAGCATCCGGTACAATCTTCTTACCGCTTGCTGTTGTTACTGGGGTTGTGCCCCAACTTGGTGCTGGCGCAAAACTTGTACTTGTTGGAGCAACAAACGGTGTGTTACCAAAACTAGGAGCAGGCGCTACTGGTGCAGGACTAAATGTTGGCGCAGGTGTTGGAGTTTGTGCTCCGCCATTGTTTGCTCCTGCCATTTTTTCTTGTGTACGACCAAATGCCGCAATACCTAATACTGCGCCCATTGCAATGTGGAATAAGCCAGCACCTTGCAATGTTAATGGATTCCATTGGCTTGTGACTTGCCCGCCGTTTAACGACTGTAACAAACTCCATAACACTGGGAATATAACCATGTCCATAGTACAGACCAGCATATACATCCAACCCATCATTGGACGCCATTTAGAATTCATCCAATCTTCTTTTTTTGATTCGCTCGCGCTTTTAACTTCTTCTGACATAGTTCGCTCCTTTGTCTTTATAATATATTTAGTACATACTTGCTACATTAACTAGTGCCTCTAAAGCCGCATTGACTGCTATTTTTATTTGTAAATCGTGTGCTGATTCGTTGATATTCTTTTCGTGGGCTAAATCCTGTAACATTTCCATAAATTCGCCCTTGCTAATTTCTCTAGCTTCTAAGGATTTTTTTAATTCGTTAGCTCTTACTGCTAAATCTTGTAAACTTGGGTCGCCGGTGTTAAACAAGGCTTCTAATTGTTGTTCCACGCTCATCTTGGTTTCTTCCCTATAACGTTTTGGATAGTAACAGCATTACGCTCAATACTGCTAAATTTTGTAGTACAGTACATCATGCTGACTGGTTCAGTGCCCTTGTAACGATCACTCAGCCCTTTAACAATTTCTGCTAGCTCTGCGCTCATTTTAGTGGCTTCTTCGTTGCGTGGAATACTTTGAGTGTAATTTTTTAACTCCACAGTGGTACGCCATATGCTATCTACTTCTTCAACTACTTCGGGTTTACCACACTTGGCCGCACCTAAATTTGCTTGGGTACGCACACGATTAATCAGCATGTATTCGTTGTTGTCAAATCTGGCCATTAAATATGCATCAATTAATGCACAACCCGATAAGCCCCATACTGCTAAAATTATTAATAATTTTTTCATTTGATGCTCTCAAATATTTTCTTTTGGCTATTGTACCACTGCGTCCATGCATCTATTTTAATTTTACATTCTTGGTACTGTCCGTAGTTTTCACTAACGCTACTAACAACTTCACTTAGTTTAGTAGTGCCTTCGGGAATAGTTTTTAAGTCTGGGCAAGCTGTTTTTAACTCTTCAGGAACTTGTGGAAAATTCATAGTAACTGGAACGCTAGTAGCACACCCTGTTATCAAAAATGCCAGTATGATAAAAATTACAAGAAAGAATAATTTAATCAAGTTCATTTCTTACCTCCCGCGGCTTGATTTAAAATACTAATGGCTTCTGCATCAACTTTGCACTCTGCATCCATTTTAGCGGCTTCTTTAACTATGCGTTCTTGTACAACAACTTGTATTTCTTTAACAGTTTTTATTTTGTCTCTGTACTGTGTTTGTATAACAGTATTAATTTCTTTGGATTTAGCTTCAGCCGCAACTACTTTTGCTTCTGCTTCTGCTACTTTGGCACGCCATGCTAGTTCAGTGTCGTACCCACCACGCAACCATACACCCAGCACAAGAACAACAATGCCGATAGGTTTTAATATTCCAGCATATCTTCCGTATACTGGAATCCATTTGCCCAACCACCCGGCTACAACACCAGTCAATCCCACAGCAATGATGCCCCAGTAGACCCAGTTCAATATTGCATCTGGTATGATGCTAAACATCCACTGAAATTGTTCCATGGGTTAACCCTCTAATACATGCAGTGCGTGGTCATAATGTTTAATGCGATCTTCAAGACCAATAGTGCCACCGTTAATACGTTTGGTCATTGTTAGTATGTCACCTGAGTCTGCCCACTGATTTAAATTATTTGCTTCCCAGAACCAAGCCGCTGATTGTACACAACCTTCAAATGTTGTCAAATGTTCGCTGGCTTCTTCCACACTAATTTCTAAACTTTGGGCGTAACGTGTGTAGTTGTCTTTACCAGTTAACTGAATAAGACCTTTACCTGCATATTTCCAACCATCACCTGACTCTTCTGGACCGTTGCCCATGCGATTACCATATGCTCGATTGGCTATGCGTTCTGGTTGTTTTTCATAAGACTTGGCCACTGCCAAGTCTGGAAAATATCTCGGCCATACTTTGCAAAGACTTTCTGCTTTGTAATTTAAGTTTTCTTTGATTGCACGATAGTTACCGCTTTCGTGTGCGGTTTGAGCCAAGAATGCCGCAACACGTGGTACAGTGTCAATATCATAATCGGGAAGTATTTGACATAGAGATTCGTACCAATCATCAAGGTAAGGGTTGTTACCAATGATAGCTTTGAATTTATCTTTTGTAAAATTAAATTTAAAATCCGCCATTTGCTTTCTCCAGTATTAAGGCATAACCGTCTTTTTCTAATATAAACTTTGAACCTATTTTGTTTATATTATAGTTGCCAATGTATTTTGTTAGATAGATAGTTTCAGCCATGCCGTTACCTTCTAATATGATTGGGCCTTTTGTTTGTTCATGCATTTCTTGCTTGGATCCAAAATCAACAATTTTTAATGTAATGGGATCTTTGTGAATACGTTTTAATCTAATAGTTTCGCTGAGTAATTGTACATTGTCTACATAGCTACTACTAAAAAAATTACTAAAATTATTTAATCCTTCTGTTTGGATAGACACATCATATGCATCACCATCCATTGGAATTTTAGCAGTTAATTTTTCTAATGTGGCATCTTGGCTTTTAAATTCTTTATGATATCGAAATTTAAAATCTTCTATGTCTGTCAATTTACTAATACCATCTAGCATTTCTATAATTTGCTCTGGTACATGCCTACTGCGTTCCAACTCAACAAACACTCGAAAATTTCCATCATCAAGTTCGCCTTTGGTTGCTTCGGAATCCAATACAAATTCATAACCCATCTCAATAAAATTTTCTAAATCTTTTGCAGGATCATGAGAAAAAACTGTAAATGTCAATACAACAGTATCTCTATCGTCTCCAACCTTACTTCTGTAATTATCAATTTCGAAAATATTGTCTACGAGATTTCTAAGATCTTTTGCTTTGAGTGATTCGTTAATATTCATATTATGCCGCCATCGGTGCGCCACCCGGCGGTGGTGTGATTGGTGCTCCGCCTAGAGGCATACCACCTGGCATTGGAGGGCTAATTGGAGCGGTATTTAATTGACTGGCCGCATTGGTATCCAGTGGAGTTGGCGGTTGAGTTTTCAATCCATCATCGCCTAGTTCTTCGCGCATTCTGTTCATGTAACCTTTGTAAATATCAACTACCAGTTTCTTTGGCATGGTAACTTCCACGACCCAAATAGGTTTACGATCCATGAATCCTTTTTTGGTACCTGGACGAATGTCACCAGGATTTTTAATAGGACGAGCTTCCATCAAGTGTGTTTTCTGATAGCTGATTTTACAGCCAATTTCTTGTAATCGTTTAGCGGCCATGGGATCTGGCATCTTATCACGTGGCCACATAAAGCTAGCAGTGATCCAATGACGCTCCACTTTGGGACCAAATGCCAATTCACCATCACTCCAGTTTTTATATACGTACATATCCATTTCGTCCAGTACTCGCTCAAAGTCTTTAAGCGCGGCCAAACTACTATTATTTTCGTATAGTTCTTGTATGTTTGTAATAATGTCTATAATATCATGCATGATTTGTCCCTAGAAGCTTCTACACTTATTTAGCTGGTTCGAAATCATAACGTATCAGTTTATTATTCTGTGTATTCTGTAAATACTATGTAGGACGAACGGTAGTTATCGGGCGGTCACTACAGTCGTTCTACATTCCCCAATGTAGGAGACATTAAACAATGAGTAAACAAAGAGTGAAAAAACGTTTTCAATCAGAAGTTAACGTGTTAGATTTTCAACCATATCTTCCGCAGAAAAAGCAGAGAGTAAGTCTGTATGCGAGAAGTCCCAACCAGCAAACATACCTCCAAAAGTTACAAGATGAAACCAAAAGTATTGTCTTGGCTATTGGCCCAGCAGGCACGGGTAAAACTATGCTAGCCGTGCAAAATGGTATCAAGCAGTTTCAAGAAGGTTTAGTTGATAAAATCATTGTTACAAGACCCGCCGTTAGTGTGGACGAAGATTTAGGATTTTTACCAGGAACGCTTAATGAAAAAATGGCACCTTGGACAAGACCTATATTTGACGTCCTAGGAGAGTATTATCAAACCAAAGACATCGCTAAGATGTTAGAAGAAGGAGTGATAGAAATAAGTCCACTGGCATACATGCGTGGACGCACATTCAAGAATGCCTATATTATTGCAGATGAAATGCAAAATGCGACAACTAATCAAATGAAAATGCTACTGACCCGATTGGGAGAAGGGTCTAAGATGGTAGTGACAGGAGATTTGGCGCAAGCAGATCGTGTCAATGATAATGGTTTAGTGAACTTTTGCGGCCTGTTGACCAGCAAAACACTAAAACATATTGACATCGTGCAATTTGATCACAAAGATATTGAACGTCACAATGCAGTCAAGGAGGTGTTATCGCTGTACGGTGATTAAATCAACGTCAAAAGGATAGGGGCGTTGTTGCCCCTATTTTTATATCTGCGTTACTTGAATACCCGACTTTTTAAGAAACGTGACACCACTAGTATCCCTATAAGAGTTCCTATATAGAACACTGCCAATGCCACTTTGGTATATAAGTTTGGCACAGTCCAAACATGGAGCATGGGTAATAAACATAGTAGCACCCATACCAGATTCGTTAGACTTAGCAAGTTTAGCAATGGCATTAGTTTCAGCATGAAGTACCTCTGGTTTAGTTTTTAATCTAATTTCAACAACATTTTCATCAACGTCTAGCACATGTCCAACTTCATCTTCGCAGTTGTTGTCCCAACCTGCCGGCATACCGTTGTAGCCGATAGATATTATTCTATCATCCTTAACCACAATAGCACCTACATGAAGTCTACGTGCCGAGCTTAATTCAGCAAAGCGTTCGGCCACATCCATATAGGCATCTATGAACTTGTCTTTCATATATTAGTAAGTCTAACAAGAACCGATGCAAGATTAATTTCAGGATCCATCACAAGTGTATGGTCAACCATGCCTTGTTTGATAATGTGAATAGCCTTGAACTGACTTGCTTCTTCACCGAATATTTCAATGTTATCGTACAGCCATCGATAAATTTCACCCATGTCTTCTGGTCTAGCTTTGCTACACAACATCTTACGTGCTTCGCTAATCTTACCTGCTTTGAACAATGCAACCATTTCAAACCTGTAATCCAAACTGCCTGCATCTTCTTTGTGCGGAGCGTGTAACGCACCCTCGCTGGTATTTTGCTGTAGCATATTAATGCATTTACGCAAATCTGGATAGGTCGCACTGACATATAAATCTAGGGTTTCTAGATCAAACTCGATGTTTTCTTCTACTAGAATTGTTGCCGAACGAGCTGTAAATTCTGTTTGATCCAACTTGGTAAAGTGAAACTGCTGACAACGACTGTGCAATGCTGGCACAACCATGTTGGGATTATTACAAGTAAGAATAAAACGGGCAAAGCTACTGTACTCTTCAACAATGCCTTTTAAGCTATCCTGTGCTTGCGGACTCAACCGATCTGCTTCGTCCAGCAATACTACCTTAAATGGGCCCCAGGCAATGCTACTGATAAACGGAACAATCTTGTTACGAATAAAATCAATACCAGTTTCGCGACTTGCATTGACTTCTAGCACATCAGCTTCTTCAATGCCTATTTCATTAACCAGCATCTTGGCCATTGTTGTTTTGCCAATACCAGGCGGCCCGCTCAGTAGCAAGTGGGGAATTGATTTGTCTTTGATCCAACTTTCCACCTGACGTTTCTGTCCACCATCACGCCAGACATATCCGTCAATAGTGCTGGGACGATATTTTTCCACCCATAATTCAATCATTGTATCACTGGCCTTTCAAATGTTTTAACTCTGTCTCTACTTGCTGAAATATTGTCAACAATCTGATTATATTCTTTTTCACTTAATGAACTTTTGTAAATGGTAAGAGATTGTGCCATCATAATTCCCGCAACTTCCATAGCACCATACTCACCACACAGTGTATCCACAAATGCTAAATTTTTAGAATATAATTCTTGTAATTGATCATCAGCAATCATACTAATTCCTCTGCAATTCCTAGTAACTCTGCAACAATTAACAATGCCCCGGCAACTACAAAATCACCAAAACATAATGCTAAACCTGCTAAAATGCGAAATCCACTTTTAATCATACTAACGCTAGTATGTGTAAAAATTTTGTTAGTTACTGTAGTTTTTCCTGCGTCTAAAACACTTTTTGCCTTTTTAATATCTTCTACTGCTTCGCCATGTGTACTCATAATGTTCTCCAATAATGTTTATTGTACAGGTGAAAACAGGGCTAGTCAATAGCCCTGTTGCTCGAAATAATAAAATTAATTTTCGAAAGATTTATTCACAAACGTGGATGGATCAACAGTGGCATGAGTAACTGACTCGTGTACACCGTGAATAATTTCGCTTGGTTTATCATCGGCAACCGCCAAAATAGCTTTGATATCAGCACGACGAATAATAGTTTGAGTACCATCTTCATGCTCGATGGTAATACCGCGAGACCAACGGCCATGTTCAAGTAAAATCCATTCACCTACTTTTACATCTTTTTGTTCAGCGCCAACGGCCCAAACTTTGCCCCAACGATTCTTAACGCCCTCGCTTTTGCCATCGTCACTGAGAATAACAATTCCACCTTTGGATTTTTGCTCTCCGAAATCCATATCTGAAATAAGGACATTGTCACGTACAGGTATAAGTTTTCCTTTTACTACACTCATACGCCGCCTGTGGTATCATTTGCTTGTTGTTTCTCTGCTAGCAATTCTTCTCTAGTTTGAACAATTTTGCCACCGGGGCCTAATTTGTCACCTCGAGCATTAACACGCATATTGCCCACAGCAATAGTCATTTCGTTTTGGTTAATTAGTTTACCCATATCAATTTCTTTACCTTGCATTGTACGATAAACTTTTTTTGGTTGTTCTTTCATTGCCATATTAATCTCCTGGATTATGATATTACTTATCTCAAGAATTCCTGCCAGTCTAAATTATATTTTATACTGTCAATTCTATGTACGCCTATTAAAAATAGCACGTAACTAGCCACACTACTGCCCCGACCAACACCCCAAACGGTATTATTAGCTTGGCAAGTGTCTACAAAGTATTTTAACCACCGTAATAAATCTATCATATTGCGTTCTTTAAACGCGGCCAGTTCCTCAGTTACTCTAGAGTGTTGAGGATCCCACGGTGGTGTTTGTTTCCATATCCATGCTTCGATGTCCAGTGTTTTGTATTCATTGGGCATAAACCAATTGCTTTGGCAAGCTGAATCATAATCACTTACCTCAAAGTGAGTTTCGTAAGGTTCAAGAAATTTGAAACCAAGTTCAGTTTCTAATTGTTTGATAGACTCTGTTCGTTCAACAAGCATGGTGTCGTTGACATTGAATTGATGGCTTTGATACAAGGCATCAAATAGGTCTTGTTCTGAAAATATAGGATTGGAATACTTGTCTAGGCGCATAGCCTATAGTTTAACTGAGTTTAATTAAACTGTCAAGGTTTTTATCTTTCATTTGTTCTTCGATTATTCGGCGATTTCGATCACTGAGTTCGATACGTAACTCGTCTAAGATATTGGCAATTTGTCTTTGAATATCTGGATTGCGTGTCATAAAATACTTTTTGGTAAGATCATTTATCTTATTGTGTATTTCTTGATCCTTCAATCCAGACAGTTCATTAACTAATGGATGCATTAGTTATATTCGCCAATATATCGCATGTACACGTTTGCGCCAGCATCACGTGTCCAGGCTTCGATAACTTTTGGGTTATCACCGGTCAATGCGGTAATTGCAGTTGTCACCGATGTATTCGATCCACCACCAGTTGGATTAAATGAAACACTTGGAGGACTGGTGTAACCGTCACCGTAGTTAGTAACAACTATTCCGCCAACTCCGAATCCCATTATCACTCGGGCGCCAAAACCAATACCAACAATTGGACTAGTAGAATAAGATGTTGTGCCCAATGGCAATGGCAGGGTTCCGCCTGAGCTGACAATCAGGCCACCGATCGGGCCTGTCAATGTACCGTCACTGTAAGTAACTGTTACACCGGTAGCAGTTGCCTGTGCTGTTGCACTCATAGTAATTGTGCCGCCTGACTCACTGAATGAGTTTACTGTAGTCCCAACTGGAATACCTGCACCAGTAAGAGCTACACCAGCCGCAATGTTTCTAAAATCCGTTACGTTTGTCAAGTTGGCCTGCCCGTTAGTGGTATTAGCAAGTAATGTTAGATTCAATGCGCTGACTTGTAAAATAATTCCAGAATTTGCATTGATGATAATTTGATCGTTTAGTTTATAACTGTTACCAGAGTAACCGCCAACAATTGTGGCACTTACGCAAGTATAAGTAGCTGTTCCGGTTGCTTGTGTACCGTTTGTTTGCAAACCACCACCGCTGAATACCACAGTTGCCGCACTGGTATAACCTGAACCGGGACTGCCAACCACTGCGGTAGCTAAACTTTCTCCACCAACTGTGATGCCTCTGGTGCTTGAACTATTTGGTAATGTTGGGAACGCCGTGTCATAACGTAGTGTACCTGCATTTTCTGTTGAAAAACTGGGAATACGAACAGCAGTTTGGTCGCTATAAAGCATCATACGCACAGCCGCATATTTGCCAGTGGTTGGCCAATTTTTAAATGTAAGTGTAGCGTTGGTAGCAAGTGTTACACTTTGCAATGGGCCATTGGTTAAACTAATATCAGTGTTGGTAACAATGGTACCTAAATCCAATGCCACGCCATAAAATGTTTTAATAACAGCATTTGATAACGTGTTCTGTCCAAAATCGTTAGCGGAATTTTTGAATGCCGCATTGTTTTGTAACGCAGTAATTTCTGTACTGGCTTGTCCTAAGCCAGTCTTAATTGTACCAAAGTTATCTCTAAAACCTTGGCTGTTGTTGTCCTGCCCTGCAACAGGGTATGTGGCATCTACTGAGCCAAAGTTGATTAAACTTGCGGTTGGGTTTGACATACTTTCATCCTATATATTTACTGTGTATTTATCGTTCGTTACACTATGCTACTGTGATTTTTAAACACTAGATATTTATCGTTAGAATATCCAGTGACTGAATCTATGATATAGCGATCTGCGGTATAATCCAGCAATTTGAAGTCAAAACCGCTATATTTGATATTAATAATAATATCATCTGCTTTTCCTGGCAAACAATAGCACAGGGGCACAGCAAGTTTAAACCCCAACTGCAACTTTTCACCAGGCTGTATACTGCGCATCCATAAGGGCAAGTAGTTTCTTTCAGTAGTTCCAGTGTCTGCCAAATTATTTCGCCAGTTGGATATGCTGTTAATATAGTGTTTTTTTGGCGCAGTATCTGAAATATTGTATGCTGTGCTGTCTATAGTTATGTTATTGATTGGACGATCCAGCCAACTTTCTGCTAATTCCATAGCTGTTATTCCAGCAGGATCCACTGGACTTGCCCAAATCTCGTTGCTTATATCTCCAGTCAATTTATACTGATCTCGTGCATTGTTAGTAATTGTTTGGCCAGGAGCGATACCATTAATTTCTAAAGGATCTATCATTTCAATATAAACAATTTCGTATGTTATTGCGCTGTCTTTAATAGCAACTGCTTTTTTAATGGATCCAAATTGAAAACGTTTACGTTTGTTATTCAGTCCCATTGCACCCAAAAATTTAGCGGCCTCGCTAGTTTCTATTCCAGAATAGATTAACATTCCTAAATCTCTTTTGACTCCAAAATTTGAATCTCCCGGACGGAAAATACTTGTGCTGGTGAATATATCAGTGTCTGTGATAAACTGCTTAAACACAGTTCTTTGCGGAATACTTAATAAAGGCTGAGTTCGAATATTACTGTATAATTTTTGATTTGGTGTAGTAACTTTAATAAAAAATTCTTTTGTACTGTCTGCAAATCCATACTGATCTTTAACCAACACAGTAAACTTATATGATCTGTCAAAAGTAGTTGTGCCGCTGTCTATGCTAAACAAACTATTTTGTGAATCAAACAATATTAATCCACGTACACCAATGATATCATATTGATGGCCCTTGTCAATTGTTGTAAACCTGTTGTCCAAGGTTAATGCGTCGTTGTCTATAGAAATTTCTCTACTGATGTTTGCAACACCAAATTGATTAACTTTGCCAGTGATTTCGCCATCGCTGGATAATATCAAACCTGGAGGTAAACTTCCAGAACTAATGGTATAAATTAAATTTGAATTTAAACTTGAACTGGCTGATACTGAAAGATCCGATACAAAATTAGCAGATATTTCTCCAAGATTGTACGGACTGTTCCAAGTGATATTATTATCAATCTCTCCAATCACACGTATTGTAAATGTTCTACTTGTTACTGCGGGCTGTACATCTTCTCCGGTACGGGATGCAGTAACAGTAAACGTATAAGATTTAGCAATGGATGTTTGGAATGGAATACGTCCTGCAATATACACAGTGGAGTCAACGGGGTTGAATGTTAAACCCGGAGGCAAATTGTTTACATTGTTTATTGTAAAGACGATAGGAAAACTATCAACAATTTCTAAACATTCAAGAGCAAACATAACGTAATTATCTGCTCTACAAACGCCAAGATTGCTGTTAGTTAACCAAATGGGTTCTTGTAAGAATGTGACGTCTGCGGTAAACAGTTCTGAATCGTCTGTAATTTGTGTATAGTCAGCATGAAAGCTGTCTTCACCTATTACAAAAATTGCAAATTTTCGTTTGACAATAACACTGCCAGTCGAAACGCTTACTAAAAATTCATAAGTTTGATTTAAATTTCTAGGAGTTCTTGTGGGAGTGCTGTAATCAAAATCAGTTGTGTCAAAAATATAGCTGTCATATCCGCTGGTACTTCTTAAACCAAAGTCAAAATATGATGTGTCATAAAAGCTGTTATCATAAGTGCCGTCTCCAGATGTTCTAACATCCACATTGGCCACAGTTTCGACCAAGCCAGTAAGTTTGCCATTGGGCAATAGTGTTACGCCCGGCGGCAACTTTCCGTCTCCTGAAGATATAAAATAAGTTAAGGCTTCTCCATCTGGATCAAATGCACTCAATTGATAATCAATTACTGATTTTCCTACAGCGAATTTTTGACCGTATCGCCCAACTGGCAACAAGCCTGCTGGAGTAACTATAGTGGGAAGTTGTCCGCCATTGACTATTATATTAAATGTTCTGTCGGAAATATCAGTACCCAACTGCGCACGTACACAAAATATAAATGTAGTAGTTCTAGCAACATTATAAGGATTGCCTGCAATAAACGCCCCGTTGACTTTTAAACCTTCTGGTAATTTTCCTGAAATCAGTCTAAAGGTAATACCAGTTAAATTTCCTGTAGTTGGCAGAGGTATATTTACAACCACACGTTCTTGGAATGTTCCTGTGTCAAATGTAGTGGTTCGGCCGTCGAAGGATGTTCTTGCAGTGTCTAACGCAAGATTTCCAGTAAGTCCTGAAATACCAGGTAACGTGTATCCAGAGGGTTTTGTCCAAACATTAAGCATTTTTTAATTCCGGCGACTTAGACAATTAAATTATGCCAAAGTCTAAATTATTATTAACCAACGGTCCTAGGCCTGGTGATGTGTAACCCATGTCCAGATCTATGGTGTTGTAATTTCCAATGATAACTCCCATGTCAATATTAAAACTGTTTGTTTGAACCATCATGCTAAAAATAGCGTCCATGACATCAACACGAATACCATAAACTGTGGTTTGTACATCGCCAGTTCCTACGGTATCAATTAATCTATAGCCATTGATATTTAAATCGCCGCCCAACACAGGTGCTGGGTCATTGACAACACCGGCTGAACTTTTTAAGTCAATTGTGTTTGTGCCTGGAATAATATTAATACTGTTATCGCTACTGGTTATACTTTTAAATTCTGCGGTGGTGTCGTTTTTATTTTTAAAAACTCCAATGGTAGAACTAATGACTGTGCCGTCAGCAGTGCCATATACTCCGGGATCTGTGGGATAGCGTAATGTAATTTGTGTCTGCGAACTGGCAGTACAAATCCAGTGCCCATTATACAAGGGATTAGTATTGCCAGTTAGATAGAAATACTGATTGGTGACAGGTACCACACTTTGCTGGCTGATAATCAGTGTTACCAAATATGGACCAGTACCAGTTTTAGTTAAAAAACGGTTAACAACAATGGTGTTTACACCCAAGTTTGATGCTTGAGAAATTGGAATGTCAGTTCCAAGCAAACTGAAGTTTTCGTTAACTTTTTTAAATGCACCACGCAAGTCATCACCTGACCCATCGTTTGCATAGCTTCCTACATTAATTGTTTGAATTGGCATGTTTGCGCTCTCTTTAGTATATTTACCGTATTTTAATAACTGCCGGTCAACGCCGCACGTTTCCAAGTGTCAGTTGCTGTGCAGATATAGATATAGTTAGCATCCCAAGTGATTTGCCCAGCAGTACCGGTAGCAGTGGCCGTTTTGGTTCCGTTAGGAACAGTGCCTAATGCTGTATACAATTCGGTAAAGTTTGCATTTACTTTTGTAAAAGCCGTGCGCAACGGGTCACCGTTCTTGGCATTGGCCGCAGTGCCAGTGTTAATTACTTGTTTAGCCATTATACTCTCCCTACAGCAACTTGGATAATTCCAGCTTCGCCGTTGTCTTTGTCTTCCAGTGCTTTACCAATAATGCTACCTAGTTTTGGATCTGTAGCTCGCACAGCATAACCCGGTGTACTGGATGTTGTCAGCATGTCGCCTTTCTTCACACGACCCACTACCTTACATGGCACACGACCTGCCAATGCTAAACAAACACGCATGCCAGTTTGTGCATCGTTCATCACGTATGCTGGATTGGTTGTTACAACACCTGCTGAACGTGTGTCGTTCATTTCACCAGTGGTAGTAACTTCTTTGTCTCCACCAAACACCAACACAGTACCTGGTTCGTATTCCTGATCACCTTCATAATATTCTGCCAAGTCAGCATAGGTAGCTTGTAGTTTACTTGCACCACTTAAAGTGTAAGTACCCTGCATTGTACAACCAGTAGCATCTGCGCCTGTTGATATAGTGGCCACTTTCAAAGTAACCAAACTTGCATCAAGCAAACTACTGGCCGCAAATTGCCACTGTCCGGTAATTGTACCTGCTGTGCCCGATGCACCAGTTGTTAAAGTCTTACTTTGTAGTGTAGCACCTGTTTGACTAAAATCGCTTGTACCGTAGAATGTATTGGTAGAACTTGAAGTTCCCACAGCAGTTAAGAATTTAAAGTTACCTGGTGTATAAAATTCCAACGTTGTACTAGCAACTTGTAAAATGTTGCCACTTGTAGGTAACGAACTTATTTTAATACCTTTAACATCAACAACACCGCCACTGTCTGTTTGTACCAACATGTTGTTAGCACCGGTAGCAGTGATACCAATAACTCCGTATGCTTTGACACCAGTTCTAATAACAGCACCAGTTGAAGTTGCCAGTGTACCAGTACCACCAACTGGTATTGTAGTGCTATTTCCAGTTGATGAAATATCTTGATTACGTATACCATCACCGTTGGCCACCATGGCCTGTGTAGTGGTAACACTGACTGCCGCAGCCACGCCGCTGATATTGGCCAACACACTGTTACCAGTAATCCATTGCAACTTAGTTGATGGAACACCAGTTGACGTACTGGTTGAAGTTTGTAATGTTACCCAGCCGTCAGTAACAGTAAATTGACTACTGTCGTATTGACTTACACCAGTTGCGGCTTGTAGTGCGTCTATATCAATAGCAGTACCGGTGCCGCCACCAATTGTAAATGCTTGGAAAATTGTACCAGCAGTTCCAGCAGTAGCACCTGCCCATAAAGCAGTTCCTGGTGCAGTCCAGTTTGTAGTTCCCACTGTAGCAATTCTGTAACGTTTTCCTACAACAAAACTTCCTGCGGTAACTGTTACCAATGTCGGAACAGCACTAATTGTAGCAGTGGCCAAGTTCATTCCCAACTTGCTTTGTGCAATGGCCGCTGTTGCGCTGACCTTGCCGTCATTCACAGCACCGTTGCGGGTAAATGCTAATCTACCGCTTGGTGTTGTGTTATAAACCGCACTCATTGAAACTACACTGGCATTGATACTTCCGGTTACAACTTGGCTTCCAGTATATCCAGTACCACTAACGATCATTCCAGGAATAATGCCAGTTGAACTGTTTAATGTCAATAAGAAAACACTTCCGCCTGTACATGTTGATACTTGTGGAATATTAATCAAGTATGTTCCAGCTCCGCCAGTGCCAGTAACTGAGGTAGTTGTTAATCCAGTATCAACAATATATGTTCCTGCTGTTACAGTACCACCAGTTAACATCATACCCTTTTGTACTGTGACTGTTGGACTTCCAGAAACAGTCAATATATTTCCACTAATGGTGGCACTAAATGTTCCAGTAGCCGCAGTACCACCACTAACATAGGTTGCATATACAACAGCACCTTGAATTGTACTAGTTAATGTGATGCCGTCCCAGTTTATGGTTAAATCACCAGCTTTATCAAATGCCGCATTTGTCCATGCGCCTGACTGTAAGTTGTTATTAGCGTTGGTGAATCCCCAAACAGCAATTTGATTTTGTGCAACATTAAATTGCATACTTGATGCAGTATCTTTTAATTTAAAGAAACTGTCACGAGCATTAACAACGTTATCAACATACAGTTTGTTAGTGGCATCAGAATTTAAAATTGGCAAGCCCATGCTACCAACTGTAAAGCCTCCCATTGACATATTGCCCTTCATTGGCAACTGCCCACTTAGGTTCATGTAACCAGAACCAATCAACGCTGTGGCAGGAGTTGTAGCACCTGAGTGTTGTACACCCAGCCTGTTGTCAATGTATCCACGTACCGCACTCTGCGTTGGCACAGTATCTGAAGCATCGTTGGTCATTGACGAGTCAGTTGAAAATTCACTAACTGTAACACCACGTTTAAATCCTAGTCCGTCCAAGTTGCTCAACGCAATTGAAGCTGAGAATGTAACTGTACCAGTACCTTGGTCAACTGTAAAGAATCTGCCCACACGGAAGATACCGTTTTGGTCAGTGGTTACATAGAACACACGACCAACTGTTTCTTCAAGCACTTCGTTTGTTTGGTCTGCCTTCTGATACGGGTTACCAAAAATTTGATATGGATAGTTGGTAGTGTTATAACCGCCTGTACCAATGTCCAACAAGTCATGTGCTGAACAACGAGTAGTACTAATACGTGTTGTAATTTGTGCGGCAGTGCCAGAAAGGTAACCGGCACGTAACGGCTGTGCCACAGTGCTGTTCATCGGCCGACTAATACCAGTAATAATTGGTGTAAGTATCACAGGACTAGCAGTTTGTGACGGTGCTGTAAACGTTATGTTTCCGGTTGGAGTGCCACTTGGAGGAGCACTAACAGTTAATGTAATTCCATCAGCATTGATATTTGTAACAAATTGACCTAAGAAGAAGCCGCTAGTTCCACCGCCTCGAACAATGTCACCTATAGCAACACCTGTTGAGCTTGCAACTTTTAATGTTGTACCTACACTTCCTGATGGGTTATATGTACTAACCACTGTTGATTCTGGATCTACAGAATACGCCAGTGTTATACTAGTAAGTGAACTAGCAATGCATTGAACAAATTTGTTATAATCACTATTTCCATTTCCAGACACCTGATAGAATGTATCAACAATTGGAGCAACACTTTGAGTTGGAATTTCCAAAGTGGTGTACCATGGCCCGGCAACGCTACTTAATTCTGTAAATCCTAAAACTCCAAATGGCGTACTATCTGGAGATGCACTCAACACTATTGTGGTAACTGGGGCCCCGCTAGTGCTTGCTGTTGCACTAACAACAGTTTGCCCGCTAGTGAATCCAGAACCAAATACTGACATGCCTGCTTTGATAAATTGTGTTCTATCACTGGTGTAGACTGTAATACTTGTACTTAAATTGTTGTATGTTAAAAATTGTCCTGTAGCAGTAGCAGTAGCAGTGGCATTTAATACGACTGTGTTGGTTGTACAAGTTACTGTGACTGGACTACCACCGCCATTTGCTTGATTACTCATTACAATAGTGCTTGCACCAGTATTCAACGAAATAATAACTGTACCAGCTACAATGCCAGTGCCACTAACTGGAGCACCTACCACTAGGTTAGTAAAACTGCCGACCGATGTTAGCGTAGCACTACCATTAGTTGGTGTTGCAGTAAATGTTGTTGTACTGCTTGTACTTGCAACAGTGTTGTCTGAACGTGCAGTAACTGGAGCTTGTGTTAATGTAAATGTTGCGCCAGCAGTAGCAGTACCGATAGTTGTTGTTAAATCAAATACCGGTGTACTTGCAGTGGCTTTTGTAAATGAACTGGTAAGTTGAATACTGGTAGCACTGTTTACTTTACCAATGTAATATGTTGTGCCAGTGGTATATCCACCAATACCGCCTGCACTGAATGTGCCAGTAACAGTGATAGCTTGTCCAACGGTATAAGTTCCGCTAGTTACTGTGGCAGTTCCTACCAAGTCTGCAATTGCAAACGAAGCAATAGTGGTTGTGGCCGCCACTGAAGTAATTCCAGTTACTGCGGCTCCGCCAAATGTTGCTGAAATAGTGATAGCATTGGTAGCAATGGTTTTGACATAGTACTGTGCTTGGTTAACAGCCGTGGCCAGTGTGAACGTCATGTCGTTGGTGCTGGTACTGCCACCCAACAGCGCACCATCAATTGTAATGGTATCGCCCACTACGTAACCAACACCCTGAGCAACTAATGTGATAGTGGTAAATCCGCTGTATGCTGTGCCAGCACCAGTTTTGGTAATAGTAAATGTTGCGCCAGTGCCTTTGCCACTGCTGGACTTTGTCACCACCGCAGTATAAGTGGCCGCACTTGTAACACTGACACCTGATATAGGTGTATATGTGGTTGAACTGTTTAATCCGCCCCTAACAGGTATTCCACCAAATGTTGCTGTTGATGCTTGAAATGTGATTAAATTACCAACACTTAACAGTGTACCATTGTCTACTGTAATAGTGCTTGGGCTAGTTGTGCTGACCGCAGACACAGCGACCTGACTATTTAATCCTACTCCTGCAATGCTTGTTCCAGCACCTAAATTGGTTAAACTGTTTACACCGAGAATACTTGCACTACCACTTGTGATGTTACCTAGGAAACTACCTGTTGGAACATAAGTTGCGGCCACTTGCCCTCTACTTTGTATTCTTGTAATGGTAATTGGATTAGCATCTGTACTTGTGATACTGTATTTGATTGCACCCAGAGTAATAAACGGTATCGTTGATTTAGTAAATGTTAAAACTCCGCTTGGGGTACTTGTTGGGCCGGCAGTTAATACAACAGTATCGCTAATCCTTGCATAAGTAAGTCCGGATGGTGTTCCTGCACTACTTGTAATAAACACTGGAGTTTGCGCAATAGCATTTGCATATGAACTGGCTAATTGAATACTGGTAGCACTGTTTACTCTACCGATGTAAAAAATAATGCCGGCAGTCATATTGCTGGTTGCGCCAGAACTGTATGTGGTACCTCCTACTGTCAGTGATCCAGTGCTACCAAATGTTCCAGTTATAGTGATAGCTTCACCGACCACATACGTTCCACTAGTTACGGTTACAGTTCCTACTGTATCAGCAATCACAAATGAAGCAATATTATTTGATGAAATACTCAAAACAGATTGACCACTGGTAAATCCAACAGCACTGACTATCATGCCTGTTAAAATACCCGAAGTACTACCATATGTAAATGTAGCACCACTACCAGTACTCACAGCGGCCGCACTTAGAGCAATGCTGGAAGACCCTGTATTGATACTGATAATTGTAGTTCCAGCAGGAATACCAAATCCTGTGATTAATTCTCCAACCACAAGTCCAGTAAAGCTACTTACAAATGTAACAGTAGACGAGGCACTGGCAATTGTTCCAGTAAATGTTCCACCAATAACTAAAGTAGTTCCGCTAGATCCAGTTGGATTGTATCCTGTAATAACTGTAGTTGTTATAGGTGCAGTGTAACTGGTAATTCCGTGTACTTTACCACCAAATGCAAAAGCGTATGTGCCTTTATTAACTTGGTCAATATTTTGTTGCGGGCCAAATGCAGTTACCGCAATGCGTGTGTCGCCTGGTGTGGCCCCCATGGTTTTTGCACCGCCGTCAACTGGGTCGGGCTTTGTGATATTTCCAGTGTCTGCTTGGAATAGATAGTAGGAAAATGATTGGTCAGTACTTAAAATAGCCTGGAAAGCTGGCAATATTTCGTTAGTGGCTTCTGTCAAGTTGTATGTTAAAACACGATAGATACTGCCCAAGTTATCAGTAAATTGAACAGCAGTACTTGGACGGGTTGGGTTTACGTTGTCAATTTCATAAAACTTGAAGTTTTGTAACATACGCAGTTGGACCAGCTGGCCGTCATACAATGGAGCGGCCAAACCAGTGCTAGATGTTCCACCCGACCCGCTTGTGCTTAGTGTTAACAAGAGAACATTTTGTCCGCCAATTGTGGCACTTGTATATGCACTGGATGTTTGAATTGCGGTTACTGTACCAGCAGTGGGAGTTGTTCCTCCTACCACTGCGTATGTGATACTTGTGCCTGAAACGATACTGGTAATAACAATTGTTGTTGGAGTACCACCAAACAATGTACCAGTACCTGCTGTGGCACTCAGGGTATTACCAACACGCATACCAGTAGTTGAAGTTATTCCAGTAATGGTCGCAGTCCATGGAGCACCTGATGTGCCACTACCTGCAATAGTTCCAACAGTGCCGGAACCAAACAACGGAGTTACGATGATATTAAAGTTTGAATACACACCAATAGCACTGCTTGATGTAGAGAATAAATTGTTGTATACTGCACTACCACCAGTTACAGCATTTCCAGTATAGATAAATGTTGCAAGGGCAGTGTTCACGATTCCAGTTACATAAGCAGTTAAGTCGTTGCCCGCATTACTGCTGAATGTTGATCCTGATGCTGTTGCACTGGCAACATTACTTAGAATAACAGTGTTGCCTCCTGTAGTTGCCAATGCTGTTGTTCCAAACGGAATATTAGGGCCTGTGATAGTGGCACCGTTAAAGTAATAAGTTGTTGCTGATCCACCACTTGAACCTGGATCAACAGTGTAACGCAATGTTATACTGGTCAGTGTACTACCAACACATACAAATGTTCCATTGTAATCAGTATTGGAATTGCCAGCAATAGTGAATAATCCACCAACCAATGGTATGGTAGTTACTGCCGCAGTGGTAAATGTAACAAATACGTTTGGAGCAGTTCCTGTTTTTGCTAGATAGGTAGCTGATGTTGTTACTGGTGCTTGGATTGTTGTGTAATTTACAGTACTAAACACTCCAGGGTCACTAGCATAACTTATTGTAATAGTGGTAAATGTACTCGAAGATACAGTATTGCTACCATTATAGCTGGTATTGGAATTGCCGCTGATTACATATCCGCTGGACGGTGTTGGAGCAGATAGCTGAGTTGGAATATTAAATGTTACTAAGTAAGGACCTGTTCCTGTTTTGCTTACATAACCTGTAACCAACAATGCTGGGCTTGTGCGTATTGCGGCCAATGTGCCAGCACTGGCAATAAAGTTAGTATTCAAAGCAGTGTTACCACTAAATGAACTTGAAACTCCTCCAAGACTTGCACCGCTAACAATTACTGTATCACTAAAATACAAAGTTCCGCTTGGAGTGGAGTCTGGAGATCCGTCCAATGTTAAAGTGATACCGTCTAGACTAATGCCTGTAACTTTTTGGTTGCGTGTGAATCCAGTTCCAGTTACAGTTTGTCCAATTTTAATATTTGCTGTGCTGTTAACAGTCATAGTAGTACTTGCAGTGCTACCTGTGGCAAATGTTGCTGATGCATAAGCATAGTTAGAACCAACACTACCAGTTGGCACATAAACTGTTGTATGGCTAACTGAGTTAACCTGATAACGTACGATACCTTTACCAGCTAACGAATGATCAATTTCTAATTCTGTGATTTGAGTTGGATAATAATCGTAAGAATAAACGTACACGCTGATAGCCGCAGTATTCATGTTGCCGTAGAACGCATTACCGGTTGAACTTTGTGGTAATGTTGTTGGATTAAAGATACGTGCAGTTTGCATCAAGTTTTGTGCAAGTGAAACTGTGTCTGGTTTTTCAGTCACATCGTATCCGCTGGCACGTAACGCATACTGACCGTGTGCGCTTGAGCTACCAACAGAACGAATCTGCCCACCATTCAAGGCCCAAAACGCTGTCCAACAGTAGTATGTGAATGTTGAAACTTGTTCAGTGAGACCGCCGTTGGTTGCAAGAATAGCATAGCCCAAGTCATTAATCATGGCAAAGTCATTAGCCAACATGGATTTATTACCAGCCATTTCAATATTAATTTTTTGTCCAGCGCCCCCAAGCCATGGTGTTTGAGCACCAAGATTTAATTGAACAGTTCCGCCAATAACATTTCCATTCACATCAAATGTTTGTGCATAATTGCTTACAGTATTAATCTGATAACGGCCGCCACGCACAAAGAATGCACTAGGAGTTTGGGGAGCACGTATGTCTAATCCACTATTAACACCGCCTGTTACAATTAATGTAAATCCGTCAACACTTGCGAATGTTATTTGTCCAAACAAACGTCCGGCAAATCCATCTACAAATTGTCCACCGGCAAAAACTTGTTTGTTTTGGCTTCGGCTAAAACTGGTAGCAACCTGTCCATACGGTGATTTAGATTTGATTTGGCCTTCTGGATCCAGCACCATCATAAATCCGCCATGACCTTCACCGGTCATGTTGTTCATACGTACAGCATTACCGCATAAAAATACGTCAATGTCTCTATTGTTCTTTGGAGTACTGTTTATATCCGCCGGGTCAGTCAAATAATGACGTCCGTAGTTTTTAGTTTCATAGAGATGCCATGAAGTAGGTGCAAGAACACCAAACGATATAGAACTCACACTGGCCTGCGCCCCGCTGGTCGCTCCAATAATAGCACCGTTGGTGTTTGACATGATGCCCGAAGTAACTTTATAAGTTAACTGTGTTGCTGTTGCTGAAATAACAACGCCAGTAGCACTGGATGTTGTTCCGCTTTGTGCAATTGTTTCGCCTACTGCAAATGTAAAAGCATTTGTATAGTTAATTGTTGCTACCGCTGTTTGTGTAAACGGATACATCACTGTGGCATTCATGAAGTTACCAGATACACTGTCAACTACTGCACGACCAGGCTTGCCGTTGCTGTCTAATACATCCGATTGGAATACATAGCCTAGATAACTGACACTGACCTGTGTGTTACTACTCAATGTAATAATAATTTTGCCAACAGTTCCGCTGATAGTCGCTGTAACTAATGGTCCGATAGTTGAAACAGTACTTGTGCCATATGTTCCTGGATCACTTGCATAACGCAATGTAATTTGTGTAGTAGAACTTGCAACACAAGTGAATGTTCCATTATAAGACAAGTTTGTATTGCCAGCAACCGTATATGTTAATAAGGTGCTGGGGGTAAATGTTTGCGTAGGTATATTAAACACAACATCGTATGCACCACTACCAACACTGGTCTTGCTTACAAAACTAATGAGGTTTGTAGATGGAACATAGTCAACACTGTTATCAATAGGACCAATCTGCATACCGTCAATGACTGAATCGCGGTAGAAGAATAGTTTACGCCATGGACTTTGACTAACTCGATCCAATGGTCGAATAATTGTTCTACGGAATTCATCACCTTTGATTGAAACGTTGGCGGTTAATCGTATTGGGTAATCTTCGTTGTAAATACCAGCTTCAACAAATATAACAATTTGCAATGCACCGACACTTTCAGCAAATTCTAATTCTTCATTATTTGCTTGGTCAAAGAATCCAGGTTGTAGTAACTGGCAAGTGATTGTGTCATTTGATGCACCAGTTAATGATCCAGGACTATAGCTTAATATATTTGCTGTGGCACCAGAAGAACCACCTCGTAAAATTTTTCCTGGCAAAATATTAAAATCACCAGGAGGGCATTGGTCAACATAGCCGTTGCCGCCGTTGGTAAATGTAATGGTATAGATACCTGTTCCAAAGTCTGGTGTAGGTGCAACACCTACACCATTAACTACAATGCTTAACATAATAGCATAGTTGTTGGTAAATGTGGTAATAGCTGTAATGGTAAAAGTTAATGCGCCGCTTGGTGTACCATTAGCGGCCGCACTTAATGTAAGTTGATTTCCATTCACCGCAGTAACAACTTGTCCAGCAGTATATCCAGTGCCCGATACGGTCATACCAACTTTGACAGTTCCACTTATGCTGGTAACATTCAATGTAGTGCTGGATGATGTTGAATATGTAGCAGATGCAGTGTATCCTCGATTTGCATCTTTACTACCGTCCACGGCCTGCGTTACCAACACTTGATAACGACTTGCAACTGTTTGATTTAAAACTTGCAATCCTAAAGTTCTAGCATATTGAATACCATCGAGAGTTTCTGTCAACTGTGTTGTAATAGCTAGCCTAGCACTGGCACTTTTGTAATAACTCTTACCAGCATTGATACTTTGATATGTGCCACCACTTAACAGATCAATGCTCATGGCATCAACAATATATCCCACGTCTCTGCGACAAAGGGCTTCGTTATAGTTGAAGCCGCCTTTGTATTTTTCATTTAAGTAAGTTGTGGTTGACTGTGCAACTGTTAATGCATTGGCTAAAATTGTAGAACGCACTGCAACATAACCTGTACTAGCATATGAACTATTGGTTAAATCTGGTGTTGCTGTAACCAAGTTGGGAGGATTAAGATCTATTACATTAATAATTCTATCCCACTTGGTATTCATAGCGGTAACAGCACCAGCTCCATCTGTATAAGTTCCGCTGGTTGTTTGAGCCAATTCAAATGTAGTGGTGGTTGCAATACTCCATGTACCAGGATCACTTGGGTAAGAAATTGTTGTACTGGTTGATGTACTGGCAGTTACTACGAATGTCCCGTTGTAACCAGTATTTGAGTTGCCGGCCACTGTAATTTTTTCACCAACTGGGATTGGTATAATTCGAGTAGGTGTAGATAGTCTAACTAGATAAGGGCCCGATCCGGCCTTGGATATAAATGTCGCTGTCTTGGGTAAAATACTTTGATACAGCGCACTTGGTGGATTGTTACCGATGATAGAAGCAGATATTGTTTGCAGATAACTAAGACTGGCTACCTTGGCTGCTTTTTCAGTTGGATCAATAGCACTGGTATATACTGTTAGCGCATTTACTACTGCACTGGTCCAAAATTGATTGGCCGCAGTAGTTGAGCCACTTAGCCCGCCGTAAGTCAAATCATAGGCCACTGCTTCCACAAGCAATTGCACATCTTTCTGCCATTGTATTTGGCCGTCAGCATCAACATAATTTAGTGATGCGTAATTTTGTTTGATCCAACCAGTAACTTCTGCTGATATAAATCCAACGTTGGCCAATAATAATTGAGATGCACTATTAAATGGAGACCCTAATGAAGAAGGCGCAACTAATGATACACTTGTTCTATTTGCCAAGCTGAACAACAGTGTATTAGTAATTGTATTGAACAACGCGGTAATCTGCGTGATAGCAGTTGCATTATTAATATATGGATATGTGTTGTTAACAAACGTTATGGTATTGGTAATTGCTGAAGTTTTTGCAGAATTAATATTTCCATAAACTGTTACCAGTGTTGCGGCACCTGCGGCATAATTTGGCGGCGTAACAGCAGGCGCATTGTTAGCTGATATCAACCCTGCCCATGTTGCTGTTGTTGTAACTTGTGTATTTGTTAATGTAATTGCCGAGCCGCCCGACGATGATGAAATTTTGAAACGTGTGGCATCTGTAATTTCAATTACATAGTAAGCTGTGCCGCCAGTAATGCCGCCAAAGTAAGAAGTAATAGTTGTTGCACCACCTCCATAAACACCAGGATCATTAGGATAGCTAAGGGTAACTGTTGTAGGTGTAGAACTGTTAACAGCAAAATTACCGTTGTAACTGGTGTTGGCATTGCCGGCCATGGTAAATGATGTGTTAGCTAAAGGTTGCACAGTCCATGCTGGTACTGCAAACGTTACCAAGTATGGGCCTGAGCCTGACTTACTTTGGAAACCAGTAACAGTTATAGCAGATGCTAGGTCAAAAGTTAACAACATACCAGCAGTCATATTTGTTGTGCTAGCAGTTGTAATTCCACTAATGCTATTAGTAGCAGTAATTGTAAATGTAGTGCCTGAAATAAGTGCAACTAAATTTGAAATAGTTGGGCCTTGTGCCGCGCCGCCAGTGTATGTTTGATTCTGATACTGATTAACACTGTTTTGATAAACTTGTGCTGGTCCAACATTATTAATAATTGCTTGCGCCAGCGTATTGATATATGCAATGGCACCCTTGGTCGCCGCAAGTTCGCTACTAGCAATCTGTCTAACGGCATTTTCCCAATATCTTTGTCCTGCATAAACAGTTCTGCTGTTACCACCATACAACTGATCATATGCAATGGCTTCCATAATGTAAGCAACATCTCGTTTACAAGTAGTTTGACTATATGCTAATTTTGGATAATTGGCCGCTATCCAAGCAATAATTTCAGCCTGTGCAAATGCTATGTTGTTCAATAACAAAGTTCTTGCGCTTTGTTTTGCTATGCTTGAACTGCTGGTTGCAGTCATGATCAATGCTGGTTCAATACCGCCCTGAACCACCACAATCATGGCATTGATGCAACTGGTAATTCTATCCCGAGCAACCGTTACTGGGTTACCACCAATTTGTGCTAAATTATTTAATTCTAGTTTTAACTGGCCGAGTGCTCCAACTATTTCTTCAACTGTTAATCCGGTAGCCGCATCTGGATAATATCTAGCAGAAACGATACTCTGATAGTTGGAATTCAACACCATGTCATAATTAACAGCATCGATCACAGAATTAAGATAGGTAGTAAGCGAAGCAGAGTTATAGGCAAAAGCCAACACTTCATCTCTGGCATAGTTAATAGCATCAACAGTCTGAATCAATTGATTACTAATAATTGCGGAATTTTGCTTTGCAAAGTAAGAAGTGGCAAATTGCAGACTATTGTAATTAGAACCAATCACAAGGTCAGTGCCAACTGCTGTTAAAATTGATGCTATGTCACTTTGATATCTAACTTGGTCGTAAGTGAATGTGTTTACATATTTGTTATTGATGTATGCAATAGTTTCTGCTTGAATGAATGCTTTGTTTGCAGTGAGCAATGCCGCGGCATCTTCATAACCAGCAACACCTGTATTTCCGCCACTGCGTGTGACAGATTGTATTGTTGAGTTAAACTGATTGGGACTAATTGTAAAGCTGATCTTTTGACGATATGGCCCAGGTTCCAAGCTGGCCAGACTTTGTAGTGTTTCAGCTTGAAGTGCGGCCGCACCAATAGTTTTATAAGCATGTGCCCAGTTCCGGCCTTCGCGTCCGGGAGGAGTTTTTAATTGTGTGTCATCGCCGTCTGTGCGTACATACAAGTTGGTTGAGCTGACAAATACTTCATTATCAACATAAAATTTTGTAGCGGCCTGCTTGTCATCTGCACTGTTTGGAGTGCCAAAGCCAGCTACTGGAGCAGGATGATCGCTGAGAGTCAACTTGCCAATCATTGTGTCACCGCCACGATACACTGTATTTTTACGTGGCAATGCTTCGTTTGATAGATAGTTGCTAGTTAACGTTGAATCATAAGTTATGTCAGTTAAATCTGGAGTCAGCGGTTCATCACGTAAACGCAATGCTCCTACAACCACGTTGCCGTCGCCTTTGCCAACATAGTGAGTGTCAGCATAACCCTTGCTAATTGCCAATTTATCAATAGTTGTTGAAATACCAAGACTTGCATACGTGGCATTGAACGCATTGACCAATGCTGAGCTTGGATCAGGAATGTTACCAACTGCTAAATTATTAATGTTTAATGGTCCACCTAAACGAGGAGCAATGTCGTTTCTCAAATCGGATGTGGTACCAACCAAACGTAATTCGCCAGCACGGCTGTTATCAATACTAACACCTCCAGTGGCAGTTAGTGTTTTAGCAAGTATTGATGTGCCTGCACCGTTAGTAATAAACACCTGATCAGCAGTATAGCTATCCGGAGTATCCCCTAGAGCAGTGAATTTAATCGTGCCGCCCAGGCCAAAAATTGCATATACTTCTGTAAAGTTATCATTTACCTTGCGGAACGAGTCACGAATACTGTCGCCTGTGCCGTCATTACCTTGTATACCAATATCAATTTCTTGTTTTGCCATTTTTATTAAACTCCGAAGCTAGAACCGCAACCGCATGTTGATTTTGCGTTGGGATTTGTGATTGTGAAAGAACTGCCTGCAAGCTCTTCTTTATAGTCTATTTCTGCACCCTGCAGATATTGCATACTCATTGCATCTACAAGTAACTTAAATTCATCTAGAGGAACTTCAAAATCATCCTCATTCATTACATCGTCAAAAGTAAAACCGTAGCTAAAGCCACTACAGCCTCCACCTTGTACAAAAGTGCGTAATGATAATTGGGGATTGTTTTCTTCAAGGAGTAGGTCCTTGATTTTTGTTTTTGCTGACTCGGATATAGTGATCATGATTGCCCTCGATATGATATTTATCAAACCAATTTTATAATCCGAATGTAAATAGTATATGTTCATACGCACTGAGTTTAGAGAATCACATCATGTACGCACCAGCAATAGGGGCATTACTCATACCTACAAGCGTAAAAAAACTGTGGTTGTGCTACAATGTGATGCATGTAGCGAAGTAATTTATCGAGATAAAGGAAGTATGGATCCCAAACGCATAAACAATAATTTTTACCATGTGTGTGCTGACTGTGACCCAAAAAAGTTTGCACAACTCAAAGGTGTAGAAGCACGTAAGATTTGGGATATACCGGCTAGTAGCTTAAAAACTATAGGCCAATTATAGCTATATAAATACTCAACAGGAGATTAACCATGTTACATTATATTAAAAGTTTGTTTGGAATTACACCTAAGGAAGCACCAGTTGCCGAAGTACCGTATAAAGTAGAAGCAAAATCATGGGAAGATACATCAGATATTGCTCTTGCCCAACGTCCAATTCCAGTTGCTGACCAGGCTACTCAAGCAGTTGTTGAATCAATGGCTCCAGCTAAAAAGCCAGCGGCTAAGAAAACTACAGCTAAGAAAGCACCAGCGGCTAAAAAGCCACGTACTCCAAAAGCGGCAAAATAATATAAGGGTCTTGTGCCCTTATATTAACTTGTCTAATTGCTCAGAGTATCGAGCCATATCCTCTTGAATCCTGGCCTTGCGCTGTTCATTCAAATTGGGATTTTCTTCCAGCTCTTCTCGGAGAGTTTCCAACCTGTGTATCAGTTGATCTCGAGATAGCTTTGGGCTTGATTTTGTAGCGCCATATTGCCGAGGCGCTTGTCGTTGTGTGGTGCGCTGACCTTTTTTACTAGTGTTATTTCCCATCTATTTGTTTCATAATTCCTATACTAATTTTAGTTCTACTGCCCTATTGTACACTTGCTCACTGCTCAAGTTTTTACCTTTGCTTTCACACATGATGTCAAAGTTTTCCCAGAAGCCCAACGCCCAATCAGTCACTGGCTGATTCCAGTACCAATCACTGTGTGCCCGCATCTTTTGTTTCTTGTAGCCTTGTGCTAACAGTTCAGTATGATCTGGCAACACATTCACTGGGTGATCCACCAACACATCTTCTCTACTCACACTGTAATGGCATACTGGCCGTACACCACGCCAAGAATCAATGATACGTTTGACTCTATCATCTGCAGGCTGAATGTACTCGCCGGTGCGAATCCAATGATGGTGAATGTCCAATACCAGCGCACAGTGATCCACCAGTTCAATACTGCTATCCACACCCCAGCAGTTCTCATCATTCTCAATAGTGATGCAGTTACGGGCTTCGGGGCTCAACTTCTTCAGCGTTTCTTTGATGCCTTCAGGACCACGCTTGCCTGAAATATGCACATTGATCTTCATGTCTTGGAATGTCTTACCAAAGCCCATCCATCTAGCCATGTCCGCATGATATTCAAATTCTTCAATGCTACGTTCTACGATGCCGGGATTCTCACTGGCCAGCACACAGAACTGTCCTGGATGGAAACTAATACGCACATCATGTTTGCGAGCGGCTTCACCTACTGGAGCAAAGATACGTTCGCAATGCTGTTGTTGATCTGGATGTTGCCACCAAGTAATCCAATCTTTTTCAGTGTAGCCACTCAGCATTTCAGATCCAATACGCATCATTCTGCGCTCGGGTGGCAGAGTAGCAACTTTTTCAATCATTTTAACCGCGGCACTTGTGTTGTGATTCATCAAGTCATATTGACGTTGTTCAGCTTCAAGCGGATGTTCACGCAACCATCGCATGGTGGTACTGCGACCATTCATTACTCTATTAGCGGCATTTACTTTCATGCCTCTCACTTCACTAGCATCGTCTAACCATTTGCAAGCATAGCCTATACGTTTCATGTGTGCCTTTACCAGTGTCGTACGACACCTAAGATTATAAAAAAGTTTGTAAGTACATATATTAACACAATCGCAGTTCTAATGCAAGCAATTCGGTCCGCTTCCACGTCCGAACTGCCCGATTTTTCACCCAGAGCTTTTGCCCACAGTCTCCAGTAATGCTTAACCTTCGTACGTAGCCGAATTAGCACCGTGTTCAAATACCTCAACTGATTTGATCCTGACTGTTGGATTGATTGGGTAATGCATATCGCCACTAGCTAAAAGCTCAGCCATTTTGTCATATGCCATTTTGGCAAACATTTCACAGCCTACACCTGGAACAATTCTTAGATCGCACAGTGCGCCGCGCTCGTGTGGCAGTTTGCTTAGATGATCTTTACTTTCAATATCCACCATCTCATTCATATGTTTGAAAAATTCCAGCATAGGATCGTCTTCAGCAACCACTAGTGTGTGATCGAACATAGAATCGGCCCAGGCCTTAAATTCTTTTAAGCCACCAAAGTCCATGCACCAGTTTTTGTCATCTAGAGTATCACATTCAAATATTAATTTGATACCAATTGAATAACCATGTATTGTTGAGCAATGGCTGTGTGTGGCACGCCATTGTCTAAAACAGCAGGATAAGCCTCTGTCGTTACCGTAAGTTTTTGTTGAGTAAAATTTTGCCATTGTATTCTCCTTGAATAAGCAATGACACGCAGAGTTTATATTGCGGGATGAGCGTCTTAGTCCGCATGTAGTAATTATACGCTTTTATGCGTAAAGGTCAATGGTATTGGTTAACCAATCATACCAAATTTAAACCACATGCCCGGAGCACCTGCAACGCAACAGATCCAACCAACATTACCGCCAATCTGTGGAACATCGCTCCAACAAATGTCGCCAACATTGTAATTACCTTGTTCAGGCGCACTCGCACCAGTAATGAATTTTCGGCCAGCGAACCCAATATTACCAGCCACTGCAAACTGTAGCTCTGGATCTGGATTATTTACGTTAACGCTTAGTGTACCAAACGCTCGAATTTGTCTACGGGTATTTTCTGAAGAACCAATTGTAATACTTCCGCTGTCAGCATAGATGATGTTTTGTTCACCCACTGTTAGATTGAAACTTAGGCTACTAGTAACGCCTCTATCATTAACTTTAACCAGTTGACTACCTTCACCAAAATTAATTTCTGTTGCTTGTATCTTTTGTGCAGTAGTATCGCTAAGAACCGACGCCCCATTTACAGTTAATGACGTGAGATTACCCACGCTAGTCAAACTAGAATCTGTAACAGATACACCTAGTGTGGTTTCGTCCAATACTCTATTATTATTAATCATTAAACTGCGATGCGCCGCAAGTTCAATATGTTCACTTGACCATAGTCTATCTGGATCAGGGCGTAGGATAAGTTGCTTAGGACTTCCAGAACCCACCCACTGCAAACCAATACCGAAAACTGTGCCGTCGGTTGCTAGAAATTTAACGCTGTCAGTACGTTCAATTTTAGTTTCAGTAACAATGTTTTCTGCATGTATTGTACCATGTACAAAGAACTTAGCGCCACGACTTGTGACATTTCCAACATGTACATCACCGCCTGTTTTAACTGTAACACGGGCAATATTGTCTGTAGTAATAGCAACATCGTGATTGCTGTAAGTACCGATGTTTACTGTGCCTGTACTTGGACTGCCAATAACAAATTCTGCACCGTTGTCAACAATACTAAATGAACCGTTAGGACTTTCAGTACCAAAACCAACTCGTCCAGTATCGCTATCTACATAAACAAACTGTCCAATCTCAACATTACCATTAACAATTAAGTTGTTTAATGGACCTAATTGACGCAAACTTGAACGGCTAACGCTACTACCTAACGTATTACCAGTCAGTACTTCGATATTATCTATCTTGTAAGCACGGCCACGCTCCAAATCCAAATGTAAGTTGGTGTATAGTCTGTTGCCTGGACGGTATACGAGTGTGCTTTCTGTATCGCCAACGTTCCAAGTAACACCTTGTCCGTTTAATGACTCTTCGGATTCAGCTCTAAAATTAGTAGTGTCTCCACTGCCGCCGCCAAGTCCCTTATTAATAATTTGGTTAGCTTCGATAACATCGGCAACAATTCTGCCTTTCACAATCAAATTATCTTGTACACTAGCGCCGCCCAAGATTTCAAGTGACCCAGTAAGGGAAGTAGGACCTTCTACATAACGTAGCAGGGCCTTGTTAATTACAATTTTATCGTCTAGTATAGTGAATAGTTGGCTCATGTAGGCAGTCCTTTTGTATATTTATACCAAAAGACACAAACATAAAAGCCAAAAGAAAGCCCAGGAGTCCTGGGCTTTCTAATTATGCTACTTTGAGTAGGATAGTATCTTCGTTAATGCGTCCGTTCATTCGAGTGTCTGTGGCGTTGATATCTTCCAAGAACTTACGCAACTGTACCTTGCCAGCGGCTTTGAATTCCTTGAGCTTGTCCTCAGGCTTGCGAACAGTCTTTTGTACACTGGTATTCTCATTAAATCCAGTGATTGTGGTGCCTTTAACACCTAGCACATTAAACTCTTTAGCAACATACTTGCCCAACTTGCGTGTTTTAGTGTTGAAGATCCACAGTTCGCTAGTGCCAATAATGTCAGCTGGGTTAATACTCACAAGTTTTAGAGGCTCGTTGGTCTTCATGTACTTGAGTTTGGCAACAATCTTTTCTGCTGGAACTGCTTTCTTAGCACGTGGCGCACGATTAACTTTGGCTTCTTGTGCCAGCATATCACATGCACTCATAATCTCTTGATAGAATGCAATCAAGTTCTTGATTTGCTTCTTCGTACGGTGGCTGTAGCCCTCACGTAGCTGTTCGTCTGCACCGCCGGATGCCAACTCCTCCAGCTCAGCTAAATCCTTGCTGTAGAACCCTTTAATGATCCTTGCGTGAGCGGCTTTGACTTCTTTGCCTTTGAGCAAGTTAAGCATCTTAAATGCTTTGGGATCAAAAGATTCTGGATCAGTTTGGAAGCCTTCGATGGCATCTTCAATTTCTTCAGTCATTCTGTAGGCAGATTCTTTAACCCGCTCTTGGATGGTTGGAACATACACCGATGGTTTGGCCGCTTCAGCCGCTTTGACTTCGTCCGGGTCAACATCATTTTTGCCTTCAGCAATAACTTTGACAATCTCAGCTCGCAACCAAGCGGCCGTGTCGCGTCCTTGATTAAAGTCAGCGCGGTGTGGAGTCATACCGCGATTCAAACAGCAGGCCACTGCACCCATTGTGGTACCAACACGCGAATCTTTTACTTTTTTGAACGCTGTAATGTCAGATTTGACGCAACCAACAGTTTCCATCCACTTGGCAACAGCAGGCTTGTAACTCTTAATGTCACTTTCTAAACGATAGAAATCCATCGAGCGTTTGAAATGACGATGGAATGTGTCTGCGTCCCAAGTTTCGCAACCTTCCCAAACTGGGCTATAGTCTTTGACAGCACGAGTACGATGTGCGGTTACTTGTTTCTTAGTAATGCGTGACTTTTTTACTGGTGCTTTAGTAGCCAATTTCTGCTCCTGTTTGTTTAACAATGTATGTATTATAGCGTCTCTGGGTCATGATGTCAACCGCTCTTTTATGTAGGGAACCAAAATAGTTCTTGCCCAAATGTCGTGCCCGTCAATGTTATAGTGGCCGCAAGACATCTGAGTTGCTGGAAAATTTCGAATTAAATAATCTGAAAATGTTTCCTTCAAATGATTTTGACTAGGATCAGGAGTTGCCAATTTCATCTTCTCAATTTCTGTAGCTGTACACTTGGGCATATTGTCCATGTAATACTCAAATTTTTCATACACATCCAAATACGAATCGGTAAACCAAATGAATTTCTTTTTATGAAAATGTAATAAATTTATTAAACTGTAAAAATTTATATACCATAATCGATTAAAATGATTGTCGCCGGTAAGTATACCATAGTACTGATTTAAGGCTGTCTTAAATTGTCGACCCTTAGGATCTAAGCTATCAGGTTTAATTATACTAATTGCTTCATTTTCAGAAGTAATCAATTTAAACCAACTTGTGTTTGTTGGTAAATGAACAAGTAGTATGTCATCGGGCAAACTGCTAGGCAAAAATCCGTATACATCTGTATAGATCTGATCTAAGCCATTTCCTGTACGTGCTAGATTAATACATTCACACTTTAAGTCGTTGGCAACAACCTGAGGATATGCAAATTTACTAATAGCATCAGTATCTCCTTTGATATCCTGCAAATTATATCCAGTAGTATGACTACTGCCAAATGCTATTATTCTCATAATTCTTCTAAGATATTTTCTAATACCATACAATTACCAGCATCGTCCATATGGTTTATATTGCCAGGGTTACTGGTCCATATATCGTAGTAGCAACTGCTATCAAAAAAATTTAAATGTATGCTGTTAGGTACAGATGTTAGATCCTTGTACATTAGTTCGTATGTATCTTTGAAATAAATTTCATCCCATATTTGTTTTAAAATACTAATAAATTTATCTTCTTTTTTATCGTGTATATCTGCTAAGATTAAATCGCACAATGGATGACTTGGTAGTAATCTACTCCATATAGTCTCTGTATTTTTTAGATATACTCTGCTAAAACTGGTGTGACAAAAAATTACACGGTCGCTGGGATTGATGTTTATCTTGTGCTGTTGATATGTTTTCCATATTCTATATTCGCTACTACCATTGCTGGCAAGATTAATAACATTGGGACCAAGCATCTTGCTCCATGATTTGCTATCAGAGCTTGACGCAAAACTATCTCCAAATATCCAAATTCTATTCATAGTAAGGTCTGATCTCTTCCACAATCTCTTCCGGCAAAATATCCAACAAGTTTTCATTACGCACAGTATCGTGTTGTTTGAATGTTTTGTAGGCTTGTTTGATTTCATCATCACTGGGCTGTTGACTATACATCAAACTAACAATGCCTGCGATGTCGTTTTTATATCTGCCCCAATCGTAGGTAGCCCACTTGGCCTTAATACGATCTTTAAGTGTGGCAGGAATCATATACACTGCCATATGCGGCGGATAGTGAATAATGTTATTCCATATTTTAAATTCATCTAGTTCATCTTTGACAAACGTATGAAATTCTGGTAACTCCCAAGCATTGATCCAACCAATAGTATGGCTAACGCTTGGTCCTATTTTTCTGCGATTGATAGTTTTAATCATGTCGTTATAGGCAAACATATTGGCCTTGACTTCTTCCCATTCGCCAGGATGTCTTAAGTAATTGTATACTTTGCCCATGCCGTCAACACTAAGCCCGAGCCCAATGTGTCTAAAATTCTCTACTAGATCTGCAACTGTATCTCCAGCATAGATAGTGCAGTTAGTACTAATATCCATGTTGATATTCTTAGCCAAGTCTTGTTCAATAAACTCCTGCCACAGTATCTTCCAACGATTAATGTAAAAAGGCTCACCGCCTACAATTTCTAATCTAGCAACACTGGGCATCCACTCACTACGCTTGTTCCATAACACGCTGTCGTTTTCGCCACTCTGTCCTTCGGGCATTTTGTAACCAGTATTACCCCAGATAACTTTGTGTTCAGCTTGCCACAAACTGCTATGACTCGGCGTACAGCTACGACATTTCAAGTTACAGGCATTGCTCAGTATCATTTGATACTCTACTGGGAATTCTGGCTCTTTAGTATAGTCCGGTAAAAAATAAAAATCACCTTCAATGTGACGTTGACGCTTGCTTGTGTAGTTGTTCTGTTCGTCAACAATACAAGTTTCGCAAGCACTGGGTTTGGCACCGTCACGAAACTGCTGTCGTAAATCCTTCATGTATTTGCTGGAGAATATCTCCTTGACTGAGCTGGTTTGCACATACATTATCTGACCAGCATCGTCTTTGATGTGATCCTTGTACAGGCAACAGGGCCGTGCTTTGCCGTCTGGGTCATTACTGAATCCAGTCCAGGGTAATTTACAGTACCAGTTAGAGTCCATCGTACCACTCAACAAATCTTTTATCCAAGGCATGTCTAAAATTCTTTCCTCTACGGGTGTCATATTGCACAATGAAGTTCTTCAAATCATTGTACGCATCTTTAATTTCGTAATCTTGATCAATCCAGCCTGCATCCATAGTACTTATGAATCGCAATATGTGCTGTTGTTCTTTATCGTTAAGCAGTTTTTTATTCAACACGAACCAATTATTGACTTCATCGGCTAGTATCCTACGCTGTGCGGCGGGAATCATTTGTACACGCATAAACGCAGGGTAATGTACAAAGTTACAATTGATCTCCACACGCTTCTTTCCGTACTTAGTCTTTAACTCACGCATGAGTTTCAGATAATCGATAAAACTCCAAACAGCCATATTATTAATGGCAGTGGTGACATTTAGCATAACACGTCTATGATGTAATATAAAATGTACGTTGGCTAACCATACTGTTTTATCAAAACCATCCCTAACATATTCAGCTTGGTCTAGATTGCTTTCCATACTGGTGTGTATGCGTAATTCTACCTTACGGGTTTTGTTCAGTAGAGACTGAAGTTCATCCTTGTAGCAAATCAAATTAGTGTTGACTATTAATGTGCCTTTGAATTTTTTAAACATATCCAAACAGCGCCAAAAATTTGGACTCATTAACGGCTCACCACCTGTGATGCGTAAACAGTTCAAATCACGTTCTATGAGAGGCCACCATTTAAAAAATGATTCAGTGTATGGATTATGATCGTTATCTATAACATCATTACCAGAGTCGGTGTTGTAACGACTGTCTGTTATCAAGTTTACATACGGACCGCGCTTCTTTATATCACTTGCCCATTTGCTACTAAAACTTGGCCCACAATATGCACAGGCCAAATTACAAGTACGTTCAAAAGCAATTTCTAAAAGTGTAGGAGTAACAACCAGCGGTTTACTTTGAAACCAACGTTTAAATATTTTTGTAGGTACGCTGTTAGTTTTTATCACACGATCACTCAGTGTTCCATTAGCTTCCGCATTCCAGCAATAACTACAATTGGTTGGCTTGCCGCCTGCCAACATGTCTATACGTTCTTTTAATTTGACAGGAGTGTTATGTAAAGAGCCAGGATCGTTTTGATCCAACTGTATCTTATGGAACGGGTTATGATGACAACTGGCAGTAGTTCCCTGATACAGCCATATAGTACTTTCAAACCATTTAGCCCCACAAAATGTAGGGCTAACAGGATCCATTTTTTCTTCTTTAAAGTAAAAATATTTCTTTGCAGGATCCTTGGGTTTAAACCAATTAAATAGATTCATACCATTCTACAAGCATGGGGCTAAATGTTTTACGGAAATCTTTTCCTCTACGAACATCATATTGTTCGTAAAATTGTTTGAAATCTTTTTGTGCTGTGGCTTGTACATAACCCTCACCGTGTGGAGTTTTAACAATGTCTAAGTAATCTATCAAACGTTCAATATTACTCTTTTCAAAGTTATTCAAATCCGGATTGCCACGATTAAGTTCATACCACTCAGCAAGACGTTTATTATATTCTTGTCTAACGTGATCCGGCAAAGTTAATGCACTTTGGAAACTTGGAAAACGCAGTATGTTAAGACTAAAGTTAATGTGCCATTGTCCATACGTCTTCTTCCAAGCCATTACTTGATCCAACATCTCAGGCAAACTTTCCAAGCATAATGCGTTAATAGTCATCATAACACTTAGACGCATACGTTCTGCTTTAAGCAAGAATTCCATATTACTGATCCATTGACTCCATTCCAATCCGTCACGAATGTATTCAGCATGTGGCCCTACACTTTCATTGCTGGTATACAGCATCATCTTAACACCGTCAGTACTGTCTAGCATACGTTGTACTACATCTTGCCCGAATCCCAAATTACTATTAATGGCTAGCTGACATGTACTCTTATTTTTGTTTGCTTTAAACCAATCAAACAACTTCCAAGTGTGCCCACTCATCAAGGGCTCGCCACCTGTGATGCGTAACTCTTTCAGTGTGCGGTGTAGGTCACTTTCCCACCATTTAAAAAATGCTTCAATATACGGATTCTCTTCATGAAAGTCAAACAACTGATCGTTTTCGTGTACATGAGTAAAATGTCCACGACCATCTGTGACTAGATTAACATAAGGACCGTTCTTCTTAATATCTTTAACCCATGTTGTACTGAACGCTGGGTTACAATAACTACAAGCAAACTGACAAGTACGGTCAAATGCTATTTCAAGTGTTTGCAAATCCACATCCTGGTCCACTGGAGTTCTTGTTGCTTCCAGCAATGCTTCTTCGGTGTATGTCATACTCTTGTAAGGTCTGTCACTTACAGCGTCCACACCCATATCTTCAATCTTCCAGCAGTACTCACACCCTGAAGGACGTTCTCCAGCCAACATCTTACGGCGATCTTCTTTCTTCTGGGGAGTGTTATGAATTGCCTTGGGATTAAATTTAACTATTTGTATGTCTGCTTTATGTGCAGGCGGATGATGACAACTTGTTGTTTGCCCTGATCCAAGCCAGATAGTGGCATTGTACCACTTGGCTCCGCAGAAGCTGGGGCTAATAGCATCCAGTACACGTTTTTTATATTCTAAATCGGTTTCGTTAGGTCTTTTCACAAGTGTTCCAAAAGTCTGTTAGTTCGGGGAATGTATTTAAAAAACTTGTTCCCCTGCGTTCATCATGCTGGCTAAAGAATAGATAAAAGTTCTTCATTGCTGTGGCTCTGTCAAACTTGCTGTCACTCTTTACCCAGTCAATCAGGCGTTGTACTTTGCTGATTTCAAAATCTTTAAAACCCTTAAAGCGATTGTGTTCGCCTTCTTCATTTGCCTTCATAAAATCTATAGCACGTTCTAATTCAGACACCATGTTAGGTAGCAGTTTGGGATTCATCCACATAGGGTCATTCAGCATAGGAATGTCAAACCAGATCAGCTGTCTATCTGTGTTGTATTCTTGTCTTAATTTATGTATGTTCTCAATGTACTTAACAAAGCCAGTATAGCTCAGGGCATTGAATGTGATAATAAAGGTAAGACTGTGTTTGCTACTGTTCTTCAAGTAGTCAGTTATGTTAGTATATAGGGTACAGAAGTCTAAACCATTACGAATATACTCTGCTTGAGCACCCCACGAGTCTAAACTACAGAACAACATAAAGTGATTAACAGCATCCGTATCTGTAATCTCTTTCAAGCTGGTCATGAACTTAGTCCATTGTCCTTTAGGTGGACAACAGTTTGATGTGATGCTTAGATGTAACCGCTCGCTTGGGTGTTCTTTAACGTAATCAAACATACGGAATGTATTCTTGTCCATCAAAGGTTCGCCGCCAGTCATGCGGAAGGTGTGTAGTGTGGGATATATCTGTGGTAACCATTCCCAAAAAGCTAACAAGTATGGATTGTCTAAACTGTTGTTGGGAACCATGTTTTGATTCCGCATCCATTGTGTGTCGTTGTGTGTTTTATTGTCTGCTAACAAGTAAGGCCCGTGTCGGTCTATTTCCTTGTTCCACTCTGTGCTTAGGTGCGGAGAGCAATAACTACATTTCAAGTTACAGGCTTGATTAAAGTTTACTTCCACATAACGTGGATTAGGATTCTCTACCAACTGCGCTTCTTCTATCAAGCCAGGCTCATACACATCCTTGCTACGATAAGCTCTGTCACTTAGTTGTGTGCCGCTGTCTTCAATTTGCCAGCAAAATCCGCACTCGATCGGCCGCTCACCTTTCAGCATGAGTTTACGCTGATTCTTTTTATATTTGGTATTGTGTAGTGCTGATACATCAATAGCAATTTCCTTCAGAGGAATTTGATGTGTGGGCGGATGATAACAACTGTGTGTGCGACCTGTGGGTATGTGTATGCTGACATTGTACCACTTGGCAAGACAGAAACTAGGGCTGACTTTGTTAAGGGCAGAAAAGACCGACTCCGAATCATTTAAGTAATGTGATTCAAAGCGGCCGTTTACGTTAGTTACTTCATCGCCCTTCATTAGGTCCAAAGACTTTGACGTATTTTGATAAGACGAATCATCATGGCTTCATCTTCTGCTTCGTAAGCCACTTCGATTTCTTGTAGCTTTTTGTGTGCGGCATCGCTCATGGCTTTGAGTTCAGGGCTCTTGTCACTACTCCAACTTAGTTTGCCGCCGTTGGCAATACGGCTTGCTTCACAGTACGCACTCCAGCCACTGGCGTTATGCGGGTCTGGACGAGCGCGATAGGTCACAGTCCACCAAGTGTAAAGCTCAATAATTTCCTTAGCACTTTTGGCTTGCCAGGTCGGTTCCCCAAATCCTTCGCTACCAGGTTCAGCACCCATGTCCTCGCCAACAGTGAGTTCACTGGCCCATTTCAAATATTCCATGCCGGCTTCTGGACTGCGCCATGTACGTAGTCGTAGCCAACCAGTGCGGTACCAAGGCACATTGAATTGGGTCTTGGCTTCATCACTCCACAAGCAGTGATGCCACGCTTGTTCTATTTCAACAAAATTAACAAGCTCATTGAAAAGACAAGGAAGAAAGCGATTGCCCACATCACTCCAGTTGCCCGGCTGTATGTCTCGAGGATGGGCGGTAAGAGCATGGCTGTGAGTAACCCAGCGATTGTTAATATAATAGCGTATGTCATTTAGCTTGTCCGGTATGTAGTAAACAAATTTTTGAAGGTGGTCTAGACCTTCTTCGGCAATCCAGTAACGGATAGGATGTGCTTTTTCAGCAGTCTTATACCAGGCATCCCATTCTTCGCTAGTGCCACACTTGAGCTTGGGTGTGCCGCGAAGCCAGTCTGAAAATTTTCCAATAGTCCAATAATGCGATCTCATTTTTTATTCCTTATACAAACGATTTTAGATCAGGCGGAACCCAACCAATCGGCTTCAATACTTTGCCATCTTCACGCTTACGTACTTTGCCATCTTCACCAATTTTAGCAAAGTTTGTACTCATTACTTCTTTCCATGCACCTTCAGCATCACTGCCCATGCTATGAATAGCACCAATGGTAACAACCAAAATGTCAATAAGAGCATCCAGTGTTTCTACTTGATCATGCGCTTGAATAGCATCAGCAAGTTCATTGCATTCTTCTTCAATCAATGTAACATACAAATTAAATTGATCTTCATCAAACTCGCCCCCAACTGTTTGGTCGCAAGCCCGCATAAATTTTTCTTGATCACGAAACGGATTAGTCATTATATTTTTTCTCCTGGGGCAAATCCTCTAAAACCTTTAAAACGTGGAAAGCGCAAACTGTATGTGCCGTCTTGATTTTGTGTTACTGCATCAGCACGTACTTCTGCCACCATGCCAACGCAATCATCTTTAAACTGCCAAAAGCCATCACGTTGCTCATCGGTAAGTCCACTGCCAACATTGACACGAATAGACTTGCCGTCGTCGACACCTTCGCAAACCAGCGCACCCAGCTTACCCACATTCTTACCAGTACCTTCTTCTGTATCAACTACAGCAAGCGACACTTCAATAAACGGTTTGAGTTTTAACCAAGCCACACTGCGTTTACATTCGTATCCAGCCGCTGGATCTTTAAGCATGATGCCTTCATATCCACCCTCAATGGCTTTGGCATTGATTTCTTTATAACGAACTTGACCTTCTTCGGTATCCAAATCAACAAGTTCATGACCAACAACGGATACGTTAGGCAACATGTCTTTGTAAGTTTTGTGCCAATAGTAAACCATGTCACTGCGAGCAGATTGATCTTTGTCCCAAACACCTTTTTCAAAATCTTCTAATGGAATCACATCGAACAAGTTGAGAACAGCATCACCTGCTTCCACATTGTCCTTGCGGTGTACTTGTTTCATTAAGTCTTGAAAACTGCTACTCATTATCTCGCCGTCGAGTACAACATCTATATTTTTGTCAGTGCCATGTGTCTTGACCACTGCACTAAGTTGTTCTACAATGTGCGGAAAATTAACCAGTTCTTTACCATTGCGACTGAACATATCCACCCGACCATCACTACGTACAATAGTAAGCACTCTAACTCCGTCGAGTTTAACTTCGATAAGTTTTTTGCCTGATACCTTCGACTCATGATTAGCACTGTCATGAGCAAGCTGACAACCGAATACAGGAATAGCATAGTCAGCATATTTCTTTTCCACTACTTTGTTAATTGTTTTTTCACTTGTACCGCAACGCAAGTCCTTGATAAGGATACGTCGATACCATCCATTCCACTCTTTCTTGGTGGCGGATTTCATCATTGCTTGGATCATATCCCTAGCTGTGTTACCGGTAACTTGACGTGTGACAAAGCCAGTAAGAGCGAGAGTAAAACTATCCCAAGGTAAGCCAGCACCATCTTCATCTGTTTTCTCCGGAACTTGTTTAATACCAAAAGTAATCATGGGATCCAATGCAAGGCGACAACCTTCAAAAAATTCCTTATTGCCTGATTGGGCAATGGATTCAATGATTGCTTCTTTGTTTAGACGGGAAGGATGACTTTCCAAATCCCAAATATGACTAGCACAAACGCTCATGTTTACTCCGATAGTTAACTGTATAAGTGTTTATTATACAGTGTAATTATCAGTATGTCAAGTGGTTTGTGGTCTTAAATGGCTTGCCTGCGTAGGCATTTTCCAATTGAGTCATAATTTTATGCTTCATCTGTATGACTTTTGGATGACTATGATTGTACTCAAATGCTTTCATAAAACGTCCCCAGCCATTTGAACGAACACGTTTTGGTACTGGACTGTCCAAGTATTCTTTGATAGCTCGAGTATCAAAACCAAACTTATCAATCATGTCTTGTGCTAGATTGAAACTGTGTGCGCCCATTTCATCACGATGCCCATAGTACTCTTGTTCTCTTCGATCCTTGGCATAATAGGCGGTACTTTCGTAACCTGGAATATCTTTGAAGCGTCTAGCACGATATTGGCGTGTGTGTATGATTTCGTGTAGTACTGTATCGGCAAATAAGCAACACATACGCTCCCACCGATATGCGCTGGTTTTCATAGTGTCAGCAGTGGTTGGAAATACCAGTTCTACTTCAATAAATCGTTTATTTCCTGCGCTGTCGAGATCGGCGTAATAAGCACCACCTATCCAAACTTCGCCTGGCTTAACGGGCTTGTGTCTACTGCTGGTTATTTTGACAGGAAGTTGGGCTTTGATATGCTTACTTATTGTGCTGGTAATTTCACCTATGGTTAGCCGTTTATCAACTATTTCTGATTTCAGCTGATAAAGCATGGAATACAGGGTATTTCGATCCAACTCGGACCAATTGAACGCTGAACGGGACATAGCACACTCCTAACATGTGTATTTATAGTGTACTATGAATTTCTAAAAAACCCGTGTTTTACGGACATTTTTTTAACAGCAATTCCTGCCACCCGAATAAATACTGAACAACCTTCCTAGGACTTAAAATGAATGATTTAAGAAAACTGATAGACCATTTAGAACATATTGACCGTGGCGGCCAGCTGATTCGAGGACTGGATCTCCGCACTGGTCGTGTGGTTAGTAATCCTATGATAGAAGGCGAGATTGGCCGCAAAATTGGATCAACTATTGGCGGAATTTTTGGCAAACGTGCAGGCGATCGCTTGGGACAAATAGGCAGTAATATAGGTGATATTTTTGATGAGCCTGGCTCGGATAAATCATCTGAACAAGATTCAGACAACTCTACAGGATATGTTACCAAATCAGGGCAAGCTATAGTGCCTCCGCCGGGAGGTATGAAAGTCCAACCACAACGAGGTGCGGAAGATAACGATGAAAAAGGAGTCATTGACGGCGGCTATAAACCTTATGCTTCCTCTATATTTTCTGTAAATTCTAATCTTTCTCCTGGCGGAAAATATTCCGCACAAATTGAGAAAGCCATGTCAATAAGATCCAAATTCCTTGGACAACGAATAAGTGTACTCAACACTTACGATTACAACGGTGCTACTCTTTCTATAAATGAATATGATGCACCGCTAAAACACTGGGTTGATACTTCATCGTTGGGAGGCAGGGGTGATACTCGAGAAGATTGGGAACCGTTGGGTTACAAATTCCTAGGATCAAAAAGATTTGATTCAAGTAACAAGTTTGGGAATTGTATAGGCAATGCGGAAAAATACAAAGGTAGCATGTTTAGTTCTAACATACTAGTCGCCGAAACCACGCAGTTGGTAGCATTCAAACAACCCACTGGCACCCCAGGCATGCATTATCTTAAAGCTGTGTTTTGTGGACCTGTCGAATCGTGGCAAAGCGGCGGACTCAACGCCCTTATGAGTCTAGTAGACAGTGTTGAACTCAAAGGGGTTGTTGAAATAAAATAGTTTGGAGTCAGTGACCCCGAACTAATAATTACGGACGCTTTTCAATGACTTTGTCAGCCAACCCGTATTCCACTGCTTCTTTGGCACTCAAAAACGTGTCAAACTTCATAGCTTCGTACAGCTGACTATACGTTTTTCCAGCGGTATTGTGCTTGACATACAGTTCAGTTAGGCGTTCGTTAATACGCTTAGATTCTTCAAAACTACGTTTTGCGTCCTCAAATTCCAATTCCTGTACGTGTACTGTACCACGGGTTCCAGGAGTACCAGAACTCACACGATGGATCATTGTACGGGCTTCGGGCAGAACAAACCGCTTTCCAGGTGCGCCGGCTTGAGCAAGGAATGAGCCCATACTACAGGCTTGTCCCATAACGTAAGTGGCGACGTCTGGTCGGATAAACTGCATGGTATCGTAAATAGCAAGGCCAGCAGTAACGGACCCACCAGGGCTATTGATAAACAGGTTAATGTCTTCGTTTCCTTGACTCTCTAAAAAGAGCAACTGTGCCACTAACAAACTGGACGTATGCTCGTTGACATCCGTGTCCAACATGATCACACGGTCCTTGAGCAAACGACTGTAAATGTCATAAGCTCTTTCGCCTTTCGGCTCACTTTCAATTACCATTGGTACTAGATTAGGCATTTTTATCCTTTAAGGTATTTCATAACATTTTCTGGGCTCGATACACCATACGGATCTGGATCAGTGTCGCTGGCTTCTGGTTCGATGAACATGTGTTGTACTTGTCCATTATCAATTACAGCCGCATAGCGACGACTGCGCCATCCAAAGCCAATGTGACTCATATCAACCAACATGCCCATGCCTCGTGTAAAATTGAAACCACCGTCGGGAATTGGATGTACATTTTGAATGTTCAAACTACGTGCCCACTCGTTCATTACAAAAGCATCATTTACGCTGACACAATAAATGTCATCGATACCTTGTGCTCTAAAGTCTTCGTATTGTTCTTCAAAATCTGGCAGTTGATATGTTGAGCATGTGGGTGTAAATGCGCCGGGCAAGCTGAATACTACCACTCGCTTGTTGGCAAACAAATCATCTGTTGTTTTGAAAACAAATTTGCCACCGATTGGGCAACCACCACCCTCTGGTGATTCGTCGCCTTCGCGAAATGCGAATGTTACATTAGGTACTAGTTGTGTCATATATTTCCTCTTCTAAATATCGTTTTAATTCTTTGTCTGTAGGTTCTACAGAATAATTCTGTTTGAAAAATATTTCGTAACTGTCGCTACCATATTTTCCAATACCATATAGTATTGTAGCATCTTCGCCGTTCCAGGTCAAGTAGTCTTTACTCATACCGATCAATCGATTGTATCTGACATTGGCCATACCCAAAGGAGCTAATATGCTTTTGACAAAATCTTCTTCAGCATCTATCAGTGCATGTGGAGTAGGAAACCAATAAAGGAATTCGGGCAAGGTCAGCTTGACCGGCTTGCGACTGGTTTGGTTCAGCATGATGACTCCTACCATGTGTTCCCAACTATTGGCGATCTGTTGCTGTACCATTAGGTCATCACGCAAAGGTTCGAAGAATTTCATTCTGTAGTTGTCCTTGAATCTATGTTAGAACGATATGCCATGTATAGCACACCCACAATATATCCTAATAAGAATCCCCAAAAGAAATTCATTCTTCAACGGCTCAGCATTTGATCAGCGCGAGTCACACCGGCCAGCCGCTGATCTTCAGTCAACTCATCACAACGACTGGAGTGATCTGGAGCTCGTAACCAGTTCACACCTGTGCGTGGCTTATAGGTGTTTTCCACTGAACGAAACACACCCCAGGTGGCAAACACCATGCTGATGATGGCAATATGACCCAACATGTTGTAACCAATAGTGAGCAATTCGCCGATGTAAAGACCAAATGCCAGACTCCAAAAACATCCCAGCAGGATGCTGAGAAAGTATTTGACATACACAGGTGCATGGCGTAAGGGATTTAGATTGGGGTTCATGATGTCCCACGAGGAACGGCTTATCAGCCAAATGAATTTGAGTACACTAAACATCTTTATCTTCCTCATGCAGTTGATTCTTAAAAAGCTCAAGTTGGTCAATCAAATTCTGTATGCCTGGACGATTCATGGTGAGTGTGGTGTAACCCATTGTGAATGCCAAACGATTGTCATCTGTAACACCAAACGTGTAATAAGTCTTGGACTCTTTCTTTGGTACTGTAGGTTCGTCATCAAACGGGACCTGATCAGGAAACATTGGTACTACATTCTTGTAGCCGGCTTTTTTGAACCAATCAAACATCATCGTCCTCTTTCTTTTCAGTTTCTAAAACGGGAAAGCACATCTTTGTACCATCCCAACGCTGTCCGCACCAACACTCGCCTTCATCGTTGATGATACAATTGCCGCCACCGCAACAGCGTTGATCTTCCATTTTATTTTCTTTCGCCAAACAGTTGTAACAAGTTTAGGAACAAGTTGATAAAGTTCATGTACAAAGATAATGCACCTGTTACTTCCACGGCTGGGCTAGTGTCAACACTGACTTCTTCACGGATTCGTTGTGTGTCATAAGCAGTGAGTCCCAAAAAGATAATGATAGCCAATGCCGAGATAACCATTTGCATGACAGTTGAGCCAATAAAGATATTAACAATGCTGGCAATCACAATAGCAATCAATCCCACAAACATCATTTGTCCCATGCCACTTAGATCCTTTTTGGTAAAGTAACCGTAGCCACTCATTACACCAAACAGGATTGCCGCACCCATAAATGCTGACACAATACTACCCATGTTGAACACAGCAAATATCATGCTAAAGCTCAAGCCCATAAGTGCCGCAAAACCATGCAAACATAACTGAGCTACACCTTTGCTGGGATTGTTGCCTAGCACGTAGCTGACACCAAAAATGGCCGCCAGTGGAGCAAAGATCACAATCCACTTTAGTACACCTGTAAAAAAGAATTGTATCAACTCTGGGCTAGTGCCCACAAAGTAACTGATCAGCATGGATACAACAACTGCCAGACTCATGTGTCCGTAAACTCGACCCATGGCCGAATTAATTTCTTCTGCTGAGCGATAATTTAAAATACCGCCATTTGTATAATTTGCACCAAACATAATCTTCTCCTTATTTTCCGTTAGTTTGTACAGTAGGTGTTACTACTCCGTTAATGACCAAGGTCTGACCTTTGAAGTTGGCAATAGCATCTGGCAACTTGCGCATAGCTTCAGCTTCAGCTTCAGCTCGCAACAAAGGAATTGCCATTGGGTTGGCTTGCATCGATTCATTACGCTTGCGAGCAGTGGCCACTTTGACTTCTTCAGTCTTGAACTCGTTCTTGGCCTTGACCAATTCGTTAGCACTTGCTACCACTGAGTCAGCTGGTACAATATTACGGATTAGCACTTGACTAATAGTGATACTACCGTCCAACTTTTCCTCGGCAAGATTGCGAACAATTTCTTCCTTGATAAAGGTTTCCATGTCGCTACGAGCATCTGCCATGTCCAGGGCCTCGTACTTGCGAGCGGCCTTGTAGATAGCGTTACGAGCATTCTGCACAATGTAGTTGTACATCACATAGGTATCACCTTTGAACTCAGCATGGAAGCTCCTGTTCTTGGTTGCATACAGTTCAGATACCTGGCCAGGGTTGATGTTGTAGACAACCACAGCATCAAAGTCTTTCATGGTTGAGTTGTCTTTGGCCACTGGGGTCATATTCTCCAGTACCACGTTCACATCCTTGATAGGGAATGTGAGTACTTCACCAATAATACTTTGATTAAAAGAACCGGGAAGTAGTTCACCACTTTGCACCTGTTTATCAAAACCAACTCGCACACCAACTTCACCAGTTTCGATACGAGTACAACCTGTTGCCAGCACAGCCGCGGCAAGAACAGAAAGAGTCAAAATACGTTTCATTATGTTTCCTTAGAATAAAATTACAATTACTGTCATTGCTAGAACAGCCAGCAACGAGACAAGTATACTATACGCAACGGACTTAGTCAATGACCATCGCTCCTTTCTTTCTATCTTTCTCCAGGCAGTAATGCCCAAATGTATCAAGACAGCAAGTATGGCAAATGCTAACCAAAGACGGATCATTTTGGCATCTCGTAAGTTTGAGCAAAGATGTCTTTCTTTACAACACCATAATCATTTTCACCGTGACGAACAATAACATCTTCGCTAGGATTGTAATGTAGCTTCTCACCCCAGCTTGTGTCAACTGATCCAGAATGATCTGCAAGTTTAGCAATCTTCATGATTTTTTTAGGCGTACAAACTCCGTCACCTAAATCGTCTTTGAGATCACGAAACTTTTCCGGAGTAATTGGATACTGTTCACCTTTTGGTCCAGTCATGATATAGTATCCAGCAGGATACTTAACTGGGCCTTCTAGTGTTTCAATGGTACCTGGTTCATCCGCAATTTCATAACGTTCTTTGGCAGGCTTTTTATAAGTTTCAAAGCTACCATTTTTAAACCAAGCATCAGTGATGCCTTCCATTGATTCTATAATATTCATAAATTCTTTAATCATTATTGCACCTTAGGTAGTTCTTTGAACGCTTCAGTAGCACGAACTTGTTCACGTTCATCACGCTTGAGTCCGTCTTTGTATTTGCGTTGCACATTGGCATCGCCAGTAGGCAATGCCACCAATACATAGGCAGTGAACTTGCTACCAGTGCGAATTACCAAAGGATTCTCACCCACGTCTTTGGCACCATAAGTTTCATAGCCAGTCACGTCAACACTGTTACAATTTGTACGTGTTACTTTTTCAATACTGCTGGACTTTGAGCTACCTGTTTCAAACTGTTTAGTTTGGCTACTGACTCTGCCATCTGCACTGTAGCACAGGTCTGTCAGAGCATTGGTACGTGCCATATGGATAGCCATGTTATAGCTGTCAGCTGAACCTTCAGCGGCGGCAAAAATTGCACTGTTACTAACGGGCAATTTGGTCATCCACTCTGGACGCTTCTTGAGTGCCCTGTCAATGGCTTCTTCTTGATATTGACGTTCATTGTCAGCACGGCGTTGATACACATCAGTTGTGCCACAAGCCGCCAACATGGCAACCACGGGGATTAACAATAGAGTTTTTTTCATAGTGCTTTTCCTATTTTTTCTTTGGACCATTCAGCACCAGACGAAATGTCTTTGCCGATTCCTGATACAGTTGAACATGCGGCTAAGTTAATAACCAAAATAAGTGCTAGGATAATTTTCATTTTGCCAACTCCGTGCTTTGTGTTTTAACTGTGTCTACACCTTTGTCCAACATTCGAGCAATGCCGGAGAATCCGACAGTGGCTAGAACTAGTCCAAAAACTGTGCCTGCGATGAATGCCTTCATATAAATGCCTTTCTGTGTGTGTTGTGCATGTTAGTATTATAGCGTACTAGTAGTGCGTTGTCAACAATTGATTTTACCATTTGTCCACCACTGTCCACATGTCCAATTTGGCATCCTTTTGACAAATCACTCCGTGATTGACCTGTAGGATATTATTGAATACATAGCGTTCTCTAAACATACGGCATTTGGAATGACTGTGTTTGAAGTAAGTAATATTGAGTTCGGGAACATCTTCTACTTCTGTTTCCAAAATAACTTGTCCAATTCGAACTTTCTTTTCCAGTACGCCAAGTCCTTCACCACAAACAGTAAGTGTGTTGGTGCTGACAACTTCGTCGCCTTTGACAGCAGTACTCACACGGCTTTGGCAACCAGCCCAAGCTGAACCACTTATCAATGCCAAAATCAAAATATATATTTTCATTGTTTGCACCTATATTCATACCACCAAAGTGTTGCTTTCAAACGACTATTGTAAATCCTATCTTCTTCTTTGAGATTATCTGGTTCTGGATCGAAATTCTTTCTTTCCAAAATCTTCTTCAACATGGGTTGTTGTGTACTTGCCAGTTCGCACTTGGGTTCAAAGTCAACTAACTCTTGGTAGGTCAACATTTTTACAGGAGCGGGACCACTGGCCGCATTGTTACAGCCAGTAAGTACCAACGCAGATAGGATAAGCAAATGTTTCATGTTGTTAGTATAGCACCAAAGGTGCCGCGTGTCAACGGTACTTGTCGTCTAATTCCACATTAGTCAAACCAGCAATGGTTTGAAACTTGTCCCAAGCCATTTGGGCGGCTGGATTTTTGGCAAGCTCTGTATTTGGCAAAACTGCTTCCAACCAAATTTCTGGTCTGCGTCTTGGATTAGCGCCGAATTGTCGAGGTTGATGCATTTTGCCATCTTCATATAGCATACTGCTCACGCTACGGAACTTGTCCTCGTCGTCTTTACTGTGGAAGTCGTAGCGACCCCACTCTGGATTACTCATGCCTCCTAGGCAATAGCCTTCCCAAATACCCGACCATTGAGCATCATCTCGAGGATCAAAATCTGTACGAGTGATCAGCACTAGTACATCGTCAATGTCCACACGACCTTCAACAATGTCCAAAATGCAACGGCTATAACTTAGTCCGATTTTCATATAATCACACTTTCATTTTTTGGTGTTTTAAAAACATTCTGTCCACAGCGCCTAATAGCGTCTGCCAATTCTTGCGGACTATCTTCTGCGTACTCGTTTAGTTCATCCAAACTGATCTCACTTTCGAATGCCCATATTTCTGGAAATCTCTGTGGGTTGGCTTGTGCTCTTAGTATAGCATGTCTGGGTATAGGAAAGTCAACTTTTTCGTCGCCTTTCAGCACAGCCCAGAACTTTTTCTTCTCGTAGTCAGTAACATTAAAGATCCATTCAAAACCCAATGTATCAAAATATGCCATGTATGCTGTCATGCTACCCTCTCGAGCCAGTTGATGTTTTAGATAGTGTAGGACCATCGGATACAAAGTCCATACTGGCCATACGACCTTCATATACCTTGCCATTCCACTTCATAGCAATCTTTACTGCTTTGCTAACAATCACATGCAGTACCACATGTTGTTGAAAATCTTGAACAACTGCTTCAACAATCTTTCCACTGGCTGATTGTTTAATTTGACAAGTGTCACTGTGTCTCGTTATTGTGTTCACGTTCTTCCCCTAGGGTAATTAAAATACTCTTAACACTATCCCATCGAAAACTTTTCCAATGTCCTGCTTCCATGTCATATACTGGCATAACAGCTTCATTTGTCTTGCGTTCTTTTTTGGATTCAACAATAGCTGGATCTTTAAACAACACATAAGTTGGATTGGTAGTACATTTCATAACACGCTCAGTACCATCCTTCTTTGTAAACGTCACCGTAACAGGGCCAGATTTAAGATTGCCTCTCAGCCACTTCTTAAATAAGGCCGAGTCTTTTTCGCTTAGATTGCCCACCGTGGTCATTCTGCGCTTTCTAGTTCTGAAACACGCTGACGCAAATTATGAACTTCTGCTTCTAATTTGGCAATGTGTTCAGAAATTTGTAGCATAAAATTAAGAGTATTCTCCCCAGTAGTTTTTACCATTTCAGATACTGACATTTTGACTTCTTCCATTTAAACCTCCAATAAAATATTTGGGTTCCAGCCTGTGTTTTCGCTGTAACCATCGTTTTCGTAACCACGTGGGTTACACACAACTCTAGTCTCACCAATCACATAATCAAACGGATGATGAGTATGTCCATGTGTCCACAGTTTGATCTGTGGGTGATCCAAGATAAACTCACTCAAGTCACTGTGATATCCACCATTCATTAGTGTTTCGTGTGCGTACATCGGGTGAGCACTTTGGAAACTTGGTGAGTGATGTCCAACTACCACACATTTCTTATTCTTATGTACATGGACCATATGCTCGATGTAGGCAAGAGTCTTGTCGTGACGAATAGCAACATCCAACGCACTCATAGGAGCATAGTTCCTAGCATCATTACGAATGATACGGAAGTCGTTCATCATACCTTCAATGGCATGCATTGTGAGCGGATCACGCTTGTTCATGTTGGTCCACAGTGTTCCACCCACAAACACCACATCATCAATAATCTTCGTGTCTTGCTCTAACATGTACACGTTAGGGTACTTGGCGCACTCGTTACGCATGTATTCAATACCAGCATAGAACTTGCCATTGTAGAATTCGTGATTACCCATAATGTAGATAACATGTGGGAACTGAAAACTACAACGCTTGAAGAAATCACGGAACCGTTGTGCTGTCAACTGTCTACGACCCAGGCCAGTACCATTAGCAATAGCCGCTTGATCAGCGGTGTTGGCAGGCTCGGGGTGGTCATGCAGATCCTGGGCGATACAAATATCACCACCAAGGATCAGCACATCATAGTTCTGATCGTTAACAACATTGACATCACTAAACTCCAAGTGGAGGTCAGATACCAGTTTGATCTTCATCAATTTCTACTTTCTCAAATGGCCAAGATTTCCCGGCACTTTCTAATACAAAACGCTGTGCATCTTCTTTGGTAAGACGTCCAGCCTCTACATCTTCAATAGCCTGACGTAGTGCATCTTCAACTAGTTGGTTGAAAGTTATGTCACGTTCGTGTGCTATTTTCATATATTGTAACAGATCTTCATCCGAAAAGTCAACCTGGACTTGTACCCGTGTATCGTAAGACTCTCCTGCCCGAATGGCAAGTGCTTTTTGGATAAAGTCATCCGCCACATCCAAATCCACATAGTCAACATCGTCCCATGCTTCGTTCAAATTAACATCACGCATCTCTGCTTCCTTGCGATGTTTCTCTTGAAACTTTGGATTGATCATTCGGTAAGCACGGTCATTGGTGTAATCACACATGCTGACTTCATAAATCTTTTGACTCTTGGTACTGAACACAATACTGAAACTGCATCCACCCTTGCCATGAACACCATTCCACGAGTCTAAGCTAAAACTATTTGGGCCGTAACAACCCCAACCATAATCACTACCTTCGGTAATCTTATAGTCAACCAATTCCATCCATTCTTTTAAATTAATCATTTGAACACCTTTGAATCAAAAATAATTGCTGAACCCAGCACAATAAAAAATACACCGCCCAGTGTGTCTCCAAGAGTTACACTTGCAACACCATTCAACACATTTATTCCACCGATAGCATATCCGATCGTTTGACGGTTACGACCAAACCATTCCATAAATTTTTCCATTATTCTTCAAATCCTTCTTTAAGTAATTTTTTATATTCCCATTCTTCATCTGCCTTTGCACGGGCAACTTCACGTGCTTCCTCGCATGGTGTGCAATATGTATGCACCCAACCGCCGCCTCGACGTTCACCAACATTGCCACAGCTTTCGCAAGTGACTCCAGTCATGCTTTCTGCCAGTGATACCATACCACTGATATAGTCATCACCACCTGAGTAATAAAATCTCAATGTACCGAACTTTTCTTTAACTTGATCCAACGTCACTTGCGGAATAGAGTCTGGTACAGTTCTAAAGCCTCCAGCAACAATTTCCGCCAGTCGTTTTTCTTTGTACTCGTCGTTGGGTAAGGCTTTCATATCTTCTTCGAACAAGTCAAAGTTACCAGCTTTGGCCTGTGTGGCCATTTCATTATACTTGATAGCACCTGCTCGCTGTTTGTCCTTCCAATCGATATGATGTTGAATACTGCCCATGAGCTGATCCAGTATATTGAACCAACCATCGCCACATTCAAATCCCCAACACATACAAGTTTCCTGCATGTTCTTGTTGCGGTTCACCATCATCTTTGGATACTTCTCGCACAACAGTTTATCTAGTTCTTGTTTCATATGTTTTCCTAGTCGTATGCCACATTAGGCATTTTCTTTTTACCAGTCCAGTGATCTCGCGTCACACATACACCTTTGTGTTTTACACCCATTGGACTATCCAAGACTGACAATTGAATTCGTACTGCTTCACACTCTTTTTGCGATTGAAACTCGACGGGAGTTTTGTTGATAAAATCTCCACCAGGGCTAAACATAGCAATGATCAATATCCAGGAGTTCATTCTACTACTCCTTCCACACGTTTGCCTTCTTTGAGTGTGCGCATCAATTGCCTGTTGCGCACTTTTTGTTCTGCGTCCAAACGTTTTTCATCTGTGCTGATGCGGCACAACATGTCGTAATCTCGTGCCCACTGTACTCCAGCCAGCCAATCTTCCAATCGTTCCAAACTACCCACAAACAGTTCCGCATCTCGGCTGTACGCAGGCAATGCATCTGCATCTTTTGGCACTAGGCTCAAGGCGCCGTGATCGTCTGTCCAATCACCGTGCTTGCTTTTGCTGAACTTGAAACCAAGGAGATCGATTTTCTCTTCGATATTTCGAATTCTTTGAATTGTATTCCAACCGCTCATTGTGCTACCTTTACATAGTGTAGTCTAGTCACATCATTTTGATGTTTCCAGTGCTTGTTGCAATCCTTAACTTTGGCTTTGACTACAACAGCTGGTCCTAAATTAAGATTCGTTTTGTTCATCCAAGATACCATCTTATTGCTTATTATAGCATCTATATTCCAACCCTCAAAGTTTTTTGACTTAACTGAGGAGATTATTTCCGCATCCAAATCTTTAACTGTACTGCCAATTTCTGCCAAACAACCTTCCTCAACTGACCTAGCCGCTCGTTTAACTTTGGTTTGCACAATATCCCTAGCATGAACGCTGGGCAAACAAGCCACATAACCAAATTGGTTTTGTTTAACAGTATCGCTGGATAAAATTGTGTTGATGTTGGTTTGAAAATCGTTTTCGCCTTCTATAGCGCCAAACATAAATTTTCTGAAATGCCGTTTAATTTCTTCTGCAAGTGTAACATCTTCAGGCAGTACTCGAAGTGGCATTGGAGAATCTTTTGGATCAGCTGTCCAATGGCGATGATCCACTGTACACAGCATCAGCATCTTGTTAGATTTTTTAGAATACATAAAGACGCCGTCTTCAGCCCATACGTTTTCTGCTTCTTTAATGTAAGCACCGTTGATGCGCTGAGCCGCACAAGCCAGCTCAAGAACTTGTTGGGTAGGAAACTCTTTCATGTTACGCTCTGTGTGTAGTTGCTATACTTTGTATTTTACACGAAGACAGAGTCCGTGTCAATCTTCTGTAGCCGCACATATACCTTTTTGGATAACTTTTTGAGCAAAGGATTGTGTATTGATCCAAACTGTCCAAAATAAGCCGCTAGATTTGGACTAACATATCTGCCATTGAATTTCAATTTGGCAAGAGCTGATGCTTTGCTCATCAATCTCAATGCTCTAAATTTTCCTAAAGTACGGCAAAGTTCAATGGCAATGCTAAGTGCATAAGCATCGAGTTCGTCATCTTCTGCAAGATATTCTTTGTAGGGAGATTTGACATTTTCGGCATATACATTATACTTACGTTTTATGCTTTGGCGTTGATGTTTGTATTCGTGTACTGTAGCATCAAATATTTGTATTAAAAATTCTGTAGTATGCTTTTTATCCCATATTGCAAATTTTTCAAAATTATGGTGTACAACTATTTCAATTGGGATTTCTTTATTTTTATCGTCTTCGGCATCGTAATATGCGTTGACATAAAATTCTACAGGATCTAGTCCTTTATCTCTATCGGATTTTATTTTGAGATTGAATCCACGCTCTCTGAACTCTCTGCGTAGCATGGTCAACAAGTTTTGAAAACTTACACCGTGTTTGCTGTTATGTCTAACTCGATTACAAACAGAAGATACTGTCTCCATCACTGTGTTCATTTTATAACCTATATGTCACACGACCTTTTGACAAGTCATAAGTGCTTATTTCCACTCGGACCTTGTCGCCCAAGATAATCTTAATTTTATGTTGTTTTAGCCTGCCACCCAAGTAGGCCAATATGACATGCTGGTTATCGTCCAGCTTTACTCTGTACATATTACCAGGTAATACTTCAGTAACTTGCCCAGTCAACTCCAGTAAATCATCCTTACTCATGCTTTGCTAATGATCATCTTTCCATCTTCTACTTGAATGTTGAGTGTGGTACCTTCTACCCAACCCTGTGCTTCGCAAATTTCTGGAGGGATTTTCATCATGACATGATCCGGGTCTCCGGGTATGTCCTCAAAAAGCTCTTCTGCTGTAAATGTTAGTGTTGTCATTTGGTTCCAATTATCATAAATCTTTTGTATAGCGGTAACTGTAATTCGCCACTCCATAGAACGTTAATTTTACACTGTTCTGCAAATTCGTCAACCGACTCGGCAATTCTAATGTGCTCGTCTATATTATAGTTATTACTTTGCAGTACCAATAACTGATTGTCTTGGCGTTTGCCTAGCCATGTTTCATATTGTGCTTGTGTTATGTGTTCGCAACTGGTGTTGATAACTACATCAGCGAATGATATTAAATTGCACATGTCCCCTGTGCTGGCTTGGAATCTACCCGCCATTTCTTCGCCCTTGTTCATCATTGTAGCAATAGGTTCACAGGTAGGATCAATGTCTAGACTGTAAATGCGTTTGACAGGAATTTTACTTTGAAACAACATGCTGGCCAGCACACCCACCCAACCGCCGTGTATTTCGATACTGACTGGTTCATCTTTGACCGAACATTGCATACTCAATGCTTGCACAAGCCATTCTTTGCTCTTGAGCTGGCCACTCCAAAAAGCATCCATAGTACGCATAGGATCTGGGCTTTGCCTGATGGCCTGCATCCAGTAGTGTAAGTGTTCTAAATCAATCTTCATCATCGTTCCAAGGAACCGGCCGCCAGCCTAGTCTGTTCAAATCCAATTCAATTTCTTCAGTTACTTGACCTTCTGGTACATAGTCCCGGCCAGCTGGATCAGGAGTAGGCTCATAAAGATCCAACCCATAGCCAGATTCTTTATTGCCAATACCGCTACAGTACCAATCAATATAGTCACCTTTTCCCTGCATGTCAGCAACAATGCCGCCAGCATGACGCCAACTGGCACTCCACACTTCGCCCTTCATCTCTTGCCAAAACTCACGACTTTGCCAAGTCATATTACACATGGCCGCATATAAGTTTTGTGCATAGTTGTCTGACTCTTTAACTTTATCGCACATTTCTTTTGAGCTACGCAAATCGTATTCCATGTTGTTTTTTTGCCATGCAGGATCGTGGATCTTGTTGGCATTATCGATCTTGATCTGATCCCACCAGTCGAGATAGTCTTGATTGGGCTCTTCACCAGCTTCTTCCGCACGTCTAATAGCACATTCCTTTTGAAAGGTATGTCTCTCAGGACTACTTGCTACTTTTTTCATCAATGCCAATTTCCTCTAAAACAATGTAACACTTCGTGTGCAATTGTATCAGGATCTGTTTTAGATCCAGTAATAATTAAACAAACATTATTTTCCCAAAAACTACAAGCCAAACTGGGTTGCTTATAAGTTGGTTTTCCTCTACGCACTCGTTCAGCATTACAAGCCTTGTTCACGTCATCGGCTCCTCGCCAAGTAATTGTTGATGTGTTTATAACATTCTTGTTAACTTCTATGACACCAATAGTTTGAGCCATTGCTACATTAGAAATCAATGCTAAAATTAAAAATACTGTTTTCATAAAATGCCTTTCTGTGCCTGTGTTAAAAATGGTGTAGACGGCAGGATTCGAACCTGCAAAGCATGACTAAGTCACAAGCCTTGTCCCTCCGTTCAGCTGGGGGTCAGCTTACTTGGAGGAGGTATACCATGTTCCACTCACGTCTACCATGTAAGTATACTGTCTTTTGTAAATACTGTCAATGTCATTTACAACCATTCCATTTCAAAATATTGTTGCTTTTGGGCAACAAACAATGCTGGATCGTCCATTATTTAACATAAGTTGGATATTGGGTAGATTTTGTAACTACAACTGCTCATATTGTTGGCCCTACGCTCGAAGTGACAAATTGGATTACCAAACATTGGATGTGTATAAAAACACTATTGATGAAATCAAACGTCAAGCTCGAGCTAATGGATTTACTGAATTTCATTGGAGCTTTAGTGGAGGAGAACCCACAGCGTACAAGCAATTTCCAGAATTGATAAAACACTTGGACGAAACCAAAAGCCCTTACCAAAGTATCCATATGACAACCAATCTGAGCCCGGGATCCAAATGGTGGAACACGTGGTGTGCCAATACTGCGTTATTACAGCGCAGGAGTATCACAGCCAGTTTTCATGCGGAGTTTGCCAAGGAGCAAGAGTTTGGAGACAAGTGTTTACAGTTACAGTATGAACTTGTGCATGTTACTGTTAATCAAGTCATGGTTCCGGAAAAGTTTTTTGAAACATTGGAACGCTGTGAGCGACTACGTGCTCGTGGAATCAATGTGACACTCAAACCTCAAAGTAATGATACTGCCACTGCTATTGTAGAAGGATACACTCCTGAGATGATGAGCATAATGCAAAATGATTTTGAACAACAGGAACAGTTTCAAATACGATTAACAGATGGTGAGAAAAATTATTATATTGATCAAGCAGAGCGGTTTAACGCACTGGGATTTAACAAATTTGAGGGCTGGACTTGCAATGCAGGCTATCAAAGTGTTATAATAAGAAGCACAGAAGTCAAACGTGCTTACAGTTGTAAAGAAAACAATATAGGAAATATTCTTACAGGGTTTGATTTATTCAAAGAACCCAAACTGTGCATTACTCCTACTTGTGTGAGTAGTGCAGATAGCAAAATACCAAAGGAACTAAAATGACAAAACGTATATTAATTATGGGTCTTCCTGGATCCGGCAAAACAACCATAGCACAACATATATTAGAACAGCTTCAGACTGAAAAGAAAACAGTCATGTGGCTTAATGCTGACGATGTTCGAAAAAAATATAACGATTGGGATTTTAGCCACGAAGGACGTATTCGTCAAAGTTTACGTATGCGAGAACTTGCAGATAGTTATACTACTGATTTTGTTATTTGTGACTTTGTTGCACCATTGGTTGAAATGCGTAATAACTTCAAAGCAGACTGGACCGTCTGGATGGATACTATCCGTGAAGGTCGATACGCTGACACTAACGCCATGTTTATTGAACCAGAAGTATACGACTTCCGTGTTACAGAACAACGTGCAGAAAAGTGGGGTGAATTTGTTGCCGCGCACATTGTAGACAACAGACGTCGACCTGTGTTTGATTGGAAGAAAGAAACTGTACAAATGCTGGGTCGTTGGCAACCGTGGCATGATGGACATCGTGCATTGTTTGAGCGCCTGTTATCCAAAACTGGACAAGTTATAATCCAAGTACGTGATGTACAAGGTTGGCAAGGTAGCAATCCATTTGAAGTGGAAAAAGTTAAAAGTTTTATCAAACGTGATCTTGATCCGCTATATCAAGGCCAGTACGAAATACAAGTTGTTCCTAACATTGTACACATTGGCTGGGGCCGAGGCGTGGGCTATACTTCAGGCGAAGAAACATTCGATGACGCAGTAACTGATATTAGTGCTACTAAAATACGTAAAGAATTAGGGCTGAAATAATGTTTCACTTTAACGAGTTATTAGATGTACATTTAGAGATTACCAACAACTGCCAAGCCAGTTGTCCCATGTGTTCGCGCAATCGTAGTGGCGGCTTGGAGAATCCTTTAATAAAATTAAATGATTGGTCTTTGGAAGATTTCAAAACTATTATGACTCCCGAAGTACTTAATCAAATAAACGGTTTTTTCTTTTGTGGGAATTTTGGAGATCCTATATTGAACAAACAACTGATCGACATGTGTAGATATTCTACAGAAACCAATCCCAATCTCAATGTGCGTATACACACTAACGGCAGTGCTAGAACTACCAGCTGGTGGAGTGACTTGGCCAAAGCATTACCAAAAATCCACACAGTAGTATTTGCGTTAGATGGACTTAGTGATACACACAACGTCTACCGTATTGGAACAAGTTTTGAAAATATAATAGAAAATGCCAAGGCATTTATTGCCGCCGGCGGAACTGCTGAATGGTGTTTTATCAGATTCAAACACAACCAAGATCAAGTAGAAAAAGCTAGGCAGATGAGCAAGGATCTAGGTTTTGCCAGTTTTGTTATGAAAAACAGTTCTCGTTTCCTACTCGAGCCTAAAGTAGATGTATTAGATAAGAATGGAAATGTCACACATATAATCGAGCCAGCATCCGATACTCCCTTAAAGTTTATCGACAAGAATGCTATTAATGCTTACAAGCAAATAGTATCCGAATCGGTTATTGATTGTCAAGCACTAAATCAGCGAGCAGTATATATAGATGCATTTAAGAATGTATTTCCATGTTGTTGGATAGCAAGTGCGCCGTATACCTTTATAGATAAAAATGATGCCGCTGAAGTGCGATATGAAATGTTATCACAATATCATGATATAGTTGAAGCGTTTGGCGGCATTGGCAATTTGAACGCTGTAGCACTTGGCGTAAAAGATATCATAGAGTCCGATAGCTATCAACACTTGTGGTACGAGTACTGGGACAAACGCAGTTTAATAACCTGTGCCAGGATGTGTGGTCGCGCACCAATAAATGATTTTGGAAAATCAAGAGATCAGGTAGTACATGAGAATTAAAATAGCAACCAACTATTCCGATCGCTGGTTAGAAACTGAACGCCCGCAACCTCTTAGTGACAACTTGATAGAAGAAACTATACAAGAAGTGCTGGATGGAACCCTGGACAAAGATATATCGGACAATGTCTATGTTGATTTTAAAGAAATCATGTCTAACTGGTTAGAGAACAGTACACTTAATAATATAGCCGGACTGGATACTTTTGACAGAATAGATATTATGCAAGGATGTACGCAATACATTGACAATATCTATATGCAATGCCAGCCACAAGTGCTTGTTGATGATTACAGATATCACGATAGGCTAGGTAACCAGGGAACTAGACCAGGACTGTTACGAGAAAATATACCACTAGTAATTGCCATGCCGTTTCCTAGCACTGGCGCAGTACATATCAATATGGAGGAAGTATTAGATGAAGCGCAAGACAAGGGAATCGGTGTACATGTGGATGGCGCTTGGCTTACTTGCTGTCGCGGAATCAACTTTGATTTATCTCATCCATCAATCCGCAGTGTAGGTATTAGCTTGAGTAAAGGACTGGGCCTAGGATGGAATCGTGTAGGGCTACGATGGACAAAACACACACAGCCAGACAGCATTAGCATAATGAATGATTTTCACATGTTACTTCGAGCACCGGTCATGATAGCAAATCATTTCTTATCAAATTTCAAATCAGATTACTTGTGGAACACACACGGGGATAACTATTTTAAGATATGCCAGGATTTCAACTTGACTCCTACTCCGGCTATACATATTGCTATGCGAGATAATTGTCCAGTTGGTGTAAGCCCTTTATTGAGGTATTTAGAAAATGCAGGATAAGATACAAGGTTATGTAAAATTAATCGAAGAAAAGACAGGAAGCAAGACTTTCTGCGCTCTGCCCTGGATTCATTTGGCCACACGCCCTAACGGTGATGCTAGATTGTGTTGTGTCACTAATGCTAGCGGCGCGGCTACAGGAGATCATACTGTGGGGCTAGTCAAAAAAGAAGATGGGTCTCCTGCGAACTTTGGTCGTGAAACTCCTTTGGAAGCATTTAACAATCAGTATATGCGTAGCGTGAGATTAACCATGCTGGCAGGTAATGTTCCTGCCAGCTGTACAAAATGTTTCGAAGAAGAATCCAATGGAGTCGTAAGCAAACGCTTATGGGAAATGTATGAGTGGAATCGTGACGGTCTTGATTTTAATAAACTTATCAGTGACACTGATAATACTGGTGCTGTTCCTCCTGTTATACGATACTTGGATTTAAGACTTGGACATACTTGTAACCTAAAATGCGTTATGTGCAGTCCGCATGACAGTAGTCGCTGGTTACAAGACTATGACAAGCTAGTAGCCAAAACAAAAAGCACTATTGTGTTGCACCAAGTGGGCTTTGATAAAGCATCATTCAATAACACATGGTATGAAAAACCAGAGTTTTGGGATGATGTGTTTGAACAGATTCCTAACATAACTCAATTGTACTTTGCAGGTGGCGAGCCATTAATGATCAAAGAGCATAGACGCTTTTTAGATGAAATCATTCGTCGTGGCTATGCTAAGAATATCAGTTTGCGTTATAACAGTAACGGCATATTTGTCAACGAGGATATTATCAGTGTTTGGAGTCAATTCAAACAAGTTCGATATGCATTTAGTATAGATGCTGTTATGGAACGTAACAATTACATTCGCTACCCAACTGACTGGGCTGATATAGAACGTAGCTTGTGGTTAATGGATAACGCACCGGATAATGTACATTGTGCAATAGCCTGCGCGGTGCAAGTGTTTAACATTAAGCATATTATCGATTTTGCCAAATGGAAACTGACTCAAGGATTTAAAAAGATTAATAAATTTTCACTTGACGAATACCAAACTGGTGGCGGCATCATCAACTTACACTTGTTATACATACCAACATTTTTAAGTGCTAGGATTTTACCCCAAGCAGACAAGGAAGAAATTGTACAACAATTTTCTGACTTTAAAAACTGGTTGTGGGAAAACTATAGGCAAGATGATAATTTTTGGAAAGATAATCCATACGGTTGGAAACGTTGGGAGGGCATCTTAAAATTTATCCAAGCAGAAGATCATACACATTTGTTGCCAGACTTTAAAGAGTATGTTGTTAACTTGGATGCTATTCGCAATGTAGATGCTAGGGAAGTATTTCCTGAATTAGAACACTTGCTATGAACCCGATTAAAATAAAATCTCTTGCCAAGACTAATATTTTAAACATAAGATGGAGTCCCAGTAACGTATGCAATTTCAAGTGTGATTATTGTTTTCCTGGATCAAATGAAGGCAACTTTAAAGTACCAACTGATACCAGTATGGTAATTTCTAATTTTCGACATTTGTTTAATCAGTATACTAAATTAGGAAAAACTAAATTTCATCTAGATATAGGCGGCGGAGAGCCAACATTATGGAAAGACTTAGATAAAGTTATTTTAGAAATAAAAAAATCAAACGATGTCTACGTAAGTGTTACATCAAACGGATCAAGAACTTTGCGTTGGTGGAAAGAAAATGGTCACTTAATTGATAATGCAACATTGTCACATCATGTCAAAGAAGGTGATATCGACCACATGATTGACGTTGCTGATATACTGTATTCTTTAAATAAAAAAGTAACAATATTAGTATTAATGGATCCAACTATATGGGACTCGTGTGTTGATGCTATCGAGTATATGAAAGCACACAGCAAATATCCTTGGTTTATACTAGCTAAAGAAGTTGTGGGATATCTTCCATATACTACAGTACAAAAGACTTATATGTCCAAGGAATTAAAAAGATTACCAAACCCAGCATGGTTTTTAAAAAATTATAATTTAATTTTTGACGGGTCTATGAAAATATTTGAAAGTATTGTCTGGTTAGAAGATAAATTTCTTCCAGTGCTGGCCACACCCAATACGTATGTTAACCGCGGATGGACTAATTTTAAAGGTTGGGACTGTAATATTGGTTTGGATTCTATCTATGTAAGCTGGGACGGAGTAATACAAGGATCGTGTGGACAGCCACTATTTGATCAAAGATATAATATTTTAGACAATAACTTTATCGATATATTCAATCCGGAATTTAAACAATCAAAGTGCCAGATGGAGTGTTGTACCTGTATTCCAGAAACACATTTAACTAAGACAAAATTTCCTGAATTAACAAACTTATAATCTAATGATTGTTTGCGATCTAGATTCAAAAATCTCTGTAGTAGTTCTTTGGGACCATATCTGTTCTTCAAATGATTCTGCATAAGCTCTAGCTTTGGAACTAATGGTATTGCCCGGAAATACTAAATCTAAATATTTTAAAATTTCAGCAGGAGTAGGATGTCCATCACTTTTGTTAGGACGGCCTCGCAATTTGTATTCACTAGTATCTTGTAACATATTAAGCACAGACGGCTGTAACTTTAAAAATACATTTTTATAGCAGTCAATAACATCTCGATCTATAAACAGGTCTGAAATAACACCCTGATGTAATGGAACAATAATTTCTTGATGGTAATCTGCATTACCTTCCAAGTATGCAGGAGCGATTTTTTTTATTTTATCGATATCACCGTTGGCAAACGTATTGATAGACATGTTAATCCAATCACTGTCTAGTGTATCCAAGAAAAGTTGCGTTGATTGAATCAAGGCTAGATCTCTAATCATGCATCCGCGATCATCGTAAAACTTTTTAATCCATTTAGCCCCGTAACGTTCTTCTAGCATTGCTCCAGGAGTTAACATCCATTTGTTATCCACATATCGATCTTCTCTATTTTTGTTACTCCACATGACTACAATCAAATCATCTTCAGTAAATGTATGCCTATTGTGGGCTTCCATAATAGCATTAGAAATATAAAGATTGCCCGCGCCACCACAACCCCAGTTTTCATAGTATGGTATATCTTCTGCAAGAATGTCTGCCCAAGTTGGCCAAAGGTATCGTGTAAAACTGCATCCAAAAGTAAATAGTCTTTTGTATTTGGAAGGGTTAAGTGTTTGTATGTGCATATTTTGTAAGTGGAATGTCAGCCGCGCAGGTACAGAAATTACGGTCACAAGTTACAGGTTCGCTAGGAGCAACGAAGTTGCCTTCATATATGTTGCCAAGACTACCACCGACTCTACAAGTCGCTCTGTGTACATCCCCGTTCCAATTTATCATTAGACTTTCTATACCTGCGTTGCAAGTCCAATCTTTGTATTTGTTTAGGTGCAATTTAATAACATCGTTAGCGTGTATTATTTGCTCACCGTCTATTACACAATTACCGTCCACAGTGGCTTCTTGTTCATTGAGCCAGTTTAAATCATTTGTGTTATAACGCATATCATCAAATAAATCGTGGTCGCCTTCAGTCCATCGTATACGTCTTACAGTATTAGGAATATGGGCTAACAAGCATCTAGCACGTAATTGTAATACAGCATCCATATAATCGTGATGCGCCATTATTTGTGCTATGACTTTTTTGTTGGTTAAATCTACTACACTTTCTACAGTATTAAAAACACGCCTCCAGTCAAACTCTAAATGTATACTGAACACAATTTGATCCGCTTCCAATACTGAATAAAATTCATAAGGCAATGTTCCGTTAGTTGTCACACTGATCCAACTAATGCCAACATGTTTACAGTATTTTACTAGCTCACTAAACTTAGGATGAACACACGGCTCGCCTCCAGTAAAACTAAGACGTATGGGTTTGCCTAGTGTCATTAGTCTGTCCACAGTGGATTTAAGAATCTCTATGTCAGTGTGCGGGCTTGAGTTATCATGTATACTTGCTGGGCAATAACTACAGTCGTAGTTACATCGTTTACCAAGATTCCATTCTATCTTGATGCTGTCCTGATGCGGCCAACGACTGGTTACTTTAATCATAGTCTACTTGCTTGTTTACGATCAAACGTATCAAACGTATCAAATATTTTTAGTTGCCATTGTTTTGCTAGTTCCCTAGCGTTATTGCTTATTGTATTATTTGGCCATACCCAGTCTAAAAATTGTAGTGCTTCTTCTGGCGTAGGGTGAACATCGTTATCAGGCACAACTCTAGAATTAATACGTCCATCATTGAACCATTTATAAGTGGCATCTATTTTGATAAAGACATCCTGATACAGTTTAATAGCATCGCGATCATCAAAAAAATCAGCAATATCTTTTCCATTGTAAACTTCTTGGCTTTTCTCTTTCCAAATTTTTAATAGAGGTTCTTTATTTTTAGAATTCTCAAATGATTTTCTTAATTGTTCACTGTTAAAAAATTCATACCATGCAAAATTAGCCCAATCGCATTCTTTATTTTCCAGTATAGTTTGAATGGCTTTCATGTATGCTAAATCTCTTATTAAAAATCCTCTAGTATCTGTACTGAACTTTTTAGCCCATTCTTTGCCGTATGTTTTTTCTTGAGTTTGAAGAGTATCGCGCAACCATGCATTGTTGTGATATCTATCTTCTCTTTCCTTTGTGCTCCAAAAGATAATAATCAAATCGTCCTTGCCAAAGCCATACTTTGCATCGGCCTCTATTACACTGTTAAAGATAAAATGATTGCCGGCGCCAGGCTTGCCCCAATTTTCATAATACTCTATATCATGTCCTATAATATCAGCCCATGTCAACCATTGATAATTGGTAAAACTGCATCCAAATGCAAAAAATCGTTTGTATTTTTTAGGATCGAGATTTGTTATTTTCATACGTAAGAAGCAAATTCCGGAGTCACGTCAAAGAAACTCTGTTGTCTTGTAACATCTAAGCGTCGATTATACTCTATGCAATCATCCCATAAGTGTGTGTTATCCTTCGCTAGTATAAAATTAATTATGCCGTCAATCTGTTTGTAAGTTAATGCTTCTAACATTGGATGTTCTTTTACTAATTTAAAAGTCGGAACTAATTCTCTAACCGCTTTTAATTTAATAACAGCAAGCGATTTTAATTCGTTAGGAATAACCTGTGCAGATAGCACATTGGGATACTGTACCATATTAGTGTAGAATACAATTCCCAAATCGTTGAGGAACAGTTCAATCATTTTATCTAATATGAGTACATTGCTAACCTGCACAGCTACCGCACCTACTATGCGGCTTACATTAGGTATAGTTTGTATTTGTTTAATATTGTTCACTACTTCTGACCAACTAGCATTACCTCGTACATATTCGTAACTAGCGCCAATTCCGTCAATACTTACATTAACAGCAACACTTTTAAACTTGGGCCAGTATTGCCACACGGTGCGATTACTCTTGCCCAGCGTAGTTAAGTTAGTGGCATATTTGATTTCAATTTGATCACTGTAAGGTGCAAGCATATCTAATATACGATAGTGCTGTGGGTCCATTAGGGGTTCGCCCCCTGCAAACTCAACACGGCGGAAGTATGGCAAGTTCTTTTCTAAACTTGCCCACCAATTGGGATTATCTTCAAACTTATCCAGTAACGGTTTCTTTTCTAAATTGTGTGCTTCAACAATATCAAATATAACTTGCCCTTCACCTTTGTAAAACTCTTTAACTTCCGCCCAATCATTCCACGCGGTACTGTCTCCCGGATGGCACATACGGCATTTAAGATTACACAAGTTGTTTAGTTTAAGTTCCATGGTAGGAATCTCAAACGGCATGGTATAATCACTATTCATAGATTGAACAGCCGTTGGATATAGATTAATACGGGCTTCGGGAATCTTACCCGAGATGTGTCGCTGTCTCAAACTCTCTACACCTTGATCTTCTAATCTAAAACAAGGCTCGCATTCTGATGGTCTACAACCTGTAAGCACTTGCTTACGAATACGCTTCATGTTATCCCCGTTCCATATTTCTTCCAAAGTGTTATCTTGTATGTTACCAATTGGATGACTACGACAACATACTTGTATAGCGCCATCTTCTCTGGTAGCTAATCCTGTAAAAGGATGCATACAAAATGTGGGAGTATTTATATTCATAAAGTATTTAACTGAGTTATACTAGCGCATAAATATTCCTATGCTAGCTCCAACTAATTATACAGTCGATACAGTTTTATTGCAAGAGGCGTGTAACCAATTGCCTATAACCGAAATGAGAACCACAGTCATTAACCAACCCACAGGCGATTTCTTTTATGATCCGTGGACATTGAAGGATGAATACAGGGGCACAGTTTGGGAAACTATTTACAATTCGTTGCCAGTAACTAAGGGACAAGCTAGGATAATAAATTTGGGATCCAATCAATGTTACCAAATTCATGCAGATATAGACGATCGCTATCATTTGAACATACGCGGCGACAACAGCTATCTAATTGACCTAGTAAGAGAAACAATGCATCCAATGTTGCAAGATGGCATATGGTATGATATGGATGCTGGATTTCTACACACTGCCGCTAACTTTGGACGTACTCCTAGAACACAGTTGGTAGTTAGAAAATTATTAAAAAATAACAAACTAAAAAATTCAGTAGATGTTGCCATTGGACAATTCACTTCCTTTAGTCCCGACCATGCCAGGTATGTGTTTGACAATACAATGAGTGCTTGGTTGAATGAAGCAAACAAAGCAGGATTCATAAACAATTTTACACAAGGTGATTTAACAATACAATTTAATATCGAGCAAGATAAACTAGATATCTTGAAATATATGTTGCCAGCGGAGTTTAGAATTATATGAACATTGATAACTGGACATATTTGTATAAAATAGTAAACGGAGTTTCAACATGTACCACAAACCTAATGTACACTCCATTAATAAATCCTGATCAAACTATTATGTGTATGTTATGGGATCACAACAGCCCTTACCAAGCAGACATAAAATTATCAAAAGAATTAATCGATTTCTTTTTTCAACGCGAAGTAGAATTCCTAACAAAAATGCAAGGGTATAGTTGGGCCCCAACGCTATTGGAAATAGAAGACAATAAAATTTTTATAGAATGGCATCAGGAAAGTCTAAATCATATTATATTTGGAGGTCGAAATCTAGACCAAGAATGTCCTACCTGGCAGGAACAAATTTATCAAATGCTATGTGATTTAAAAAATATCAATTGTTATAAAATGGCACTATATCCTCATTGTTTCTTCTTAGATAGGAACAACAATATAAAAACAATAGATTTCTATTCGTGTGCAAGCATGTATGATCCCTTTATAAAACTAGAGAACATAAAAGAAATGATGGGCGGTGACTCTACAGAACGATTTAAACAAGCTACTACTCCTGATGGAAATCTCGATTCTAGAATATTTTTTAAAAATACTATGTTGCATCACCTAAATACAACATGGCCCAACAGTCCATTTGATAATTTTTATAGGAAGCTATATGAAAAATTGTAAATTGTTAGCACCGTACAACGATATAGATTGGAATTCATTAATTGAGTCCCTTGGAGCACCTGAACAAATACATCAACCGGGAACCACCGATTGGCCACAGTGGGAAGCCATGGAAGCTGACGGCAATGAAATGTCTGTCGTATTTAAAAACTGGAGAGATGCTAATTTCAATATGGGCGCCATTAACTGGTGCAATTATTATCCGGGCACTGGTTTTTCAGGAGAACTAACTAGTAAACTTGCAACTTATCTTGGACTCAACGGAGTACATAGATCATGGATTAGTAGACTGGACCCCGGCACTATGGCACCTTGGCACTTTGATGGTGAAGACAAGGTAGGAAAATGGCTCGAGAAAGGTACTCCGAGACGATTTGTTTGTACAATATCTAAGCCTACACATGGCCATATTTTTTACTTAGGAAAAGAAGAACAAGATTATTTTATTGCCAGCCCGCAAGGCACACTATTTGAATGGAATTATTTTAGAGAGTGGCACTCGGGCATCAATGCCGGACTAACTCCTAAATATCAGTTTCATCTTATTGGATATTAAAACTATATTTGAAAGTATCTATGTCACGTTGCGAAAATTTTGCAACAATCGATTTAGTTTTTTCTGTGTAGTAATTTTTATAGGATTCGTGTTTGGTAGCGTATAATAATGGCAACGGATCGAAACATCCATAATGATGTTGTATCCGTCTGAACTCCTCTGCTAAATTTTCAAATCTTAAAATTATATCTACTGGCCGATCCAGCCATTCTATTTGCTGTGTTTCAGGCCTAAACCAATATACATCTGGATTTTTATAGTTTGCTAGATTATTAATCCATTCATCAAAGTTAGGAAAATTATCCTGCGAAATATTATTAAGTGCAAGCCAACTGCTACCTTCTGGTAGTGATATGTTTTTTAAATAATGATAAGCACTGACCATTCTATCCCACGGATTCCTTACAATAGCAAAAGAAGTGTTTCCCTGCGGTAATTCTGAATGTTTAGGATGGGTTTCCCATTCGACGATATTACTATCGCCTTTATTAGTACGCAACCAATCAAGTATACTAGTACCTGCTGTTTTGGGTATGTGGAGGAATGTTAAATTATGTTCGCCGGTTATGTAAGCAGACATGTTAATCGTGTGTTGTAATCTGTAAAGTATATCTAATCTCGTGGCCGATATTTACAACACCGTGATACATCATAGGGTCGTACCATTGGAATAAATCTCCGGCTTTATAATTAGATATGTATTGGTCATTCCAGGTAAAGACATGTCCCGGTTGCCAATCTTGCAAAAACATAGTATAGCGTTTTGGATTAACGCATCCTAACAAATGCGGATCAAAATGCATGGGTTGCATTTGCCCTGGGAATAATTTAATAATCCACCACAGTTGCGCTCTGTCGTCCTCGGGAATGATAGGTATCTGAAGATCATAATGTTTCATATCTTTAGTCGACGGATTAAATTGTTGGAAGTCATGATTACGATGTGCGTATCCTGTACGAGTTTTTTCCCTAGCTTCGTCTAACATAGGGTGTCCCTTCCACTTGTCAGGTTGCCATACTGGTACTGTGTCGCCATTGTGTGTATGTATAAACTCTAAAAACTCAGGAGTTATCCAACTTGCGTAATTTTTAATTAATTCCATTTTCAATTATATCCAAATCAGGATTCCATACATTTATGTTGAGTATAATCCTAGGAGTAAAACCGATATTAGTTGCACCGTGCCATTCGTTAGCATCATCAAATTGAAATAGGTCTCCTTTCTTCCAATTTAGCATAGCAGTGTCTTTCCATATAAACACATGGCCTATATCAGAATCCTGTAACGGCATCCAATATTTCCTACAAGTGTAATTGGGAATATCGCTGTCTAAATGCATAGGCATAACATCCCCAGGTTTTAATTTAACAAATCTCCATTCGACGTCATCTTCGTCATCTGTAAATTTTAAATCGAATGGGGAAGTTGATTTGTTATACACGTGATACTTGACTTGGCTGAAATCATATCCTGCGGCCAATGCTCGTTCGCAAGCGTTCATGCCACATAATCTAATCATACCCTCAACACGACTTTTTTGATCATTGCCCCATGCTCTTGGTAATCCCCATCCATCGTTGGTTAATATGTGATCAATCCACTCTTGTTTGATCCAGTGTGCATAATTTCCTAGTAGTTTCATTAGTAACTCTCCAAATGGTCGATACCTAAAGTTTTACGAAACTCGTCTGTAAACTTGCCGTCAACACGCAAGCTATAACTTTGTTCCATAATACGTTCTCCGCCGTGCCAGTCTTGATCATTCCACCAAGCCGCTCTAGTATTTAAGTATGTTTTGTCCTTTGTTTCCGGATCCCACAAATACATTGCTTTTTTAGTGTTGGGGCGTATGTGTATAAACTCGTTGCGGTGTGGTTTAACAACGTTGACACCATTCTCAGCATCTAAATCTCTATGTTCAAAAGGAATACCATCTGCTTCACAGTGAAAGAATATAACACGGCCGATATCTTGGAACACAGTGCCTACTAAACTCTCAACCCATTTAACTGTATGAGGAAAGTATTCTGCTTCAGGAGTAAGTGTACGTGGTGCTGTTCTATCGTCCCACGACCCTTCTTCCCACAGGTAATAATAAATGTAAGGATCGTAAGCATTCATAGCCATTTTTAGGAATCGTGTAAATTTATTGCGTTGTTGAAAGTTTTTAAAATCTGTTGGCATTAATTTTATGCCAGCTTGATATATAGGTTCATCTTTTGGCAGTTGCATGAACTCATCCATCGCCTGATAGATAGGTTTCCAACTAAGTCGGTAACTCATATCATCAAAAGTAAAACCTGGTTTCATCCAAGTACCTTCTTTAGCATACTCACGTGCTAGTGCAAAACCTGTTAATATCTCAGGCTGTAGTTTATCAAACTGATCCATATCCAAATAAGGAGACATGTCCAAGTATGGAAGATTGTTGATACCTTTGATCATTTCTTTTCCATGGCATATTTTAATGTTAATACAAAAGGCAAACTTGTATCTAACTCCCACCATTTGGCATTGGGACGAACTGACCTAGGCTGGCCGTGATGATTGTTTTGTAACATTCCAGCAAACATTCCTAGGAACAAATAATGTAATAAAATATTGTTTGATGTTGTATCGTTGGTGTTAAAATTTCTATAGCTTGCCGGAACATTTTTAATATGCCCAACAAATCCTGCAAGCCCAGTCATGACGCTCAGCAAAACTCTACCTACAAATATTACATTAAGCAATACTAACGGAAAAACTATGGCTAAAATTAAAAACGTTCCAATAGAAATAGCAACTTGGTTATCACAGCACCAAGTAGTCCATGGGTCTCTCATTATTTCTTCATGCTTCTTCCATTGTTTTTTAGAATAGTCATCGTAGTCAGCAGGCTTTACATCCTTACGAGGCCACGGGCTAACGATAGTGGTGCTGTACCAATGGTAGCGCCAGTTCATAACGTCCTCAGGACCATTGTCGCTGTGTATATGATGCAAACTGTGTGACATCACAATCCATTTGACTGGCCCGTAACCCATGTCAGCACTTGCAAGAAAAGTCATAATCTTATATGTGATTGATTTGGTATCAATTTCAAACATGCCGTGACTGCAAATGCGATGGCAAAACACATCGTTAAGCACTGTTGTATAAACCAATGCCAACACTAGCCAGTACCATTCGATATTGAATAGTGCTATCACTCCGCCAAGTAACATTATTGATGTAATAAAGGATCTCATGCTGGTAACTTAAAGTCCTTAATGTTTGCTAGATCAACATAATATTTGATTTCTTCTTCGTATCTTTTAGCAGTTGGTTCGTGCAAATATGGTTGCCAAAATCCGTCCTGCAAATTACTATAATCATGTTGTACACGATAGCACAGTCTGTCTTTAATGTCGCCTAGTCTGCGGTGCAGTGTAATACTGTTGTCAAAAAGACAAAAATCGTTATTGCTTTTGTACCAGTGATCATATGTGTATTTTTCCACAAACAATTCTGAATTGATAACTTTAAAGATCTCATCGCTGGCTTCTTTACTAAGTCCTTTGATATTGTGTATTGTGTTGGTACTATAGTGTAGACCTTTAATACCGCCCGGACTAGTAATAACCATAGGTATTTCCATATCATCTTCGGGACACATGTTGGCATGCATTACTTCGTCTTGCTCCACACGCAATCCTGGATTAATACGTCCAGGAGTAAATCTATGTACTAGGATCATCTCATCCAACTCACTACGAAACGCATTACTCACGTTTTCATAGTAGTCCGGTGTAGTCAAAAATCCAGTGCTGGAACCAATCATATTCTCAGCTCCTAACAATGCTACGCCCGGTGTAAATGTTAATGTGCCGCTTTCGTTGCTGTGCCACAATAACTCACCTTCTGCAAACATGCCTAAAGCGTTACCGTTTTCGTCCTTCTTGCCAGTGACTCGCATAACGTGTTTTCCGTCAGCTGTAAGTTCTTGCATATTGAATATGCTTTTTAATCTAATACGATCAATCTCATCCACACTGGGATCATCTTGCATGGCTAACCTTGCTATCTGTGTAAATGTTTTGCCTGGATATTTCTTAAGTATTAGGTATCTAACACCGTATCTAGTATCGCCAAACTGTGTGCAAAAATCAGTTTGCTTGTCCCAAGTTAATTTACAGTCACGTATGATCGTGACTAAATTTTGTAAATGTAGTTTTCCAATCTCCATCCACTCCTCGTCGGTAATGGTGGTAAAATCTACATCATCGATAAAGATTCCAAATCTTCCCAGTCCTGGTATTTTGCTAATTTTCATTTTATCTCCTATATCTTTCAGGTACAACATCGTATAACATCATACCGTTGTTGACACTTGCATCCCGTAACATAACTTGGTGTATTAAAGGACTAATTGGTTTGCCTGGCAATAAATCAGCCCAGGTTTCTGTTTGCATCTCATCCATATCAATAGTAGTAGCATCGGGCCACTGTATTAATTTAAGATATATGTTATTAATATATATCGGAAAATGTGCTCGAATCCCAGTGTCCTGATTTTCCCTGTATGTCCAGTTGCGTTTCAATGCTATATCTTTTGTAGCATCGACCAACTGACTGAGGTATACAGGCGGGCCTTCTGGATTACGCCCAATATCAACGCCAACTCGGATCCTGAATTGCTTGCAAGTATCTGGATAAAATTTGTGTATTTCGTCCAAGCAGTATTCTAGTTGCTCTAAATCTTCTAGCGTGTAACTGATATTCTTAATGCTAAATCCTAGCTTGACACAATTTTCTATTCCCTGAATCTGTTTAGCACGAACAGTATGCCCTTGATAATCCGGATGATTCAATCCTATAGTCCAATGCAAATCTTCAATGTCTTTAAACTTTTCTGCATACTCTATTTTAGACAAATTAACACCATTTGTCAACACAATAATACTTCTTGGCTTGCCGGGAATAGCTTTGATTGCTCGAATTAACTGATCCAAGTCTTTTCGTACAGTAGGTTCAGCTCCAGCTAACGATACACAATAGCCATCGTCTGGCCAGCTGGACACTTGTTGTACAATATAATCAATTGGTAAATCTACACTTTTGTTGTCTGGTAACTGATAACAGTGTGGACACGTTAAATTACAACGATTGGTGACTTCGATGAAATAAGACGTTAATGGGTGTTTTGGATAATTGTAATCTAGATAAAAGTCTGCATCTGGCTCTACCAAGTGTTCCAAGTATCCGTGTTTAGGGCAAGTCTTGCCTAGCCAAATTGCCCCATCTTTTTCAAACTTAACAGCAGGCACGTGTCTATAACAATGCTCGCATAATGACATAGTATCAGTTATTTTCTGCATAGGCAATATTTATGATAAATTATAGCATGGCACTAAATTATTACTTTAACCAAATTCCTGGCCAAGAACCTTGGCGTAATAATTTAATCTACACTAGTCTTATAAGCGATGATAAAAAAACATTCGTACAATGGTATCATAATGACAGCGAATATCATGCAGGCAAAAATCAAGTAGTCGATCCTGCTAAAATGGAAGAGAAGTGGTTAAGAGAAGTAAACTATATTACACAAATGCGTAATGTGTATCCTGATTTGGTTCCTACCATTATAAACATAGATCTAGCATCTCGCAAGTTATATTTAGAAATTGACGGCCCTGATTTTTGGCAACAAAGTTTAGATGGTAACTGCACATTTGACGAAGTACTTCCGGATTGGCAGGAACAAATGCTTAACATTATCAAAGCACATAGGAGTTTAGGATTGTGGAAGTACAGTATGCATCCTAGCAGTTATTTCATTGTGGGTGGCAAATTAAAAAGTATTAATTATTTCTTTACCTATCGAGACAACGAAAACAACATAAGCATTAAAGATGTTGAAAGCCACATTTATTCAACTAGACAGGACGAATTAAAAAAACATATCACATCGTTGGGTATTGAATGGGATAAGCCACAGCCCTTTGAATTGTTAAATGAATTGTGCTGGCAAAGTTTTAGCAACATGTACCCAAGGGATTTTATAGAGAAGGCCAAATGTATAAAGTAATTCCGTGGACACCTGAGTTAGAGTTAACTGAGTTTTACACAACTGCGGAAGCTAAGGGCTTTGTTAACAATGCTAGTCAAAAATCTATGATTGATTGTTTTGATAACGAAAAAGAAAAATCAGCATGGATATTATACAAAGATGATAAAGCTATCGGTAGTGCGGCCGCACACAGTTTTCTCGAGATGGGAGTTAACAGCTATAGGGTGTTGGCACGAACTTGTGTGTTAGAAGGTGCTAGAAGTAATGGTGGATTGATGACCCGCACTACTGCCATAGCCCAACATCAAAACTTAACAAGCCAGTTTTTATTACCAGTTTGTTTAGAGTGGACAAAAGGCGATGTTTATGCCACCAGCAATACAAGCAAAGTTGCTAGTCAACGGCTTGTGCATGAGCACTATTTTCCCACATTAGAAAAATTAGGACTGATTAAATTCAAGTGTTTATTGGACTATAGAGGACATGCTCAAACAGTGTGGCAAATCTACCCTGAGAAGTTCTTACAAGATTTGGAAAGATACACAAGATGGTAAACAAATTCTGCGTACAAAATAAAAATCCTATTGTGTGTTGTATTGTTGATAATACGGACAATTATTCTAGTGGTTGGGCCCGAGAGGTCGCTATCAATATTACAGATTTTCTTATACATCGATTCATTGCCAACGGATACGATGTATTCATAGATAAAGATGAAGATGCGTTGTTAAAGGCTGCTGATGGATATCAACATGCAGTGCTCATTGCTAGTGGAATGAGTCTGGGACTAAATGATAATTTATTTCCAGCTATTGAAAAACTGTGTGCAGAGGAGTTTTTCCTAGCAGGGCATATTTTAGATAGAAACGAAAATAGCCAATGGCGAAATGGCTATTATGAATTACATCATCAATTTTATATTGTAAACTTATCTGACTATAAGTCTATAGGAAGCCCATTTGTAGGAGCTCCAGAATCAATCACGCATGAACAAACAGAACCATTAAGAAGCACAGAGTGTCTGTACGAAGACCACGAAGTAGCAAAATGGATAAAGCCCGGAAAGAATAAAAAACAATATGATATGAAATGCCACGGTTGGAACATCATATCAACTGCACTAGAGCATGATAAAATTATAAGAGATCTGGGCGATCCTATAAGAAACAGTAAAAAATATTTGTATTATGAATATGATCATGTTTTTCTTACGATGATGGCCGGCATATATCACAATCAGTTCTTTTGTAATAATTTTTTTGCTAGTTGGAATAGTGACCAGTTTAACGAAGCAATTCCGTTCAAAGGCCCAGTTGAGCAGTACATCACCGTTGGCATAGGTGTATACTGGATCATGTACTTACATAGATTAGGTACTACTGATAGCACCAAAGTAATCTTTACTGATATAAATCATAACACATTACAGTTTATGCGAGCAATGGTCGAAGAATGGGACGGCATAGATTACCCGGCCTTTTATAAGAAACATTTGCCCATAATTCCTAATGGCATCTACCGAGACATCGATCAATACATAGAATATACAACCGTGGAATGGAATAATTTTTTAAGCAAGCATCCGGACTGGCCAGCGATATGGGATAAAATTAAGAAATTAAATTTTGACTATGTGTTAATTGATTATATGAGCTCATATGATCTCGATTGGATTCAGCCTGGCCTACGTACACTATTAAATTTAAGTGATGTGTTTACGCATAGTCCTTATATTGCCACCCAGAGTTTGAAATATAGAGTTAGGTGTGAAAATGCCCTAATTAATAAATTAAAAAATGTTGACCCTAATATCAATATCATAATGACTAGTCGAAGTGCAGACGGGTATTATCCTATACCACAAACTTTTAATGGTCCTGTAAAATATTTTGATTTGACTGATATTAATCTACTAACAAAAACTCCGTGGCACGAGTTAGATTGGACTAGTCCACGGCTGTTAGGTTAAGTGGCAATTTCGTGTAGTATGTAATGAAAGGGTTCTGTAGCGGCCGCCTCCATTAGTGCTTTCCATTCATTGGTAGAATCGTGCCTAGCAACAATTAAATGATATCTGTCTTCGGTACTGTTATTGTACACGCTATGTTCATAACTAATATTCATAGCATACACACCACCGGGCTCCATAAACAATTCTTCACCGTCTCCCCATCGCCAAATACACTCCCTAGGATTGCTTAATGGAATGTTTATATTTTCAAGTATCCTGTGCTTAGTATCTGTATGCGGACCTATGTGGCCGCCTGCTTCTATGAGCATTAGACGCACCCGTCCAAAACGACTACATGGAAATTTGGTCTTAAGCCAGTTGGTAATAGTGGGGCAGTCTTCTGCGGCCTTGGTCCACACAAAATCTTTAGCCGCTTGTTCGGCATTTTCATAATCATAATCTTGCCAGCTTTCATGTTTATCTTCACCCAGACCATACAGTGCTAGGCTTTTCCAACCAGTATGATTTTCGCTACCCCTATGACTAGTAAACCTATGCTTTAGGGCCTGCGCTTCTTTAAGCATAGTTTCATGAGCTAACGGAATAGCAAGTTTTAAAAACTTAGCATCTGATACAAAATAATGTTTCATACTTGTACTTATCGTCAAGTTTACTCGCTAAATATCTTCATGAAACTAATCGATGTCATCAAAAAACTCATTTATATTGCTCCAGTAAGATGCGGACGCACTTTTTATAGTTGTGCGCTATCGGAGACTGATAACACTGTGACAGCTACTTTTACTCCAACTGATGAATTTGTAATAACTGATCCTAGACGCGACAATGAAACATCCATGCCAACCCATGTTAATCGCTTTGAAGAATGGCAGCACACTGGCATGGCTGTTGGTAGTATAGCATATTTTCTTGAAGAAAACAGTATTAATTATGTTGTTCAAGAATCAGTTACGAGCATACAGATCACTGTATCTAATACAGATGCTGATAGTAACTTGGACAAGTACGAAACTTTGCGCCACGCACATCGGTCGTTTGATGTCAATACTCCTGTAGATGCACAAACTGTTGAAATTATTTCTAACATGATTGATGAGTTTACAAGAGAAAACGATGGATACAAAATAATAGTCACAGATCCCAAAGTACGTGATATTATATACTCGTTGGCAATCTATTGGGAAGGCGAAGGCAAACCAGGAAATATACATATTCCGCAAATGAATGCACCTTTATTAATTACCTTGCCACCCAAAGAATTTGATCTTACATATTATTTCCGTATGGGGCGTTTGTATTCCAAGATAGGTCTTACTGCATTGGATCGCGGATATCAATTGGCATTTTGTAATTCTTTTAACTACTTCGATGAGAAAGTAGCAAGCATAGAAGATGTATTGCAATTAAAGTATGGTGAGTACACTGTTGGAAATTTAATACCTCGACCATTCATATGTATTGGCAATGCATTAGATTCGAGCAAACCTTACAACTGGGTAGCAGAACATGATAAAATAATGCCTGCTTGCGTACACTTGACTGAAGATTTTATTACGGTTGTTTAATATACTGTTTAATTAGTTCGTCACTTACACGATCCACATACAGTAGCGGTATGTGGTTTCTATTTTCTAATATCCATTTAATTGTTTCAGCAACACAATCTGTATGTATACGTAATGGATCGTTATTGTAACTTTGTAAACCGCCTACAATAAGATGTGTAGTTTTAAAATGCTCACTACTTAACTCTAAACTAAGATTACGCAATTTACGTTTTTCTTCGGCCGCTGTAGGCTCAATGAATTCCCATTTTTTAAATTCTAAAACACTACCTATATTAACAACATGTCCGTGTGTCCATGCTTTGCTAACCAATGTGAGTAGTTGGCTTTGTAAGTTGCCTTGTAATTGGCTATGATTGATGAATATATCGTAGTCAGGTAGTAACGATTTAAATTTATTCAACCCAGCGGGCGTGGTTAAATCATATCCGTTTGATCTGGAAATAAACGTAGTATCAGGGTATATTGCTTTTAACGAGCAAGCGATTCCATCTTTTGGATTTCCTGTACATAAAATTTTCATCATAATATACTTATATAAATATTCAATGCTAGATTTTAAAATACAACGGTTAGACAATGTTAAGTTTAATCATGCAGAACTGGTCGCATATTATCATACCCTTAAACACGACTATGATCATATGAAGTGGCAAGCGCCTCCTGGAGAATTTAGTGACCTAGCATACAGTTGGGCAATACAAACTAAAATGAAAGATGCTACCCGTCCGTGTAGCCCTTATCATTTGCCCACTGATGACGAAAATGATTTCGTTGGGGACTTTGATAGGCCAACTGAATTAGTATTTGGTTTTGGTAAAAAGATCATAGATGCATTTCCTGAAGTAAAACAAACAGTAATCACAGTGCATTATCCTGGATCAAAGTTGCCCTGGCATATTGATGTAGAGGAATATCTGTCAGACCATTGGAAAATCCATATCCCAATCGAAACTAACACTCTCAGCTATTTTCTATACGAAGGTGAAAAGTTTGTTTTAGAAACGGGCCATGCTTATTTGGTTAACACTAGTATCACTCATGCAACGGATAATCAAGGAACAACTGAACGTGCTCATTTGATTTTCAAAATTCCAGTTAGTCATGTTGATACTATTCTAAGCACAGAGTACACTTTATGATTCAATATGACTCTGTGCTAGCATTTGGTGATAGCCACGTTGCTGGTTGCGAACTGTTGGGACAAGAAATTGTCAATGACTATATCAAAGGTGATTTAAGTTTGGAAGAAATGGACAGCCAAACTAAACCGTTTGCTTTTCCTAAACTAGTAGCTGACAGTTTAAATATCCCTTGTTACAATTACGCATTAAGCGGGGGCAGTAACGACAGAAGTTTAAGACTGTTACCCAAAGCACTGGCAGATCATCCCAACAGTTTAGTATTATTTTTGTATACTGAACCACATCGAACAGAGGTGTACTACCCCGATAGCGGAAATTTCTACGCTAGAGACAATACTGATTATATTCAATTGGGTATACAGTGGAGTGGTGATCAATTCAATAATAATTTAAAAAAACACCCTATCAACAAATATTTTATTGAAAATATGCTACGGGTAAACACTGATGGTGTAGAAAATATATTATTTTATGTTGACCAAGCATGTAAGAACTTGTCTGCAAACTATCTTCATATTTTTGGATTTAGTAATATTTTTAATACAGTGCCGAATACTGACGCTAGTAAAATTTTATTTGAAGATTTTAATTCTTGGTGTTTGAAACAAGGATACGAGCAGTTGCCATTGAACCATTATAATCAAACAGCTCACCGAGCATTTGCTGACTTAATTTTACTTAAACTCAGACAGCAGTAAGTGTGCTCTCGCAGTATCCCATTGATTTACTACAGTATGAACTATGTCAACAGGATTTAACATCCATACACTACCCAGCGGCATGTGCATTTTATAGTATTTGTTAAAATCAACTGGATCTTGAAATATCCAAAATGCGTTTGGATTTGTTATTATTGGAATATGATATCTTAAATGTATATTAGAATCGTTGTGTAGATTGTATCGTTGCCCAGGCCCAACCCACGTAACGTTTAGTTGTCCTTTGAATTCTCTATCGAAAGTTTTAGCATGATGCTCAAACAAAGTTTTAATTAGTTGTTCTAAATATGTATTTTTTATCTCTGATAAAATCTCGGTCGCACGTTTGGGATCACCGCCATCGTCTTTTATCCATTCTACAGTTCCCCTAAATTTACGCCAACGATCATCTCCGGTTAATTCCGGGTAATGTGTTAGATTCATATCCCATGCAATAGGGTCTTTGGGATTTCCTAACTGCTTGTATTTTCCTACAAAATCGTCACGTAGCATTTCTACAATCAATTTATAAGAATAACCTAAATTACGAAATAAATCAAACCAACCTTCTAATAATAATTCTGTATCTACTGAGATATCTAACGGCCAGCAATATCCTGGCATTGTGTCGACTCGTAGGGCGGACAAACAGATACTGTCTATATCATGATGATCTTGTATGTGATGAGTATGCTCTACGATTTTATTTTCCATACACTATATATCATAAAAAAAGGACCCGAAGGTCCTTTTTATCAATTGAATTTGTTATCCAATACGCCAAATAGCACCGTCTGAGTAAACCGGAACCATGTTTGATCCGCCGCTGGTGTATGCTGTTGCAAATGTAGCCACGGTGGCATCGGATACAAATGCTCTTGCGCCGCGACCACTGCTAGTCGCACTTGGAATTGCTGTACCAGCCGCAGAGTATAATGTAGTTGCAAGTATAGGAGCATTAAATATACCGTATTGGTCAAGGGTTGCCCGTACCACTGTTGCATCTCCATCTCCTACAGTGAAACCTAATATACCTTGGGATTTCTTATCAGGGTCTGTAAGATCGTTAGTCGGGCCCTTGTATACTGCAAATATACTAGCCACTGTTTGGTAAATACCGCTTGAATTATATCCGGCAAATTTAACACCGCCACAGCCGTCGTCGGCTATCAGCGTGGTAGGAGAGGCAAGGGTTCCTTTTGACGCAAAAAATTCCAAGGCCACGCCTGGTGGTCCATAGACATTCACAGCATTACTGGCGCTTGGATAGATGTTTACTACAGAACTTACAGTTGGAGTACCTAGACTAATTACCTGATTAGTAGTTGTAATGGAATTAGTTGTTAACGTAAGGGTGCTATTACTGATACTGCCGTTGGAGGCAGTGATATTACCTGTGATATTGATAAGTCCAGTGCCTACAATATTTCGACTGTTCAATGTTAGGTTACCGCCTAATGAAGGTGTAAGATCTCCAGAAACTGTTGATAAACCACCTACATTTGTAACAACTGCATTGATTACGTTTGTACTTCCATTATAACTGAATGTAATTCCAGTATTGCCAGCGTTTCCGGCTACTAAAGCCGCACCCGAATCAATCTTCGCTTGAGTTACTGAATAGTATTTGTTTGTTGAACCTTGCGTAACTTGATCTGTTGTTAACACAACTGTTCCAGTAGATCCGTTAACACTTTTAACAGGAGACAATTGAGTTCCGCCATTGGTTACGCCGTCGCCCACATATATGTCTTTAAGATCGGTTGTGTAAATTAATTCTCCCGCTTTAAAGGCAATAGTTTGTCTTTGAGCATCGGTTCCTCGTCTTATTTGTAGCGCCATTGATATCTCCGTATATACTAGTAGGGGCACGGCCCCAAGTTCTTATATACTATTTATTCTCTACAGCAGAAGGCATAGTCAAAAAAATAGGGCCCAAAGGCCCTATTAAAGTGCTACTATATTACATAGTAGGACCGTTTCCACTCTTAAATCCTATTGATCCGCCTTCTGCTTCAATGTTCTTTATGACATCTTCAAACAGAATTGGAGCAAAGTCTGGAGTTTGTTCCACGCATACACAATGATAGCGCACATCGGGCTCATCGCTGTATAGAACTTCTCCAGTTCTAGCATCAACTCCACGGGCTCGTTTCACACGATTTGCGTGAGTGTGTCCGTGAATGTTTGTACCAAAACGACCCATTGAATCCGAATGTAACGGAATATGGCTAAGGATCATGCCATTCATAACGTGATAAGCTCTAAGCTCTCTAAAGTACATACGGTATTCGTCGTCTCTAAAGATATCGTGGTTGCCACGGATTAAAACTTTGTCACCGTTTAAACGGCTCATGATTTTTAACGATTTACGGTTAATAACAACGTCACCTAAATGGTAGACCTTGTCAGTGGGTTTAACACGTTCGTTCCAGGCCTTGACCATTGCTTCGTCCATTTCCTCAGCCGAATCCCATGGGCGAAGTTTTGTGACACCATCGTTACGTGTGAAGCGACAGACGCCGGTGTGTCCGAAATGCGTGTCGCTGACTAAAAATACACTAGGCATCATGCCCTCCTTTCTTGTTTAATTGTATATTATACAACCAAAAGGAGAGTTTGTCAACTGCTCGTTTTGGCTATACTACCCTGCAATATCGTGTTTGAAAAGAAAATTGATCCTTTTCGTATAGTGTATCACTGGCGTGATCACCGTAGCGAATAGTACTGCCTTCAATTTCACGAATAGTTACAACCCTGTCAACTCCATCTGCTTGTGCCCATTCTTGTCCCACAGCAAGTTCTACTAGTGGGTAAATGTAGCCGCACATTAGATTACGACCATTAATGTATTCAACTCTCATTATACTCTCCAAATTTCTTTGAAACCTTCTTCTAGGGACGGTTCTTCCCAATTATCAATCATGCCCTGTACAACTTCCCAAGGAACATCTTTGCCAGGACGACTGGCTAAACGTTCTTTGAGTACATCCAAATCTGGAGTACGGAACACTACAGCAATATGTTCATAATTCAAAGACTCTGGCAATGCATTGAATTTACGAGCACGACTTGCAACAGTAGTGCTGGTCTGATCCCAAACAATGTCCATCTGAAGTGCAGATGCCATATTGACATTCACCATCATCTGCTTGATAGCAGTGGGCATGTATTCTGTAAAAACTTCACTGTATGTTTTTCCTTGATCCTGCGCATATCCTTCAACATGCTGATCTGTAGAAACATACTTGTGACCTTCTTTGTCCTCGCCTAGCCAATCTTGATTGTTGTACCAAGTACTTTTACCTGCGGCAGGCACTCCGATTAATTGATAACACTTGGGCATTAATGCACTGCTTCTTTCACATCCACGTCACATTCAACTACCCAATTCTCAAACTGGGTAAACTTATTTACTTCAACTCCAAGTCCAACTGCTTCGTTCACAAAATGTTTTAACAGCGAATTGTACAGTTCGTCAGGCATTGTGTCTTTGTTAAATCGAATTTTCATAATTAATAAACTTCTTTTACAATTTTAAATTCAGTGGTTGGATACTTTGCTTTGAATTCGTCTGTGTTAACAAAATCGTTGTATTGCTTTGCATTGAAAAACATACGATGAAAAACTGATTTGTGATCCATTGTAGTTACTGTGAGGTAAACCGATTTCGCTTTGCCAGCCATTAGTATCTCCTTGTTTGTATCTATATATTATACAACAAACAAGGAGATGTGTCAACCAATCAAATGTCTCCGTCCTGGCGCATATACTCATCCCCTGCAAGCGGTATGTGCTGTTCAGCCTCATCATAAGTCCAACCCAGATGCTTCATCATGCGATGTTTGACCAACAAGTTTGGACTGCGGAAACGCTCAGTATCACTGAAGCCCATCATGACTCCAACCTCACAAACCGCACCCGATCTGCAAATGCCAGCGTAGCAATGAACAACCACATTCATTCGGTTAGCCAATGCGTGTTGTAGCAAGCGAACCAGCTCTGCGGCCTGCTCATGACTACACTTCATTGCTTCTTCCAGCACAGAATCCTTTTCTTCCACGTCCAAAAACTCAAAGTTGTGACGCTCTTTAAACTGATGCTTGGCTTCAGGACGCCAGCTGGCTGGATCCACAATACTGATCAGCATACTGTTTGGGCCAGCCGCGTGATGAAATCCTGTTGGAATATCAGCGGCCGCTACATTTTCAATCCATGGCATTTTGTTCTTCCTTTATAGGTTGGTCGGGAATGTTGTCTGTATCGCTGTCTTGAGCAAGTACAAAGCCTAATCCTAACAATGTTTTCATTTCAAATTGTGTACAGTTACCACGGAAGATAAAAATTCTACGAGTTAAATCATCCTTGGCATAGTAAATTCTATAGCTTACACGAGGAACATCAAACTTTTCAGCAAGCGTTGACATACTAATCTCATCACTCCACTCTTCGGTTACAGCAGATCTAGTTTGCTCATAGTAAAAATCCTGCATCATACTCGTTCTTTCTTTACACGACCAATACGGCTGGCTTTGTTCCAATCGTAAGCAACACCATCAGGGCACTTACCATCTTCTACTGTATCAACACCGAATCGACCTACAACTTCAAAATCTGGACCTCGAATAGCAACAAACACATCAACCGCTTTGGCAAATGCCATTGCTTCGTTCAATGTGATGAATCGTTCTAGTTCTACATCATTACCTATTACTTTATACATTTTCTCGTTTTCTCTTTCTATACGTTTCGTTATTACAATAAGGCCAAATCACCGGAATTACAGCCTCTTCAATTTCGCTAATTTGTTCAGCGGATAAATGATCCAAATTCCAAACTAATACGGGCAACGTATCAACGTTGACCTTGTGTGTTACTGGAAAGTCCAGCACACCAGGTGCCACACGTTTCTTACCAACTTTAACATAGTGGCTTGGAATCTCTTCCACTCCTTCGATGATGTATTTACATACACCTTGTTTCCAACCTTCTGGGAACTGCCACTTGGGTTCTACTTTTTCAACTGGAGTACTGTACAATGTGGCCAAGTCCACGTCCAACTTGGGACGATGTGTTTGGTGACGATTGATCACTGTATTTGTCGCGGCCTTACCAAAGTAAAAATTTACTTTGGGATAGATGTAATACAAACCTCTGTGGTTGCCCACTTCGCCTCTGTTAATAGCACCTTCAGTAGTTGAGTATGGTTCAACCCACTCATGACCCAACTGCTCAAATACTACACGAATTTTGTCAATCATGCTGTTTGCAATTCTTTCACATGTTTACAATCACCACGAAATGTAAATCCTGGGCAAGTGCAAGTGTTATCATCCAAATTGACAATGTATGTTTGACCTTTGCTTCCAACAACTTCTTTGGTGTTGCGTACACTACCGCCTAGGCCTGTAAACGGATTTGTTTTAATTGGCTCAAACTTACGTCCACGCTTGTCAATGCGGATTGGATTTTTAAACCAAAACTCTTCTTCTGTGCCTTTTCTAATGTAGGCCACCATCTTATCTCCATTCAAGAGATAAATGTGGTTAGCTTGTAAGCTACCTTCCCAAACTGTGATTTCTTTTACTGCTTCCATTATTTCACCATCAATCCAACAAGTTCAAAATATTCGGAGTGTGGCACATAGAAATCCGTTCGCGGATCCCAGTACTTGCCTTCTTGGGGATCATAGTAAAGGATACGGCCGTTGAAATAAAATGGGCCTTCCAAACCTTTACGGATTTGGTAACCTTGCATGATATCTTCCGTTTTGCCCAATACACGATAACCCATTTCTGCTCCTTTTTTGCTAGTATTTGTATATTATACAGTCAAAAAGAAGTCCTGTCAACTATGCATCAACAGGACTGATGTTGTTATAAAACAACGAATTAGTGATAAGTTTTTTTGTGTCAGGAAACTTACCAAACCCCGGATACACAGCCCATCCCACATTTCGTGTATCGCGGATGCTGGATTCTCAGCCTAGGCTAAGGTGGGCCAGCAGTTACTTACAGAGCGTAACGATCACTCATTACAGTCTTAAGCATGATGCCTTCTGGAGTGAACTGATCCAAGTCAGCGGCTAGCAAGCTAGTCATTATACTTGGGCTAAATCCACTTACCAAAGCCGCACCACTCTTGTCGGACGCAACAGGCACGTTATCTGAACTGTTTAGGTTCCAGAAAACAATCTGTGGCATGCTGTAGCCATAGGCTTCGAACTTGCGTTCGATCATTTCCATTGCGCTGTCGTCGTGCTTGGCGCATTGGTTGAACTGCATGTCACTCAAGATCAACAACATGGCTGGCATGTCGCTGGCTGGTACATTACCCTTAACCGCAACGTCTAGGATCTTGTCCATAGCCGCATTTAGGTTAGTGCTCATGTCCCAGTTGCTCTTGCTCATTTGTGCCACCTTGTCAACAATGTTACCCTTTAGAGTAACAAGTTGTGGCTTGCTGGAGAAAGTCAAGAATGTGTCCTTGAACACGCCCTTGTTCTTGTCTGCTAGGTACAAGCCCAAGCTGATTGAAACATCCATACAAGTCACACTAGTGTTCTTTCCTGCTGGGCAAGACATAGAACCGCTAACGTCTACGATTGGCATGATGCTGGCATCTCCAACGTAGTTAGGCAGGCTGTCCCATTGAGCAATCAAATGATTGATTTCTGTCTTGTCTAAAATTGCACGTTGGTAACTTCCAATCACTCCCTTCAACACGTCATGTGGGAAGATTGCGCTGGCGTTAACCTTAACAGTCTTATCACCTGCCACCAACTTGGCCACATACTCAGCGAATGCCGGTGTGTGACGGCTGAATGCCTTCTTGTAGTTGCGTGACGCAACACTAGGCACGTGACTGAAGTTGATGTTGTCCCAATCTCCTGCACACATTTGGGTTTCAACAACTGTGGTCATTGACACCAATGACTTGCGGTACTGCTTTGGAGACATTCCGAAGAATGCTCGTACTTCAGCCGCGATCTTGCCCTTACGAGGAGTCCACTTTGCGGCCAGGCCGTTCTTGGCACGTAGGGCATCGCCCAACATGGTGTAAGCGGCTGACTTCAGAACTGGGTCTTGGAACACAAAGATGTCATCCCAACGACCTACTTCTGGGATCTTCTTTAGAAGAGCCAAAGCGGCGTCTGGATCACGCTTTTCTAGATGTACTAGAATGTCGCGGAACAGTTGACGTTCACCGGCACCACCGCGCACATCACGTGCCCATTGTGCGATGCGTAGTGCTACATCAGAGTTTTCCACGTAAGCCGCGGTGAACTCACGAGTGATGTCCTTGCCACGGCTTGCACCGATGTTGTAAAACAAGTCAACACAAGCTGATGCTGTGCTCTTACGTGCCTTCATACCGTTAGCGGTACGGGCTTCTTGGTTTGCTACTGCTGTTACAAATGCGTTCATTTCAATTACCTTTACAGAATGTATTTTTCTTTTTACCAAAAAATTTAATGTTGCTGTTAACATTCTAAATTTAACAGGATGATCGTGCCAATTTGTTTAGTATTCTGGTCTGACCAATTACGGCACTCAGACCCTATCAACATTCATGTTGCCTAGTTTGTGTTTTTCTGTACAAACATCATATTCCAGATTCTCTGGACCTATCTATTCCGTCAGTGTCTATTTCTAGAAAGCATTTCTGCCTGTCCTCCAACCACCTTCTATAGCGTTAAGATGTAGTTTTAAATTGCTGTAGTCATCCTATGACTAAACAGGATCGTTGTTGACTGCTTTTATTTTACTCAGGCCATCACTCTGAGCTTGTTAGTGTGTTCCAGCAGTCGCCTTCAACGCTCGGTGTTTTTACGCACTCTGCTCCAACGAACTACCACAGTGACTAACGATTCATAGTATATGAATGTTGCTGTACCGATCCTAAAACTCTTAGCTAGCATCTCTGCTTGCTATGTATCTATTATAACGTGTTTGCTGTATGTTGTCACTACATTTTGGTTAAACAGGATACATTTTTCTTCATTTGCATTGAAATTAAAGTTGCTGTTAGTATCCTAAAAGGGGCCGCACGGTTACGTGTAGCTTCCACCAACTAGTTTTGAAAAACTAGCAAAACTTGGAGTGGCGGGTGAGATTTGAACTCACGGTTTTTCGGATTTGCAATCCGATGCAATGGGCCTCTCTGCCACCGCCACGTATATGGTAGGACGTGACGGGTTCGAACCGCCGACATTCTGCGTGTAAGGCAGACGCTCTACCAACTGAGCTAACGTCCTAAATTTTATCTTACTTTGTTGAGATACTTGCGTGGTTCGATTTCACCACGTTGAATTTCTTCCAGTGCTGTTACAATGCTGTGAACATGTTCACGCTTGTCACTGTCTTTGTTTTGACGACGGATTTCTCTAGCACGTTCGCTAGCAACGAGAACAAGATTGAACCTGTTGCCGCCCACCATATCAGTGCAAATTTGTGTGTCAACACCAGGGCCACGACTGAGGTCAAGCGGTTTACGAATTTCATTAAATTGACGTTGTTTCATATATGCTCCGTTAAAAGTTTATTATACGACATAAATGCTGATATGTCAACATGTTTTGGTACCAGCGGAGGGAATCAAACCCTCTCAAGAACGCTAATCTGGCGCTAAAAGGTTTATAAAACCTCTCTGACTGTCAAGTCTCGCTGGCGAAACAATCGTGCTCTATGAA
>Ga0209353_10000002_pt1 | contig 222579 bp, 202 predicted proteins | sample LauGreSpBDMM15SD_2_FD_187561 | JGI IMG/M metagenome (GOLD analysis project Ga0209353, IMG submission 187561) | Freshwater lake microbial communities from Lake Michigan, USA - Sp13.BD.MM15.SD (SPAdes) (version 2) | ecosystem: Environmental > Aquatic > Freshwater > Lake | place: Lake Michigan... | reverse complement strand
TCCGTGTTAAAAAAGATGTAGAAACACTTACTTCTGGTTTGGATGTAGTAGATCAATTAAGACCAGTGAAATACAGATATAATCAAGATGATGCAGAAAAATCTCTTAGAATTGGTTTTATAGCTCAAGAAGTACGTGATTTGATACCTGAAATAGTAGGTTCAAACCCTACAGAAGATTTTCCAGATGGGTTATTAGGATTAAGTTTGGAATCATTTGTACCATTTTTGGTCAATGCGATAAAAGATTTATCAACAGAATTGAAACAAACAAAATCAGAATTACAACAAACAAAATCCGACTTGCAACAAATAGTAAATGATTTATTACAAAGAATTGAGATATTAGAGAATCAGGGTGCTTAACGAGTTTACGAGTAGTAAATAGTTTACATTAATAAATAGTTTATTAATGTAAAATATTTATTTTTTATATTCATATAAATATATATATGAGTTTACCATCTCAATCTAGAATTTCATTTGCTAGAATAAATGAAAATGTAAGATTTACTGGTGGAAATTTCGGTATTAACACAACTAATCCTACGTCCACACTTGATGTAAGTGGAACCGCAAGAATTACAACATCTATAACTTCAGAAGCAGTTTATGCAACCAACAGTACGGTAACCAACTCTGTTTCAACCAATATTAGTTCAGGTACATTGAACTTGAGTACAGGTATTACTTCAGCTAGTGCTCAGATGGCTAACTTGGTCTCTACAAATAGTACAATGACTAACTTGCGCTCTACACTCAGTTCAATTGGAACTTTGCGCACCGACTTGGGAGTTATGACAGAAGGTCTTATGGTAAAGGCAAGTATTTATACATCTCTGACAGTACCGAACTTGCTCGTTACAACAAGCGTAAGTTCAGGTGCAGTTTATGCAACAAACAGCACAGTTACAAATGCAGTTTCGACAAATATAAGTTCAGGTACATTGAACTTGAGCACAGGATTAACAGCTGGAACTATCTTGGCTACTACAAGTATAAGTTCTGGTGAGGTTAACGCAACGAACAGTACAGTAACTAACTTGTACTCTTTAAATAGTACACTATCAAATTTGCGCTCTACACTCAGTTCAATTGGAACTTTGCGCACCGACTTGGGAGTTATGACAGAAGGTCTTATGACAAAGGCAAGTATTTCTACATCTCTGACAGTACCAAACTTGCTCGTTACAACAAGCGTAAGTTCAGGTGCAGTTTATGCAACAAACAGCACAGTAACCAATTTTGTCGCCACAAGTAATACGGTTGGGACCTCTATAATTACTACAAGTTTATTAGCTATTGGAAATTCAAATACAGTTGGTAATATATTTACTACAGGTGGTAATGTCGGCATTGGTACAAGTGCACCAGGAAGTTATAAACTTCACGTTGTAGGAGATATAAATTACACAGGTAGTCTTTACCAAAATGGAGCTATATTTAATGGTAGTAGTCAATGGTTAAACAATGGGTCAAATATATATTTCAGTACAGGTAACGTAGGTATAGGTACGAGTAACCCAAGTTATAAATTAGATGTAAATGCTGGTGCTACTACAAATGGAAATTTGATGATGTCAAATACAGTAGGTGGTGGTGTGATTGTGTTTCAAGATATTCATCATTCAATATGGGGTAGACGTGGTTATAATGGTAACACAGATACAATGCAATTCAGAGAGTATGGACAAGTTGAATTTTGGACAGGTGGTCTTATAGGTTCGCAAACTCAAAGAATGATTATTACATCAACTGGTGACGTAGGTATAGGTACGGGTAGTCCAACAGCAAAGTTAAATGTAAGTGGAACTACTGATTTATTTGGAAATGTAAGAGTTGGTGGAAATTCAAGTTCAACAGCTTTTAATATTGATTTGGGGACAACTGGTGCTGGTGGCTCTAGAGCTGGTTACTTATATGGTGATGGTACAACTATGTATCTTACGAATCAACAAAATGGAGGTATAAATTTCGGAACAAACAACACTTGGGATAGGATGGTGGTAACAGCAGCAGGAGACGTGGGTGTTGGTACGGCTAGTCCTGGATATAAACTAGATGTAAATGGGTCATTTGCAACTAATACAATGTTAATTCGTAGTACAAGTTATAGTACAACCTTAGCAAATCAAGTTTATAATGGAAATACGTGGTATACAGCTATTGCTCCTGGTATTTTAACAAGTGATGCTACTTATATTGTTTCATTGTCATTTGGATGTGATGGAACTCCTTGGAATATTTATGCATCATTTTTACATATGATAGGATATACTAACGATAATCAATCTTTATCTACATCCGGTGCAAACGTACCCACAACTATTCATGCAAATAATAGTAATGGTGTTGACTATCAAATTAAAGTAAGAGGATCATATGCACCTAATTCTAGTGGTGGCATTCAGTTTTCCGTAAACGGCACAACTCCATCTGGATCTTGGACTGTAAAAGCCTATAGGATTGTTTAATTTACTTATCTTACAGAATTATATAAATTACTTATCTTACAGAATTATATAAATTACTTATCTTATAGGATTATATAAATTACTTAACTTACGCGTAGCGTAGAATTATATAATTTACTTAACTTATACACAATAAATATGATAAATATGACGAGTTTTATTTTATTTTAATTTTAATTTTAATTAATTTTTTATATTTTTATATAATATAAAAAATGGTTCTTCCTACTTCTGGTTCGATATCAATTTCAGATATAAATTCTTGCGCAAGATTTACAAATGGTAATGTGGGTATAAATACAACAAGCCCTAATTATAATTTAGATATTAATGGCACATTAAAAGCTACAACAATAACAGCTGGTAACATCTTAGCTACAACAAGCATAAGTTCTGGTGCGGTTTATGCAACAAACAGTACAGTAACCAACTCTGTAGTCACAAGTAGTACAGTAACAAACGTAATAGCTACAAATGTAAGTTCGGGTACATTGAACTTGAGTACAGGATTAACAGCTGGAACTATCTTGGCTACCACAAGTATAAGTTCAGGTGCGCTTCACGCAACAAATAGTACAATTACAAATGCAGTAAGAACAAATGTAAGTTCGGGTACATTGAACTTGAGCACAGGATTAACAGCTGGAACTATCTTGGCTACAACAAGTATAAGTTCAGGTGCGCTTCACGCAACAAATAGCACAGTAACCAATTTTGTCGCCACATCAATAACAGCTGGTCCCATCTTTACTACTAATAATGTAAATGCTTCACAAAGTATTGTTGTACAGAATACAAATAGTGGTTCTAGTGCGTACTCTGCGTTAACTCTTACAACAGACCAAGCTAGTAATTTTAACATTTTTAAAAATTCTACAACAAGAACGGCTGATGGAGGTGTGAATACAGTTACAATGCGTAACGATGGTGGTCCTTTGCGTTTACAAAGTAATACTGGTTTGGGTATATGGGTTGGATCAACAGGTTATGTGGGTATCAACACAACAACTCCTGCATCACCATTACACATTGCAGGTGATATTAAGATGACGCCTGCTAGTTCAGGAGACAATATAGGTATTTCGCTTCTTCGTTCAGGAACTGCTGATTGGTATGTTTATAACCCAACAGGTAGTTCTAATTTACGTTTTTTTAATTCAGGAGATCTTATGACTCTAACATCATCAGGAAACTTGGGTATTGGTACGATTACTCCAACAACCAAGCTAAATGTTATAGGTGGCACTGACGTATTTGGAACTTTACGAGTTGGTGTGAGTTCAAGTTCGTCAGAGTTTATTATTAATTTGGGGACGACTGGTGCAGTTGATAGTTTTAGAAGTGGTTACTTATATGGAAATGGTACAAATATAGAACTTTATAATCAACAAAATGGACATATAGTGTTTGGAACAAACAATATACATAGAGTGCAAATAGCAGCTAATGGACGTCTTACACTTGGTAGTTTGAATGGAAGTTACCCACTTACTGTTTTCGGATCTAGTAATTCAGGTAGTATTGCTGGTTATGCTGGTTGGTCTGGAAACTATGGTTGGCAAAATCAAACATCTAGTTATGACGTTAGTATTTACAGTCAAAACTTTATGATGTCAGGACAAGGTTTTGTAAGTGTATCAGATCAACGTATTAAAAAGGACATTATTGAGATTGAAGATGGAGAATCACTAAGTATTCTAAGACAAATACAACCTAAACGTTACCGTTATATTGATGAATACAAACGTGGTACAGATTACGTGTATGGTTTTATTGCACAACAAGTTCGTGGAGTATTACCAGCTGCAAGTGGTTTGGTAAAAGATTTTATACCAAGTATAATGACATCAGCAACAGTGAGTTACGATTCTGCAAATGATATTACAACAGTTACTTTAGTTGATAACAAACAACATAATTTGACATCTGAAAATAGTAACTCGCGAGTAAGATTTTTCGATGAAAATGATCAGAATACAGATCTAGAATTACACGAAATTGTATCTGGAAATATTTTTAAAGTAAAGGGTGAATTGAAGGGAACAAATACATTTGCGTATGGTCTTGAAGTTGAAGATTTCCATACATTGAATAAAGATGCTATATTTACAGTAGCATTATCAGCATTACAACAAGTAGATAGAGAACTTCAAGAAACGAAACAAACAGTGAATGATTTAGTACAAAGAATTCAAGCATTAGAGAATGCAAACGTATAAAATAAAATGTAATAAAATAAAATGTAATAAAATAAAATGTAATAAAATAAAATGTATAAAAAATAAAATATATAAAAAATACATTTAGATCAAAAAATACATTTAAATCAAATAAACAAATAATTAAAATATATTTAATTATTTTTTTTACTTATATATAATATATATGGCACAAAATACGTTTAATCCTATAAATATATTAGATACAACAGATGCTACTGGAATTGGATCTGGTGGTTCTTTAACAATAGGTGGAGGTGCATCTATTGGAAAAGATTTTTATGTAGGAGGGAATATATCAATTTCTGGTACAACAACAAGTTTTTCAGACAATATCCTATTGATAAATAAAAATCCAACAAATTCGTGTGATACAGGTTTATTATTTCAAAGATTTACAAATGATATATCAAATAATCAAAATTACAGTGGTATTTTATATTCGGAAATATCAGATGAATTTCATTTTGGATATATGTCATCAGATATTAATAGAAGTAATGCAACAATAGATTCTTTTGTGAGAATAAAAACAAACGGAATTAATTCTATTGGAAATTCAAATACAATAGGTAATATTTACACTACTGGTGGGAATGTTGGTATAAATAACGTATCTCCTAGTCATAGATTAGATGTTTCAGGTGGAGCTCGTATTACTACAGGTATTACTACTGGTACTGTAACAGCTACAAACATTACCAATACAACTAACACTGGATATGCTAAATTTTTACCATCCACCACACACAGTAAACGAATTGTTGTTTTTGGTTCTTCTGTTGCATATGGAACTGGAGCTACAAATAATCAAGGATGGGGTTATAAATTAGGTGAATATGTAACTGCAAATGGATGGACATTTAATAATGTTTCGATTGGAGGAAACACCACAGTTGATTTAATAAATCGATTTTACACTGATGTAGTACCATTACAACCAGATGTTGTTATTATAGGATTGTCTTTAGCAAATGAAGGTATTTTAAACTCTACTGGTAAGGAAGGTATCTTTGATCAATATATTAGTAACATATTTCGTTTAGTTGATATGTGTCGTCAACAATGTTTTAAAGTTGTTGTAGGTGGTACTTATCCAAATAACAGTTATACAAGTGTCGAATATAATTACATTAAACAAGCAGATAAGTTCCTTCAATCTTCACAAATCCCCTATATTAATTTCTTAGGTTCGGTGGATGATGGTACAGGTAAATGGCGTTCAGGAATGTTTTCAGATGGTGGACATCCTAATGATGTAGGACACACAGCAATGTATAGATCTATTCCGTTAACTTTGTTTGATCGTTTATCATATGTAGATCAACCCTTTTACTTTACGTATCCTATTTCATCATATATAGTTATGACAGGTGATAGCACAACAGCTGCACCTATTCGATACACTGTTGGAAGTGAGCCTATTGGAAGTTGGACAATTATGTGTAATGTAGCTATGGTAAGAGGTTCTGCTAGCGGTGTTGCCTTGTTTTCTGTATACAATGGAACAGCAGCTCCTCTTCGAATTCGCGCTCCAGATGGTGTATGGGAATGTTTAACTAATACAGTTTTAGTACAAAGTACAGTTCGACCAGATGATGGTTTAGTTCATCAAATTGCACTAACATATAATTACTATACAGATACGTGTACATTATACGTAGATGGTGTGAATTATGGTAGTTCTTCTACATCAGGTTGGGGTGCAAATATAACACATTTTGATTTTCTTGGAAGAGTAGATTCACTTGGATTTAATGCTAACGGAATGCAAATATCAAATCTTGCAGTTTATAAAGTTGCTTTAAATGGTAATCAAATTGCAGAATGTTATCGAGGTATGTATCCAAAATCAAGTTTAGAGATTTTTTCACCGTGTACAGATACAGCATTAAGCGTAGGAAATAGTTTATTAAACCTTGCATATTCGGATGCGAGATTATATATAAATACAGCATCTTTATCGTATGCTAGAACGATATCTAATACGACGGAAGTAAATACAAGTGTATCTAAAGTATCATCGAATTTAATCGCAACAGGGAATTCGAATACTGTGGGTAACATATTTACAACAGGTGGAAATGTAGGTATTGGTACGACAACTCCACAAACACGTTTACATATAGGTAGTAATATAATATATGGAGCACGTAGTGGTGATTATTTAGGAGGTAATATGTTTTGGACTGGTTCTGAATGGTCAAGAATATCTTCTGCAGCAGCAGGTTTTTCAATACGTATAGGTGATACATCTGATATGTATGGAAATGGTATGCAATTTTTAGTAGGAGATACAAATAATACAGCTGTTTCGAGAATGTTAATTTCGGCATCTGGAAATGTTGGTATATCAAATACAAATCCTCAACATCGTTTATCTGTAAATGGAACAGTAAATATAGCTACTTCATTAACAGCAGGTTCAATTTTTGCTACAAATAGTACTATAACAAATACAGTTTCAACCAATATTAGTTCAGGAACTCTTAATTTGTCATCTGGTATTACAGCTGCAAGTTCTCAAATAACAAATTCCAACGTTACAACACAAACAGTTGGTACTGCAAGAGTCACAACAAATTTAATGGCTATTGGAAATTCAAACACAATAGGTAATATATTCACTACTGGTGGAAACGTTGGTATAAATAACATATCTCCATCTTACACAGTAGACGTTACTGGAAATCTTCGCATTGGTTCTGTAATCGCAGTATCTGATACTACAAATGCTCCTGCAGGTGCTGTTACAGGAACAAATGTAAGATTTAGTAATGGTGGTATGACTTATCTAAATCAAAATCCACCTGACGAATATAATCCAAGTGGTTCAACTGAAAATCGACCATATTATTACTCTAGTAGTTATTTCGTAACTGCTTTAACAGTTGATCCAAATCCAGATCCTAATTACAGTCCTTACTCTTATTTTTATAATCCAACTGCGTTTAAATATATAGGTTCAGGATCAGCTGTAGTTAATTGGAGAGTACAAACGCCTGGTGCAAGTGCTCCTATGTTTGGTACATATACTATTTATATAGATATATTAGACACCAATGGTACAACTATAATATCAACACCAGCTACTTTAGTATACGGATCTGGATCACTTGTTACGGATACAGGAGTTCAAACAACTACTTTGAACCAGAATCAATATATAAGGTTTAGAGGATCCGGTATGTCTGCAACCATAGAAGACTTTATCTTTACATATGATTTACAGGTTAATGTTAATAGTTTAGTTGCAAATTCATCAGGAGTTACAGTAACAAATGCAAATATAACAAATATTACAATTGGAACATTAGCTTTATCAAATGCAAATCTTGCCACAGGTACAATTGCGACTTTAGTTTCATCTAATGCAAATATAACAAATGTTACAATTGGAACATTAGCTTTATCAAATGCAAATCTTGCTACAGGTACAATTGCTACTTTAGTTTCATCTAATGCAAATATAACAAACAGTACAATAACCAACTTGGTAGCTACAAATATAAGTTCTGGTACATTAAACTTGAATATAGGTATTACAGCTGGTACAATCTTAGCTACAACAAGCATAAGTTCAGGTGGGTTTTATGGTACAAATAGTACAATTACCAACTCTGTAGCCACAAGTAGTACAGTAACAAACTTGGTAGCTACAAATATAAGTTCTGGTACATTGAACTTGAGCACAGGATTAACAGCTGGAACTATCTTGGCTACAACAAGCATAAGTTCAGGTGCGCTTCACGCAACAAATAGTACAATTACAAATGCAGTAAGAACAAATGTGAGTTCGGGTACATTGAACTTGAGCACAGGATTAACAGCTGGAACTATCTTGGCTACAACAAGTATAAGTTCAGGTGCGCTTCACGCAACAAATAGTACAGTAACTAACTCTGTAGTCACAAGTAGTACAGTAACAAACGTAATAGCTACAAATGTAAGTTCGGCAACCTTGAATACCTCAAAATTAACTATTCGAACTCCTGACCCAGCAGTAAATTTTTCATTATTAGATTTTAGAAATCCAGGTAGTTATGGTATATATGCGCAATCAGATTCTATTACTGCAAGAGGTAATACATTACGATTTTTAGCGACTGATTATAATACTGATAATGTTACAACGAGAGATATATTAACAATGAGACCAGAAGGAAACATAGGTATAAATACGAGTACTCCAAGTACTCATCTTCACGTTGCAGGGGGGTATTCGAATAGTATTAATTCCACAACGGGTTCTTTAAGACTTGAACCAGGATGGGTTGGAAATGCAGGAATTGTAAGTTTTTTTCAAGCAAATGGAACTCGAAAAGGTTATATTGGTTATGGTCTTGATAATACATCATTTGAACTTCACGGTGAAGGATCTAGACAGATTACATTACTTACAAATGATATAGAAAGAATGACTGTTACTTCAATTGGTAACGTAGGTATTGGTACGACTACTCCAACTGAAAAGCTAAACGTTGTAGGAAATATTGATTTGTGGGGAACTGTACGAATTGGTGCGAATTCAAGTTCATCAGCTTTTCAAATTAATTTAGGGACAACTGGTGTCGGTAGTTATAGAAGTGCTATATTATATGGCGATGGAACTAACATTATGTTTTCTAATCAACAAAATGGAAATATAAATTTCGGAACAAACAACATTGCGGATAGGTTGGTGATAGCAGCTAATGGAAACGTGGGTGTTGGTACGGCTAGTCCAAGTACAAGGCTTAATGTAAGTGGAAATACTGATTTGTTTGGAAATTTACGAGTTGGTTCGAGTTCAAGTTCAACAGGTTTTAATATTGATCTGGGAACGACTGGTGCAGTTGATAGTTTTAGAAGTGGTTACTTATATGGTGATGGTACAACTATGTATCTTACGAATCAACAAAACGGAGGTATAAATTTTGGAACAAACAATGCTTGGAATAAGATGATGATAGGTGCGAATGGTAGTGTTGGTATTGGTACGGCTACTCCTGATAATAATTTACATATTTATGGAACAGGAGGAACTATGCTTCATGTACAATCCACAAGTACTACAAGTGAAACGTGTAAAATGAAATTTTCAACAAGTAATGGTGATTATTATACATTGAATGCATATGGTGTAGGACAAGATCCTTATAATTGCTTTTATATAAGTGATGCGAGTCTTACACACAGATTTGTTATTGCACGAAATGGATATGTAGGTATAGGGAATGTTTATCCTCCTCAGCGACCTTTACACGTGTTAGGACGTGTAAGAATCAGCGAGCCAAATAATGGTTGTCTAGAGATACAAACGTTGAGTTATATGTCGTATATTTTTACAAATCAGAATGGTAATTTAGAACTGTATCCAGAATCTTCAAGTAATCATATTTATTTACATCCAGTTGGTGGAAAAGTAGCTATTGGGACAGCTAGTAGTGTAACACCAGCGTGTCCATTACATGTAAAAGGAGCTGGTAGTGGTGGTACAATTAGGACATATCCAAGTACGTATAATAGTGAATCATCAATAGGATTTTATTCGGGTGAAAGTTCAGGGAGTTATTGGGTAGCAGGAAAAGGTTCGTGGAGTACAGGTGATAATTTTGCGATAGGTAGTTCAGTTTATAATAGTAGTGTGATAACACTTGGTACGAATGGTTGTGCAGGTATACGTAATACTAGTCCAATTTATCCATTACATGTAAATGGATCAATGACTGGAGCCCTTGTATATTCGTATTTTGCATATGCATTTATGTCATATTCAGTTGGGTCGGGCGGTGCTGGTGTGGCAATTTCTATATATGCTAGTGATCGTGTTGCAGCTTCAGAATTTAATGCATTTTCAGATTCGAGAATAAAAACAAATGTACAAGACGTAATTGATTCATCTGCTTTAGAAACTATACGACAAATTCAACCAAAACGTTACAGTTATATAGACACGTTAAAGAGAACAAATGAAACAGTTTGGGGTTTTATCGCTCAACAAGTAGGTAGTGTACTTGAGAATTCAACTGGTAAAATAAAAGAGTTCCTTCCTAATATCTTTGACACGGTGTCTATAAGCGAACGTGATGGTGATACATTATTAACTTTACAAAATAAAATGACAGTAGAATTAGATATATCAGACAATGCAACAAGACGAATTCGTTTGTATAAACAGGATGACACAGAAGTATTTGTGACATTAAAAACAGTTGTATCATCTAATTCATTTACAGTAGAAGAAACTTTATCAGAAAGCATTTATTTCGCATATGGTCAAGAAGTAAAAGATTTCCATACATTAAATAAAGATGCGATATTTACAGTAGCAGTAGCAGCACTTCAAGAAGTAGATAGACAATTACAAGAAACTAGAACACAATTACAAGAAACTAGAACAGAATTACAACAAACAAGAACGGAATTGCAACAAACAAGAACGGAATTGCAAGAAACAAGAACGGAATTACAACAAACAAGAACGGAATTTCAACAAACAGTAAATAATTTATTACAAAGAATTGAGATTTTAGAGAATTCTGGTGCTTAATTTTACCATTTTCTTTTTTACATTTTTTATGTAAAGTTAATAGTGTGCCATTTTTTTTCAAAATGTTTTTTTTGATCGTTAATATAATTTGCGTCATACATTTTATAGTTTTCAATAATATAAAGTGTGTCATTTAATAATTTATCATATTCTGATTTATCATAAACTCCCAGATTTTTATTTTGTAACAAATGTTCCTCTCCTATTCGCCGTAATAATTCAAAACTATTTGTTAATTCTATTTTTGCTGTAATTAAATTTGATTGTTCTATATCATTTAATTTATCAAAATCATCTTCGTAAGTATAGTTTGTATCTAATGTCGTTTTATAATTTTGAAAACATGTAGATATTTCTTTTGCTGTAGTCGGATTTCTAACAGTTACAACGAGTATGCTATCAGATGTTATATCAAATGTTATTTGAAATTTAGTATTTTTTTTACATGGGATTTTTAATGTCCCTATAAATAAATTATCTTTCACAAAACGTCTTTCACCTTGATAAACATGTATATCAAGTGTAGATTCAAGTGTAGATTCAGATTCATCTGGATTTGCAAGAAAGTTTTCTGTTTTACTAGTAGGTATGACTGTATTTTTAGATATAATTGGTGACATTATACCACCTATTGTTTCAACACCTAAAGACATTGATATTGTATCAAGGAATGTTATGTCTATATCTGTATCTGAATCTCGGTTAAAAAGAGATGCTTGTACAGCCGCACCAATACTTACTGTGTGATCTGGATTTAATCGATTACAAATAATGATGTTATCATCAAAATGATCTAGGAGTATCTCTTTTATTTTTGGTATACGTGTTGTTCCACCAACAAAAATAATTTTACCAACCTGTACTTCATCTGAAATATCTTGTATTAATAATTTAAATTTATTAAACCAGTCGTTGTTTATTGTTTCAAACAATCGTCTATTGATTTCGACTATCATATCTTTGTTGTCAATGTTTTCCAAAAATATTTTATCATTTGTTTTAAAAGATAAATTATGTTTAGTCTTTTCTGATATTTTATATATTTTTTGTAAATTTTTAACAGAAATTACACCTGTAATTTTTGATATAATATACGTTGTCAAGTTATTAGTTATATCATTACCCCCAAGATTTTTATCACCATTTGTTTTTAATACTTCAAAAAAGCAATTTTCATAATCAGCATCGAGTAATGTACAATCAGTTGTTCCACCACCGCTATCTATTACTAATATAATTTCATTTTGTAGATTATTTGATGGGGTATTTTGTGAGTTGTGATATATATATGCTAATGTGGCTGCTGTTGGTTCATTTAAAATTCTTATGGTATTGTATCCTATATTTTGTAAACATGTTTTAATCATTTGACGTTGATTAATATCGAATTCTACAGGAACTGTTATAACAATATCGTTTGATAAAACATCGTTTGAAATGTTAGCGTAGTTTAATAGATGTGATAGATACATTTCAACTAATTTGTTAATAGTAAAATGATGCAACGTGTTATTATATAATATGGTTATACAACAAAAATCAGATGATTTATCCTTTGATATGTGAAGGTGTTTAAAACAATTTTGAAGATCTTTGTTTTGTGAATAATTTATATAAGTGATACCAAATAGACGTTTGAAATTTGTAACAACAGTGCCACCTTTTGTTTTTTCCAATGCAGTTTCACCGTATAATATTTCATCGGTTGTTTGATCGAAATATAAACAACTTGGAGTTGTATAATTTCCAAGTTGATTTGTGATAATATTAACTATTTTATTATTGATATATGATATACAAGTATTAGATGTACCGAAATCTAAACCCAAACTAATCATAAATAGTTTTTGATGTAAAACGAGAAAAAAATAATAGAGTTTGAATGTACATAATCAATTTACATTGTACATTATTGAAGATTATTTTATAGGGGGTTTATAAAGTGTATGATTTGTTATGATATATTTGAAAAAGTGTCCGAATATTTGTCTATACAAGATATGATATCTTTTTTGATGTTAAACAAAGAGTGTTATGGTTTGTATAAATACAATAAGAAATATAATGATATGTTGTTTGTAAAAAAGTTTTTACAATTTTTGAATTTAGATACATTTGAATACAAAATTTTAGAGGGTAATCCAAAAAAAATATTAAAAATGTATTTTTATTTCAAGAATCACCCAAGTGCACATTTATCTGATATTTTGGTATATATGATTGATAATTTTATAATTGACTATAATTTTTTTCGTTTTGTTTCTTCAAAATGTGTATTTAAAAATATATCACGTGTTGACGATTTGTTTACTTATCAATCTTTTTGGGATAGGTGTGAAAGTAATACGTATATTTATATGAGTGATATCGAGTATATATTAAAATATGGTGACTCCAAACATTTAGATATAATATTGAGTTTGTTTGATTTATCTATGGATACATTGTCGCACATATTTACATCGAGATCATCTTGTGGTACACAAGGGTGTTTAAAAGTTTTGATAAAGTATATGTTTATAAAACATTGTTTTGGTATGTTTTGTAGTGTAGATCAACCACTTTTTTTATCGTGTTTTGTATCATTAATAAAATATAAAAATACAGATGTTGTTAGGTATACATTAGAAAAAAAGAGGAAATATATCAAGACAGGTAATTTAGATTACAATTATCTAATTAATCAATGTGTTAAAATGGAAGATCGCAAAATATTCAAGTTACTATTAGACGAATACGAGTATGATAAGAATTCCATTTCAAGGGAATTATTGGTAATTAATACCCATCATATTATTAACCATTTAAGAAATGGTAAGATTAATTATATTGTATATTTAGTGAATCATTATTTAGGAAATTCTATAGAAGTTGTAAATAGTATATGTGAATCAATAGATGATCTTGTAGTAAAAAAGAATTTTAATGAATTACAAGAATTGAGTAATTTAGAAAAATTTTTATCACGTGACAACTTTGAAATGATTAGAAAGAAATTGTATAATGTATATAAGAAAAGAAATATTGAAATGTTTTTACGAATTTAGTCGTTTGTGGTTTATGTATTTAAAAATAATTTATTAAAAAATGAATAAAAAGCAACATTGAAATAATTTTAATGACGATTAATATTATATCGTGTGTGATCAATCATAAAAACAATTTAGCAATTGGTAGGAATGGTAGTTTATTGGTACATTTAGTTGATGATTTAAAAAATTTTAAAAATATAACTACTAATAGATTATTAAAAGAGACATTTTTGAATAGGAATGTTGTGTTGATGGGTAGGAAAACGTGGTTTTCTATACCAAGAGAAAACAGACCATTGAAAAATAGACTAAATTTAGTTTTAACAAGAGATACTGATTTATTGAAGTTGTCACCTTTTCCTAAAAAGGTTAAACAAAAGACGAATTATGACAAGGACGTGTATTTTATAACATACGATGAATTTGAAAAGTTTTATGAATGTATGAATCCAAATGTGTTTGTGATTGGTGGAGGAGAAGTATATAATAGTTTTTTAAATTCTGAAAAATATACACCATCAAATGTGTTTTTAACTGAAGTGTATGGATATAAAGGTTTAGAACCAGATACGTTTATTAGTGGTTTAACACAAGAATATAGATTGATTAGTGTATCAGATAAGATAATTGATAAAGATTGTGGTTTGAGTTTTCGTTTTTTGGAATACAGATATTTCAAGAATTTTAAAACAGATGAAAATAAGTATTTGGATGTATTAAGGGATATTTTGGCTACGGGAAATACGAGAGGTGATAGAACTGGAGTTGGTACAGTTAGTGTATTTGGGAAACAAATAGAATTTGATATATCTACGAATATTCCTTTATTGACGTCAAAACGTGTTCCTTGGAAACATGCTATTCACGAGTTGCTTTGGTTTATGCGTGGTGATACAGATGCAAAGATTTTACAAAAGAGTGGTGTGAAAATTTGGGACGGGAATACATCTAGAGAATTTTTAGATAACCGTGGACTACATCATTATGAACCTGGTATATTAGGACCTGGATATGGTTGGCAATGGAGATTTTTTGGTGCGAAATATAGTCAAGCATTTGCTGACACATCAATTATTGATAGAACAAAAATAGGTGGTTTTGATCAATTAGCATATGTTGAAAATTTATTACGAAAGGATCCGTTTAGTAGAAGGATAATGATGTCATATTGGAATCCAGTAGATTTTGATAAAACAGCACTTTTACCGTGTCATTTTACATGCCAATTTTATGTAACAGAAAGAAGTGGTGAACGTTATTTAAGTTGTCATTTTGTTATGAGATCAAATGATATGTTTTTAGGTAATCCTTTTAATATTTTTAGTTATGCAGTATTAACTTATATTTTGGCAATCAGATGTAATATGAAACCTGATCGTTTAGTTTATAGTGTAGGTGATGCTCATATTTATAGAAATCATTTACAACAAGTAGCTGAACAATTATCACGACCTTTAAGACCTCTTCCTAAACTAAAAGTGAATCACGAAATTCGTAATAAACGAATAGAAGATATAACAATTGATGATTTTGATATTATTGGTTATCATCCATACTCATCTATTTCTGCTTCAATGGCAGTTTAAAAATTGAATTAAAAAGTATTCGGTACTATTTTTAATAATTATGAGACTTATATTTTTTGTTTTACATTTTGTATCACTAGCTTGTAATGATAAAAATACTACAAATACTACATTTACACCTAAACTAAAACATAAATTTAAACCTACACACAAATTTAAACCTACACTAAAAATTAAACCTAAAGGAGGACTTATTCCTATAATTAGTGGTAAAAGGGCAACGTTAACGTATTTTACAGATTCGACTACACAATGTTATGGTAGTAATATTCCAGTTGGAAATGCGATGGCAGTGAATCCTTTGTTATTAGGTTTTACAACTGATGATTGGATTAATCGTTTTTCTAATGTAGAACCGAACAAGATCCCTTGGTGTGGTAAAACGATGAAGGTAACAGTAAATGGAAGGAGTTTTACAGGAACTATTATTGATACTTGTTCTATCACTGATACATCATTTACAGATCCAGTAACAGGTGAGACAATTGGTGGAAAATGTGATTATACTAATGTTATAGATTTATATGGAGAAACAGGTAGGTCATTTTTACAAAATGCAGTAGGTGATGATTTTTATCAGGGTAATTTAGAATGGGAAATAATCTGATTTAAATATTACAAAAAATAAAAAATTGAATAAAATGTGTAATTTACTAATTTTTATAACAAATGTTGTCTTTTTTTGATTTTGGTGATTCTAATACTCGTAGTTTATTTCATTTTTTGCAGGATTCACTTGCAAAGAATTATGAATTTGAAATAAGATTTGGTAAATTTTTATATGAAAAAAATAATGAAAAAAACAATGAAAAAAACAATGAAAAAAAACAATATCGTTTTGATTCAAATATGGAAATTGAAAGTTTTTATAATTTGAAAAATATGTTTGATAGTCAAATGGTTGAAAAAGGATATAAAAATACTCGCGAATTTATCTATGCAGGTGATAAATGTTCAATTAAAAGAATTGTTGATTTGGATGATCATTCTGTTGTTTCTATGATAAAATCGAGTGTAAGACGTTACGATATATACGATTATGATATTCGTATATCAGTTGCATATGAGAAAATGGATGTACCAATTGAACATCCTGATGAATTTTATATGATTAGGACAAAGAACAGAACAAGTTACAAGTTGCCATTTGGGTCACTTGATTTTACTATTATTGAACAAAAAGATTGTAAAAGGAATACAGTTGAAATAAAATATGAAGTTGAAATGGAAATAACAATGATGGATAAAGAAAATATTATGACACATTTAATGGTTTTATTACAAGCACGTCAAAATAATTTCTTTGTGATTCCTGGAAATGAAAAGAAACGTATTATTTACGAATATCGTAATATGTTAAAGGTTGGATATTTTGTAGGTGCTCAACCAGAAACCTTGCACAAAGATAAGATTTCTACTATATATAAATCAGATTATTCTATTACTGATAAAGCAGATGGTGATCGTGTATTTTTATTTATTGACAAAAATGGTAATGTTTATATTTTGGACAGTAATTTGAATCACGTTTTTAGAACAGATATAAAACAAAAACGCGCGGAATATTATTGTTCTATTATTGATTCAGAATTGGTAAGATCTGAAAATAAGATATGTATTTTAGCATTTGATTTATTGTATTATGGAAACAAAGATATTCGTGGTGATAAAAACTATTTGTTAAAAAAGAGATTGGAAAAGTTGGATGAAATAATTGGAAATTTATCAACATCTGATTATTATGAAACTACATTGAAAAAGTATTATTTTGGAAATGTATTTAGTGCATCTAAAAAAATTTTAGATTCTGTTGGTGATAAACCATATGAAAATGATGGATTGATATTTACTCCTTTGAATGAACCATATTCTATTTCTAAAAAATGGCCTTCGTTATTAAAGTGGAAACCAGCTGAATTGAACACAATTGATTTTTATGTTGAACGAGTTGAATCTACTAATAGATGGAATTTGTATATTCAAGCACCCAAGGAAAATTCTACTCAGAGAAATACGTCACGTACAGAAAAGGTTTTATTTGATGTTGAAAAATTATGTGGAGATTTATCTGTTGGAAATGTAGTTACATATGAAACTACATTTAGTGATAGTTTAATTGACAAGACTACAAACAGTCCTTATCAATCAAACACAGTTATAGAATTCAAATGGGACAAAGAACTGTCTAAATTTATTCCATTAAGAACTCGTTGGGATAAAACAGCTAATCCAAGTAAACATGGAAATTTTGTAAAAGTTGCTTGTGATATTTGGAACAATATTCATAATCCAATCGAAAAGGATTATTTGTTAAAGTTTTATTCAAATAACAAGGTTGAAAAGGACATTCATTTTGAAAGAATGAGACGTTTTCATAACAAAGTAAAAGAATACTTGTACAACAAATATTGTAAAAATAATAATTATCTATTGGAATTATGTTCTGGAAAGGGAGGAGATTTACATAAATGGTTATATAATAATGTAAGACACATTGATGGTTATGATGTGTCCTCTAAACATATTGATGAATGTAAACGACGTTTTGAATCATTAAAGCTAAAAGATGCTCCGTGTTTTAATTTTTACAATCTTGATTTGAAAAAGGCAGATGCTCCAGATGTAGTGTATCGTAGTAAACAATCTAAATATGATACAATTTGTTGTCAATTTGCAATTCATTATTTTTTTGAATCAAAGAACAGTTTAGAAAATGTATTTAAGATTTTAGAAAATTGTTTAAATGACAATGGGCACTTTATTATTACATTTATGGATGATCAATCTTTGGATAATTTGTTTTGTGATAAAAACAATGTGTGTTATGAAGAAAATGGTGAAATAATTTATATGCTGGAACGTGATACAAAACGTGATTCTTTATATGGTAATCGTTTGAAAATTACATTAAATGGAAATAATATTTTGGGAGATGGTTCAGATGAGTGGATTGTTAATTTTAAAAGTTTTTGTGATGTAATGGCCCAAAGGGGGTTTGAATGTGTAGAAACAGAATTGTTTTCAAAATTATACAACAAGGATTTATTAGAGATTGATTTATTAAATTATGAAAAACATATTTCGTTTTTGAATAGATATGCTATATTCCGTAAAACAACGACAAGACAACTTGATATTGATTTAGTTTCTAATCAAGTTGTTTATAATAATATTCCTACAGAATACAATTTTGAAACAGTTGATTTACATCAAAAGAATATTACTGTTCAAAAAATTACATCAACATATAATATTGTTGATGTTCTTAATTGTATACAGTACAAGTATTATAAAAACAATGTTGAAAACAAGGTGTTAGATGATGTTCCAGAAAATGTGTTTGGTGAAATTGTGAATATTTTTGAAAAATTAAAAATAGAATACGTTCCAATTTTTATACAAGATCCATTAGATTTTAATTTATACGACAACACTATAAACAATGTTTATTTTACATATTACAAACACATTATTGAAAAAAAGACTGATGAAGAAGAAGAAAAGATAGAATATCACAATTGGTACATCATTATGTATAATGATCAATTAATTTTCCCACATCCTAATCCTGATCCAGTTGAAACTAAACCACTTGAAATTAAACCACTTGAAATTAAACCACTTGAAATTAAACCAGTTGAAATTAAACCACTTGAAATTAAACCACTTGAAATTAAACCAGTTGAAACTAAACCAGTTGAAATTAAACCAGTTGAAACTAAACCAGTTGAAACTAAACCACTTGAAACTAAACCAGTTGAAATTAAACCAGTTGAAATTAAACCAGTTGAAATTAAACCAGTTGAAATTAAACCAGTTGAAATTAAACCAGTTGAAATTTCAGAGGAAGTTGGTGGTGATGATATGAAAAAAGTTATTATGGAAAAGTATAATAATATGAAGAATGATAAGAAAGTTACGATTAAAATGTTTAAAGAATTATTACAATGTGCAAATCTTAAAGTATCTGGTAAAAGGGAAGAATTGGAAATGAGACTAATGGAATATTTAGCTGTATAATAAATACAAGATGATCTAATTAACATTTATTGAATTATTGCGTAACGTTTATTTTATTATTATATTTAATCATAATAAAATGGTTAAAGTTGATGTTTATGGTGACACACGTGCTACTTGTGTACAAAGAGTTTTGATTTTATTGGAGGAATTGGATTTAAAATATGATGTAATAAAAGTTGATTTATTAAAAAATGAACACAAGACCGAGGATTTTTTAAAATTGCAGCCATTTGGTAAAATTCCTGTTGTAAAATATGATGATCGTGTAATTTTTGAATCGAGAAGTATTTTAAAGTATATTGCTAAGAATAATGTTGATATTAAGGATTTATTGGGTGGGACTGATGAAGATATTTGGTTAGAAGTGGAATCTCAAAATTATAATCCTCCAGCGAGTAAGATTGTCAATGAAAAATTATTTAAAAAATGGAGGGGTGAAAAGGCTGATGAAGATGTTGTAAAAAAATCATTGGAAGAATTAGAAAAGGTGTTAGATGTATATGAAGGTCGTTTAAGCGAACATCCATATATAGGAGGTGAATTTTTTAGTATTGCAGATATTAGTCATATCCCTTATACAAATTATTTGTTAAAATGTGGTTATAAAGATTTATATAAAAAGAGACCAAATGTATACAAATGGTTAAAGAGGATTATTAAAAGAGACAGTGTTCAATATTTAACACGACAATCAGAACACGTTTCCAAGTTGAATAAAAAAGAATCAGGGTCTGTAAAAAAATCCGATACTGTAAAAGAATCAGAGTCTGTAAAAGAATCAGAGTCTGTAAAAAAATCTGATGACAAATCAAATGACAAATCAAATGACGACAGTATTAAAAAGTTATTAGATGATGAAGAAAGTGATGATGAAGAAAGTATAGATAAGGAAAAGGAATATAAAAAGATGGTTAAAAAAATGATGCGTACCGAAAGGACCGAAAGGACTAAATTACAGAATGATATTGAATAAATGTATCTTTTCTCGATTTAACAAACTAATTAATTAATTTTAATTAATTTGATGTAAACTCCCAAAGGGAGTTAAGTGGTTGATTACGATGGTATGATTTGCCAGGATAATGTTAATGCTGTATCTGTCCATCCACTACCAAGAGAGTCTATTCTATAGATAACTGCATCGAATGTAGTTGTTGTGAGTGATTTGAAATTTACGGTATAAACATTTGTATTATTTGTGGTGGTTGTTAATGAGCCTATTATTTTATAATTTGTATTATTCATAGTTGTTCCGATGGGTATATTTGAAATAGTCATTACACCTGTTCCTGTATAGTTTCCAATTATTGTATTACCTGATATTATGCTCATATTTTGTCCGTTTACATATATATTACCTCCTATATATAGATCTTTTGAGATGGCTGTTCCACCTAGAACAGTTAGTGTACCTCCAGTTCCTGCTCCTTGTGAATTTGTTGTTCCTTTTAGTTGCAAGGATCCTTGAGGTTCTAAGGACATTGTATTAGTTGTTCCGTGAAACCATTTAAATGATAAATCATTATTGTTTTTTGGAAGAGAAAACCAAAGTGATGATGTGTCTATACCAATTGCGTAATCACAAGAATTTGCTGATAGATCTGAATATAATATGATTTTACTACCTAATGATCTTGTTGTAAATGATGGTGGGTTAATACCGTGATTTGTAAAATACATACCTCTTGTTCCTGATACAACAATATCACCAGATACATTAAGGGCTCCGCTAGATACTGATGTAATATTAGAGTTTCCTACATTTTGTGTACTCTCTATAAATTGTGGTCCGGAAAGGTGTAAATTAAATATTGGTGAAGTTGTTCCTATGCCGACATTTCCTCCATATGGATTAAGAACGAGTGGTAATTTTTGTGTGTTATCTGTATTTAGATATGTTTCAATTGATCCGAAATTGTCATTTACAGGTGTCATTTCTATATTTGCAGTTGTTGATGTGAGAGTAAGTTTACCAGATGTTGAAAATACAGCTGTGGTTGTGGTATTAGGTTGAATGTAACAATCACCATATCCTCCAAGGTGTAAACCAGAAGTGGAATTGGCATAAATCCAATTACGTTTTCCAGAACTTGTATTAAAATTTATTTCAGTATTACCTAATTTGCTAGTGAGTGGTGTTAATGTTAATTGTGAATAAATCGATGTATCTGTAGGTGTAGAATTTCCAATATAACAATATCCATCGATTTGTAATGTTGAACTAGGATTGACTTTATTAATACCTACGTTACCACCAGTTGTGAAGATATTACCGAATGTATTTGAATTTGATAATGCTATTAAATTGCCTCCTACAAATAATTTTTTACCTATAGCTGCACCTCCTTCTGTTAAAATACTACCACCATTTGTGACAGATTCTGCATCAGCTATAGATTGTATTGTCAAACCTCCATATGTTAAGAATGATCCAGTACTTGAATTGATAGCTTCATCTGTTGATGTAAGTGTTAAATATGCAAATGTACTACTAGTTCCTACACCACCAGAGATGATTCCATCTACATATAAATCTGCATTTACGTGAACATTTCCATTTACATCCAGATGATAATTTGGACTAATTATGTTTATACCAACATTTCCTGCTGTGGTAATGATATTTCCCAAAGTATGAGATGATTCTGAATCAGTTATAATATTGGATGGATATAAATTTGATATAGATGCATTTGTTATAATAGCTGAATCTGATGTGATTGACGTTGCTAATAAATTTGTAATTGTAGAGTAAACATTTAGTAGGTTGGAATTGGTTATAGATGTGAAAATGGAGTTATTACTTGTAAGATCTTGTACATTTGCAAAATCACAAGTCATATTTTTTGTAAGAATTGTATTTCCAACAGTTAAATTTGTATTTATGTTTTGATTTCCTGTATGAATTGATTGAGAATACAATGTATTTGATATAGTGACATTTGTTGAGAAAACAGAGTCGTCTCCTACGTATAATTTTTTACTAATACTTGCCCCTCCTAAAGCTGTAAGACTTCCGCCTGAACCTAATCCAGTAGCTGATTGTGTATTAAAAATATGTATGTGTCCTGATTGTAATCCTATATAATCAGATACACTAACACTAGATGATTCTGGATCATCTGTAGTCCATCCTAATACGAAATTGTCTGACGCTTCACTATAAAAATATGATGCGTAAACTTTATTAAAAAGAGCAATTGTATCATTTGTTAAAGGTATTGTTGTGAAAGATGAATTTAAACTGGCAATTTTCGTTGTTCCATCGTATGATGTAATTTGTCTAACTTGATTTATACCTAACCCTGATGTAATTTTAACGAACCAATTTATGTAATAATCATTAGATTCATTTGCTGATATTGGTAGTGTAATTGTATTTGTAGTTGCATCAGTGATTATAAATGAATCAGATGGTGTATCTTTTACAATATCTCCTAAATTTGTATCATTTTCCATTTGATATCTTTGGAAAAGTATACCACCATCTCTTGATGTATCAGGTGCAGAGTTGACGACAAGTAGGTTATCTTGTATTCGTATAATTTGTGATATAATTTGTGTTTGTGTGCCGTGTACTGTTAAATTACCTCCTATATATACGTCTTTTTCAAAACTAGCACCTCCAGCTATAGTGAGGGCACCTCCAGCAGTGACACTAGATGAATTTGATGTTTTATGTATACTAATACCACCGGATAATCTGATTGCTCCTACTGTAGAGTTTATGCTTTCACTTGTGTTTGTTGATATTATACCAGAGTTGGAATCTACTAAAAAAATATTATTTCCAGAATCATCTAGACATCTTAATTTTATAGAAGACATATATCTAATATAAATAACTTGTAAAAAAAGTTTTAATGATTAACATAACATATTAATGTTAAAGACGTTTTTAAAAAAATGAAAAGTATTTAAAATTTGGATTAAATACAACTTACACTGAATAAGATGTTCTTCAGATTTGATATGACAAAAGATGTTGATATAGATAATTATTCTATTGATTTAAAAATGAATGACATTCCTGAGCTACCAAATGAATGTTATGGATATAATGATAAGTTGAATATTTGTAGAAATCGTATTGACAATATTGATAGCGAAAGTTGGAAAAAAGTTAGATGGTATATTAATGTGTACGATTTTCAAGTAAAGGATCCTATTATAAATAGGGCTTTTTATAAATATTGGGAAATCATTAATGAATTTGAAATATTTGAAGATTACAATGAAAATGAAATTGTGTTACATTGTGCAGAAGCTCCTGGGGGTTTTATTCAAGGTACTAATATTTATTTGCAGATAGATAGAATTGTACAACCTATAAAAAATGATGATCCAGAAGTTACTGATGATGGTTTTACTGTTGTAAAAAGACGTAATAAGAACAAACGTTTTGACAATTACAGAATCTATACTATTTCTTTGAATAAGGATTTGCCACAATATAAAAATTATAATTTGCCAAGTTATAATAAGAATATAGTAAACAAGTTTTTATGTATAACTTATGGTAAGGATAACACAGGTGATATTAATAACATGGACAATATTAATCATATTAAAAATATTGCTAAGAAGCAATTTTATTTAATTACAGCAGATGGTGGTTTTGATGAAGGCAATGATTTTAATCATAAGGAACAATTACATTATCAGTTGATTTTAAATGAGATTATTACGGCAATTACAGTACAAAAGAGTAATGGGCATTTTATATTAAAGATGTTTGATATTTTAACAGAAACAAGTGTACATTTATTATATATGTTATTTTTATGTTATCGTGATATTTATATATATAAACCTAAAACAAGTAGACCAACAAATTCTGAAAAATATGTTATATGCAAAAATTTTGAAATAGATGATGCACGTAGACATATTATTTTATCAGAATTACAGAAATTATCAGAGACTGTCTATCATTCTAAATCAAAATTTATATCTTTTAGATTATTTAAGACTATACCTGATATTTTTATTGATAAGATTAAACTATGTAATACATCTTTATTGGACAAACAATGTTTGCATTTAGAAAGAGCTATTGAGTTATGTAAAGATACAGAATTTTTAGAAGAATATGATAAAAATTTAGATAAATCTTTAGAAAAAAGAAAAGAGGTATTTAGATCTTGGGAAGAACTTTATAACTTAAATGCTTACGTGTAATGTTTAGTTTTTGTCTTAGTGTTTAGTTTTGTCTTAGTTTTTAGTTTTAGTTTTTTAAGATTTTATTGTGAGTATATCTTCGATTTGGATGTGGTCTAGTTTATTGTTGTTAATAAATAATTTTACGTAATAATAAAATTGGAAACAATTTATTAGAAAGAGTATCATAAGTAGTCCCATTATAGTGTATAAATATGGTTTCAAGTTTTCAAATGCTATATTAATAATATTATTCATAATAACTTCTAGGCGCTTTTTGTTTTTATCTTTTTCGCATTCTTTAAAAATAATACCTATAGTTTCGCTAGTTAGGTCACTGATAATAGATTTCATAAAGTGTTTTTTACTTATGATAAATAAAAAAATTTGTTTTATTTGTTTTTTTCGATAATAAAAAATCGAAAAAATAATACGTGTGTTTATTATTATCTTTTTTTTTATATAAGAAAAGTAAAATGAGTGCAGAACAACCAACTATGATTACTTTGGATAACATTAATTCGATTCAAATTTTGGCACAATATGTTGAAGTAGCTCAACAAAAGGGTGCTTATTTATTAACAGAAGCTGAAATCTTAAAACGTGCAATGGATGTTTTAATTAACAATATTCCAGATAAGGAAATTGATACAAATATGGCTAAACAATTTTTGATTCAAGGTGTTGTTAAGGGTCAAAAACACGGTTCGTATACATTGAATGATGCTGCATTGTTAAATAAAGTTGTTATGTTTGTTTCAAATACTCTTCCTCAACAAGAACAACAACCAGTTCAACAACAACAACAACCAGTTCAACAAGGTGAACCAGTAGCTCAAGCTACTCCAGCTCCAGTTGTTCCAGCTATTGAAGACGACAGTGATGATTTGTCTGACTTGGCTGAACCAATTCCTTTGAAACCAAAGGAAGTTTAAAAAATAACTGTAATTTAAAAAATAAAAATAACTGTAATTTAAAAAATAAAAATAACTGTAATTTAAAAAATAAAAATAACTGTAATTTAAAAAATAAAAATAACTGTAATTTAAAAAATAATTGTGATTTAAAAGTAAATAACTAATTATATTAATGTTTTTTGATTTAAACATTAATAATTATATATCTTATATGAAAAGAGAATTTTTTGGAAGTGCTATATTTTTTAGTTTCTTAGTTGGTGTCAATTATATTTTGAAAAATATGTATGATCGATATAGTGACGACAGAGAAAGTGAAAGAGAAAGTCTAGATGGCACTGAAAGTGACACTGAAACTGAAAGTGACACTGACACTGAAACTATTACAAAATACAACTTAGATCGTATATCGGAGGATATAGCTGACGACAATGATATAGCTGACGAAGTTGACGACGACGATATAGCTGACGAAGTTGACGACGACGATATAGCTGACGACGACGATATAGCTGACGACAAAGATATAGTTGACGAAGCTGACGACGACGATATAGCTGACAACAAAGATATAGTTGACGACGACGATATAGTTGACGAAGCTGACGACAATGATATAGCTGACGACAAAGATATACCTGACGACAAAGATATACCTGATGATTGTAGTCCTATAGATATTTTAGATTCTGTTATAAAGATTGTTTTAGATACAAAGATTGAGGATGATATAGAAATGTTTCAAAAGGTGTTGGATAGAAAACAATATTTGTTAGGTTTGAATGATAAGTTATCAGAGATAAGAGAAAGATTAGAAGATTTAAAAAACGAATTGAAAATTTAAAAATGATTTACATAACTTTTACACGATAGGTACCGTTATAATTAGATCCAGTTTTGTTTAGAAGTATTCCTGAATTTGGTGGCCAAGTAATGTTTAAAAAAATACTTGTTCCATATCCGGGCGATGCGACTGTTCTGACGATATGTGCTTGTTGTGAACTTTCACTTTTAGTTACATGAAAAATTCCAGATGGTCCATTGAAGACTAAATTACTGATTGTTATAACGTAACTTCCTTTTGCATAATTAGATATTGTTGTTGTGTTTGTGCTTGTCAATGTTATATTAGATATTACTATATCCAAATCATCAACGTATTTTTTTGTTGCGGCGTCTTGTGCGTTTATAGGATTAGCGACATTTGTTATATTTTGTAGAATACCAGTATTACTTAACATATCAATTGAACTTTTTGATATATTACTGTTACCGATAGTAGAGGAAGTGATATTTATATTTTGTGCTTGACCACCGTCAATAAAAACATTTCCTTCTAAACACACGGACATTTATGTGCTAATATAAAATTAAGATGTAAAAAATATTTGCGATTTACACGAATGAAACTTTAATAACCAACTCGGGTTAAATCTATGAAAAAATTGAATCGGGTTAAATTTATGAAAAAATTGAAAAAAAGAATTTCGATTGTATAAGTTAGATGCCATTTTTGAAGAAAAGTGTAAAATATTCTAAAACTAAGGTTTTAAAAGAAGATGTATTATTGAAGTTGTTAGAAAAAAACGGAGAGTTTAGTATTAGTAAAGATGTAAATACAGAAATTTCTTACGATTATATTATTTCAAATAATAATAAGAAATATTATTTACTAATTACGAAAAAACAGTTATTAGAACAACAAAAATCCAATCTGGAATACAAAAAATTGTTACATTTTTTCCCTGATCAATCTAGTAATGATAATAATTTATTGGAAGACGATATGTTATCTGATTTTTATTTAGAGATTGATTCTTTTTTCGATGATGAATTTTTATTAGAAGGTTATTTGTATAAATCAGATGATAAATATGAATATTTACTAACAGATATTTTAGTTAAGAACAACGATATAGTTAATGTATCTTCTGAATTACGTTATTCTTTATTGAATGAAATTATACAAAAGATAGGTAAAGTGCATTTAAACAAATGTGTTGGTGTTAATTATTTGACAATCAAAACACATCCTGTATTTGAAACAACTAGTATTTTATCTAAAAATATAATTTCCTCTTATTTAACATCATCTACAGCAAATTTACATATCAATGAAAGTAATATCAAAAAAAGTGATATGACAATTTCAAGTGAATATGAATATGATAGTGATATGACAATTTCAAGTGATTATGATAGTGATATGACAATTTCGAGTTTGTTAGCATCAACAGCGCATTAAATTTTTATGAAAAAATTGAAAAAAAGATATGTTTATAGAGTTATTATATATTTTAGTAGATGTCATTTTTGAACAAGAGTGTAAATTATTCTCAAACTACAGTTTTAAAAGAAACTGTATTATTGCCTTTATTGAAGTCGTATAATAATTTTGTATTAAAAAATTCTGGTGAGTTTAGTATTGATAAAGATGTAAATACAGGAATTTCTTATGATTATATTATTCCAAATAATAATAAGAAATATTATTTACTAATTACGAAAAAACAGTTATTAGAACAACAAAAATCCAATCAAAAATATGATATATTACATTTTTTCCCTGATCAATATAATAATGACGATGATTTATTGGAAAAAAATAGATCATCTGATTTTTATTTAGAGATTGATTCTTTTTTTGATGATGAATTTTTATTAGAAGGTTATTTATATAAATCAGATGATAAATATGAATATTTACTAACAGATATTTTAGTTAGGAACAAAGAGATAGTTAATGTATCTTTTGAATTACGTTATTCTTTATTGAATGAAATTATACAAAAGATAGGTAGAGAGAAATTGATGTATTTAAACAATCATATGTCAATCAACATACATCCTATATTTGACGATGAAAATCAAAATTTAGTAAAAATTTTTAAAAATAATTTTATATATAATGCTCAGATTCGGTGTTTAGAAAAGGTTTGTAATTTCAATAAACGACGTTATATTGATATAAAGATTGATAAACAAGACAAGAAAAATATTGAAAAAGGTAAATATACAGATGTATATAATGTATATAATTATGAAACTAATAATTTTGAAGGAATATTGTATATAAAAGGAATACGTGAATCTCAACGAATGAAACTACTTTTCAATGACAAATATACAATTGATAGTGACACAAAAGTAAAGATAAACTGTATATGGAATCAAGTTTTTTCTAAATGGCAACCAATTTTCAATTAATTAAAAACTGAATTTGAGTTATTTTGTTAAATAAATACAATACTTTATGAAAAGTTTAAATATCGTAAGAGACTCTATTGATAAATTAAACTCCCAAAGGGTGTTTAAACGTAAAAAGGATACGTATTGTGTCTATAAAAAATGTAAAAATTATAAACTTCGTAACAAAAATTTATGTAGGCCTCACGAAAAAAAAATGGTAAATCAAAGTACACAAGAATATATTAAAATTTTAGTAACAACAGTTATAACAACAGTTACAACACTTGCATTATTATCCATTTACTTTATATATAATTTTGATTTTGAGTATCCGAGTAATTTTGATTTGTATTACGATACAGGATTTAAATACGTTTGTGAAAATGTTAAAAAATCGATAGAATATAGTACGTATATATTCTCTAATGTTTATTCGAATGTTAATGTTAATATGTGTTCTGTTTTAACAGATGTACAAGATGAGTTTTTTGTTACAAAAAATACGATATATTGTATTTTAACAGATATTCAAAATAAGTTGTTTGGGTATATTAAGTATTAATTACTTTTTTTATATTAAATATTAATTACTTTTTTATACTTTTTTATTTTGTTTATTAATATTATATATGTTATATAATAGTAATTTTGACGATTCTAATTTTGAAAACGTAAATTGGAGAGAATTCAATAGAACTATTGATGATCCTTGTGCAATTCAACAAAAAAACAATGATAACAATAAAAAAATAAAATACATTACTACCAATCACGTAGATCTTTTACAAGCAAAAGATACATTAAACTTTTATGGAATGACAATAAAAGATCAATTATTTGTACCATCTGAAAATATTGATTCTGATTCATTTTTGCGTTATGGTAAAAGTGGTGGTATTATGACAAATCCTAATATTAAGAATGTATTTGGACAATTACCATTCCCAACAGTTCCATCTAAATATCAAACTGCACATGGTAACTTTGAAGTAGAAAATGATTTAAGACCTAGTTCCATTGAAATAAACAAACAAAGTTGTAATCCACACGATAATCAATTTTATAAAAGATCTTTTACTATTTTTGATGGAATTGAAAACCCAGATCCATTAAAAAGTATTGAAACAAAAGATTTTGGCCCAAGAGGCGGTGTAAATAGCAGATTCTCGAAATAATCGGTAAAAAAACATTTATATAAATTTAATATTTTATATAAATCTAATAATTTATTTAAATTGGATCTTTTATTTAAATTTGATCTTTTATTTAAATTGGATCTTTTATTTAAATTTGATCTTTTATTTAAAATACATTTCTATGATTGAGTTCTTTACGACGTTTTTCCAAGGTGATAATTTTAAAAATGAATGTGTTTTGGAGTGTTTTATTAATAGCATTAGGAGGTGTTGCATCATCACCAAAGTAAAAAACATCACCTAATGAATCTAATATTTTTATAGTCATTCTTGAGAGATTTGCTTTTGGTGTTTTGTAGTATTTTACTGTATTTTCGTGAATTCTTTTGTCTATTTGCATAAAACCTCCAGGTTTAATAGGGGTATTGGGTTGTAAAATTGCAAATGAATCTGATATATTTTTATCATTTGATAATACTACATCACTTATTTCACCTATATTTAATAGTAAATACGGTTCGTCCTCTACATTGTTTGTTGCTGGAATAATAGCTTGAATTAATTCAACTGAATATATATTTTTGAATTCGTTTGGTAATTCTATAGTATAATTATTTACACTAGGATAAATAGTACGATCTCTATCTTTTGAAGAAATACTTAGATAATGCGTATTTTCTTCGTATTCTACATTAGATTCGTTTGATAAACTGTGTTTTGTATTATAAGAATCGCCGTAAACATCATTATAATTATTTGTATTCCAATCATTTGTATTACTTTGCGAGTAGTTATGTCGCGAATATCTTTCATACGGTTCACCAAGTCTGTTTGACATTATTCTATTATTAAGTAATAAAATAAATTCAGATATTATAACTTATTAAAATATGAATTAAATTTAAAAAGTACTTTAGTTTATATTACAAACCCTTTTATGGTTGTGTCAGACAATGATAATGACAATGATAATGATAATAATAAAGAAGAATTTCTCGAATTGCAAATTTTATCAACGGAACAACCTGTATGTTGTGTTTGTTTAAATACAATTTATGATTTGTATGTTGAATTACATTGTTGTAAACAACATATTCATAAAAAATGTTTAATAGAATGGATTTTAAATGAATCAAATTTAAGACCTAAATGTCCTATATGTAGATGTATAATTTATAGTTTGGACAGTCGTATAGAAATGAGAGATTTTATTTTGGTATTACACGATATTTTAAATAATAAAAATACAACAACAACAACTATTGATAAACATAAATTAAAAAACCTTTCAAATATTTTTTTTAAAAATGAAATGATTTTTGAATATTTATTTATATCAGATGTTGTAGAGGAGGATGATTTTAATGAAAGAATTCGATATCTTAATCTAACATCTATGATGTGTTTTTTAATATTGATTGTGTTAATGTTAAATTTATTTTTTATGTTGTGATCAAAATTTAAATATGATCAAAATTTAAATATGATCAAAATTTAAAAACAAATAATTTACATATTTATGGATATAGAGAGATATGTTATGAATGATATATGTTGTATATGTTTAGACATAGATGATAAAATGAAGATATTAAATTGTTGTCATAATTCTATACATACAGAGTGTTTATTTTTGATTTTTTCAGAAAAGTTATATCAATGTCCTTTATGTAGAGCTTTTATAAATCCAAAAGATTATTTTACAACAAAAACGTATAGGAGTATAATGTTAAATACAAAAGTTGATTCTGAAAAACTGGATGTGTTTTTGTGGAAGATTTCTGATAACACGTGTGTTTATTATTATAATAAAATGTTGATTTTAAATTTAATGAATAAAAAAGACAAATACATTTTATTAATTGTATCAAGTGTTATTTTTTTGTTATTGACTTGTATATTTTTTATTATGTCTAATACGGTTGATTATATCCATTAAAATAAAAGTTTAATTTAAAAGTTATAATACAATATAATATATGAATTTCGTGTTATTATGTGGTGTTGTATTATTATTTTGTATAGATTACTTTATCGTGTATAAAGATACAGTTAATCGTAACAAAGATTTAACAGAAAAGCAACGTGCTCATATTTTGTCTATAAAAGCATCTACAACATTAGTTATATTGAGTATATATTTCAATTATAGATTTATAAAAAATGATTTCGATGTTGATTTGTATAAAATGGATATAGAAAACGGTAATAATTTTGTTGTTTTATTAAGTGTATGTAATTTGATTGCATACTTTATAACCGATTGTTATATAGGTTATAGAAAATACAACAAGTATCTATGTACACTAGCAGGATATCCTCATCATATTATATATACATTTCTTAGCATATATGCTTTATTTTATGATGCATCATCATTTTATTTATTATTTATGATAGAAGAATTACCAACTGTTATTTTAAGTACAGGTAATTATAACAAATTTTTTAGAAAAGATTATTTGTTTGGTTTTACATTTTTTTGTATGAGAATTTTGTACCATTTGTATTTAGTTTTTAAATTTAGTGCTACTAAATTATATTTAATATTAGGTATTGTTTCCTTTAGTGTACATAGCTTTTGGTTTAAAAACTGGTTTACAAAATATTTTTTACAAGCTAAAGATAAAATTAAAGTTAATAAAAAGAAAAAAAATATTTAAAAATTTTGAGTTTATATAAATTTTGATTTTATATAAATTTTACAAACTAATTATTTTGAGTTTATACTGTGTTAATCCTCCTATACCATTTGGATAAGGTCTATATAATAATTGTGGCAGTGCATCATTTGGCCATTGTATATCTAATTGGTCATTGTGTAATCCTTTTACTGATATTAATCTGGTAACTGTACCAGGTATACTAGTTCCGCCGCCAACTTTTCCAATCATAAATATTGCATTTGTTCTTGAAGTGTCAGTGTTTGGTTTAATGAAAATAAGAAATACACCATATGTATTAGGGAAATCTGCAATAGTGACAGGTGTAGTAGAATTATTGTTTAGTGTTATATATGTTGTTACATCTGCATTTGAACCATTTATTGTATTAACTGTAAGATCATTTGCAATAAGATTATTTAAATGTAAATCAGAGTAATGAACAATTGACGTAGTTTCTCCAGGTGTTTTGCTACTACATATAAATGCAAATTCATTGGCACTTTCATCCCATATCATCATTACAAATTCGCAAGGATATAATGAGTAATCGGATGTGTTATCTAAAATAGTAGATAAATCCATCCCTTCTACTGGAGTGGGATTACCTAAAACTCCAGTTTGATCACTTGTACTATAAATTGTTGCTATACGCGTTAAACCATTGTAGCTTTTAATTCTTCTAACTTGACCTGCCCCTGTTCCTGATGTTACTTTAATCCACCATCCATTGTAATAATCATTTACACCACTTGCACCTGAACTTAAATGTATTGTTGTCGTACTATTTCCAGAATTTTGAATAGTACCAGATTCATCAGGTATATCACCAACGACATCACCAAAAGCAGAATTATTTGCTGATTGATAACGTTTTACAGCTAAACCTCCATTTGATGTATTAGAAGGAGCATTGTTTACAGTTATTATATTGTCATTTATAGTTACAACAGTTGATTCTACAGTTGTAGTTAAACCCTTTACATCTAAATTACCATATATAGTAGTTGTACTGTTAGATGTACCTATATATATAGGTGTGTTAGATGTAGCTGTAGCAATCTGAACACCATTTACTAAATCTGCACTTTCCAATTGAATTTTCCCATTTGCTGACATATTTATACCACCAGATATATTTGTTGTAGTTAAATTAATCGCATCATTACCAACACCAGATGATGTTATATTTACACGAGAATTTGTATTACCTGTTACACTAATATTAAGATCTTGATGATCAGCATAAGTTGTATTTGTATATGTACTTTGAGCACTATATGTTGTCATAACAATAGATCCACCAGTTTGAGTTGATACGTTAAATCCATTTGTACCTGTTCTTATACTAGTTTGTCCAGATGATTCATCTGGTTGACTAATAAATATATTACCTGTTAATGATGTTGTTGATATTTGTAAAGCTGTATTTGTAACATTTGTACCAGAACTTTTTAATATCAAAGCAGAATCTGTTGGATTAATTAAACCAATCGTAAGATTTTGATCATTGTTAGATGATTTTACAATATATTCAGACGGAGCTGCTTGTGAAATCATTGAAATACTCCCTGATGTATTTGTAACAAGATTATATCCACCAGAACCAACAAGTTGAGACATACTTCCACTTCCTAAACCATTTGCATTAGAGATTCGGATATTCCCATTTTCATTAGAAGTATTAATTACTAAAGCTGTATTTGATAAATTTGTACCCGAACTTTCTATCTTTAATTGCGAATCAGTTGAGCCATTTAAATTTATGGACATATTTTGATTGTTTGCAACAGAATTTACAACAAAACTACCATTCCCATTGTTTGCTGTTATTGAAATATTTCCATTAGATGTAGTTTCTGTTATTCCACCTGAACCAGATATTATTCTAATTTGACCACCTACAGTACCAGATAATAACGATATACCACCATCACTACTTTCCGCAACTATATTAACAGCATTTGCACTGTTTATTCCAGCTTTTAATTCTAAAATACCAGTTAATGAATTTACATTAACATTTCCACCTGTGCTAATGAATTGTGCTGTATCACCAACTTTTATCAAAGCTGTATTACCACCAGTAACTGTAAATGGACCGTTACTCGTATCAATATGTGTTTCTGTAAGACTTGTAATACCGTATAATACATTTAAATTCTCATGTACATTTAATGTTTTTGTGATGCCAACACCACCTGCTACAATTAAAGATCCATCTGTATTACAAGTACTATTTTCATTACCGTTAATAACACATCTTCTACTAATATTTATATCACCCCAACCGAATTGTGTTACGTCACTACCAGTTTCTAATGTAACATCACCATGAAATATAGTTGCCAAAGGCGTTGACATATATATAATTAATAATTATCTATATATTTTAATCAATTTTTGGACGTTACTTTTAGTTATAAATTAAAGTCTTCTGTGTTGTTACATTCTAAACCAATTTTTTGAACCTGCTTTTCCGTTGGGGGAAGTCCACTTGCGACATTACATAACTGACCACACCTATTTGATGGACAATAATAAGATGTTTTATTGTATTTAGGATTATTATAATCTTTGAAAAAGTTGTAATTTTGAATATACTTGTTTAACGAAATGTATCGGTTTAATTTATATCCAGTATTTTCAAGTGTCGTATTAATTACAAAACCAGAATTATTAAAAAATCCTTCTTTGGAAAAATCTTTAAGTACACCAGCGTGTGTTGTTATAAAAACATTTAAATTTTTGTTTCGTTTTGTTAATAATTTTACAAAATATTTAGCAAACCAATTCATAAATTCATTAATATCACCTGGTTCTATTCTCTCTATAGGAAATGTTTCAACAAATGAGAAATCAAAAGCGTCTAATATACCAAGACTTTTTAAATGCGCTTTTTGTTCTTCAATTGTTTTTATAGAATAACTTGGTGTAACACGTATAATTTCTTTACTTCGTTGTGAATATTTATCCACACTTGATTCATCTATCTCTCTTAAAAGAGGAAATACATAAATTTTATTAGGTGGGTTTTTCCATTTCCTAGTCATATAATATGATGTCTCCATACACCTTATAAGAGGTGAACAACCAACTACATTAAATGTATCTAACATCATCGCAGGTTCATTATTCGATATAGATTTAAAAATTTTATTAATTATACAACCATTGTATATAGAAGCCTCTACACCAATATTCGTAAGAACAGGATCGTTTAATGGTATGATATTACTATTTTCTTGATTACCCTTTCCTAAAAATTTTTTTGCATATTCATATTCTAAAACACCAGATCTTATTAAATTTGACATTGCATTATGACATCCATAACCGTGACGTAGAAATGCAAAATTTATATTCATATAAAATATAGTTACAAAATAAAAAATTGGAATTTTTACAATCAAATAAAAGAAATATGACAGTTCAAACATTAAAAAATATTTGTATAGAAAGTATTATCGAAAATGATTATAAAATACCTTTGGTAAACATAAATTTACAAGAGAGATTTGATTTACTAAAGATAAAGCATAAACGTACTATGAAAAAAACGATTGATTTATTAAATAAAATTTATGATTCCTTATCTAAATCTAATATTGACAATATTACACTTCACAAAATTTCATATTTGAAAGCTGAAGATTTTTTCTCATATGATCATTTACTCATTAAATATTCTAAAACTTCAAGATCTAAAAGTTTTAAATTTATTCAACTATAATATATATATGTAAATCAATATAGCAGAGCTATTCGTATATTGATTTGTATTTTAACTACTGTTAGTAAAGAATTCTAATTTTTATAGTGTATATTTTTATATTTAAGCTAAAGCTGGTTGAATAGATGTGGTTAATGCACGGAAACTAACATAACTATTAGTATAATTTCCAACACTTGTTGAAGTATATTGAATTTGACCAGCATTTGTAATGGAGAATGTATATCCAGTAGCATCACCAACATATGAACTATTGACTACCCAGTTTCCAGACTTTTGAACACCCTTTAGGTTGTAATATGAATATTTATGAGTGTTATTATCTGTCAAAACAGTTACGGAAACAACAGCATCAAAAGCTCTTACAATAGAATTGTTAAACGAAAATCCGGTAATAAGTGAAGCAGCAGTTTGAGCATTTGCTGTATTATACATACGTTCTCTTGAAATATCTCCCAAACTTGGAGATACATCGACTGTATTAAAAATAATAGAACCACCACTTGCAGATGTAGCACCAATAATAGGTGAGTAATCGTTTGTGGAAATAGTAACATTACCAGTTGTAACTGTCAAATTGTTTTCCAAAATAGAATTATCTATGACATTTAAAGAACCAGCTGTAACAAATCCTTGAAGAATACTGTTACCAGTAACATTAAGAGAACCAGCTGTGACTCCAGCATTAAATACAGAAGCACCACTAACTGTAACATCACCTTTGAAAAGAGATCCTCCAGTAATGAATAAAGAACCTGCAGTGGCTCCAGCATTAAATACAGAAGCACCACTAACTGTAACATCACCTTCGAAAAGAGATCCTCCAGTAACAAACAAAGAACCTGCAGTGGCTCCAGCATTAAATACAGAAGCACCACTAACGGTAACATCACCTTTGAAAAGAGATCCTCCAGTCACAAACAAAGAACCTGCAGTGGCTCCAGCATTGAGCACAGAAGCACCACTAACTGTAACATCACCTTCGAAAAGAGATCCTCCAGTAACAAACAAAGAACCTGCAGTGGCTCCAGCATTAAATACAGAAGCACCACTAACGGTAACATCACCTTCGAAAAGAGATCCTCCAGTAACAAACAAAGAACCTGCAGTGGCTCCAGCATTAAATACAGAAGCACCACTAACGGTAACATCACCTTCGAAAAGAGATCCTCCAGTAACAAACAAAGAACCTGTTGTAGCTCCAGCATTAAATACAGAAGCACCACTGACGGTAACATCACCTTCGAAAAGAGATCCTCCAGTAATGAATAAAGAACCTGAAGTGACTCCAGCATTAAATACAGAAGCACCACTGACGGTAACATCACCTTCGAAAAGAGATCCTCCAGTAACGAATAAAGAACCTGAAGTGACTCCAGCATTAAATACAGAAGCACCACTGACGGTAACATCACCTTCGAAAAGAGATCCTCCAGTAACGAATAAAGAACCTGAAGTGACTCCAGCATTGAGCACAGAAGCACCACTAACGGTAACGTCACCTTTGAAAAGAGATCCTCCAGTAACGAATAAAGAACCTGAAGTGACTCCAGCATTGAGCACAGAAGCACCACTTACGGTAACATCACCATTGAAAAGAGATCCTGTACTAACAAACAAAGAACCTGCTGTAGCTCCAGCATTAAATACAGAAGCACCACTGACGTTAAGGTCATTTTGTATATATGAACCTCCAGTAACGAAGAGAGAACCACCCATATTAACGTTTCCTTGTAGAAAAGAACCTGCACTAACAAATAAAGAACCAGCAGTAACTCCAGCATTAAATACAGAAGCACCACTTACGGTAACGTCACCTTTGAAGAGAGATCCTGCAGTGACGAATAAAGAACCAGCAGTAACTGCTCCGTGAAGAACAGATTCAGCAGTTACATAAAGATTACCGATAGTAGCAGATTTTAATGCTGCATTGTCCATGGTAACACTAGCTACAAGTAAATTGGTTACTGCCAAATTTGCAATAGTAGAAAGGCCACTAGTATAAATAGATGCAGTTGAAACGGAAGTATTTGCAAACAAACTCTTTAATCTTACGTCAGCATAGTTATCAAAATTTTCTAATTGATAATTGACATCAGTTGCATCAGCCACATAAGCAAATCGTACTTCATCTTGGGTTTCAGCATAATATTGTGCAAGATAACTCCTGTTATGCAAATTGAAAGCTGTAAAACTAGGAGTAGCAGGTAATGTGTTACCTGAAGTTGCAAGAACTGCAACACGATCTACTGAAGTATAACTTGTAATCTGAGCACTACCTTCACTTGTTTTAACCCACCAACCTCTATAATAATTATCACTTTGATCCATACCTGATGGCAAAGTAACTTCTAATCGAGTTACTGATGCAAGTGTACCAGAAGTAACAGAATCACTAGCAGTAACATCAGATCCAGCACGATGAATCAATAAACCACCATCTCCACTACCAGCAGGTCCAGCATTGATAACAAGTGTGTTATCTGCTACATTAATAGTTTCTGTATTGACATAAGTATAAGTACCTTGAACGAACAAATTACCCATGATAGTAGCATCCATTCCAACGTGAAGATTTTTAGCAATACCGACACCGCCATCTACAATCAATGCACCATTATTGAATCCTGTACTCTCAGTATCATTGTAAATATGTTGAATACCACCAATACTTACATCTTTTTGTACGGCCATACCACCTGATAAAACAAAAGCACCAGATGATGTATCTATAGTTTGATAGTCTGCATTAATACTGACACCACCATAAAGAACAAACGCTCCGGTTGTAGCATTAAGCGACTGCGTAGTATCGAATATCACAATAGGTTGCTCAAAATACATGGGTGAAAAATTTGAGGACATTTTATTATTTTATTATACATTTCTTCAATAATAAAATAACATGTTTTAAACGAATTCGTATTTTTTTAAACACATTTTCACGTTTTAAATAAAAATTACATAAATATATAAAAACTAAAAATTGATTTAAATTTACTAAAGATACATAAGTACTATTGGATATGAAACAGTTTAAAGTAAATTCTATAAATGATTTAGAAATGTTATATTCTGTATTAAGAGATACTTATCCAAAGAATGAAATAGAAATTTTATTTAATTGGAATACAAAAGAATATAATGTTACAGTAACGGATAAATCTTATAAATACGATCCTGAAGTACCTGTGGATTTAAATATACAAGTTGTGTACGGTGATACAGATAGTGTTTTTTTGAGATTTCAATATAATAGACAAGATTTTACAAAAAATAGGAGTGATACTTTTAGATTGGCAACTTTATGTGGTGATAATTTAACAGAAGATATATTTAATAGAAAACCTATCGAATTAGAATTTGAAAAGGTATTTCATCCATTTGTGTTATTAACGAAAAAACGATATATTGCTAACAAATATGAAAATACAAAAGATCCTTTCCAACTTAAATGTGTTGATGCCAAAGGTATTGCGTTAACTAGACGTGATTATTGTCCAATGGTTAAGAAATGTTACAAAAGAGTTATTGATACGATTTTAAATGATAAAACATCGACTGGTGAAATATTTGATGAGAATTTAGATTCAGTTAAACGTAGTACTGAAGTATATTGTAGTTTTATAGATAAAATATATAATTATGAGATTGACATTGATGATCTTGTAGTATCAGCAATGTTAGCAAGTAGTTATAAAACAAGACCTGTACACGTACAATTAGCAGAACGTTTAAAACAAAGAAAAGAAGAAGTACAGATAGGTGATAGGATACCTTATATATATATTGAAAGTAATGATCCTAAACAACAAAAATCAGAACTTGGAGAGGATCCTAGATATGCTGTACAAAACAAATTAAAATATAATAGAAGTTGTTATTTAGAACAATTAGCTAAACCCTTATTAGGATTCTATAAAATTGTTCTAAAAGATCGTGAAGACTTGTTAGATCATATAATTGACTATACAAATGATATTTTAGTAAAATGCGGAGGAAAATCACTGAAACCAAGTGACTTTAAGATTGATGACTAATATTATTGACAATTATTTTTTATTTAGTGGTTAGCGTGTGTGTATTCGAGTAGTTGTTTTTCTTTATACCAAGTTTCAAATTCTGTGATGTGATGTGCTTCATTAAATATAAAATATTTTTTAACAGGTTTATGTATAACAGATCCATGGGGGATTTTATTACTTGAAATATCATCAAATAGTTCATTTGTCACTAATGTTGTGCAAAATTCGCCTATATATCTTTTATTTTGAGAATTCATTCTATGTGCATATTTAACAAAATCTTTACCACATCTCCAAAAGTAAATTTCTGTTAAAGCGTGTTCACTAATTGGTTGTTTTAAAGAAATTTCTTTTACAATATTTTTATCTTGTTCATTTGTTTTTATGTAATCAAAATTATTATTTCCATATGGGTTAAATGAAATTATTTGTAATAGAGATGATTGTTTGAAAATAAAATCTGTAAGATATTCTTTAACATTCCATTGTAACCATTGATTATCATTTGCTATAATTAATGGATTGTCATTATTTATGTATTGTTCTGCTAATAAAATAGAACATACATTTCCTTGTGTTTTTTGTTCAGATTTTATGATAATACAATTGGGATACATTGATTTTAATATATCATCAAATTTATGAATACGACATAAATGTTCTCGGATAATAAAAATATAATTTCCATCTATTTGTAAATTAGATGTAACCCAAAATAGAAAATGTTTATTCATTACATTTATTAGATTTCTTTCCATACGATAAGAACTTGTTAAGAAACGTCTATTATCACCCATTATAGGGATAACTATGTTAACAGATTTTTGAAATAATGTTTTTTCTCCAATTGTTTTGTTTTCATCTTGATAGTAAATAATACTCTGTAGTGTAGATTCTACACAAATATTTTTTAAAAAACATATTTTTAGTCCTAGTTGTTCAGCTATTTTAATATTATTGTAATCCTTTTGTATTGTTAGAATACTTGAAATATTTGTATTGTTGGATATAACGTGATTTATTATTTCAAAATAATATTCTTTAATACAATTGATATTAGTTGTATAAATTGATTCAAAAAACATATCACATTTTATTGTTTTTATTTCTCGATTTAATTCTTTTAAAGAATCATTTCCTATTGCGTATAAAATATAACCTCTATTTTTTAATTCAGAACAAGTAGATAATAATATTTCAGAATCGTTTAAATAATCAGTGATGTTTATTACAATATTTTTAATCATTTTATATAATGTTATAAATTAAATAAATTAAATAACATTAATATATATTACATGTATAATACATGTAATTGTTGATGTTTAATTTTTCTAATTAACATTTTTTTTTTATTTTAGTATATTAAAATGAAACGCGCATTCTTATGTGGAATAAATTATACAGGTACATCTGATGCTTTAAATGGATGTATTAACGATGTAGCTAATATTAATAAATTTTTAGTAGAAAAGAGTGGATACGACCCTAAATCTATTATGATAATAACAGATGATCCCAAAAGTTCTCAACAACCAACTAAAAAAAATATGGAATTAGCATTTAATTGGTTAATAAAAGATTGTAAAGCCGGTGATACATTGTTGTTTCATTATTCCGGTCACGGAGCAACAGTAAAAGATACAAATGGTGATGAAACTGATAAGTTAGACAGTGTATTGGTCCCAGTAGATTATTTAAAAAGTGGTGTAATAACAGATGATTGGCTATATTCTAATGTAGTATCTAAATTACCAAGTGGTGTTACTTTATGGGGATTTACAGATTGTTGTCATAGTGGTACAATGTTGGATTTAACTTTTAATTTACAATCAAATGCTTCATATAAAAACGGTAGTTTAAAAAATAATATAAGATACAATGATGCTGATTGGTCAAGTCGTTTTGTTCTTACAAACGAAAGAACTAAGGAATGTGCTGCCAATGTTTATCTATTTTCAGGATGTTTAGATGCACAAACAGCTGCTGATGCAACAATCCGTAATCAAGCACAAGGAGCTTTTAGTAGTTGTTTGTTAGAATGTTTAAACAGCAATCTTATTAAAACTTCAGATGGAAAAACTACTATTAATAAAAATATATGTGATATATTAAAGGAAATAGATTGTAGATTAATTATAGGAGGATTCAGTCAAAGATCACAATTATCAATGGGTAAAATGAAAGATTTTGATAAAAAATTTTTGTTATAAAATGTTATTTACCATTGGTAAAATTTTCGTTATAAAATTGTTTACAGTTAATTTTAAACAATCTTTTATTAACTACGTATAATGAGGGGTGCAATTAAACGTGCTCTTTTATATAGTTTTAATGATACTACTTCTATGTATATGTCTGATAGTCCTAGCTATGATCTATTAAATATTTCTAATTTTTTAGTACAAAAATGTCATTTTGATTCCAAGAATATAAAAATTATAAGTAAATTTTCAAGAAGATGCATAGACAAAAATAATATAGAAGAACATATCTATTGGTTAATAAAAGGTTGTATTCCTGGTGATATATTATTTTTTTATTATTCTGGTTTAGGATTTTGTATAAATCGAGATGGAAATATTTCTCAGGGTATATGTTATATGGATAGCGGTTTTAATGTTATATCTGATGAATGGATATATGATAAATTTTTATCAAGAATACCTGATGGCGTTACTTTCTGGGGTTTCATGGATTGTTGTCATACAAAAATTAATAAATTACGATTTAATATAGAATATAACTTGGATCAATGTATAAAAAAATATGTAAAATTAAAATACAACGAAAACGAAGATGACATAACTGATGACATAACCAATGACATAACTGATGACATAACTGATGACAAAAAAGATGTAATTTTACGTCAAATTGATATAGCATCACGGGAATCATTTTTATCTGGGTATTTTCAAGATGAAGATGAACAATGTACAACAAAACAAAAATCAAAACAATCAATTATAGATGATCAATTAGATCATCAAATAGATCATCAATTATTACAATATGATCGTTTTGTCGAAACATCTAATCACGAAGCAGTTTTGTCTGGGTATTTCGATGAAACGGATGAATTAGAAAATGAATGTGATCTTGATCTTCACGAATCAAAAGACGAATCAAAAGACGAATCAAAAGACGAATCGAATGACGAATACAATGACAAGTACAACTATGAATACAATGACAGGTATAATGATAATTATTGGATAAATAACTATATTATAAATATAGATGTAAAAAAAAGAAAGTACTCCCCAACAGTTTATCTATTTACAGGATATTTAGATTTTGATAAAATAAAAAATAATTATACTAGAATTATGGATATCAATAAATTACAAGGTCCTATGACACGTGTTTTTTTAGATTTATTAGAAAAAGAATGTGCAACTCAACCAAGTGGAAAAATATCTTTTAAATCAGACTCTCTAACTATTAAGAATGTTTTAAAACAATTAAATTATAGATTATATTTAGCAAGATCTCAACAAAGAGTCGTGTTATCTTGTAATAATTTAGACATAGAAGATGTATATTTAAATTTATAAGTAAATTTTTTATGAATATTTGACTGTTTTATTTGATCTGATAAATATCAACGTGGTAATCTATTTTATTTTTATCAGAATCAAACGTTTTCATTTTATAACCAAGATTTTGTAAAAATGTTGTATAAGTTTTATTATAATCTTTATTATAGTTGTTGTAACATCTTACAAAAATAATAGGTTTATTATACGAAATGGTTTTTTCTGCCCCTTTGATAATATTATCAAAATTGATTGAATCTAAATGAATAAGACACAAATTATTGTATTTTAAATCATCTATTTTAAATAGATCTATATCATTTATGCTTGAAGATTGTTCTGCAATTTCTGCATTGAAAAATTTAATTCTATTATTTAAATTGTTATAAATAAAAATATCTTTATGATATTTTGCAATATCTATATCTTTTATAAAACTAATTACCTTACAATTCTTTTCCAATAACATACAAATTAAATTTAATAAACAAGTATTTGTATTAATGTCTAAAACAACTTTATTGTAAAGTGAATTTTGATGCATTGCTAAACTATTAATAATATCATTGTAATATGATGATTTATATAAAATATTTGTTTTTTCACTAAACTCTATTTTAAAATCACCAATTGATAATGTTTTAATCTTATTAAAAATAATATTAAATATTATATTATTTCTATAAAAAACACTATCTCTTATATTCTGATAATCATCAATATAATTCAATACACTTTTATTTTGTATTTTATTTATAATATCATTAGCATTATTATATGTAACTAACCCACGATTATTAATTTTATATATATTAGCTAGATCTTCGTGTATAACTAAATGTAAATCGTAATCAAATGCAAATTGTATGGAACCAGACCAAGTAGAATTGTAAAAATTCGAATCTTTCGTTGGAATAAACAATAAATATTTTATATTAAAAATTTTAATATCTGATAAAATTTGCAAAGTCGGCATTCTTAATGAAACAAAAACACAATCGTACTTGGAAACTATTTCGTTTAGTTCAAATGTAATTTCATTAGTATAAACCATTAGTATATATTTGCCAGTGTTTAATAGATTTTTAAGTAAATCTATATCTTTGTTATTTTTTAAAAATACACCAACTGTCATTAGAACTTCTATATTTTTATCCTTTTGTAATCTTTTTATTTTATTAAAATTATCTTCGTTTTTATTTATATTCTTAGTATTTAGTTCTGATAAATCTGAAAAATTGTCAATTAAATTTTTTTGTTTTAAAAATGGTATTGTAAAAGTATTTGATAACATATGCGTTAAAGAAAAATATGAAAGATTATTTTTTTGTAATTTAGATGCGTGTTCAGAACTATGCGCCATAAAAACCAAGTCTTCTTTGTAATGTAAGAATAAATTGAAATGGAATATATTATCAAATGAAATAATAAAAATTTTTTCACACGTCTTGTTTACAAGATCTGGTACATAATGATCTAACCCAATAATGGTAAGATTTTTGTATTTTTTTTTATAAATAGCAAGATTATTATAACGATCTATATCATTATATAGTATAAGTTTTCTTTTTGGTTCACGATACGTAATTAACTCAAATAAGTAATCCAACACTTCAGAATGAAAGTCTTCCTGTAAAAATCCAAATGGTTTAAGAGATTCTGACATATTATTTATTTTTAATTTTTTATATTTTTAAATACTAATGTTTCCAAGATGTATTGAATTACAATTGAACTGTAATGTTGTTAAAATTGTACACTTCTTTGTTTCCATATAAGAACGATTTCCATTTTTCAATTGTATTATCATTATACGATTCATTACACGATTCATAAATACTCTTTTCTTTTAATTTGTTAGAAATACGATTAGATATAATTACATAATCAAATACCGTTTCATAATTAGCTACTGTTTCGTAATTAACTACTGGTTCGTAATTAGCTACTGTTTCGTAATTAGCTACTGTTTCGTAATTAACTACTGTTTCGTAATTAACTACTGGTTCGTAATTAACTACTGTTTCGTAATTAACTACTGGTTCGTAATTAACTACTGGTTCGTAATTAACTACTGTTTCGTAATTAACTACTGGTTCGTAATTAACTGATGTTAATTGAGTGAGAATGTCAGATTTGGGTTTAAAAACAGTAGCTTTTGTGTTTAAACCATTGTACTTTAGTGAATTTAAAGTAATCATTTTTTCCATAGATGTTAAATATTCAGATGAAAACATTGTAATTTTATATGAAAATTAAAAAAAAATCAATTTTTTATGAATTGAGTATGAAAAAAATATTTTGTTATATTAAATGAAATCTGATATATCAGGTAGTGTTTGTTTTAAAAGAGATGATTTTCATTTGTATGTTTTTTTGTTATTCGTTGTGATAGTATATATGTTATACATTTTAAAAAAATCAACGGTGTCTGATGTAAGTGAAAAAGAATCTTATACAGATGTTGATTTAAATTCTAATTTAACTAAAAATGAATTGGTTAATAAAATTAATAAATTACAAGATGATTTGTTCACGTGTCAAACATCAAAACAAAAATGTATGATTGATTTACAAAAATCACAAAGTATATTAACAAATTCATCTTTTGGATTAACAGAAAATGTTACTCAACGTACAAATTTAAATAAGATTTACAATCCATTAATATCGCCTGGTAGATCATATGTTTCTAAAATTGCTAATTCTAATAATTTTCAACAATTAGGATTTATTTTTAACGACAGTGAAAGATATCCTTTATACGGAAGACCAAAATACAGTGGTAGAAGTGATAGATACGAATATTATATAATAGATGAAACGAGGAATCGTCTAAAAATACCATATAAATCTAAAAATGATTATGAATTAAACGATGGTGAAAGAATTTTTGTAGATGTATTAAACAACGAATATAATGTGAAGATTTATGATTATGACCAATTTCGGTATGATCCAGATGTACTTTAAACCTGGATCCAGATGTGCTTTAAAAGTACCTTTACTTTAATTTATGCTTTAAAAGTACCTGATAATATAGTTTGAGATTTGTCGTTTATAACGTAAACGATTTCTATGGTGTCACATTTGGCTAAATATTGTATGTTTTCTTTAGATATGTATGTAAGTTTATATATACCGTCACCGTCTTTTACAAGATCACCAATGATTAACTTTTTATTATCTTTTGTATTTTTCAGTACTACGATATATTTGTCATTGGCATCTTCTGAAATTTTTTCACCAAAAACATTTCCTCCCAATATAAACAAGTTACAATTGATTTCTAAACGATAAATCATTTCATCATTTTTAGACATTATATATCTTTGAGCTTGACCAAATAATAAATTTTCGTTTGTTGGAGACAACAATGGAATATTTTGATAATTTGAAGCCATTTTGAATGTAACTTCATTGGTAAAATTTTGAATACCATTAGTAAAATTTTCAATACCATTAGTAAAATTTTCAATAGCGTTACATTTACAACGATTACCAAGACAGTTACACATACCCATACCACCATATTTCATAGGTCGCATTCTATTTAATGTAACTGGATCGTAAACAATTGAATCAACGGGGTTAAATATAGAATTAAAGAAACTTATTAGTAAACAGATCGCGATAATTGTAAAGGATACATTTAATATAATCCTTGTATTTATATAAGCACATTCTGTTAAACAACTTGTGTTTGTTAATTGAGTTGCAATTGTTTCGCTAGCACTTGACACTGACATTCTATATTATATATATATTATATAAAAAAGAAATTTTTTATATTATAATTAAATTAAAAATCGTCACAATCAAATGATATTTGTCGTTGTTCTTGTTATTCTGTAGTTCTTTGATAATTTGTAACCACGTTTTCGAAGAAGTTGACTTTTTCATTTAAACTGATCATTGTATTGTAAATTGTTTAGTAAGAGTTTTTGACAGTTCGCTTGGTTTATTTTTAATTAAAATATTCATTTTAATATTTATATTATGGTTAATATAATTATTTTCAAATAGAATTTGGTTAATATAATTATTTTCAAATAGAATTTGGTTAATATAATTATTTTCAAATAGAATTTGGTTAATATAATTATTTTCAAATAGAATTTGGTTAATATAATTATTTTCAAATAGAATTTTGAACGAAAGTCGTTATTAAATGACGTTTTAACTAAAAGTCATCTGAATCAAACGTGATTTTTCGTTCTTCTTCTGTAGTTCCTACATTTGATCTTTGATAACTTGTAACCACGTTTTCGAAAAAGTTGACTTTTTCATTTAAACTGATCATTTCCATAAAAGGAAATGGATTTTGTGTATTGTAAATTTTGTTATATCCAAGTAAAATGAGCCAACGATCTGCTACCATTTCGATATATTGACTCATTAAATTACAATTCATACCGATAAGTGATACAGGTAAACTTTTTGTAATAAATTCTTTTTCAATATCGACAGCTTGTTTGAAAATATCGTGAACTACGGTTTCATCTAGACGATTTTCTAACATTTTATACAACTCTATCGCAAACTCTGCGTGGAGGTTTTCATCACGCGAAATAAAAGAATTGGCAGTACTTAGTCCAGGCATAAGACCTCTACTTTTTAACCAATAAATAGCACAAAAACTTCCTGAAAAGAAAATCCCCTCGACACATATGAATGCAAGTAAACGTTGTGCAAAACTAGGTCTTTCTCGTGTTAAATAATCGAGTGCTTCTACATCTTCGCTATCTAAAGGATGTTTATTAAAAGGAACTTGACCATACTCGTTTGAGTGTAATAAACGGTTATAACTTTGCATATACTCTTCAGGTATCATTTGTTGTAATGTGGCTCCTTCTTGTATCCATTTAATAGCCCATTCTGCTTTTTGTTTTACAGCAGGAATAGTTTCGACAGCGTTAAATAATCTTGTTTTTTCATCGGTATTTATAATATATGTATCGATTAATAATGAATATGTTTCTCCATGTATTGCTTCAATCATCATTTGAACAGAATAAAATTGACGAGCTTCTGGAATTTGTACTTCGTTGTAAAAATTGACAATTAAATTTTCATTTACGATACCATCACTTGCAGCAAAAAAAGCCAAGATATTTTTAATAAAATATCTTTCATTTTCGTTTAATTTAGAATTCCAATCAACCAAATCATCAGTTAATTTAATCTCTTCAGCTGTCCAAAAAGTTGAAAGGTGTTGTTTGTAAAACTTCCATAAATTATTAAACTTTATAGGGAAAACTGTATAACGAGAATTATTGTTATCCTTAATGATTGGTTCCATTGTTATTTCTTTATTTAGTATTTAAATTTATTTTTTTTTTATGTTATTTTATAAAACTGTATTTTTACAAATAAAAAAATGTATTTTTTGTTTTTTTTATTTATTGATTAAGGATATATATATGGTATATTGTTTAAAAATAATAGGATACTATAAACATTCTAATTTTGGAGATGAACAATATAAAACTTCTATAACACAGTTATTTAGTGAATATTTACAAATAGATTACACGATAGAATTTATTGACTGTGATTGTATTTACAAAGAAAATTTCTATGATGACGATATTATAATAGTAGGTGGTGGTGATATATTAAACCCTTATTTTATGGATAAAATAGGAAAAAAGTTTCGAAATCGTCCAAATATTATAATTGGTTTATCTGTAGGTTTGCCATATGCATCAATACTCGTTCAAACTTCAAAACTAGAAATATTAGATTATATTTTTATAAGAACTATTCAGGATCTAGACATTTTTACAAAATATTTTCACAAGGATAGGATCTTTTATATTCCTGATGTATCGTACTTATTAACACCAAATTATATTTTTACAAAACGAATGAGTACAACAGAAAATACAATTTTAGATGCCAATACAAGTTTAGATGCGATTGATTTGGTATATTCTAAATTTTTAAAAAAACGTTCCGTTTCGCCTCAATGTAAATATGAAACATCTTTATGTAATATAAAAAATGGCAGGCGATTATTAGGTATATGTTTGTCAAGACATTTTTATAATAAAAATTATATTAATGAATATTCTAGTGTTATAAATGGTATATCGAAATTTGTTACATATATGATATCTAAAAATTATTCTATAGTATTTATACCATTCAATACAAATCCAATAAATGATAATGAAAATGATACTACGATTGCCAAAGATGTTTTGGATAAACTTGATGAACACCACCATTTATTAAATATTGAGGATGAATTAACTATTGATGATATGAATTACGTAATGTCTCGTTTGGATATGTGTATACCTATGCGATTTCATTCAGTTTTATTTTGCATGTATAATATGATACCATTTGTTTCGGTTTATTCTACTAGAAAGATTCATAATTTATTATTGGACACGTATTGGGATTATAAATATGTATTAAAAGTAAATGATCGTTTTGTTCCAACAGAGTTTGATAGTGATTATTTAATTGAACAAGTTTTAAAATTAGAAAATATGATTGTGAATAGGAAAAATATTTATCACAAGTTATTGCATATTAATACTAATTTATTTGGTAAAATGTTTTTTAATAACATTAGTAAACTAATTGATATAATTACTAATAGATCAAAAACAAGAAAATTATATGATTCTACAAATGTTTCAAATATTATCGAAAGGACTTGTGAAATGGTTAAGGAATATTCTTTTTCAAAAGGATATAATGATTTTAGAACGATAAATGACTCTGGTATAAAAAAGATTATTTCAAGTATAGTTTCTTATAACTTGATAGGTACTCAAGATTCAGAATACAATTATGGTATTCAAGAAAAAATGTTTGATATGTCAAAAGAATATGACTACAATAAAGAATGGAAATGGATAATTAATGACCATATAACTCAAAGTGCCGCGGTTAAACGAAAGGTTGTAAATAATCCAACTGGTTTGTTTAATATGGATTATATAGATCAGATTGATTATTCTGGTGTACATCGTTCAGGTTGGCAATATGTATATAATCATTTAGAATGTTTACACAATTCAAATAGTGAATTATTATTAGATTTATATGTAGATAGGACGTTTCATTGGAATCGAGAAATTAATTCTATATTAAACATAATTCCATATAGGAAAAATTGGATTGGTTTTATTCATCATACATTTGATACATCCTTTAGTAGTTATAATTGTGATACTTTATTAGATTGTGAGGAATTTTTACAGTCATTATATACGTGCAAGGGATTGTTTGTTTTATCTAGTTATTTACAAACTCAATTAACAAAACGATTACGAGAATTAGATTTTGATGTAAAAGTTTTTACATTAGTTCATCCTACTGAAACAAATGTAAAACAATTTTCATATAAAAATTTTTTCAATAATGAAAATAAACGCCTTGTTCACGTAGGTGGGTGGTTGAGAAATATATATTCATTTTATAACTTGCACGTTCCAGAAAAGATTTTGTGTAAATATGGTTTATTTCTAGGAAATAAAACAAAAATATTATATAAAACAAAAAGTGACAAAATTACGAAAACTGCGTTAATTGGTAAAAATATGAATAATTATTACCCACAACAACATTTTTTAGAAAATATCTTTTCAGTTTTAAAAGAAAATACAAATAAAAGTCTAGGGAAAAAAACAAATCAGAATAATATAAATCAAAATATAAGCCAAAATATAAACGAAAATATAAACGCGAATATAAACGCGAATACAAACGCGAATACAAATGAAGATGTGTGTCAAAATATAAGTCAAAATTCAAACGAGAATAATATAGAATTGTGTAATAATTGGAGCAAACATTTTTATGATGATATATGTGATAAGATAAAGAGTGTAGATTATATAGAGTATTTAGATAACGATTCTTATGATGTTTTAATGACTGAGAATATAATTTTTATAAATTTAGTTGATGCATCTGCTGTTAATACAGTTATAGAATGTATAGTAAGATCAACTCCTATTATAATTAATAAACATCCTGCAGTAGTAGAGTTGTTAGGTGAGAAATATCCATTGTATTTTAACAATACACATTACTCGACTATGGATATAGAAATAAATAACTTATTATCAAATGATAAACTGATACGTAATGCTCATAATTATCTAAAAAGTATGGATAAGAATGTATTTTACATTAATACTTTTGTAAATGAGTTTCATAATATTATAACAAAATTATAAATTTGATGTGTGCGTTTAATTATAAACTGGATGATATGTGCGTTTAATTATAAACTGTACGAAATGTATAATATTTATTGTACGGATGGAATAAATATTATTATATCATCACAAATTAATGATAAATTAATTTCTATGTAATTATTATAAAAATGTCTTATAACGCAGATGCGCAAGTCTTTGAAACACAAATCGTTGTGACAAATACGACACAACCAGCTGGTGTAACAAGTGGATCTATCATAAACAAAGGTTCACTTAGTACATTTGATACATATGTTACTGGTCATACAGTTATTAATAATGTTAAAATTACTCCTAATTTAAATGATATTGTATATGAACAACAGGCTACATTAAACAACAATCAAAATGCGTGGGCAGATATAACCGAATTTTTCTTTGATGATTCCGTCTGTAATTCTTTTAAAGCATCAATTAACGTTACTGTTTCTGCAGGATCAGACAAATATGCTATTTGGGAATTAAATGGTTTGTATAAACCAACTGGTTGGGTTATTACATCTAGTTTTAGTGGTGACTTGACTGGAGTTCAATTCAGTGTATACAATAAAGAAGGTGGTATTGGTCAAATTCAATATCAAAATTCTAACACTGCAGGTATCACTTACGTTAGATATAGAGCTAGCACAACAGCACCTCCTGGAAGTACACCATTAGGTGTATCAAGTGGTGTTATTAATAATACATCTGGACCATTTATAGCAAATAGTTTAGTATATGCGTCCAATTCAAATACATTAGCAACAACTGATCTTTCTTATGTGTCAAATGTTTTGACAGTTGGAGGTAGTTCTAGATTTATTGCTGAAAAAACAAGTTCATTTGTAAACTTTTCTAATGGAGGTGCTCTTACATCTATGGGAGATGCATCCATCGCTAAAAATTTAATAATAGGAGAGAGAATTGGTGTAGCAAATACATCACCTACATTTAGTTTAGATGTTACCGGTGATATTAACTTTACTGGTACTTTTTATAAAAACGGTAATGTTTATAGTGGTTCTGAAATTTGGGCCACAAATTCAAGCAGTGTATTCTATACAGCTGGTAATGTTGGTTTAGGTACATCATCTCCATCACATCAATTAGATGTTGTTGGTGGTATTCGATCTAGTGCTGGTTTAACTACAACAACACTCGTTTCAACAAGTGTTACATCTGGAAGTGTATCATCAACTAATTTAGTTGGAACAAATGCTACTATCGCATCTGGTTTGTTTACTAATGCTAATGTAACTACAGGTACAGTTGGAACTTTAGTAAGTTCTAATGCTAACTTGACAACAGCTACAATTGGATCATTTGTAGCAGGATCTGGTACTGTAGGTGGACATTTGGTACCATCTACAAATATTGTATATGATTTGGGTTCTTCTAGTTTGAGATGGAGAGATTTATACTTGTCAGGTAACACAATTCATTTAGGTGAAAAACAATTAAGTTTAACAGGTGATGTTTTCCAAATGGAAAAAATGTCTATAACAAGTACAGATGATGCATCCTCTATTACATCAGCTTCATTATTAGTTAGTGGTGGTGCTGGTGTTAGTGGTAAGTTACGTGTGGGAGGAACATCTCATCTTACTAGTATTGAAGCCACATCTTCAACTATTACAAATATGATCAGTTCTACTGGTACTGTTGGAACTTTGGTCAGTTCTACTGCTAATCTAACAAATGCTAACGTAACAACTGGTACCGTTGGAACTTTGGTTAATACAAATGCAGTCTCGACAAACATAAGTTCTGGTACATTGAACTTGAGTACAGGATTAACAAGTGCAAGTGCTCTAATTACAAATGTAGTAAGTACAACAATTAGTGCAGGTACAGTAGTAGGTACAACCTTTACAGGTGGTAGTATGAGTTTGTCCGGTGATTTAGTTATCGGTGGAACTTTGACAACTGTGAATATAACTACAACAAATGTAGTTGATACACATATTACATCTGGTAATATTAATATTACATCATTAGCAACTATTGTTAATGCTAACGTGACAACTATGACAGCTGGTAATGCAAGAGTCACTAATGTTACCACAGGAACCTTGAACGTTAGTTCTATAATCTCAGTATCTGATACTGCAAATACCCCTGCAGGTGCTGTTACAGGAACAAATGTAAGATTTAATAGTGGTGGTATGAGTTATCTAAATCAAAATCCACCTGACGAATATAATCCAAATGGTTCAACTGAAAGTCGACCATATTATTATTCTAGTGATTATTTCGTAACTGCTTTGCCAGTTGATCCAACTCCCGGTTACGATCCTTACGCTTATTTCTATAATCCAACTGCATTCAAATATGTAGGTTCAGGATCAACTGTAGTTAATTGGAGAGTGCAAACACCTGGTGCAAATGCTCCTATGTTTGGTACTTATACTATTTATATAGATATATTAGATACGAATGGTACAACTATAATATCAACACCAGCTACTTTAGTATACGCATCTGGATCACTTGTTACGGATACAGGAGTTCAAACAACTACTTTGAACTCAAATCAATATATAAGGTTTAGAGGAGATGGTGGTATGGGTCCAAGCATAAACAACTTCGTCTTTACATATGATTTACAGGTTAATGTTAACAGTTTGATTGCAAATTCATCAGGAGTTACAGTAGGTTCATTAAAAGCTACAACTGCACAGTTTACAACTTTAACAGCTGGATCTATTAGAACATCAGATATTGCTCTTAGTGGTAATTTAGTAGCAACTGGTGATATCACTGCTTTTGGAAATATTTCTGATCGTCGTTTCAAGGAAAACATACAAAGTATTGAGAGCGACTTTGCTTTAGGTAAAGTAAAAAGTCTTAGACCAGTGACATTTACCTGGAAATCAAATATTGCAAACACATCGAAAATAGGAACTGACGATGCTGGTTTTATAGCACAAGAAGTGGAAGAAGTAGTTGAATATGCTGTAGGTGAATTTACAGATCTTGAATCAGGTGAAGTATACAAGAAGATCAATCACGAAAGAATTATTCCTTATTTGGTAGGTGCTATACAAAAATTAGAAGCTAGAATTACCGAATTAGAAGGTTAAGAGAAAATTAGAAAATTAGTTTAAATAATAAAAAAATACCATTTTATTAAAAAATATAAAATGGGTATTTATTGAGTTTTTTATGTTTGATAAAAAAAAATAATATTGTATTATAATTAAGTAGTAAAAATATGTCTAAAAAGGTAATTGATATAGCAAATTCCTTAGAATTTATTAGAGATTATAATTCTAATGGCATTACTGGTAATAATTCTAGACTTAGTACTAGTGAAAATGGTGAATTATTTCTTTATTACAATAATAGTTCTTCAAATTCTTCATCTGGTACAGTTGTATTGTACAATGGTGGTTTGAGTATTAATAATACATCAGAGGCAACAAGTGTAACTTCAGGTGGTTCTATGACAATTAGAGGTGGTACAGCTATAAGTGGTGATTTGTATATAGGATCTAATATATATGTTTCATCAAATATAAGTAGTAACAATGTGATAACTTCGGGTTTAACAGTTGGTAATATTAATTTTACAGGAAATTTATATCAAAATAGTAGTTTATATGTAAGTTCTCAATGGACATCTAATACAAATTCCAATAACGAAACGTTATTTTATACATCTGGAAATGTAGGAATAAATACAACTCAACCGCAATATAATCTTGATGTAAATGGAACAATGAGATCCAACGATATATTAAGTACTAATATAACTAGTGGTACTTTAACAGCAACAGGTTTAACAGTTGGTAATATTAATTTTACAGGAAATTTATATCAAAATGGTGTTTTATATTCTGAATCTAATTCTGGTAATTGGGGTACTGATTCTAATAATATATTTTATACACGAGGTAATGTTGGTATAATGAATGTTTCACCTAATAGTACATTAGATGTATTAGGTAATTTCAATGTTTCTGGAAGTACAAGTTTATCATCTATTTCTGCTATAAAAAGTGGAAATGTATTATCTATACAAAATTTTACCACTGGAAATTCATCGATTCAATTTATGGATAACAGTAGTAGTAATAGATTATATATTGGTTACGCGAATAATGGTAGTTCTTTAACAAATTTTGTAGGATCTGGATATATATTAAGTGAAAATGCTACATCTATTAAAATTGCAGCTGGAAATGAAACATCACGACCAATTATTATTAATGCAAATGACAATTCTATTTCAGTTACAACTATAACAGATTCAACTGATATATACTCTGGATCATTAAAGGTAGCTGGTGGTGCTAGTATTGAAAAAAATTTATATGTTGGTGGATTATCATATTTATCTAATTTAAATGTTACCAATGTGACATACGGAAGTTTATCTATATCAGATTTAAATTTGGGTATGTCAAATATCTTTTCTAATGTTTTTGTAGCTTCTAATAATATGGGGTCAGCTACGAATATTACTAATTTATTTTTTAGTAATTCTACTGTTAGATCATTTACTGTAACTTTGACTGTAAGTGTAACAGCTACAGCAAATCTTTACGAAACATTTATTCTTGAAGGAATTCAAACATCTTCACAATGGGATATATATGTAAGTAGTTATGGTGATATAACTGGTGTTTTATTTAGTATTACCTCTTCTGGACAAATACAATACACGTCACCCAACTTTTCAGGTTTCACAAATATGATATTTAGTTATCAAGTTGTGCAAATAAATAAAACGCTTTCTGTAAATTATTCAGGATTGTCTACAAGTGGTACATTAATAATCGATTCTATACAAATATTAAGTACACTTGATTCAAATTCTATTACTAAAGGATCTTTATATATTGCAGGTGGTTGTACTATTGACAAAACATTATATTCAACAAATATATCATCTGATTCTTTAAATGTAACAACAAGTACAATTGGTTCAGTATTAGCAACAAATCTGAGTTCAACTACACTAACAACTGCAACTGCGAGGATCACAACAAATTTATTAGCTATTGGAAATTCAAATACAGTTGGTAGTATTATTACAACTGGTGGAAATGTGGGTGTTGGTACATTATATCCAGCTGGACCATTGCACGTGTCTGGTACTACAGATAGAACATCATCAACTATTGGAGGAATTTATATGGGTACAATGAATGATGATTATGCTTTTATTGAACTCAATTCTACTACAGGTACACGGATTGATTTTTCAAGTATAGGAAGTGATTATCGAGGTAGAATTGTTTACGATAATAGTTTAGATTGTCTTGATATTTATACAAATGGAATAATAAGTTCCCGTTTAAATAATATTGGTAATTTAACTGTGGTAGGTGATTTAACTGTATTTGGAAATATATCTGATGCGAGATTAAAACACAATGTACACACATTAGATTTGGATGAATCAATCGATATTATTAATCGTTTAAGACCAGTTACTTTTACTTGGAATAATGATATTTCGAATATATCTAAAAAGAATACAGATGATGTTGGATTTATAGCACAAGAAGTAGAAGATGTTATTAAATATGCAGTAGATGAATTTCAAGATATACAGACAGAAAAAATGTATAAAAAACTTAAACACGAAAGAATCATTCCTTATTTAGTAGGTGCTATACAAAAATTAAATGATGAAAATTCTAAAAAATCTTGTGAAATAAATAGATTAAATGATATAGTTATTAATGTATTAAATAGATTAGAATGTTTGGAATCAAAGTAATAATATCCTTTAATAAAATTTATGAATTATAATAAATTTTATTTTCAAGTATAATTAAAATTTTATTTTCAAGTATAATTATAATGTCATTATCGAAAAGAATATCGTATAATTTAAGATTAACAGGTGGTAGTTTTTTATCAGATACTTTAAATGTAAGTATTGCTACTGTTAATAATATGTTATCAACAAATATAAGTTCTGGTGATATACGTGTAACTGGTAATTTATTTGTTGGAGGTACAGTTACAACAGTAAATATAACAAGTACTAATTTAGTTGATACAAATATTTCGTGTGGATCAATTATATCATCTGATTTAAGTACAACAACAGGTACAATTGGTAATGCAAGAGTCACAACAAGTTTAATGGCTTTAGGAAATTCAAACACTATTGGTAGTATAGTTACAACTGGTGGAAATGTTGGTTTTGGTACAAGTAGTCCAAATGATTTAATCCATTTATATAAAGCTACTGTTGGAGCTGATGTTGGACAGATTTTTCAAACTGATTCTCGTCAATATCGTATGGGTATACGTGGTGATATTTCAAATTCATTTGTTATTCAAGACGATACAGCAGGTCAGGCGTATTTTGCAATCGACACAACTGGTAACTTGACAGTAAAGGGTGATGTAATTGGTTTTGAAAGTATTTCAGATCGTCGTTTCAAGGAAAACATACAAAGTATCACGAGTGACTTTGCTTTAGATAAAATAAAGAATCTCCGACCAGTGACATTTACGTGGAAATCAAATATTTCAAACTTGTCAAAAATAGGAACTGCTGATGTTGGTTTTATAGCACAGGAAGTAGAAGAAGTTGTAGAATATGTAGTAGATGAATTTTCAGATCTTGAATCAGGTGAAGTATACAAGAAGATTAAACACGAAAGAATTATTCCTTATTTGGTAGGTGCTATACAAAAATTAGAAATTGAGAATAAAATAAATGCTGTACAATTAAAAGAAACAAGAGAACAATTAAAAGAAACGCAAGAACAATTACAACAATTACAAATAACAATTAAAAATAACAATTAAAAATAATTGATTTAAAATTAACCAATCATATATAGTAATATTATATATGAGTGATAAATTACGTGTATTATTTAAGGGATGGTTTAATATACCTCATAGTTATAGTATGGTGAATTGTTTTCAGATTGTTCATTTGTACAAGAAATATAAGGATGTAATGGATATTTATATTGAGGAGATGCCTTATTTTCGTGAGGAATGGAATTCTGTAAAGAAATTAGTGTATAGTGAAGAATACAATGATATAATTCGTAATTTAAAACAATGGAATGGAGAAGAAGTTGATTTGGTTTATAGTATTACATATCCGTATGATATAACTACTGTTACGATTAATGATAAGGTTATTCCTAAATGTGTATTTTATACTTCTGAATTTGCTACATTGGAACCTCATTATTTTAATCCAGTTTTAAATTTTAAGACAGATCAAGATATAAAAGATTATGTTGTGTCTAATGATAAATTATATATGACGTCACCAAGTATTTGGTCATCTTTAGGTATGGTAAAATATGGTTTGGAAGATAGTAAAAACAGAGTAATTACACACGGTGTAGATACAAAAGTGTTTCGATATGATATATCTCGGAGAAAACGAGTTAGGGAATTTTATAAAGTAAAAGAGTCTGATATATTAATGATAAATATTGGTTCGATGACAAAAAATAAGGGTATGTTATATATTTTACAGATTCTTAATGTTTTAGTAAATAGGATTGGTAGAAAAAATTATAAATTGCTTTTGAAGGGAACTGGTGATTTGTATCAATCAAAGGTATTTTTAGAATTGTATTTTGATGAATTAAGACAAGCAAATGCTATTTCTCTTGATGAGATGAATGTTTTGTTAAAGGATCATATTATTTTTACGGACAAAACTTTATCATGCGGGAAAATGAATGATTTGTATAATGCTGCAGATTTATATTTGTCTCCTTATTTGGCAGAAGGTTTTAATTTGGCACCATTAGAAGCTTTATCTTCTGGATTACCAGTTATGATTTCTAAAACGGGTAGTACTCACGAGTATACTAGGGATATTTATAAGAATGGTGGTAACGAACACGTTATTTATATTGAATCTGAGGTTTTGACTTTTGAAAATGGTTATAAACAGAATAATATTGATTTTAGTAAATTATTAAACTTGATATTGGAGAATGAAGAAAAGATTTGTGATTTGAAGAATAAGAGGGAGAATGGAGGTGTAAATTCGTATAATACAATGAAACAGTATATTGAAAAGGATTATAGTTGGGATCACGTATCAGAGTTATTATTTGATTATTTTAACTGGATTGTTAAAAATTAAGTAACGTGAAAAATTAAATTGTAATAATAATTTCTTGTATAATAAATAATTTCTTGTATAATAAATAATTTCTTGTATAATAAATAAGAATGGATATAGTTATCTTATTATTATTAATTACAGGTATTGTATCGATTATAGTGTCTTGGATAAAATCAGATTTGAAATGTCCACCTCCAAAAATTATATATAGATATATACCTAAACATACATTAGATGTACAATTTGGAGATGAAAATGTTCCTAGTGAAATATATAAAGATATGTTTACGAAAAGTAGTCCGTGGATTGGTGGATATGGTTTAGGTAATAGATCTTTTAGATCGGATTCGGATAAAAAGAAATAATAATTAAATAAATATGAAATAATAATTAAATAGATATGAAATATTAGAGTGTGTAAAAAAAATATTTATAAAATGTGTATATTTTATAAATGAGTGTGCTTATGTATAATAATGTGAATATTAAAAAGATAAAATTTAGTGATAGACCATATAAGAAAATAAAAAAAATAAAATTAGGAGACTCTACAATAGTTAAATCTATATACTATATTGATATTGATTATGACAATCGACCACTTTACGTTCAGATGCCGTCTTGTAAATTTAAATCTATTAACGAAGATGATAATATGATTACATTTATAATAGATAAGATTGTGTATAGGGATTTTATAAAGAGATTGGAAAATTATGTTGTAGAAAATGTATATGAGAATTCAGAAACGTGGTTTAGTGGTAAGGTTTTTACAATGAGTAAAATTATTAAATGTTTTGTGTCTTCGGTTGACCACGACCACGGTCAGGACCACGGTCATGTGATTGATGATGACAATTGTGAGTTTTCAATGTCTTTTAGTAAATATTTAAAAATATATGATCAGTTCAAGACTAATTTGTCACTGGAAGATATAAATATAAAGCAAAATGAGGAGCTTTTAGAAGTTGTTTCGATAATAAATATAAGGAATTTACAATTTATAGATAATATGTTTACTTGTAATATCTTATTGGAACAAATGAAGGTATATACAGATACAAGAATTGTTGGATATTCTATTATGGAAAGTGAACCTTCGTTTAGTATTAGTATTCAAAATGATGTATCAAGTGATAGTTTATTAATGGATGAATATTATTCTGGTAAAATATAATTTTATTTAATATAATATATAAGTAAAAATGAGGTTTAGTTTTAGTTATTTAATGAGCACTATATACAAGGTAAATTGTACTATAAAAATACAACGTTGGTGGAGGAGAACTATGAGAAATAAATTACAAAGGGAATTACAAAGGGAATTACGAAGGAATCAAATAATAGATATGGTTATTAGATAATTTTATTTTGATTAATATGGAATTTTTTTTTCGCTTTTAAATATATTAATGTTTGAAGAAGAATTAAAAATTTTATTAGAAAAAACTTGGTCAGATGAAGAACGTAGTTTAATTGTCCGTTTAACTGATAATGTAATATATTATAAAAAATTACTCCCAAAAAGTTTAAAACAAGATATCTTAGATGCCTTAAAGATGTGTAATTCTTTAAAAATAGAATTAGATGTACATAGAAATAAAATATTATGCGAATGTAAATGCGAAAATAAAAGTGAATGTAAATGTAAAAGCGAATGCAAATGTAAAAGCGAATGCAAATGTGAAAGCGAATGCAAATGTGAATGTGAAAATAAAAGTGAATGTGAAAATAAAAGTGAATGTGAAAATAAAAGTGAATGTAAGTAATTTTATTTTTAATTAATTATCAATGAAAAAAACGCAATATCGTGTTTATTTTCATCAATAAATATTTTTTAAAATATCAAACGCAATATTGCGTTTATTTTTTTCTTTATTAATTGTATAAATGACAAGTGTTTATACAAATTTATATTTTAATCAACCATTAGTGGTTTTAGACACGACTAGCTCTAGTCAAACAAGTGCTTCACTCTTCTTATACGGTGGATTTACATCATTAGGCGCTTCTACATTTGGAGGAATTTCAACATATACAAATACTACACAAAGTACATCAACAAGTGATGGTTCAATTATTATGTCTGGTGGTATTGGAATTCAGAAAAATGCAAATGTTGGTGGAAATGTGGTTATATCAGGAAGTCTTACAGCTGGATCATTTTTTACAGCAAATATTCAAACAACTAGTATTACAGCAACTAATATTTTATCTACAAATATAACTTCAGGGTATTTATCCGTTGGTACCAGTACTATAGCAAATTTATTAAATACTCACTTAACATCTGGACATATCAATGCAACTGATATGACAATTTCAAGTTTGTTAGCATCATCGCAAATATCAGCTGGTGCTTTATACGCTCCATTAGCAACAATTACTAACCTAGTTGCTACAAATATGACATCTGGATCTTTTGCTGTAGAACACTTTATTGCAACTAATATTACAGCTGGTGTTATTAATGCAAATACAAGAATTAGCTCTGCTAGTGTATATGCCCCATTAGCTACCATTAGCAACGTCGTCGCTACTGATATCAGTTCTGGTACTTTGAACGTCGCCAATGTCACTGCCGCTAATGTCGTCGCTACTGATATCAGTTCTGGAACTCTTAACGTCACTAACGTCACTGCTTCCAATGTCTTTGTTAACACAAAAGTCAGTTCTGCTAGTTTGTACGCTCCTTTAGCTACTATTAGCAATGTCGTCGCCACTTCTACAAGCACTGGATCTCTTAATGTAACCAACGTCACTGCTGCTAGTGTCTTTGCTACCACACAAATCAGTTCTGCCAGTTTGTACGCTCCTTTGGCTACCATCAGTAACGTCGTCGCTACTGACATCAGTTCTGGTACTTTGAACGTCACTAACGTCACTGCTTCCAATGTCTTTGTTAACACAAAAGTCAGTTCTGCCAGTTTGTACGCTCCTTTAGCTACCATCAGTAACATCGTCGCTACTGACATCAGCTCAGGAACTTTGAATGTAACCAACGTCACTGCCGCTAGTGTCTTTGCTACCACACAAATCAGTTCTGCTAGTGTATATGCTCCTTTGGCTACTATTAGCAACGTTGTTGCTACTGCTATGAGTTCTGGAAGTTTGAACGTCACCAACGTCACTGCTTCCAGTGTTTTTGCTACCACACAAATCAGTTCTGCTAGTGTATATGCTCCATTGGCCACTATTAGCAATGTTGTTGCTACTGCTATGAGTTCTGGATCGATTGATGCTACTGGTATGACTGTTGCTACTATTTTAGCAACCAGTTCTATCAGTGCTGGTAATTTGTATGCTCCAAGTGGTACTATAGAAAATATTAAAGCTACAGCTATTACAGTTGGAAGTGTTCACTCTACTTTAGGATCATTCTCCACTTTAGGAACGTCTTGGTTATCTGCTTCTACCATCAGTGGTGGTAATATGTATTTGTCTTCTGATTTATTTGTAGCTGGTACCATTACAACTGTAAACATTACTACAACAAATCTCCTCGATACTAACTTTTCTGGTGGTATTGCTAGCATCAGTGAAAACTTTATCGCATACGGAAACAGTAACACTGTTGGATCTATCTTCACAACTGGAGGAAACGTCGGTATAAATAACACTGCCCCATCTTACACAGTCGACGTCACTGGTGAAATGCGTGTCAGTAACAGTATCACCACTTCTACTTTACTCGCTTCCACAAGTGTCAGTTCTGGACAAATTAATGCTACAAATGCCACTATCTCCAATATTGTTACAACCAACTTGTCTTCTGGAAACTTTGCTGTAACAGATCTTTTGGCAACCAACATTACTGCTTCTAACATTCTTGTTAACACCAAGGTCAGCTCTGCTAGTGTATATGCTCCTTTGGCTACTATTAGCAACATCGTCGCTACCGATATCAGTTCAGGAACTTTGAACGTTACAAACGTCACTGCTGCCAGTGTTTTTGCCACCACACAAATCAGTTCTGCTAGTGTATACGCTCCTTTAGCTACTATTAGTAACGTCGTCTCTACTGATATCAGTTCAGGAACTTTGAACGTTACAAACGTCACTGCTGCCAGTGTATTTGCTAACACACAAGTAAGTTCTGCCAGTTTCTATGCTCCATTGGCTACCATCAGTAACATTGTTGGTACTGCTACAAGTACTGGAACTCTTAATGTTAACACTTCTTCAATGTTACACGGAGGTGTTACAGCTGGATCTCTTAATGTTACCGGAGAATCTACATTGTTGTCTAATGTTACAATGGGATCAAATGTAGTTATTAGTGGTCCATCATTGCAAATTCCAGTTGGAAACGTCTCTACTCGTCCAGCTACTCCACAAGATGGTTATATCCGTTATAATTCTGAAATTCAACAATTCGAAGGTTATGGACCTGGAAGTGCTTGGGGATCTTTGGGTGGTGTTGTTGATATTGCTCAAACAACTAAAATCTTGGCTTCTGAAACTCCAAGTGTAACTGACGGTAACCTTTACTTCTACACTGTAGGATCTGAACGTATGAGAGTCAATAGTTCTGGTAATATCGGTGTTGGTACAAGTGCCCCTGCATATAAACTTGATGTTCAAGGAACTCTTGGTGTATCAATCGGTTTAACAACTGGAAGTATCTTATCTACTAGTGTAAGTTCTGGTCAAATAAACTCAACTAATGCTACAATGACAAATATTGTTGCAACTAACTTGTCTTCTGGAAACTTTGCTGTAACAGATCTTTTGGCAACCAACATTACTGCTTCTAACATTATTGTTAACACTAAAGTCAGCTCTGCTAGTCTTTATGCTCCTTTGGCTACCATTAGTAACATTGTTGGTACTGCTACAAGTACTGGAACTCTTAACGTTAACACTTCTTCAATGTTACACGGAGGTGTTACAGCTGGATCTCTTAATGTTACTGGAGAATCTACATTGTTGTCTAACGTTACAATGGGATCAAATGTAGTTATTAGTGGTCCATCATTGCAAATTCCAGTTGGAAACGTCTCTACTCGTCCAGCTACTCCACAAGATGGTTATATCCGTTATAATTCTGAAATTCAACAATTCGAAGGTTATGGACCTGGAAGTGCTTGGGGATCTTTGGGTGGTGTTGTTGATATTGCTCAAACAACTAAAATCTTGGCTTCTGAAACTCCAAGTGTAACTGACGGTAACCTTTACTTCTACACTGTAGGATCTGAACGTATGAGAGTCAATAGTTCTGGTAATATCGGTGTTGGTACAAGTGCTCCTGCATATAAACTTGATGTTCAAGGAACTCTTGGTGTGTCAATCGGATTGACCACTGGAAGTATCTTATCTACTAGTGTAAGTTCTGGTCAAATCAACTCAACTAATGCTACAATGACTAACATCGTTGCTACCAACTTGTCTTCTGGAAACTTTGCTGTAACTGATCTTTTTGCAACAAACATTACTGCTTCTAACATTCTTGTTAACACCACAGTCAGCTCTGCCAGTCTTTATGCTCCATTGGCTACTATTAGTAACATTGTTGCAACTGCTACTAGCACTGGATCATTGAATGTTACAGGAATGACAGTTGGATCTATTCTTGCTAACACAGTAGATATTACACCAAGTTTAGGTGATATTTCTAAAGAAGTATCTTTCTCTGCTGCTAATAACCAATCATCTTTAGCTAATGTTACTGGCCTTGCATTCTCTAACGCAATTGTAAGATCATTTAATGCTGTTGTATCTGTATCTGTACTTTCTAGCAATGGTAACTTGTATGCTAATTATGATATTAGAGGTGTCCAAAAAGACAGTGGTGATTGGGCAATCAACGTAGCTTTTGTTGGTGATAATACCGGATATGTATTTACAATTGATAATGTCAATAGCAAAGGTCAAATTAAATATACATCTACAAATGTTAGTGGATGGTCTTCTACTACAATTAAATTTAGAGCACACACAACATCTTCTTAAATATTTACAAGATCAATTAAAATTGATCAATCAAAATTTAATTAAATTAATTAATAAATAATTAATTTAATATTTACATTTAACATCTAACACACATAATTTAAGCAGTTGCCTTCTTTGGGAAATGAGGAGACAAATATCTTTGCAACTTAAGATAAGTATATACCAAAGGTGACTTAGGATCATTTGGATCCTTTGGCTCAATTGCTGGTCCAAACAACTTTTTCAAAGCAGCATCTGGAATAATTTCACGTCTATGTTCAGGATTTTGAAGATCCTTTTCCTTGATATAAGTAGTAATATGTCTAGTAACATCAGTTCTAGCAATTGGATCAGTATTCTTTACACCATATTGAGAAAGGAAGTTATAAAGATCATCTGAAACAACAACTGGTGATGCAAAACCAGATGGCTTTCTATTTACATCCCTTGGAGTTTTTTTTTTCTTAGTTTTCTTAGATGCTTCCTTAATAGCATTTTCGTGATCACGTTGCATCTTTCTCAATTCCTGAATTTCACGTTTCAATTCATTTGTAAGATCTTGTTTGGATTTAATCAACTTTTCAAAACGTTGCTTCATAGTATCTGTTTCAACTAGAGTTTCAGTAACAGTTTCAACTGGAGTTTCAGTAACAGTTTCAGGTACAGTTTCAGTAACAGTTTCAGTAACAGTTTCTGTAACAGGCACAGTTTCAACTGGAGCCTCTTTAGCTTTTACAGTTTTCTTAGTTTTAGTAGTAGTGGTGGTAGTTTTAGCTGTAGTAGTTCTGTTCATTTTTAATCTTACTAAAGTATTTTTTTTATAATTTCTTACGCACTAAGGCTATAATTAAAAGGGAAAATAAGTATAAATCAATTTTTTATTATTCGTTTTTTTTATATATTTTTTTAATACTCAATTTTAATATAAGAGTTAATGTTAGAAAGTATAATTGATTCGACATTTACAGAAGGTATGAAAAACCCTATATTCTTCGATTTCACATTACAACAAAAACAAAATTATTTAGTTTTACTAGATAGTTTAGGTGTTGAATATATTGAATTAATATGTTTACAAGATATACACGATTTAATACAATTTAAAAACACAAGTGGTTTGAATATAAAATTCATAATATGTATAAATTCATTAGATGATGTTGGTGAATGGCTCCAACATATCGAAAAAACAATTCAGTTACAATATATTGATGTGATTTGCGTTAAATCACAGTGTTCAGAGAGCATATTTATTGATAATTTAATAGACAATTTGAAATTATTAAAAAGTAAACTACCAAAAGTAGAATTGCATTTTTGCATATCTGACTCGTTTAATATAGAAACAAACTTTTTATCCACATTATATCTTAACATTGATGATTATGTAGATTGTATATGTCTTGAAGATACTCGTGGTAATATTGTACATTCAGATATTGAAAAAATGATATCTTTGATTAAAAGTGTAACGTCTTCAGATATTGATATAAGATGTCAATTTTCTAATAATAATTCAAGTTCCGTATGTAATACATTTTTTGCATTGCAAGAAGGTTGTAAATATATAACTACATCAATTTTTGGTTTAGGTGATAAAAATGGTATTACTGATTTAACAGGTATAATTAACAGAATTTATACAACTACTACTCCAAATAGTAAATATAATTTACATTTTTTAAAACTATTAGAATTATATACAAGTAATATACTTGATATAGCCATCCCTATTTCAAATAGACATAATTTATTAATTCAACACGACAATATCAATATATCTAAACATTTAGATGATTTTGGATTGTTCATATTTAATAAAGATATCGATGTTGACGAATTGAAATATTTTTTATATAAATATTTACCTAAAGTTTTTAATTCCTTAGATGACAATTACATTCAAAAATTATGTATTTGTATAAAAAGTGATTTATTACAAAATGAAAACTTATATATACAACTTAATTATGATCAGAATATTGCCATAAAATATCTATTACAGTATATAAACTGATAAAACTGATAAAACTGATAAAACTGACAAAACTGACAAAGTGTGAACTGACAAAGTGTGAACTGATAACATATAATATTATTTAGTTATATGTTACATAAGTGTGTGTTAATATGTTACACTTGTTATACAAGTGTAAATTTATTTACATAACAAGTGTATAAGCGTGATAAATACCAGCAACAGCGATAATGTATTTAATGTATTTTTCAATATCACCACCACCAGTAACCATTGTTACGATATCGGTATTATTGTAAGCGACGAGACCCCAGTTGATTGCTCCGGCAATCAACAAAACTTGAACAAGAAGAGTTAATATATTTTGATAATCCATTTTTTTTTATATTATATAATAATAAAAAAAATTACAACAAAATATTTATTATTTCATTATTAAATGTTTTTAAAAATATTTTAGATTGCCATAAATATTGTTTATTTATCATATCTAAACAAATTTCATTCGGATAATATATATTTATATCTTTTGTATTAAAAATCCTTTTCATTTTCTTATATAATTCATCGTCTATTGAATTGATAATTTCTAACAATGAATCTTTGGGTAAAACCATAAACAATTGTTCTAATGTTGTTACTGGTTTTGTTTTTTTAAATTTTATATTTCGTAAAACATTTAGATTATCTTTTGACAAGTATGAAAATAAATCACTAACAAATGGTGTAGCATAATGATCATAATACCAATCCCAATTTTCATGACAATGACCATTATAATAACCTAGAATCCAATATAGACCATTTATATAATTTTTACAAATTAGATTAATATCCTGTATATCATAAAATTTATAATATCTATCTTTGTAACCTGGTGTATTGTATTTTATAAAATCATCTTTGTAAATATGTATATCGTTTACATTTACGTTAATACTTTCTAAATCAAAAGTATCCTTGTAAACTGATCGATTATTTTTATATGCACTATAAACATTTGTAAAAAAATAATCTTCAGTTTTTGATAAATGATAAAATAAATCCTTTAAAAAAAACAAGTTTATAGATTTATTGATATTTTTCGAATCTAATTCATTCAGATTAATAATACCACAGTAATCTTTTGTGTTTAATAATTGACAATAATATTTTAGTAATACATCTATACCACCTTCCTTTATCATTAAAGAAGGTATGTGTTCAACAAAATCATTACCCAACAAAAAACATAAGAATATATAATCATATATAAGATTTCTATCATTAATTTGTTTCTTAATATTTTTTTTTACATCTTTGCATATGTATTGTCTTAATTTCTTAATATCTAAATATGTATACACCTTATCTTTTTCTAATAATTTGTTATTAAATGTATTGTCTCTAATCAACACAATTTTGTCATAATTTACATTAATTAAACTTAACATAATTAAATCTGCATCTAAACCGTATATACATATCTTATTATCACAACCAAGATTACTTATATCCTTCATCATCTTATGTTCTCCCTCACCTGGTTCATTTGAATCCGAAATAAAAACTACATAATTATTACTAATTTGACTTTTAAAATCATGTAATCTTTTAATCAATTTGTTCATAAAGTCAGTACCTGGTGTAATTTTATTTGAGTTCCACACTGGTACATTTTCATTTTCATTATGTGAAATCTGTTTAAAGAAATGTGATTTATATCTTCTTTCTCTTTGCTGATTCATTTTTGCTCTTGGTGCTACTCCATCTATCATAATATGTATTCGTTTTGGTTTTACTACATTTATTATATATCTTGTATAATCTAAACAATTTTGTATAATATTTTCTTCAATAATATTAGTATCTACTATTGAAGTATCAATTGAATTTAATGTTTGTTGTGCACAAGGATGAATCATACTGTTATAATCCAAATATAAATAATCTATATTTGATGTAGATATACTCTTTTCATCAATTACAAGATCATTTTCTATATTGTATTTTTTATATATCGTATAAAAGTACCACGGTATACCCATTTATTATTTTACAAAAAATATATTATTATTCAAGTTTTTATAAAATGATTTTATAAAATGATTTTATAAAAACAATAAAGCAATAAAAAACAATAAAGCAATAAGGTGATCTAAATTAATAAATGTAATCTAAATTAATAAATGTAATCTTGATAAATTAAAAAACAATCTTTGTTATCGTTAAATTTAAATCCTTGATCTCTTAACAATTTTTTGTAGTATAAGAAATTCATTTGTTTAATATCTTCTTCATCTTCTTGTTCTTCTTCTTGGTCTTCTACGATTTCTTCTTTAATATCTTCACCTTCTAATATATCATCATCTAATACGTAATCGTCATTGTCATCCTTGTTTGAATTATTATCTTCATTTTCTAAATATAATTCATCTGTTGTATTATCAATTACACTTTCATCATCTTTTATATCTTCATAACCAGTTTCGTCATTTATATCATCTTTGGTTACATCATCTGCTGCTTTAAGATCTTTTCTGCTTTTATTTTTTATAAATTTAATGCTTGTAACAATTCTATTATAAACACCATTCTTATTAAATGTATTCTTTGATTTAATGTAATCTTTGATTAATACATCTGGATCAACATTTACATCATATTTATATCTACGTTTTATTTTTGATTTAGGTTTAATAGTAATTTGAAGATTACTATCGTTTTTAATGTGTAGTTTTTTAATATATTCATTTCTTCGTTGTTTAATGTTATTATTTAAACGTTCTTCTATTAAATTTTTATAGTAATTTAACAATTCACCTCTCCTTCTTTCTAATTCCTTTAAAATATCTGAATTCTTTTCTATTAATTCAAGACAATTACAAATTTCATTTACAATATTCTTATCGATATTTAAAAAGTTGAAAAAATAACCATTCGAATTTTTCGTAAATTCAACTTTTGACATTCTTAAAATATTCAATATATGTATTTTTTCTTTGTTTTGTAATTTACTTATACGTTGTATAACATCTTTTATACGAAATGAATCTTCTTCAATGTCAAAATTCGTATTTAAATTACTTTTATCATCGTATATTTGAATTTCCATTTGGTCTTCCGTTTGATCTTCAGTTTGATCTTCAGTTTGGTCTTCCATTTGGTCTTCTGATGTTTGGTCTTCTATTGTTTGGTCTTCTTTTAATAATTTATCAATAGTCATGTATAATCTGTAATTATACTAAAAATCGTTAATAATACAATTTTTTTTTAGTTATAAATATAAATGTCTGGAAACATACATGATACAAATGTGATGAAAATTAGAATTTTAATAAGTGACTTTATAAATGAATTAGAAGAAACTATTGAAAAAGGTGATGATATAGTAGATTATGAAGATATGTATAAAGAGAAATATAAGTATATTATAGAAACTTCTGAAAATTTATATAAGATGATTTATGATCAATACAAAATATCTGTTTTTGATAAAAAATTTTTCTTAAAAAACATAGAAACTATGTTACAAGCAATTGAGAGAATTCAACAGGCAAAAGTAACACAATATGATGCATCTAAACAAATAGGTGAAATGTTAGCAGGTCATTACATACCACAATTAAAGAAATAATTGTTTATTATTTTTATTTATTTTATATACTTAAATATAAAATGAATGATAAAAACATTAGTGTAAACGAGACAGAATCCATAGGATTTTTTTCAAAGCTTCAATCTAAACCAATAACTTCCAACGAACCACCAAAACCAACACCAATAACTTCTAATCACCCACCAAAACCAACACCAATAACTTCTAATCACCCACCAACACCTCAAGTTGAACAACCGCAAGTACAAGTTGAAGAAATTAAAGTTGAACAACTGCAAGTACAAGTTGAAAAAATACAGCCTCAAGTTGAAGAAATTAAAGTTGAACAACTGCAAGTACAAGTTGAACAACCGCAAGTACAAGTTGAAGAAATTAAAGTTGAACAACTGCAAGTACAAGTTGAAAAAATACAGCCTCAAGTTGAAGAAATTAAAGTTGAACAACGGCAAGTTGAACAACGGCAAGTTGAAGAAATTAAAGTTGAAGAAATTAAAGTTGAAGAAATTAAAGTTGAAGAAATTAAAGTTGAAGAAATTAAAGTTGAAGAAATTAAAGTTGAAGAAATTAAAGTTGAAGAAATTAAAGTTGAAGAAATACATAATCATGAAGATATAGCATTAGATTTTATAAATAAGGTGAATGGTGTAACTAAAAATTTGGGTCATAATAAATTACAATTACATGTTGATGAATTAGAAAAACAAATAGATAAATTAAAATCTAATGAAAGGGAGTATGAAATGAAGATGAATTTGTTTAAAAAAACTATATCAACATTACAGGGGCAATTACAAGAAAGATCAGCTTATATAACAATGATGGATAAACAACATATAGATCCACAATATGAAAAACAAATTGAGGATTTAAAGCAGATAATAAATGAAAAGGATATGTTATTATCTAATAAAAACGATGATATTACAGATATAATTAGACAAGTTGATATATTAAATGTTAATTTGCGTAATTTGTCTATAGAAAGAGAGGTATTAATTCAGCAAACAAGTGATGCAAAAAAACATTATGGGTCTTTAGAAACACATCATCAAAGACAATCTATTCAATTACAAGTTAACGAAGAAACTATAAATAATTTACAAAGTAAAATTATATTAGAAGAAAATTTGAAAACAAATTTACAAAAAGAATTGTCTGATATGAAAGATGAATTAGTAAAGTATAGAACGGATATAAAAAATACGACTATACAAAAGGACTATGAAATAGATAGTTTAAAGAAACAAATTGAAACTTTTATAAAATCTAGTGACACAAATGACCAGAGTAAAACATTAGATAAAAATATTACACTAGATAAGATAGATGGTAGACCACTTCAACGAAGAAATAATATTAGTAGAAGTAGATTACCAACAAATGGTGTATCAAGAAGAAATATGCCTGTTTAAAAACTTGTTATTACATTTACAGTAAAATCTATACGATTCGTATTTTTATTATTATATAAATATAATTTTGTTCGAATTTGTAATAAAGGGTATTCGTACGGATTCCAAGTTAACTTTAGTTCATCGTCATTTATACCATCTGATTTTACCAATTCTGTTATTGTACCAGATTTTGAAACATCTGACCTAGAAATACAATAAATTGCATTAGGGCCACCTTTTTCCTTTGAGTTTATTATGATTATAAAAGAACCTGTATTTTTTTTAATATAACCTATATTTAAAGTAGTATAACCCTTATAATTTTTATTTTCATTTGATACATCAAGAGATAATATAATATTATTATTATTAGTAGTAGTATTAATTTCGTCTAATGAATTTATGTTAAATAAATCTTCAAACCACGATATAGGATTAATATTTAACATTATCTTTATTATAAATTAATAACTAAATTTTTAAATCATGTCAATTAGTATTTTATCTGTGAATAAATTGTAAAGTAACTATTCGTTAAAAAAATATTCTTCTAGTTCGTCAATTTTAGGTTTATTATAATAATATTGTGATTTTTTCATTTTGGGAATTTTTATATGTCTTACACTATCATCGTCGTGATTACCTGTGATTTTTAAATTTTTTGATATACTTTTTGATAAATTATCTTCAGATTTTTCATAATTTTTATGCAAGTTATCTGATGAGACATAATGTAAAGAACGTTCACTTTGTTCCTTATCAACAATTAATAATTGATCTGAATTTGGTCTTATACTGATACTGTCTGATTTAGATGATTTAGAATCAAAGTCGTATTCTATTTGAATATTAGTTTCATCTATATCTTCATTAATGAATTCTAAAACTGTTTTAATTTTATCACTTGGTAAAAATAAGTTTAAGACATTTTCCAATTCTTGTGTTAAGAAATTTGTTTTTAATTGGTATAATGATTTAGGATTTTCATATACTATTCTTGAAATATGTCTTAAGCATTTTAAATAATATTTTTCAATGGTAGGAAAGGTATGATTTTGTAAAAGTGAATCGACATAAATATCGGGTTTATTTATTAAGATTTCAGTTGATAGTTTAATAATATTAATTAATATAACTTGTAAATCTTCTTCTGTAACATCTTCCTTTTTAGATAACCATTTTAAAAATTTAGAGTATTCTTTATTCATCTTTTTCTCTGACCATTTTGGGATTTTTAATAATATTCTTTGAAAATCTGGATACAAACTTGCTCGTGTACGTTTTGTAATATGTAACTCTTTTTCTTTTTCAAAAACCCTGGTAAGATATTTGTATATATATTTTATGAGAATATTATGTAATTTTGATTTTAGACGATAAATTTTATCAATATTACTTTTAACTAACATATTATATTAATATATGTATTATTTTTTTATTTTAATTTCTGCGAATGGAAATTATAAATTTTAATATATAATATAAATAAAGATGGATTATCATTTATTTGTATTAACAATCACGCTTGTAGTATATTTTATAATGAAGAGATATTATAGTAAACAGGAACTCAGCTCTGGTAATAAAAGTAGTAGATTAATCTATCTATTATCAGTTCCATTTGTAATGTATGTATATAAATATTTTTATTTAAAACCTAACGATGACGTTGATCTTACGTTAATGACAAACGTTGCAAGTAAAAATAAATTTAGTTTAAATCCAAGTACAGATATCATATCTGAACCATTATTAACTGAATTGTATCCAGAAACATCAGTTAATATTTCATCATCGTCAAGTAAATCATCTTAAATCAAGAAAAGGTCATCGTGAATGTAATGTATTTTTGTATAGTATTTTTGTATATCATTTGTGTATTACTTTTTAAAATTTAATTTCTATGATTTATGTAAGTAATGAGTTTATATTACACTGATGATAATTTTTTAAATAAAATGGAGTTTTTAGAAAACAAGTCTGAAAATAAAAAATCACATATTCATCAGGAACCTACACAAATGTTATTAAGAAATTATATATCAAAAGTTACTCCTTTTGAAAGTGTATTATTATATCACGAAGTGGGTGTTGGTAAAACTTGTACCTCTATAACTATTGCTGAAGGTTTTAAAGAATATATATATAATATGGGTAAAAGGATTCTTGTTCTTGTAAAAAACAAGAATATAGAAAAAAATTTTATGGGTGAATTACTTAGTAAATGTACAAGGGAAGAATATTTAGACAATGAAGAGTATGATATATATTCTAGTAAAGTAGGTTCAAAGGAATCAGAGAGAAATGAAATTATTCATAAGGCTACAAAAGTTATTGGGAAATCCTATCAATTTGTTACATATGGTACTTTTATTAATAGAGTGTTAGGTGCTAAAGAATTTGAAAAGGATGAATATGGTAATACTACAAAAAAAGTTAAACGAACGAAAACAGGTGAAATTAAGCGTAAACATATAAAGGATGAAATAAAGAATCTTAATAATACAGTGATTATAGTAGATGAAGCTCATAATGTTACAGGAAATGAAATATATACTTCTTTAATGAAGGTATTATCAAAATCTTACAATTATAGACTAGTTTTATTAACAGCAACACCTATTTATGATAATTCAACTGAGATTTTTGAACTAGCAAATATATTAAATGTGAATAATGAATCTTTACAATTTCCAATTGGGAATACCTTATTAAAACAAGACATTAATGGTGATAGTTATCTAATAAAGAAACGGTCAGAATACATTAATAGATCTGTATTAAAGGGTGATATTTATGAAATCACAGAATTAGGTAAAAAGAGATTAAAAAAAGCATTGGAAGGAAAGGTATCATATTTACGTGCTAATACAGAAACGAATCCTAAAAAATTTGATATAGGAACTCCTTTAATTAATATAACTGGTACGACTAATATAGTTTTATGCGAGATGTCACCATACCAATATAAAACATATATAAATGCTTTAAAAACTGATCTTGGCGAATTTAGTAAATATGACATGTCAACAGCTATAAAATTATTAGAATCAGAAGAAAATATTTCGGAAAAAGAAGTTGGTGTTTCAAAGGCAAGTTCTTTATATAAAAATAGTAGTGACGCATCCACAATGACATATCCTGACCAAGGATATGGTAAGGAAGGGTTTTTAAATACTTTTAGTTTTAATAAAACTAGATCAAAATATACTTTGAATGACAAGAAAATTTTAACAACAGATTTGATAAATTATTCTTCAAAATTGTATAATTTGTTAGAGAATATAAATAAGAATGAACGAGGTAATGTATTTATTTATTCAAATTATGTAAATTATGGTGGAACGTCTTTATTACGTCAATTATTTTTAAACAATGGGTTTTTTGAATTTTCTAATAAAAATATGCCAGAAAATAGACATTACAAAAGTTTTACAGTGTTTGATGAAAGTACAAGTTTACGAGACAGAGAAAATTTCAAAAGAACATTTAACAATGATGATAATAAAGATGGTAAGTATATAAGAATTATAATAGGTTCACCTATTCTTTCAGAAGGTATTACTTTGAAAGCTGTTAGACAGGTACATATATTGGAACCTTATTGGAATATGAGTAAGATAAATCAAATTATAGGTAGAGCAGTGAGAAATTATTCTCATCATTCTTTAGAACCACAAGAAAGAACAGTTGAAATCTATAAATATGTATCTGTATTTTATAAAAATGGTGATCGTAATTTAAATAGTGCAGATGATTTAAGTAAATTCTTTATAGATAGAGAAAAGTATATATTGTCAGAAGAAAAAGACAGAAGTAATAAAATTATCGAAAGACAATTAAAAATAACAAGTTTTGATTGTTCATTGAATTTATTTAGAAATAAAATAGTTGATGGTGTAGATGGATCAGCAGAATGTGATTATACCAAATGTAATTACGAATGTGAACATAAACCTAAAAGTGACAGAGTTGATAAATCTACTTATAAAATGTACTTGACATTTTTTAATCAATTTGATATATATTATATATTAGAAACTTTGAAAATGATGTATCAACAATCTTTTATATGGCATTTAGATGATATTAAAGAATCAATTAGGAAATTAGAACCATTGATTTCAGAAGAAACAATTTATACAACACTCAACTATATAGTTGAAAACAAAGTATTTATGTTTGATACGTATGGAAGAGAAGGGTTTGTTATAAGAACTGGCGAGTATTATATATTTAATGACGCTGATATAGACATAAACACATCTATCTATTCAAAGATATTGGATTTTTCTACAGATGTTAATAAATATACATTAGATGAATACGCAAACAATTTCTTAAACATAAATTTATTCCAATCTGATAAAATAAAGGGCGTCAAAGATAAAACAAAGATAGAACCAGAAAAACCAAGTACATTAGATTTGTTATCCGAAGAACAATTAGAATACAATCGTCAAATCGAAGAAAATTATACAATATATGGTACCTACAGAATGAAGAAAACAAAGGAAGATTCTTGGGATCATAAATATGGAAAACGTGACGAAAAGTTTAGAATATCAGATATACGAAATGCCGTTTCTAAACAGAAAGATCAAAGAAAGGACATTACCGGAAAAGCAGCAACTAGTTACGAAATACCTGATTTACGTTCTATTGCTAAAGCATTAGATATTGAAATAAATGATACACACAATAAACCAGATCTTGTAAGAATGATTAAACGAGTATTAGAAAGTCAATCACGAATACTCAAGTAATAATACCATTTACAAATTTATTTACAAAAATATTCATAAATTTTTTTAGATAATGCTTTCCCGATTTTTCTATTTTTACCTTGTATTTTCATTTCTGAAAAAAGATTTTCCTTTTGTGTGTCTGTTTCTAACGAACTGTATTTATCAACTAACTCTTTTATAGTTAGTATTGGATATGAAATAATTGTATCAGCTATATTAATAGATACACCTGGAATAAGACAAAGTTGATAACTTAATTTATTATCTTTAATTTTATCAGAACGTTTTACTAATTTTATTGGTGAAGGAGGTGTGGTTTGATTCTCTTTAAAATCACCGTTTTTAAATTTTTTGTATAATAATAACATCATATTAAAAGTATCCTGTTTATTTTCAGTTTGGATGATTTTATATTTGTGTTTAAATAATAAGTTTAAAAGTGATCCATTAATAATAGTATTGGATAAGCTATTTTTCATATCTGAAGCATTTTTACCGACTGTACCTTCTATTAGATAACATATTTTATTGTAATCATTTATGGAATCTAATAAACGTTGTTTTTGTTCTCGAAACCTTCCATCTGTGATACTAGAACATAAATCTTTTATACTTTTTCTTTCAATAGCAAGTTGAATTGTATCATTATCATTAATGTCTTCTAATATTATATAGTCAGCTACTGGTAATGAACAAATTTTAAAAGTAATATCAACATTCAGAATATTTGTTTGTATTATATGGTCATTCACAATTTCACAATATTCACTTAAACGTTTTATATAATCGTTTTCCCTATAGTCAACTAATAAGAACATTTGTTTATTATAAAAAGTAATAAACAAAATGAAATACAACGAGATCTACTTTATAAATGTATTATTTTTACAAATGTGTTGTAACATTAATTAAATATTTAGTAGAATAAAAATATATGGACATATATAAAGAAATGGAATCATTAAATAGTGATGTTAATATAATTTTAGCTAATATGATAAATTTATTTCATATAATCGTTATATTATTTGTTTTGTTTATTCCATTTTCAAATGTACCAATGTTACTATTATTACATGTAGTTTTTAGTCTGAGTTTATTAGTTCATTGGTATAATAATAACAATCAATGTTCATTAACATTAATCGAATCGAAATTAAGAGGATTAGATGTAACAGAAAGTTTTACATATAAATTCATAGCTCCTTTATATGATGTATCTAAAACAGAATGGTCTAAAATCTGTTATTCTTTTACAATAGTATTAATGATCTTTTCAATATATAGATTGTATAATTCAAAACGATTACAAGATGCACTTCAATGTTTTTCTGAGATACGTAAACAACAAGAATGGGTATCAGGAACATTTTATGATAAATTAAGAATTTCAAATAAATGTTTTGGACAATTGTTTATTATCGTATAACTTGCGTAAATAAAACCCACTTTTTTTATTGTAAACAGTTAATATGGATATAGATTTCTATTCACAATACATAAATATAAATTTTGATGAGATTCTTATTGAATCTAATAATCATCTAATAAATTCTCAAAATGTTTATTTAACATATAAACAACAGTATTTTAACGAATCTCTTAAAAATTATGATCTTTTTAAAAAATATAAAACAGAACTAGAAAGATTACAAAAATCTGAAACTGTAACGTTGCCAAATAAGTATCTATTCATTTATAAGGATACACAAGTTATAGAACAAACTAAACAAAATTTAAAAAACGTGGTAATATCTCAAGAAAAATTATTAAATAATTTTCATCATTACATTACTTTATTGAATACAAATCCAAATATGTTTGAAGTTAAGAAACAAACAAATGAGAAAAAAAGCTTTTTATCCAAGTTATTTGTCAAGAATTAGTACAATTTCAAGAATTAGTACACAATATTTTACATTATTGTCGATAATACAGAGATGATTTGTTTTGATTTTTCTCTTTGTTGTTCAAGTTTGTGTTTATAATCATAACAAGATCGAATTTCAATTTTGATTTGGCGTAATTGATTTTCTAAATTTTGTAAAGAATTTTCGTGGTTTGAAAGTAATTTCTTAGTAGACGATAAAAATTTACTATGAAGATACATCATATCTTCTGTTTGAATCGTCTCATCGCATATTGGGCATTTTCTACTTTGCAAGAATTCCGAATCAATTATTGGATAAGTGTAAATATCTTGCAAACTAGTTTCTGTCAAGCATTTAATATGAAAAATATGATTACAAGTTAGTATAATAAAAGTACCAGATGTGTCATTACAAATATTACAACTATGACATTCTTTTGAAATTGATGAACGAGTTGAAGTAATATCACTTTGAACGTCGTTGTCATTTTTTGATTTGTTATACATATCTCTTAATTCTGATACTTTACTTTTAGATCTATTATCATCATAATCATTATCTATTTTTTCGTAAAATGATTGTTGCATTTCAAGTAATTTACTCACCTTTCATAATAAAATCAATTTTTTATGAGAGTTTACAAGAATTAATTCAGACCATTAATTTATTCATTTATTTGAAATTCATATTCGTAATTTGGTAAGATTGTAGATGATATTATAATACCACAATATTCTTCTGGTTGTGATGTATAATCTACATATGTATATATGTTTAATAAAATAGATTCTACAACTAATAATTTAAATATGTTTTTAAATTCATCCCCGTGACCTTGTATAGGGTGTCCAGTTTCATTATAGTTACATAAATGAGCTAGTTCGTGTAATATTACATACATTAACAAATTAATATCATATATTTTTTCTTTATCGTCTCTTGTTCTTAAGCAAATATGCATATCTTGTTTATCAACTGTATATGTTGTATAACGATTATCTATTGCCGCTTCTGATAAAACATTCGGATTGTAATTCTCTTTGAATTTTTTAATAAAATAATTCTTATTTTCATCATTAGAGTATTTTGTATCTAAATGATCGATTAATTTTATTATACGGTTGTTAATTTCAGCTAATGTATTTGCAGAAGTTTTCAAATAATCATTACCCTTTGTGTCTGATTGTCTTATTAAATAATTATTGTTATCAATGTCTGATTTTACATAAGTATTTTCATTATATAGTTTTAAAGTTACAAAGAAATATACTAATAGTATTACTGTAATAAATATTAATATGGTATTCATTATTAATATCATTGAAAAAAGTTTTGTATAAATCATCTTAAAATTGATGATAACTCGAATGTTCAATTACATTTTTATCTCTAATTTACACACTGGACAAACTTTGGAATCTTCTTCATTAACGCATTTGGATAACTCTGTTATTAAATTTTCTCCATGGTTTTGTAGAAATTTTTTATATTCGTGCGAATTTTGAATATTGTATTTTTGTTGAAGATTTTTATTCAATTCACAACTAGGAGTATAATCTGTAAACATACGCCCATCACTCATTACAAACTTTGGCATTTTTTATTTTATATATTATAAAGATAAAAAAAATCACAATAAAGATAAAAAAATAACCGTATATATTAATTATTATTTATTAAAAATTGATCATATTCATTACAAGACATATCATACATAATTTGTTGAACAGTATTATTATTAGCCTCAAAGTACGTATCGTGTGAACTCTGGGCACATAGGTCATTTACCCGTTGATTTGGTACTTGTTGATCGTGTGTTTGTTGATAGTATACCTGTTCGTCGTGTACTTGTTGATCGTATGTTTGTTGATCTGGTACCTGTTGTTGGTTTGGTACCTGTTGATCGTGTATTTGGTGATTTGGTACCTGTTGTTGGTTTGGTACCTGTTGATCGTGTACTTGGTGATTTGGTATTTGGTGATTTGGTACTTGGTGATTTGGTATTTGGTTGTTAAAATCTTCTGTATTCATATTAAATAGAGATGTTAACAATTCAGGTGTTAATAATGAAATATTATTATTTTGTGGCAATGCAGTAAATGAAGCAACACGTGCTAATGGAATTCTACCAATTGGTATAGAAGAAGTTATAGGAAAATTTGTTCGAGCTTCTTGTATATTTTGATCTGAATTTCTTTTTAAATGATCATTTATAAGAAGTAATTCATTATCTAATATTTTAAATGTTTTTGAAACATCATTTTTATATGATTGTAAATCTTTAACCCTAGATTTCATTTTTTTGTTTTCTATATGTAATTCATCGTAACTTTTATGTAATCTTGAATATTCTCTTTCTGATTCCATGAACTTGTTAAAATAATACCAAGATACAACACCAAAAATAACACATATTATGGTGGATAATTGACTTGTCATAAGGTTTATTTTACTATGTAATAATATATAATAAAATAACGATTACTTAACGTAAAAGTTCATTTTATTATTTGTATTTTATATGATATATGAATAAAGAAAGTGTTGTGTCTAATTACGTTATAAATATTATAGATTTAAAAAAATGTTTTAAAAATAATTTAGGTATTACGTGTGAATTATATAGATTATTTAATGAATTTTCTATAGAATGTTTTAATGGCAATCTAGATAAACGAGAATTATGTTATGATCAGTTATGTATTTGTTTAGATAGTATAAATGATAATATGTGTAATGTTATGTTAATGAAAAAATTAACTTGTATAATATACAAGTCTGGTCTATGCAATATAGAGTATGATTAATTGATTTAGCGCTATTTGATTCATTTTAATATTTGTATTGTATACCAATACAAATATTTTTTAAGATGTTTGAACTATATTTTTTAAGATGTTTGAACTATATTTTTTAAGATGTATAATTTACAGAGATTTAGATCCAGAAAAATTTTGATATGTATTATTATTATTTTTATAATGTATTTTTCTAGGTGAAGATCTAAAATATTTTTTACCAGTATAATAAAAATTACAACAAACATAATTATTTTTCATTTCTAATAAATTGTTGTATACATTTTTAATAACTTGTTTTTTAGCTATATCATAAGGTCTAATTAAAGACATACATTCATCATATGAAAACCAGCCTATATTTTGAACTTCGCCAGTTTGAATTTTGTTTTTATAATCTATTTTAGGTGGTGGTACATCTTTTTTAATTTTTACTAGATAATAAATGTGTCTATATCTAATACCATTTGTACCAACAAATTCTTCGTGAATAGTTGGATAATTTTTTATAAAATCATAACAATTCTTATTATAACCAGTTTCTTCATAAAATTCTCTTTCTGCACAAGCAATATTCGTCTCCTTCATATTTCTTCTACCTTTTGGAAACCCGAATTCGGTGTATTTAAAACACGTTTTAGATTGATTTATCAAATTAGGAACATCTAGTTTAGAAAATTTCTTATATGCAAAATCATATTCGTTTCTAAAACATTTACTATCGTGATTTACCCATAATTCTTTCCATATATCATCAAATGACTTTGTTAATAAAGATTGTTTTTCTTTTTCCGTCATTTCATTTAAAAAAATAGGTAAAACCTTATTATATTCATTTATATCTTCAGGATATTTACCTCTAACAAAATCTGTGAAACCCATAGTATCTTTTCTTTGTATCATTAAAAATTTAATTTTAGGATAAGATTGATTCTCACTATTTGATTTTGAATATGACAAAATATCTCTCAACTCTAGATTTTTATCAAGTAATTCATCATTTTCATCTTCAACAATCTTAAAAGCTATAATCCCAAAACTCGTAATAGGACCGTGACAATCTTTAACAACGTGACCTTTTTCACCACAATTCACACAATAAATATTCTTGTATTTTGATTTATTTGGTGATTTCTTCTTGATATTATTATCATTATAATAATTAATATTAAAAGTATTAGTGTTATTATTATTGTTATTGTTATCAGTGTCAGTGTCAATTTCATTTAACGAATTGTTTATTGTATCAATTTCACTTAATGAATTGTTTATTGTCTCGACGTTTATTGTGTCAATTTCATTTAATGAATTGTTTATTGTGTCGTCGTCTTCGTTAAATATTAAATTATATAAGTTTGATATATCTTGATTTGACATAACATGAAATATCGTTATTATTGTTAAATAAATTAATTTTCATTTTTAAATTCGCTTTTTTATTAATCGTTTTTATTATTAAAATTTAAATGTATTGATACTATATATAAAAATGATCGATTTGTATCTTTTTAATACTATTATAAATACAATATGGTATTTGTTTACTCTATTATTTGTGTTATATAAGTTTACATCACTATTTAGTTATGGTTATAATTTCTTACGTTTTTGTGGTAAATTATTTAATAGTTTATACTATGTATATGATAGAATAACAATTTATATAAAAAGAAGAAATGGATATGAATATGTAGAGACCCAAGGTGATGTAGAGTCACAGAACAATTCAAATCCTCAACCCAAAACATTACTACAATCTTGTAAAACATATTTATCAAAACAATATGATCATATTTATTATAAAGTTTTTGGTAAGAGAAACAATTATGACCATCCGAGAGATGATAGAATTAATTTGGCAGAGATTACAATTATGAATAATACCGAATCTTTTACACTGAATAAAAATAAAAAAGATTATGAAAATGAGTTATTTGATCAACAAATGAATGAATTGTGTTTAAACAGTAGTTCAATAGAACTTAATTATATTCAAAACCAAGCTTACGAAGACCTTAATTCACACTATAAATCAAATGTGTACAATCATTCAAATGAATATGAATCAATTGTATATAATCATTCAAATGAATACGAATCAGATGTATACAATCATTCAAATGAATACGATCCACTTATTGAACCTACCATAGGTAATTCAGAACTAGATGCACATTTATTTTATAAATCAAGTAAATCTTCTTCTTCTTCTAATGATAAATCTTCTTCTTCTAATGATAAATCTTCTTCTTCTAATGATAAATCTTCTTCTTCTTCTAATGACTTGGTAAAAAATAAAAATATAACACGTGATGTTTTTCATAATGTAAACTTGAATAATGATAGTTTTCTAAACAATAATTATTTCAATGACAATGACAATGACAATGACAATGACACGTATTCAAATAAACTCCAAAATGGCGTTTCAATACATTTAGAACCAGTACAATTAATAATAAAGGATAAATTAGATACAATACCAGAAAATTCTGTAAATTTTAAAGTTTACGAATATGAAAAAGAACACGAAAATGAACATGAAAAAGAAGATGAAAAAGAAGATGAGCATGATATAGTTGAATGTACAAGTGTCAGAGAATGTAGTGTATTAGAAACTATATTCGAAGAATCTGAACCAAATGAGAATCTTTATGGTAATTATGGTAATCACTCAAATTATCAAAGTTATTCCTATACACAAGAATCTGATGAATTACGTAAAGAAATATTAAAAAACCCTTATATATAAATATATATACTTGTAAAAATATATATAGTTGTAAAAAATGGTACTTGTTATGTGATATATAATCGTTGTTTATTCGTCGTCGTCAGAATTTTCATCTATTTCTTGAACTTTTATTCTCCATCCGTTAATTTTGGGCATATTTTTCTTATCTAGTTTAAATTCTGTACACAATCCATTTTCAAGTTGTTTAACAAAAAGATTAAATTTACCAAATGTGCTACGCATTGTGAAATCAGATTTGTATATATCTTTTAATTGATCTTTTGTTATATAATCTGACTTTTCTCCAATTACGATATTTTCTTCTATGAATTGTTTAATAACATTATTGTCATTTTCATATTTCTTTGTAACTTGTAATACTGGTATTGGTGGTAATAAACTTTCAATTTTATACAATTTGTAATAATCAATTAATATACACATAAAAACACATTGGTAATTTTCTAATTTTGATTTTAATGCTTTGTCAATTTTAAATTCATATATGCCATTTTTTATATTTTCAGGATCTGGTTCTTCGACAAATCGTGATATAAATTCTGTTATTTTAAGACGTCTAATAACACCACCGTCTAGATCACTTATGCTTGGTATTTTATTACAAGCCATAAAAAATTTAGAACAAGGTTTGAATTCTATTTGTGAGCTATTTAATTCACGAGTTGATATTCTATCACCACCAGTTAAAGATTTCATAACATCAGCTTGTATTTGATCATTTGATCCTGGTTCTTGCATAATAACACAACGTTTGTTTTGAATATTTGCCAATGCACTATTTGCTGAATTTGCAGATTCTCTTTTACCTGTAATTAATGAAACTGGACTTATACAAGAATATTCACCAAGTGCTTTTAAATGTAAATCCATAATAGTAGATTTACCATTACCACCTGTATTATTTTTACCAGACCAAATATAAAAATTTTCATCTCTAGTGTGACCATCTAAACACGATGCTAATGCTTTTAAAGTAAATTCTCTAACTGATTTTTGTGGTAAAATTTTACATATAAGTTCCATTAGTTCAATATACAATGGGTGATTTTGTTTATATTCTATAAATTCGTATCCAGTGGATAAAGATATATAATCAGAACTTCTTCCTTTTCGGAATTCCATTTCTTTAAGATCGTAAATGCCATTTTCAAAACCTATCAAGTCTTTATCTTGGTCTATAATTTTATTAAAATTAGAATTGTAAAATTCAAGTTCTAAACAATTTAGTTTAATACCATTACCAAGTTTTTGTAAAATGATATGATAATTTTTTATTATTTCTTCACTTGCACCTTCTTTAATTAATTGACGTCGATATTTTTCTATTTTAGTAAAGACTTCATTAATAATAAGAACTCTAAGATTATAACTTTTATTTTCTTTTTTCCATCGAATACCATTAAAGTAATACCATTCATTCTTTTCAGGGGAACTACATACAAAATTTTCTCCATATAATCTATATATCAATTTACTTAATACATTATCAAAAGGACGTAAATATTTAATATCGTGATTTGGTATCTCCTTTGATAATTCGTTAAATTCTTCTAGATTATCAATTCTTGCCAAATGAATTAAATTATTAATAGTATAGATATATTCGCTATTTTGAAATGAATCCCAGGCTATATTTGCATCCTTTTCATCGTAATTTTCCCATTTTATTGAAAAATAATGCCATAGATCTATATAATCTCTATTAATAGATGATAATATATATCCTATATTTAACCATTTTGATCTATCTGCCCATCTTTCAGGATCAAGAATATCCAAATATTTTCTAATAACTTCTTTATCAGAGTATATATCTTCGTCATTATTCATAAGATGAACTTTTTTTGAATTGTCCTTTTTCTTTTCTGATTTATAATTAAAAAGTATACTTTCTGGTTCAATATTTGTAATACACGTTTTTAAAAAATGATCAAATGTTGTATCTTCTGGACTAATAATATTTTCTTGTAATTCTGTTAAAAATGAATTTGTATCTATAAGATACAGTGGTCTATTTTGACCACATTTTGTTGATAATAATGTTCTAAAACAAATAGGTGAGTAGACTTTTGTGTCTATGATTTTTTTATCAAATAAATCTCTAAATTTTGGTTTCAATTGTTCTTCTAAATAAACATGGATACTTTTTGCTTTAGGAAAGTGTACACCATCAAAAACAATATGATAACTCTTTTTTTCAGTGTCAGGATATGATTTTAAAATATATACACCTTTTATATCCGGTAACATCTGTCTTATACTATTAATAACATTCAATATATCAGTTTTATGTTTTATTCCTTCATTATCATCTAATTTTTGAATTCGACGTTTAATATCCGTGTTATCAATAATTTCTAATTTTTTATCATAATCAATATATAACTTCATAGGCTGATTTGCACTCCAAGATTCATAATAATGAGATTTATTCACTCCTCTTTCTTTTATTTTGTTCCATATATTTTTATATGAATCTGCTATAAATATCTTTGACGACGAACTATTAAGATCCCTTTGAAAAAATGCTAAATTCTTACTTTCGCAAATTTTTATACATTCCGCCTTTTGTCCTTTTGAAAATTCCATACCTATAGAATCATTGTTGTCAATCTCAGCCATACTAATACTTAAAAATATATAAAATTTTATTTTTAAGTATATATTAATTTAAATTTTATATTAACCACTATTTAATATTAGCCTCTGTCAAAGCATTATTCCATCCACCAAATATATTATACACTGTTCTCTCAGAAAATGGATGTTCTTTATCTCCCGCTATAGGTATCTTGTTATATTTTTCATAATAGCATTTTAAATATTTTATAATAAATTCCTTTTTTATTCTCTCTTTAGTCATCAATAATAACTTATAAAATAAATTATTATTCAATTTAAATTAAAATAGCCCAAGACATCTTTTCAGACTGCCTTGGGCTATTTCGATATATGTATTCTTCCGAGGGGGTTCGAACCCCTGACCTCCGCATAACTTACTTAAGCGTTGGAATTTAACCAACAAATTCATATTTTTAGATATAAGTACAGCGCTCTAACCAACTGAGCTACGGAAGATATCAACTATTTAAAATTGATATCTTCATTTACGGTCATAGGTGGGCTTGAACCACCAACCTTACGGTTAACAGCCGTACGCGCTAGCCAATTGCGCCATATGACCAGTTGTTTATATATATTGCCTTCACCGTGGATTGAACACGGGACCTCCAGTTTACAAGACTGGCGCTCTTCCACTGAGCTATAAAGGCTTAACGTCACCAGCAGGGTTCGAACCTGCGCTCCCAAAGGGAAACGGCTTAGCAGGCCGCCGCGTTAACCACTCCGCCATAGTGACTCTGAATAGTTTAATGTCATATTCAGGACAGCGAATATTATTTACAAAATTTTTTGTCTATATTTGTATATACTTGTTTTATTAAGTAATGCTTCTTATCTTTAAATTAAGATTTTTTTTTTTAATTTTTAACTTAATATTTTTTTAATTTTTAACTTAATATTTTTTATAAAGTTTTATAAAGTTTTATATTTTTTTATAAAGTTTTAAACATTTTATATTTTTTTTAGTTTTTAGATAATTAAGCTTGAACTCCTCTTTTTGTACGACCTTTCGTTTTTGGAGGAGGAGTAACTTCTTCTTCTTCTACAACTTCTTCTTCTTCTTCTTCTACGACTTCTTCTTCTACAACTTCTTCTTCAAGTTCTACAACTTCTTCCAGAGATTCATTTTCATTAATACTTAGTTGTTTTGTTGCTTCAACAATATCATTTTCAGTATCAAGGTCTTCTTGTTGAGATTCTTCATCGATCATAGCATATCCGGTAATACTTTGTTGATTTTTAAATACTTTTGATTGAACCAATTTCCATTTTGCTGAAACTTTACTAGTAATACTAAGATAGACAAGTTCAAGAACACAGATAACTTGACTACCTTTTGGAACTACATTATCAAATGTATTTTCATTCAAATCAACAGGATTCTTGTTTTCATCAAAAATTAAAACAGGAGTTTTGAAACGCTTGTTACTCAAGAATCGTCCAGTGAATCCATCAGAATTATCACGTTCTCTATCTAATTTAGCACGAACTCTAGAAGGATAATCAAGAATATTACCATCTTTATCAGTAGGAATTTTTACTGATGGTGAATAATAAGCATCTTCAACTGTTTCCATTGATACTTTTGGTTTACCCAACCATTCCTTACTCTTAGACATAATAGTTTTCTTTACAAGATCATCAAATTGTTCAAGTTTTGAATGAAAGTCACGGATTTCCAAAGAATTTTTATCTTCTTTATCTTCACCACCAAAAGACAATTCCAATTCAAAAGAATCATCCTTGTTATCAGTGGCATCCTTTTTACGCCAACGTTTAATACCATTTGGAACATACATTTTTGGTGTTTGAACCATAATCTTTCCACCATTGTAATTTACATATACCATTTTACGTCCGTGATTGTCAGTTTTAACATCAGAAAAAGAAACTTTGTTTAAATCGAGGTTGACAGCTTTAATAATTGACATTTTGTTTGTTAGTGTTGTTATAATTTTATAATTGTAGTGTTTTTAAAATTTTTTTCAATTTTTTCTTAAATGTGATTTTTTTCTTAAATATAACTGAAATAGTTTAAATGTAAAATTGTTTTTTTTAATAAATACGTGATAACGCGTTAAATTTGATTTAAAAATTTGCGTAAATAAAGATTATATATGTCAGTGTCAGTTAATAGAACTGAAACAAAAAGTGATTTTGATATAGATACAAAATTAAGTTTGTTAATGAAATCGTTAACTGATTTTTATGCGAATTCTATTTACATTGATCAAATTAAAAGTATTATAGATCAAAATAGTGTTATTTCTTTAAGAATTTTGGACTGGTTTATTACAAATTATTCGAAAAAACATAGAACGATTATTAGTGGGGCAGTTGGATCTATTGACGTTTATCAAAATTATAAATTACAATTAAAATCCTTCAGTAAAAAGCAATTTGATCCATTTTGTCGTAAGAATAAGATCTTATTTTATTACAATGATGATGATTACATTGAAACTTCTTGTGGTCAATTATGTTTCTTTAGATGGTGCTTTGAAAATAATATATTAAATTACGTAAAAACAAATTTAAGTACCATTGAACAAGATATGAAAATATCATTAAAAAGTAAAAAAAACAAAAAAGACGAGGAAAAACCAGATTCAGCACAAAAACGTCAACCTCTTAGTATATCTGCCTCGAGAAGTGTGTCAAAAACTAATGTAAAATACACTGTAAAGTTTGATTAAATAATATTTTGTCAAAAATCACAAAAAATGTCAAAAATTACAAAAAAGTTTTATCGCATATATAGATTATTTAATTAAATTTCGTTTATATAATTAAATTTATTAAAATATAATGTTTTATACACATTATAAAACAAAATGGTCTTGATAAAAACACCAGTTGATATTAAAACTCTTGTTAAAAATAGTTCTTTGGAAACATATGATCAAATAAAATTAATAGAAAGACTAAAAAAACATTTCGATGAAGAAGAACAAAGTTTATTAAAACAACATTTTACTGAAAATAAAGACTATAAAATTACGCTCATCCGTTCGGATGAGCGAGTTCATCTGCTGCAAAAGCTGTTAAAATATCACCACCAGGTCTAAGAAATAGAATTCTTACTGATGTACACGTTAATAATTTTCATTGGGTTTTTGATAAGAATGCTACGCATTATAAAACGGAAAACTACAATTAATTAAAAATCGTCGAGATGATTTAATTAATTTTAAAAAAGGTAATGGTAAGTTTGTTAAATTTCTAAGATTTGTTTAATTTGATTATCATAAGATTTTAACTTATTAAATGTTTTGATAATCGTAACTGATGATAAACCATATAATTCTGAAAATATTTTTAGATCAATGTCAATGTTTTTAAATTGTAATATATAATAAAAACATCCTACGCCGATAGACAAGGGTGTATGATCTAATAGAATATCGTTATCTTCACATATTTCAATTAATATTTTGACATTCTTTAATACATCAAAATTGATTTGTAGTTTGTGTTTTTTTATAATATTATTAACATAATCAAATGGTTTTCTTGTTTCCAATATTATATTTTTATCAAGATGTAATTTTTTAGAATTAATTAATTCTAATATAACTCTTTCTGCTCTAGTTACATATTTAATATCTAAACTTAATTCTTTAACAAGATCTAAATATGAATAAGACGTAGATGTATCTTTAGAAACATAATGAATACAACAAAGTATAATACCATCTTTTACACGAGCCCTTTTTGTACCATCGTTTTTTTTAATACAATTTATAACCATAACAGATGTATCTATTATATCGTTAATTAATGAGTCAATAATTTTTAAACGAATACATAAATTCTTTACATATATCTTTAGTTTATATGTATTTTTTTCTTCATTCGACCACATATACCATTCTTGCATTTTAGATATTCTACTATTGAAATTCTTATTATATTTAGCCGGAACAGTTGTATTATCATAAGAAATATTCGTATTTAACCTATCTTCTTTTATAACAAGACCACAATCTTGACAAACACAATCGTTATCATTATATCTCAAATTATTACTTAAACAATTAGTACATACATCAGACTTTTCATTAAAATTTTGAAGATTTTGTTTGACATCAGATTTTTCATTAAAATTTTGAAGATTTTGTTTGCCAAAATTAGACGCCATCTCAAAATCCTTCCAAATCAAATTTAAATCATCCGTAGAATTCATATTAATTTACATACTTAAAATTAATAATTCAATTTATAATTAACATTTTATTTTTATTTTTATTTTTATTTTGTATTTTTAAACACCAAATGATTTCAAGACCATACGTTTTTCATTTTCACTCAATCCATAATCTCGATATTCTATCCTTTGTTTTAGTAAATTATTTTCTTTGATGTAATCGATAAAAGGTCCTTCTGCATACTCTTTACTTTGTTCAATCAACATTCTACCAACGGCTGTCACAATCGATCCAAGTTCTTTCAATATAAGATTACCTTGTCCTCTACCCAAGAACCCATAAGTTGAATTTAATGAAACCTTGATAGCAAGTTGTGTAGAATCAAGAATACTTTCCAACAACTTATTCCCTTCTGCTGCTGCTTGTGCCATTTCACGTTTTACACGTTTTCTTTCCGAATACAATTCTTCCAATAATGCTGGTAAGACACCTTTATTCGTAATTTCACCAGTCTCTTGATTTGTATGAGGTTGTACTACAGTATAGTCATAACTAACATCTCGTTTTTGATATTTTTCATCGGAATCTCTTGACTTTTTTAAAGGATCGTGTATACGACAATAATAGTTTGTTACATCTAATTCGTTTGTTACTTCAAAGTAAGCTTGTTTACCACATACTTGTCCTTTACTCTTACCACTCTTACCAATTGCTTCACAAGTCTGACGTAATTTATATTCTACTTTATCATCCCACGCAATCTTTTCATAATTTACATCTGGAATTCCTAAATACTTATCATCTAACACAAATGAACTATAACATAAATTTCTACTAATCATAATTGTTGGATATAAACTTGCAAAATCTAAAACTGCAATATTATCCTTGTACATCCCTGGTACAGGTTCTAATACAGTAGCTCCTGTAAAACTATCATCTATAGCATCATCATTTGACCACATTCTTGTAACATAATAATCATTTCTTTTGTAACGAAACTTAATATTGAAAAAATCACTTTTAATTTCTGTATCTGCAAAAACCACAAATGTATGATCATCTATTATTTCTGATAATTTAGCCATCAACACTAATGGTTTGTTAGATTCATTCTGACTTCTACCACAATTAATTTCAACATATTCACCAATGTCATCATTTTCAAAAGGATGAGTATCCTTAGATTTTACAAACAATGCATAAGCATCTTCATTAAAATTTGTATGTGGCACTAAAAAATTCATTTGTCTAGCTTTTCTCAAAATTTGTGAATATACTTTTATAGTTTGACCACGAGTTGTTAAAAATCCAATAGGAACAAATGTAACATTTGCCAACTGCATAATTGTAATTAAAATAAGTTGTTTGTCAACTAACTTTTGTAACAAAGCTGTATCCTGAATACAATATTCCCCAATCGTTTTAATCTCTTCTGGTGAACCACGTTGATAAAAATCAAAAATATCTTTTACACTTACATCGTGTTTGTTTTGATCCAAAATTTCTGATGCAATATTATCCAACTTATAACTAGAATATTTTTTCATACCACGTTTATAATGAATTAACAAATCATAATTTAATCTTCCTGGTATGTATACACGATTGAATTCACTATCACCATACGCACTAGAACTAAAATATTCTTTCTTAATATCAGCATTCTTTGATGTCATTCTACTCAACTTTTTCAAAAGATACCCATCTTTTATTGTTTTTGTACCAGATCGTTTAGATGTAACTAATCCTAATAATTCAGCTCTTTCTACCAAATACATACAATCAAATGAATCACCATTATAAGTGTAAAAAATATCTGGATCCATCATAGAAATTGTGTCTACCCAACGTTTAATTAATTCTCTTTCTGTTTTACATTCTTCAACAATTACATTTGGATCATCTATAGATTCACAACGTTTTAATGTTAATAAATGCTTTACTAAAAATCCATCTTTGTTTGACGTGTTACCTTTTACATATTTATATGTGGTCGCTATTTGAAAAATTTCATTTGGATATTCAACATTCCCATTTTTTGTAATTTTATATTTTGGATCAGGAAATGTTCTATCGTGACTATATACTTCAATATCCCAAGATGCTTGTAAAAAATTTGCAATATCTTGATGTTCTTTCATTGAAACGATCAGTTTTCTATCAATCGATAATTCAACTTGAGTAGTAGCAGAATCACTTGTAAGATTGTATTTACCTTTTGGTAAACGAATCCAACCCGCCATCAAAATATCCTTAATATGACAATAACGCATAAATGGCTCAAAATTACTTTCATATAATTTAAATTTAGTTGGACGTTTCGTCACATTAGCAATCTCTGTTGCCTTTTTAAACAAATATCTACTCTTCATTAAAGCTGAATAATTATTAAAAACCAATTTTACATACTTGTATTCCTTTCCATTTCTAAAACCAAATAAATCCTTTTTTTGTTCAATACAAGATCTATGTTTACCATTTTCCTTTGCTAATGGTTGATTAAATGATTTTAAGAAATAACTTGATTCAATATGTTTCAAAAAATACCCTAAATGTATTTTACTAAATGTATTTGGTACTTTTATATAATAAAATGGCTTAAAACCAGTTATTTTACAAGTTACCGAAATACCACTTTGTGTTACTCCAAAACATCTTATCGTATATACATCAGTATTAAGTTCGTTTTGATTATCGTCTTCAATATCGTCATCTTCTTCATCTTGTGCCCACCATTCTATAATTTGCATCTCTATATCGTTTTTATAAAAATCATCTGGTATTTTTATAAGATTATGTTTGTAAAATCTCTCCATATGATATAGTTTGGTAATTTAAAATAATTCATTTTTTTAAATACATATAAAAAATTACCGACAAACTGTGTTTAGGCACATATTTTGTATTTTTTTTATTTCTATAAACTAAGCAATCGTATGGAAAAAGTAAATGAATTTACCCCATTGTCATATGATATAATATATAAAATCTATTTTTTTATAGATGATTATTGTACTGCTAGTAATTTTTGGATACTTTCAAAAACATTTAATAAAAAATATATGAGTTATTATAATAAACCTTACGAACACAAGTATAATATTTTATATAATAATCTATTTACATTTTTATCTTTATTACCCGAATGGAGATATGATGAACATTATTCAAATCTGGATATAGATTTTTATGAATTTGTCACAACTAAATTTTTATTAAAAGAAGAAAAACAAACAGTTACTAATGATATCCGATTTATTTATTATTTTTATAAAAATTTCTTTATTTACGATTTGTTTTTCGATTCGTATTGTAATAATCGTTTTAGAGAAGTATCAAACAAAGTATCACGTATTATTTTATTAAAAGGACCTACGTTTATAAATAATATATCAACTGTTGTTTTTAATAAAAATAGATTGAGAATTTCATCAAAATATAATATGTCAAACACGTTGATTTAAATATATATAGATATGTTAATAATCTATATAGATATGTTAATAATATATATAGATATGTTAAAATAATATGCATATTATCTTATTGAAAAAAACGTGTTCTAAAATAGTTTTGACGTTTTGTTATATAATGTAAAATACTTTTATAGTAGTTTAAGAGATCTTTATCGAAAGAGTAATCTTCTTGTGAAAAAAAATCAGTTATCATACTGTTATAAAATCTTCCATATAATCTCATTCTCCTATTTGTATTTGGATTTTTTATATAAATCATTTCATTTACGATAGTGATTTCCTTATTTGACAAAATATTATAATAGTATAAATTTTCTCGTTTTAACATTTCCTTAAATTGCATGTAGTTGTGAGATATTAATTCGTCTTTGTAAAAGCTTTTTTTAAGTCTACATATTTCAAATAGATATCTTTCATTACACGTATAACAACATAGATTAAGTTTTGTTCGTGTTAAATTTAGTTCTTTAAAAGTAAATATTTTTTTAAGTACATATAATGAAGTAAGATTTGTTGACATTTTGTGAATATGATTAAAATTTAAATGTATATTTTCTATATGACAATTGCTTAATATAGAATTATAATAATTCATTTTAACATTATTATATCCGTGTTCTAATGATTCTAAAAAATTAAACCAATAACCAAAATCGTTTTTTGGATTAAATATTTCAATTTGTAGTAAATTGTATAGAGCACATAACTCTAATTGATCTGGATATAATGAAATATGACAACGATTGTTATTTATATAAAAATAAAATATCTTATAAAAAAGTGCGTTAATTTTATCGTTTGTAGTTATATCTTCGACTTTTGTATACATCATAAAATTATATAAATCATTTGTTCTAAATGAATTACTAAATTGATTTCTATTAAAAATACGTTTGTATTTGTAGAAATGAACTGTAATATGATAGTTTATAAAATTATAACAAAAGTTTGATAATATAGATCTATCTTTAATACAAAATGAAAGATTACTCTTAAGTAATTGATTTTTTAAAATAGTAGTTTGAACTGATTTAATATAATATAATAATGATTTTGAACAAGATTTTAAAATACATATGTCTTTTAATGATAAATATTTAGTAATTTCGTAAATTATATCAGATGGTAATAAATTCAACGTCTTCATAATTTATTAATTATAATTATGTAATTTCATTTTTTTTAAAAATGGCCTAAATTACATACATATTCTTATTCCGTGACAGTTTATTGACGGTATAAATTGTTCAAACCATATATTAATAATTCTGGGTTTATGTTCATCTAATATATTAGGATCATCATTTAAAAGTTTGTAATTGTATTTTATTTTATACCCAACACTTTCCATGTAGCATTTTAATTCATCAAATTGATCACTTGTAATATCATTAGGAGAAATGGATTCTCCATATAAATGTCGTGCTCCTGAAATTAATATTGACATCAATAACTGAAACAATGTTACATTTTGCGAGATAGATATATTATATGTACATGGTTTTTTTGGCGGTTCAGAAAATATTTTCATAACTATATCTTCTAATGTTTTCTCTTTCATATTGATATTTATTATTATATTGTAAAAAAAATATATAATAATAGTAATTTCCGCACCCGATTATAAATCATCACTTATTAAACAATCTTGGTCATCATCCAAGTCGTCTTTTAAATTCGATTCTAATTTTTCATTAACTCGTTTCCTAATTTCATTTAAATATAATTTTCTAATAATCATTTGTTTTTGTACTCGATCACTGTTCACAAAATCTATTTTTAATTTTTCTTGATTCAAAAATTTATTTTCAAAATTTTCTGCAAAAATACTTAAATAATATAAAACATCATTCAAATAATCATTGTCTTGATAAATAACAGTTATTCTAATCTGATCATTGAATTTTTCAACTAATTTAGCCATAGGTATTGACAACATATGCATATATATATGAATTTGAGTTTTTTCATAATCTCTTAAAGCTGTAAAAAACCCACGTGTTCTATTTTTTACTTCCACAATATAACTCTTATTCTTATCTTCTTTATCAATATAAAGACCATCAATTCTACCTCCGATATACCAATCTAAATTACCAGTGTTATTACATTCTATACGTGTTTTAAAAAATTCTTGTGATGTATCTAACTTTACACCAAAACGTTTTTCATATATTACAATAGCAGATTCTTCTTTTAAAGTACCATGTGTTCGGTTTATAAAACTCTCACTTTCTTTTAACAAAGTCTTTTTTTGTTTATCAGATATATCCATTTTTTCAATTGAACTTTTAATATTTTCTCTTTTATCATCTGTTTCAATTGTATTTGATTGAACTAAACGAATACTTTCCTCTCCTAATGTTTTTTTTAATCTTTGTTCCTGATTTAAATCAATGTCGTCTATCATTTTTTCCAAACAGTCACTTTTTACTTTTAATTCTGTCAATTGTTTATCTATTTTGTTTGATCGTAATGTATATTGACGTTTTGTAATTTTTTTTGTATCCAAATCGGTTTTTAATACATCTTTTTCTTTTTCTAAATCCATAATCTCCAAATTTTTAGATAACAATTGTGTTTTGTTTTCATTTATAATTGTATTATATCCATCTGGATCACAACGTTTCCATAAACGTTCAAATGGAGTTACAAAATCATACTCGTTTTGACCAATAAATGCAGCAATGTCACTTGTAAATAAAAAAATTTTTTTCTTAACACTTCCAGACATAATCTTGTTTGTTTTTATTGTTTTGTTTTTAAATTCTAAAATTACATATGATTTTTAATTTAAAATTTACATTTTATAAAAATTAATTAAGTTTATAAAAATTAATTACGTTTATAAAAATTAATGGACGATGATATAATCATAGATAAAAAAAAACATTGTAATAAAACATCGAGTACAGAAAGTAGTACAGATGATGTATTTAATAAAACCGAATTGATGCGTTTAAATAACGGTTGGAATGATAAAAATGAAAGATTGATTATATCAGTCGGTGAGAATGCAGCTTCTTATAAATGGATGCACGAAAAATGTGCTGGTTATAATAAATTTGTATACAAGTTGACAAATATTTTTTTAATATTTTTAAGTACTGGTTTAACTGCAGAAACAATTTTTCCACAAGAAACTTGTCCAAACAATTCGTTAGATACACTTGGTATAATTAAAAGATTATTTGTATATTTAGTTAATTTATTGTCTGTATTGCAAAGTTTTTTTAAATCAGAAGTAGTAAGTGAAAAACATTTAAATGCATCTGGGTCATTTAGTAATTTATATCACGATATACAACAACAAATGTGTATGTTTAGAAGAGATCGTGTAAATGCTACAAATTATGTATCGGATTGTTTAAAACAATACGACACACTTATTATAAATAGTCCTGATATAAATTTACACATAATAAGAATGTTTAAAAAAACATTTAAAAATACTGATATATCATTACCAGATATAGCTGATAAAATTCAAAAGATTGAAATTATAACAGAAGATGTTCTTAAAGATGATAAAGATGATTATAAAAATATGAGTATGCTGAAGTCAAGTGGTAGAAAGAATTGTAATAATTTACAAGAAATACATAATGCATTTCAAATACAAGGTGACATAACAGACAAGGAATTAGAAAATATAAATTACACTGATCTAAGAAAAAAGTTTTTAAAACAAAAGTCCGAATATGAATACAATAGATTCTTGCAACATTCACAAGAAATCGATTAAAAGATTAATTTAAATTTATATCGTTTTTATATCGTTTTGATTGTGATTCCATTTTGCCTACTAATTTCACTAATCTTTCATTTTCAGGGATGTTACCCACTTTTGTAACATACTTGTATACACATTCTCCATAATTATCAAATTTATTATTTAAACGTGTACAATAACCTCTTATATACGCATATACACAATAATATGGATCACACAAGTTTTCAAACATTAATTTAACAGACTCTTCTGATCTATAATTAAATTCTTTTGATGTACAATAAATATGATAACCTCTAGGAGAACTATATATTCTAAAAGTCTCAGGAATCATTTGAAAATGTTTTATAATAAGATCTAAATTTAAATCTTTGTCATCTATATCGATTGTTAGTAAATGTTTAAAACATATATATAATGTATTTGTGACTAGATCTCTTGCTATATAATAATCACGAGACCCTTTTATAAGACGTTGTTCTCTTTTAACACCATCTATAAAAGATGGTGCTAAATTTATAATATCTTCTGATTTAGTAATGTCCTTGGAAATTTTTTGCATTTCAAGTTTTTCTAAAGGATCTTTATTTTCTAATATGTTTAAAAATGTTTTATGAAATAATTTCATAGTATAATAATAATAACTAATAATATATTATGGAAAAAAAAGCAACTCTTAGACAAATTGTATATTTAAATTATTTATTACGAAATGAAGGAAAGGTTTTAAGTGATATCACTTCAAAAGATTATGAAGAATTAACTTATTCTGATATAAAAACATTGTATTACCAATTAAATGTCCCTTTAAGTATTGATTTAAGAAATTTTGAATATATTATAAAAGAAGAAACTGACCATTATGTAATCGGACATCAAATTAATAAAAGAACAAAAGAAAAAATAATGGATATTATATCTTTTAACTCAATGATGATGTTAGATTACGATATAAAAAAAGATGACGAAACAAATCAACCTTTAGCTAAAGAAACTTTATTAAAATATATAATTGATAAATTAAGTGAATATCCTTATACATTTTATATTTACGAAACGTTTAATGGATATCACGTTTATTGTACAAGTAAATGTTTTGATTATAAGAAACATTCTACTCATACGTTAATGAAAAAATTAGGATGTGATCAATTTTATATAGGTTTTACAAGGTATACAGGTTTTGTCGTCAGATTAAATAAAAAAAAAGATCGTGAAGAAAAATATATAGAACGTTTTGTTGCAAAAATGGGAAATGAACCTGATATTAATTTATTACTTGATTTGTTAAGATTAAAGGATCATTTATTAGAAAATATATAATTAAAGATGAACAGCCACAAAAAAAAATAAAAATCATCTGTCACCTAAAGAGAATCGTCTTCTTGTTCTTCTTCTTGTTCTTCGTCTTCTTCGTCTTCTAAAGTTGTCATTGTTTCGCGGAGATGTTCATAAGTATCTTTTATGTTTTTTACAATCTTGTTAGAAAGTTTTGTTCTATCAAATGGATGTGTATTTTTACCTTCTGTAATTACGTGTCTGTATAAATATCTTATATCCTCGCACCATAATTTATTATTGTGTTCGTATGTAAATAGAAATTCTGGTTTGATATTAGAAATACTATCTAATGTGAATACGGATTCGTCATTATGGCATTTATCTTGATATAATTCAGGATTTTTTGTTTTATCTGCGCGTTCTTTTTCTGTGAGGTTATTATGAATATTTTTTCGATCATTTAGATCTTCTTTTGTAAATCTAATTTTATTTAATCTTTGTCTTTCTACAATTTCATCTAATATTTCATATAATTCTTTACATAACTCACGTTTAGACTTCATATTAAAATTTTTAACTCCTTCTATAGCAGCTAATTCTCGTAATTCTTCAATATCAAATGTGGTTAATTTAGCGCACATTCTTTGCCATTTGTATTTATATTTTTCAGGAAGATCTCTTTTCTTAACATATTTTTTTATTTTTTCTAATCTTGCTTGTATGATAACTTTTCTCTTTTCCCTTTCTATTTTTAAAAGTGTTATTAAATCATAAATTTCATCCATAGCTCTGTTATGAATTCCAATAATATCACGGTTCTTATATGGTCTTACAGTTCCGACACCTATATAATCTAAACCTATAGACGGATCCCGTAATAATCTTTTTAATTCTGTATCTATTTTTTGTATAATACTATTATCAATGTCTAATTTGTTATTTATATGAATATTAATTATATAACCTAGAATTCTTTTCCATCCAAATTTATCAATTATCCTTTTATATCCTTTTAGATTTACATTAATATTTAATCCAGATCGTTCTAAAACGATTGGTAATATTTGTGTAGTAAAGTATGTTCTAAGTTGTTTAACTGACCATCCAACACCGTGTGATACGGAATATTTTTTAAAATTATCTTTTGTGAGATCTAATTCTCTAGGTGCTTTTACAATATTTTGATCACCTGTTCGTCTCCAAATAAAATAATCATAAAAATATTTTTCATTATTTACGGTTAATTTACGTTGGGTACCTTTTAAAAACAATTGGTTTACAATAGATGGTGATTGGTCAAAGTAAATATATTCTAATAAATGAGATATAATAATATCACTAATATTACTATCGATGTCATCGCAACGCAGATCTGTTTTGTTAAATTCACTATTTTCTAGACCCAATTTTTTACATATATAGGTGCTAAGTGTCTTTCTTAATTTTTTATCTGAATAAAAAATATCTGGAAAAAAATTAAAATTTGGTGTATCGTATTCATTTATATATTTATTATAGTTATTTCTGGCTGTTTGGATATATTGTTTAATAAATTCATCATAACCTAAATTTTTAATAATATTGTTCCACACGTTTTTGTCGTGGAACAATTTTTCATCATTGAAAACATATTCTATCGAATACAAGCCGAGTTTGTTTTGATTTTCAGACATTTTATAATTAGTAAATAAAAAAATTAATATAAAAAATTAATAATAGCGTTATTATTAATTTATTGGTTTTTGCAGTGTTATTATTAATTTATTGATTGTGTTTTTTATTGGTCTTTTTTTTCGTGTTTTATAGCTTCTAATTTACAAGTTGATATTGATGAATTAAAGTCGTCTGGTATATTTATTATAGTATGTGTTTGTTTTTTATAGAAACTTTTTCGTTGGCCAAATCGTTTCAACCGTTTAGCTATTGAACTATATAAATCTTTTCTAGAAGATCTTAATGTTTCAGTGAGTAATCCTACGAATTCTGTTTTATTCCAAATATTTTTTGTACTGATTCTTTGTTCTAGTTTTTTAATAATTTGTAATAATGTATCTTTATCTAATTGTTTTAGTACTCTATTATTTACTTCTTGATTTACATTTTTCCACATCTCAGATGTTTCTAAATGTTTACAATGATTACTATCAAATTCTAATATAGAAATGGAATAAATAATATCTGTCATTTTTTCAGAAGAATTGTATACGTATCCTTTATTTATTTTTTTATAACGTTTCAATAATTGAAAACAAAATTCTCCATCGTTTAATTCGTAAAAAACATTTTTTATATTACTACTATTTGGAGCCAATTTGTAACTTTCTATTTCTTCATTTATATATTCTTTTACCCAATTTCTAATAGGTGTTATATCAGATGAGTAAAATATATTCAGTATCTTGTCTATTTCAGATGGTGCTTGGCGCAAAATTATATACATAAAGTTATTATAATTTATCAAGAAATTTATTTTATCGAATATCGATTATTAAAACATATTAAAAATACATTTTGTGCATTTTGTATATAATTAATTAGGTTTCCAATATGATTGTACTCTTCCACTTGGGTCTATATTATCTGTCCATTTTGTTTGCCATACTTTAACAGTAAATTCACTTGTGTTTTTATAATTTTTATCATTGAATAATCTAGTGAAAATTTCTCTATAAAAAAGTTCTTCTTTTGTGTTTGGTCTATTATAAGTGTAATTGTTTCTTTTTGATGAGAAATCCATTTCTGTATATATGTTATTACAATGATGTTTAATAGAATCAATCCAATTTTCAGATGGGTTTTCTAAACTACTAACTCCGTCGCTAAATTGTTCTTTCTTTCTATATAAAATTTGTTTTGGTAAATATCCTACGAAAGAATCTCTTAAAATTTGTTTTTCTATGTGATTTTGTGATAAAGAACCAAATGTTTTCCATTGTGGATGCAATGATAAGATGTATTTTACATAATCTATATCTGTGAATGGAACTCTTACTTCAAATGAATTTGCCATACACATTTTGTTTGCACGTAAACAATCAAATAGATGAACATTACTCACTAGATTAATGGTTTCCATTTGAAAATCTTTTTCGGATGGTGCATTTGCTCCGTATAGATAACATAAGGTTTCGTCAGATAATTCACCTGAAAATAAAATTTTCATATTTGGAAAATCTTGTCTAATAAATGATGTAAGTAAAAACATAGGTGTACTAGCTCTAATTGTTGTACAATCATAACTTTCCGCAAACAGAATAACATTTTCTAGTTGATTTAAACCTTGTTCTGGGGTAAAGTAATATTCTTTATGATCAGTTTGTAAAAATTCCGCAACAGTTCTTGCTGCAACTAGATCTGGAACAGACGCATTTACTCCAATACTAAAAGTTTTGATCTTTTCTTTATATCCTAAATCATTTGCTATAGATACTACTAAACTACTTATTAGACTACTATCTAAACCACCTGATAATAATACTCCAAATTCTATATTGTTATGGATTACATCTTTTAAACGTTTATGTACACTAGCTGTTAATTTTTCTCTAATCGTTTCTGTTAAAATTTTATGTTCTCTTAATTGTGGTGACATTACTTCTTTAATATCAGAATAACTATCATAAAAATTCATATAATAATTGACTGTATAATTATCAATATGTGATATATGACTATATATAAATGATCTTGGATAAAAAACTTTAATGTTATCAACAAGACTTTCTTTTCCATTTGCAGGTGTTTTATTATAATTGGAGTTGTCAACTCTTGTTAAACATTTAAGTTCAGATGATATAACAAAACGATCAATTATAAAATCTTCACCTTTTGATGTTTTGTAATTTTTTTTATATCCAAAGTATAATGGTGTAACACCAATAGGATCTCTTGCAACTAATACGTGTTTGTTTTCCAAATCATAAAGAACAAATGAAAATTGACCTTCTAACATTCGTAACATTTCAGGAATATTATTTTTATACTTTTCATATAATGGAAAAATGATTTCACAATCAGACATTGTACATTTGTAATCAAGATGTTTTTCTAATTTATGCCAATTAAAAATTTCACCATTGATAATTAAAAATAGTTTATTATCCTTTGATATCAAAGGTTGTGTTGTATCGTCACCATTAATTTTTAAACGTGTATGTAACATTAATAAACTTTTGTTTGATTGAGGATCAATTATTAATTTATTTCCATATGAATCAGGACCTCTGTGATTTAAAAGAGTCGTAGTTGATGTTATTAAATCTTTGTAATTGTCAGATATTAGTTTCGTATCATTTTCATTTGGTGTATTTACAGTGTTTTCAATTAAAGCAAAAATACCACACATTTTAGTTAAAATGAAAGTTTAAAAATTTTTCAATTTTAAATTACAATCTTCTCCGCATATCTAAATTAATATATCTAAATTAATATGGAGTAGTTATCTATTAAGTTGGATCGTAGTTATTTTACAAGAGGAAGAATGTATTATTAAAATTAACAAGTTTTTTAGTTTAAAATTAATAAGAATAATGTTATTATTAATTATATTCGACTTTTAATGAGAAATATTTCTTTAGTATACGTGCATATAGGTGACAGCTTGCCGGAATACTTGTTTGATAGTTTATATCAAACTTTATTAGTAAATTTACACAAAACCAAGATTTATATAATTGTAAGTGATAATTTAATAGAGAGTTTGGAGAAAGGTATTCGATGTTTTAACTTGAATGATTATACTAAACGCGGTTTTTATTTTGAAAATGTTATTAATATAGTACCAATCTCATTGTTAGATATAGTTTCTGTTAATGATAATGGTTTCAACAATTATAAAAATTTAATTAATGCAAAATTTGCTAATATGTCTGTTTTTAGAAATGGTTTTTGGATATCTACAACTGCACGTTTTTATTATTTACGTATTCTTATGCAAACATTTAATATAAAAAATGTTTTTCATATCGAGAATGATATTATGATATACGATAATTTTCATAATGTTTATGATTATATATGTGAAAATTGTATAGTAGATGAAATTGATAAGATTTGTATGATTCAAGATGCTCCAGATAGAGTAATACCTAGTTTGTTATACTTTCCTAGTTATATTGAAGTAATGAATTTGACACAATTTATAACAAGCGAATTGGAGACATCTAGTGAATTTGTGAATGACATGAATATTTTAGGTAAATATCAAGATAAAATAAACTTGCCTATAATGCCATATAATAAAGATGTAGAAATTATTTTTGATGGTGCTGCTTTGGGACAATATTTAGGTGGTGTTGATTATAGGAATTTACCAGAACAAAATGATATGAATATGATGAATAATCCATCTCGTGGTTTTGTTAATGAAACTGCGATTATCAAGGCCTCTGATTATGAATTTTTAAAGTTGAAAACACAATTGGATGATTTACAAGTTCCAATTAGAATCCCTATATTAAAATCTTCAAAACTACATAAAATTTTTAATTTGCATATTCATAGTAAACAATTGTATCAATTTTCAAGCGTTTCTGATTTATTATTTAATGATATTATATCTGGTGATAGAGTTGCGGGTTTGTGCGATTTTGTTTTATTAACAAAAGGAATATACGCTTTTCATAAAAACGTAGATAAATACGCAAAAGACGTTATTATTGTAAAAGATTTTAGTAATGTGAATATAAATTTATTGAATGTGTATTTTAAGGAATGTTGTAAAGTATCTAAGAAGAATGTAGTAAAATTATTTATTTATACTCATATTTTAGATGATTTCCAAAAATATATATTTCCATATTTAGATGTATCAATTGGATATGTTATTTATTGTCATAATTCAGATCATTCAGTTACAGATAAACATAAAGCTATTTTGACATCTAGTTATGTGAAAAAGGTGTATGCGCAGAATATAGATACAACGATCGATTCTGACAAGATATCATTACTACCTATTGGTATAGCAAATTCTATGTGGCCTCACGGTGATATATTGGAAGTGTATAAAGTTATAAGTAAAGTATACAGGAATAAAAAAGTAAATCCGATATATGTTAATATAAATCCTAATACTTATTTATATAGGAAAAATATATTAGATAAAATAAAAGAAAAGGGTAAATTAACAATATCTACTGGTAAACCATATGTGAATTATTTGGAAGAATTAGCTAGTCATAGATTTTGTTTATGTTTGCGTGGTAATGGTATAGATACTCATAGATTTTGGGAAAGTTTATATTTGGGCGTTATACCTGTTATTATAAATAATAGTACAACAAAGTGTACAAATTTTGTAAAATATTTAAGAAAATTAGATATACCATTTTATGAAATATGTGATGATGATTTAGATGTTTTATTTGACAAGTACACTGATGATTTTTTTAATGAAAATCTATATAGGGATATTATAAAAAATGCTGGGTCATCTATATATAATTTAGATGCATTAAAAGTAAATTATTATGATTATGATTTGTCTAGTTTAGAATAACAATATGATGGTTAAAATAAAGAAATGAAATGAGATTTTTATAACGTAAATTAATTTATAGTATAAACATCTGATCGTTAGAAAGTGATATTAAAAATATTAAATAGATTTAAGAGTTAGATTATTTGCAATCTAAAAAATGGAATCGGGATTCGGGCAAAATCTAGAGGGGTTTCTCATCAAAGGAAATTTGTCGTTAGCCCCTTCTGCAAATCCATCATTACAAGGTGATGGGTCTATAGAAGGTTCTGGGGCATTATACTTTGATGTGATAAAAGAATATAATTTTGAGAATGGAGTGAATATTCAAGATGTTACTTTTAAAAATGGTAACTTATACGTACCTTATACAAATTCAAGTAACTCAGCTACATCAGCTAGTGTTATAATAGATGGTGGTTTATCTATAAAACATACACAAAATTCAATGAGTGTCACGTCTGGTGGGGCTTTAACCGTTGTTGGTGGTGCCAGTATTGGAAAACGTTTAACTGTTGGTGGTGATATAGATGCTACTGGAAATTATTTAAAAAATGTTGCTTATCCTATATTGGGTAGTGACGGTGTGAATGTAGATTATGTTAGAGATTATGTTCAAAATTATTCTTCTAATATTTCTGGTAATTTTACGACTGGTCAAATTATTATAGGTAATAGTAATGGTGATTCTATTAGAGGATATGATTTTTTTACTACAGATACTACCAAAATATATATGGGTTTGCCTATTAATATATTGACGACATCAAGTACATTGGGTTTGGGGTCTGGTGGTAGTTTGAATGTGGTTGGTGGTGCTAGTTTAGGTGGTGATGTATATATTGGTGGTATATTAAATTTGTCAGGAAATCTTATACAAAATGTAGCTTCACCTGTAAATGATAGTGACTCGGCAACAAAAAAATATGTTGATGATCGTAAGTTACAGGGTAATTTTACAACTGGACAATTAATTGTAGCAGATTCCAATGGTGATGCTATTCGTGGTTATGATAATTTGACATATGATGGGTATACTATTACATTAGGTAGTACTTCTAATATAACTGGCAGTGTTGGTGGAAGTTTTGTTTGTTATGGTGGTATATCTATTAGTAAGGATGTTTTTGTTGGAGGTTATTTGAATGTGAATAATAACAATATTACAAATGTGGCAACTCCTATATTAGGTGGTGATGCGGTAAATAAAGATTATGTGGATAATTTAATTACAAATCGTTTTAGTAGTTTTACTGCTGGTCAATTAATTGTAGCTGATTCAGCAGGATCATTACGTGGTTATGATAATTTAAGATTTACCGTAGATACAGATGGTACAAGTGGTACATTAGTGTTGGATAATAATACTACTGTTGTTTTAAATAATACAAAAAATGCATCTGGGTTGAATTCTAGTGGTGCATTGGTTATTAATGGTGGTGTAAGTGTTTTAAAAGACGTTTTTATAGGTGGAGAATTGGATGTGAATATGAATAATATTAAAAGTGTAGCAGATCCTATTGAAAATTATGATGCTGTGAACAAAGCTTATATTGATACTTTGATTAGTAATATAAATGCTGGTCAGGGTATAAGTACAAATATCTTTAATTTGGAGAATAATGTATTGGTCCCTGGTGATATACCTTTATTTTATCAACCAAGTACGATCAAGGCATTTGTTGCTAACATATATGCTCATTATAACAATGAAAAATTCGCATTCTATACAATTTATGGTTTCCATACAGATAATAATTGGGTAGTAAATAGTACTTTTATAGGTAATGATATTGGTGTGTCATTTCATATAAGAGATAATGGTGGTCAGGGTGTATTACAATATACTAATAAGAATACGACAGGATTTGCCTCTATAAGATTTTCAACTTTATTTAGAATTGAAGATTTGGATAATACTACTCAAGATAACATAGATATATTTAGTAATGTTAGTACATTTACGGATATACCAGAGTTGACATTTTTAAATAATACAGTTGATTCTGTAAAATTGTGTATTTATGTGTCTAGTGAAACTGATAAAAGATATGGATTGGTTATTTTGAACGGATTACTATCTAATGGTACTTGGTATTATAGTAGTAGGAATATAGGTGATGTTGATAATATTACATTTCGATTGAGGTCTACAGCTTCGAGTGGTATAATAGAATATACGAATACAAATACAAGTTCTGATTATGTGATTAGAGTGTATCAGAATAATTTTTTGTTGACACAACCTCAGTTAACGTTGAATGCGAATACAAATATATTAACGAATATTGGATCATCTATATTAACTTTCCAGGGTGTTACTAGTTTTACATTGTCTGTTGTATTGACGGTACCCTCTTTGAATAAAAGTGCTTTATATGAAATTAGTGGTGTTTTATTAAAAAATATTTGGCAGATAAATTCCAAATTCATTGGTGATTATACTGGTGTGAAATTTTATATTACCACCATAAGTGGTGGCACTGGTGTGTTACAATATACAAATCCAAATGAAGTAGATGCATATATAAGATTTATTAAAAATGTTCCCAATGTATTTGAACCTTTAGGTGTGCCTATTGGTGGTACAGGTAATTCTACATTATTACCGTATGCTGTATTGAGAGGTAATGGCACAAGTCCTATAGTTGGAACGGATGATTTTATTTACAAAGATTACAAGTTAACTTTGGGGAGTCAATCGTCTATACAATTGAATAATACAACAAATGCGATTGGATTAACCAACGGTGGTACTTTAACATCCAATGGTGGTGCTAGTTTTTTGAAAGATGTATATATAGGTGGCAAATTGGATGTTAATATGAATAACATTACTAGTGTGGCAGATCCAATTGATGATTATGATGCTGTAAATAAGTTGTATGTTGATGATTTGATAGCGAATGTTGATTTGAATAACAATCAAAATCAATTTGAACAAAGTTTAGTTTTGAATAATGGTGTGGTTGTTAGTCCATTAGATATACCCGGTTTTAATTTTTCAGATAATGTTAAAGCATTTGTATCTCATATATATGTTCAGACTAGTACAAATAGATCAGCCTTGTATACGATTAGGGGATTTTATTCTGGTTCAAATTGGGTTATAAGTAGTACTTTGATAGGAGATGCATCTACTGGAGTTGATTTTCATATAAGGGAGGAAACTGGAAGTTCATATGTACAATATACCAATCAAAATTTAATAGGATCATCTTCTTTAAGATATGTAACAAATTCCATTGTATATAATGATGAAACATCTGAACAGATAAATCATAATTTGTTACCAAGTGTAAATACTTTTACAGATATACCATCGTTGACTTTTCCTACTGCCAATGTTGATTCTATTAAATTGACAATTTACGTTTCTAGTGTTACTGATGATAAATATGGAATGATATTAGGTAATTGTGTGTTAAAGGGTACTGATTGGATTATTAACACTTACAATATAGGTAATGTTCGTGGTCTTACATTTGGTATAAGAATTAGTGGTTCGGATATAATAGTTCAATATACAAATTCTAATACAAGTAGTGATTATACATTGCGTGTTTTGAGTACAAGTATTCCTACATCTCAGATACCCATAACATTACAAGCGAATACAAATATTCCTACAGAAATAGATGAAACTTTAATAGGTATCCCCCTTACACAATATTATTTTGAATATTCCATAATTGTAAATGTTCCGTCTTTGAATAAATCTGCATTGTATGAAATTCAGGGTGTTGTTTGTAACGATATTTGGAATATAAATTATAGATATATAGGTGATTATACTGGTGTGAAATTTTATATAAATACAGTTGGCGGTATGGGATATTTGGCGTATACTAATTCAAATGGCGTAGATGCTAATATTAAATTTATTAAAAATTCACCATTGACATCATTAAAACCTTTACAAGTTAGCAAGGGAGGTACTGGTAATACATTTTTTAATCCCTATACTATATTGAGAGGTAATGGTCTGGATCCTATTATAGGAACTTCAGATTTAATTTATGAAAATAATAAATTAATATTAGGCGAATCATCTGTTATTGTATTGAAAAATACAAGTTCAGCTATTAATTCGAGTACTGGGTCTACATTTATTGCATATGGCGGAGTTAGTGTTAATAAAGAACTTTTTGTTGGTGAACGATTAGTTGTAAATGATGTTGATATTACACCTAATACAGATGATGTATATGTTGAAAAGGTATTTGGGGCACAAAATAATATAGTAACTCCAACATCTATTAATGGATTTCAATTTAGTAATACAAAATCATTTTGTGCTATGGTATGTGTGAATATTATAACAGCATCTGATGAATATGATGCCTTATTTGAATTACGAGGTTTAAAGAAAAAATCATCCTGGATTATAGATTCATCTTATATTGGAGATAATCTTGAAATAGACTTTACAATAGGAGATAATGGACAAATAAAATATACTAGTCCTAATACATTAGATTGGGTTTCTACAACAATCAAATTCAGGGCGACTACTTTAACTTAATTTTTTTGTATAGTATAGTACAATAAACAAAAAATTCAAAAAACGCGAAATGTACGAAATAATATAAAATTTAATATAAAACTTTATATTTTGTTTATTCTATCTTTTACGTATATTTATTTTATTTTGTACAATTATAAAATGAATAAGACAAATACCGTAGGTACATCTTGTACAACCGCTTCAACACTAACAAGTAATAAAATTACTAGGGAAATACTTAAAAACAAACAAGTTACATCAATTACAAATGGTACATCTGGGTGTTTATATGTAACAAATGTCAATTTATATTTACATCCTAATCCACATCAGACAACACCTGATGTTAGTATTTTAGAAAAAGATGTTAAAAAGATAAAAACAAGGTGTTGTAATCCAGAATGTTTTTATTATGATTCTTGTATATCAGATGATTACTTTTATTGTTGTAATCCAATATGTCCTTGTTTTAAACCTGATTGGTATTCTTATTTGTAAATTGTTATTTGTAAATTGTTATTTGTAAATGTAAATTATTATTTGTAAATGTAAATTATTATTTGTAATAACAAGTTTAAAAAATTATTTAAAAATACGATTTTATTATAATAAGATGTCAGATTATTATAATATTCTTGGTGTATCAAAGGAATCATCGTCGGATGATATAAAAAATGCATACAGACGTTTAGCAAGAACAAATCATCCAGACAAAGGTGGTGATAAGGATAAGTTTCAAAAGATTCATGAAGCTTACGAGACTTTGTCAGATACAAATAAAAAAAATGCATATGATAATAAGGATAATATGAATGATTCTTTTGGATTTGGTGGTTTTGATCATCCGTTTTTTAAACATCATATGCGACAAGAACAACAATTTGTAAAAAAAAATGATCATGTATATAATTGTAAGATATCTTTACAAGAAGTTTTTAATGGTGTAACAAAAAAGTTTCGAGTTCATAGAAATAAATTTTGTAAAGATTGTATTATAAATTGTTTAAAATGTAATGGTAAGGGTGTAATTACTCAACACGTACAATTGGGTCCATTTACTCAAATTATTAAAAATACATGTAATCAATGTAATGGTAGTTGTAAAAGTAATAACAAAGATAAAGTATGTACAACATGTAATTCAAGTGGAAATATTCAAGAAGAAAAATTGTTTGAAATACAGATAACACCTGGTATAAAAAACAAAGAACGTTTTATATTTGAAGAATGGGGCGAACAACCAATTAAAGATAATGAATTACCAGGATCATTTATTGTTATTATAAATATTGAAGATCACGAATATTTTACAAGATCTAATATGGATTTGTTATGTAAGATAAATGTAACATTTAAAGAAACAATGATAGGTAAGGATATTGTTATACCTCATTTTTCAGGTAATATAAATATAAATACATTAGGTTTTGGTATAATCAATCCTAATAAAGAATATATGATTCATAACAAAGGATTAGTAGATAAAGATGGTAAATCTGGTAATTTAAGAATAAAATTTATTATTGAATATCCAGAAAGGGCGTTTAATAATTATGAAGTTGAAATTTTAAATGAAACTTTTAATAAACTACTTTTTTAATACGTTTATGTAGTTTAAATAGAAGAAGTAGGATATGAACTTGGAGCTAAAGTAACTGTAGATTCAAGTTCTTTTTCTTTTCGACCACTTTTATCTTTTACACGACTTTTATTTTCTACCTCAACTTCTGGTTGTGTACGACGTCTACGACGTTTAACCAATTGTGAAAGTGATTCGGAATAAGGATAGTACTTGTAGAAAATAGATTGACTTGGATTATCGTTGTTTACTGGATGTGAAAAAGTGTTACTAAATAACATAAAAATGATTGCTAATTGACTCTTCATTTTTATTAAATACAAAAAGAAAAAATATATTCACTTTTTCCTCAATAACTAAAATAATCTAAAAAGCTTTTTAGATCATATACTAAATAATATTAACAATGTTTCATCGTCTATTTTAAGAAATTCGTTCGTTTCTTTTTTGTTAACTTGATTGGAAGTTTTAGTATCGTATTTAGTTTCTTTTTGTCTACAGAATGTATAATCTTTTTCTTTTTGTTTAATATACATTTGTAATGTAATGTATTTATTCATTGAAAAATACCATTTTTATAATAAAATCGATTTTTTATAAAAATTGAATAAAAATTACATTTCATAGTTTTTTATGGATAATTTAAACAATCGTTTAATAACAAAATCGGAAGTTGAAAATGTTCTAAATTATTTTGAAAATATTGGTGACGATGGTCAACGTTTAGTTATAAATAATTTAGAACACTACCAACAAGCATTTATTCATGAAAGTTATTATCAAGCTATACAATATTTTTTCACTAAAAATGAAAATACTGATAGTAAATCTGGATTGTTTTATTATGTTCCTAAAGAGTCTAGTGAACGTCTTGAATATTTAGGTGATCATATTCTTAAAGGTGTAATGGGAAGATATTTATTTGAACGTTTTGGTAATGAACGTGAAGGATTCTTAACAAGATTAAAAATTAAGATTGAGAAATGTTCAATGTTACATAAAATTGGTGTTACTTTGGGTTTTAAAAAATTTTTATTATTATCTTTACAAGTGGAAAATCAAACAATATTGGATATTGATCGTGGTAGAAACACACCTAGTTATTATGAAGATGCATTTGAGGCATTTATTGGGTCTATTTTATTAGATTTTGGAGAACGTGGATATTTATACGCTGATCGTTTTGTGAGATCTGTTATTGAAAATATTATAGATTTTGCTGAACTTATATCTAAGAATGATAATTTTAAAGATAGTTTACAACGTTATTTTCAATCTTTAAAATGGAAAACACCTATATATTGTTCTTTAAATGAAGAAGGACCTTTGTATAGAAAAGTATTTACAAGAATGTTAACTATTAATAGTAACCAATATGAATCATTGGATAAAGCAGTAAAAAATATGATTAAGATATATTCTTCAAAAATGTTAGAAGAGTATCGTGTAAAAAATCCTCAAATCTACGCTAAACTTATTACATTATATCAAAAAAATGATTACATTATCGGAATTGGCTTTGGTAGAAAAGTTACAAGTGCAGAACAAGAATGTGCAAAAACGTGTTTATTGAATCTAAAATTGGATTTGAATTTTTAATTATATTTTCTTTTAATTATATTTTTTTTATTTTATTAATATATAAAAAAACATTAACAATGGTAGATACAAAATTAATTACAACTGCTATGATTTTTTTAGTAGCTGGTATTTTAGGAGTAGCCACATCATCAATCGCAACAGACTGTTTCGATAAAAATCCAACATATAAAGACTCTAAAAGAGACAATTACGCTTATATAATAGTAAATTTAGTATGTAATATATTCTTATTATTGCTAAGTTTGTATTCGTTATATTTAGGTTTTACATCTTAAACAATTTTAACCTAAATTCCATATTTTATTCAAATCTTCAGTTAAAATATTATTTATATCATATGATATTTTAGAAGGTTCATCTATATAATTTTTTACTAAAAATCCCAAAATTTTATATTGGATTGATGTTTCAATATGAGATTTAAAACATTTATGTTTATCATTCATTGTAAAAATATTCAACAAACGTTTAAAAACTTTTAAATCTATTTTCTGAATGTTTTGTTTAAGTACTTCCTCATCAATATACCTTTTTCGATTAATCAGAAAATCATCCATGTCAATTTCAAATAATTTGTATTCGTATACAATATTAACAAGTATATCCAATGATATTTTAAAATCACTTCGTTCTATATTTTCACACAATTCTAATTTTTCTTTTTTTGTAGTATTTTTTCCTTTCTTATTTTGATTAAAATATTCATTTAACTTTTCAATAGAATTAATTAATATATCAACTATAAAAAAACAACAAACCGGATCTTGTAAAATTCTACTTTTAAAACCTTTGTAATTCAAAATTTTACAATAAATATTATTGTTTGATATTCTTTTTACTTCATCATACGAATTAGTAAAATTATATGAAACATCTTTAAATGGTGTAAAATTAAAGAGTTGTTTATCCCATTCTTTAATATTTTGTTCGTTTACATTTTGCTCGTCTACATTTGGTTCATCTACATTTTGTTCGTCAATGTCCATAAGATTTTGATTATTTAGATTTTGTATGTTTTGTTTGCCAAAACGTTTTTCAAATAAAAATTGATTGTTTTGTTTAAGATAATATGCTGGTATAACAACTGAATGTGATATATAATTATTGTATAAATCCCAATTTTGATTTTCATATATTTCATTGTAAATTAAATTTGATATTGATATATTATCCATTATTTTGGAATAATTATTCAAAACATATAATGAATCTTGTTTAGTGAGATTTTTATCAATTGAATTTGTATAATTCTGGTAGGTTGAATTTGATATTGTAACAGGTTCAGATGAGCCTAATATAAATAATTCTGAAAAGTTAAAACGTCGCTTATAATTAAATACATCTTCCATTTTTTCATTAAGGTCTTTATCTACATTTTTAATCTGAATTGTTTCTATAAAAATATTAAAATCGTGATTCATTCTTTTACTGTAATACCATTGTTCTAATAAAAATAAAAGCTGTCTAATGTCATACTCTGATTTTTCAATTAATATTTTTATTTGTTGTTTTGACAAATCTAAATCTTCTTCTTTAACTATCTCAATTGATAGTTTTGTTAATTCCAACAAACTTGGTTTTTTAAATTCTAAAAAGGTACAATTTTTATAATTTACAAAAATATCTTTATATCTTATCGAATTACAAACAAATACCATTGGTATATTAATATTATGTTTTGTATATACCATTTCTATAAAATTCTCTATACCTTTATCACATAATTCTAAATTATCTACTAAAATCATATTTGATTTATCCTTTCTTGATTTATGATTCCATTTATCTATATTAGCTAGAGTTTTCTCCCTAAAATGTACCAACCCCTGTATAGTTTCTAATATTTTCTCATTTGATTTTATTGTATCTGTATCTATTTCGTACAAATTATATCCTTTAAATAAACATTCAACTGTAACTGTTTTTGAACACCCCATAGGTCCATATAAAAACAATATTTGTTTAACTGATTTAGAATCATCGGCGTAATCTTCAACGTTTTTTATCCATTTTCTTATATGATTAACAATATCTTTATGAAATAAAGCCTTCTGTGTTGTTGGTTTATACTTTTGAGCTATCATATATATATAATATTAATTCGGTTTAAATTTAATTTTTTTATTACCACAAACGAGTATTAAATTAACAAACAATACCTACATGTTTTTTTAAAATTTTCACATTTAATACAATATAATTCTAAACAAATATTACATTCATTTAAATTACGAGTCCTATCACATATTTCGCATCTAATATAATAATCAGGATGTTTTATACTGTTTAATGTTATCCATTTATCCATTACGCAGTTGTAATTAATATTGTTCGGTTTAAAATCAATTTTATTATTAGCACAATTTAATATAAAATTAAACTCCCTTTGGGAGTTTGTCAGATACGCAAGTTCATAGTCTTGTTAAAAATAAAGATAAAGTTTTATGTATATTGTGTAATCAAAACTTGTCAATCCGTACAACAAAACACGATTGTTTTTATAGACAAAAAGATAAAGACATTAGCGTACACAAATCTCACAAATAATTTTTACGTTTTTTGATCATTTTTATTATATATAATAATAATAGAAACGATGATTACAATACAAGAAAAATTACAAAAATATTTAGAAATACAACGTCAATTAATAGAATCTAGAAAACAACAAAAGTTATGGAAAAACGAATTAGACACGTTAGAAAAAGAAATAAAAGAATACATGACCAAAAATGATATGGATAGTATATCTTTAAAAGAAGGTGAAATTGTTCTTTATTCTAAAAAAATATCACAAACGTTTAAAAAAGAAGTAATTATGGAGAAATTAACTGAACAATTAAAAGACAGCAAACGAGCTGAAGAATTAACACAATCCATTTTACAAAATAAAAAATTTTTACTTGAAGATAAGATCAAGGCCATTATAAAAAAGAAATAAATATAATTACTGATCTTCATCTGAATCAGACAAGTGTATAATTAATGAATACGAATTAAATGTCACACTCGGATTAGAATCATACAAGTTTATTTCCATTGTATCAGTGTTTATTTCAGTGGTTATTTCCATTGTATCAGTGTTTATTTCAGTGTTTATTTCAGTGTTTATTTCAGTGGTTATTTCAGTAGTTATTTCAGTGGTTATTTCGGTTATATCAGTGGTTATTTCAGTGGTTATTTCGGTTATATCAGTGGTTATTTCAGTGGTTATTTCAGTGTTTATTTCGGTTATACCAGTGGTTATTTCGGTTATATCAGTGGTTATTTCAGTGTTTATTTCAGTGTTTATTTCATTTTGTAATTCGAATATAAGTTCATTTAGTATATTTCGCGCTTGTATATTTACGCGTAGCGTAGGATTTGTTATTGGTATGATTACATTGTTGGTATTAAATTCTGATACTACTGTATCTACGGTATCATTTTCGTCATCTGATAAATAATTTATATACATCTGGTGTAAAGATGTATTATAATTTCTTTTTGAATACATTTGATGTTTTTCTACAAAATCATCTTCTACATCATTTTTAGCAAACAACAATGTGTCAGGATGATAACAATCTATAGATTTGTAAAATATAGTTTCTGAATAATCTTTAATATGAGATCTACCTAGGTATTCGCTTAATAAAACGAGAGTTTGTTTATATGGTAAAAATTTTAAATGTTCAGGTGAATCTTTAAAGCGATCATAAAGAGAGTCATATACTCGAAATCTAATTTCTGGTAATAAGGATTTTAACATATGAAATACATATGAACATTTCCTTATATATTCTAAATTGTTAATTCCTGTTTGATGTTCTTGTATTGTACAATCACCTTTATCGTGACCTGAACAAATAAAATCGCTACATACATATGTAGGTACATATGTTTTAACGAAATTATCAGTGTCAAAACGAAAACATCCACCCACACCACTTGTACTCCAATGGTCTCCTAAACCTTTTGATTTAAAACCAATCCTTCCGCACGCATAACATCTTTCTATATTGTGATGAGATAGACCATTGCATCTTTCTGTTTTATATAAACTTATTTTGCAAATTGTACATATGAAATACAAATTGATATTTTCTATAACGTCTTCGATTTGTTTTATAGCAATCGTTTCTGTAATCTCATTATTAACATAAAGATAAGAACTTTCTTCGTAATTTATTGTTGAAACATTAACATTTTCCGAATTAGTTACAACATCTGATAACGCGATTGATTTATTGTAATAGTAATTTAATACGAGTGGATTTTCATTTTCATACTTTGTTTTACAATCATAACAATCATTTTGGTAATACGATATCATTTGTTTACAATTGAAACAAAAACGTCTTAAACATTCCGGATTTTGTGTACAATCAATAATCAAATCTCCTATATGACTATTTTGAATCGACTCATTTTCTAAAAGAATTTCTGTATCACATAATGTATCTAAACTAGAATTTCTAGAATAATATCTGATAGGACATTTTATAATACTAAAACCAGGAAAGGCGAAATTATTAGAATGAGAAAGATAATTAGACCATTCTTGATCATTGCATATCTTCTTTATTAAATGATGATCAAAAATATTTTTAAATCCAATTGATGTTACACATTCTTTAAAGGGATATGGACAAGAAAAATGTGAAGATGTTTCGTTTATAGGATGGTTTTCATAATTATTAATTAATATCCGAATACAAGAAATACATATATAATGTATACCACAAACACTTTTAACTATCAAATCATCTGGAATTTTTTCATTTTCAAAATACGTATTTTCTATATCGTTTAATGATAATATATCATCTGTTAAAATTTTATAAATATAATCTCTTTCACTAAAACAAACACAACAACAAGTTTTAGAATCATTCCTCACTTCATAATCTTTTTTAGGAAAGCTTTCTGAAAAAATTATTCCGTTTATTTTATCTAACGTGTTCATTAATATATAAACAATATTATTTAATTTTACTTTTATTAGTTTTATTAAAAATAAAAATTACGTATATAGTAAAAAATTCTACGTATATTCGAATGTAAAATTCATTTTAAACCACAGTGGTGATCGAATACATGAATCATATGAATTATAAACTTTTATAGACAACGTATCCATATTTACATCATTATTTATATAATATTGTGAGTTGGGTGGTTCTATTATATATGTTTTACCAAAATATTTTGATACATCTACATCAAATGATTCGAAAAAACAAAAGTCCTTTTTTGACGTATCGCATTTCTCAAGTTCAATTTTATTAATAAATATTTTTATATACATTTCATCGTATATATTTAAACACGATGGTTTATCAGCTATGTAAAAATTATTATTAAGATAATCTGTTTTAACGAAACCTAACATATCACATAATGATACTTCATCTTTTGTATGTATAAAAGATAAATTAAAATTTATGGGTCTTGTTAAACGCTCCAGTTCTACAATTTCACAACAAAAACATACCTTGTTCTTTATTTCGTCATTGTAAACTTTGTAAAAAAAATCTTTGTTTTTATTTATAGACACATTATTCATACATTCTGATATAACTTTTAATAGAAAATCAATTTCATAATAACCAATTGGTATCGTAACAAGAGTTTTTTTGTTTTGTTCCATTAAATAAAATTTGTTATTATATTCTGATATATTGTACATATTACACTTTATTTTCACTTTGTCCAAATTCACTGTTTTTATATTATTTAAAGAAACGTGGAACGTATATGTACCATTTTCGTATATAGCGTCTTCCGAAAAAAATTCTTTATAATATATTTTGTAATCTTCATCATCTTCAGATACATCATCTATTATATCTCGAGAGTTTTGCTTTGTTTCATTGTTTAATTTCTTATCTATTTGTTGTGATATAACAACAGGTTTAGATATTTTTTGTTGGTGTTGTTGAAGTTGTTGTTGCTGTTGTTGTTGTTGAAGTTGTTGTTGCTGTTGTTGAAGTTGTTGTTGGTGTTGCTGTTGTTGCTGTTGTTGCTGTTGTTGAAGTTGTTGTTGGTGTTGCTGTTGTTGAAGTTGCTTTTGCTGTTGAAGTTGCTTTTGTTGCTGAAGTTGTTGATCTTGAAGTTGTTGTTGGGGTTGCTGTTGAAATTGTTGCTGTTGGGGTTGCTGTTGTTGTTCTTTTTTTTTTAGATCGTGGAAAAGGATATATTCAAATTTTGATACTGTTATTTGATTTAATTGTATTAATATATCTTCTAAATCTGCATTTCCAGATGATAAAGATTTATTATAAATTGTGTTAAAGTAATCTTTGAAGATTAGTTGTTGTAAATCACTCATATTTTCTTTATATGAATTCAGGTGATTAAAGAAAATGTTTCTCAAGTTAGGGTAGGCATTTAATATTTTTGTTGTTATAAGTTCAAACAGATAACCTGAATTTTTTTGTGAAATGAAAATTTGTTTAAAAGAATCTGCTAGATTACTCATTATCTAATATATAAAAATATAAAAAGTATTATTGTTTTCCACAAGTGTGTTTAAAAATAACTATATTTTTCTATTAATAAATATAAAAGGATGAATTCCGCAACAGAATTATTAAGAACTTCATTTATAAAAGGGATAGCAAAAACTACAGCTAGTGTTACAGTATTAGGAGTTGTTACCTTTTTTTATTATTTATATAACAACACAAAAGATGTAAAACAAGATATATCCGAAAAGACTAAATTAGACATAAAAAAACTATACAGTATAGATTTTACCAAAGTTTTTAATAATAAAAAGGATAATAAAAAGGATAATAAAAAGGATAATAAAAAGGATAATAAAAAGGATAAGGTAGAAATGATTGAAATAGATACAATTGAAACGTGTGATGCTGCAGACGTAGATAACACTGTAGATGTAGATAACACGGAAGTTAATTACATTCACGATTTGGATGTATTTGAAAAAAATGTATACGAAGATAAAAATTTTAAAAAACTATTTGATAAATTGTAGTAATATTGATAAATTGTAGTAATATTGATAAATTGTAGTAATATTGATAAATTGTAGTAATATTGATAAATTGTAGTAATATTGATAAATTGTAGTAATATTGATAAATTGTAGTAATATTGATAGATTATAGTAAAATTATTTTATATAGTGAATAATTATTTTATATAGTAAATAATTATTTAGTTAGGTTTAGATATTTATTGTTGTTTTAGATTTACACATCCCAAATTAGTATTTATAGAACAATGTGATTTTAAATCAAATGTGAAATTCAATGGTTTTTTGTATTCACTTGATCTTTTTTCTGTGAATGTATCTTTTACTTGTAATCTTGTATTTACACCTATATAAGAGTTATCCTGTACTATGTTTTTGTAATCTTCATTAAATGGTTGAAAACGATCGATATAAACACCACTGAGTATATTACAAGGTCTTTTTGTTCTTGTATATTCTGGTACTAGACGATTTTCCTTACATTCATTGATTTTTAAATTTATTTTTTCAGATTCTTCTGGATTGTATTTATGTGTTGGACATTTAGAAATATCGTATTTGTGACCTCTAAGATCACTTTCTATATCAACAGCAGAACTTGGAACACTTCTGAATGGGTTTTGCATAAATGGTGATGTACTTTCAAAACATACATCCTTTGATTCAGATACATTACCATCTGTCATCCATTTGAATGGAGCAGAACTTTCTTCATCTTTTTTTTCTAAAGCGCATCTGTCATAACTAGATCTCGTGAACGAAAAATGAGACATTATTATGTATATAATATACATATTTAAAAAAATTTTAATCAAAAAATGATAATAAAATAATTTTTAATGTTAATAATTTTAATTACCTTTGCTATAAAAAAATGAAAAAAAGATCTATTTATTGGTATATAAGATGTTATATGGAATTGGATTTTCAATAGTTATTTTAGGAATTTTTTCCTTCAAGTTGTATAATGATAAAGGTGATAGTTTTGAAAGTACAATTGATTGGTGTGAATCAAATTATTTGTTATCTACATATGTTGTAGAGTATTGGAATACTATAAGTGGTAGTTGTATTTTACTATCTAGTTTAGTATTTTACCATAATCACAAAACATTTATTTACGAATCTAAATATACAATTAATTTTCTAAGAATTACTGTATTATTATTTATTGTCGGTATAGGTACAATGTTGTTTCACGCTACATTATTCTATCCGTTTCAATTGTTAGATGAATTACCGATGATATTATTGGCTAATGAATATTTAATACTATTAATGTCATTGAAAACAACACAAATGGCAATTCCACAAACATCTTATGATTATTTGAACAAGGGACTTTTTATAACAAACAAGTCCTTACCTTTGATTATATTAAGTTACTTTATATATCCACGATTACAGATTGTAACTTTTCATATTGCTTTAAAAATTTCAGAATTGTCAGTATTTTATGTATTGTACAATTTATCAAAAAAATTAAATTCTATAATTTATTCTAAAATTTACATAAATAATGATTACATTAAACGTCAAAAGCAAATTTACAAACAAAAAATAATGATGACAAGTTTTATAAATTTAAATAGAACACAGACGAATCGTAATTATTTAAGAGATTCTATTTTACTTCAACAGTCTCAAAAAATGTTAAAAATATATTTGACAATGAAAACGAGTTTAAAAAATGTTATTCAAAATTGTATATACTTGTATAGTTTAAGTATGTTTTTATGGTGTATTGAAAATATGTTTTGTAAATACGTAGAGTCTTTACAGTTACACGCTACTTGGCATGTATTATCAAGTATAGGTATTTATCATTTAAGTACTATAATGAAAAAACATATTGAAATTGATAATTTTTCTTCAGATGATATTTTATAAAAATATATTTAACATACTAATAAATATATTTAATACATCCAACTTATTAAAAGTTATTAGTTCTTGATGTAAGTGGAGCAGACTGATAATAAGAATAGTTAGGAGCAAAGAAATTATCATTACCGAACTGTTCTATTCTAGTTGGTGCTGCAGTAGTTGATGTTGGTGCTATAGTAGTTGATGTTGGTGCTACAGTAGTTGATGTTGGTGCTACAGTAGTTGATCTTGGTGCTGCAGTAGTTGATGTTGGTGGTGCGGTTGTTGTTGGTGCTGCAGTAGTTGATGTTGGTGGTGCGGTTGTTGTTGGTGCTGCAGTAGTTGATGTTGGTGGTGCGGTTGTCGTTGGTGCTGCAGTAGTTGATGTTGGTGGTGCGGTTGTTGGTTCTAGTGTGGTTGTTGGTTCTGGTGTGGTTGTTGGTTCTGGTGTGGTTGTTGTTTGTTTAAAATTAATTGTTACTTGGGTCTGTGTTTGTGCAAAATAAATTGCAATTCCGACTAAAGTAAATAGTAACATACAACATATAATAATTATATAATCCATTATATATATAATATAATTATATATATTATTTTTTTGATAATATAATTATATTATTCTGCAGTAAAGCTAAATGATATATTTTTTTGTATATTTATGACGATGTCCAGATAACTTTATTGTCTTTATTTGATATTTCTAAGCTACACTTGTTATTTTTTTCTAAAAGATTTGCTTTATATAGTTTATTAATGTCGATATCAGATGATCCAGATTCCCATATTTTCTGATTATTTTTGTCAACCAAGATTAAATTGCCATTATTAGTAATAGACATTGTATATGGTTTTTCACCTATATTGGTTGTATTTGATTGCCATATTGTTTGATTCCCACGTTTGTCAACTAAACTAATATTTCCATTATTTTGATTGGTTAAAACACAATTTTTAGTTGTTAATTGGTTTCTACAAGGGCGAACACCTCCACATAAAGCTGGATTTCTAGTTATATCAGTTAATAATTTAGATTCATTTCTGGCATTTATTATATCACCTCTTGTAACAATTGTTGTATTTGAACCAACAGGTTCTCTTGATACAAATTCTGGCATTTGTTTACAAGGATTTGCCCAAACTCCGAATTTACCTTCTGTAGAAGGACATTTTTCATCAATGACTGTTTTATATAATTTACCACACCAGTGATTTGGATCTTTTAGACCATCTTGTGTACAAGTTAGTAAATTGTAATCAACAGTACTTTCTAATGTATCGAAAACGCGTCTAGTTGGTAATGCTTTGTTTCTTACACCATCTTTAGATAAATATTGATTTACGAAATTACAAGATATATTATTTGGTATTTTGAAATCATCTTTAATCATGCAATTTGTGGTATCATCTTTATTTTTACTTAGACATTGGAATGTTTTATTATCTATTACTCTAATTATAGGTAAAGTATTATTTTCTTTATCAGAAACACATCTTAAATCAGAAAATGCATTTGTTACTATTACCGCATCAAGTGTTTCACGACCTTTTGTTGTAATATAATACAAGAAGAATAAAGATAATGTTAATATAATCAAATCGCGTATGAGCATTTATAATACTACTAAATAAAAACTTAATTAATAAAAACTTAAGAAAATTGAATATGAAATGAAAAATGAATTAATTAATATGGATGTTAAAATATCAACTATCACTTTATCTACTAAATTACAAAATTGTCAGTTAAATTTAACTAATATTGGTAAATATTTAGATATAGACAATGATATTATTGGTATTAAATATAACTACGCAGGATTTAGTATTATGAAAGGGAAATATTCAACTACTATTTATAAAAAAGCCAAGACAAAGGATGTGAATAAGATTAATCAAAAGTTATTCTATAATCAAATATCTATAATTGTAAATAATAATGGTAATAATGTGAATGTAAAACTATTTGGAAATGGAAGTTTACATTTAACTGGTTGTAAAGCTATTTGTGAAGGTAGAATTGTAACAAGAAAAATCTATGATAAACTCAAGACATTAATTGATAAAAAAGATATAATTTTACTTACAAAAGATATGAATGGTGTTTTACTTGACAAAGATAAATTAGTATATTCATATTCGTCTAATCAGATTATTGGTTATTGTAAAGATATGGAAATGAAAGGATATATAATCCATAATAAAGATTATATCATAGATAATAAAACAAATCAGTTTATAACTGAAAAAATGGAAACTCAGAGAAGACATTTTATTAGTAATTTTGATGGCGAGTGTATTGGTTATACTAAAATAGAATTAATGAAAAATAGACACAAATTTTATAAAAGAAATAATAACATTTATTTCGATTCAGATAATGGTTTGATTTATTACAATAATGAATCTATTATAGGTAAAGTAGCTTATTATATTAATAAAGAAAATATAATAGATACATTACAATTTAATGACATTATGGAAATAGATTATGATTGTAATCCATTTACGAATAAGAAACAAGAAATATTTGAAACTCTAGAAGATGATCAAATTGATTTGAATGTAAATTGTATGAATGTTTATTTTAATATCAATTATACAATAAATAGGCAAAGATTTTATGAGCGATTAATTTCTATGAATTTTATTTGTAAATACAAACCAGAATCATATTCTGGTATAAAAATTGTATATAAAATACCTTTATACAAGACAAAATGTAAATCATCAGGTATTTGTCCATGTACAAGTAAATGTACGTGTATTAATATTACATTTTTGGTATTTCAAAGTGGAAATGTTATAGCTACAGGTTTTAAAAATCTAGAACAAGTAGACGAGATAACACAAGAATTTTATAAAATTTGTGAATTAGTTAAAAAAGATATTAAAAGAAGACTTTTTATACAATAGGTAATTATAAAAAAGTTTATTTCTTTATAAATTGTAAGCAAATGTCATTGGGTGTAACTGTAATTGACAAAGTTCATCAAAAAGTATTAAATGAAGGTGGTAAAAAATATGGTGTATTGATTGATGACACGATATCCGATATAAAAACAAAAATTTTTGTAAATACTGATGATTTTTTTAAAGAAACAATAATGTATTATCCAAACTTGATTCGATTACAAATAGACGACTCTAAAATAATAGATAATAGTAATCTATCATTAAATTATTCTTTGATACCAAAAAACCCTATTATTTATGTTACATCAATATTTGATGTTATTGTTACAAAAGATAAATATTACGATTTTGATTTAGAACCATATAAATTATATATGAATTTTAAAAATGATAATAGCGTGATATACGAGTTGTATGAAAAATTGTTAGAAGATTTTACAGATCTTACACAAGATGATTTGTATATGATTATTAAAATGAAAATATTTAATTTTAACAAATCATCTGAATCGCCTATAATTAGTCCCGATGAAAGTACCAATATAACAAAAGATATCAAAAATTTTTTTAATATAATAAAAAACGAATATGATACACAAGTACAAAAATACAAACGAGAAAAAGATTTATTAACAGGTTTTTATAAACAAGTTTATTCTTATAAATCAGATGATTATTATAAAGCCAATGGACACGGTAGACCTAATTTTATTTACACGACAATTAATTTTACTTTTGCAAATAAAGATCACGATAGTTCTATATCTGGAAAGTTTATAAAGTTGTTACAAATATTTAATCTTATAGAATTAACAGATAAAATTCCATTAGTTATATTTAATGATAGTCCTAGAAAAGATCCAAAAATTAAAATATATAATCGTCTAGTCAATACATTAAATGAAAGTACAATAAGATCATGGATTTTAAATGAAAAGAAAAAATTAAAGAAAGAAACTTATAAAAAAGTACGTGGTTTGATGTTTAAATGTAAAATAGATCTTAAAACTTCAAAACCGCAAAATAGTTACATGACAGTTTTACTTAATGAAAATGGTGTAATGAATGTTAAAATAAATTTTGAAGAAGAAGATGATCAAAGATTTTTTGAAAATATAAAAGATAAATTGTGTGAAAGTATTGATAATTTGGTTGAAACATTAAATAGTTTATACGGTGTCTTTACTCAATCTAAAAGACTTATGTCTTGTGAAGATATGGATTGGGGGTTAATATCTATAAGTGCAATATTAGAAACTGATAAAAAAATAAACAAGGCGAAATTTAAAAAAATGTTAACTAAATATGAAGCATCTAGAATTTTCGATGGAAAAGATATAAAAGATATCATATCTATGTATTATAAACGTTTTGGTAAACGTGATTCTGAAAGTGATCTTGAAAATGAAAGATTAGGTATAACTGTGAATATTCGTGATAATCCTTATAAATTAAATTCAAGTACAATTGTTATATATGGATCTACTCATTTGGTACAATTGCAAATTATAGTAGATGAAATAATAGTATTATCTCAAATGTCTGAAAAATTAGAATTAAAGAAAAATATATACGAAGATGATGAATCAGAAGAAGAAGAAGTTGTATTAAAAGAACGAAAACAAAATGTTAAAAAAATAAGAGAAGCAGGTGGAAAAGCATCTTCTATTACTTGTCAAAAAAATCGTCAGCCAAAAATTAACAATGAAACAACCATAGAAGATTCTGATCTAGTGTTAGTATATAAAGGTAATAAATATGTATGTGAAGGTACAGGTGAACATAAATATCCAGGTTTTACAAAAGATGGTATACCATGTTGTTTTAAAAATATTGGTAAAGGGATGGAAAGTATTATCAGTTCTGAAATTTTAGAAATAAAAGTCCAACCTTCTAATTACACAGTTGACATAATTGAAAATTCAACTGGTAAAACATTTACAACATTTGTTATTAAAATTACATCTGAAGATTTAGAAAATATAGATTTATCACATTCAAGATATTTTTATTTAGATCTAACAAACACTACAGAATTTCCATTAGTTCATATTCATAATCAAGATTTAATTGATCAAATACAAAAAGATGAAACAAATAACAAAAATGAATCTATATGGTTAACAGAAGTACCTTTATATCAATTGATTTCTAAACCTAATAAGAATACGTGTTTATTTATACCTAATTTACATAAAGCAACAAAGGATAATATTAATGAACAATGTCAACATCATTCAAAGGAACACACGTTTGGATATAACATAAAATCTTATCCTTGTTGTTTTGAAAATAAACCAGTTACTCATCGAGTTATAAAACAAGATAAAAGTTCTATAATAAAACAACATATTATAACAACCGATAAATTATTAGGTCATAAACGACAGGGTATACTTCAACCAGGACTTAATGAATTATTTAACGAAATAGTATCTGATAAAACAGGAGCATTTTTAAGATGGGGTGTTAATCAAAATCAATTGTCTTTTCTTAATTGTATTATAGAATCTATAAGTAATCGTTCTGAACTAAAAATTGATACCACGTATTCATTGAAAAGATTTTTATCAAATTTTTTGATAAATAATCCAAACGAATTCCTAAAACTGAATAATGGTAATATTAGTTTACGATATGGTAACTTGCAAGAATATTTAAATGTATTAAATAGCGAAACTGCAGTTAATTGGGGTGATATTATTGATTTAATACAAATGGCATTAGAATGTAACGTATTAATATTAGATATCCCTTATGTAGAAAAGTTATCTAAAACAACTTTTATTTATAAAGATATGAGACTTTTTTGTAATCTAAATATAAAATATGATTTGACAAAACCATTTATACTTCTTATTAAAAAACAAAATGCATTTGAATTAATTGTCAAGAATTCTTCTGCTATTTGGAATAAAAAATCCGAAAAAATGCAAATTTCAGAAACAACACCTATTATTGATTTTACTTTTAAATACGATACTTCAAAAACACCACATACCAGCATTGTTAACTTTTTTGTTGATTATTACAAAACATCTTGTGTAAAAGAAAATAAATTCCCTGATAAATACCCATATGAAGAATTATATGATGCAAAATACATTATAGAAAGAGCAAGTGGAAATAATAAAATTTTAGTACAATTGGTTAATCCATTTAACAAAATAAATTTCTTAGTTACGAAACGTGGTTTAATTATACCAGTTAAAGAAACTGGCATATTAGATAGACCTGGGTCTGTTTCATTTAATGATTTTGTATTAAAAGATAAAGTTATAAACATTGAAAAGATGGTGGATTTATTGAATGATTTTAATCAACAGGATGTTTCTCCAAAAATGAAATTTTTAGGAATAACGGTTGATTCGAATGATATGTCAACTGGTGTATTGACGAATTTTGGACAAATGATACCTACTAAAAAATTACCTGTAAATAAACAAATAAATATACCTGTTTTGAAAACTAAATATTATTCAGATGTAGATCTATTCTTATCAGGTAAAGATAAAAAGATTAGTTCTGAAGTTAATTATAATCAAGAAATCAATAATGTAAAAGACAAAATGTTTATGTTGAAAAAAACAATAGGAAAAAATATAGTCGGAGATGAAAACGCTAAACAAACCATTATTAATATCAATAAGGATCCACTCGTTTCGAAAAGAGATAAAATCACAAAAATAAAAAATATATTGCTTAATTTTATTGATAAAGAAATTGTTGACGAAGAAATTACATTTTTATTAGATAATTTATCAAATGAAATTATAAACGATAATGTTGAAAATACTATATTAAATAATTTAATAGTATCGGAAAATTTTAATAGTGAAGAAATAGTAAAACGTTCTACCGAATCAGTTTGGTTAAATATAGGAGATATTAAAAAGTGGTTTAAAAAATAAGAATGTAAATAAAAAATACCTTTTCGTTTTTAATCGTAATATTATTTAACAAAGAATAATATAATGATTTCAGAAGAAGATTTAACTAAATACAATGCCTGTGCAAAAATATGCGGTATTGTTTTTAGAGAAATAGTTTTTAAAATATCTAATAATGAAATGTTAGAAACAAATCTCTTAAATGAATATGGTGATCAACGTATATTAGAAGAATGTAGTAAAATATACAAACGCGAAGACAAAAATATAGCATTTCCCACTAGTATAAGTTTGAATGATTGTGTTGGTAATTATATATATCAAGAAAACCGTGATGATTATAATATAATCAAAAATGGAGATGTTGTAAAAATAGAACTTGGTGTTAATATTGGTGGATGTATTGCAGTATTAGGAGAAACAATTATTTATAACACACAAGGAAATAGTTCCGATCAAGACTATAATAAATATATTGATTTGTTAAATGAGTTATCTTTATCGATTCCTAAAATGATAATTCCAGGTGAGTTAAATGATGATGTAAAGATAATGATAGAAAGTAAATGCACTGAAACGGGATGTTTCCCAGTTGAAAATTCAATTAGTTATCAACATATTGATGGCCAATTGGTAACAGATGATTCAAAGTATATTATAACAAATTACCAAAAGTATTATGATGATGATGATAATTTAGCAGTTCCTGAAAATTTATGTTTTGAATTTGAACCTGGTGAAGTATATACTATAAATTTAACAATAATACCAAATGATTATGAAAAAGATGATGAAACACAACACGAATATTATGAACCTCACGAATCACATATTTATAGATTTAATGATAATTATTATAGTTTGAAATTAAAAATGTCAAGAGAATTTTGTTCTGAATCTAAAAATAAACACGATACGAATGCATTTAATTGTTTATCATATAAAAAAAATGCTAGATGGAGAGTAGGTATTAAGGAATGTTTAGATAATAATATATTAGATGAATACGCTATTATGTATAATAAAGATAAACTACCAGTATTCCATAAAAAGTTTACCTTGGTTGTTTCACATAATAAATGTTTTGAGTTGAAATATCAAAATTCTAAAAAAGTTCAAGGTTAAATAATGACAAAATATTATAGTATTTATTTATATTTATTATAATTTATATAATTATAATAAAAAAATGATGGAAAGATTGAAGAAATTACATGAAAAGTATAAGGAATTGAAACAAGAAAATGATGAGAAATATATTAGAAATATAAATTTTAGGTCTCGTTTATCCCCTGAAGAAATTTCTTATATCAAATCATTACCTGAAGAAAAAAAAATAATCGTAAAAAGAATAACAGATGAGATTAGAGAAGAGGCACGTGCAGCAATGAATCCACCCAAGGTTGTTACGGGAAAAGAATTAGAAATATTAAAGGAGAAAATACGTAATTCGCCTGAATTTGAAAAAATGTTACAAATGATTGAAGAACAAAAGAAAGAACAAAAGAAATTTGTATTACCAGAAATATCAACAAGTGATAATTTTTTTAATGATTTCTCAATTGAATTTAATGATTTCAAAAAAACAGAATTAAATGCAGATGGACAGACAGGTGGTAGTAGTTTAATATCAGATCAGACTATGAAAATACTAATAAAAAAATTGGAATTTAGAGATTTTAAAAGATTATGTAAATTAGATAAAAACCTTAAAAAATGGTGTTTACATAATAGAAATTGGGTTTTACAACATTATAAAAAACGTGATTGATTACCACCAAGTTCAAGTAAATCTTCAAGATCATATTTTTTAACACGGGTATCAAAATAATTATCTTTTTTATATAAATCAAGTAAATCTTCAACACGGGTACCTTTTTGTTTTACTGAATCATCATCATAAAAAGAATCATAGGATGTGTTTGAATCAGAATTGTATGATGATTTATTAGACAAATCTTTAGAATATATACTTGATGGTTCTGATATATATGAATCTTTATCAGAACTTTTACTAGACTCATTCGTAGAATCAGAGTATCTATAAGAATTTTTCTTATTGTTTTTCTTATTGTTATTATTATATAAAAATGTCCTGGAATCTAAACTATCAGATTCGTCATCTTGTGATTCGTAAATATCAATAATAGCGTCAGTTGATAAATCAGATAAATCATTAATAACATCTACTTTACGTGGTGCAAATGCTGTAGTATATTGCCCTTTATCTGTACTATAATATGTTACTGGTTTTGAATCTTTACTAATAATATGTGTTAGTAATTTAGAATCAACATCAGATAAATTATCAGAATATGTATTTGATGTATTTAATATTGATGTAGGTTTGTACTTGATAGACATTTTATTTGGAATTTTAGTCAGGACATTTCTAGATTTGTCTGTACTATAATATTGTGCATATTTTAGATTGTCATCAGAAACATTCGATGTAGATGTTTTATCAGATTCTGTATTTAAATTTAATAATTTTCTCAACAAACGTTTAGACATCTTATATATATATAAGAAATAAAAAATGAATTTTATTTTTTATGTTACATAAAAAGTATGTTTAGTTTTCTTAAAAGAAAAAAAAATTCTCAGTCGTTTGAAGAAACCCCTGAAAACAGTAATTTAAAAAAAGAATCCTTTAGTAGTAACTATGATCAACTAGAAGATTGTCGTATGAAAGAAGTTGTATATTTTAGCACAGATAAAGATTGTTATATAAAAACATATATTCCAGAACGATTACAAGTAATTCAAAATCCAATCGGAAATAATCATAATAGTCTAAATAGTTATCGGAATTCTTGTACAAAAGATAAAGATACAACAAAAGAAGACAAAGACATAGATATATTAAACGATATATTAGATTTGTATTTCGAGATGGCTAATGAAAAGACACAATCTGTATATTCTCAAATTAATTATTGGTAATTATTATTTTATTAATATAAGTATATAATATAATATGATGATGGTAGTGAATAAAGAGTTGTATAATAAAGTGAAACGAATGGCTGATAAAAAATTCGAGTCTAAAACTGGTATATATAAATCTAGTTGGATTGTAAAAGAATACAAACGTTTAGGTGGTAAATACAAGGGGAAAAAACCATCTGTGAAATCTGGGTTAAAAAGATGGTATAAAGAAAAATGGGTTGATTTAAATAGACCTATTAAAGATTCAAAAGGAAAAGTGATAGGATATAAATCTTGTGGAAGAAAGAGAACATCATCTAAAAATAAATATTCTTCTAAAAGTAAATATCCTTTATGTAGACCAAGTAAAAGGGTTACATCTAAGACACCAAGGACGTATAAAGAAATTTCTAAAAAAAGTATTTCTAAAGCCAAACTTGATAAAAGTAAAGTAAAGGGTACAAAAAATATTACGTTCGGAGGAGCAACTGGTGGTAAAGCACAATATTATGGTAAAAGAAGTAGTGTAATGATACCTGTACCAATAAATGTAAAGAAAACAGCATTATATTCTTTTAAATTGAAAAAATTAGGTTTTAAAGGTGGTGTAGAAACAGGTTGGAAACGTGCAAAACAACTTGCGACAAAGGAAAGTATTCCAATTGAAGATTTAAAATATATGAGAGCTTGGTTTGCAAGGCATATTATTACAAGTTACCCCACTTATAAGAAATGGAAACTTGCTGGAAGACCTAAAGATAGTTCTTGGCATAATAGAAGAGGTGTCATATCTTGGCTTATTTGGAGCGCCGATGCTGGATTTAAATGGGTAAATTCTCAAAAAAATATAAACTTATTAAACAAACATTTTAATAAAAATTACAAACCTATGAAACTTCCTAAATAAATTGATTTTTAAAGTGTTTTAATACAATTTAAATGTACTTTAAAGATTTACCAGAAGAGTTAAAACAAGAGATTATAAATAAGTATACTGTTCATAAAATCAAAAAACAAGATTTGCGTAAAGAATATGGATACAGTCAAAAAATATGTCAAAAAATATTCAAAGAAATTCCTAATAATAGATTATTTGAATACGAATCTGGTAGTAATAAAAATATTATTTGGGATAAATTATTCAATAAAGAATATGAAATAGACTTATATTATTGGATGGGATTTTGTATGGCGGATGGAAGTGTAGATACAACTAACTATAATACATATACTACATCAACATTGTCATTAACTTTAGCCGATAAAGATATAGATAGGATTAAAGCATATTCATATTTTTGGACAAATAATAATGATATACATTTAATAAAAGCTAATGGTTATAAAACTGATCATGGAGAAAAACAATCAACTTCGTGTTTTAAATTTTCAATTACAAAATATGAAGAAAATTTTAAAAATTTTGGATTAATAAAAAATAAAACCTACAATTTTCAAGAACCAATAATAAATGATAAAAATAATATGATTAATTATCTAAGAGGTTGGTTTGATGGAGATGGTTGTGTTTATATTACATTAAAATATAAAGAAAGAGTACAACTTACAGGAATGCCTATGCAAGTAAAATGGTTTTTAAAAAAAATAAATGAGTTAGGTTATAATGGAAGTTATAAATATACAATTGCTATAAAAACATCTAATGCAATACAATTACGTATTAATGGAAATAATAATATTAAAAAGTTTTATGATATTTTAAAACCCAACAATAATGAAGAGTATATGTCAAGAAAATGGGATACTTTAAAAAAACATTTTGAAAATTTAAAAGATAAAAGATTTAATTAATTTGTTAAATAAACATTTTGATAAGAATTACACACAGATGATGTTAAAGTAAATCTAATTTTCAATTATCGTTTCTTCTAAATTTTGATTTTGATATTGATATTGATTGGTAGTAGTTTGAATGTCACTTAACTTGGAAAAAATGGAACGTTTTGTTTCCGTTTTAATATCTGGATTATTAATTAATAATGTATTTATTAATTGAAGATTCTTATCATCTGCAATTTTTTGAACTAATGAAACTAATTCTGGACTTTTAGTAAGCATCTTTAATGTATCTATTAAATTGGAATTACCTTCAATTGTATTTACTAATTCTACAAATTCAGGACGTGTGTTAACTAAAGATTGAGCTATTTCTAAATCAACATTTTTAGTTTGCTTTGCAAAGCTATTTTTCAAACCTATAAATAAACTGTGTAAAAATCCATTTGCTGGAATTGGTAATAAAGGTAATAATTCTGATAATGCAAAAAATGCAAAACCCACTATTTGTATAGTATTATTAGATGATTCTGACATTATTATATAATTATGATTTTGATTAAGAAAAGTAAACACACTTTGTAAAAAAACTGATTTATTTTTATTTTTATAAATATAATACAAATGGTTTTTACAAGAAGCCAAAAAAGAAAATCTGATGAAAATGATAATATTCAATTGGATAATGAATATTCGTCTATAAAATTTTATACAAAGAAAAAAAAACCGTCATACGAAGATTGTAAAAATGAAGATAAAAAAAACGAAGATAAAAAAAATGAAGATTGTAAAAATGAATATTATTTTGATGCTAATTCTGAATCAAAATCGTTTATTACAAAAGACGATTCAGAATTACCTATGGTAGATGAAAATACATCTGATAATACATGTGAAAATAGTGAAGGTACATTTGAAGAAACATCATCGGATGTAGATAATTATTTAACAAATGTAATAGAAAATGCAATACGAGATGTCGTAAAAAAAGAGTATAAACGATCAAATAATAATGATATGGTATTTAAAGATGAATATGATAAATATTTATACAATCTTTCGAATATATACAGTGGTAATTTTTTTCAAAGTGTTTCTAAAGACGAACAAAAACAAAAACTTGAAGAAAATTTTTCTATAGAAAATATTAAAGAATTAAATGATGAATTGGAACAGATAAAAACAAAATATAATCAAAACATTCCAAGTGTAATTGATATATTAAAAATGAATGTTAACATTGAACAAAAACAAAAATTATTAGAAAAAATGTATCAATTTTCGAATTCTGAAATACTAACATCTGATTATTGTAATAGTCTAAAAGTATTAAACGATAATATAAAACAATCAAATGATGTAGAGTTAATCAGATTAGAAAAAGAGATTTTAGATAAATCTAATGATTTAAAATATACAGATAATTATAAAGAAAAAATTCTAAAATCAGATATGCCATTTGATAACAAGGTAATAGCTTATAAAAGATTACAAATAATGGAATCTTTTGAATCTAATGATACAGCTGAATATTCTAAATATAAAAACTGGACGGATATTTTATTAACTGTTCCCTTTAACAAAACTATTGGAACTGAAATATCTAGTAATATACAAGAATCAAGACATATTATTAATAGTATGAGAACTACATTAGATAAACGTTTATCTTTTTTGGAAAAAGCAAAAGACCAAGTTATAAATATTACTACCCAAATTATTCGTAATCCCAATTTTGCTATTAATGCTATAGGTTTATATGGACCAAAGGGTGTAGGTAAGACTTGTCTTGTAAAAAGTATATCAGAAGCATTAGGAAGACCATATAGAAGTATTAGTTTGGGTGGCGAATCTGAATCTTCATTGTTATCAGGACACGGATTTACATATGTAGGAAGTTGCCCAGGAAGAATTATAGAAATTTTAAGAGAAACAAAATGTATGAACCCAATTATCTTATTTGACGAGTTAGATAAGGTATCTGAAACACACCAAGGAAAAGAAATTATTGGTACTCTTATTCACTTAACTGATTCAAGTTCAAATAACAAGTACAATTATGATAAATATTTTGCAGGTATTGAATTCGATCTATCAAAAGTACTTTTTATATTTACATATAACGATGCGTCTAAAATAGATCCTATTTTAGCTGATCGTTTATTAAAAATTCGTATAGACAACTATTCTCTAAATGAAAAATTGGAGATTACTAACAAACATTTAATATCTTCTATTTTAAATCAATATACTTTTACACAAGATGATATCGTTTTCGAAGATGATGCTATCAAATATATCGTAGAAACATCTAAATCTGAACAAGGAATGAGAGATATAAAAAGAAAATTTGAAATAATTATATCAAGAGTAAATACACTATTATTAACCGATCCTGAAAATAACATTGTTAAACTAAAATACAAAGAATTATATAATTACTATAAACAACAGATATCACCCCTAAAAATTTTAAAAACACATATTGATACACTATTAACTGATAGTGTGTGTTTAGATTCAATTTCAGATGAAGTACCATTTGGAATGTACATTTAATACCACGTTAATACCAAGTTAATACCACGTTAATACCACGTTATCATAGGTAATACTGTATTTATTGCACACGCATTATCTTTCGACCCAGTCAATTCAATTAATGCCTCTAAACTCATATCTACGTGATTATCAATAGCACAAGCAGGACACTCATCCATTATTTTTAACTGTAAACTATTCCCACCATAATTTACAGTAATTGTCTCTCCACATCTTGAACCAGCATTTGCAATTGCTACCCAATATTTACTATTTTCCTTATATTTAACACCTTGTAAACCATTTTCACTACATGGACCATAACTATTACCATCGTTAAATGTTTGGACATCTGGACAACCTTGTACATTTTCCCCAACTCTAAAATAAAAAGTTGCTTTACTCGTAACACCACCCTTTGAATTAACACTTTGTTCTTGTACTTTTACACTTTGTTCTTGTACTTTTACACTTTGTTCTTGTACTTTTACACTTTGTTCTTGTACTTTTACACTTTGTTCTTGTACTTTTACACTTTGTTCTTGTACTTTTACACTTTTGTGTTGTTCATGTACACTTTTGTGTTGCGCTTTTACACTTTCGTGTTGTACTTTGAATGTATTAATTAGATTAGATTTACTACTATAACAATCTGTTGGAAAACAATGGATCAACTTTATAAAAAATAGGTAAGATATTATTTTCATTTATCCTTTGTAAATGAAAAGAATATAGCTTTTAAATACGTATGATATTTTTTATCTATCGTTTTTGTATCAGGTATTTTTAAGGTTTTTACCATAATAATAATGTAGTATATTTTGAAATGGGTTTTTCACAACATTGTATATATTTTCTACAAAATAGATATGATTGTTCATATTTTTTGTATCTTTTAAAATCATATCTATTTTATTTTCTAGAGTACTTATTCTTTGTTGTACATCGTCTATTTTTGTATTGATATGGATTAAATTATCTAATAATTTATTGACACTTATTTCATTCATTTACTTTACAAGATAAAATAATATTATTAATAAAACAAAGATGTAAATTAAATCTGTAACTTCAACAGATCTTGATATTTTATAGTGGTTTTGTAATATGGGATATAAACTATGAGATAATGACACACCATTGGTTACAGCTGATTCTATAGAAGTGAAATTGTAAAGATGTTTGCCATTATGTGTACCTAAACTGTAAAGATTTTTATAATATGGACTTTGGGCTTGTAAAAATGGTTGATTGGTTGTAGCTATAAAAGCAGTGTCTTTTGATATCCATTTATTTAAACGATTATCGTAAATAACACCAGGAGACAATAGTGAAGCTGTTGGGTTAGGTAAATCAGGATATGAACTTTTAATTTGTAATAAAACTTCTTGTATAAGATCGCTTTTTGAACATTCATCTGGTAATTTACCAGATTTACTTTTAACATCTGTAACTGTAATTGCAGTGCTCATAACTGTTTTTGAACACTTTTCATTAAATTTCATATAATCACTTAAAACAATAAATGCTATACCCCATTCTGTTTTAGGAAAACCGTATATTTTTTTTAAATCCAAGTCTTGATCCCAATGAAATGTAATTGATATATAATTTATATATTGTGTTTTTAATGTCCATTTTTTCAATAATTCGAAATCACCAAATGCATTTAACAATTCGGAATTATTAGAAATCGAATTTTGTAATATAGATATTAAACTTACTGGTGGTATAGCTAAGACAAACAAGTCACCTTTGATAATTGTATTATTAGATAGATTTACAGATGTGATACGATTCGATTGGTCAGTTGATATATTTATTACTTCTTGATTTAATAAAAAATCAACACCTCTCGCTTCTAAACTTCGTTTCCATACTGTAAATAATCCAATATCATTTGGTAATTTTGGTTGGTAAATTTGATTAAACAAGTTTTGATTAAATAATTGTAAGAATTGATAAAGAGTATAGTTGTCAGATGTAGCACCATCTGTTAAACGACAAAATTTATCAAGTATAATAATTGAATCTTTTTCAAATGCATTTTTTATACAAAAATCTTTGACAGAGATGTTTTTACCATATTTTGGATTAACTAAAAATGCTAAAAATGCTAGTGCTAGTGCTAAAAATTCCCTAAAGTTTAATGTATTCCATATACTTCCACCTATTTCAGTTATAGAAAAATTATAAGGTGTAAAAAAATCATCAAATGATAAATCTAAATCTTTCAATAATGATTTAAATACTTTAGATCCAGACACATAAATACGTGGTCCGTGTTCTGTAAATAGATTTTCTATAGTATCTTTATATCCAAAAGGAACTCTTCTCGCACGATGACATCCTCCTATCGTATCTTCCTTTTCTATAATAATAACTTTTTTATTTAATGAACTACAGCATTGTGCTAATGCTAAAGAGGATGGACCACTGCCAACAATCACTACATCATAATATTTTGACATTATTATAATATAAATAAAGAAAAAATATAAATAAAGAAAAAATATAACTAAAGAAAAAATATAACTAAAGAAAAAAATGAAAATAGAATGAATTTACATTATACTAGTATGGACTTTATTATTAAAAGGTCAAATATTTTTAAAAAAACGGTTTTAAATGACTTTGTAAAAAGCTATAATTTAAAATCAGTTAATACTATTCGAAATTTAGAAAATCCTTATTATTATTATTCAAAGAACAATTATATTATTATTCATAACTCGATATTAAATGATCGTTTTAGTACGTGTTTAGATAATAATATGTTTAGTATCGTTTTTATATTGTATAAAAATATAAAATACAATGATAAAAATATAAAATACAATGATAAAAATATAAAATACAATGATAAAAAAATAGCACTGTTAGATTCGTCTTGTAAAAAAAATATACGAAAGATAATGTATAAATACACTGAATTATCATTTATTAGTAAAGATATGGGTATAATTGGAAGAAAATATATCAGTTCTAAAAATCAAAATGATATTAAAACCAATTGTTTTGATATATTATGTACTTTGAAACCATCGAAAGAAATAAAATGTAAAAATGACCAAAGTGACACTACATTAAAACTTAATGAAACCATTACCAAGTCGATTTCATTACATTCTATACCAAAATCAGTTTTGAGAAGAAGATTTTTACAAAATATTCAAGAATTATCTGGATTGGATTGGAAAACAAATGCTATATTAAATAATAGTATGTTTATAGATGCAGAATTTGTAAATGATATATATGATGATTTTTCAAAATTCCCAAACTCATATGATACATCAATGTTATTTATGATCGGGTTATCTTATATTGATAAAAATATTCTTGATTATAAAAATTTTACTACAGATAAACTTTCACTAGTAGATGAAAGGATATTATTGACAAATTTTTTAACATTTTTAGAAACGATTAAAAGCAAAATACAATCCAAACATTTTATTCTATTTCATTGGAGCAATGCAGATAAATATATCTTAGAACGATCCTTAAAAAGATATCCTGACTTGTATGAAACATATGAAACAATTTTTAACAATATTATATATGTTGATTTATTAAAAATTGTGAAAAAAACTTTACCAGGATTACAATCTTATTCATTAAAATATATATCAAAATACCTTCTCAACACAATTTACAATACAAATTGTCAAAATGGTTTAGATGCAATGTGTTCTATTATAGAAAAAAATGTTTATTTAAAATCCGATAACTCAGACCTTCGGTATCAAAACACTCTATTGTCATTTGATACAACAACCGATATTATTAATTACAATCGTTTAGATACAACATTATTGTACGATATAGTAAAATATTGTTTTAACACAACTTAAGTAATTATTTTAAACTACATACCGTATTTTAACTTAATTTTAAACTATTAGGTTTTCTACCTCTTTTTTTCTTTACAATGTTAGAATCTACTAATTCAATAATATCTTTATTTTCACTCTTATCTAAAACACTTTCTACGATTTCTAAATTGTCATTGTCTAAATTACTTTCGTATTCATTTTCAATATTTGTTTCTTCTACAACTTCTTCTACATTGTCATTTACTTTTTCAATTACTTCTTCTGTAACTTGATTGTCTAATTTCATTTCTAAATATTCTACAGTATTTGTATTGTATGATATAGATGAGTCTTTTTTATCTTCGTCATCAAAATTGTCTTCTGTTTCTATTTCAAATTCTGATTCTTCGTCGTCAGAGTTAGACTCGGAATCATTATCGAATTGATTCTGAAAATTTTGTTTATGTGATTTTTCTGTATTGAAATAAAGAAATGTTGATAACAAAAGATCTATACTTATAATGTATATCACAAATTTGTTAAATAATGAAAGGTATTCTGTATTATTAAAAAGTAAATACAAGTAAATAGCCGCGTATATAATTACACCAGAACCTATAGCGTATGTTGTTATATTATCGTAATTACACATTTTCGTTTGATAAAGTAGATATTGTGATATTATAAACATTATTAATTTTATCAAATAAATAAAAACTTATGTATAAACGAAAATCTTCATGATTTATTTATAAATAAATATCATTTCTATTACAATATGTACCTACGGTATTTTATGCGTTATTTGAATTTTATTTGTTTAATAAAAGAAATATTTATTATATTTTATTTATATGAAGACATTTCCAAAGAATTTATATCAAGTTTGGTATCAAGGATGTGATAATATTACTAGAAAAGAATTTATTATAAACATTAAGAATTGGGAAATGATGAATCCTGATTGGAATTATCAATGTTTAGATAATGATGGTTTAGAAAAAGCTTGTTTAGAATATTCAAAAGAGTGTTATGATCTTTATAAGAGTATGTCTATAATGCATATGAAGATAGATTTGGCAAGATATGTTTTAATTTATTTGTACGGTGGCATATATGCAGATGTAGATGCATATGTATTACGACCATTAGATTATTCAAAATACATTAATAAAGTTATTAAAACATATGAAAAAAAAAATAAACACGTAATAGGTATATCTTGTTGTAATACAAATTTAATAGAATCGTTTTTTTTTGTTCAAAATGACAAAGTAATGAACAATGCTATTATGATAAGTTCACCGAGGAATCCTTGTATGAAAAGATTTATTGATTATATAATATCTACAACTATAAAAACAAATTATTCTTCCAACTTTTTACAAGTACAAAATACGACTGGTCCAATTGCTTTTAACAATTGGTTCAAGAACACATCTAACTTGAATGACACGGAACTAATTTTATTTCCACCAAACGTTTTTGAACCTTGTGATATGGGTAATACAAATTGTATTTTAGATAAAGATACAATAAGTATTCATCTTTTTGAAATGTCTTGGATATCGCCATCTTTACGAAATCTATTTTTATTTTATTTTAAAATTAAACAATTCCTTTTACCAGTTATTTTCATTATTTTGTTTATATATTTCACAAAACGAAAAGACAATCGTATTTTAACGAATGATACATTTTAACGAATTATATAATTTAACTAATTATATAATTTAAACTAATGATACCTAGTACAATGATGGTATGTTTCGCAGATTTGTTCTAATAGATCTCCCTTAGATCTATCACCTTTATAATCACCTATGATTTTACCATATTGATCAAAAAACTTTATAGTAGGATATCCTTGAAAATCTAAAGCTGCTTTTAACTTTTCGTCTTTTAAATCAGCGTGTTCTATAGATGTACACGGGAAATCATTTCCTAATATAGATGCTATTTCTGTAAATGTAGGTTTAAACCTTTGACAATAACCGCACCAATCTGCATATATTAATAGAAGTCCTGCTTTCCCGTTTGTCTTACGTGTATTTACGTAAACACCGTTGTTATTTACGTTAAAATCTATGCTCTTTAATTGTTTTCCTAACATTTATATTATACTAATAAAAAAATAATATCTAATAAAGAATAAAGTAATAAAAAATAATGGTGGGTTAAGGTTAAGTATTAATTATTTTAATTATAATTTGTATAATTTTTTTATTGTTTATAATAAGAGAATGTCAAAGAATACAGATACCGTAGATACAGATACCGTAGGTACAGTTGATCTAAATATGATTACATTACAACAATCAAATATAAAAAAACAGAGTAAAATAGATTTTACAAAAACTATATTTACAGACGAAGAAAAAACAATTATTCGTAAAGAAGTAGATTTGATCAAGGAAAAATATCCAAATTATATACCTATAGTAGTAAGAAGTCGTGGTGATATAAAATTACAAAAAAATAAATTTTTGGTTGGTGGCGAGATTACACTAGGGCAATTTTTAATGATTTTAAGAAGAAAAATAGGTGTTTTAAAACAATCAGATGCAGTATTCTTATTTATAAATAATAGTTTACCACCATCGAGTATGTACTTGTCATCTATTTATGCAAACCAAAAGGATATTGATACAAATATGTTATTTGTAATGGTTTCTAAAGAAAATACATTTGGATAAAAAGTAATGTGGCTCACAAGCTACATGTGGTGCATTAATTTCAAGCATTATTAATGTATAAAAAAATAAGAGTTACTGATAATAATATGTTTAACGTGAATGAAGTATAGTATTTAAAACTCGTATATTTTTTGTTAGATAATTCTATTTCCAAGGTTTCTTTTTCTAATAATAGATTTGAAAATTCGAGATTCTTATAATGTTCTTTTTGTTCTTGAGAATGTATTTTCATACGTGTTTTGTACAATTTGTTTTTATACACGTTGGTTTCGTTTTGTAATTGTTCATATTTCTTGAACATATATAACATTGTATTTTCTTTTTTTGGTGAATGTATTTTTTTTAATGAAAATTTTGGTTTTTTAGAATCTGAATCTCCTTCGTCTGAATTTGAATCAGATTCTGAACTAGAGTATTCTTGTTCTACAAAATTTTCTTCGTATTGTTTATGTAATCGTTCTAATTCTTTACAAGTTAATTTTGTAGAAGTTTTTTCCATCTCTTCAACTGTTTGTTTAGATGCCATTATTAATTTGAATTATGTAAATTGTCTTCAATTTTTTATAAACAGTCATTTTAAAAAAATTGAATTGTAAAAAGATTATTCTTATAATTAATATGGTTGTTACTGAATTACAAAACTTGGATGCATCTAAATTAAAACTTGGAAAATCAGGAAGAGCAATTAAACTCTTTTACGAAAAGGAACCTTTGCAATTATGTACATCTACAATGTATATACCTTTTGGTGTAAAGTCTGTTGTAAAAGAATGGTCTACGTATTCTGAATATTATGTAGATTGCTTTTTGAATAATTCTAAAAGTGAAATTTCACAAAAGTTTAGAGAATGGATTGAAAACGTAGATACTATTATTAAAGAATTAGTTAAAGATAATATTACACTTTTCGATTCAAAAAAAGAAACTGCTAATGAAAACTTTGTTTATTCACCTATTTTACGTGAAAATGGAACTTATCCAAAATTAATGAAATTACAATTAACAAGAGATCGTAATGGAAATTTTGAAAGTTTCGTTTTCGATGAAAAAAAACAAAAAATTCCTATTGATGAAAACAATATTGAAGATATATTATGTAAAGGAAAGACATTCAAAACAATTATTGAATGTGTAAAAGTTTGGTATTATGATGGTAAAGTTGGTACTATTTGGAAAATTGTACAACTAAAATTATCTGAAAAAACATTTGATGAAAAATTAGAAAAAGAAGATGGAATGAATGTTTATAACCAGTTAATGATCGATGACTAAAAAAGTACAACTAAAAAAGTACAACTAAAAAGAAGATTACGAGGATTAGTCTTGTGACATTTATTAAATAAATCAAAAAACAAAAATAGGGTACATTAAATAAAAAATTGAATTTTAAATGATTAAGGGTATAAATTGTATCAAAATGTCGTCGCCTTTCGAATTTTACTTTCCGCCTATCTTTTTTTCCAAGGAGTTAACTGAAGAAGACAATAAGCGTTATCAAATGTTTATTGATTGTTTAGCTTCTCCGTATTCTGATTCATTTGACACTGTCTCTATTGTTTCAAACGACTCTGAAATTGAGATGATGATTGAGAACAAGGATATTGGGAAAGTTATTGGTAAGGGTGGTAATTTTATAACAAAAATTAGGGAGGAGTCTGGTGCGACAATTAAAATCTTTGATAAGCGATTTGGAACTAAGCGTAAGATTAAGATTTGTGGCAAAGATTTTAATGTGAAAATGGCTAAAGAAAAAATTATTCAGTGTCTTCCAGTTTGTTAAATAAAAATAAAATCAAAAAAAAAAGTGTAACTAAAAAAATGAATAAAAAAAAAATATTATTTTGAATTAATGGATTCATTAATTCAAGGTACTTATTGGGGTGATATATTAAATGATTTGTGGAAAATTCACGGAGATAAAATTAAAGAAGATTTAAAAAAACACGATGGTATTTTATTTCCAAAACATCAAGATATTTTTAGATCGTTTACTTTTTTTAGTTTCAATGATTTACGAGTTGTTTTAATTGGCCAAGATCCTTATATTAATCAAGATGAAGCGAATGGATTATGCTTTAGTGTAAATAGAGGTTTCAAAGTTCCACCATCGTTGAAAAATGTATTCAAAGAATTACATAGATGTTATGGTAAACAAAGAGTAGATACAGATCTTAGTGATTGGGCTGAACAAGGAGTTTTGTTACTAAATACAGCACTTACAGTACGTGAGGGTAAAAGTGGATCTCACGCAAAGATTTGGAAAAGTTTTACAACAGATTTAATAAAATACATTGGAATGAATTCTTCAAATGTTGTATTTATGTTATGGGGAGCACATGCAAAATCGTATAAAGAGTTTATTAACAGTGAAAACAATTTAATATTAGAACATTCACATCCATCACCTTTATCCAGAAAACCATTTGTCGGAAATAATCATTTTGTATTGTGTAATGATTATTTGAAATCAAGAAATATACAGATGGTAAAATGGGTATAATAAAATAAACTGGTATAATAAAATAAACTGGTATAATAAAATAAACTTATATTAAAAATTACATATACATATGTTCATATTTGTGTTTATTATTGATCGTTATGAATTGGTCATTTATTTTAGAAAACAATGTTTCAAAAAGATTATCATCAACGATGATATCTTGGTCGGCGAGGAATTTATCTATATTAAGTAAAATATCTTTGTTAAGTTCCAGTAAAATTTTTTCTATAACTCTATAATATTCTCTAACACCACTTGTTACAGTATTGTCTATAGATTGTTTACAATAATTGATTATTGTTTTTATACAAGATTTATTAAAAATAATATTTTTTTGAATACCTATATTTCGAATGATTTCTGGTATACAATGATTTTCCAATATATGTACTATATCTTCATCGCAAGGAGTTACCACGTGTATAATATTTAAGCGATCTAGTAATATTTTATCTATTTTATTTATATCGTTAAAGGTAAAAACATAGAATACTTTAGATAAATCAAATTGCATTCCGTAAAAGTAGTGATCTGTAAATTTTTTATTTTGTGTAGGATCTGTTAAATAACACAAGAATGAGAAAATATCTTTACCATTATCTGTTTCACTTACTTTATCTAATTCATCGAAATATAATATAGGATTGCTTATATTAGAATCTATGACATTTTGAAGTATTTTTCCTGGACCACTCTCTACGTATACATAACCGTGCCCCAAAAAAAAAGATGAATCTTTAACTCCTCCTAAAGATATTGTTTTCATAGGTAACCCTAATGTATCTGATAAAACTTTTATAAACTTACTTTTACCAACACCAGCTGCTCCGCATAATGCTATATTATTTCTATTACTTGAAGGATTTGTAATAAATTTACACACTATATTTATGATTTCGTTTTTTACACTACTCATTCCATATATTTCTTTATCTAGATTACTTTGAATTCGTGTTATAAAATGATTGATTGTTTGATTCTTTATATTGTCATTTATATTATAATATTTTGACCAAGGGTATGATAAACTCAAATCTACGAATATTTGATTTTTATAATACTCTGTACTATTAGAATCTGTTCGTTTCATATTGTTATAATGTTTAAATATAATAGACTTGTTAATCTCGTTAGTAGGTAATTCAAAGATTTTATCTCTTATAGTTTCTTCTTGAATTTTTTTATTAACTAATTTACTAATACTAATTATATTGGGGTATTTATCTTTTATGGGATTTTTTATTCCATTAGATTGTGATTCTGGTTGGGTATCAAGGTCAAGATTCGTATTTATATAATGTTTTTTACAAAAAGTGGTCTGTAAATGGCATTCTTCTTTGCAACTTTGACCTTTTTTTGTACCCTTTTTGAAAATATACGTACAATATCTTGTCATTACTAATACACAATATTAATTATTTTTTGATTTAATTAAAATTGTAGAAATAATATGTTTTAAGAATAATGTAATTAAATTTTACACGTTTTTCTTGCTACTGATAAAGCAATCGCAATTCCTTGTTTGGGGTTTGTCACTAATTGCCCAGCTGAAGATCTTAATGTTTTTTCTTTGAATTCTTTCATAACTAACCCAACTTTATTTTTCATACACATTTTTTTCTTCTTTGATAGGTTTACTTTTAAAGAACGTCGCTTTTGTACTGAACGTCGCTTTTGTACAGACCGTTTTTTTTGTACTGAACGTCGTTTTTGCACTGAACGTCGTTTTTGCACTGAACGTCGCTTTTGTACTGAACGTCGCTTTTGTACTGAACGTCGTTTTTGCACTGAACGTCGCTTTTGTATTGAACGTCGCTTTTGCACTGAACGTCGCTTTTGCACTGAACGTCGCTTTTGTACTGAACGCTTCTTGTTTGTTTTACTAGATTGTTTGGTTCTTGTTGTTAGTTTATTAAACATATATTATATAACAATAATATTAGTTATGTGAATTATAAAAAAATGAAAAAATAAAATTATTAATGTATTGTAAAAATGTTTTATAGTTTAATAAATGATTTAAGAGAAATGTTTTATAAGAACACTGTTAAAAACGATGATGTTGATAACAATTTAGATTTAAGAATGAGAAAAACGGTGACTAATTATAACAATAAAAAGTGTCACGGATTTCAACCATTTGTAATTTCTTTGAAATGTAAATCTTTAATGAAATATATCAATGAACTAAAAACATTTGATAAAAAAACAAAACAATTAAACGAATTGCAAGATATAATGTTTGAGGCTGGTAAAATGCTATATGCAAAATACGACCCACATTTAATTTATACTTTTCAAAATGAAATCAATTTAGTTTATAATTATAATGATCAAGGTAATTATATATACGATGGTAATATTAATAAGATGTTAACATCAATTACAAGTTATATATCTGTGTTTTTTACTAAATGTTTAATGAAACACAATATTGATTTAGATGTTAGTTTTTTTGGTCAATTCGTGGAATTTAACATTGATTATGAAGTATTGAATTATCTTATTTGGAGACAAATGGATTGTAAACGTAATACTATTAGTTTACTTTATAAATGTGTTAATTTTGAAGATTTCCTATCTATGACTGAATCTATCGATAATATGTCTATTGAAAATATGTTATTTGATATAAACCAAAAACTTGATAAGAAAGTTGAATGTGATTATAAGAACTTATTGACTGGAAATGTAATTAAAAAATATATGTTTCATAAATTAGTTAAACAAACTGTATGTAACTGTGATGAAGATAAAAACAATGAAGGTCTTGTTGTAAACAATAAAGATATTGTTGTAAACAATAAAGATATTGTTGTAAATAATGAAGGTCTTTCTAAAGATATTGTTGTAACTAGAAAATCAGTAGGTGTTGAATATTTTTCTTTCTCTGATAATTTTAAAGATAATTTTCAAAAGTACATTGTTGAAAAATTGATTTCTTTGTAAAAACATAAAATTTCTTTATAAAAACATAAAATAATTTATATTATTATTTTATTTATCTATAATATAAATGTCATCTAAATCATTAAATTTAGTCTTATTGGAAGCGGGTGTTGTTGGTATCGGTTTAGTTGTGTTGGTTTATATTTTAAAACAACTTGATGCGTATATACCTGATTTGTTTGGTTATAAAGAAATACAAACATTGTTTATAGCTGGTGCTTTATTCCATATATTATACGAATACACTGGTATAAATGCATGGTATGCTAAGGAGTATTGTAAACTCCTTAGTTAATTTTGAATTTTACGTTTATATTTATTAAAAACATTATATTATAAATTTTATATTATGATGGATATTATTGAAATTGATGGGAAAACATATGATCCTTATTTCATTTTAGATGTGACACGAGAAGATTCTAGTTCTCATATTGTAAAATCTTTTAGAGAAAAAGTTAAAAAATATCATCCAGACAAGTATACTGATCCTAAGAAAAAAGAAAAATATGAGAAATATTTCAAAATATTAAACGAATCTTATAGATATATTAAAGATAAAAGAGAAAGTATTTCTAAGATTAGAAGAGTTGATGATAAAAAACAAAATTCTAAAAACAAAAAAAATTTAAAGTTTAAGGAACAAAGTGATTTAGATGATTTTAATAAATCATTTAATAAACACAGTGATTTAGAAGACCAAGACCAAGATCAAAATTATGAAAGATTGCAGCGTAAAGAGGATTATGATAACATTGATGTAAAAGTATACAATCAATTTGAAGAACGAAAATTTAAATTGGATGAATTTAATAAGATGTTTGAATATACCAAGGGTGAAGAAAATGATATTAGTAAAAAAAGTTTAGTACATAAAACATCAGATGGGTTTTATGGTTACAATACATCTGATACATTTGCATTAGTTAGTTCATTTAATGGGTTAATGATAGTTGGGGATAATTTTTATAAAAATGGTTATTGGGGGTCAGGTTATAGTGATTATAAGCATTCTTATAAAATGTCTAAAAATCCAAATAGTAAAATTATTGTCCCAAAAGACAAGGTTGGCAAGATTGACAAAATTCTTAAAAAACCAATACAAAAAATTGATAGAAAAGACGGAGAAATTCCACCAGCAAATGGTACTTTTTCACAACAAGAAAATACATTGAATAAAAAGATTTACGATGACTTGCTTAAAAAGGAATTAGAAGATGAAGCTATTGTAAAACAATATATATCTCAATATGATGAATCTATTGTTAAAAAAGCATTGTCAGGAGAATTAGATCAAAATATAAGACTTACTTCTGTTTTACAAAGGTACATAAATAACTAAATGGTCACTGGCTTTACTAGATTCTTCACATTAAACTTTCCGGATGTGATTTTTTGAAGTTTTTTTTTTGATTTATTAAAAAAAAATTAATTTAAAATAGTAAAACATAGTATTGTTATATGGAATTCAATGACCTTTATGATGAGTGGATGGATGCGATAAATCAGAGGCCTCTTACATCAGCAAGATTAGATGATTATAATGAAGTAATAAATTTAAATCAACAGATAGTGAATCGTATGTATAGTATAAGAAGATATTTAGAAATGAATGATGAAACAAGGGTACATAACATTACAAATAGTTCATCTATGATAAATAATATTCGTAATATATCCAATAATATATCCAATAATATATCCAATAATATATCCAATAATGATATTTTATCTAATTTATTTGGAGTGTTATTTCAAGACATTGATGTAAATGATATGGAAGATGTAAAAGTTACATTAGACGAAGATAAATTTAATAAATTATTTACAGAAACGATAGATGAAAATAATAAAGCGAAATACATTGGAAAAGAGTGTAATATATGTATGGATGAATACAACACGGATAACATTATAATTAGATTAGGATGCAATCACATTTTCCACAAAGATTGTATTAAACATTGGTTGTGCAATGAAAGAGTAACTTGTCCAGTGTGTAGAAAAGATACTCGAGATCAATAATAAAACGTAATTGTGAAATTAAGTAAGTATATTATTATAATTTAATTTCATAAAATATAATAATAATATGTCCATGTCTTTTACAAATAGATTGTACACTGAAACAAAAGATTCTCATACACAAGTTGATAGACATCCATTTGTGTCTATGATTAGAACGAATAAATTAGCAGGAGAAATGTATGTTAATTTTAATAAAGTTTGTATACGAGAAATACAAACTGTTTTACAATTAAAAGATACGGAATTATATTCCAAGTTGTATAAAGATATCAATATACCAGAAATAGACACAACACAAACTTTTGATGATCTTTTAAATCATTGTAGAAAATATTCTCTTGAATCAGCATATCAATTTTATCTGGGGTTATTATTTGGTGGTAATATGTTAAAAAAGATGTTACCAGAACACAATGATTTTTTAACTTGTGAAAATTCAAAACAACTTATAATAGATTTTAAAACATATCTTTGTAATAATGTTTCAGAATCAGATCAAGATTATTTTATATATAATGTTAATAAATCATATGTATTAATTAAAGGCGTTTTTGACGAATTCTATACCAGACTAAATAATAAAGTAGACATTGTACAATTCGATGTCCAAGAAACACCTCAATTAGATGGTGGACCAGGAACTTATCCAGATCCAGATACAGGTTTATTTTGACATTGGTAGCAACTTATGATAAAAGTATGGTTTAGTATTATTTTACATAAAATTTTTTATAAAAATTTCAAGATCTTCGGGTACACCTAAACTATGCATTTTTTTACACGGTGAGATTCCTATTAATTTATTATCAATAATAGCTTCGTTAAATACTGGACAAACATAAAACTCATTATTTGTTCGAATATTTTTAGAAATCATTTGTTCAGCATATTTAACAAAATCAGTTCCGTGTCTCCATAGATACATTCCGGTTGTAGCATTATTCGAAATAACTGTTTTTTCAGCAACTTCGGTTACATAATTTTTATCATTTACTTTGGCGTACGACCATTTTGGATGATTTGCAGTAAAACTAGATATAACAGCATCTAAATGTGTGTCTCTTATTAAAAATGTAGAAAACAAATCAGTGAATGCATCATTTTCCCATTCTATATATTGATCGCAATTAGATATTAATAAGGGTGAATCATTTATAAACTCTTTACATAATAAAACGGTACAAGCAGCACCTTCTGTTGTTTCTGAAATTTCAATAATACGACAATGAGGAACTATTGATCTTAAAATAGAATCCACATTATATTTTATCACGTGATCTTTTTTAACAATAAATATATAATTAGCATCGATTCCGATATTATGTATGACTTTAGCTATCATTGGTCTATCAATCACATTAATTAACGGTTTAGGTTTTATATACCCAGCTGTGGAAAACCTTGATCCATTACCGGCCATAGGTATAACGATGTTAATATCATTTTTGAATGGAGTTTTTTTTAATGTTCTAGTTTTGTCTTGGAAATAATCGATACTTTCAATTATTTTTTCAAATGTTAAATCATTACTATTTTTAATATGACATACATTACAATGAGATTTTATGGCAGATGTAATACCTATTAGTGAATCTTCGAAAATAACAACTTCATCTGGGCTAACATTTTCTTTAATTAAACATTTCAAATAAATTTCAGGACTTGGTTTCGGATTAGTAATATCTTGATTTGAAATAATACTATCAAATAAATCTATCACACCTAATCGTTTTAAAATAAGATGTAGGGTTTCAGAAATACAATTAGATGCACAATGTATTTTATAACCTAAAGCTTTTATCTTTTGTAACATCGATACAAGATTTTGGTCAATTTTTATTTGATTAAATAATGTTTTTGTAATTTCTTGTTTTCTAGTATAAATTTTATCATGTGATAATGGATTTACCCAACTCATTTTTTCCAATTTCGATCTTGTACTTAATCCGTTATAAACTTCTTTATGATCGATTTCAGAAATTGGGTCATAATCATATTCTTTTAAACTTTGATTTAATGCCTTGTAATGTATATCACAAGAATCGTATAAAACACCATCACAGTCAAATATTAGTAATTTTACAGTCATTAATTATATTTAATTATAATTAATTATATTTAAATTTTTTATTAAACTTATTTTGATATGTCATCCAATAGAAATTTTTTTTGAATAATATAATCAGAACAAATTCCCATACAAACCTTACCTCGATTTTGTTTAGTACTAGATTCAGGCATAACATCAATGATATTTTCGTCTATATCACTATTTATGTTTCCCCAAATATATCCCCGACTTGTAAGTGTATACGTGTCGTAATTATGATAAAAACAATTTAATTTATCTTTTAAAAATGATAAAGCTTGTACATTTTTACAATGTACCCATAATTTGTCGTTATACTTTTGTAAAAAAGAATAATCCACTAAATGTTCAGGATTATCGTGACCTAAGTACAAATTGTTATCAATTTTCCAAATATCAATTTCGCAATCAAAACCAGCGTCAATTGCTTCTAAAATATAATCAATTGTATTTTCCTTATTTTTTATACGACCATTAATATTTCCTCTATGAGCAATTAGTTTCATTATATATGTAATGTCGATATAAATAATAAATATATATCGACCACAATGACGAATATATCTACCACAATGACGAATATATCGACCACAATGACGAATATATCGACCACAATGACGAATATATCGACCACAATGACGAATATATCGACCACAATGACGAATATATCGACCACAATGACGAATATATCGACCACAATGACGAATATATATTATCTATATCTCCCATCGCCCTTGTTGTATTTGATTGTGTTTTCTAACTAAACCATAATCGAATGGAAAACGTACAATATTTACTTTGGTTGTATTTAGGTGAAAGTTTAGTAAAGTTTCTGGATGTATTCTTACATTATATTTTTCGTTATAATCCATTATATTGTCATATAATTTACCATAAGTTTTCATTGATTCTAGATCACCATATGCCATTTGGTCATTTATACCACCCCAATCGTAATTATTTGGAATATAAACTGTATTTGGTTCTATAACATTTGGTATTTTGAATGGGTTTTTATAACAAATTTCTGTTCTATATCTAAGAATTATATCATACTTTTTTGGACTATTTTCAATTAATGATACTGATTTTTTAATGTTGTAAAACATAGAAAACATATTTGGATTTAGATTTTTATTTTTCATATTTTCTTCTAATTTGTATTTTTCGAAATGATAACATCCATCTTTTATATCGTATACTTTTAAGAATTCCTTATAATAATCATCTAATTCTGCATTGATTGAACAAAAGTAATCTATATTAAAATCGTTTTCAAAATGCGTTTTAAATAATTCCATCCATTTTTTGTTTATTTCGTACTCTATGACTCTACCTGAAAAAAATATTGCTAAATTACGTTTAATAGGTCTACTCATACAAGTTTATCTTATATATATCATATATTATATTCAATATGATCGCAGTAAGAATTATATTATTATAAAAGTATGGTTGATATTATAATTAATAATATAAACCATTGGTAAATGACTGTTATATTAACAACTGATCTATTAAATGAAATGATTAGTGATAATATTTTAAAAGTTTTTAAGAAAAATCAAAAGAATGCGATTAATTGCAATTACTATTTTAACCCCAATATAGGATTGTCTTTATATTCTGTAAAAGTAAAATACTTGGATAAAAAATTCCTAGTATTTGAATTTGATAAGACGAATAACATTGATTTATTACATATGTTCCGACATATAAATACAACATTGCAAAATAAGATAAAAAGAGATTTCAGTGAAATGTTTGATAAAACTATACACGATTTTTTTTACGAAGATGAGTCTGTTTTTACTATGAGATGTTATTTACCAAATTACAATGGTAAATACCTTATAAATGTAGAAAATGATCGTAAATTTTATTTACCACAAATTGGTTGTATATATAATAATATAAGGGTCGAGTTTAAAAATGTATGGAAAAGTAATGACAAATATGGTTTTAATATAGAATTAAAAAGCGTATGTGATGAAACTACTGTTTAGATGATCTTTTTTTAGATGGTCTTTTCTTGGATGATCTTTTTTTAGATGGTCTTTTTTTAGATGGTCTTTTTTTAGATGGTCTTTTTTTAGATGGTCTTTTTTTAGATTGTCTTTTCTTGGAAGATCTTTTTTTCGAAGGTCTTTTTTTAGATTGTCTTTTCTTGGAAGATCTTTTTTTCGAAGGTCTTTTTTTAGATTGTCTTTTCTTGGAAGGTCTTTTTTTAGAAGATCTTTTCTTGGAAGATCTTTTTGTTGATGGTTTTTTTGTTGAAGATCTTTTCTTGGAAGATCTTTTTGTTGATGGTTTTTTTGTTGAAGATATTTTCTTGGAAGATCTTTTTGTTGATGGTTTTTTTGTTGAAGATTTTTTCTTAGAAGATCTTTTTGATGATGGTTTTTTTGTGGAAGATCTTTTTTTAGAAGATCTTTTTGATGATGGTTTTTTTGTTGATTTGTAACCTCTACCTATTAATGAGAACGTGTTAGAAATAGATGACAATACTGAATTTTCATCTGTTGTTGTTTCTTGTTGTTCGGGTTTTTCAGATTCTTCTGATAATGTTGACGTAGGTGGTTCAGTAGAAGATAAATCTGTAATTGTTGTATCTTGTTGTTGTGAAAATAAGGAACCTAATTCTTGATTGTCTTCTGATAAAGTCAATGGTTTAATATTTGGAAATTTTAAAAATCCTAATACATCTAATATACTTGGACATTCATCTATATCAGTGTTAATTGTTTGTAAATCTACTATATTACTCATTATTGTAATTTATTTAGAAATTAAATTTATTGAATTAATAAAAATTGAATTAACAAAAATTGAAAAAGTATAGGATATCTTAATTAATTAAATGAGTGAAGTTAAAACACAAAATGAAGATGTTATAAATATCGTAGGTACAGATACCGTAGATAATATAAATTCATCTGATCAGGTTATTAAAAGAAAAAAGGGTAGACCTAGAAAAGATATTTCACAGATGGTTGATTTGCCTAAACAACCAGAAGAAAAAAAGAAACGTGGTAGAAAAAAGAAGGAAGTTGTAGTTGAGGAAGTTAAACAAAAGAAAAAGCGTGGTAGAAAAGCAGCAGTTAAATATTTTAGTTCATCTATAAGAAAAAAAATTCCTTTGACGACTGTTTTACAAGATAATAATAATTATATTTTACATTTAGATGTAAAAGACGATGGAAACAGTCTTGAAAATAATTCAGAAAATGTAGATGCGGAAAACGATGAAGACAATATTGAAAATGATGCGGAAGATGTAGATGCGGAAGATACAGAAGACGTAGATATAGAATCACGTAAAGAAAAATTTGATGCTATTAATATGGTTTTTGAAAAATTAAAAAATGAGAATATAGAAAATGTATATGAAATACAAAAGGAGTATCAGAATTTGGTTGAAAAAGAAGATACTCTTTTGAGTGATATTTTGAATAACGAAAATGATTTGACAGATTTATATGAAAAATGTATAGAAAATCGTGAGAATCAAGATATACTTTTATTTAACAAATTAGAGATGATTCATAAGGATAACAATGATATGAATGTGTTTGACGAATTTGAAAATAACAATAATCCAAATAATGAAGAACAAAATCAAGTAGATAATAGGAAAAAAGGTTATTTTGAAATATTACAGTCATTTGTTGAAAACAAAGATTGGTTACATAATACTGATGTATGTTGTTGGTGGTGTTGTCATTCATTTGATACAGTTCCTATTGGTTTACCAGAAAGATATAGTGATTCTATTAAGAAATTTAAAGTAAAAGGTGTTTTTTGTAGTTTTTCGTGTATGATTGCGTATAAAAAAGAATGTAAAATAAGTTGTGCAAAAGATTATTTGATAAAATATTTATATAACAAACTAACTGGTACGTTATTACTAGAAACAGAATTAGAACCAGCTCCACCAAGATGTACATTAAAAATGTTCGGAGGAGTTTTATCAATTGACGAATTTAGAAATAGTTTCAAAGAAAAAAAGATTTACAAAATGATACAATATCCAATGTTCGTATCTAAAGATTATATAGAAGAAGTGGATATTATGAATGTTAAACGTGTTAATCAGAATGTATTTGCTGAAACACAACAAATAACATATAATTTAGATGATAAGCGTATAGAAGATGCAAGAAATCGTTTGTCTCAAATAGAAAAAACGACAGTCACACTTGGCAATACGATTGACAAATTTATTAAAATATCTTAAAAATTAATAAAAAATTGAATTTATATTGTAAATTATATAAATTATAATATTTTTTAAGATGTCTATTATTAATGTATCTGATATTTGTCAATTTGTAAAAGAATGCGATTTTGTTACTGTTAAAGAATTATGTGAATCATTTGGTATTTGTGTAAAGGAAAAAACATTGGATGGTAAAGAAGTGTTTTTACTTGCTAATACAAATGATAGTGTAAAAAATACAAAAAAATATATAAAAAAAATTCAAGACAACATTGTTCAAGACAACATTGTTCAAGACAACATTGTTCAAGACAACATTGTTCAAGACAACATTGTTCAAGACAACATTGTTCAAGACAACATTGTTCAAGACAACATTATGGAAGAAGACAACATTGTTCAAGACAGCATTGTTCAAGACAACATTGTTCAAGATGTCATTATGGAACAAGACGTCATTATGGAACAAGACGACATTGAAGGTGAAGGTGATAACATTGAAGTTGAAGGTGATAACATTGAAGTTGAAGGTGATAACATTGTTGGAGGTGATAATAGTAAGTTTAAAAATCTTATTGAGAAATACAATATTAGCGAGATGAAATTACAAACTAATGGTTTGATTTTTGAAAAGGAAACTGGTAATGTAATTGCTATGTGTCAAAGAATATTTACTGATGTAGGTTCTTTTGAAAATGTTATTGATATGGTTGATAAAACTGATAATTGTAGAGTTGAATATTGTGAAGATGGTACGGTTGTTAGATTGTATTATTATGGTGGGAAATGGCGTACGGCTACAACTAGATGTATTGATGGTAATGATAGTTATTGGTCAAGTAGTAAAAATTTTGATTCTTTATTTTGGCAGATTTTTGATATAAAGCACTTGGATACTCTTGAAAAAAACTATACTTATGTATTTGTTTTGTTACATCGTGAAAATAGAATTGTTGTTAGACATAATGTGAATATGTTAGTATATGTTTCAAGAATTGACAATAATTCACATATTGAAGATTATAATAATGTGTTTAAGAAAGTGTATGGTATTAAACGTCCTAAAATGTTGGATTTGTATGAATTTAGAAGGTTATCATCTGATGTCAATAATTACGATTGTAAATTTAAGAGAGGTCTTTTGATAAAGGTGTATAATTTAGAAAAGCAACAATGGGATTTATTTAAATATGATTTTGAAACATATAAAATGGTAAAATCAATTAGAGGAAATGTACCTCAATTAAGAATGAGATACTTGGAACTTTTGAACAAACCAGAGTCTTTAATATTATTGGAACAATTTTATACAGAAAACAACTTTATGTTTACTTTTATCAAGGCTTCTTTGTTAAAATTGGTAAAGACTGTGTATAAATTATATGTTGAATCACATATTAAACATACAGTGAAAGTGGATCAAGATAATATGTATTATAGAACTTTGAAGCAATTACATGCACAATACAAAGTTACTAACAAGCCTATATCATTTTCAGATGTTCAAGAAAAAATTTATAGTTTAGATAAGATGGTAATTAAAAAATTACTTCAATGGGTATAATTAGAGGGTAATTGGTAATTGGTAAGAAGTTTGTAAAATGTTTTTTTAGGGAATTGTTATTTGTGTTTAAAGAACAAAGTGTGTTTTTCTGTAACTAGAAATAAATTGATGTTTTTTAATAAAGTTTATTTTGTTAAACTTTATTTCTTTATAAATTGTAATATAATATGATTGATTTAACATTAATTGGTTTAACAACTTTGGCTGGATATTTCTTTAATAAAGATGGGAGAAATCCTCGTGCTGCCAATAATATAAGATCTGAAACTGGTAAGGTTGACAAACCAAATGGAGATAATATTTATACATCAAATGTAGTTGACGAAGCGAATGCTGAGATTTTGAATAAATCTTTACAGAATTATAAAAATGCTGAGCGAGCGTCGGAAACAGGTTATATTCCACCATTGTTCAATACATACAGTGTTGTTGGTAATAAGGATGCTTTTAATCAAACTATGGAATTATCATCAGTAAAATTGGGAGAATTGAATGACATAAATAGATTGGTAAATGTATTAGAAAATAAACAAACAAGTGGTCAGGTAGAAGAACGTCCGATGTTTAAGAGTTTTGGCTATATGAATGACAATGTTAATGTGGGGTATGAATTAGGTAAGCAAGATAATGAAGGAGTAAATTTATTGACTGGGAAACAATATGAAACTACTCACGCTAATATGGTTCCATTTTTTGGAAGTAATGTTAAACAAAATATGGAAAATTTTGCAAATGAAAGTTTACTAGATAGTCGTACAGGAAATACATCGACATATAAAAATAAAAAGGAAGTTGCTAGTTTGTATGATACAAAACCTCAGAATATATATGGTAATCCTGTTTTTACAACTCAAGTAGAGACTGATAGATATATACCATCTTTATATAGACAAAATGAAAGACCTGTAGAACCAGAAAGAATAGCTGCACCAATAGCTGGTACATTTGAAAACAATATAAGACCATCTTACAAAGATGTAAATGAATTACGTCCAGGTAATAAACCCAAGGAAACTTATAAAAGTCGTATTTTGTCAGGAAAGATGGGTGAAGAAAGAGGTATAAGTGGTAAAGTATCAAAAAATAGACCTGATACATTCTTTGAAAATGAACATCGTTTTGCAGGTCCAGGTGAATATGTAGCTCCAAAAATTAGAGAAGACTATTCGAAAAATATGAAATCTTCATCTAGACAAGATTACAATGCAGAATATTATGGTGGTCAATTTAATTCATCTCTAGTTGAAAGTAAACAACGTTTGACAAATGTTGATAACAGTGATGAATTGTCATCGTATTTCCAGGATCCAAAGAGACATAACTTTGAAAATGATTATTTAAGAAATATGAGTGGTACTACATTAAAGACTCATTCTGATTCTGATTATGGAAAATCTGGTTTTAATATACCAGAATCAGAAAGAGCAAGTACAAGTGAACGAACACATTTGTTAAATGCTACAATAAAAACTGGTGGTGTAAAATTACGATTACAAGACAACGCCAAAACAACTTTGAAAGAATCTACAATAAAAACTGATAATATAGGTAATGTTAACAATGTTATTACAGTTAGTTCAAACTCTCCATATTATGTAGGTATGTCAAGTGTTACAGCAAAAACAACTAATAAAGAAACTTTTGTTGATAATAAATATAAAGGACTTGCTCATAAAAATAGTGGTATGGGTTATGTTGTAAATAAATATGATGCTAAAACAACAGGAAAAGAAATTCTTACTGATCTTGGTAAAAATTATATATCAAATCCAAAGTTTACAAGTGAATCAGAATCAAGAGATAGATTTAATAATGCTGTTATAAGAGATGCTAAACAAGAATCATTGATGGGTTCTAGGGCAAGTGGACCTCAAAACTTCCAAGTTTCATCTGGTAAAACATCATATGGTGATATCAAATTAACTGGTAATATGTTAATGAAAGAACAAGAAAATGTACGAGATAAAACTGCCCATAATTATGTAATTGCAACAGGAAAAGATCAAATTGGTATGATTGTTAAATATAGAGACGATAACGAAAACGTTGACAAAATAAACCGTTTACAACCAGAATTATTAGACACACAATTACAAAGTAACCCGTATGCAATTGACACAAGTAAAATGATATAAACAAGTGAAATAGTATAAACAAGTAAAATAGTATAAGTGAGTAAAATGTTTAATATATAATTAATAATATATATTTAAAAATAAATATATAATACAAATAGTATGAATAAAAGTGTAAGATTTGATTTAAGTGAAAACAAAATATTTGAAACATATTCTGTATTTGAATATGATAGATTACCTATATGTTCTATATTATATTTACGTAATTTTAATCAAATCAATGACAAAGAATGGAAAGATATTTTTCTAAAATTAAATTTCTTTAAAACTCGAGAAATGATAGTCCATAATAAAAGTATATGTAATATTAGATTACATTAACGTACTTTTTAATCAAAGTTATATTGTGAATTTTTGTAATTGTGATTGATGTAATTGTTAACTGAATTAGAATCATTTAATTTTGCTTTTAGTGTTTTTAATTCGCTTTCTATGTTGGAAATTGTCTTTTGTATTTTATTATATACTTTTGGAGTAGATGAAGATGATAAAGAATTTTTCAAAGATTGTAATTCTTCTAATTCCTCTTCTAATAATTTCACTCTATTTAATGTTTCTTCAATAGGTGTTGTATCAATGTTATTAATTTCTTTTTCAATTTCTCCACGAATTTCTTCTACTGAAAATGATTTAGGTTCTTCTTCTTCTACAACTTTAGCAGAATCAATTTCTTTTAAAGCTAATTCCTTTTCGTCTTGTGTGTAACTAGTAAATTTATCTTGTGCTTTTTCTAAATCGTCTTTCAATGATTGTAAAGATTTTTCTGCTTCAATAATTGCATCTTCGTAATTACGAATTCTCTGTAAAACAGCAATAGGATGTTCTGGTTTATTAGCAAATTCAGTTTGATTCTTTCCTTCATTAATAGCTTCTTCAATCATTTCAATTTTACGTTTATGCCATAATTCATTAGCATTACTCTTATTTTCTAAATAACTTTTAATTAATGTATTAAGTTGATCGTTTTGATATTCGATATTATCGATTTGTAATGGATCAACATTTAGAGGGAAGAATTTTCCTACTTCTACAGTATAAATATCATAATTGTTATCGATTCTAAGTAAACGTTTACATAAATTTTTTGCTGCATCAATTGTATCAGCTGTACCTCTAATTTTTAGACCCCAAACGTCACATTTTTGTTTCATATGTGGTCCTACGATACTAACCAATGCGTATTTTTGACTAGGGATTTCTGGATCTTCAAATAAAAAGTCGATTGTTTTTGCTTCTGGCATTATTATACTAACTAATAAATTATTATATTCTATTTAACGCAAATGTTTTTAAATAGAAAACTTGTGATTTACGTTAATTTATGTAATAAAATAACTTTAGTAACTTTAGTATAAACAAATGTTTAAGAAGGTTAGTAATGCTGATTTATTAAATTCTTTATTAGGTTTGCAGAATAAAATTGATATTATTACAACAAATATGAATTCAAAGTTTGTAGAAGGTTGTTGTGATTGTAAATCTCGTGAATCTTTAGTTTATAAACAGTTACACGAATATTTAGAAGAAAAGTTTTTGGAATTAAATACAAGTTTATTAAAAAGGTTTGAAGAAACAGACATTGTTAAAAAAGAATTGGTAGAAAATACTATTGTTGTATTCAATGATACGTTTGATAAATATAAAGATGATATAATGTCAAATTTACAAACTATTATTTCTAATTTATCAATGTCTAGTATCGATGATGAAGATAAATTAGAACGATTAAGAAATGAAATTACTAATTATAAAAAAGATAAAGAAAGAGAACTGTATGAAATTTTAAATTCGTATAGTACTATAAATAAGTCAATTGAAAATAAATTGGTAACATTGTCCGATTTGTTTCAAATTTTTACAGAAGACAATTGTAAATTGATAATCTCTATGGATAAAAAACTTGATTCTATTTATTTCGAAAATGAATTAATTAAGCATCAATTGACGTTAGAAGATGAAATTAGAAAGTTAATAGATGAAGTTAGTAATATACACAGTATTATTAATAATACTATAAGTGATTTAGATGTAATAATTAAAAAACAGTAAAAATCAGTAAAAAACAAGTAACAAGTAAAAAACTAAATTATTTTTTATGTTAAAATAATTTAATGTGTGACAATGACCTCGCAGTTGCAATTTGTGAAGATAACAAAAGAAAGTTGAAAAGTTTAACAGAAAGAATATTATTAATTGATGTTAGATTAATTCAAGACGTGTATATATATGGAATAAATTTCACAATATTAGGTTCTACTGATAAAATTTATACAATTCAAGTTTGGATAGAAGAAGAAGTAGTAAATTGTACATGTACTTGTCCTGATTATACTATGCGAAATAGAATTTGTAAACATATTTTTTGGTTAGGATCTAAAAAATTTAATGAAATCGATATAGATAATTGGGATATATATACATATAATAAAATTATAACAGAATACTGGATTGAAGAAGAAAATATAATCGTTAATAATGGAAGAAATGAAAATTGCCCTATATGTTTTGAAAATATAGACTACAGGTATGATATGACAATTTGTTGTAAAAAGGAATGTAAAAATTCTGTACATTCAATGTGTTGGGCAAGATTGTATTCTATATCTGGTAAAACAAAATGTGTAGTCTGCAGAACAGATACAATGCCGTATATTTATAATTTTATGAGTATAAGTAATTAGCGAATATAAAAAACTAGTTGTGATATATATAGAAAACTAGTTGTGATATATATAGAAAACTAGTTGTGATATATATATAGAAAACTAGTTGTGATATATATAGAAAACTAGTTGTGATATATAGAAAATGGTAAGTTAGTTTATAGCTAATACAAAAATAGCTAATACAAAAATAGCTAATACAATTATCTTAAATTAATGTAATTCTTATATTAATTTAAATTTGTTAATTTAATTTTTGTTTTCCTTTATGTGATTGATCAATTCAGTTATAACACTAAGTTCATTTGTGATAAAATCAAATGAATCGATACTTTCATTGTTTTGAATGTTTTCTTTTAATTTGCTTAAGATATTTTGAATATCATTTCCATTTTTCTTTTCTTCATTGTTTTCGTTTTTACCTGTTTTTTCATCTTTGTTATTTTCTGTATTGAAAATCTTTTTAATATCTTCTATATTATAAATTCTTTTTCCACCATTTGGTCTTAAGCATCTGATTTTCCCTGCTTCGGCCCATCTTCTTAGAGTACCAGAAGTTATGTCATATTGTTTAGTAATTTTATTTGGTGAAATGTAATTTTCATTATCCATCTTACTTGTTTATAATAGTTAATATACATAAATAAAAAAAAATAAATAATGATACGCATATTTATCGTTTAATTTTATATAAAAAAACACAAAAAAAGACTAAAAGAAAGAAAAGTGCATTAAATAGTATATGTATAAAATATTGTTTTTAAATAAAATAATTATTTTGCGCGAAATTTACGAAAAATTATTTTCTTTATACATATTATAACAAAAGTTATAAATGGACCCAACTCAATTAAAAGCTACTTATGAACAAACACAATTTTTATCTGGAAGGATAGAAGGTGTAGATAAGGATTTATTCCAAACACAAAGTCATCAAAATGTTGAGGGATTAAAATCCCAACAACAACAAACACAAAACATTCTTGATTCACAAGAACGTGCACAATACGCTAACGAAAATCGTCAAAATCGCAATTTCACTTTATTAAGCGACGGTATTAAGGATCAAGGTTCTGGTATTCGTGATTCTATATATCGCACAAACGCTATGACAAATGATTATGTAAAATCAGGTACAGGTGATGTTAAAGACTCTGTATATCGTACAAATGCTACAACAAATGATTATGTAAAATCAGGTACAGGTGATATTAAAGACTCTGTATATCGTACAAATGCTGTAACAAATGATTATGTAAAAACAGGTACTGCAGAGAATCTTTTGGCTACAGAACGTACAGCATCTAGACTCGATCAGGAAATTTTTAGAATTAATGCTGATATAGATCAAAATATATATAGAAGTCAAGCTGCTATAAATGATGCTATATCCGCAACGCGTATTGAAGCTCAAAAAAATACAAATGAACTCATTGGGTATATGAAAACTAATAATGATAACAATTGGTCAAACTTTGGAAATCTTACAAAAGATATTTTCCAAGGAAAAGCTGAAACAATTTTATCTGGAACAAATCAATACGCACTTCTTGCTAAACAAGCAAGTGATACCTCAGCAGTTGTACAAATAGAAGCATTGAAAAACAAGGCTGATTTATATAAACAAGCAAGTGATAACACAGCAGCTATTCAATTGGAAGCAATGAAAAATAAGGCCGATTTATCTAAACAAATGGCATTTGAATACAGTAGTCTAAAGGACAAGATTTCTGATTCAGAATCTAATATCAAAGACGTTTTACGAGATCAAGAATCTTGTAGATTACGTGATGTTTTACGTGCAACCGAACATAAAAGTCTTTACTTTGAATTAAAAAATAACCACCACCACGGTCATCGAAGACGTCATCATTAGGGACGCGGACGATCTAGCAATAAAAGAGATGATGCTGTAAATAAATCAGATATAAGTTTTCAATCAACTGATATAACGACTAAAATAAATGATTCAAACAAAAGTAAAACTGCAAAAAAAATAAATAATAAAATAAAAAAAAGTAAAACTGCAAATGAATCGAATGCATTGTTAGATCGTCAATCGGATAAACAGACTGGTATATCTACAGGAAATTTAACCAATACTCTTTTAAACTCTTTGTCTATAAAAGATTCTACTAAAAAATTATCAAATGAACAACTAGTAAAAATATTTGAAAAATTAAATGTTGATATTTTAAATAATCAATCTTTAGTATCTATAAAAAAAAACCCTAAAACAGAAACTCTTAAAAAAAGTGACTCGCCTGACCAAGCTGAAATCCCAATAATAAAATCACTCTCATTGAACGATAATGAAATTCCAAATGATACATTGAAGGAAGACCAGTTAAAAGACGAATATATAGTAAATAACAGTGGAATTGTCGATTTATTAAAAGACAATACCAAAAATGATATAATAAAAGACGATGTTAAAGTCGAATATATAGTAAATAACAGTGAAATTGTCGATTTATTAAAAGACGATGTCAAAGTCGATTTATTAAAAGACGATGCCAAAGTCGATTTATTAAAAGACGATGTCAACGTCAATTTGTTAAAAGATGATGTCAACGTCAATTTGTTAAAAGATGATGTCAACGTCAATTTTTTAAAAGACTATATTAACGTCAATTTTTTAAAAGACGATATCAAAGTCGATTTATTAAAAGACGATACGCAAGTCGATTTATTAAAAGACGATGTCAAAGTCGATTTATTAAAAGATGATGTCAAAGTCGATTTATTAAAAGATGATGTCAAAGTCGATTTATTAAAAGACGATACGCAAGTCGATTTATTAAAAGACGATACGCAAGTCGATTTATTAAAAGACGATACACAAGTCGATTTATTAAAAGACGATACGCAAGTCGATTTATTAAAAGACGATACGCAAGTCGATTTATTAAAAGACGATACGCAAGTCGATTTATTAAAAGACGATGTAAATATGGATGTAAATATGGATGTAAATATGGATTTATTAAAATATGATACCAATGACGATAAAACTATGGTAGAAAATATAAAAGAATTTATTCAAAAAGAAGAAGAGGTACGATTTTCAGATGATATGTCAATCAATTTTCGAGATGATAAAAAATATGAAAGATCAATTTTAGATGAAACGCAAAGTATAGTTGAAAGTATTAGTAGTACGAAAACAAGAAAAAATCCTTTCAGTAAAGTTCTTAAAAAATTTAAAAAGAAAAATACAGAAGATTAATAATATACTAATAACAAGAAACTATTGTGACAATTCTAAAATACGAAATCAAAAAACTAAATTAATAAAACAATAATTTAGTTCAAGAGATTGATGCCGAGTTTAAAAGAGTTTTATTTTTACAAGTATTGTATATAATAATTATATTTACTATATATAAATAATGACAAGTTTATCTATATATAAAAATAAACCTATTACTTTTTTATTAAATGAATTTTCTAGAACAATTACTAAATTTACAAAATCACCAAACAGTAAAACAGATACGAAGATAAAATCTTTAATAAAAGAAATCAAATTAAGAGAATTAAATGATAATCAAAAAGAAAAATTTAATAGATTGTTTATTAGATTTCTTTGGTTATAATTCTTATAACAATAAATAATTCTTATAACAATAAATAATTCTTATAACAATAAATAATTCTTATAATAATTCTTATAATCTATATTTGAAAATTCTTTAGATACTTGGATAAAATACCCATTTTGTCGTTGGGTCATTCTGTGACATATATCCAACTATTTTCTTGAAAATATCGTCTTGTTGACGTAGTTTATCAGTGCTTTTAAGTAAAGGGAAATATTTTGCAAATTCGTGTAACCCAATTATCTGGAAAAATTTATGAAGTGTATAACTATATGATAAGAAATTCTTTCTACCTTTTGGTTTAAAATTTTCATATGGATCTTGAATTTGTTGAAACATTACCTTTATCTTTTCTTCTACTTCTGGTGTTAATGTAAATGGTGGTCTTCCATTAAGACGATTAATAATACCAATTACATTATCATAATAATCATTAAGATTGAGTTTTTTAAGATACTTTTTAATTTTGTCCTCTGTAAGTGTATTTAAATCCTGAATTCTTTCTTTGTTTGCTTCTAATAATACTTTGTCTAAAATCTCTTGTGGAATACCACGATTCTCTTTTGATTGGAAACGCCTTAGCCAATCCAATAAATGAGTTTTCTTATCATAGGTAAATTGTGGTCTATAATCGAAATCTTGGAGTTCTTTGTATGATAGATCTGTGGCTTGTTCTACAGTATGTGCACATTTTCCACAAGAAGGACATACTAAAAAACTATGTTCTGTAACAAGTGATGTTCCGCACTCTGAACATTGGACCGAATCTTTTTTAAATTCTCTTTTTTGATTCATATAATCTGGTTCAAATTTATATAAATACGAATCAACCAATTCGTTTTTTTTAGTGTATAAATCATTTAATTCTGTGTTTTGTTCTGGTGTTAAATCCTTGATGTTTAAAAAATAATGTTCTCGTTCTTCAAGTTCCATGTACTCCATTATAATAGAAGAAGATTCTAGTAAATAATCGAGTTCTTCCTTGCCTGAAATAATTTTCGCCCTTTCTTTTTTCAAATCTTCTAGTTTAAACTTGTTTAATCTTAAAAAAGCTATATCCTCTTCAATGTTTTCATTGCTTCTTTTTTTTGTATTGTTTGTATTGTTTTGTTTTTTTAACAATCCCTCAATATTTTTAATCTTATTATCTATATTCTTAACTTGATCATTTTGTTTTTTAAAATCTAACAATTTACTCTCGTGTTTATGCATTATAGAATGATGACTTTTTGATTTCTGTTTTGTACCATTGTACTTTTTAGAAAAAGCAGGGACACCGTGTGAATCTTTCTTTTTTCTCATATAATCATAATACCAGTATATAATATATGTTTTTAAATGCGTTGACGGTTGAATATTGTATTTTTTTTAATAGTAAAAATATATGAATCATCGCAATATATTAGTAAATTTTTTAACAAAATATTTATTTATACTCAATGCCGCGTCTGATGGATGGAGTATTTGTTATATCGGTGGTAATCGCTTTGAATTTACGAAAACGGGTAAACAAATAATTGACAATAAATACATTAATCGTAAATTAGACAATATATATTTGCATCTTAAAACATTTTAATATAATAAAATTACAATAAAATTACAATAATAAAAAACTGAAAATCGTATTTAAAAGTAACATTTTATTATTTGTAATTAAGAAATGTGGAAGATTTTGAGTATTTTAACATTAGTGAATGCGTGCGATAAAAATAACAATTGTAAACATAATGTTGTAACTTCTATTGTTCCAAAAACTAGAGACATTACTTTACCAACACCAACTTGTTTTAATACTATTATTACTACTACTATAACAAAAAAAATTAAAAATACAGTTACAGATACAGTTACAGACACAATTACAGACACAATTACAGACACAGCTACAATTACAGACACAGCTACAATTACAGACACAGCTACGATTACAGATATAGCTACAATTACAGACACAGCTACAATTACAGACACAGTTACAGATATTTTATTTGTTACAGAATCTTGTACTGCTCCAATTAATGACAGAGATATTACAATAGAAATTCCTACTGAAACTCCTACTGAAACTCCTTGTCCTGAAGAAACTGAACCAATTAATAGTAGAGATATTACAATTGAAATTCCTACTGAAACTCCAATTGAAATTCCTACTGAAACTCCAATTGAAATTCCTACTGAAATTCCTACTGAAACTCCTTGTCCTGAAGAAACTGGGCCAATTAATAGTAGAGATATCACAATAGAAATTCCAACTGAAACTCCAACTGAAACTCCTTGTCCTGAAGAAACTGGACCAATTAATAGTAGAGATATCACAATAGAAATTCCAACTGAAATTCCAACTGAAACTCCAACTGAAACTCCTTGTCCTGAAACTACTGTAACAGAGCTTGCAACTGCAACTGTAACAGAAACGTCATCAATTGAAGTGTTAATTACGAGTTCTAGTTTAATTGAAACAGCTACTCTTTTGTAAAAAACTACTGTGTGTAAGTTTAAGTTTATTAATTAATATAATTTTAATATTTAATTAATAAATGTATAAGTTATTGTATTTTATAACCAGTGTGATAGCAAATTTTATAAATATGGATTACAATACTGTATCTGATCTTGCAAAAATGTCTTATAATGTATATTATGATATAAATCATAAAAATTGGTTAAATACTACATTAAACAATGTTATTGATGTGAGTGTATCAAATGACACAATAAGGGCGTATTTATTTACGAACAATGAAAAAACGAATACTGTAATTGCTTTTAAAGGTACGAGTACGTATTGGACAAATAATAATAATAAATTAAATGAAATGTCTTATAATTCGCAAAATCACAAAAATATGTGTATGTTATCTAGTTCTGTAAATGATAAATACAATGATAATTTGTTTTTTTCATGTTGTTTTTATAAACAAAATAGTTTGTTTGAAAATTGTAAAACGTGTAATAATACGGAAATATATAGTTGTTGTAGTGATTGTTATAAAACGAGTGTAAGAGATGAAAATAATTATATAAATGATATTAGTAAAATTATTGATCGAGTAAAAACGGAAATTAATTTTAACGAGTCAAAAATTTACTTTACAGGACATTCTTTAGGAGGAATGTTAGCGAGTATAGCTGCTCTGTTATATAATAAAACTGGTGCAAGTTTTGAAACACCAGGTGATTTGCATTATATAAAATTAGCATACAACATTAAACAGAAGAACAATTTTTATCATTTTGGTCATACAGCTGATCCAATTTTTATGGGAAATTGTGGTAGAACATGTTCTTTATTTGGATATAATATTAATACAATGTGTCATACTGGTTATACGTGTTTGTATGATTCAAAGACAAAATTAGGTTACAGTGAATCTATATTTAGTCATAGAATAGAATATATTGTAAAAAATATAATTCCAAAATTTGAAAATGATATGCCTAATTGTACAATCGAGTCTAATTGTAATGATTGTACAGATTGGAATTTTAATTAAAGTGTCTCTTTTATTTTACTAAATTACGAAATTGTTTATGTAATTTTGATGATCGGAATGATTTGTCTAGAGAATAAGATTCTATATGTTTTTGTTTTATAGGTTTCGTTTGGTATATATTATAAAACATCGTTTTTATTTTTTTTGATAGATTTGGTTTTTTTTGCGTCAAGGCTTTATAGTTTTCTATTATATATTTATGCATTTGTTCAACATTTGACTTTTGTTCGACATTTGACTTTTGTGCTGTAGTTTGATTTTTACCAAGTTCATTTACTATTTTTTCATAATACTCTTTTGTGAATATTATAAATTCGGTTTTAGGAAATGTTCGTTCTAATATGTTAATAATACTTTTCGGGACAGTACCAATGTTTTTTAATGATTTAATTAATATAATAATATCATATATGTTTCTACCATTTGTAGTAGTATGTTCCATGATATTTTTATAATGGAAAGGTACTCCTAATTTTTGAGGAATCCAGGCGTATCCAAAGTCCGATAATAGAAAAATGTATCCAAGATTAGGTAAATAGTACTTTCGATCGTTTATTGTATATGTCCAATATCCACCAGGTTTGACTTTATGTATTAAAATATTCTTTAAATGTAAATCCGTATGTATCATATTAAAATATCTTTTTATTGCTAAAACACTTATCATAATTTGAAACAATGCGTTCAACCACAATTCGTCGCTATGATTCTGTTTGGCCCAATTATAAAAATTATCAGATGTTGCGTATTCATTATATTGTCTTATAACATTTTTATCATAATCCCAATCGTAGTTTAAAATATAATGTGGGCATATTTTTTGTAAAACTAGTTGATTAGTTAATTGAAGAGATATCAGTTCTATTAAACTAGGTTTATTAAAACCTTCTTTGCTATAGAATATCTTTTTAATTTTATCTGGTTGCGTGTATAATATACTTTTATCTATACTTTTTCTATCCTTTATTCTTTTTAGATACAAAGCTTTGACTATAAAATGATCTGTTTCCGATGTATTTGTTTTTTTTACAAGACTTGATTTAATTTTATAATCAAATTGTGTTTTATAAACAACTCCTTCTGTACCTCGAGATATCTGTTTCTTTTTAAAAAATGATTGTGGAGTTTTATAAATATCTTGATATTTTAATTGGTGAAGTTGTTTATAAGTTTGTTGCCAATCTTGTAATTTTTTATAACGTTCTACTACATTTTGCATTACAAATAAGTAAGAATAAAAAAATACAATTAAAAATTAAAAAAGCGTCTATATGTTGGGTCAAAATTAATTCTCAATCCGTATGTAAAAACTTGAGAACGTTTTGATAAAAGATAATCATAAATTAATTTATATTGTTGCTGTTTTGAGATATTTTTTGGTACAGAATCTATACTGATGTGATTTTTATCAAGTAATTGTTTCAATAAAGCAGCTACTACAATTGCACTTCTTTGTTTTCCAGCTTGACAATGAATTAGAATATTTTTTTTATCTATGTATTTTTTAACCAACATTGGTAAAATTATTTTTAAATATTTTTCCATTAGTATAAAATCTCTCTCTAAAAGACTATCGTTAACTGGTATTCTATATGTTTCAATGTCTTGTAATTTTGACAATGATTTTTTTGAATGTATTTCATTAAAAAATGATGTGTTTGATGTACAATTCAATATAAAATTTATATCATTTTTTTTAAGAAAGTCTATATCTATAGCTGATTGGTAATTTCCTAACCATAATCCTGGTATGATTTCTGTTACATTTGGTTTATTGTAAATTAGAGTAGATGTTAAATCGTAAATTATGTTGTATATATAAAATAACATTTATTAATAGTATATAATAAATAATAAATAATAAAAATTGATAAACAATTAATATCTATTAATAATAATAGATGAAGTCTCGAAAATTTATTATCGAAAAACAAGATACAACTACGACAACTGCGACAATTGCGTCAAGTGATTATGATGAATATTATTCTGATACAGAAGATGTAACATCATCAATTCCAACTCGTAAACAAAAAGGTAATGAAATGTTTACTAGTATTGTAAACACTCATTATACAAATGGTAGTAAACAGGAAAATTTTACAATAAATGACATATTGAAAAAACTAGTTAATTATATACCATTAAAAACAATGAATGAAAAAGAGATATTACAGCAATTACCTATTTTTAAAACGTGGATTAGGTATTACAATGTTAAAACTAAACAATTTAGAACAGGTGGTCTTTTAATGAAAGTATCTTATCCTGATTATATTACGTTGGTAAATACGACAAACAAATTATCTTGGAGTGTTCAATTAAAAGATAATATAATATATATACCTGATCCAAGAAAAATCAATCATTAAAAAGAAATTCAAAGAAACAGTTGTTTAACTTGAATAAAATAATTAACTTAAATAAAATAATTAACTTGAATAAAATAATTGATTATTAATCATATATTTATTATTTTATTCAAGTTAATGACTGCAAATAAAAGATTTTTAAAAGAAATTCAAAGACTATATTTACAACAATCACAAAGAGAATTATTAGAAAACGATTACTTGATTCGATACGATGAGACAAATATAAATAAACTATATGCTATAATTAAAGCTCCACATGATAGTGTATATAGACATAAGTTTATAAGATTGGATTTCACAATACCTGATAATTATCCTCATTCACCACCAGAAGTTACTTTTGTAAATTACGATTGTGTTAGAATTCACCCTAATATGTATGAAAATGGTAAATGTTGCGCTACTATTTTAAATACTTGGGGTGATAACATATTTGAAAAGTGGACATCTAGTATGGGTATTGAAACCATATTGTTAACATTTCATTCTTTTTTAGATAATAATCCTTATATGTATGAACCAGGTGATAGAGATGATCAAAGTTATACGGTTTATGTTTTGTATCAGAGTTGGGTATCTTGTTTAATAAGATATTTGCAAAATGAAAAGGATGAAACGTTTATTAATTTTATACATACGTATATGCTTACGAATATAGATGAAATCTTTAGTGATTTAAGAAATTCTTCTGTAATATATCCATATGCCTATTACAATACAAGATGTTTTGAAATCGAGAGATTTTTAGTTGATTATGAAAGATTATCACTTACATTGCAAAACTATTATAATTACATTGATTTCACAGAAAATTTTAAATCAGATGACGATACACAAATCTCATTTAATGATTTTATGAATACAGAATATGACTGTTGTATATGTTATGATACAATTGAACTAAATGAAAATGCAATTGAACCAAATGAAAATGCAATTGAACCAAATGAAAATGCAATTGAACTAAATAAAAATACAATTGAACCAAACGAAATAAATGGAGATCGAGGTAATTTGTTTAGATTAAAAAATTGTAAACATCTTTTTCATAAAAATTGTTTAGAAAAACATATTGAAACAAATAACCGTTTGTGTCCAATGTGTAGAACTGAATTGGAAGAAAATGAGTTGGTGGAACAATTGAATGAACCCAAGGATGAATGGATGATTAATCCATCGACTAAAAGAAGAATTAAAATAGGTGGAAAAACTTGGAATTATTTGAAAAATTCTGGTTTGATTTAATAAGTAATTTAAAAACAATGTAAAAGTGTACAATTTAATATAATTATATATAAAATTGAATTATTATTTAATATATATATATGGAAAGGATGATAAATATAAATCATATTGATTTAGGATGTTTAGATAAATACGAGCATCAAATATCTAATTTAGATAAAAAGACCTTTAGGAAAGTTGAAAAGTACAAAGCGTATATATTAAAATCAGTAAATGAAGATTATAAATATGGTAGTTCTTGGTTAGATCTTTTCATATTAGAAAAACAACTAAGACGGTTCGAAAAATTTTTACACAAATATAGTATTAATATTGATATTCTGAATAAAGTAATTACACTTTGATTAAATAAAATGTAATATGTAGTAAATTATCAATGATATGATTCCTGATCCCAATATTAATATTAATACATTTTTTAATGAAACAATTGAATCGGGTGTTTTTTCTGGTGAATCGGGTGTATTTTCTGGTGAATTAGGTGTATTTCCTGGTGAATTAGGTGTATTTTCAGTGTTATTTTTTTTATGATTAATTTCGTTACTCATTAAAATATCGTTTTCTGTTGCAATATTATTTTCTTTACAAAAATTTTTATATACTTTTTTATTTATTATATCTATTCCTGCAAAATCATAGTAATCCTCTAATGATCTTGTATTTCCTAAACCATATTTATCTAAATTGAATTGTAAATAATTTACTACGTTGTCTTTGTCTTTATCTTTGTCATTATCTACTAATTTCAAATAATACTTTACTTTATCAAATGCTGGAATATCTGAATAGTATGGATTATCTGTCCATATTTTAGGTTTATCTTTTCTTGTATATTCGTGAAATACGATATTTTCAGTAGGTGTGAAAATGTCCCAACCGTGTGTATAAAATCTTATGCTATGTAATATTTCTTCTCCAACAAATAAAAATGGCAAATTAGGATCAAATGGTAATTCTTTTAAAAAATAAGATTCACAAAATAACATACCGCCAGCAACATATGGTGTCATATAAGGTGTATTATTACTATTCATTTCTTCTGAACCCATAAATGATATCATTCCTCTATCGTTAAAAAATGATTTGCATATTCTTGTAACATTGTTTTTTATATTATCGTTATATTGATCATATGTGCTTATTTCTTTTGGATAATGACTCAAGACAGGTTTTTTTGATAATCCTTTATTTTTAATATCCGATAACATACCTATACATAATGTATCCCAACCCTTTACGAATTTACTATGACTATCTATTTGTAAAAAATATTCCTCTCCGTCCCATAATGTGCTACATAAATATCTTGCGTGTGTAGGACCTTTTGCGTCAAAATGTGGAATTCTTATTATTCTTACTCTTGGATGATCTTGGTAACCTTTTGCTACACAATCTATATCATCGTCTTCTTCATTTTTATTTTGTTGACATATTCCTACATATACTCTATCAGGTTTATCAGCCATAGTATATAATGAATCTAATGTAGTACTACATACATCATCTCTATAACTTGCAATACTTACAAAAATTGCTCCAGGTTTAGATTTCATGTTCTCTTATATTATAACAATATTTTTTAATTAATTAAAAAATATTAAAAATACATAGTTAGTCTACAATATTGAGTTCATAGTTGCATCCATTCTTGTTTAAACGTATCAATGTTTAACATTACGCGTTCTTTGTTTAAACCTGCACCGCCATTTGTTTTAACCTGCTCCTCTTTAGGGAGCAGCAGGATTTTATAGTCTTCATCCTTAGTAAAATTATTTTCAAGTGTTCTTTTAGCATTTTTCTTATGTGCAAAACCAACAAGATTTACTAATGTGTCTAAATTAATTGGAAAATCATTTGTTGGATGATAGTTCATATAAATATATAGATTTGCTATGTACCATTTACTTTCTTCTTCAGTAAATTCCTTAGTAAGAGTTTCAATCATTTTAGATTGACCATTTAATGTTAATACTGTACTATTTTTAATAAGTGCATTAAAATCAACAGAATCAGTTTTTTATCATTTGGGTCATTTATTTATATTACGGTATAATTATTTATTTTTAAATAAGATTTTAAACGGGTTTATTTTTCTATAAATCCTTAGTATTTTTAACCATCTGACTTATAACCTACTATGTCTCCTTGTCTTGATACGATAACTTTTAATTTTTTAGTTTTTGCAAATTTACGTTTTAATTTATCCAAGTGTTCTTGATCTTTATCATCGTCTTCTTCGTAATGATCATTGTAATTATTGCTATGGAAATTCCAAAATTTAGGATGTCCTGCTTTAAAGTTGTTGTGATATTCTGCTTTGTACCAGAAAACTTGGTCTCTTAAATCACTACTGTTTCCTGATGTTTTTATAACCAAACATTCGTGGTTTTGTGTACACGCATCCAGGATATTACAAAAATGATCAAATGAAGGTAACATTCCAGCGTAGTCGTCGTATATTTTTTTTCTATTTTTTACACTTGGTTCGTTGAATATAAATACATAATCAATATTACTTCTTAATTCGGGAGTAATACCTAAAGGATATTGCATAGTTAATATAAAAAGAAAATTATAATGTCTACCATTGAAGAAAATACTTTTAATTGTTTTTTCTTTTTTCCAGTTTTGTGCATCGTGTAACATATCATCTAATACTATAAATAAATTATTACTAGGATGTTTTCCAGTTTCAGATATACCTTTTGCTTTTGTTTCTCTTATTTTTTTCTTTTGACGAATCATAATACTATCTATTAGTTCAGGATTATATTCTGAATGTATAAAACTATCAGGTATAAAATCTCCAAAAAAAGGTGATGCCTCTTCTGTTCCTGAAAATACAATTCCCGACGGTATATCCTTGTGATGGAAAAATATATCTCTAACAAGCCATGATTTTCCACTCCGCCTCTTACCTAAACATAGTATAGTAGCATCCGGCATAATACTTTTTATTTTAAACTTTTTAAGAGATAATTTTTCAAATTCGTTAATCAACATTTCATTCTTAAAAATATACGTTCAATTTTTTTTCGTTTTTTAAACGTGTTACAAACGAAAATATAAAATACTCCAATAAAATATAGAAGAATACAATGAGAGAATATATTGTAATAACACAAGTTAAAAATGAATGTTTAAAGGAATTTGATGATAAAAAAGATTTAGATTTATCTTATTCAAAAAATAAACGCGTAAGTTTTAATAAAAACAAAGTTGTATATTGTTATTCGTATAAACCCCTAACATTATATAAATCTGGATTAAATTATTGTGTGAAAAATGTTTCAAAAATTGTAAATAATATATTAAAAAATACAAAAGATCAGTAAATATATAAATTAATCAATACGTTATTTTATTATTTGTATAGGAAAATGTGTTAGTTATTTGAAATTATTATCATAATACATAATACGTAATATATATAATATGATTACATTGTGTATTGATCCTGGTTTAAGAAATTTGTCTCTTTGTATTATGAATAGTAATTATGAAATTTTACTATGGGATGTGTATGATGTATTAGATAGTGATGATTATCATTGTGAAAGCGAATTAAAAAATGGAAAAATATGTGGTAGAAAATGTAATATGAAATATAAATGTGAAGAAACATTTGTATATACATGTAAAACACATTTTCCAAAGGATATAAAAGCAACAAAGAGTAATGATTTTAAAAAGAAAAATGTAGATACATATCTTTTACAAGATATAGCAAAAGTTTTTATTCAAAAAATCCAAGAATTGTATGATGATAATCCTGTTTTTAAAGAATTAAATAGTATACTTATAGAATTACAACCTAAATGTAATAGTAAAATGTCATTTGTTAGTCACGTACTTTATGGTAAACTTGTTGAATTATATAAAGAAACAAATGTCACTATAAGATTCGTTAGAGCATCACAGAAATTACGTGCCTATACAGGTCCAGTTATTGAATGTAAATTAAAAGGTAAATATGCTCAAAGAAAATGGTTATCGATTCAGTATATAAAATGGTTTTTAGAAAATAAATTTTCAAAAGAACAAAAAGAAAAATGGTTACCGTTTTTCGAGTCTAAAAAAGTACAGGCTGATATGGGAGACACTGCACTTATGTCAATTAATGCTATATCTGGAATACCAAAGAAACAATTAAGACACAAAAATGGAAACGAAATAAAATAAATCTAAAAATGTGAATTGAAATTTAGATGGCTTTTTTATGTAATTTACGGGGTATCTTTCCAACTCCATTTTTGCCCCTTTTGATCCTCAAAACCCCATTGAATAAGATTCGCACCATTTAAATTACTATTATTGGCAGATCCAATACATCTATCCACCCCACCATCGCCACTCCACTCATTACATAAATGTTTATCACTACGGAGTGTCCATTTTTGTCCCTTTTCGTCATCCTTTTTGTCCCATAATCGATACTGTCCACCCCATTCCTTCTTATTCTCAGCTGCTGCTAAACATTTATTATTTGGATTACATATATGTTTACCCTCAAATTTCCATTTTTGTCTATCTCCGAAGATATCGGGCAAGATAGAGAATTGAGCAGCAGAACCACTATTATCCTCCGTTAAACAGTAATTGTGCTCATTACACAAATATCTATAATTAGTCTCTGGATTTTTTGCCATATTATCACCAACTGTAAATTGATCACAATCAATATTTGTAGTTTGTCCCCAATTTGGATCCCATGAAGTTGCTATCTCTGCAGTAGGATAGCCTCTTAACTTAGAACCATCCCATCTAAATACGCTGTCACCAGTATAACCTGTAGGAATATTACTAGTACATTTAACACTTTTTCCTACATCAACTGAAGGTTTTGCTGCCAAATTAGTACCAACTGTAAAATTTGCACAATCAATATCAGAAGGTGCCCACCAAGTTGGATCCCAAGAACCTGCTATCTCTGCAGTAGGATAAGCTCTTAAGTTTTTACCATCCCATCTATATACGGTATCAGCAGTACGACCTGTAGGAATATTACTAGTACACTTAGCACTTTTTCCTACAGTAACTGGATTTTTTGCCAGATTAGTACCAACTGTAAATCCTGCACAATCAATATTTAATACTCCCCCGTAATAATAAGTTGAATCCCAAGAATTTGCTATCTCTTCACTAGGATAAGCTCTTAAGTTATTACCATCCCATCTATATACGGTATCACCAGTACGACCTATAGGAATATTACTAGTACACTTAACACTTTTTCCTACAGCAACTGGTGTTCTAGTAGTAGTTGGTGGTACTGTAGTAGTTGGTGGTACTGTAGTAGTTGGTGCTACTGGTGTTCTAGTAGTAGTAGTTGGTGGTCTAGTAGTAGTAGTTGGTGCTGCTGGTGCTGCTGTTACTGCTGGTGCTGCTGTTACTGCTGGTGCTGCTGGTACTGCTGGTGCTGCTGGTACTGCTGGTGCTGCTGGTGCTGTCGATATCGATTTAGATGGTAGTGTATATTCAGTAGAATCAGTAGAATCAGTATATTCAGTAGATTCAGTAGATTTAGTAGATTTAGTAGATTTAGTAGATTTAGTAGATTTTTTTTGCGTAAAAAAAAATCCAGCTCCAGCTGCTGAAAGAGATAATAAAATACAACATACACAAATAACAATTATTATTACAACTTGTTTCATATATATATAATATAAAATATATATATATAATATTTTTAGAAAATCGTAACCTTTTTCTATACTTGCGCTCATTACACAAATATCTATAATTAGCCTGTGGATTTTTTGCCACCTGCACAATCAATATTTAAAATCCCCCCGCTATAATAAGTTGGATTGGTGTTCTCATTGCTGGCATTGGTGTAGACTATGTAAAACAGGCTGTATTTTGCCAACTGTTTTTTGGAAATTGTGACCAAGCTTTCATATCATTTTTAACTACTTCTTCTGATTGACTATGCCACCACCCGTCTGAACCATAATTTTTTATGGTATTCATATTATCACAACCAACTGATTTAAACCAATTACTTAATTGATCTTGAGACCATTTTGGTGCTGCTGTAGTAGATGGTGCTACTGTAGTAGATATAGATGGTGTTCTAGTAGTAGTTGGCGATAATAGGGATTTAGGTGGTGTATATTTAGTAGATTTAGTAGATTTAGTAGATTTAGTAGATTTAGTAGATTCAGTAGATTCAGTAGATTCAGTAGATTCTTTTTGCGTAAAAAAAAATCCAGCTCCTGAAAGAGATAATAAAATACAACATACACAAATAACAATTATTATTACAACTTGATTCATATATATATAATATAAAATATATATATAATATTTTTAGAAAATCGTAACCTTTTTTCTATACTTGCGCTTGTTTAGTTATAAATTATCGCACTTTTTGGATTTCACCAATGTCTGAAAGATTATAACAAAAAAATATCCAATATTCTATACGTATAGTATATTTAAAATGTTTCTTAATATAAGCATATATAATGTTAAATGAATAAGATATTTCATTTTTGTAATAATTATTGAAATCGTTTATTAAACTAAAAGGATTTCTTTCATCATTTAATTTTGATTCTGATTCTGATTTAAATAGTATATCAATTAAAAAAGTTGTTATATGGTAAAAACGCATTTTACATAGAAAAAATGGTGAATTTGATTCAAAATTAGACTTTATTTCTTCATATAACAAATATATACTATCTGAATAATTGTCTAAAAAATTGTCTATTTCATCATAGTCGGATGAGGATATGTCATTTTCGTCGTATTCAATCATTTAAAACTAATTTCTTTATGTTTTTAAATTTTAAATTGTACTCGAATTTTTTTTTTAAATTGTTAAAACTGTTTTTAAATTGTACTCGAAAATTTTTTTTAATTGTAAAATTTAAATTTATTTTATTATACTATATTAAAAAACAATGATTGCTAATATTTTAAAGTTTATTCAATCAAATGATATGATCAAGATTGCCTTAATTCTTGTTGCCTTTTACTTAATTATAACTTATACTAAAACCAAAAACGAATCAATGGAAAATTATTTAGTTCCAGAATATCTTGAAAACGTTTCTCAAGGTGACATTGTTCAAATGGAACAAGCACCTGTAAAAGAAAACCAAGAACAAAAACAAGTAGATGCTATTGTTGCTAAGGGTGATGAAATTAAACCAAGTGATTTACTACCTGATTATAAGGCCGAAAACGAATTTTCTAAGGAAAATCCAGTTACTAAACTTTTAAAAGAACAAAACTTTTTAATTAGTGGATATCACGTTGGTATTAATACTGTAATGCAATCTAACAAGATTCCATATCACGATATCCGATCGCTTCCACCTATCCCAAAAGAAAGTGTTGGACCTTGGAATCAAAGCAGTTTTGAACAAAGTCCAGCTCAAATGAGAAGATTCTTTGAAATCGGTGTATAAAAACCTTACTTTAATATATTACTTAAATTATTACTCAAAATTATTGAGTAATAAGTATCATTAAAACTAATTTGCTTCTACTTTTAGAGCGCAAGTTTTTGATTTATTAGAACAAACAGCTCTTATACTTTCGTATGTATCTAATACTTCTTGAAAACTAGGTGAAACTTTTGTAACAAAAGTTTTTTCTTTAAATTGTTTTAAGGAATCATAATAGTTTTCCTGTGAACCATTCGTTTTTGAACCGGAATGGTATATCTTTTTTAATCTTTTTTTTTCATCGTTGTAGCATTTTTTCTCCTGTGCTATCAACTTTTGATTGACTTTATTTCTAATATCGTATAACCAACGCATTAATTCAATTCTACCTGATAAACCTGATTCTATGGGGAGTTCTTTGCAAAATTTTTTAAATGATTCTCTGCAATAAATACAAGGCATAGTATAACCTAAACTTAATAACATATTCTTAAAATGCCTTTTTATATGTACGTGATCACCATTACTTTTATCTATTTTAATAGGATATCCTCCCATTATACAAGAAAATAAAAAATACCAACCATTTGGACCCCACGATTTCGTTGATAATCCGGATGTAGAATGATATTTTGTATAATCAATCTTTTTATTTGTCATCTTATATATACAAATAAAAAAAAAGTTTGTTAAAATTATAAAAAGTTGAAAAATTATGGTTAAAACACAGTATAAATTATAATGAAACCTTTAGATATATATTATTATTTAGATTTTGATGACACATACGAGACGGATTTCGTAGAAAGATCTATCGAATTGAATGTAAAAGTATATGAAAAAAATTATAATATAAATAAAATCATAAAGTATAATCTGGAAAACAATCTTTTAAACGAATTTGAAACAGATACTATTAAACGTGGTTTATTAATTTTTAATATAATGTTCAAAAAATTAAAATTAAAGTGTACATATGACGTATGGTTTATTTATTTGTCAAATGGATGTATAGTAAATAGTAAAGATGTGTTTATAACTTTACTAAATAAAAATCCTAGTGTAAAGAAATCTGTATACTCTGTTAATAAATTTACATATTCTATAAGAAAAAATCAAATAGAATCAGAAAAAAAAACGTCAAAGTTAGAACAAATGCAAAAGGTAAATGAAACTCTCAAAAATTTAATCACCAATACTACATTAATCACATACGATGACCTATTATAATAAGATGAAATGTTGTAATGGACATTTAATAAATGTCTGACTAGTTATCCCGTGCAAAAATACAATAGCAAAATCCTGTTCATTCTTATAATCTCTTATCTCACCAATATATCCCTTATACAAATTTAAAATACTATTTTCATTATATATAATTCTAACCATATTTCCCTTTTTTACATTTTTATATAATACGTGACCAGTTTCATCTTTTGCTTCGCTAAAATTAATTTCTTTTTTGTTAATGTATTTCGATTCTGTTTTTTTATACACTTTTTCCTCCAAGTTTTTGTTTTCAGTATTGTTTTCAATATTGTTTTCAGTATTGTTTTCAGTATTGTTTTCAGTATTGTTTTCGGCGTCTTGATCTGTTGATTGTTTTGACTTTTTTAAAAATTGAAAGAAATCCATTTAAAATTATAATAATATAGTTTTTAAATAAGATGTTTTACGTGTGTATTTGTATTTTTAGTTTTGCATTTCCATTAATATATGTATATAGAAGATTTATCTTATTAAATGCTATTTGGTTATGTTTTAACTTGTATAAATTAAAAACGTATGTGAGTGGGTTATGTTTTAATCCTATTCAAGATAGTGTTGAGAAAATTTTTTGTGAAACTATAAATGAAAATATTTATACTGAATACAAAATTGTACAAGATGAAAAGGAATATGTAATGGCGTTTGTATCAGATACAAATCGTGGTTTATATAATGATCTAGTTAAATTTAACAAAAATAAAAAGAATATAATTTCATATAAAAATAAAATTGTATTTGCTGGTATAACAGATGAAAATGACGAAGTATTATTTGATATAACTAATGAATTTCGTAAATTCTGTTTTTATTTTAGTAAACCAATCTGTGTAAATTATTTTTTAGATTATTTTATGTACATGTATAAACAAAAGAGTGATGATATATTAGATCATTACTTGACTATTTATATGAATGACGAAGATTTTTCACAAAAGAAGTATTGTATAAAACAAATATTAAACAAGAATACAAGAATACAAGAATAATTGTTTATTAAAACAAGAATACAAGAATAATTTATACAAATTGTTTATTAAAACAAGAATACAAGAATAATTTATATCAATAGTTTATTATACAAATAATTTATATTATAAACTAGTATGAAGAAAAAAATAGATACATTATTATTTAGTGGTGGTGGAATGAGGGGTATTGCGTATGTAGGTGTTGTAAAGTATTTTGAAGAATTATCAAAGAGTGACAAAGTAACATTTGATATAAAAGAACTATGTGGTGTATCAGTTGGTAGTTTATTTGGTTTACTATACATTATAGGTTATACTTATGATGAGTTGTATAAAGAAGTTATAGATGTAGATTTTTTAAATTTACAAAAATTTAAAATAAGTAATTTTATATCAAAATACGGGTTGGATAATGGAAATAAAATGATTGATTGGTTAACTGGATTATTAGTAAAAAAGGGGTTTTCCAAAGATACAACTATGAGAGAATTATGGTTAAAAACTCGAATAAATTTCCGTGTTGTTGTAGCTGATATAAATACTTATAGTATGGTTATTTTTGATTATATAAATACACCTAATTTAAAAGTGTTAAAAGCAATTAGGATGTCTACATGTATTCCTCTTGTTTTTTCTTCACAGTATTATAACAATACGTATTACGTTGATGGATCTATTATAAATAATTATCCGATACAAATATATGAAAATAATTTAAGTACTACACTTGGTTGTAAATTATTATCAAAAAGAGAAATATGTAAGGATAATTTGATTGATTCATTTGATAGTTATCTCTTTAATATTATAAATTGTTTTTTAATAAACAAAGAAAAACAAGCGTCTTCGTTTGATAAATACACTGAACATACTATTGATATAAGTGCATATCAGGTAACAAATGTATTAAATTTTGATTTATCAAAAAGTGATATACAATCATTGATAGATATGGGGTATAATTCTTGTTCCAATTACTTTGTCGTAAAACAAGAAATTGACAATGATAAATATTGGATTTAACCAACACGTTTAAGTTGGTATATATGTATTAGCACCAGTCCAAGATATATTGTGAACAATTACTTTGTATTGTTTATTGTTATAATTAACAAATGATGCGAAAATATGAATTCCAGGTGTTATTGATAAGATTTGTGATATTTGTAAACATTTGTCATAAACTATTGCCTTTCTATTTCCAGATGGATCTTCCAAAGTACATAGGTTGTAAATTGTATCGAATTTATCAAGGTCTGTTATATCATTTGTGTAAAACTCAAATATATAATCGTAATCAAATTCTGTATTCAAACTCATTATCGTGTTTATAATATTGTATAATAAAATAAAATAACCAAAATAAACAAAATATACAAAATAAAAAGAATAATTAAAATTGTGTATATGAATTATGTATATGAAAATAAAAAGAATTATTATCCGGACCGAGACATATTGTGAACAGTTACTTTGTATCGTTTATTGTTATAATTAACAAATGATGAACATATACGAATTCCAGGTGTTTTTGATAAGATTTGTAAAATTTCTAAAGATTTGTTATAAATTAACGCCTTTCTATTTCCAGATGGATCTTCTAAAGTACATTGGTTGTAAATTGTATTGAATTTATCAAGGTCTGTTATATCATTTATGTAAAACTCAAATAGGTAATCGTAATAGTATATAGCGTTTAAACTCATTATCGCGGGTTTTGTGTTTATAATATTATATAATAAAATAAATAGACGAAATACGTGGAATAAATAGAATACGTATATGGTTCAATTTAAAAGTTAAATCAAGGGACTATCGTGTTTGAAAATCAAAAAAAAATATATATATAATTATAAGAATGTCATCAACTATTGCTATACAAAACGTATATGGTGTAGATTCGAATACAGGATTTTTTTTTACAAATCATCCAGAAACAAATCAGATAACAAATACTATACAAATTGGATGGTACGCTCAAGGTGATGGTGTTTTAAATGGTAAAGTGATAGCAATTAATATTAACGATGAAAACGTTACGATTGAAAATCAATTATTTAAATCAGGGCGTTCTTATTATTTTACATCATATCCATTAAGCGAACCTCCTTGTTTTGGAGAAGGTACAAAAATATTATGTTTTAAAAATAATCAAGAAGTATACGTTCCAATTGAAAAAATTAGAAAAAAAGATTTAGTAAAAACATTAAATAATGGGTATTTAAGAGTTAATTTTATAGGTAAATCTTTTATACACAACTCAGATAATGATGAGCGTATTTTGCATAGATTGTACAAGTGTTCTAAAGAAAATTATAATTTGACAGAAGATTTATATCTTACAGGTAGTCATTCAATCTTAGTTGATAATCTTTCAGATGAAGAAAAAAGGAAAACAAATGAAATATGGGGGAAAATTCAAACAACTGATAATAAATATCGTCTAATGACCGCATTAGATAAAAGATCAGAACCATATAAAAATTCTAATGAATTCACTATATACCATATTGCATTAGAAAATCAGGATTATTATGGTAATTATGGTGTTTATGCTAATGGTCTATTAGTTGAAACATGTAGTTTAGTATGTATAGTATTGTCAAATATGATTTTAATTGAAGATTAAGTAAATTAACAAGTGTATTTGAGATTGAATTTTAAATAAATTAAAGACGTATTTTGAAATTATTTTCATATATAATATTAGAATGAGTTTTATTGAAGATTATGAAGTAATTCGTCATATAGGCAAGGGGTCTTTTTCAAATGTATATTTATGCAAGTATGATAGTCCTTTGATGACAGAAGAGGATGAATTGTTTATAATAAAGGAAATAAATATAAACCGGTTAGTGAAAAGTTATATTTCAAAAAGTTCAGGTAATACAATTAGATGTGTTAATAAAAAAAAAGATAAAAAGAGCATTGATGTAAATATCACACCATATACTAATAATGATGAATTAGTAAACACAGAACAAGAGTATTATTTTAAACGTTTAGAAGAATTAATAGAGAGTGAGATTGAAATTTTATCTAATATGGAACATCCAAATATTATTAAATTTTATGGATATACAAAACGCGATGGAATATATTATTTAAGGATGGAGTATTGTAATGGCGGTGACGTGTATGATTTTTTAAAAGGAAATATAGGTAATAAATATAAAAATGAGTGTGGTGGATTTACTAATTCCTTTTTCTACGAGTTTTTAAAACAAACAGTTGATGGTTTGGATTATATTCATAGTAAAAATATTATACATCGTGATATAAAATTACATAATATTTTAATAAAAGATGACGGTAATAAAATTGATTTTAAAATTTCAGATTTTGGTTTTGCTTGTTATGATTTATCTAGTGAAGCTCGATTTGATAAAAAGAATATTTTACATAGAAAATATTACAAATTATGTGGTACACCATATTATATGTCTCCAGAAATAATACAAAATATGAATGAAATGGAAAATATTACAAGTTATAAAATAAATTTGTTGAAAAAAAAACGTTTCAAGTTCTTATACGATAAACGAACAGATATTTGGAGTTTAGGAATATGTATATATGAATTGATGTTTAATTTGTTACCATTTTCAAATATAAAGAGTATTAGTGATTTAGAACGTTTTTATAATTTGGATAATATTCAGGAAATATTTAATAAGAAGATTAATAGAAGAATGGTTTTAAAAGATTGTTTCAAAGATATATTGTATAAAATCTTGTGTATAAATTACAAAGATCGATGTGATATAAACGATGTAAAACGATATTTACAAAATACTGAATTGAACGGAATGGTAGATTGTGTAAACAAAGATATAGCCAACGTAAAAGATATTATAAATTGTAGAGAGAATATGTATATTAAAAATGAAACGATGAAAAAAGATATAGTAAAAAATCCATTGGCGAACAATGATTGTGAATCTTCATGGGAAAAAATTAATAAATGTAGTTCTTTACCAACGGAGAGTATAAAACGTGGTTTTTTTGATTGGTTATTTAGAAAAGACTTTTAAATGCCTCTTTTCTAAAAGGGGTTATTTAGAAAAGACTTTTAAAGTAAAGTTTTTATAAAAGTATTTTGTATTTTTATAATTTTGTAATTGTATATATTTTTTTTATTAAAGTATTATATATAAAAAAATGGGTCAAGGACAATCAGCAATAGAAGGACCAGAAGGGCCAGAAGGGCCACAAGGACCACAAGGGCCTATAGGGCCATTGGGTCCAGTAGGACCATTGGGACCAGCAGGACCCAAAGGTGACACAGGACTAACCGGACCCAAAGGTGACACCGGACCTAGAGGCGACACAGGACCAGTTGGACCACTGGGACCAACAGGACCCAAAGGTGACACAGGACCAGCTGGACCAACTGGACCCAAAGGTGACACAGGACTACAAGGACTAACTGGACTAACTGGACCAACCGGACCAGCTGGAAATGTCGCATTTCAAGGTACTGATCTAGGTGCTATTTCAACTAATTTAGCACTAAATAGTACTTTTTTAAATGCGCTATCCGATAAAGTATCAGTTAATTCAGCCTTAACTTCATCTGTAGGTGGGAGTATTTCGGCCAATCCGACTACAAGATCACTAATAGGAGCTGATATAGCAGAAAGAGATGCATTTAAAATAGCAATAGCAAATCTATTAACAACAGATGCCACTTATAAAGCCAGAATAAAGGGAGAACCTGGTAATATTGGAGATGCCAATGCTGTAAAAACTGCACTTATTAATAAAACAGTTTGGTGCGCAGATGGTACTACAGCAACTACATGTAATGTACCAACTGGAAAAACTTTAGTAACTGAAAAAATCACAGCAACTGGAGATATTGCAGCAACTGGAAATATGACAGCAACTGGAAATATGACAGCAACTGGAAATATGACAGCAACTGGAAATATGACAGCAACTGGTGATGTAACAGGTAAAAGTTTTACAGCAACTGGTGGTGATATAAAAGCAACTGGAAGTGCTGTATTAGGTGAGGATATATATTTGTCAGGTGCAAATAGTAGGTGGGTTATCCATAGACCACGAAGAACTGAAGCTAGATATCTACATATTGCTCCATCAAATGAGGGAAAAACCGATTGGGAGTGGGATAATGGTGTAAGGTTGTACGCAGATGGTGGTGTAAATCTGAAAACTCTTAAAGCAACTAATCTTGAAGCAACTGATAATGTTTACGGAGTTAATCTTAGGGCATCCAATGCTGTTTATACGGATACGATTTGTAATAAAGCTAGTACTGGGTGTTTTAAAGTAGGCGATAATAATACTGCAACTTTTAAACATGTTTATGCCAACAATGCTGATCAAGCAAGTTATACACAAGTGTCAGTAGGTAAAGGAGTTTTATTTAAAAATGGCGATACAAGAACAGATGATGGTGGGAAAAAAACATTTACTGTAAGAAATGATGATGGAGACTTAAGATTACAGGGTATTAATGGAAGGATAAGAGTACCTCAAACTGCAGTAATAACATCTCTACACGTAGGTGACGGAGAGCTTGATACTACTTGGAATAAGGCGGGATTGAATATTCGAAATAACGATGGAAGTTGGACACATTTTAATGACGGGGGCGTCAATTTTATCAGAGGAGAAACAAAATTTACTAACCCTGTACAAATTGGTAGTTGGAGAATTGAAGAGAATGCTACTGGAGATTTAGTTTTCAAAAAGTGGAAAGATAATAAGTGGGCTACCAACGATGCCGATAATCCATATTTCCTTATATCTGCTGCGGATGGTAATGTATGGGTCAATCGATCTACTTCAAGAGGTTGGATTTCTGATAATATTGCCAATCATACACATAAATATTGGGCACCTGGAACTGGAGGATATCAGACTCAGACCTGGAAGACAGGTGTGGCGTAAGTTTATGTGCTAAACTTTAAAATTAAAATTATAAATATAAATTCGTAAATTATATTTATTATTATTAGTTGTATATGTTGTATTTTATTATCTGGTTTAAGCGGAGTTTACACAGAAAAAGAGTGAGAGGCGCTGATGGTAGTAATAATCGATCCCAAGCACAGTTGAGTTAACGCGCGTATTGTATGTTATGTACAATATGTATAAGATTGTGATGAATCGTATGTAACAATGTTAATTAATAATTAAATATAGAATTAATAAGTTAATTACGGAAATTTTTTTTATTTTTGAATATTATAAAAACAAAATATGGGTGGTGGACTTATGCAATTAGTCGCTTATGGCGCTCAAGATATTTACCTTAAAAAACCTGTAGGGTAGAAAAGTAGCCTGTTATAACTAAGAGGATATGTTATAATAAAAACAGTTAGTACTCCTTAATTAATCACCGCCATCACCCTTTTCGATTAATTTATGTACAGCTACTAGTGAAAAAAGGTCAAACTTTTTTTGCGACACTATCAAATTGCTGGAAACCCCTTAGAGCCTTTAGTACTAAAAATAAGAGGAAACTTTTATTTGGCCAAGATTAAACTTGGGTAGTAATTTCTATGAAATTACCTGTTCTAAATTAAATATAATTTAGAACTGTAGTAAAAATCTAAATGGATTGGGCAATCAGCAGCCAAAGCCTAAGGGTATATTTATTTAAATATATCTAAATATTTATAAATTAAATTTATAAATTGGCCTCAGTTCAACGACTAAATGGTAGTGGGTGAATCGAATTTTTTCGATATTAGAATTTTTTCGATATTAGAATAAATTCGATTTGCTTAAGATATAGTCTAATCCTAGTTGAAAGACTAGGTAGAGGAAAAATGTACAGGTAATCCTCAAATTACATTTTTTAAAGTTGTCTATCGTAGACACACAAACTTTGCTATTGAATCAATCGAACAAACCTTCAACGGAACTGTTGGGTTTGGTAGAAAGGTTTCATGTACTGTTTCAAGAAATGGTGATCTTATTCACAAGGTCTACTTACAAGCTACAGTTGGTGCTGTAGAGAATAGTACCAATGATTTTGCTTGGCACCCATATCTTGGACACAATTTGATTGAAGAAGTTTCAATTGAAATTGGTGGTCAAACAATTGATAAGCATTATGGTACTTGGTTAAATATCTGGAATGATCTTACTCAAACATCTGAAAAAGAAGATGGTTACAAAAAGATGGTTGGTAACACTGTTGCTATGACAGATACTACTTCAGGTGATGATAATACACCAGAATGTACTATGTATGTTCCATTGCAATTTTGGTTTTGTAGAAACCCAGGTCTTGCTTTGCCATTGATTGCATTGCAATATCACGAAGTTAAATTTAACATTACCTTTGCAGCATTCAATACCAATTTGTATTTAGCAGCTAGTGGTACTCCAACAGCTCCAAATATCGAAGCTAGTTTGTATGTTGATTACATCTATCTTGATACTGACGAACGTCGTCAATTTGCTCAAGTTCAACACGAATATCTCATTGAACAATTGCAATTCACTGGTGCAGAAACTGTATCTTCTGGTGCTTATAAGAGCAAACTTGCTTTAAACCATCCTTGTAAAGAACTCATCTGGGTTATTCAAGATGGTGCTAATGATGCTGCTCCAACTGCATACAAGACTATTGACAATGCTAAATTGCAACTTAACGGTCAAGATCGTTTCTCTGAAAGAGATGGAGCATACTTTAACTTGGTTCAACCATATCAACATCACACTTCTATTCCTTCAGATGGTGTTTATGTATACTCGTTTGCTCTTAACCCAGAACAACATCAACCATCTGGAACTGTTAACATGTCTAGAATTGACAATGCCACTCTTCAACTTAGCATTGGTGCTGGTGTTAGTAGTGGTAGTTTGAAAATCTTTGCTGTTAACTACAACGTTCTCAGAATTATGGCTGGAATGGGTGGTCTTGCATATTCAAACTAAATGGACTGTATGCTTAATATATTTTTGCTAGTCCTCCTAATTAAAATGAATGTTTTATTTTTATATTATTAAAAATAAAAAATAACAAACAAGATAAAAATATATCGTTACTAGAATTTATGCAAAATCGCAAACAATACTCTCACCAGATGTTTTGCATGATGTCCCACTTGCACAAGATCTATATATCCAATTGTTATTTGTACAAGTAATAAAACCATTCCCATCACATTTCATTTCACCTGTAGTACAACTACATTTTTCTTGACTTTGATCTTGACTTTTTTCATTTACTTTATCTTGGTTTTGATCTTTACTGATAAAACGTCGATTTTCACTAATAATATGTTTATCAGAATTATGTTTATCAGAATTGTGTTTATCAGAATTGAGATTAATGTTCTTTCTAGAATAAAATAGATCTCTTCCATCAAGTGAACTAGGTGAATTTACTTGCCATTCTGGAACTGTAGGATATCCTGGTAAATTTACAATTAATAATTCTTTACCTGGAATATGGGTCATCTTACCGTTTGTCTTTACATTTACATCAGCGCATTCCATATAATATTCTCTATTACCTATTCTATTAACCCAACTCCAAAAAACAGTTATATTATCGCCTCTTGCGTATTTAGGTATTTCATAAGAATAAGACATTGTATTCAACAAACAATCGTTTAAAACTGTTTTTAAAACAACAAAATTATTATTATCATATGATATTCCAAACTGACAATGGCCACCACCGTGTGTAGCAGTACCTTCTAATGTTATTGTAATTTCATTTGTTTCAAATGTAGCTACAACAGGACCTTTTGGAAATCCTTTACAAGGAAAACTAAAAAAATCCGGTGATACATTCAAAGGTGAACGTAAATTATAATTAACTAAACCTATATTAGCGTAATATTTACTTAATTGATTTCTTCTTGATGGAGGATAAGTCATAGAAATATGTCCATAACATAATGATAACAATAATACCACCGGTAATAACATTATCATTTAAATACCTTATTCTTTAAATACGTTTACATACATAATATAAAAGGATCGTCGGTTAAAATACATTTTTCATTATCTACATAACCAACTCTTTCAAGACTATCAATGTCATATACGAATGATGAATCGGTATAATAAATTGTTCCATCGATTAATTGTTTTTTCATATTTTTTGTATTTATATTATCTACATTTTTAATAGATTCGTCTATTAAGAACAAATTATCATTTTGTGATATAAAATTATCGTTTGTTTTTTGACGAAATCCTAAATATTTATGTGTTTTACAATAATCAGATTCGTTTTGAGCACGTTTACAACATTTATTTCCATTCTGTGAAATACCTATACACATTTTGATTTCATCAGAATTACCAAATATATTTAAAAATTTATGTAAAAGTATTTCTTTTGAAACGTTTTGATTTGTATCTTTATAAAAAATATCATATTCAAAAAAGATATCCTCTATAATTGTTGAAATATCTTTAACATAAGCTCTTTCGACACTCGAATTCATATTGCTAATTCTTTTACATAAACGTTGCAACTCCATCTTTAGCACTTTTCTTTCTAATTTTTGCAAAAATATTTTGATTTTTTATAGAAAAAATATACGTACCAACTGTTTTGTCATCGTTATTTTGGTTATCGTTACTGTTATCATTAAAATTACCTGATAATAAAGAAACCATTCCTTTTGCCATCAAATCTTGTTCTGTATTTTGTCGTTTAATATGATATCCATAACAAGTTTGTTGTTTGTCAAACTGTGTTATTAAAATAATAACTTGATCTGAATTGTTTGAAAGACATACATTTAAACATTTTCTACTTTTTGAATATGATATGTCCATTTCGTCACAATCTAACGAATCTGATGTTTTGTTAGAATTGTGTAGTAAATTATCAGATTCCATTTTTATATAACGGATTTGTTTAAAATCCTTGTCAAAATGTAATGTTAATATACTATCACGTATAGTATACGATTCAACTTTCATTATATATTCATCTTTCATTATATAATCATTTTTCATTATATAATTAATAATGTTATGTTTAAATTAAACATTAACACGTATATATATCTTATTTATTTCTAAAATAATCGTTTCTTTTCAAAATTTCACAAAGTACTGCATTTGGTAATCCAACTCTTTCTTGTAAATGTTTTAATGCCAATGTTTCTTTTGGTAAACATTTACCACCAAACCCATAAGACCCATCGTGACCAGGAACATCAATATGTGATTCTCCAATTCTTGGTTCTAAATGAAATAGTTCTTTAAGATCCTCGTAATTTACATTAAAACTTTGACATACTTCTTCAATCTCATTAAAATACCATACTTTAACTGCAAGAAAAACATTAATAGTATATTTAAATAGTTCACATTCCTCATAAGATTTATAAATAATATCAATTGTTTTATGACAATACAAGTGCTTCATAACTTCCCCAACTTCGTGTTTCATATTTTCATCACAATTTGTTCCAAGTAAACAAAAACTGGCATTGTACATGTCTTCTTTAAATGTTTTTTCTTTTAAAAATTCAGGACAGAATACAACATTTAATTTTGCACCATATTTATCTGATAATATCCTAGATGTTCCTGGTCTGACAGTTGATTTAATAATTACAGATGTCGATTTAGATGATTTCTCATATAATTCATTCATTACACGTTCAACAATTGTAATATCACATTCGCCCGTAACACTATCTGGTGGTGTCGGTACACAGATAAAATAAACATTGTGTTCGTTTGATTGTTCTGAAAAATCAATCAATGTATTAATATTAGAAAAATTTTTAACAGCCAATTCCTCATCTTTTTCAATAACGTCATATGTACAAAATGGCACATTATTACTTTTACAAAGATGTCCAATAGCACCACCTACATAACCATAACCGACAATGTTAACAAATTTATAAGACATTTATAATATTATAAATTATATTTTTAAATTCGATTTTAATTAAGATATGCTTAATATTTTTCCAATGTTTTTATCAACATAATTATTTCCATACCATAAAAAGTATGCCTGTGAATTCTTATCATCTGGTTCTTGTGTATGTGAAAATACGTGTTTGAATTCAATCTCTATATTTTTTCCCGATTCCCTTATTGTTTTTTCATAATCTAGAATTTTTTTAATGGTATCTTGGTTTTTTACACATTCTCCTTTTGAATTTTTCCAATCGTTTTTAACCCAATTAGATGACCATTTTGTAATACAATTAATCGAATACGTACTATCACTACATATAACAATCTTTTTGTTTTCAAACACATCAGCGTTTTCATATATAATTTTATATACATATTTTATGGCAGATAATTCGGCTTTATTATTTGATGGATCCTTTGTTATCATTCTTGTAGTATTAAATTTGTACATAATAGATTCTGATTCTTCGGTAAACAGAACAGAATATGCAGCTTTACATCCTGGTTTACCATTACGATAACAACCCCCATCTGTGAAAATACAAAGTTTATCTGTGTTTTTATCTGTATTTTTAGATTTATATAACTGTTCTAAATCGTTATATAAATTCGATATTGTTTTTGATGATAATTGTGGTAAAATATCAATTAATGTTTTTGAATTAATTTTGTTTTTGTATAAAAAAATTTCAAAGTCTTTTTTAGTAGCCATATAAATTATAGTTTATATTTTAAAAAATGTATAATTATTTCAGTTATTTATCTAGCAGGAGTTTTAGGAGAATTAAACATATAATATAAAAATCCTTGATCTATAGATGTTTCTCCACATAATTTATCACTTGTTTTTTTATCTTCACCCTGTACAGATTCATAATTTTCGCGTTTAGCAAACAAATATTGAATCGCAAAAAGAATTGCTACTAAAATTATAAAATGCCAAATTGTAATATCCTTCATTATTAATAACACAATAATAAAAAAAAAAATTATTAATATACAATATAACAATTAAATGAAAAAGATGAAATATTCGAAAAAGAAATCTATAGCAAAATCTAAAAAACGAAGTACCACTAAAAAACGAAGTACCACTAAAAAACGAAGTACCACTAAAAAACGAAGTACCACTAAAAAACGAAGTACCACTAAAAAACGAAGTACAGTTAAAAGGCGAAGTACTGTTAAGAGACGAAGTACAGTTAAAAGGCGAAGTACTGTTAAGAGACGAAGTACAGTTAAAAGGCGAAGTACAGTTAAGAGAAGATCAAAATCAAAAGTAAGAATTCCGATAATTCATAAAGGTGCTCTTGGAAAATACCATATAGATTTACCTGAAAAGAAGAGACGATCCATACTTAAAAATTTATTAAGTAAGGGCGAGGCGACGTATTCTGAAATAATTAAAAGATTGAATGTATTAGTGATATATAATAAACGAAGATATCCAGAAACATCTCGTAAAGCTAAACGTGATTTGGATTTTATTCATCGCCAATACGCTAATTAAAAAGAGACGCTAATTAAAAAGAGTTCAGTTACCTTTGATTTTATTAAAGTAATTTTCATTATCCAAGATAGTTCTAATAATTTTCATGATAGATTTTTTATCATTTGATGATATTTTAGTATCAAACTTTTCCTCTATCTTTTTGATAATTTTATTTAATTCTAGTTTTTTACATTTCATTTCTGTAAGACAAACATTTTGTATATGATGTAGGAAAAAAATATTTTTGTCTATTAATCTGGTTAATTCGTCTGGTAAATCCATCCTTTTAAAAATTGTATCAATCTTTTTTTTACATTTAAGACCTATTGTTCTATAATGTTTATTTTGTTTATCATAAAATATGATTATTATTTTAGGAAATAGATGATCTGGGTTACTAAGATCAGTGATATTCAAATCACTATCTAATATTATTATATCTATTTCAAAACATTTAGATATCAATGATAATGTAACGTTGTCACCTTGGAAATGGAAACCTGGTTTTCGAAGTTCTTTAGTAAAATCTCTTTTTGTTTTTATTGAAAATGGGTCCCAATCTCCTTCGAATTCTCCATTTTGTTTTTCTAGTCTATAATTTTGTATTATGATAAAAAAATCATTGTTATCTAAATTATTAATGTACTTGCATATTGATTTTCTTAAACGTTCGTGATTTGTTTTAATACCCGCATTTGTTAAAGCAGTTTCTATAGATCTAAATTGACAATTACCATCTGCTAAACAATTTTTTATAACAAAATTTTTGGATAAAACCTTTTTCTCCCACTTTGGATGAATTGCTTCCCAGATAAAAGTATCTTTTTTATTTTGCGTGTCTTTATTATTTTCTGTATCTTTATTATTTTCTGTGTTTTCAGTGTCTTCTATATTTTGTGTATCTTTTTTTGTATTCATTTGGGTTTCTTCTGATGTATGATCAAAATCGATATCGTCAATGTCAATAAAATTTTTAGGTGAGAATTTATTGTTGTTCATTAACTATATGGTATAAAAAAATAATAAGCATACAACTTTTATTGGTATTATAATAATTTTATTGGTATTATAATAATTTTATGGGTATTATAATAATTTTATTGGAGGTGTAAATTACACGTCTTCTGTGTGGTTATCAAAATCTTCATTGAATGTTTGTTTAATTTTGATATTGAATCCATAGTTCATACAACCGTTTATAATTGCTTCTTTTTCATTACCAAATTTAATTTTCATCGCACGACGTAAATCTTTAATATCTGGGATACGTGAATTTGGATAATTACCTGACCACCAATTGGAAAAGTGGCTATAAATTGTTTTGTTAGGTTCAAAATCATTTGATGATTCTTCTAATATTTGATCAAAGAATTCATTAAACTTATCATTTTCAACTTTGTATTTGTCTGTAGCTTTCTTGACTTCGTCTGGTTCTATCATACCTTCTTCTAAGAATCGTGTGTACCAATGAATAAGAATACTCATAAAATATGGTCTCCAATATTTAATCTTATATTTAATGGATGGATCTATTTTAAATTCGTTTTCTTTAACTGGATTGTCACAAAATCTCGACTTAAACTCCACCACACGTATTCTTCTCCAAGTCCCTCCATCGATACTTGTGACTGTGGGAAGATCATTACAACACATAATCATTGTTCCTTGTAATTTGAATGAAATAGGTGCTTTAAATAATTCTCTGGCAATAATAGTATCTCCACCAGTATATTGTTTTAAAATACCAGTTCTAAGTTTATCATCGTGTTCTGGTTCTTGGAATGTAAAAATTCTTTTTCCACGTAATCTGACTACATCTGGTGATGCGTTACTGGAACCTCCTCTTTTGTTTGTTAATAATGAGACATCTACACCTACCATATAATCACCTAATGTATTTTCCAAAAAATTTACTAATGTAGATTTACCATTAGCACCTGATAACCCAGTCCAGATATAAAAACGTTCATCAGGAACACCGACAAGAGCTTTTCCCAACACTTTTAAAGTATAGTCTAGTACACGTTTGTTTGGAATGATTTGTCCCAGAAATTTATAAATATCTTGTGTATGTGGACAAGATTCGTCATATTCAAGGAAATCATATCCAGTTGAGAATGTTAAATAATCATTTTGTATACCTTGTCTGAAACTTTTTTCTTTAAAATCGTATACTCCATTTTTAAATCCCAAAAGATTTGGAGTTGAATCTAAATTTGTATAAAATTCGTTATCGTATGTTTTAAATAAGTAGATAACTTGTGATATAATATTACCTTTAAAAGCAACGTTTTCTAATTTGGATATAATGTTGTCAACCATTTGATTACGCATATTAGCATCAACTTTTTCATTATTTACCAAATAATCTTGTAAATTTTTAGTTTGTGATGATGTATCGCTGATTTTAATACTTCTATAATATTTAGGAAGTTCTTCTGAAATTAAAATATTCATTAAATAACTCTTTTTCCATCTAATACCATCAAATTCATACCATTCTGTATTTCTTATATCATCTACACGAAATCTATTTTTGTATATTTGAAAAACTGCTTTGGCAATAGAATAATGTGATCCAGATAAACTAACTTCTAAATACTGTCTTGTTTCATCTGTAATTTCTATTTCTGAACGCCAATATTTAGTAGTCATACTTAAATACAGTTCAGGATATTTCTCTTGAAAACCTTCTGGTAATTGAAATCCCGAATCAGGGAAAACTCTTCTTGTACATTCTTCATCATAACATTTCATATAAATACCATTAATACTAAATTCAAAATAAATGGGACTAACGTTTCTTTCGTGTTCGCGTTGTTTAAAAGGACAATGTTTTCCATTTATGGAGACATAATAACAAAAAATGCCTAATTTGTTTTGTTTTGCATAGATTCTTTGAATATTTACATCAAAATTTTCTAAACATTTGTTTTGACTTTTTAAATCCAATAAAATTTTTTTTACTTCATTTTGTAATTTGTCATTGTTAATACCTTTTACTGGAATTCGTTTCTCTGTTTCTGTTACAACAGATTTATTTTTTAATTCACTGATTTTTGTATTAGATTTTCTTTTTACGATAGTTTTCGAAAAATTTTCAAAAGATGTATTTTCTAAATCGACAAATCGTTTGGTCTCCATATCGTAAATTTTATAAACTACATCCACTCCATTGTGGTCTTTTTCATTATCCATATTTTTAATTCCTTTTTCAACTTTCTTAGAACCAAGTAAACGTAAACCTGTTCTGTATACAGAAACATCAATGGCACTTTTTAAATCTTCACTTAATAAATCTTGGTTTTTCAAAATGTTTGTTATTAAATTTTTTGCAATTGCGTTATTAACAATCAAGTTGTAAAAATTAATATGGTAATTAAAACCTTTTGCAGTAATTCTTTTGGAAATAATAAATTCCATCAATTTGTCATTTTCCATAAACATTTCTTTTATAGATGTACAACTCGCATTGATAATGTCTAATACATCATCGTCAGAAAGTTTGTAACTAGAGCGTTTTGGTACATCCAAATCAATAAAGAATGCAAAAGTTGAATTGTATACCTTTTCAATAAGATAAAGAGAATCTCTTTCTTCATTATCTTTATCAGAAATTACATTATAATAACGTTTATAAAATTCATCAAAGTTGTTATCAGGGACATTGTATTTACCACCATTAAATGATAAATGAGTTTGTTCATTAGAAGAGTTTTTTGTAAATTGAAGAATGTATCTATTAAAAGACATTTGTACTAAGTAATTATTTTATATTGTTATATAATTTCAATTTTTTTATAATGTATTTTCTTACCAATTTACAAGTGTAATGTAATTTTGAAGTTTATAGAAGATTTACAAAAATAGTATAATCATAAATGTTTAAAATATGATTATATATAATTATTCAAAATGTCGAATAATTAGTGAAGAAGAATCTTTATTACCAGAATTTAAAAATTTTAAATTTGTATTAGATTTTAAATGTAGTGCACCAGATTTTTCCGGTATAACTCGTGGAATTTATGATTTAGATACTGACATACTTTATTTTCAATACGATTTTGAAAAATTTAAAAATAGTATAAATAATATTCGAACAAATTGTTCTATTTTGTCTAAATATGATATTTTAAATGAAATATATGAAAGTTTACATTCGAAAACTAAACTTGATGGGATTAATATAACTGTTTATTAAGTTAAAGGAGTAAATTGTCTTTGTGTAATTTAGGTAAATGTGTAAATTTATTTTATAATTCTTATTATATAATGAGTGAACAATTAATATATATAAAGGATTTTATAGAAAATACACATTACATTTATACTAACGAATCAAATGTTAATTATGGATTTATAAAGTGTTATGAATGGTTAAAACAAGAATATAGAAAAAAATATCCTGATAGTGTAGTTGATATTAGATATACTGTATCCGATAAATCATGTGAAGTTTTTTGCGAAAAAGAAATTCTAGAAAAGGGGTGGGTTTGGAATTCTAGTAACCTAGAAAAGAAAGTATTATACGAAATGACATTTATACCAATTTGTGTTTTTACAGAAAAACAAGATGTAGAAACAATGACACAAAATGTAGACACATCACATTTTGGAACACAAACAATCCCTATTAAAAATACAACAAATAAAAAAAGAATTAGAGATTATGCTAAAACAAGAGATTATGCTAAAACAAGAGATTATGATTACAGTTCATCTTGTTCTTCATCTACTGTTTCGTCGTCACCTGTTTCGTCTACTGTTTCGTCGTCTCCTGTAAAAAGTAAATATTTAAAAATGGATTCTATCGATTTTTTTAGTTGTTTAGAGACAAATACGACTGATACTATAACAAATTGGTATGTTACTGAATTAGAACCAATTATAAATAAAGTTACAGAATTACGTTTAGGTAATGAAGGGTATACTAAAAATCCATTTTGTCCGATAAATCCAACTAACCCATTCGAGAATAAAAATGAAGGGTATGCTAAAAATACATTTTGTCCAATAAATCCAACTAATCCATTTGCGAATAAAAATGCAATTAACAAAGATTCTTTAAGAATTGAATTAAAAAAGAAATTAAATGAACCAAACTTTGGTCTTCGAACTATTCGAGAAGAATAAACGAACTATTTTTGTAAAATATCATCTACATCATTAAAAATAGTTTTAAATAATTCATTATTTTTATTCCACGATAAAGAGTCGTTTGCTAAAGTATTCTTTTCAGTATCTGTAGTATTAATATATCCGATTCCTTTTTCGGGATTAATATCTGTCATAAATGAGATCATTCCTTCCATCATCGTTAAAATATTCCAAGTGCTTGTATATGTCTCTTCGTGGTAAGCAGAAAATGTCGTGCAAATTTTTTTATTTGTTTCAAAGCGTCCATTTGGTGTTAAGAATATGAAATTGGGTGGTTTTAATGGATACTCGTAATGTAACATAATTTTACCAAAATAAACACCACCTTGAAATGCAGTGTCTTGTAAATCGTGAACTATAAAATACCAAGTTAGAATGTCATCGTCATTGTATCTTAAAATTAAATTTGGAAAACTAAAATTTTCTTTTTTATACATTGAAATTTCTTTGTTTAATCTCTTAGCACATAGTCTTGAAATCTTCAACATTTAATTATATATTATTATATATAATTATTTTTAAGTAAACTTATATCTATTTATTATGTTATCTAAGTTTTTATTCTGTAATACCGTATTACAAATGTATAATTTAATCTTTGTGATCTTTTTTGTTAAGAACAAAGATAAGCATTTATACTTATACTGTGGAATTAAATGTTATTTTTATTTAAATGTTGTTTTTATTTAAATGTTGTTTTTATTCTGCTTTTTTTTTATTAGATGATATTAATATAGATGTCACCGAGTATTTTTCAGTTACAGGCTCTTGGTACACAAGACGTTTATTTAACTCAAGATCCACAGATAAATATCTTTAAATATAACTATTATAGATATGTTAATTTTGCAACAGATACAGCTAAATTAAATTTTAATACAAGTGTCAATTTTGCTCAAAAATCAAGTTGTGTAATTCCAAAACGTGGACATTTATTATCAAAGTTACATTTACATATAAGTTTGCCAATATTAGAAAAGACAGACGGGAAATATGCTTGTTGGAGTGATACGTTAGGATATGGTATTTTTGATGGTCCAATCGAATTACAAATAGGTGGTGTGGTTGTGGATAGATTATACCCTCAATTTTTAGATGCATGGGATGAATTGACTAATAACAATGATTTGGGTAAAAACTTTATGATATTAAAATCTGATACATTTGTATCTAACTTTCAAAATGCTTCAAAAGCAGTTAATTTAGTAATTCCTTTAGATTTTTGGTTTACAAAAAAGTATAATATGGCTTTACCTTTATTAAGTATATATGACCAAGATATCAAGGTTGTTTTTAAACTACGATCATTTTCAGAATGTATTAACTATGATGGATCAACACCACCTAATGAAGTTGATATTGTAAGGTCTGAATTGTATGCCGAATATATATTTTTAGATGATGTTATTTTGAAACAATTTCAGTTTCAGAAACATCAATTTTTAATAGAACAAGTTCAGTATAATGGTGATGAAATCATTCAACCTTTAACAAATAATTATAACAGTGATTTGAAATTCAATTATCCTTGTAAAGAACTCGTTTTCTTTGCAGTTGATAGAAATAATTCAAATACAAATAATTATTTTTCTTATTCCAATCCATCCGATGAAACTCCTCTTATACAAGAAGCTTCTTTGTTATTAGATGGTAAATATAGGTTTGATAAACTACCAGAATTTTATTATAGAACTATATTTCCAGATAATGTACATTCTGTTATACCTATGAAGTATATTTATGTAATGCCATTTTGTTTACGACCAGAAGATAACCAACCAACTGGATCAATAAATATGTCAATGTTTAATGACATAACATTGGCATTAAAACTATCTAATAATAATCCATCAGTTAAATTATATGTTTTTGCCATATCTTATAATATAGTCACTATAGAAAATGGCGTGTTAAATCTTGAATTCGTATATGTTTAATAAACGATTATGTAATGGGTAAAATATGAGTGTTTTATATTAAGTTGATTTTTATTTTACAAGTTGATTTTTATTTACAAGTTAATTTTTATTTATTTGTAATTAAAAGTTTAATTAATAAAAGTTTCCAAATTCATCGATTTTTAATAAACGTGTTTTGTAAATTTTTGACAAATCTATTAGATTTAAATTTGTATAATCCATAAGACTGTAGATTTCATACAAGTGTTTCTTTTCAATGCTTTTAAAATTTTCACGGTAGTTTACATTATTGTTGTTTTGTTGTAATTCAACAATGTATCTATAAATGATTTCGGTTACGCAGTTTGTGTACATGTTAAGTACCTGTGCTATTTCTTGTTTTTTAGAGTTTTCTTTGTGACGTTTGTGTAAAGTTAATTTGAATGATTCTTCGGTAATAGTTGATTCTAAAAATTTGAAACGCAAGTCAAAGTTATCATTGATTGTTCCATTGGCATATTTAGGGAGCTCTATTCGTCTTATATTCGAAGTGGCTGCAGCTATTAAATAAATAGGGTTGTTCTGTGGATTTAATCTTAGATTATACAAGTAAATAATAATGTTACGATCAATTTCTCTTCCACAACGAATTTCTAATAAATTTCTTTCTTGGTTTTCTTGTAATTCCATAAAATGTGGATTATGAATAACTCCTGATTCAATCTTTCCTGTATTCCAACTAAAAGCTGTATGACATAATGTACAAAAGATTTGGTCACATCCATCGATTTTAAAAATAGGCGTTGCGCATTTAGGACAACCTTTGGAATCTCTTGAAAGTAATTTTACGGTTTCAACATTTTCAGGATTACATTTGTGATTTGTATTAGTCTGTAATACATCGTGACAATCTTTGCAAGTTTCATTGTTACACATACCGCATTTCCATTCATAATTCAAGAATCCAGGACAATTTTGAACAGTACATTTTTTGATAAAATTCTGTGTTTCAATGTTTAATGATTTTAGCTTCTGTTCTAATTCCCATTTTCTTATTGTTAGATTAACAATTTCTATTGTTTTATCATCTTGTTTTTCATTGTTGAACTTCCAATTGTCGTAATCGTTTTCATTGTTGAACTTCCAGTTGTTGTAAGCGGTTTCATCCTCATTTTCATTGTAATTTACATTGTAATTTACACTATTTACATTGTACTCAGGGTTATCGATTAAGTTATCGATTTCTTCAGATATTTTTTTAATTTCATCATTGATTAATCGTTTCATCTTTTTTTCTTCAACAAAGGGTTGAGTAGCTGGTAACATTGCGCGTTCACGGTCGAATAAAATATTTTCAATATGTTTTTTGTATTTTTTTTGAAATGAGTGTGTAAATAAACTATATAAAGTTCTGTAATCCCAATCAGATTTACAGTTCATACAATGAGATAGTTCTTTAGAAGACATCAAGTACGTTTCATTACATTCTCTGCAACTTTCAAAGCCACAGTGAGTACAAGCGAGCATAACACGATTTGATCGGTTAAAAGGTTCAATACATACGTTGCAAGACATTGGTAATTTCTAAGAAATAGAAAAAAAATTCAATTTTTTATGTATACATTAACATTTTATATATTTTGTTTTACAAGGAATAACTAAACCAGGTGTATTAGTTAATTTGACATTTTTTATACAGGTATATATAACTGTATAACGATTAGGTAATCCATTTTTATATTCTCTGAATAAAACAGCAATCTGATTTAAATATTTTTTTGGAATTTCATCAGTTTGTGTTTTAAAAACAAAATGTGGTCCACTCAATTTATCTAAATGAAACCATATATCATTTGGTGAACTCGTTTTTATAATTTTATCATTTTCATTCTGATTTTGACCTATAATCAAATCGTAGTTTTTATCATTTTCTTCAACGTAAATTTCAATGATTTTCATCAAAATATAATTTACACAATCGACTTGCACACTTGTGTAACAAGAAATTGTACGTATTATTCATTTTATTATAAACTTTACACTTTCCCAAATATCATTTCGTTTATTCTGGTATTTATTCTAAATGTTCTATGGACTATTATGCTTATTACTAAAATAATTATAAAAACTTGAAGATAACTCTTTTTATATGTATTAGATATGTAATAACTTACAATTAACATAAATAATATGTCCAAATCAATACCTAATATTTGAATACGATGTAATCGTTCTAAATATTGTCTAGTGTTTTCAGACAACATTAATAATACAATACAAATTAAATGTTAATAATAAATGTTATTTACGTACTTTTTATATTGTTTGCAAATTCTACTGTTTCCATAGTTTGGTCACAATAGTCTGCTTCTTGTCTTATACAACACAATGTAATAAATTTTGTGGGTTTCCATACTGAATCGGGTGTATCGGTTTTTTTAGATGGTAAGTTATCTAAAAATTTCAGTATTGGTATTTGTAAGGAATTGTTTATATTATCGATCATTTTCTCTTCATCTTGTGGTTGTACAAAGTAATTTTTAACATTATATACAACATTGTAACGTTCGTCTAACTTTTGTTTAGGAGTTGGGATTTTTACACCGTTTTTCATATTGAAATAATAAATTAGATGATTTATATTTTCATTTATATAAAATCCTTCGTTTAAGATATTTAATATGGTTTCTGGAGTGTATATTGATCTATATTCTTCTTTTATATTTTTTTGTATATTAGTAACTCCACCAACTGGTGGTGGTGCCATAACACTTGCCAATGATGTTTTGTTTTTATCTATAAATGTGTTAAAAATATCAATAGGTGATTCTCTGCCAGCCATATCTACGATTGTTATAAAACCTCGTTGGCCATTTTTAAAAGTGATTTCGAATACAAGATATAATGCTGATCTACTTGATACAGGATTGTTTGGTGTTGATTTTATACGATTTTTTTCTATACGGTATTTTTCGATTATATCTGTTAGGGAATATATATCTTCTATTTTTAATGATTTTAGATCTATATAATTTGGTATTCTTTTTTCAAATACAATTGTTTCATCTACGGAAACATCTTTAAATTGTGATATTTTATTAATTAAATTATGAATTAACCCTGATACTTTTCTATTATTGAAATTGATCTTGTCATAATATTGTTCAAATGCATATTTTAACCTAATATTAGCAACATTTTCTAAATTGGCTAAACCATAATGTAAAATACCCGGGTTACCCTTTGAACCGATTAATGAAAATGTTTTACCAGATCCACTTACACCATAACCAAATAACACAATAGAATACCCTTGTTCTACTTGTCTAAATGCAGTGTATAAACCAGGACTTATTGTGTCAGACGATTCTATTATATCATTTATATTTACAATTAATGATTTTGGATCTTGTATTATAGTACCTCTTTGTCCTGTATAAACATCTAAATTTGTAAAATCTTCTTCAAATATACCATAAAATTCACCAAAATAAATTTCTTCTTTATATTTTGTATTAGGAACACTTGAACAGTTTATTGTTAATCCCTTTATTTTTTTCTTTTCAATTGTTTTAATTTCTATAGAACTTTTTGCTCGTTCTTTATTTATCAATGGTTTTATTCTTATATAAGTTCTAATTGCTCCTGATAAATTTTCATATATGTTTGTTAACTGTGCATCTTGATTTCTATATAATAGTTTATTAACCTCCCAATATTCTAGTAAATTTTTCAAATCATTACAATATGTATCTGGAACTCTAGAACGTGTTGTCTTGGATTTCAAATATTCAAAATTTGGACTATCTATATAATCTTGTAAATTTAAAAATTTTATATGATTGTTTATCTCCATTTTAACTTTTTCAAAATCATTCGTTACTAATGTTTTAGTAGATTCGTTTAAATTTCTGAAATAACTCAAGTTATTATTTATTATATCATCTAATTTTTTAATAATTTCTTGTTTTCTATAAAAAATGTTATTCAATGAAACAAAATTAGAAACTATACTATAACAATCATCATAATCTATTTTGGATTCAATTGGTGTATTTCTATTTTTTTCCAATAAAATATTTAATTCACCTAGATCACTTTTTAATTTAGGAATAATATTTGATTCGTAATTATAAATTTTGCTATTTAATTTCGATTCTGTTTCTTCAAATGATTTTTCTTGTTCTTGAAATGACTTTTCTTTTTCTTGAAATGACTTTTCTTTTTCTTGAAATGTATTTTTTAATTCAGATAAAGTAGATTCTAGTTGTGATTTTTCAGATAAGAAACTTGAAATCTCTTGTTCTTTTTCTTTAAGCGCGTCTTCTTTCTTAGATAATTCTATTAATTGTTCGTTTATAGTTTTATTCAAAGACATTTCTATATCTTTTATATTTTGTTTTAAAAGTTGAACTTCTTTACTAGACATATTTGATTCTTGGATTTGAGATTCTAATGTATTTTGTAAATTATCCTTTGCTTTTTTAAAATCTTCTATTAATTTCCGTTTTTGTTCTTGTATATCAAATCTTGATTTTTCTACCCACGATAACCACATATCATTATATTTTTGTATAGCATCAATAATATCTGATTTTTCCTTTATAATTTTTTCACTACACCTTGATTTATAACCTTGTAATAATTTATTTTGCAAATCAGATTTGTCTAGTTCTTTTTTAGAATCATCTAATTCAGCACGTATTTTTTCTATAGATGATTCTAAATCATTTATAACATCTACTTTTTCTTTTAATTTTACATCGTAATCTGATATCAAATCTTTATTACTTTCAATTAATTCTAATGATCTTTTTTCATTTCCTAATATATTGTCTAAATTTTCTTGTAGATTACGTTTTTCTTCAATGTCTTGTTTGTGTATTTTTTCTAAATCTTCAATTTTAAGATCCTTTGATTCTATAAATTCTTTAACTGATTGTTTATGTTGATTAATCCCTTCTAAAATAGCTTCATTTTGATCAATTATTTGTTTACTACATTCCTGTAATTTTGACATAACTTGATTGTATTGATCATTGATATCTTTAATTTTTTCTTCGTATTTATTTTCTATTAAAATAATTTCATTTGATTTGCTATCAAAAAGTGCCTTGTATTTATCTGTTTCAGATAATTCTTCTTCTTTTTTGTTTATATAAGATTTCAATTCATCAACTATTTTTTCATGTTCTTTTTTAGAAATAGTATCCTCTCTTTTTTCAAACAATTTAATTAATTTTTGTTTGTCTTGATCTGTAAATCCCTTGACAATAGGGAGTTTTTCAACAATCCCTCTAAAATCATTTGATGATAATTCTTTTATATTAATTGGTTCAATTAATTTACATAATACACCGTTTTTATTAATGAATCCTATTACTAAATTATCATTTGATAAAATGAATGCTAGAGCTTGTGTTTGTTGGAATTTAAATGGTTGAAAAACAATTTTAGGATATGTTTTTTTGATATAATCTATAATAGATGATGAATCCATTCTTATTATAGTTTATATAGAAATTAATGTTTTAAAAAAAAAATTATTTTTCAATATAACCAATTATATTATTTTTATCATTGACGACAATATCTAAACCTTGTAATACCATATTACTTGATAAAATTTCCTTTTCTTTTTCTTTAAATAATTGGTCTTTTAACATTGGTTTACATAATTTACTTTCAGAATCCCATACTAATTGATAATGTGAACAAGGTAAGCATCTATTTTCATTTGTATCAAATTGATCCCCCTCTAAGCATTCTATTTGTTTAATAATCTCTTTTGATTCACTTGGTGATAATGTAGTAGCTTCATCTATTTTTTTATCTAAATCAATTTTATCCTCTGTTTTTATAATTTCAACACTAGGTAAAGTTTCTACAATGTCTTTTGAAATCCCAGGTTCACTTACAGTAGGTTCAGTAGATTCAGTAGGTTCAGGTTCGCTTACTTCAGTAGGTTCAGTTACAGTCGGTTCAGGTTCACTTACAGTAGGTTCAGGTTCAGTTACCGTAGGTTCAGGTTCACTTACAGTCGGTTCGATTGTTTCAGTTACAGTAGGTTCGATTGTTTCAGTTACTTCAGTTGCAGTAGGTTCAATCGTTTCAGTTACAGTAGTTTCAGGTTCACTTACAGTAGTTTCAGGTTCGCTTACTTCAGGTTCAGTAGTTTCAAGTTCACTTACAGTAGTTTCAGGTTCACTTACAGTAGTTTCAGGTTCACTTACAGTAGTTTCAGGTTCACTTACAGTAGTTTCAGGTTCACTTACAGTAGTTTCAGGTTCACTTACAGTAGTTTCAGTTACTTCAGTTTCAGTTACAGTCGTTTCAGGTTCAGTTACAGTAGGTTCAGTTACAGTAGGTTCAGTTACAGTAGGTTCAGTTACAGTAGGTTCAGGTTCAGTTACAGTAGGTTCAGTTACAGTAGGTTCAGTTACAGTAGGTTCACTTATAGTAGTTTCAGGTTCAGTTATAGTTATTTCAGGTTCACTTACAGCAGTTTCAGGTTCAGTTACTTCGCTTACTTCAACTTCGCTTACATCACTTATACTTATTTCAGGTTCACTTACAGTAGGTTCAGGTTCAGTTATAGTTATTTCAGGTTCACTTACAGTAGTTTCAGGTTCAGTTACAGTAGGTTCAGTAGTTTCAAGTTCACTTACAGTAGTTTCAGGTTCACTTACAGTAGTTTCAGGTTCAGTTACTTCAGGTTCACTTACAGTAGTTTCAGGTTCAGTTACTTCAGGTTCACTTACAGTAGTTTCAGGTTCAGTTACTTCAGGTTCACTTATAGTAGTTTCAGGTTCGGTTACTTCAGGTTCGCTTATAGTAGTTTCAGGTTCGGTTACTTCAGGTTCACTTACAGTAGTTTCAGGTTCAGTTACTTCAGGTTCAGTTACTTCAGGTTCGGCTACTTCAGGTTCGGTTACTTCAGGTTCGGTTACTTCAGGTTCGGTTACTTCAGGTTCGGTTACTTCAGGTTCGCTTATAGTAGTTTCAGGTTCAGTTACTTCAGGTTCGCTTATAGTAGTTTCAGGTTCAGTTACTTCAGGTTCGCTTATAGTAGTTTCAGGTTCAGTTACTTCAGGTTCGGTTACTTCAGGTTCAGTTACTTCAGGTTCGCTTATAGTAGTTTCAGGTTCAGTTACTTCAGGTTCGCTTATAGTAGTTTCAGGTTCGCTTATAGTAGTTTCAGGTCCAGTTTCACCTCGTTCACCTCGTTCACCTCGTTCACCTCGTTCACCTTGTGGTCCAGTTTCACCTCGTTCGCCTTGTGGTCCAGTTTCACCTCGTTCGCCTTGTGGTCCTTGTTCGCCTTGTGGTCCTTGTGGTCCAGTTTCACCTCGTTCGCCTTGTGGTCCAGTTTCACCTCGTTCGCCTTGTGGTCCTTGTTCGCCTTGTGGTCCTTGTATTTGAAGTGTGGGGTGTAAATCGATTATTTTTATTGGTGTGTGAAAAAGTTTTATTTCGTTATTAGTGTTAACTATACCTAATATTTTATCGTGTTCTTTTATGATACCGGCTATGTTAAGCTTTAATGTGATTGGTGGTAATTCTTTAGGGGTCAATTGACTATTTATTGTATTTATAATTTCTTGTTTTTCTTGTGTGTGTAGTTTTGATTTTATAGGAATAAAATCGTTTTGTAATGGGTTAAATAAAATAGTTATATTATCGTCATTTCCAAACATTTTTGATTTCTTTATCTGTTTTTCTACTAAACGTTGATCTTTTTCAGAGATTTTATCAATTTTGTTTAATATTGAATATAATGAATCGGATGGATCTTCTACTATAGGTAATTTTCTCGTTGTGTAAATAGGTTTATATAATTTATATTTTTTACCATATTTGTCAATATATCCTATTATTTTATTATTGTGTTTAATAAATGCTCGTATATGCCCGTGTTTAAAAGTTTTAGGTATATTTATAAAATTAGATGAAGGATATACTATATTTGGATATAAATGTAAAATTCTTTCTAAACATTTTTTAGCTGTTTTTACATCATATAGACATTTATGTTTATCTATTTGATATCCTAATGATTTTAGATTTTGAAATGTTTTAGCACGAGATTTTATCATTCTTCCAGTTATAGGGTTCATATAAAATCTAGGTTTGGATTCATTCATTTCTATATATAATAATATATATAAAAATAATTTAATAATAACTTTAATCAATTAAACAAATTACTTCATTTTCACCAATGTGTGTATCTTCAGATGATTCTTTTTTTAAATCTGTATCTGATTCTGTTCCATCTAATACAAATGTGGAAATGTTATCGTTAATATCACAGTTAGTAGTTTCGTATTTTTCATAAAACGCTTTACTTTTTAATCTATGGATTGATTCTTTATATTTTTCGAAATATTCTTTTTTTTCTTGAAGATGTATGATTATTTCCCATGTTTTTTTAATGTCGTCTCTTATAGTTGCAAACCACTTTTTACTTCTTGCAACTCTTTGATTATTATATTTTGTAATTAAATAATAAGTAGGTATTAAGGTGTTGTCTTTTTTTAAATTTTCATTTTTCCAATCGATGTATTGTTGTGTTTCGATTATTTCTAAAGGTGGATAAATGAATTTAGGATCAGGACCACTATTTGCAATTTGTAAAACAATACCTTTTGCTTGTTTACCTACTGTATTTTTATCGATAAATTCTTGTTCTGATCCTATTTCTTCAATTTCACATTCAAAAAAATCACAAAAATCTAGGTCTGTAGTCTCCAGTTGTATTTGAGTTTGAACCCAATAATGTATTGGAACCTGTGTTTCATCTATTTTACGGCTTTTTGGACATTTTATTTCTAACATAATACCATCAGGGGTAATACCATCAGGACTTGCAGCTAACCATTTCAAACGAGGATGTGCTAATAAACCAAATTCTATAACGGTTGTGTTGTTTAATTGACAATACAACCTATTAGCAACTTCTTCATATTTTTTCCCCCATAATGTATAAATCGAGTCTTTAAATACATTTTTCCCATAAAACGCTGAACATTTTTTTATAATGTAATCCTCTTTAGTTTCGTAATGATTAAGTGGTTCAGTGTCTTTATATTTGAAATTTGTAATACCGAATGCGTTAACATATTCTTCACACATTCGTTGTGATTTGAATAAACAACTAGCTGCTTCACTTGCTGTTACACGAGTATGTCTAGCAGCATACCATTCTGGTGTCCTTTGTTCAGGTTGTGGTTTCTTTTGAAGTGTCTTTACTCGATTTCTTAGACGTTTTAGACGTGTTGTTTCGTCTTCATTACCTTCCATAATAATATACACTAATATACTATTTTGTATCTCTTTGTATCTCTTTGTATTATATTCAGTTTGTTTTTAAATACGTTTTTGTTCAAAATATTAATAATGAAGTTGGGTGGGTCAGGAATGGAATTCTCAAAAGGAAGTAATAAGAGTATATTCAATGACGTGTATATTCAATGATGTTTATATACTAATCAGAAAAATAATATTTTATATTTTTTTATATATTTACATTTTTTTTATATATTTACATTTTTTTTATATATTATATATATATATTATATAGATGGGATTTTATGCAGTGAAACCAACATCGTTTACTTTATCAGATTTAGCTGATATAAAGGTTGACGAATCTAAAGAACAGACTACAGGTTGTGGAGGGTTTCCAGGTAACACGACAGGTGATTTATGGAATGCTGGATTTCGATATCCATTAAATGGTGAATTTGAGTGGGATAGTAATCTAGGTAGTGAGTGTTGGACGTGTTCAAATAATTGGGGCGAGGAGTGTTTTAATGCAGGGGCTGGTGGAAGAGGTGGACGTAGAGGTAAAATAAAGAGAAAAAGTTTTAAAGGTGACATATCAAGTTGTTGTCTTAATAATATAAAAAACCCAGGTGTTCATAAAATAGAAGGTGATTACACATGTGATCCTAAGTATAGAAGCCCTACAAATGCAGAATGTAAAACCAAAATAACTACTTTTTGTGGCGATGGCGATAAAATTGTAACGGATGATAGGTGTATAGCTTTAGGGAACGCTGATGCAACAACATTTAATACATTAATGGGAGAATATTGTAATTCTAGTGATGCAAATGCAAAAAAAGATAAATGTATAAATTGGTGTAGTAGTAACAGTACAGCTTGTACAAAATTAAATACAATACAAGGTTGCGAAAAATATGGAATAACAACAGGTTGTTCAGCTGCTAAAATTACGAACACAAAAACACAATGTCAAAAATATGGCATGTTAAGCGAACAAGGACTTCCTATAGGAGATTACAATTGTAGTACATCAGGTATAGAATCTTTAAAAGCAGACTGTGAATTATACGATTTAATAGAAGAAGAAGATTGTACTGCAACTGGTATAAGTAATGCTAAAACTATAAAAGAATCAGCAAAACAAGCGGAAACTGCAAGGAAACAATCAGAAAAACAATTCCAATTTACAAAAACAGCATTGGCTGATGTTCTTAATTTACCACAAAATACAACACCAAATACAACATTAGATACAACAGATACAGTCGATGATGAAGAAACACCTTCGCCACAAGATTCAACTAAGCCTAAAAAACCCGATTCAACTACTATTATTATTGCTGTTGTTGTATTAATACTATTTTTATTATTATGTAGTAGTAGTTTGAGTTTAGTAGTTGCTAAAAAATAATAAAAAAAATAAAATGAAAATTGTTGTTATATTTTATATTGCTTTAATAAAAATATAATTTATCTTATTTATAATAGTAAAAATATATTTTATCTTATTTATATATAGAATGGTATATTATATATTATTATTGTTATTGTTATTGTATTTGTTTTTACGCTTTGGTAATTTTTTTAAGAAAGAAGATTATATGAATTTAAGAGTTGCAAATGAATTAGATCATAAAAGGGCTACGAAATATGCTATTAAGAAGATGTGTGAATCAAAAGGGTATTCTTGGGTTGAACTAGGTGACGAGTTTACATATGATTGTAAACATACAGAAGAAACATGTAAAAAAATGTCAGTGTATCCTACCAAAGAGGATGATTCACCAGCGTATTATGAATGGAGAGATAAAGATAGTAAAGATGCAAAAATTTCCGCTGAAAACGACATCAATTTAATAGGTAATCAACAGCAGTCGTTAAGTAAACAAATGGGGCAAAGTTCAGTTTCACAGTCACAGGAGGAAATTACGAGAAATGGTATTTGTATAATAGGTAATGAATATTTTAGAGAGACATGTGAAAAAGAGGGTTTGGATTATGATATAACTGATGGGTCTTGTAAGGTAAATAGAAAATATTGTTATAGTAAATGTTTAGCTTATTGTAACGGTGATTGTTTTCAACCTCCAGATTCTTGGACTTATGAGTTTTTATTGGGTGCTACTGCGGGAAGAGCTCTTACTTGTGCTAGTGCTACCCGTGCTTTAACTGAAGCAGCTTGTTTAGTAGATGATGCTAGTAAAGGTAGGAAAATTACATATTAATTAATTTTTTATATTTTTTATAAATTTTATAAAAAAAATATATTTATATCTAGTAATGACGTCAGTTTTAAAGTCTACATTAAAGTCTGCATTAAAGACTGGAGGGAAATACGCCGATGAAGTTGTGGGCGTAGGTGCAACTGCAGGTATGAGTGCAGGTACAGGTGGAGATGCTCCGACTGTAATTAAAGATGTTGCACAATCCATTGCACAAGAAGTTGCAGAAAAAGTTATAGTTCAGACGGCATCCAAGTCAGTAGCATCTCTTGGTGCTAAAATGTCTGCTTCTTCAGCAGCAGGGCCTGTAGGATGGGCTGTTGCGATTATTCAACTAACATTTGCATTGTTAGATATTTTTTGGAACCCGTTTCAATCATACTATAATAAGGATTTAGCACAAATGAAGGAAACAATTGATCTTAGTATCCGTAAACAATTTTTAGAAAATGGGTCTGATTATCCATTGGAAATTAAACCAAGTGTAATGCCTTCTACTGATGAAGAAATAGATGAATATTATAGACTAAAAAAAGAATATTATGAAAATAATGGTTTGATTTCATCAGAAGATGTTTTAAAAGAAGAAAATCTGTATAATGAAATAAATTTATTACAGAGAAATATGCGAATTGCTTTGAATCCTTTATATGATAATATTAATCTATATTCTGGAACAACTCAAAACATTGTTTTATTAATTGCAGCAGCTGCCGCAAAAAAACGTGGTTATGGCAAAAAATTTTCTAAAGCAATTGATTTAAAGAATTATACACCTTCTACACCTTATAAGAAATATGTAACTTGGGTAAAGTTTAATTGGCAATTGCTCGTTAGCATCAGTGTGATTCTCATCCTTATTATATGTAGTTCAATGCTTTTATTTTTCGTATAAATTTTTTTTGTATTATATTTTTTTTTGTATTATATTTTTTTTGTATTATATTTTTTTTTGTATCGTAATTATATATAATGCACGTGTTTCCTATTGTAGAACATTATACAGAACATTATACAGAACATTATACAGAACATATGAAAGCAAAAGTTCTTCTTAAAAAGACAGTTGGAGCTTTTGAAAAGGCAGGTAAAAAAATAGGTGATAGTGGTGGTAAATTATCTCAAAAGCTGGATAATTTATCATCTAAAGTGGGTGATAAAGTAGGTAAAGTAACTAAAAAGATAGACGATAAATTCTCTTCAGTGGGTAAAAAGCTGGATGATAAATTTAAAAAGACAGGTAAAAAGATAGACGATGTTGGTGATGCTGGTAGTGATGCAGGTAAAAAGGCAGGTGATACTGCTGATACTGCTAGTGATGCAGGTAAAAAGACAGATGCACCACCTCCTTATAGTGAAATTGATAACAAGGATATAAAAAAAACTGTGGACACTCTTTCTGATGCATCTCCAAGTGAATTTAAAAAATTTATCTCTGACAACTATGGTAAGATTATAGTTGGGACGACGCTAGGTGCTATTGCTACAGCTGCTGCTATAACAGCTGAAAAAATAAATAAAACAGATTATACTATCACTTCTATTAAAAAAGATAGTACAGATCCTTCGAAAACAATTATCACTTATAAACCTGAAGATATGTTTACGAAAAGAGATAGTATAATGATCAGTAGTTCAAATTCTGATCCACATATTGATGGTGAATATTCCATTCAACCTTTAAGAGGAGGGTCACTTAAAATTGACAAGGAAATTTCAAAACAAGGCAATTATGGAATTATGAAATGTTACACTAGTCTTTCTAATCAAACAACGCAAACTATCACTGATCTTACTAAACCTGTTACTAATGTAGCAGGAGGTGTAGCAGGTGACATTGCAGGTGATATAATACCAGAAGTATTCAAAAGTATGGGTTTAGGGAATATAGGTGATGTACCTGTATTTTCGTGGATTGCGTGTGTTTTTTGTATTATAATATTAAGTATGTTACTAATGCTCGTAATTGTGATTTAATTTGAAATAAATAATTTATGTAGTAAATAATATATATTAATGTATAAATATATTATTTTGTTAACAATCGTATTTGTTTTCTACTTTTTACTTACAAAAACAAAAAAGGAATCCTTTACTAATTTCGAATCTATGCAGGAAAAAGACATTATGCCAATTTATAAAAATGTTACACCTCGACAAATGGTCGATTTTTTTGGTGGTATAGATCAACTTGCCGCTATATTAGTAGCAAATGATGTACCAGTTAAATATTTAACTGATCCTACACAATACCCTAAAATAGCTAGTTATTTGAAGTTAAAACTTGAATAAATTTGGTGTAAATATATATTATTTTTGATTACATTCTCGATGATATAATTTTTTAATATACGTTAAAAAATAGTAATTTAAAACTTTGCGATTTAATAAAAGAAAATGAATACTACAGAACCACTTACTTCTATAGAATCTTTTTTGGATGAATTTAATAAGTTAGATCAACTTTATAATGAAGCTCAAACTATATTAGTAAAAGAAAATCGTACAGACAATGAAAAATATTTACAATGTATTCAAATATCAAAGAATTGTATAAAATTCTTAGATGAATTAAATCCATTTGTATCATATAGGCATAAAAAAGAGATTATAAATACGTATTATATTAGTGCAGAATTGTTAATTAGAACTGTTGGATTACATATGAATAGGAAAGATGGATTTAATCAGGTTGAACTTAATACATTATATATGGCTATAGCTCATTTGAAGAAAGTATTGAATTTGGAGCCTTTTAATAGACGTTCTATGGAAATGTTTAAAATTATATTTTTGTATTTGACAGTGTTTAGTCCGAATGCTGAAGAGAATTTGAAATTGTTAAATCAAGTTTTAGTGATAGATCCATGTGATTATCAGTTGCATTATAATTTTGGTTTTATGTATCATAGAGCTAACAAATTGGATAGTAGTGTGTATCATTATAAATTAGCAAATGGTATTATTGATTTGCAGATAAGACTTGCCAAAGATAAAAATGAGATTGGTATTTTGAAGCAATTCAAGATTAAATGTTTAAATGGTTTGGGTAGTGTGTATTTTACAATTCAAGATAGAGAGACAGCATTATATTTCTTTAATTTGGCATTTGAAATGGATCCAAATGATCCAGATGTGAATAATCAAATTGGTGTTGTATATACAGAACAAAGACTTACAGAAAAAGCAATTGAACATTATATGCGTGGAATTGAAAATTATAAAAATGCACATATTTCAGTTGACAAAGAAATGTTGATTGCGAGTATGTATATGAATATGGGTTTGGCTAAATGTTATGAATGTGATTTTGTTGGTGCTATTGATGGATATAACAGGGCATTGAAATATAAACCACGTTTATCACTTGCATATCAAAACAAGTTATTGGATTCTAATTATATATCACATTTGATAGAGGATCCTATGTATATAGCTAGAATTCATAAAGCTATTAATAAGATATATCCAGTTGTCATTGATAATTACAAGGTATCTTGTCCAGATTACAAAGTTAAAAATGAGATTGTAAAAGCTGAAAGTAAAGTAGATTTGGTTAAAACAAAGACAAAATTGAATATAGGTTTTGTTTCTGGTGATTTTATTTGTCATCCTGTTAGTTATTTCTTACATAGTATTTTAAGACATCTTAATTATGATTTGTTCAATGTGACATGTTATTCTGTAAAAGTTGTAAAATTGGAAGATATGTTTCCAAAATGTAATTGGGTGGTTGTTAAGAATATGTCAAATGAAGATTTGAAAAAGAAAATTCAACAAGATAATATTGATATTTTATTCGATATGTCTGCTCATACGGGTGATAATCGTTTAGATACATTTGTATTGAAACCAGCTCCTATTCAAATTAGTTATTGTGGATATCCAAATTCGAGTGGTATTAAATCGATGGATTATAGAATTACAGACAAGATTTGTGATAGTGAACATAGTCAGAAATATTATCAGGAACGATTGGTGTTTATGAAACGATGTTTCTTGGCATATACTCCAAGTATGGGAATTGATAATATCCCAGAGATTGTAAATGAACAACCGTGTGTTAAGAATGGATATGTTACATTTGGTACATTTAATAGATTTAATAAAGTTAATGATATGGTAATTGGTGTTTGGGAGAAGATTTTACAAAGGGCACCTACTGCTAGACTTGCGATCAAGACAAAGGAATTCTTGACACCAAAATTGAGACAAAAGTTTTTGGATACATTCAAGGATAAATCTGTTTTAGAACGTGTAATTATTTTACCATATTCTGATACATACAGTGAACATTTACCTGATTATAATAAGATGGATATTGCCGTTGATACTTTCCCATATTCTGGTACAACAACAAGTTGTGAAAGTTTGATGATGGGTGTTCCTATTTTGACATTATTTGACAATGTAAGACATTATCATTCACAAAATGTCACAACAAGTTTGATGAAAAATTGTGGTCTTGATGAGTATGTTGCTTATTCACAAGAAGAATACATTCAAAAAGCTGTTTGGTTTGCAAATAATTACAATAGTTTGGTTGGTTTAAAACAACATGTAAGAAATTCATTTGTAAAAGGACCAATTTGTGATTACAATGGATTCACTGATGAATTTGAAAATACATTATTTGACTTGTATAAGAATCATAAATGGTAATAATTTAATATCAATTTGCCTTTGATTTTGAGCTCATTGCGTTTAAAGTATAATCTAAAATAAATGAAAAAGCTATTAAAAACTAATTAAATATTATATTCAAAATTTTTTTTTATTTATTAATATTAGATAAAAAAATGTCTTTTGTTCAAAAATTAAAAGGAAAACGTCCCTTGGGAGTTTATTTCGAATCTTGGTCTTCGTCTTTTACAACTAATGCTAATTCTATGAATTTAGCAAATATTCAACCACCTATAAATCTTGTTTTTTTAGCTTTTGCTACTCCAGCATGTACATATATAAAGGGTTCTATGAATTTTATAGGATCGGGTTTAGATTTTACATCTAGTTTTTCAGTTGTTAAACAAGCCATAAGTATTTTGAAATCAAAGGGAATGATTGTTATGTTAAGTGTAGGTGGTGCGTCCTATCAATTTGATACATTCAACCCAACTAATATCGTAGACTTGGCAACTGATTTAGGAGTAGATGGTATTGATATAGATTGGGAACCAACAAGTGGAGCATCTAAATCAAGTCAACTTGGTGGTATAATAAATATATTACGAACTAAAAATCCAACTGGTCTTTTATCTATGGCTGCATTTTCCGTAGGAGCTTATGGTCAGGGAGCATTCGTTAATTCACAACCATCTGGTCAATATACAGGTATGAGCATACCTGGATTAAAATCAGATGGAAATAAATTAGATTTTATATGTATTATGACATACGATGCAGGAAATACCTTTAATCCAATTGATGCTTTTAAAGCTTATCGTTCATATTACAATGGACCATTGCTTATGGGTGCCGAAGTACCACAAGAATCTTGGGGTGGACATGTAATTACCTTGAATGAAATAAAATCGTATTCTACATTTATGTTAACCGATTCAAACCCATCTAATGGATTATTTGTATGGAGTTATCAAAAACAAGGAAGTCCTTCCAGTTTGAATATCATTAATACAGCATCAACTATATTAAATTCTCAACCAACACCAACACCAACACCAACACCTACACCAACACCAACGCCTACGCCAACACCTACGCCAACACCAACGCCTACGCCAACACCAACGCCTACGCCAACACCTACACCTACACCTACACCAACGCCAACGCCAACGCCAACACCAACGCCTACGCCAACACCTACACCTACACCTACACCAACGCCAACGCCAACGCCAACACCTACACCAACACCTACACCTACACCAACGCCTACGCCTACACCAAACTGGCAACCTAATAAATCATATAGTGTTAATCAATTAGTTACGTATAATAATGTTGTATACAAATGCATACAGGCCCATACATCTATTGTAACCTGGGAACCTATAAATACACCGGCATTGTGGGGTAAAGTTACTATATCTACTCCAACAGATCCGTCACAGATATCAAACTGGGAACCTAATAAATCATATAGTGTTAACCAGTTAGTTAGGTATAATAATGTTGTATATAAATGTATACAAGCTCATACATCTATTGTAACCTGGGAACCTATAAATACACCGGCATTGTGGGGTAAAGTTACTATATCTAGTCGAGTATCTTTATCAATGGAAAAAATGAAAAAGTGTTGTACGATAATGTAAATGCGTTTCATCTACATCGTTTCTAATTTTTGATGTTTGATGCATTCATAATTTTTAATAATGAACCATTCTTGTTTAAACTTGACTTTTAGAATTTCATGACGTTCAAATAAAGAATGAGTTTCATCAACTTTGTCATCTAAATCTTGTAATGTTGTTTTATCGATTACTTGATCAAAAGCTTTCTCAGTAGAGTTTGATAACCCGATCCTTTTTAATAACTTTTCAATTTTGCTTGGATCAGTTTTTAAGAAATTCTTCATTTCTGTTACTTTTGTTTGGTCGTTTGGTTGTTCTCCGATAGCAAAAAGTAAAATTTCTGCTGCAACTGTAAAAATAATACTTCTGGAAAATACAACAACATCCTCGCAGTATTCCTGTTT